>JAEAME010000028.1_pt1 | contig 233936 bp, 243 predicted proteins | sample 8958731 | NCBI WGS metagenome assembly JAEAME01 (sample SAMN16933194, study PRJNA681113) | bioreactor sludge metagenome | isolation source: anerobic bioreactor sludge (Control) | place: India:Bengaluru | collected 2018-10-24
TCGCGAACGAGATCATGAGTCTCCCCATGAATCCGTTTTTGACCGACGACGAAATTAACTATGTAATAAAGGCGCTTTTTGCAACAGTATGACTATTTGATTGTAGGAGCAGGTATTGTAGGAATGACTGTTGCGTATGAATTGCGTGAACGCTATTCTGATGCAACCATTGCCATTATCGACAAAGAAAAGGATGTGGCGCAGCATGCCAGCGGTCGTAATAGTGGAGTGTTACACGCCGGATTTTATTATAGTGCAGACAGTCTAAAAGCAAAACTCACCGTAGAAGGGAACAAAAGAATGAAAGTTTTTTGTTCCCAATACGGAATTCACGTTAAAAATACTCAAAAAATTGTCGTTGCTAAAAATGCGACAGAGCTTTCTAGTCTTTATGAACTACAACAAAGAGCAGAAAAAAATGGGGTTTTAACAGAAATTATCGACGACAAGAAAGTAAAAACAATTGACCCAAACATCAAAACTTTTCAATTTGCACTGTTTTCTCCCACAACTGCCAGTGTAGATCCGAAAGAAGTGTGCTTAAAATTAAAAGAGATACTCCTAGCTAAAAATGTGGATTTTTACTTTAATACTCCTTTTGAACAATCTACACTGGACTATGTATATCTGATAAATACGGCAGGCGCTTATGCCGACAAAATAGCACATACAATGGGTCTCGGCTTGAACTATACAATGCTCCCTTTTAAAGGTATTTATCTTAAATATACAGAAAACAAAACAGATATAAAAACCAATATTTATCCTGTTCCAAATTTAGCAAATCCTTTTTTAGGCGTTCACTACACGATTACGGCGGACGGTAGCATTAAAATAGGCCCAACAGCGATTCCTGCATTATGGAGAGAAAATTATAAAGGTTTTGCAAACTTTCGTCTGAGTGAGATGTTAGAAATAGTATATTTGGAATCTAAGTTATTTTTATCGAATGCTTTTAATTTCAGAAAACTGGCTATCGAAGAAATGAAAAATTATTATACGCCTGTATTCATCCAGAAAGCACGGGATATGGTTTATAATATTGGGGGAAAATTCGTTCCGATGCCGGCGGGAATTCGGGCACAACTTCTGAATATCGATACGAATGAACTTGTACAGGATTTTGTTATCGAACAAACGGATAATTCAATACATATTTTAAATGCAGTGAGTCCCGCCTTTACATGTTCTTTCGCATTTGCGGAATATATCGTAGATCAAATCATCAAAAAAAAGGAAAAAAATGTCAAATAAATTGGAAAATGCACGTGTTCTAGTTATTGGTGGTGCCGGTTTCATTGGAGGTTTTGTACTCAATGAACTACTTAAAGAACCCGTCAAAGAAGTTATTATTTATGATAACTTTACGCGGGGCAAAATGGACAATATTGAAAAAGCACTCCAAGACCCGCGTTGCACTGTTTTTCCGTATGGAGGCGATGTCAGAGAAATCGATGTTCTTGATAAAGCCATGGAAGGAGTAGATTATGTCTTTCATTTAGCCGCTATGTGGCTATTGCATTGTAAAGACTTCCCACGTACAGCATTTGATGTCAATATCGCGGGGACATTTAATGTATTGGAAGCGTGTGTCAAACACAATGTCAAAAAACTGATCTACAGCTCTTCCGCTTCAGTTTATGGCGATGCTGTTCAAGTACCTATGACCGAAGAACATCCATTTAACAATAAAAATTTTTATGGCGCTACAAAAATAGCAGGTGAAGCTATGTGTACCGCTTATAATGATCGTTATGGTCTTGAAGTGATTGGTCTGCGTTATATGAATGTTTATGGCCCCGGACAAGATCAGCATGCAGTATACAGTGGAGTTGTGCCTATTGTTTTAAATAAAATCGATAGAGGAGAAGCGCCTACCGTCAATGGAGATGGCTCACAAGCTTATGATTTTATCTATGTTGAAGATATAGCGAGATGCAATATTGCCGCTGTAAAATCAGATGTCAAACTTGGATACTATAACGTGGGGACAGAAATACAAACAACAATAAAAGAGTTATGCAATACTATGCTAAAACTTAAAAATTCAAATCTTGAAGTTATATATAAACCCTATAGTGCGGATGATGCACGGCAATTGGTTCAAAATCGCATAGGTTCAAGACAGAAAGCGGAAAAAGAACTTGGGTTTAAATACAAATATTCTTTAGAAGATGGCCTCAACAAACTTATTGCATGGAGAGAAGAGAAAGGGATTAAGGGCTGATGCTCTTCAACTCGTATGAGTTTATATTTTTATTTTTGCCGGTGACGTTTTTCGTCTATTTCCGGCTAAATCAAAAACGTTTAACGCAACTTTCCAAGGCATGGATGGTCTTTGCCTCTTTGTTCTTCTATTCTTGGTGGAATATTATCTATCTTCCTCTTATTCTCTGTTCAATCCTTTTTAATTTTGCTGTCGGTTCTACGATCACGAAAATGGGAAACACAACCATCAAGCAAGGATTGTCTAAAAAATCCTTATTGACTTTTGGTATCGCGACCAATCTTCTTTTACTTGGCTATTTCAAATACATGGACTTCTTTATTGCTAATGTGAACACTTTATTCGGAACACATTGGGACCTTGCATATATTATTTTGCCTTTAGGAATCAGTTTTTTTACATTTACTCAGATCGCTTATCTTGTTGACGCTTACCGGAATGAAGTTAAAGAGATGAATTATCTTAACTATACTCTTTTTGTCACTTTTTTTCCCCATTTGCTGGCAGGTCCGATTCTCCATCACAAAGAGATGATGCCTCAATTCGATTCCCTAAAAAGTAAGGCGATCAACTACAAAAATATTGCGGCCGGATCATTTCTCTTCTCGATTGGCCTTTTCAAAAAAGTAATCATAGCCGATACGTTCGCACAATGGGCTAATGCTGGATTTGACACGGTGGAGACGTTGAATATCATCGAAGCATGGACAACGAGTCTTAGTTACACTTTGCAACTGTATTTTGATTTTAGCGGTTATACCGATATGGCTCTTGGCATCGCCTTACTCTTTAATATTAAACTTCCAATAAACTTTGATAGTCCCTACAAAGCTCTTGATATTCAAGATTTCTGGAGACGTTGGCATATTACTCTTTCTCGGTTTTTGAGAGATTACATTTATATCCCCCTTGGCGGAAATCGATACGGTACCTTTCAAACCTATGCCAATCTCTTTACTGTTTTTCTTATAGGTGGGCTCTGGCACGGCGCTTCTTGGATGTTTGTCATCTGGGGAAGTCTGCATGGCTCTGCCATTGTGATACATCGAATCTGGAAACAGCTTGGTTTTACAATGCACAAACTCCTTGCCTGGTTTATCACCTTTAACTTTATCAATATCAGCTGGATCTTTTTTAGAGCCAAAGAATGGGAAAATGCTGCAAACGTATTAAGCGGGATGTTTTATTTGCCTGATTACGAGCTTACGTCAAGAATCATATTTCAAAATGCCTCTGACAATATCCATGTGTTTCTTTGGATTAGTGTATCTATGTTTGTTGTGCTTTATTTCAAAAATTTTAAAGAGACAAATTTCATATTGATGAAACTACGTGAAAAAACGGTTATGTTACACATTTATTTACTAAGCCTTTTGTTGATTTCTTTGTTTGAAATCGGCAGAAGATCTTTAAACAATCAAGATGTGACTTTCCTATATTACAATTTTTAAGGACAAAATGAAGTACCTCAAAACAATCTTTGTATTTCTGTCATCGTTCATAATCGCCATATTGTTTTTTGAACTCTATTTGGAATATACAGTTCAGGAAATAGACTCACATCAAAAAAACAAACTGCCTCACAATGGTTTTATTGACAATGTTTACTATACGTGGGGACATAAAGTTAAAAACAATTCTTTTGGTTTTCGGGAAAAAGAAATTACAACCAAAAAAGAAAAGAACATTGTCAGAATCATGGTTGTAGGTGATTCATTGACATGGGGAGCAGGCATAGCTGAAAATGATAGGTACAGCAACCAATTAAGTCTACTTTTGAATAAAAACAGTTCAAAACAGTATGAAGTATTAAATTTTGGTGTTTCCGGTGGGGATATTACAGTCGCAGTTGATACCGTACAAAAATATATTAAAAAGGTTCAACCGGATATAATTATTTACGGATTCTGTTATAACGATACTCAGCCAAAAAGTGAAAATTATCGAATAGAATATGAGAAATTTTCTCCCTATATCAAATACATTACCGACGGTATTGCATTTGTTGGCTTGTATCATTTTTCACATTACACCCATCAAGTCATATATAAAGTACTAGAAAAAACAAATATTATTCCGATCTGGCAGGTAGGATTAGATCGGACATATGACAAAGAAAGCGAAGAATGGGGAAATTTCACAAAGCACTTGACACAATTACATTCAATTGCATTGGAGAATAACGTACAAAAAATCATCATGATCAGTTTAAATCAATCCTATGGGTTAGGAGAAAAAACGGATTATAGCAAATTAGATGATATTAGACTCGCTTATCTACTTAAATGGTACAATCAGGCCGAGCAATTAGCAAACGTCTTGGGATATGATACTGTTAATGTACAAAAAGAATTGCTCAACAATTCTGAATATTTAGGCATAAATTTATATGATGGTCATCCTAATGAAAAACTGCATAAAATCTATGCAAAGAATCTTTACATTCTGATAAACCGAAATAGGGAGTTACAATGAATATACCAATTACAAAAACGATTTTTGGAGAAGAAGAAAAAAATGCCATCGTCAAGCCTCTTGAAACCGGGTGGGTGGTTCAAGGGCCAAATGTTGCCAAATTTCAAGAACTTTTCGCATCTTTTACTAAAGCAAATTATGCTCATGCGACAAGTAATTGCACCACCGCACTTCATCTTGGACTCGAAGCTATGGGAATCAGTCGGGGAGACAAAGTGATTGTCCCCTCGTTTACTTATATCGCAAGTGCAAATGCCGTTGAATACACGGGGGCTGAAGTCGTCTTTTGTGATATCGATCTAAAGACTTTTAACATTGATGAAACCAAACTCGAAAGTATGATTCAGGCAGATAGTACCATCAAAGCGATCATGCCTGTGAATCTCTTCGGTTTGTGCGCCAATATGCCATTGATTATGGATTTGGCACACAAGTATAGCCTCAAAGTCATTGAAGACAGCGCATGCGGTTTTGACGGCTGGATCGGAGATAAACATAGCGGAACGTTTGGTGATTGCGGATGTTTTTCGTTTCACCCGCGAAAGTCTATCTGTACCGGCGAAGGCGGGATGCTGATCACAAATAATAGCAATCTTGCCGATACCGTCTCACAGCTCAAGGATCACGGAGCGAGTAAATCCGATCTCCAGCGCCATAAAGAAAAAGGAGGATCTCTTCTACCAGATTTCAATATGCGCGGATACAATTATCGTATGACCGACATGCAGGGGGCATTGGGAGTCTGTCAGATGGAGAAAAAAGAATACATCATGAACGGACGCCGTGATACAGCGGCCAAATACGATATCGCACTGCAAGATATTCCTCAATTGATTCCTCCATACACACCCAAAGACTATAAACATGGGTATCAATCCTACGTTTGCATCTTTACTGACGGAGAAGACATAAGCGATCTGACTAAAGATCAAATCGACAGAATCAATATAAAAAGAAATATCTTTATGGAAAAACTTGAAGCGAAAAATATCGCGACAAGACAAGGTACGCATGCAGTACACACACTAGGATACTATAAGACGAAAAACAATTTCCATGATGAAGATTTTCTAATGAGTTATGCTGCCGATCGTCTTTCTATCGCACTTCCCTTATATGCGGGAATGAGCGATGAGGAATTTGCTTACGTGATTTCAAATATCAAAGAAGCATTGCAATAGATGTGTGGAATTGTAGGAGTGATATCACTCAACCAACCATCCGTAAAGGTCGCTTATGCCAAACCGATGGCCGATAAAATAGCTCATCGCGGACCTGATGATGCAGGGTATTTATTTTTTCATACGGGCATGCGGCATAATAGAAAAGTCTCATTTTTTCAGAATATGACGGATGATCAGTTTAAAAATATCGATGATATGCTTCCTTCCGTTCAAAGTGCTTCGGCACAACGAGAACTCCATTCCCATGATTATGATCTTTATATGGGGCATAGACGATTGTCTATTCTTGATGTGTCGCATGCAGGCCATCAACCTATGAGTGATTTATCGAAAAACATTTGGATAGCATACAATGGTGAGATATATAACTTTAAAGAGTTGCGAACAGAACTTGAAAAATTGGGGCATAAGTTTAAAAGCCATACAGATACAGAAGTGATCATATATGCGTATATAGAGTGGGGAATTGAATGCATCAAACGATTTAACGGTATGTTTGCTTTTTCACTTTATGATAATTTTAAGAAGAAATTTTATTTAGCCAGAGACAGATATGGTGTTAAGCCAGTTTATTATCATATAACTGCAAATAAAACTTTGGTTTATGCTAGTGAAATAAAGTCTATTTTAGAATACAAAGATTATACAAGTGCAGTAAATAAAGAAGCGCTATTAGAATACTTTACATTTCAAAATATATTCACCAATCAAACACTGCATAAAGATATTCATTTACTTGAGGCTGGGCACTATTTTGAGATAGATTTGCTATCAAAGAATATCGTAAAATCCCAATATTGGGATTTTGATTTTAGTGAACCGGAAACTGTCAAAGATGAAAGAGAATATATTGAAGAACTCGATAGACTCTTTACGCAAGCCGTCAAACGACAATTAGTTGCCGATGTAAAAGTAGGCAGCTATCTAAGCGGTGGAATGGATAGCGGATCTATCACAGCCATAGCGGCACAAAATCTTCCGTGGCTGAAAACATTCACCGTAGGATTCGATCTAAGTAGTGCAAGCGGCATAGAACTCAGCTTTGACGAAAGAGCCAAAGCTGAATATATGTCATATAAATTTAAAACCGAACATTACGAAATGGTATTAAAAAGCGGCGACATGGAAAGATGCATGCAAGATTTCGCCTATCATCTGGAAGAACCGCGTGTAGGACAAAGCTACCCGAATTATTATGCGGCGAAACTGGCCAGCAAATTTGTCAAAGTCGTGTTGAGCGGGGCGGGAGGAGATGAACTTTTTGCCGGTTATCCGTGGAGATATTATAAGGCTGTTAATAATGACGATTTCGATAACTATATTGATAAATATTACGGGTTTTGGAAAAGGCTGATCGATAATAAAGACATCAAAAATGTTTTTTCTCCCATTATGGAAGATACAAAAAATGTATGGACTAGAGATATTTTTGCAAATGTTTTCAAAACACCGAGTATTGGTCAAACTCCCGAAGAATATATCAACCATTCTCTTTACTTTGAAGCTAAAACTTTTTTACACGGGTTATTAGTTGTCGATGATAAACTCTCTATGGCACATAGCCTGGAAACAAGGGTACCATTTCTTGATAATGATTTGGTAGATTTTGCTCAAAAAATACCTGTCAAACTTAAACTTGGCAACCTTGACAAAGTTGTGATGATGGATGAAAATGAAATCGGCAAGATGCAAAAAACAAATGACGGAAAAGTAATACTGAGGAATGCCATGAGTAAATACATTCCTGAAGATATTCATAAAGCAGTAAAACAGGGGTTTAGCTCCCCGGATCAAAGTTGGTTTAAAGGAGAAAGTATAGAATTTGTCAAGACAAAACTTTTAAATGACAATGCCAAGATATACAAATACATGGAACCAACCGAAACTCAAAAGCTTATCAATCAACATTTAACCGGCGAACATAATAGAAGGCTTTTTATTTGGTCCCTTCTCAACTTTGAAGAATGGTGTTCAATTTATGATGTTTAGTCTTTTTAATCGGTTGCGCAAATATTTTTATGAGCAACGCCTTTCTCTCCGTAAGAGCTACAATCGTGTTTTGCCGTTTGGCGACTACTTTTCCGATCGTTGGGAAAAGGCAGAATTCCTTGGTTTTGGAAAAGGAAGCAGTATCTATGACAATGTATTAGTTTTGGGGGATGTTCATGTTGGAGAGAATACGTGGATTGGACCGAATGTCATTCTTGACGGTAGCGGTAATTTATCAATCGGATCCAACTGTTCTATTTCCGCCGGAGTACAAATATACTCTCATGATAGTATAAAATGGGCTGTTACCGGAGGAAATGCACCTTACGAATATGCCCCAACGGTAATTGAGGACAATTGCTACATCGGTCCCAATAGCATCATTCAAAAAGGCATCACTATTGGCAAAGGTTCTATTATTGGTGCCAATTCTTTGGTTAACAAAAATATTCCGCCTCATACTAAAGCATATGGCTCTCCCGCATGCTTCAAAGGAACGGTCTCTTGATTCAAAATAATAATATCAATCAAACAACCCTAAAAATATGCTCACGCTGTATCTATGACGAGCGGGTCGCGTCAATCACGTTTGATTCAGACGGTGTCTGCAACTATTGTCATCAGATAGACCGGCTTGTCGACGAATACGGTACAGGAAATGCCAGAGGAACAGCCAAACTTCAACAGTTTATTGATGAAATAAAAAAAGCCGGTAAAGGAAAAAAATACGATTGTATTGTTGGGGTAAGCGGGGGAACCGATTCCTCGTATATGTTATACCTAGCCAAACAATGGGGTCTACGCCCTTTAGCCGTGCACTATGACAATACATGGAATACCGCCACTGCAACCGAAAATATCCGAAAGGTTCTGAGTGCCCTCGATATCGATCTATATACCCATGTCCTTGACAACAAAGAAGCCGACGATATTTTCCGTTCGTTTTTTCTTGCGGACGTTGCGGAGATTGAAGCGGCAACCGATCTGGCTTTAGCGGAAGTCATGTACCGTGCAGCATGGAAATACGGCGTCAAATACGTTTTAGAAGGGCATTCATTCGCAACCGAAGGGATCACTCCCGTAGGACGAAATTATTTTGATGGCCGATACATTCAATCGATTCACCAAATGTTTGGAAGGAGACCGGTGAAAACATACCCGCTTATGACATTTTCACGATTCCTATTCTGGAGTATGTTCGCGCGTATAAAAAAAGTGAGACCGTTTTGGTATTTGGATTATAATAAAGAAAACGCAAGAGCATTTCTGGAACAAGCATATGGCTGGAAATATTACGGAGGACACCATCTCGAAAACCGAATGACCGCTTTTTATCATAGTATTTATCTTCCGCAGAAATTTTCAACCGATATGCGCAACAATACTCTTTCTGCTCTCGTTAGAAATCATAAAATGACTCGTGAAGAGGCTTGGAAAGAATACAATACACCTCCAAAAGTTGAAAAAGACTTGCTTGAATATTTTAAAAAAAGGTTGGGACTAAGCACACAGGAATACGAGTCCATCATGCGTCGAAAACCGAAATCATGGTTTGAATATCCTACCTATAAAAAACGCTTCGAACGGCTAAGACCACTTTTTAAAATGCTGGCCGATGCCAGTTTGGTACCCATGAGTTTTTATCTAAAATATTGTTTTCCCATTGAAAAGGCTAAAAAATGATAACTATCATAGATTACGAAATGGGAAATTTGGGTTCGATTCAAAATATGTTCAAATATATTGGAGTTGAATCTAAAATAGAAAGCGATCCTGATAAAATTAAACATGCGGCAAAGATACTCCTTCCCGGTGTTGGTTCATTTGATACTGCCATGCGCAAAATAGCTGAAAAAGGGCTCTTGGAAGTATTGAATGAAAAAGCTCTGAAAGAACAAATTCCCGTCTTAGGCATCTGTCTTGGCATGCAGCTTTTAACAGACAGTAGTGAAGAAGGCACCGCCAACGGGCTAGGATGGATACAGGCTAAAACGCTTAGTTTTAAAAATAGAATTGATAAAAAATATAAAATTCCCCATATGGGATGGAATATTATCAAAAAGCCCCGTGAAAGTGAATTAACACAAGGTTTTGACAACTTTACTGAGACAAGATTTTATTTTGTACATTCATACTTTGTGCAAGTCGAAGATGAAAAAAATTCTATATTAAAAACAAACTATGGAATTGAATTTGACAGTGCTATCCAAAAAAATAATATTTACGGTGCACAGTTCCATCCTGAAAAAAGCCATAAGTTCGGCATGAAACTTTTTGAAAATTTCGCAAGGATATAAAGTGCTAAGAACTAGAGTAATTCCATGTTTACTTCTTAAAGATGAAAGCCTTGTAAAGACTATACGATTTAAAGAATACAATTATATCGGCGACCCGATCAACACTGTCAGAATATTCAACGAGCTTGAAGTAGATGAATTGATGTTTTTAGACATTTTTGCTTCCAAAGAGAATAGAAATATCAATTACAATATCTTAAAAGATATTGCAAATGAATGTTTCATGCCGCTATCTTATGGTGGAAATATAAAAAGCTTAGATGATGCAAAAAAGATTTTTGAGATAGGATTCGAGAAAGTTGTTATAAACTCAAATGCTTTTTATAATCTTCGGCTGATTGAAGAGATAGCTAACTATTTCGGGAATCAAAGCATTGTAGGCTCAATAGACGTAAAAAAAACATTTTTGGGCGCACAAGCAGTTTATTCGCACCATGGAAGAAAAAAACAGCATTATGATGTTATTACTTGGGCAAAGACACTTGAAAAAGCCGGTGCCGGCGAACTTCTTATTACTTCTATCGACAGAGAAGGAAGCTGGGATGGATATGATACGAAACTGATTAAAAGCGTTACCGATACCGTACACGTTCCAGTCATCGCGAATGGCGGCTGCGGAAAGATAGAACACATCGGAGAAGTAGTCAGAGAAGCAAACGCTTCGGCTTGTGCTGTTGGCAGTATGGTTGTATATCAAAAAAAAGAGATGGGTGTACTAGTGAATTTTCCCGATAGAAAGAAACTGGAGGATGAGCTAAATGGATAATTTCACTTTTGGCTATTACAGACAAATATTTGAAGAAGCGATCAATAAAAACTATAAAGTTATTACACTCAAAGATTTTTTTTTAGATAACTATAATCAAGAAGATAAAATACTGGTCAATCGGATTGATGTAGATGTTAAAATCGAAAGACTCAAAGCAATATACAAAATTTTCAAAGAGCTTGAGATTAAAGCTAGCATCTACCTCCGGCTGCATGCCCCTGCTTACAACCTTTTATCGATAGGAAATATAAAGATCATACAGGATTTGTTATCCATAGGTTGCGAGATCGGTTTACATACCGAACTGCAAGATGTGAACGGATACTGCGGCATTGACAAAAAAGTATTATTGCGCCAAGAAATACAATTATTTGAAACAATTTTTCAAACCAAAATTTACGGAAGCGCTTCACACGGTGACATGACTGGTTATAATAACCTTGATTTCTGGAAGGACAATGTCCCCTCCGAATACGGCTTACTGTATGAAGCCTACGATAAAAAGCTTTGGGATCACTGTAGATACGTGAGTGATAGCGAATGGACGCAGTGGAAATCATATGAAAACGGCGTATTACTTCAAAATGACCGAAGAACGCCTATCGGGCACATTAATGATGGCCCAAAGGTTTTGCATCTCTTAACTCATCCCGAGAGCTGGTATGAGGGATATATTTATGAATAAATGTGTTAAAGCAAATGATATTGCAACTTTTTTAAATGCGGAATTGATTGGCAAAGAGTTACCGATCTATAGGGTTTGTTCTATCAATTGCTTATCAGAACATAGCCTAAGTTTTATTAGTAAAAATGGATATATTGAGGACAAGAGCAACCACTCTTTAATTATTGTAGATACAAGCTATGAGATCGATCCCTTATCTACAAATAGCTATATAAAAGTAGAAAATTCCCGATTGGCATTTGCACAAATCATAGAACATTTTTTTTATGAGAGAAAAAGACCTTCCATATCAGACAAATCAATGATACATGAAAACGTAATTCTTGGAAAAAATATTTATATTGGTGCTAATGTAGTAATCGAATCCGGTGCCATAATAGGTGATGACACTATAATTGAACATAATGTTGTCATTCTAAAAAATTGCGTTATTGGTTCTGATTGTAAAATCAGTCCTGGTGTTGTGATAGGTGACGATGGCTTAGGAAGCTTGAGAGATAAAAACAATAATCTTATGATGCTACGGCATATTGGGAAAGTGCTAATAGGAAATCACGTTGAAATCGGTGCGAATTCTACGATAGCAAGAGGCACAATAGACAACACTGTAATAAATAATTACACAAAAATTGGCCCCCAGGTAAATATAGGGCATAATACAATTATCGGTGAAAATACAGAAATCGCCGGGAGAACTCACACGAGTGGAAGTGTTAGAATCGGAAAAAATTGTTTTATTGGTGCAAACTGCTCAATAAAAGAAAGTATACAGATAGGTGACAATTGCACAGTGGGTATAGGTGCTGTAGTTACAAAAAATATTGAAGACAACATTGCCGTCATGGGTTTAGAAGCGATCAAGCTAAAAAATTTAGCAAAATTCAAAAAAGATCATAACTACAATTGAAGGAAAATGATGAAAAAATTTGATTTAGAATTTTGTTTCAAAGGCGATAGAACATATGTTCAGGGGCCGGATATCCTTGATGCAGTTCTTAAAGTTCTTGAAAGCAATTTCGATATAAAAAAAATTATTGATATAAAATATTCCGCTCATAATATGCTCCATTCTAATGCTCATTTAATCATTACTGAGAATTTCCAAGCGGATTCTTATTCAACAATAAAATCGATGGTTACGTTTAGAATTGATCATAAAAAGTACTACGCAATAGTCACTGAAAGTGACAAAAAAATAGAATGTTCAAATCCTTATACTGAAGAAATAGTTAGAAATAATGCAACAATAGACGGCTCAAAAATAGTTTTTAAGAATATTTTAGATGATAGCCTCAGTGAGATAATTGTTTCAATGAATAAGTATTTTTTACAAAAAACAATAACAAAAGATGCTAAATGGATAGTGACAAAAATTGAATACAAAAATTTCATGGATTTAAACTCTGTGAAAGAAAGCTTGGTAGAATTAACATTAACAAATAATTTCAACAATAAACTTACAAAAAGTACTATTAAAGTCAATGATAAAGATATTGGCTATCTTTATTTTTCATTAATTTAAGGATTTTTAATGTTAGGTATCCAAGAGATAGCAAGTTATTTACCTGAAAAAAGAATTTCAAACTATGATAAAAAAGATAAGTTTGAACTAGATGACGATTTTATAGAAAACAAAATTGGTGTCAAATCTCATGCACTTAAAAAAAAGAGTGAGCAAGCATCAGATTTGTGTGTTAATGCTTTTGAAAATTTAACTAAAAAAATTCCTATCGATAAAGACACAATAGATTGCTGTATCGTCGTAACTCAAAATCCTGATTTTAATATACCGCACACTTCCGCCATCGTCCATGGAAAGCTTGGGTTATCACAAAGCTGCGCCTGTTTTGATATATCATTAGGGTGTAGCGGGTATATTTATGGACTCTCCAGCATTATCTCATTTATGAAAAACAACAATCTAAAAAACGGGCTTCTTTTTACTGCAGATCCATATTCAGATATCATCGATCATAATGACAAAAATACTGATTTACTTTTTGGTGACGGTTCGACAGTTACATACATAAGCGAACACCCCATAATGATCCCAAAAAACTTTGCTTTTGGCACAGACGGAACAAACTATCGAGAGCTTATTTGTGAAGACAAGCTTTATATGAATGGGAGAGCAGTATTTAATTTTGCGGCTACTACCATACCTAAACATATTCAAAAATTATTGGAAGAAACTGGGCTTGAGGATCATGATATCGATAAATACATCCTGCATCAAGGAAGCAAATATATTGTCGATACCATCAGAAAAAGGCTAAAAGTAAGTGAAGAAAAGGTACCATTTGATATGTATGAATATGGCAATACCATATCTTCGTCTATTCCTTTTATTTTAGAAAAAGAAATGAAAAGTGAAAATAATAAGAAAATGGTACTTTCAGGTTTTGGGGTAGGACTTTCTTGGGGAAGTGCCATAATAGAAAAAATTTCATTAGAGAAAAAGGACAAAAAATGAACGCTACAATAGAAAATGTAAAAGAAGTAATAGTAGAAGCAGATGTATTGGGAGATGTGACAACGTTAAAAAACAATGTACCACTTAGGGAGCAAGGGATAGATTCGCTTGATGTCGTCAATATATATTTGCTACTTGAAGAAAAATTTGATGTCAAAATCCCAGATGAAGATTTAAATAAAGTACTTACGATTGACGATATCGTTGAGTATATTCACAAAAGATAAGTTTAAAGTATCATGATTTTTGAAAAATTTATTGATGTGGATTTGGGACAAGTTTCATATATTGTTGCATGCAATGAAACTAAAGAAGCTTTTATTGTCGACCCGAGAAGAGATATTTATGAATATGTATCGTACATTGAAAAGAATGCTCTAAAACTAAAATATATATTCAATTCCCATACCCATGCAGACTATATTGGGGGGCATTTAGAACTTGCTTCCCTGTATGCGGCAAATAATATTTTTCATAAAAACACTCCTATCAAAAATTTTAAAATCATGCATGCACGCGATAATGATGATTTTTTAATAGGCAATACTCTAAAAGTAACTGTTTTGGAAACCCCCGGACATACTCCCTTCGATATATGTTTGCTGATCAGTGAGAATCAAACGGATAAATTTCTTTTCACAGGTGATCTATTATTTGTTGGAGATATCGGACGCCCTGATTTGCTCGGCGAAGAAAATATAGAACTTTTAGCTAATAACTCTTATGACTCAGCCAATAAAATTTGGAATTTGAGTGATGATATCATTATCTTTGCTTCACATATCAACGGATCACTTTGCGGTAAACATCTTAGTCGTCAATATTTTTCTACAATAGGGATCGAGAAAAAAACGAATACCAGCTTTCAACTATGTCAAAAAACAAAAGAAAGATATGTCAGCAATTTAATCTCTCAAGCAATTGAGACACCGGATTTTTTTAAAAAAATGGCGGGTATCAATATAAATGGCCCTAAGCTTATAAATGATATTTTAACTAATATTAAAATAGTCGGATTTGAAGAGATAAAAGATAAAAAAGATATCCAGATTATAGATTTAAGAGAACCAAATCAGTTTCATCAAATGCACATAAAAAATTCTATTAATATTTATGAAAACTCAAATGTATCATTTATCGCAGGAAGCCTTTTAGACAGTGACAAAGATATTTATCTTATAGGTTCAAATGAATCCGATTTTGATCAGTACATCACGAAACTATTGCGAGTGGGATTTGATAATATTAAAGGCATTGTCAATAATGATTTCAGTTTGATAAATGCAAAATATCAATGCATGTCAAATATAATCTCGATAGATGCGATAACAGATGGATTTACCCTTATCTCACTCGATGAAAATTGCCAGGTTTTGGGGAAATCCATCTCCTCTAACATTACTGAAATTAAAAGAAATGATTTTTCGAAATATGAAAAGGTAGTTTTTACTTGTCATCATGGGTTTAAAAGCTCTGCAGTATGCAGTTTTTTGAACAAAGAAAACATATATTATTTGGGAGTATAATTGATAAAAGTTGCATTAATAGATAATATGAACAATAATTTTTTTGCCTTTGCACGATATTTAAGAGATTACGGAATAGATGCTCATTTATATGAAATATCCAACCATTCAATGGATCATTTTTCCCCGCATGCCGATACATTTCAAACAGTTGAAGCCTTGAATTGGATTCATCAATTTCCAATTCAAATAACAAATAAAAATTGGTTTTTCTTCGATAAGCGAAAAGTGTTTAATGAATTTCGGAGCTATGACCTTGTTATCTCTTGCGGCTTAAGCAGTGCCTATCTCGAAAAATCGGGGGTGCAATCAGACATCATTATCCCCTATGGCGCAGATTTGTATCAAATGCCGTTTGCTTCGATAAGTGTTCAATTTAATCTGAACATGATCCGCAGTTTTTTTTGGGCCGACCAAGCCAGTTATCAAAAAAAAGCTTACCGTAATGCCCGCTGTATTATCACCAATATGGAGCATCCAATTTATAAACAAGCCATGGATCGCCTCCACCTCAAAGGCATCAATTATGTTATACCTATGCTGTACAATAAAGAAATCACAGCTCATATACCTGAAAAATTTTCTTTTTTAGAAAATCATGATTTTGTAGTGTTTAATCATTCACGGCAATTATGGTGTACCAATCCGGACAATTTTGTTGATTTTGACCTATATAAAGGCAACAAAAGGAATGATAAAACGATTAAAGCATTTGCTGAATTTTTAAAAATCACTAACTATAAAAATCCCGTTTTAGTGCTATTTGAATACGGATCTGACATAGAATGTTCCAAAAAACTTATAGACGAGCTCGATATTAAAACAAATGTCGTATGGATCACGAAAAGTCTCAGAAAAGAAATTATGTATGGACTTTCCAAAGCTTCCCTCGCCGTTGATCAGGTACGGGAAAATATTTGCGGAATAGGTGGAACCAGCTTTGAAGTATTAGCCTCGGGAACTCCCCTGATGACTTATACTAACGGAGCGCTGCAAAATCAAGATAATTTATTTTTTAACGCACCCATCGTCGAAGTTTTGTCTGAAATGGATATCTTGAACATCTTTTGCGATTACGAAAACAATCCGGAAAACTATAAGCACATTGGTAAAATATCGCAAGAGTGGTTTGATCAACATTTGGGTGAAGGCTTGGCCCTTAAATATGTTACATTAATCAATCTTTTGGCCGAAGATAAAACGCTCACACAAAATCATAACCGGGTAAGAGAAGTTTTTGAAAACTAAAATTAAAAATCTCTTAACTGACGATTTGCTGAAAAAAGCCTTCAGTGACAGTCATTACTATATGATTGCCAATATTGGCAGCAAAGCTCTGGGCTTTTTGGTTATTCCGATTCTTGCGAAGACGATCAGCATTGAAGAGTTCGCTACGTATGATCTTTTCCTGGTTATTGCCGCTTTTTTACAGATTCTTGTAACCTTGGGAATCGATTCAGGTATTGCTATCCTGATGGCAGAAGCACAAGACGACCATGATAAATTGGCATTTTATTATGTCAGTACATTACTTATCAGTGTTGCGTTTACGTTACTATTGAGTCTTTTATTAAACAGCTGTTTTCTTTTTTTTGATGAGCTGTTTTTGCTTTCTCAAACGTACTGGCTGATGATAGGAGCCTATGTACTTTTTTCTGTGGTGAGTTATCATACGTTTAATTTCTTGCGGTGGAAAGCAGAGGCCAAAAAAGCGGCCTTGATTAATTTATTTTCCTACATTATCGGCATTTCATGCGGATTAGTATTTCTCTATTTTGAACAAAGTGTATTGTCTTATCTTTATGGGCTGCTGATCGGAGGATTTTTTGGAAGTTTCATGGCATTGTTTATGTCAAAGGACTTAATTAAGCGATTTAAACCAAGATCCGATTCAAAAGTGTTACTCCAGGAATTGTTTCACCTTTCATTACCTTTTATCCCTAACTATCTGGGTAACAGCTTGATGCAAATCGTAGACCGAACTGTGATTCTGATCTTGTTTGGAAAACAAGAGCTTGGCCTATTTGCAGTGATTATGCGATTAGCACAAATTCCGCAGTTTCTTTCAAGCACCATCACCGGTGGTTTTTTGCCGGTCATGTACAATAATTACAAAACAGAGCGCGGGAGAAAACTAATCAAGGATTTCTTTCATGCATACATCCTCATAATACCTATTTCATTTCTTCTAGTTTACCTGTTGTCAGATTGGTTGATTGAGATCTTTGCTGGCCACAATTATATGGACATAGCTTATCTTTTGCCAATAGCCGTCGCTTCGACATTATATTTGAACGCTACACAGGCAACCGGATTTGGATTCAGTATCGCAAGAAAAACTCACTATATTATGTATTTTACTTTTGCAAGCGTTATTGTCAATTTCTTTTTAAGCCTTACATTCGGATTTTTTGTAGGCTTGATGGGTATTGTCGCCGGTACGCTTGGCGCCGGAATATTCAGAATCTATTTCCATGTTAAATACTCTGAAAAACTTTACCCTTTTGATTATAATATGCGCTATTTTTGGTTGATAACCATCTTAACAATATTATTATCTTTGATCAGTTCCATAGGAGTTTATTAAATGTGCGGTATAGCAGGCTTTTGCGATTTTTCAAAAAAATCGGATTTACAGAGTTTGATAAACATGACAAATGTATTATCGCACAGAGGACCGGATGACAGTGGCTACAGTTTCTATGAGGGGGACTGGTGCCAAGTTGGATTAGGACACAGACGGTTATCGATCGTCGATTTGACAAAACATGGGCATCAACCTATGGCTTTTGAGCATTTGGAAATAGTTTACAACGGAGAAGTCTATAACTTCCGGGAAATCAAAGCGGAATTGCAAAAGTACCACTATGTTTTTGACTCAGATAGTGATACGGAGGTGATTTTAAAAGCTTTTGATAAATGGGGTATAAAAGCTGTTGACCGTTTTATAGGAATGTTTTCAATAGCCATTTACGATAAAAAGAATCAGAACATTGTTTTTATACGAGACAGAGGTGGAATCAAGCCTTTTTACTATTATTTCAAAGACGGTTTGTTCATGTTTGCAAGTGAGTTGAAGAGCTTTCATCAGCACTCTGCTTTTTCCAAAGAACTTGATTTGGATAGCCTGGCAATGTTTTTGCAATACGGGTATATTATGCAGCCTGCAAGTATTTTTAAATATACCAAAAAATTAAAGTCGGCACACTACCTGTCTCTGGACCTGAAGACTAAACGAATCGAAGAGATTCCATATTGGGATGTTCTGAATACATATAAACAGCCCAAACTTGATATCTCTTATGCAGAAGCGACATCTTATTTGGAAACCCTCCTTAAATCGGCATTTGAATATAGAATGGTAGCAGACGTCCCGGTCGGAGTATTTCTCAGCGGAGGCTATGATAGCTCGATCGTTACCGCCTTGCTTCAAGCCGAAAGAACATCTAAATTAAAAACATTTTCGATAGGTTTTGATGACGCCCATTTTGACGAAGCCAAGTACGCAGACAGTGTTGCCGATCATTTAGGAACCGATCATACGGAATATTACTGCACTAAAGAAGATATCAGGCAAATTTTGCCGCAATTGCCTGAAATTTACGATGAACCGTTCGGAGACAGCTCCGCAATCCCCACCACACTGGTCAGTAAACTGGCAAGAGAAAAAGTAACCGTAGCGCTTTCTGCCGACGGTTCGGATGAAATATTTGGCGGATACGACAAATACAATATTATGCTACGAAACCAAGAGATGCTTGGCAAAATCAAAACGACCAACGCATCATACTTCCTCAATCTTTTTTTGGCGGGGGCCAAGCCTATTATTTCAACACTTTTTGATGACAGCAATAGAAATAGAAAAGTGCAAAAACTGCAAAATTTGTTAAATGATTATTCCCTACGGAATATTTTCAAGTATGGAAATCAGCATTTAACCGATCAAGATGTTCGTAAACTCATCAAATATCCCATCAAAGATTGCATTGAGCAGTCGTATACGGATGAGGATATTCTGGATATTAAAAGTTCATTGGACGTTTTTATGGCTTTAGACTATAAAACCTATTTAACGGATGATATTTTAGTTAAAGTGGATAGAGCCACAATGCACCATTCTTTGGAAGGCCGAGAACCATTCATGGATCATCGCATTGTAGAATTCGCATCCCGCTTACCAAATGACTATAAACTGAAAGGGCACAATGGAAAGCGAATATTAAAAGACATTACCCATAAATATATACCTCAAGCAATCATGGATCGACCGAAACAAGGGTTTGGCGTTCCCTTGCAAAAATGGATGAAAGATGACTTGCTGATCTACATCAACGAATATTTAGATGAACAGTTTCTCTCCAATCAAAATATATTCGACATCCCCCCAATCCTGAAACTCAAAAAGAGTTTTATAACCGGAAATGATTATGATTTTAATCAATTATGGTATATTTTATGTTTTCAAATGTGGTATAAAAAATGGATGATGTAGCGCTATTGCTTACTACTATTTATTGGCTCGATCAATGATTTTAACTTTGTTATTGCTTTTGGCAAATTTTATTTTTCTCAGATATAAACTCTCAGAATATAATTTGACGTTATATGCGTATGTTTCTTTTGCGAGCATCGCGATTTTTACGTTTAATTTCTTTGATATGCTTTTATACAGTCGGTATCTTTTGCAGGATTCTGATGCCATGCTGTATTATCAAAATGCAATCAGTTTGCTTAAATACGGACATTTTTCAACCGACTACCTTAGCATCAAATATTATGGATTCGTTTTTTATAATGTTATCTCGCTCTTTCCTCTTCAGGATTTCCAATTTTCTATTTTGTTTATCTATATCAATAATTTATTGATTTTTTTATTGATTTTTTCTTATTTGCTCCTCTACTTTCAAACTCGTGAAATGTCCTCTCATCCTAAAGTCTTATGGCTCCTGTACCCTTTGACTTTTGCGGCTTATAATTATTTCATAATGTTCAACCTACGAGACATCATTATATTATCAATTTTAATTACAGCTTTACTTGTTTATAAAAGGCAGATGAAGAACCATCGTGCATATGCATTACTGATTTTATCTACCCTGATCTTCTTTAGATTCGAATTGTTGTTTGTAATCGCTTTTGCTATCGCTATTGCCATGATTGTCGACAAATATTTTGCTAAACATAATTTGTATGCGGTTGCACTGACTTCAATCTTGATCTTTTCTATTCCAATAACAGGCAGCTTTCCGTTAAAAGATTTTATGGGCGGAAAAGTCCTGGAAACAATTTATCTGCCGGATTCAGGATTTTACAATTATGATGAAAAAATAAATTTTATTGCTCAAGCAAGCGAGGAAGAAATTGGCAAAACACTGACCAAAACCTATTTCAAACAACTGCCTTCAGTTTTCCTGTCATACAATCCATATCGTTATTTTGAACAATGGATATATTCGCCTGCTATCCAATTGCTAAATACCCAACATCTTTTCAGAGTATTGATCAGTTTCTTTTTGATCCTGATTCTTTACCCGTATCTGTTAGGTATTCTCTTGAACTCAGCCAATAAATGCGCTCCGCGTTCGTTCAACATTGTTCTCGCAAGTTTTATTTTATATACCGGGATTTATATTCTAAAATTCAATCTTCCCGACTTTAGAATCATTCTGATATTTTTACCGCTTCTCATGATCGAGTTAATAGAATGGAAAAATAAGGTAAAATACAAACACTTTTTATTTTTATCATTTTCTTTTTTAGTCTTTTCTATTTTCTTTGAACATTTAAAAGAACTTTACTTCAATATGGCAAATTTATAAATTATTCTAGGAAAGCAATGAAAATTTTATTTGTAGGCAATACAAAATCAGTTTTGTCGGTTGAACGCTTTAACCTTCTATCAACGCTGGAATGCATTGATCACATTGAGTTTATCGATAGTATCAAAGAAAAAAACACTTTTATCCGCTTGATTAAATATATCAACCTTTTCGTCAAAATGTATTTGAAAATCAAAATGAATAAAGTGAATGTAGTGATATACCATGGAACATATCATTTTTTATTGAATCTGTTATATATCAAACCAATAAAAATCATTGCAATTCCACAAGGTTCCGAGATTAATGAAGAATATTCCGGAAGAGTAAAATTTTTCATCGATATCCTGTTTAATCATTCTGATTACGTATTCGCTCGTTCCAAAGCAATGCAAAAACGCTTAATCCATTCATTGAACGTAGCTGAAAACAAAACTTTACTTTTCAATTGGGGGATCAACGATTGTTTTTTTGCTTCGGATACAACCCAGTTAAATGACAAAATAACAATTATTTCCTACCGAGCGACAGGAAAAATCTACAATATTGATTTGATTTTCGATGCCATCGACTATTTAAAACGAAAATACAAGAATCTCCATTTTATCTATGTTCGGCATAACAAAGATATTGATTTGAAATTGGATATGGATATTGTGGATGAATATTATGTCGATCTGTCTTATCCCGAACTGGCATCCATCGTCAGACGATCGGATATCTCCGTATCAATACCTACTTATGACGGCTTCGCCACCTCTATCGTTGAAGCACTTGCAAGTGGGGCATACCCGATCATCAGCGACATTGAGGCTTATAGCAACGTATTTCCGGATGAGCGCTGGCTGATGGGCAAAACCAAGCCTATTTTTGAAGATTTATGCATAACTTTAGAGCAATGCATACAAAACATAACATACGTGAACGAGCATAAAGAACAAAGACGGTCTTATGCCTTATCAAATTATTCCAGAGCAAGTCAACTCAGAATACTGGCTGATGTTTTGGAAGACTTAAAACAAGGAAATCGTTAATGTGTGGAATTACTGGAATCATTTCTAAAAAGCATATCCAAAGCGATATCATTAAACAGATGACAGACACTATAATCCATCGTGGTCCAGACGGTTTTGGCTATTATCAAGACGATTTATGCACATTCGGTCATCGACGGCTTTCCATTGTTGATTTAAGTGCTGCAGGACGTCAGCCGATGGAGTACATGGAACGATACGTAATAACTTTTAATGGCGAAATATATAATTATCCGGAACTGAGAAAGGAATTGGAATTACATAATTATTCTTTTCAAACCCATACCGATACAGAAGTCATTATGGCAAGTTACGATTTATGGGGAACCAAGTGTTTAAATAAATTCAATGGGATGTGGGCTTTTGTAATTTATGATCGGTTGAATGCAAGTTTTTTTATTTCCAGAGACCGATTTGGGAAAAAACCATTATATTATTACCGTACTGACAATATGTTCATTTTTGCTTCTGAGATTAAAGCGATATTAGCTCATCCCGATGTTCAGGCTGAAGCCAATACAAATTACATAACCGATTATCTGCAGACTCTTCCAAAAGAATATATTAAAGAAACCGCCTTTAAAAATATATACCGATTTGATTTCGCATCGTATTTTGAAGGAGATGCCAATAGTTTGCTGCATGGCTTTCAGGAAATAAAATTTTGGGCTATACAACCTAACGTATCTCGTGAACAATATGACCCCGATAAAGCCAAGTACTATGCTAAACAGTATTATGAACTTTTAGAAGATGCCGTAAAAATACGCTTAAGAGCTGACGTAAAAGTAGGTTCGGCTTTATCCGGCGGGTTAGACAGCAGTTCCATTGTGTATATTGTTAATAACCTGCTCAAGGCAAAAGGAAAAAATGAGTTGCAAGAAACCTTTTCAAGCGTTTATAAGACAAAAGGGACAGAGCACTGTGATGAAAGCCAATATATTAATGCTATTACCCAAAAGCTTCAAGTTCATTCAAATCAAATCGAGCCTCTGGAAGCTGACATACCAATTGAATATGTCAAAATGATCTATGCGTTGGAAACACCACCTGAAAATTCTTTGATGTCCAGTTGGCATACTTTCAAATTAGTCAGCCAAACCGATGTCAAAGTAACGCTTGACGGACAAGGTGCTGACGAACAACTTGCCGGTTATTTACCTTATCTTCTAAATTATCTGTGTTCACTTCCTTTATTTGAAATGATACAAGAAGCACGGTTGTGTTTTGCAATTCCCCATGCCAAAAAATACGTAATAATAGGTGTCGTAATCGCCCTTTATAGAATAGTCTTCGGTGAAAAAACTTTAAAACAGACGATACGATTATTTTTAAAAAAAGATTTTGAACCAAATTTGAACAAAAGGCTGTCAGAAGATCTAATGAAAAATCTCATTACCATGATTCATTATGCGGACCATACTTCTATGGCTTTTAGTATTGAATCAAGAATGCCTTTCATGGATTACAGATTAGTAGAATTTTTAGCAACGGTTCCGGCATGTTACAAGATGCGAAACGGATGGACAAAGTACATTGCCAGACTCGCATTCGATCAAAAACTACCGGATGAAGTCAATTGGCGACGAGATAAAATGGGATGGCCCATCCCTGAGCAACAATGGTTTAATGGAACATTAAAGCAGTGGTTCGTGGAAAAAATACGTCTATGCGAAATTTGTAATACATTAACTCCAAATGATGCAAACAAAAGAAATAAATTTTCATACAACATCAAGAAAGTCAACCTATTTTTTTGGGAAAGAATTTTTTTGAAAAAGACTCCTTTGGAAAACCTTTACAAAAAAAGTGATATTTAATCGCCATGGAATCTAAAATCAAGATATTATTTATTCAACATACGTCTGTTCTTGGCGGATCGTCCAAAAGTATGTTGGAATTAATAGACAACCTACCGGAAAATGTTGAACCGACCGTTTTATGCCCAAACGGAAAATTTGGTGATTTGTTAAACAAAAAAAATATAAAAGTACACAACGTCATCGGCGTTCCCCAATTTGACAATACAAGAATCGGCTGCTATAGAAATATTCGTTGGCTTATTTTGTTAAGAGAACTATTCTATTTACCTTTTTTTATCTACAAATTATTTGTTTTGAAAAAAGAAAAATTCGATATTGTACATGTAAACGAAATAACTCAAATCTACAGCATTGTTTTTGCAAAAATGCTTTTCAACAAAGTCGTCGTGCATGTAAGATCATTACAGTCCACGCAAATCAATATTAGATACCGTTTAATATACAAAATCATTGAAACATTCACAGATGCCATCATAACAATTGATGAAACCGTAAAAAGCAGCATCAAGTCTAATCCGAATATATATGTCATACATAATGGAATGACTCCTAAAAATATTATCCGGAATAAAGTTAACCAAAAAAAATTTACCGTCGCGATTGTTTCAAATTTTCAAAGGTACAAAGGGATCATTGATTTCATCGATGCTGCAAATATATGCATCAATCATAAAAAGCTAAATATACAATTCATGATTTTTGGGGCTTCTTATGAAACTAAACGCTCTTTTAGACAATATCTTCTGCATCTTACAGGCTTTCGAGAAAATCTTGATGAGCTTATAAAAGAAAAAATAAACACCAACAATTTAAACACTAGAATAAAATTGGTGGGATTTGTCGAAAATGCAAATGACATATTCAATCAAATCGATCTTTTGACTTTTCCATCTCATTTAAATGCGGTCGGAAGACCTGTTTTTGAAGCGGCTTTTTATTGTGTTCCAAGTATTGCCGCTGTTCAAAATACTCATACAGATACCATCATAGATGGAGTGACAGGAATATGTATTAAAGAAAAAAACCCTCAACAGCTTGCCGATGCCATTGAAAGATTGTATACAGACAGAGATTTACTGCTAAAAATGGGGCAACAAAGTTTTGCCTTGGCAACCAATTTGTATAATAGTACAAAAAATAGCACAGAAGTTTATAATTTATACCTGAAGCTAATAAGGAATTAAAATTTATGTTCAAAAACAAAACTCTTTTAATTACCGGAGGAACAGGTTCATTCGGTAATGCAGTCCTCCGCCGTTTTCTGGATACGGATATTAAAGAAATCAGAATTTTCAGCCGTGACGAAAAAAAACAAGAGGATATGAGAATCGCTTTTAATAACGAAAAACTCAAATTCTATATTGGGGATATCAGAGATTACAAAAGCATCTATCAGTCTATGATCGGAGTGGATTATGTCTTCCACGCCGCAGCATTGAAACAAGTCCCTTCATGCGAGTTTTATCCAATGCAGGCAGTACAAACCAATATCAACGGAACAGAAAATGTTTTTGATGCTGCTTTGGCCTGTGGAACGGAAAAAGTGATTTTATTAAGTACGGACAAAGCCGTTTATCCAATCAATTCCATGGGCCTATCCAAAGCCATGGCAGAAAAAGTCATGAATGCTAAGTCAAGACTCTTAACGGAAAGCCAAAAAGCCTTTTGTGCTACGCGATACGGTAATGTTATGGCATCAAGAGGTTCGGTTATCCCTCTTTTTGTTTCACAGATCAAAAGTGGAAAACCTCTTACGGTAACAGATCCCCAAATGACCCGTTTTATGATGAGCCTAGATGATTCGGTCGCATTGGTCGAATTTGCTTTTAAACATGCAAAGCCTGGGGATATTTTCGTACAAAAAGCTCCTGCATGTACTATTCTGGATCTGGCTACGGCATTAAAAGAGCTGTTTAATGCCGATAATGAAATACAAATCATCGGAACAAGACATAGTGAAAAACTGTATGAAACTCTTCTAACGCGTGAGGAGATGCTTCATGCCGTCGATATGGGAGAATACTACCGAATTCCCTCGGATAACCGAGACTTGAATTATGCTAAGTATTTTGTTAGCGGTGAAGTCCAAACCTCCGCAGAACACGATTATCACTCGCATAATACTAGACAGTTAAACGTCGAAGAGACAAAAGCTCTTTTACTACAACTTGATTACATCAAAAACGAATTGAAAGGATATATGAATGATTAAAGTAATGACTATCGTAGGCACCCGTCCTGAAATCATTAAATTAAGCGAAGTAATGAAAGAACTGGACAAACACACCGACCATGTCATCGTGCATACCGGACAAAATTACGATTATGAACTAAATGAAATTTTTTTTGAACAGTTAGGAGTACGTAAACCCGATTTCTTTTTGGATGCGGCCAAAGGGACTGTTTCTGAAACAATTGGCGACATCATTGCCAAAACCGACAAAATTCTTGTACAAGAAAAACCTGATGCGATATTGGTGTACGGCGATACCAATAGCTGTCTTTCGGTAATCCCGGCAAAAAAAAGAAAAATTCCGATCTTCCACATGGAGGCAGGTAATCGAAGCTTTGACCAGCGTGTTCCAGAAGAAATCAATCGTAAAATCGTTGATCACCTGAGCGATATAAACATGCCGCTTTCCGAACATGCCCGCCGCTACTTGATCGATGAGGGGATTAAACCTGAAACAATCATCAAAACCGGATCTTCCATGAAAGAAGTTTTACATGTCAATATGGAACGTATCGATACCTCGGATATTCTTGAAAAAGAAGGACTTCAGCCTAATAAATACATGCTTATGAGTATTCACAGGGAAGAAAATGTCGATTCCGAAAAGAATTTTACCGATCTTCTAGAATCGATGGATGAAATGACACGGGTATTTCAAATGCCGATAATCGTCTCGACACACCCGAGAACACGCAAAAAACTTGAAGAAATTGGCTATGAAAACACCAATCATCTCATTCGTTTTTCCAAACCGTACGGATTCCACGAGTACAACAAACTACAAAAAGAAGCCTTTTGTGTTATCTCCGATAGTGGCACCATAGCCGAAGAAAGTTCTATCTTAAATCTACCCGCGATTACGATTCGACAGGCGCATGAGCGCCCTGAAGGGATGGATGAAGGTATTCTAATCATGTCGGGCTTGAATAAAACCCGTGTTATCGAAGCTATTAATGTTGTCACCAAGCAACATAATCGTTCGAACCGTACCATGCACCCCGTTGCCGATTATGAAGTTGATAATGTTTCAAAAAAAGTAGTTAGAATTATCCTTTCCTATACCGATTATATCAACCGTACCGTTTGGCACAAAGACATATGAAACAGCTAAAAGTCCTCGTTCTTGGATCAACCGGTTTGATCGGTCACCAGATATATTATTATCTTGAGTCCAAAAATGAATTTGATATGTTTAATATTGCTTACCGAAAGAAGCTAAACGATAAAACAGTGTTATGCGATGCGAGGCAAGAAGAAAACTTTCTGGCAACCATTCGAAATTTCAATCCGGATATCATTATCAATGCCATCGGCATTTTGATTGATGGGGCGAATAAAAACCCTGAAAATGCAATTTTCATCAATGCGTACATGCCACACAGACTTAAGCGATTGGCGAATGAACTTGGTGCCAAATTGATCCATATATCTACTGATTGTGTTTTTTCAGGTCGTAAAGGCAACTACACCGAAACGGACGAAAAAGATGCATACGATACATATGGACGTACAAAAGCACTAGGTGAAATCACGGATAAACCTCATCTGACTTTACGTACTTCCGTGATCGGCCCAGAACTTAAAACCAATGGTGAAGAATTGTTCCACTGGTTTATGACTCAAGATAATGAGATCAGCGGGTACACTGCTTCAATCTGGTCAGGCGTAACGACGCTCGAACTGGCCAAAGCAGTGCATTGGGCAATCAAATCCGACATGACCGGTTTGTATCACATCACGAACGGGATACCGATCAATAAATACGAATTACTTTCTCTATGCAAAGCAGAAACGGGGAAAGACATTACCATCAATGCTATCGAGGGGCGTATAGTAGACAAAAGCTTTATAGATACCCGTCAAGAGCGTTCCTATCACTATCCGTCGTATCAAGAAATGATTCGGGAAATGGTGCTTGTCATGAAACAAAACGGCACACGTTATGAGCAATACGATCTAAAATGAATATTCTTCTTATCGTCGACGATTATTTACCTTCTAGCATCAAAGTGGCTGCGAAAATGATGCATGAACTCGCTTGTGAACTTGTGATAAAAGGTCACAACGTTACAGTTGTAACGCCAAGTCATACATTACATGAAAGAATTGAGACCTCAATTCTGGATGGTGTAACCATCTGGAGATTTCGAAGCGGCGATGTCAAGGCTTCCAATAAAATAAAGCGCGCGATCAATGAAACACTTCTTTCATACCGTGCTTGGCATGGGTTAAAACCTCTTTTCGAACAAAACCGGCAGGATCTCATCGTCTATTATTCCCCATCTATTTTTTGGGGTGGTTTGGTCCGTAAGCTGAAAACAATCTGGGATGTTCCAGCCTATTTGATTTTACGCGATTTTTTTCCTCAGTGGGCTATTGATCAGGGATTAATACGACCTGGATCAACCATAGAAAAATATTTCCGTTTTTTTGAAACCCGAAATTATGCAGCTGCCAATCGAATCGGTGTGATGTCACAAAAAAACTTGGAATGGTTTCATTCGATTACGAAAGTTTCAGCACCGATTGAAATATTATACAACTGGGCAGCGGACACACCTGTTACAAATACAGGAAGATTCCGACATACTTTGGGGCTCGAAGACAAAATTATTTATTTTTACGGCGGAAATATTGGACATGCACAAGACATGATGAATATTGTTCGTTTGGCTAAAAATATGCGATTTGAATCCAAAGCCCACTTTTTGCTTGTTGGAGCGGGAGATGAATTCGATCTAGTGCAACAAGCAATCGACAACATGCATCTGGAAAACATTACTCTTCTTCCCTCTGTTTCCCAAGACGTTTATAAGGATATGCTGGCTGAAATCGATATTGGCCTTTTCACTCTGCATCAGGGTCATACTACCCATAATTTCCCGGGAAAACTGTTGGGGTATATGGTTCAGGAAAAGCCTATCTTGGGAAGTATCAACACAGGTAATGATTTACAAGATGTTATAGAAACTGCTGAAGCCGGCTTAATATCGATCAATGGAAACGATGAAGTATTTTTAGCCAATGCCATGAAGCTACTTAATAATGAATCGTTTAGGCATCAAACAGGGAAACAGGCCAAACAATTACTAGAAGCATCATTCTCGGTTGAAGCCGCTGCAAAGCAGATTCTGGATATCTATTCTGATAAATGATTTTTGCAACGTTTTCACAGTAAAAAGGAATCCATATCTTGGGTATATATCTCCAAATATTTTTTTTGAGGTAAGATACTTTATAGAATCAACAGAGAATGAGGCATTGGCAGATAACTAATGTATCTATAAAGTGGGGGAGCATTCCATACAATGAACATTTTATCTCTCATCGGACGCAGTGAACCCCTTTTTGACGACGACATCCGCCAGCATGAAGAACAGCTTTCGCAAATCGTCCGCTCAAACCGTTTTCTCGTTATCGGAGGCGCAGGCTCCATCGGTCAAGCAGTCAGCCGCGAAATATTCAAGCGCAATCCCCTCAAACTGCACATCGTCGATATCAGCGAAAACAATCTGGTAGAAGCCGTACGCGACATACGCAGTTCGCTGGGGTACATCGACGGAGATTTCCGCTCGTTCGCCCTCGATTGCGGTTCTTGGGAATATGACGCGTTTTTCAAGGCCGAAGGGCCATACGATTATGTTTTGAACCTGTCGGCATTGAAACACGTCCGAAGCGAAAAAGACCCCTATACCCTGATGCGGATGGTAGAAGTCAATATTTTCAATACCGAAAAGACAATGCGTCAAACGCTTGAGAGCGGCGCGAAAAAATACTTTTGCGTCTCGACGGACAAAGCGGCCAATCCGGTCAATATGATGGGCGCCAGCAAACGCATCATGGAGTATTTTCTGATGCGGATGAGTCTGAAACTGCCGATCTCGACGGCACGTTTTGCCAATGTCGCCTTTTCGGACGGATCCCTACTGCACGGATTTAACCAGCGGATACACAAACGCCAGCCTATTGCCGCGCCGAACGACATCCGCCGCTATTTCGTCACTCCGCAAGAATCGGGTGAGCTGTGTCTGATGTCATGCCTTCTGGGAGACAACCGCGACATATTTTTCCCGAAACTGTCCGAGAAACTCCATCTCATCACCTTTTCCGAAATCGCAGTCAAATATTTGAAAAGCCTCGGCTATGAGCCCTACAAGTGTGCGAGCGAAGACGAGGCCAGAGACCGTGCCGAAGAACTTATAGCTGAGGGCAAGTGGCCCTGCTACTTTTTTGCCAGCGATACGACCGGAGAAAAAGACTTCGAAGAATTTTTCACCGATTCCGAAACTTTGGATATGAACCGGTTCGCAAGCATCGGTATCGTAAAAAACGACGCTCTATTCAACGAAGAAAAGCTGGCGATGTTCGAAAAGACGGTCGAGGACATGAAACGCAAAGGTCAATGGAGCAGAGCCGAAATGATCGATCTTTTCAACGCCATGATCCCGAATTTCAATCACAAAGAGACCGGAAAATTCCTCGACAGTAAAATGTAACCTTGCCTTTGCCGGAACTGTTATCGGTTCCGTCGTTTTTTCCGGTAAACCGTAAATTTATTTTGCCGCAGCAGCATCCCGTTAAGCAGGATGTAAAAAGCGGCGGCGTTGATAAAGAACAGTGCAAACAGATAACGTTGGTGACCGTCTCCCGAAAAAGCGACCCCGACAATCGAAAACCCAAGCTGCAGCAATGCAATCAGGACAACGGTTTTGCGGACGTTGCCGTTGAAAAAGCGCAGCAGAATATGGTGGATGTGCAGCTTATCGGCGGCAAAGATGGAGTATCCGTTACGTTTGCGGCGGATCATCACGATCAGAGTGTCCAAAATCGGTACCGCCGCGATAAACAAAATAGAAATCGGATGGATATATTCCACGGCTTTGATGCTCAGAACCGAGATCACAAAACCCAGCGTCAACGATCCGCTGTCCCCCATGAAAATTTTCGCCGGATTCCAGTTGAACCACATAAACGCCATGATCGCCGCGATAAACGACAGCGACGTCGAGACGATAAAGATGTCGCTGTTTTCATACCCGACGACGCACAGCGTAGAGAGGATGATAATGCTCAGCAGTCCTGCGAGACCGTCCAGGCCGTCGGAGAGGTTGAGCGCATTCGTAAATCCGGCAACGGCGAACATTGTAAAAGGGATCGCAAACCACCCTAATGCGATCTGGTGTCCGAACAATTCTCCCAAAGAGTTTACAAGCATACCGTCATAGGCCAGCAGCGCCACCGCGATGAAAATGACGTAAAATTTGGTTTTCGGCGCGGTATCGCGATGATCGTCCAAAACTCCGATGGCAAAGACGAGTAAAATAGCCAAAAACGAAGCCAAGTGGGAAAACACAATGTCGTTTAGAAACACGATGTCCGACACCATCACCCCAAAGACGATACCAATTCCGGCACCTCGCGGCGTAACCTGCCGATGGGCGCTGCGATGGTTCGGAACATCGACAAGGCCGACAGAGGGCGCATAGCGGATGATCAGTTTGATGAAAAAAAATGTGACGGCAAATGCAACCAGGAGCTTAATAAAAAGGAAATTATTCAAAGTATCTCTTCATAATTTTATGACATATATAGTTGATTGCTTGAAATCATCCAAAAGCGTGATATTATATCAAACTTTAAAGCTTTACATTTTCAAATTAGCGAGAATCAAAATATGCATGCTACAGAAACCATTTCGAGAAATAACCGTGATCTCAATATTAAAATATTATTGCAAATTATATGGAAGCGAAAATTTATAATTGGGAGCGTTACAACTTTTATTACATTGCTAACCGTATTATCAATATGGAAGCAAAATCCAGTTTATAGCGGCAGTGCCCTGATTGAAGTCGGATATATAATTGGTCAACAGAAATCAAATGATGGTACCACTTCTCATGTAATTATAAAACTTGAAGATAGCCTTAATGATCTAAAAGAAATTACTATGAAAATAACCGGTATAAATGTTACTTTTCCTGCAGGAAGTACAAACTTATTATTGCTTTCAACAGAAAGTAGTAATATTCATATCATCAAACCAAAAATTCAAAGTGCCGTAAAATTTATTACTGATCGTCATTCAAAAAAAGCAGAACTTTATTCAAAGGGGAACTACCCGATGCATATGACACAAATGATTGGTAAGATTGAAGTGAATGAGCAACCAGTTAATTCAAATAAATGGTCATTGATTTTTATAGCTTTTACCAGTGCACTGTTATTAAGTATCTTTGCGGCATTTTTCTTTGAATTCATCCAAAGAAACCATAACCTGCGTGAATAATTCTATTCACCTTTTTCTAAATGTTCTCGGTTTAGTTCGTAGAGTTTGATGTATTTATAAAAATTCGTTGCCATATGCGAAAAGGCGATGATCAGCCCCGCGTACCCGTCCAAAAAACCCCTCTTTAGAACATATGTCCGAAAAAACGAATACAGGCCGTTGAAAAACGCCTTGGCAGGCGTCGGGAACTTTTTGCCGGCATTATCGGCCGCAAAAAGGGTCGAATAGCGGTCGACTTTGATGATGAAATCGGAGACGCTCATGTAGCTGTAGTGCTTCATGTTCCCTTCGATCGGCGCTTTGTTCATCCCCTCGTCGATGATGTTCTCATGCACCGCGTTGTCGTTGAACCGCGTGACGCTTTTGTTGTAGAGGCGGCGGATTTTCTGGTTGTTCCAGCCGCAATGGCGGATCTGTATCTCTTTGTAATACGCCAAGAAGTTGACGATGTAGATCGTTCGGGGATCGAGCGGCTTGGTTTTGAGCGCGTGCAGCAGCTCCTCATCGACGACCTCATCGCTGTCGATGATCAATATCCACTCGTACGCTGCGTAGGAAGCCGCGCGGTTTTTGGTCGTACCGAACCCGTCGAATTCCCCCTCGATCAGCCGGACGTTGGGAAACTCTTTCGCGATCTCCTGCGTTCCGTCGCTCGAGCCGTTGTCGTACACGACGACGTCCTCGAATTCGCGCAGGCTCTCCAGCGATCTGCGGATCGTCCTCGCTCCGTTTTTAACAATCATGACCGCCGATACGTTCATTGCTCCCCTTTGAGAAGTTTTACGATGGTTTTGAACCAAAACCCCAGCTGTTTGAGGGGTTTGAACAGTTCGTCCGGCGTTCTCAGAGCGTCCCCCTTGATCCGGTAAATCAGCCCGCCGATCCCTTCCCATGAAGGGTTGAGGGCGTTGCCGATCCGAAAAACGTACGGATAGTGTTCACGTGCCAAAGCGACTGCGGCGGCATTATATTTTCCGTACGGCAGGACGAACGAATCGACGCGGAACCCGAGCTTCTCTTCGAGGATGATCTTTGAGGTTACGATCTCTTGTTCCAGATCGATCCCCTCATCGGTCAGATTGACGTGGTTCATCGAGTGAGAGGCAACCGCCACGTGGCCGCTCTGAACCATCTCGCGCAATTCGGCGTAGGTGCAAAACGGGGCGTGGGTACGCCAGTGATCCCCTTTGTAAATCTCGCGGTGTTTCAGCGAAAGACGCGTGGAGGGCTCGGCGTCCGTATCGTCGAGAATGTACGCGGAGGGGACGGCAAGAAGCGCTTTGAGACGGTATTTTTTCAGGAGGGGAAAAACGTAATGGTAAAAGTCGTAGTAGGCATCGTCAAACGTGAGACAGATGGGATTTGCCGCATCCTGCCCCGGGAAAACGCTCGTATAACGCTCGGCTACGAGGCGAAGATGCGCCTCCATCATCCCCTCGGTGTTGGAGAGAGGAAGATCGTCGCTGTTGATGTGATGATACATGACAACCGGAATCATATGCCCTCTCTTTTCAGCAATAATAAAGTATCATACCATACCCTCACTTAGGCAAAAGGCTCTCATGGACGCTCGTTACGAATACCGCCCCGAATACGCACATCTGCGCCCCTCTTTCGAAGCGATACGCTCGATTTTTCACGCCGATTCCCACACGATTCACAAAGCGCGCAACGAACTCAAAGTCATCGAGATGGGCAGCGTCAAAACGGTCGTCAAATCGTTCAAAATCCCTCATCTCCTCAACCGCGTCGTCTATACCCGCATGCGCCGGAGCAAAGCCTATAAATCGTACCACAACGCCCTTCGCCTTCAGGAGCTTGGGGTCTCTACCCCTTCGCCCATCGCATTGATCGAATTCTTCGAATCGGGGCTGCTCAGCGAGAGCTATTTCATCTCCGAGCATTTCGACTACGACTTTACGATCCGTACCCCTCTGCTCGAGCCGATGGAAGAGCGCGAAGCGATCTTCACCGCCTTCGCGGCCTACACGTACGATCTTCACCGCAAAGGGGTATGGCATCTGGACTATTCCCCCGGAAACATCCTGATCAAGCGGACGGAAAACGGCTATCTCTTCAGCATCGTCGACATCAACCGGATGGAGTTTCGCTCTATCACGCCGATGCAAGGGTGCGAGAACTTCAACAAACTCTGGGCGAGTGACGAAGATCTGCAGATCATGGCGCGCGAATACGCCCGATTAAGCGGTTTGAACGAGAGTGTCGTCATTTCCGAAATGAAACGGCACAACGACGCCAATAAACGGGTCAAAAATTTCAAAAAACGGCTTAAAACCCTTGTGAAAGGCGGGTTTTCAACTCCCGCTTGACCTGCTCGAACATTGCCGTTCTCCCCGACGCATCGAGAGGAATCATAAAATGATGCTGCTTGCCCGCTTCCCCGATACTCTTCCACCGTGCCGCCGAAGCGAACGGCGTATCGGCGAAGAAGGTAAACGTCTCGCACCCTGACGCGCTCGCCAGATGGTATGTCCCCGTCGAAGTACTGACAAACAGCTTGAAACGGCTGAGTAGCGCGGCGAAATCGACGACGCTTCCGACGGAGCGGTACAGCACCGCCCGGCTCTCCCCCAGCAGCTCTTTCGCCTCGTTATAGAGGTTCTCTTCATCGGGGCCGAACGTCATGACGACATCACACCCCTCGAAACTTTCCGCCATCCGCACCAATTCGACGTACTCGCCGAGCGTCCAGTTCGCATCGGACGACCCCCCGAATCCCGGATGAAACGCGACGACGGGACGGGTAATCCCATACTCGGAACAAAACGCGGCGTACGCTTCATCACCGAAACGCAGAAGCGGCTTGGGGAAATCGAGGCTGATATCGGGAAAGAGCGCACAGGCGAGCTGAAGGTTGTACTCGAACTCCGCCATCTCCACCCGGCTTCGACGCTGCGTGATTCGGCGATTGTAGAAAATCTGGGCGATTTTGGTCGCGGGAGCAATGCGCACGGGAATACGGGCAATGAATTGCGCAACGGCGACGCGGGTATTGGAAAACAATGTCACCGAGGCATTGATGTTCGCCGCTTTGATTTTAAAGGCCAGTTCGAGGATATCTCCCCCCTCATCGACGATCACCTCGTCGATAAAATCGCACGATTCGGCGAGCTTGCGGTTGAGCGGCGCCACGAGGGCGACGACGCGGTTGGAAGGGTTGTGGTGTTTGAGGACGTACAGCGTCGGCAGTGCCGTCATAAAATCCCCAAGTTTGTCGTTGCGCACCACCAGTATGTTCATTGTGTCCCCTTCTTTTTGTCGGTTTATTTTACCTGATTGAAGGTAAGAAAACGGTACACTTGCACCATGAAAGAACCGTTCGCCTGGGATCACTATTCCGATCAGCCCGCCATTATCCGCGACAAAGCGCTCAAACGCAAAATGCGCTTTGGAGCATTGCCCTCGCTCATCAAAACGTTTCTTGTTGCACTTGCGACTCTCCCCATGGCCGTTCTGACAATGCCGTACCTGCGTCATCAGACAATCCGGGGGGATAATTTTTTCGGCATGGGGGTCAATCTCGACAAAGAGCCCTCTCTTACTCCCGAACTGATCGACGATCTGGGAGTCACACGGCTATTGATCCGTATCCCGCTGTGGGAGATGGAGAAGCTAGACGAGTACGCCGCCTTTATCCGCTCGTTTACAGGCAAACACATTTCCGTCGCACTGCTTCAAGACCGCGAACATGTCACCGATCCGGCTCTGAGCGAAGCGCACATCAGACACATTTTCAGCACGCTGGAAGGGGTGTGCGACACCTACGTGATCGGCAGCACGATCAACCGTGCCAAATGGGGGTTCTTCAGCGTCAACGAATACCTCGATTTTTACGCCGTGGCCTATCGGCTCAAACAAACCTGCTATCCGCATCTGAAGCTGATCGGCTCGAACGTCATCGATTTCGAATACCACTACAGCGCCCATACCCTCTTCAACCTCAAGAAGGTCCGCTACGACGCGGTGGGGAGCCTCCTTTACGTCGACCGTCGAGGCGCTCCCGAAAACACCCAGATGGGATTCAATCTCATCGAAAAAATACGCCTCTTGGCGTCACTGGCACATATGAGCGCCAAAACCTCCGGCGAAATCGTCATCACCGAAGCCAACTGGCCCATCACGGGTACCGCCCCCTACGCTCCGACGAGCGAGCATGAGTGCGTGAGCGAAGAAGCGTACGCCTCGTACATGGTTCGCTATTATCTCCTCGCTTTCGCGTCGCAATGCGTACAGTCCGTCTACTGGCACCAGCTGATCGCGCCGGGATACGGCCTCATCGACAACCGAGGAGCCGTCCGCAAGCGCAGCGCCTACCATGCCTGTAAAACGATGCTCTCCCAGTTGAGCGAAGCCTCGTTCGTCGGCTACGGCATCAAACGCGGACGCCACACGATGCTCTGCGAGACGCCGCGGGGCCTTTTGCATATCGAATGGATGGAAGAAGGGACGCTCGAAGTCCCCCTCACCGAATCGGTAGAGGTGACGACCCGCGACGGGAAGTGCGACCATACCGATACGTTGCATCTCAGCGGCGCGCCCCTCTATTACACCACCTCGATGGAGTCGTTATGAAAATCCTCATCATCCTCCCCAACTGGCTCGGAGATGCCCTCATGGCCACTCCCGCCATCGAGGCGCTGTGCAATGTTTATCCCGATGCCGAGCTGACAATGGTCGGCTCGTATGTGAGTCTCGAAGCGCTCAAACACCACCCCAAATGCACCCGCGCCTACGTCGACGAGACCAAAAAAGGGGGAAGCCGCTTCCTCAACACCTACCGTTTTGCCAAAACGCTGGGCTCTCACGATATGGCCGTGACATTCCGTAATCAGTTTCACTCTTCCTTGCTGCTCTTTTGGAGCGGCACCCCCATCACGGCGGGACGCCGAAGCGCTCATTCGCGGGCTTTGCTGACCCATGCTATCAAACCTTCCCATCCGTCGCATCTGGTCGAACAATACCGCGACATTACCCAGAGTCTAAGCTTCGAACCGTTGGAAATCGGGCACCTCAAACTTCACATCCCACCCTATGCTTACGAGCGTCCGACGCTGGGAATCAATCCCGGAGCGACGTATGGCAGCGCCAAACGGTGGTACCCCGAAAAATTCGCCGAAGTAGCGCGAGCTTTTGCTCATGCTTACGACATCGTCATCTTCGGAGGCCCGGGCGAGGTAGCGATGGCAAACGATATCGAAGCGCGTCTGGAAGGAATAGCGGTGACGAATCTGGCGGGCAAAACGTCGGTGAGCGAGCTGTGCGCGAGGATCGGCGGGCTGGATATGTTTGTCACCAATGACAGCGGCCCGATGCACGTCGCCGCCGCGTATGGGGTCCCGACCGTCGCCATCTTCGGCCCGACGCGCCATTTGGAAACCTCGCAGTGGAAAAACGAAAAAAGCGTGATCGTGCGCCATGAGATGGAGTGCGCGCCGTGCATGAAGCGCGAATGCCCGCTGGGGCATCATGAATGCATGAAAGGGATCACCGCCGCCGAAGTGATCGATGCGGTGAAAAGTTTAACAGCTTGAAGAAGAGCTGATTCTCTCGATGGTCGCCGTCGTGCTTTTGCCGTCGACAAACGTCACAAGGCGAAGTTCTCCGGCGAATTCCGCTCCGACGACCGCTTTGCCCTCATAATCCCCCCCTTTGACGAGAATATCCGGCGCGATGTTTTTGATCAGTTCATACGGCGTTTCCTCGCTGAACACAACGACATAATCGACCGATTCCAGAGCCGCCAGAATGTACGCGCGGTCCGCTTCGGGATTGACGGGGCGTGTAGGCCCTTTGAGAGCGCGTACCGAACTGTCGGCGTTCAGCCCGACGATCAGGACGTCCCCATAGCTTTTTGCTTCCTGAAGGTACTTAACGTGCCCTACATGAAGGATATCGAAGCAGCCGTTGGTAAAAACAACCTTTTTCCCCTCATCCTTCAAGCGGCGGGCTATCCGAACAATCTCTTCCGCGGTTTTGATGTGCGCGTCCGAACTGCTTTGGCGGAGGCTTGATTCATACGCATCGATCTCATCGAGGGTAACCGTCGCCGAACCGATCTTGCCGACGACAACCGCGGCAGCGTGATTCGCAAAGGGTGCCGCTTCGTCGATTGACAACCCGCACGCAAGGGCATACGAAAGTGACGCGATCACCGTATCCCCCGCCCCCGTGACGTCGTACACCTCTTTGGCTACCGTCGGAAAACGGCGCATGCTCTCATCGTATATCGCGATCCCGTCTTCGGAGAGGGTGATCATCGAACATTCCAGAGCGCAGGTCTCTTTCAACGAAAGGAGCGCTCTGCGCAAAGAGTCTTCGTCTTTGATCGCGATCCCTGTCGCTTCCGAGGCTTCCTTTCGGTTCGGCGTCAACAAATAGGCACCGCGGTATTTGCTGTAATCTTTTCCCTTCGGATCGACAAGAACTTTTTTGCCCGCATTTTTAGCCGCAGAGATCACCCCTTGCGCCACCGTATCGGTAATCACCCCTTTGCCGTAATCCGAAAGAATCACGATATCGCATTCGGCGATCGTCTCCTTCACATAGGCCAAAAGCGCCTCTTCGCTGGAAGCGGCGATGGGGTCTTTGGACTCGCGGTCATAGCGCAGAATCTGCTGGTTTGAGGCGATAATACGGCTTTTTTTGGAAGTCTTGCGTCCGTTTTGCAGGGTCAGTCCCTTCTCGTCCACGCGGATATTCCGCAGCATTGCGCGCAGTTCCAAACCGTTTTCGTCATCACCGATCACTCCGGCGACACGTACCTGTGCGCCGAGAGCAACCAGATTGTTGATGACGTTTCCGGCTCCGCCGAGTACGGTCGTTTCACGGGCAATATCGACAACCTGCACAGGCGCTTCGGGCGAAATCCGCTCGCATCCCCCCCACAGGTAATGATCGATCATCAAATCCCCGATGGCGAGGATGCGCGGAGCGGCGGCTTTCAACCGATTCATTTGACTTCCTCTTCAAACAGCCGTTTGATTTCCGGAACATACGCCCCTATGCCCTCTTCAAGCTCAAAACGGGGGGCATACCCGAGAATGTCGCGCGTGCTTTGAATATCGGCTTCGGTATGAAACTGATAACGCCCGATGAACGGGTTGGGAATATATTCGCACGGATAAGACGTCCCCAGCTCGGACTGGAGAGTATCGACGATCGACTGGAACGAACGCGCTTTTCCCGTACCGACATTGAAGACGCCCGATTCCTTCGGATGCATCGCAAGGATATTCGCCTGAACGATGTCCTCGATATAAATAAAGTCACGGACGATTTTGTCGGAGTCTTCAAAAAGCCGCGGATTTTTGCCGGATAAAAGCTGATGCCCGAACTGCACCACCATCGAAGAGGTTTTGTTTTTGAAAAACTCTCTCGGTCCGTAAACATTGAAATAGCGCAGACCGACGATGCTGATATGATCGTGCTTACGGGAATATTCACGGGCGAGATGATCCATCATCAGTTTGGAAAATCCGTACACGTTCTGCGGCGCTTCGCAGCCGACCCGCTGGGGAGAAGGGGCATCGCCGTAGGTCGCGCCGGAGGATGCGTAGATCATATTGGCACCGTGTGCCACCGCGATATCCAGAAGATCTTTAAACGCGTTGACGTTCGTCTGGATCATCAGATCCTGTTCCAGTGCCGTCGTATCCGAAATCGCCGCTTCATGAAAAATATAATCGAACGTGTACTGAGATGCAAGCTGTGCCAAAAGAATCTTGTCGTTAATATCTCCGCTGATGACTTCGCCCCGGAAACCGAGGAGATTTTTAAAATGGCCGAAGCTTTTAAGGTTGCCGTTGGAAAGGGTCAGATTGGAGCGGAAAAGATCAAGCACGACGATATGCGCGTCGGGATAGTGTTCCTGAAAATAAAACGCGAGGTTCGAGCCGATAAAACCTGCCCCTCCCGTTATCAGAATTCTTTTATGGTTGAAATTGACGTCGCTGTAGCGCATGCAACCGCTCCTTAAATGTAAAGTGCATAATTGTAACAGAGGTAGGTTTAAGATAACCCTTTGTTAGAGTGCTTTAAGAATGATGGGAATATAATAACGCGAAATTTTAAATGGAGAATGAAATGAAAAAAATTGCTGTTGCAATGTTGTTCGCTGGTGTTTCTTTGATGGCTGCTGACGGTAAAGCGTTGGCTGGTAAATGTGCTGCATGTCATGGTGCAAGCTTCGAAAAAGCTGCTCTTGGTAAATCGGCTATCGTTAAAGGCCAATCTGCTGCCGCTATCGAAAAATCACTTCACGCTTACAAAGCCGGTACACAAAACAAAAACGGTATGGGTGCATTGATGAAAGGTCAAGTAGCTGCAATGTCAGATGCTGACATCAAAGCTCTTGCTTCTTACATCGCAGGAATCAAATAATTCCTCTCTCGCCGCTTCTGCGGTGAGGCCTCTCTTCTTCCCTTTTTTAAAATCTTTGTTTTATTCCGGCCGATACTCTTTTTTTGACAGCTCTTCGCGTTTGCGTTGCTGATTTGCCGCATCGTTGAGTTCACTCTCGTCATCGTACATGACCTGATTCATCATCTTTTTCTCATCGTCGAACTGCCCGTTCTTGATCCCCCACAAAAAAGCGATCAATGCCACACCGCCCAACACAAGCGATGCCCCAAGCATCATCGCAATCACCCAACTGTCCATGAATATCTCCTATTTATAGAGCCATCGTACCCGCATCGAGTTACCGACGACGAGAAGCGAACTGAACGACATCGAAATGGCCGCAATCAGCGGGATCACATATCCGGACATCGCCAGCGGAATCGTGATCGAATTATACACGAGCGAAATCCCGAGGTTTTGTTTGATCAGCCGATACGTGCGGCGGCTGATGGCATGCGCTTCGGCCAGCGAAGTGAGCGAATCGTTCAACAACACGACGTCGCTGACTTCGATCGCGATATCGCTGCCGCTTCCCATTGCGATCCCGATGTCCGCGTTTGCAAGCGCTAGCAGATCGTTCACCCCATCCCCGGCCATGATAACGACATTTCCCTCATTATGGGCCTGTGCGATAAACTCGGCTTTCTCCTGCGGGTCCAGATGGGCATGGACTTCATCGATCCCTACTTCAAGGGCAACGCGTTCCGCAGCTGCCTGATGGTCTCCCGTCAACATCACAACCCTTAATCCCGCGTTTTTGAGGTTTTGGATCGACCCTGCCGCTCCTGCTTTGGGTAAATCGCGCAATTCAAACGTGGCTGTCAGCTCATTGCCTACCGTATAATAAAAAAGGCTTTTATCGCTGCGCAAACCGACTTCCACGCCCATCTCCTGCATCAGCAGCGCATTTCCCCCGGCGATCATCACGCCGCCGGATCGTGCTACGACTCCGCGTGCGGGGATTTCGCGTACCTCTTCAAGGGCGAGGGTTTCGGAAATGTTCTCGGTCCGCTCCAGATATTCGGCAATACCGCGGCTAATCGGGTGTTTCGAAGAGGAAACGAGAGCATATAGCAACGAATGCCCGAAACTGTGGTGTATCGTCGCATACACCACTTCAGGTCTGCCTTGGGTAATCGTCCCCGTCTTATCCAATACAACCATTGTTGCCTGTGCCATCGTCTCGATCTGCGCAGCCGATTTAAAAAGGATTCCCCTCTTGGCCCCCAATGCCAGTCCTACCAATGTCGCCACGGGAGTTGCGAGCGCCAGTGCGCACGGACAGGCGATGATAATGACGGAAATCCCGACCATAAGGGCTCTGTCGAATGTGTGCGGCCAGAAATACCACCCCCAGAACGTCGCAATCGCCAAAAAGAGGATCGTCGAGGAAAAATGCTGAGAAAGTCGGTTCGCCAGCTGTTCGATCCGCGGTTTGTGGCTCATCGCATTTTCCAAAAGGTTCACAAGATTCGAGAGGGTCGAATGGGCGAAGTCTTTCGTCGCGCGGTAGGTCAGAAGCGCATCGATGCTGGTCGTCCCGCTGATGATCGAAGCGCCGGGGCGTTTGAAGATCGGCTCGGATTCTCCGGTCAGACTTGATTCGTCAAAACTCCCCTCTCCCGATACGACTTCCCCGTCAATCGCTGCTTTTTCCCCCGTTCGTATACGGATCAGATCGCCGATCTTTACCTCGTTGACGTTCACCTCTTTGATACTCTCCCCTTCGACGATGCTCACTTCGCGGGGGACGTGTTTGCCGATGATGTCAAGAGTGTCGGCGGCGTTTTTGCGGCTGAGGACTTCGAGAAACTTGCCGAACAGAACGAACGTGATGATCATCGAGACCGAGTCGAAATAGGCTTCCCCTTTCTCCAGTACCGTGATGTAGATCGAATACACATAGGCTAGACTCGACCCCGTCACCACAAGCAGATCCATCGTGACCGCTTTGTTTTTCAGCCCGTAATAGGCTCCGCGGTAAAAGACCCATCCGCTGTAAAACAGTACGGGTGTCGCCAAAAACCACTCGGCTACGTTGAGGATCGTTTTGATCTCCTGCGTGATCCCCGTAAAATATCCGGCGTACTGCGCGATTGCGACCCACATCATGTTCATCGTCGCAAACGTTGCTACCGCCATCCGCAGGTAATAGTCCTTGCGTTCCTTGTTCGCCCGCTCTTCCTGAAGCGTCGCATCGTAGGGGAACGCGTTGTAGCCGATGGCACGGATCATATCGATGATCGATGAGAGTTTGACGGTATCGGAGTCCCAGGTAATGCGGGCTTTATTGTTCGTGTAGTTTATGTGTGCCTCGACAACGCCGGCCATCTTGTGCAGCGCTTTTTCATTGAGCCAGACGCACGCGGCACAGTGGATCCCCTCGATGATCAAAGAGACCTGAGCGAATCCCTCTTTGGTCGTTGTAATAAAACGTTCGCGAAAAGCGGGAGAATCGAAGTTGGAACTTGCCTCGAACTGTTCGCTGGGAGGAGCGAGCGTCGTATCTCCCATTTTGGTGTAAAAGCTCTCCAGCCCCTCGTCTTTGAGAAGGTGAAAAATCCCCTGACACCCCTTGCAGCAAAAGCGGTATTCGCCGTCATGGATCATGACGTCGTCACTGAACTCCAGATGGCAGTGATCGCACTTTACTTTAGACATTCAAACTTCCCCAGTTCCCGATTTTTTACGATGCGTTCATACGTTCCGGTAATCCCCTGCATCACAATGTGAACACCGCGAGGTGCATGGCGGGCATAACCGATCGCCATGGCAAGATTGGCCGTCGCCTCTACCGGATCAATCGAAAAAGGGACCATTGCTCCGGTAAAAACGACTGTTTTGTCACACTGCATCGCCGCGACCGCCAAAGCACTTTTGTCTATCGTATCGGTGCCGTGAACGACAACGACCTCGGTTGCGTGCGACAATGCGATCGCGTCGCACAACACAGCGCGATCCGTCTCATCCATCTCCAGCGAATCTTTGTAAATCAATCCTTCCACCGGAATCGCGGCGGCAAAGGTTGCAATGATCGCTTCCACCGCCTGATTGTCGCGGGGGACGAAAAGTTCCCCCGCAATCGGATCGTAACGCTTGTTGAAAGTACCGCCGGTATTGAGGATCAGCATCAGAAAAGTTCCTTTAGCGAGCGGACGATCCGGTCCGCTTCCGAAGCTGCCGCATCCGCGGAGAGAAGGATATTCGTTCCCACTCCCGCACGGCGTGCGGCGGTAATATCGCGCTCATTGTCGCCGATCATGACCGAAGAGGGCATATCGATCCCATAATCGTTCATCGCCTTCAAAAACATTCCGGGTTCGGGCTTGCGGCAATCGCACGCACCGCTGATTTCCTCATGATGAGGACAGTGATAGATGCGGGTGATATCGATCCCCAGTGTTTTAAAGTGCTCCGTCATCCAATCGCTCAGGTGGCGAAAATCTTCTTCGGAATAGTATCCGCGCGCGATCCCCGACTGGTTGGTCACGATGATGATCAGGTAGCCTTGTTCCTGATAGGCGCGGCACACGTCGGCGATCCCGTCGACCAGCTCGAAATCCTCAGGTTTATGCAGGTAGTTTTTTTCGACATTGACAACGCCGTCACGGTCGAGAAAAAGAGCTTTAGGCAACGCCGCCTCCGAACATCTCTTTCTCAATGATATCGCAGATAATGTGTTCAATCAGCAGATGCGATTCTTGTATCCGAGGTGTCGCATTCGACGGGATAACAACCGCATAATCGGCCATGGTCGCCATTTTACCGCCGTCACGCCCGACCAACGCTACTGTAGTCACCCCCCGTTCTTTGGCAGCCGTAAAGGCATTGATTACATTCTGGGAATTCCCCGATGTCGAAATCCCGATGAACAGATCGCCCTCCTGCGCCAGCCCTTCGAGCTGGCGTGAAAAAACGTACTCGTACCCGTAATCGTTTCCGATCGCGGTGAGGTTGGAACTGTCCGTCGTCAGAGCGATGGAGGGGAGCGAAGGACGGTCAAAACCGTAGCGCCCGACCAGTTCTGCGGCGAAATGCTGCGCATCGGCTGCCGAACCGCCGTTCCCGGCGATCAGGATCTTTTTCTGATTTCTGTACACGTCCACACACGCCTTTGCGACATCCACGAGAAGATTGACCAGTGCATCGTTTTCCAGGATTGCCTGTTTCGTTGCCGCCGAATCGGCGATTTGCTTCGTAATGTAATTTTTCATGTGTTTCCTTTAATATCGAATTCCCGTGACGCTTCGAACTTTTTCGATCGTCTCGGCAGCTGCGGCGCCCGCTTTGGCCGCTCCCGCTTTTAAAATATCGCGTACTTCGTCCTGATGCGCTTCAAAATACGCACGCCGTTCGCGATAAGGCCGGAAATATTCCCAGATCACATCGTGGGTGTAGAGTTTGAAATGGCCGTGCCCTTCGCCGCCGCGCTTATAGCGCTCCTGCAACGCCTGCGTCTGCTCATAGTCCAAAAAGAGCTTGACGATATTGTAGACGTTGCATCCTTCATATTCTTTGGGCTCTTCCATCGGAATCGGCTCGGTCACGATCTTTTTGATGATCTTGGACTGAATCTTTTCTTCCGAAAAAATAGGAATCGTGTTGCCGTAGCTTTTGGACATCTTCTGCCCGTCGATCCCCGGTACCGTCGCGACGTTCTCGTCGACGCGGAATTCGGGCAGGGTGAAAATATCGCCGTACTGGTTGTTGAATTTCAGCGCAATATCCCGCGCAATCTCGACGTGCTGAATCTGGTCTTTCCCTACGGGAACTACCTGCGAACCGAACAGCAAAATATCCGCCGCCATCAATACGGGATAGGAAAAGAGGCTGTGGTTGGACGCGATCCCTTTGGCCACTTTGTCCTTGTAGCTGTGAGCGCGTTCGAGCAGCCCCATAGGGGTGAAACTTGAGAGAACCCAATAGAGTTCGAGCACCTCTTTGACATCCGATTGCACCCAGAACGTGCTCTTTTGCGGGTCCATCCCCAGCGCGAGAAAATCCGTCGCAGCCTGCATCGTAAGCGTGGAGAGGCGTTCTCCGTCACTGAGGCTTGTCATCGCATGATAATTGGCGATAAAGGCGAATACGTCCTGATCGTTTTGCGAATCGATCATCGCTTTGATCGAACCGAAATAGTTTCCGATGTGCAGATCACCGGAAGGTTGAATACCTGTTAAAACACGCACGATATAACTCCTTGAATAGGAGCTATTTTACCGCACGCCGCCTTAAGCTTCGTCTTAAGATAATCTATGTTATATTTTTTTCCAGTTCACCAAAAAAGGATTCATTATGAACGTCCAAATCCGCTCCAAAGAGATCAAACTCACCCAACATTTAAACGATCATATTGCTGCCGCTATTGATAATTTTAAACGCTATCATCTCGATATTACGACCGTCAACGTCATGATTACCAAAGAGAAAAACGGTGTCGGGGTCGAATTTGACATCCATGTCGCCCACTCTCAGCCGGTCGTTATTTCCGATACTGACGAAGACCTCGACACCGCCATCGATCTGGCAATCGAGCGTGCCAACAAAGCGCTTCGCCGTTTGCACGACAAAGTCAAAGATCACCATACCTCATCGATCCGCGATATGGAAGTCGTCGAAGAAGCAGAATGAAGCCATGAAAAAAATCAATGTCGTCTGCCCCCATTGCGGTGGAATCAATGCCATACCGGTAAAAGAGAGTTATCTCAAAGCCGCATGCGGACATTGCAAGGGTTCTTTGCTCGACACCAAACCGCTTTCCGTCGCAGCGGAGGCATTTGACCGGTTGATGGTCAATGACGAGCGGTTGATTATCGCCGATTTCTGGGCGCCGTGGTGCGGACCGTGCCGCTCTATGGCGCCCGCGTTCGAAGAAGCCGCCCGCGCATTTGCGCTCAAAGCCCAGTTCGTCAAAATCAATACCGAAGAGCAGCAAGCGCTGGCCGGACGCTTTGCCATTCGCTCCATTCCGACCGTCATCGCCTTCAAAAACAACCGCCAAATCGATCAGTTCAGCGGGGCGCTGCCGGCTTCTGAAATCCTTAAATGGGTGCGGCGTCATCTTTAGCGTCGTGCGCCGTTAACCATTTTCAGCTATCCTTCTTCACTTTTTTATCAGGAAAAACAGATGTACAACTGGATTTTATGGTTTCATATCATCTCGATGGTTTCATGGTTCGCGGTTCTCTTCTATCTGCCGCGGCTGTTTGTTTACCACGTTGAAAACGGCACCAATCACGGTTTTATCGAAGTCGTTGAAGTGATGGAGATGAAGATTTACAAATACATCGGGGTTCCGGCATTCTGGGCGACGCTGTTCTCGGGTATTGCGCTGATTGCGATGTCGACAAGCCAGTACGGAGTCAACGTATTCGGGATGGGAGGATGGATGCACGCCAAAATGACGCTTGTCGTGGTTTTAATCGCTTATTTCTTCTCACTGGGGCGTATGCGCCTCCGTCTCAAAGAGAATACCGCCTATAAAAGCGGCAAATTTTTTCGGATGTACAATGAAGTCCCGACGATCCTGCTGATGCTCATCGTCGCCTTGGTTATCGTCAAACCGTTTTAATCTGCAGAAGCGCGTTTTGCGCTTCTACCACAATGCCCTTTTCTTGTGCGGCTGCGGCCGTCGATTGCCGTTTTTGCTTTTCGCTTTGAACAGTACCGGCGTCCCTTCGAAATCAAACAACTCTCTGAATTGATTTGTCAAATAACGGCGGTAGCTGAAATGCAGCCCCTGCGGTTTGTTCATGACAAGCGCGATACGCGGCGGGCGAATATCGTATTGTGTTCCGTAGTACAAACGGATCGTATGCCCGTTGATGCTAGGAATCGGATGCTTGCGCTGCGCCATCGCCAATATCTCATTGATTCGCGATGTCGGAATGCGTTGCGAATAGTTGTCGTTGATCTTGAGCAGCATCTCGAAAATCTTGTGTACCCGCTGTTTCGTCAGTGCCGAAATGGTGATGATCGGGGCATAGCTGAGAAATTTGAAGCGGTCGCGTACTTCCTGAATGATCTTGTCGTAATCCTCTCTCGGAGCCAGATCCCATTTGTTCAGAACGATCAGACAGGCCAGACGGTTTTTATCGATAAATCCGGCAATCTTTTCGTCCAAATCCTTGAACGGCTCGGATGCATCGAGGACCAGCAACGCGATATCCGCCGCTTCGAGCATCTCTTCGGTCCGCATCAGCGCGTATTTTTCGATCCCCAGAATTTTCCCTCGTTTGCGGATACCGGCCGTATCGATAAAGGTGATCGTTTTGCCTTCGTACTCCATAACTTCATCGATCGGATCGATCGTCGTACCCGCCACCGAACTGACCACGGAGCGGTCTTCTTTCAAAAGGGCGTTGAGAAGCGAGCTTTTTCCGACATTGACGCGTCCGATGATCGCCACTTTCATTTGATTCAGTACCGATTCGTCGATTTCCCGCATCGGTTCGTCGATCACAAACTCTTCGTTCTCGTCTTCTTCGTCCTCCTCGTCCTCGCCGAATTCGTCTTCGTCCAATTCTTCTTCATCTTCGAACCCGTCGACAAAGGCATCGAACGCATCCATTTCGTCCGGTTGCGCTTCGGGTACGATAATATCCGTATCGGGAAGCTGTGCGGCCACCCAGGTCAAAAGAGCGTTGACATGGCGGTTATGAGCGACAGAGATGCCGAAAATGCGGTCGGTTCCGAATTCAAAATATTCCCACAGTTTTTCGTGCATTTTGTCGTTGTCGATTTTGTTGACGACGAGCGCAATCGCTTTTCCCATCGCTTCAAGCTCGTAAAAGAGTTTTTTATCCTCTTCTTCAGGAAGGCTTTTGCCGTCTACCATAAAAAGGATGATGTCGGCTTCATGCGCTGCTTTGAGCGACTTTTCCTTGATCTTGTCGAAAAGTTCGCATCCTTCGTCCAATCCTCCGGTATCCAGGATCTCGACCTCTTTGTCCAAAACGACGGCTATCCGTTTTTTGACGTCACGGGTCGTTCCGGCCATTTCGGAAGTGATGGCGTCACGCTGTTTGAGAAGCCGGTTGAAGAGCGAGCTTTTGCCGACATTCGGACGGCCGATAATGGCTAATTTTTTCAAATTGAACCCTTTAAAAATAAGTTTTTTATTATAGCGAAGATGCCCTTATGTTATGATTGTGGTTATGATCTATTATAAATACAACGATTTTAAAGCCGATATCCCGAAGCTGCGAGAACAATGCGAGCCTTTTAACGCCGACACGATTATTGCCGTTGCACGGGGGGGGATGACTCTCGCTCATGCTTTGAGCGAAGCGTTGCACATCCGCAACGTCCAAAGCATACGGGTAGAGAGTTACGACGATGAACACCAGCGTGAAGAGATCGCCATCCGCGGTTCCTGCGACCTTAGCGTTTCGAAACGGGTTTTGATCGTCGACGACATCGTTGACAGCGGCAGAACCCTCACGACGCTGATACCGCTGCTCAAAAAAGACCACCCGGACATCGAGTTTCGAAGCGCCGCGCTTTTTACCAAATCGACTGCTTTGCTCCAACCCGATTATTCGCTGCATGAAGCCGTCGAATGGATCGATTTTTTCTGGGGGCGGGATTTTTTAAAACCTGATTTGTTATAATCGCGCCCACCTACCCCCTCTTAATTTTGAACAAGGACATACTTTATGCCTAAAGAATATATTTTTACCTCCGAATCGGTCACCGAGGGGCATCCGGACAAGATGGCCGATCAGATCAGCGACGCGATCCTCGATTACATTATCGCTGAAGATCCAAAAGCGCGCGTTGCCTGTGAAACGCTCGTTTCCAACGGCTTTTGCGTTATCGCCGGAGAATTAAAAACCACCGCATACGCACCGATGCAGGAGATCGCCCGTCAGGTCGTCCGTGAAATCGGCTACACTGACGCCACCTACGGCTTCGACTACCGTTCGGCGGCCGTACTCAACGGTATCGGAGAGCAATCCCCCGACATCAATCAGGGAGTGGATCAAAAAAGCGGCGAAATCGGTGCCGGGGATCAGGGGCTTATGTTCGGTTACGCCTGCCGCGAAACCGACGTCCTGATGCCGCTGCCGATTTATTTGGCGCACCGCATCACCGAACGTCTCGCCACGGTACGCAAAGAGGGAATTCTCCCTTACCTGCGGCCTGATGGCAAAGCACAGGTAAGTGTGCGCTACGTTGACGACAAGCCGGTTGCGGTCGAAACGGTCGTCGTCTCGACGCAGCATGCCCCTGAAATCTCGCAGGACAAACTTCACGCCGACGTCATTTCCGAGGTGATACGCCACGTGATCCCCGAAGAACTGATCAGCCCGAATATCGTCTACCACATCAACCCGACGGGCAAATTCGTCATCGGCGGACCGCAGGGGGATGCAGGTTTGACGGGACGGAAAATCATCGTCGACACCTACGGCGGCAGCTGCCCGCACGGCGGCGGCGCATTCAGCGGAAAAGACCCGACCAAAGTCGACCGTTCAGCCGCCTACGCGGCGCGTTACGTAGCCAAGAACCTCGTCGCCTCCGGCGCGTGCGATCGTGCGACGATTCAAGTCGCCTACGCCATCGGCGTTGTCAAACCGATTTCCATTATGGTCAACACCCACGGTACCGCCGTCGTTTCCGAAGAGAAAATCGAAAGCTGCGTCAAAGAGCTGTTTGATCTGACTCCGCGCGGCATTATCGAATCGCTCGACCTTTTGCGGCCGATCTACCGTCAGACGGCGGCATACGGCCATTTCGGACGCGAACTCCCCGATTTTACATGGGAAAAAACCGACAAGGTGAATGAGATCAAAGCCTATCTGGGGCTTTGAAACCGCTTCCGTAACACTCACTGCTTCAAACCTTTTTAAACCCTCCTTTTTTTAGGTGGGTTTAAAATTCTTCTGTTATAGTTACCGCATATTTATCAACCAAGGAGAACCCTATGGCAGTAGTCATTAATGATACCTGTATTAACTGCGGCGCTTGCATCGACGAGTGTCCGGTAGAAGCGATCGTAGACGAGGACGATAACCCAACGGGCGAAGACATCTACTACGTATACGCTGACAAATGTGTCGAGTGTGTAGGCCACCACGACGAACCCGCATGTGCGACTGCCTGTCCAACTGAAGGTTGTATCACTTGGGATGAGATCGGTGCAAGCCCTGCTCACCGCGACGATGTTACTGCCGACATGCGTGCCAACAAAGCAAACGTCATCAACTAATGTGACGAAGGGGAAGGTTTTGCACCTTCCCTTCCCTTCTTTAATTCTTTTTCTTCATCTTTAATCTTACTTAAATTATTGTTTCGCTATAATCCCGTTCTATTTTTTACACATAAAACAGGAGCATTGATGGAACAAACGTTGTCAATCATCAAGCCTGATGCCGTCGCAAAAGGTGTCATCGGTAAAATTTTGGACCGCTTTGAAAGCAACGGTCTTCGCATTGCGGCCACTAAAAAAGTACAATTGAGCCGCCAGGACGCAGAAGCGTTCTATGCCGTTCATAAAGCTCGCCCTTTCTTCAACGACCTTGTTGATTTTATGGTAAGCGGTCCGGTTGTTATCTCGGTTCTCGAAGGAGAAAACGCGGTTCTTAAAAACCGTGATCTGATGGGTGCAACGAATCCTAAAGAAGCGGCAGCGGGTACAATCCGTGCTGATTTCGCCGAAAACATCGATGCCAATGCCGTACACGGCAGTGACTCGCTTGAAAATGCGGCTATTGAAATCGCGTTTTTCTTTTCAGGGCGCGAAATTTCGTAAATCATGCTGATACCGTTCAGACGCCTCAGCACGCTGCCTCTTGATTTTGAGCTAAATCGTGACAATGCCCGTTTTTCAGGCGAAATATTCTTGAAAAAGAGCAATCTAGCTCAATTAAACGGTACAATTACAGGGAGTATTTCGATCCCTTGTGACAAATGTGCCGAACCGATTGAGAAACCTCTGAACGAAGAGGTAAGCTTTTACATATCAGACGGCATTTACCAAGGCGCCGAAGAAGTGTTGGACGTTGTCGAGATTGACACATCAACAATCGACATGAACGAACTTTTCAGCTCGGAAATCGAACTGATCCGCAGCGACTATTTTTGCTGTGATAACTGTGAAGGCAAAGCGTTAGACGCTGAGTTCTAACGCCCCTTCGATTGAATACACTAAAATCCAAATAGAAAGGACTAACGATGGCAGTACCTAAAAGAAGAGTGAGTCACACTCGCGCCGCAAAACGCAGAACTCACTATAAAATTTCTCTTGCACGTCCGGTAAAAGACAAAGACGGCACCTACAAATTGTCTCACTATGTCAACCCGACAACCGGTGAGTATAAATAATCGATGATTAAGATTGCTATTGATGCAATGGGAGGGGACTTCGGTCCCGAACCGATTGTCAAAGGGACCCTTGAAGCACTCAAGGAAAAAAAGTTCGAACCGATTCTGGTTGGGAAAAAAGATGAGATTTTATCTTTATTACCCAAGGGCTATAAAGATAAAATTTTAATCGTCGAAGCGGATGACGTGATCGACATGAGCGATGCGGCAACCGATGCGCTGAAACGAAAAGAAAGTTCGATCTACAAAGCGATCGAACTGGTTCGCGAAGGAAAAGCCGACGGCGTCGTCAGCGCCGGGCACAGCGGTGCGACGATGTCTCTAGCAACGCTTCGTCTCGGGCGGCTGAAACACGTTTTGCGACCGGCACTGGTAACCTTGATGCCGACGAAAACAGGTCAACGCAGCATTATGCTCGATGTCGGTGCGAACGTCGACTGCAAAGCCGAACACCTTTTCCAATTCGGAATCATGGGCTATTATTACGCTAAAGATATGCTCAAAATCGATCATCCCCGCGTCGGCCTTCTTGCCAACGGTGAAGAGAGTTCCAAAGGGAATGAAGTAACCAAAGAAACCTTCGGAATGCTTCAGGCAGAAAAAGGATTTATCGGAAACGTTGAAGGAAACAACATTTTTGACGGGTCATGCGATGTCATCGTCTGCGACGGTTTTATCGGGAATCTTGTGCTCAAAGCGTCTGAAGGCGTCGCATCCACCATCAGCTATTTTATCAAGGAATACATCCGCAAGTCGCCGGTTGCGATTACGGGTGCCTTGCTGATGCGCAAAGTGTTCAGACTTCTCAAAAAAGAGATCGACTATGCCGAAATCGGCGGAGCACCGCTGATCGGTATTAAAGGATGCGCCATTGTCAGCCATGGCAAAAGCAATCCCAAAGCGATCAAAAACGCTATTTTCCAAGCGATCCGTTACGTCAATACCGGCGTGAACGAACACATCGAAAAACGGCTTGAAGAGCTGAAAAGCTAACTTCGAACCTCTCAAAGGCCAATACATGTATGCAGCATTTCGATCGATCGGAGCTTATGTCCCTTCCAAAATCCTGACCAACGCCGATTTGGAAACGATGGTCGATACCACCGATGAGTGGATCACCAAACGTACCGGCATCAAAGAACGCCACATCGCGGCCGAGAACGAAACCACCAGCGATATGGGAGTCAAAGCGGCAGAACTTGCAATCGCGCGTGCCGGAATCGACAAAAGCCAAATCGATATGCTCGTGTGCGCCACGATCTCGCCCGATTATTTCTGCATGCCCTCTACGGCGACCATCATAGCAACCAAGCTCGGGCTCGGAAAAATTACGGCGTTTGACATCTCTGCCGCTTGTACCGGATTCGTTTATGCGCTCAGCATTGCCAAAGCGTTCATCGAGTCGGGAATGAAAAAGAATGTCCTAATCGTCGGAGCGGAGCGTCTGAGCACCATTACCGATTATACGGACCGCGGAACGTGCATCCTTTTCGGAGACGGTGCGGGTGCGGCCCTTATCAGTGCAACAAATGATAAAAACGAAGCGATTATCGATATCCACACGGGTGCCGACGGCGCGTATGCCGACTTGCTGATGACCCCCAACGGAGGAAGCGGATCGGCACACGACGAACTTGACCGCGAAGCCGCAGGATGCTTCATGAAGATGAAAGGGAACGAGACGTTCAAAGTAGCGGTTCGCACCCTCACCAGCGACGTCGTCGAGATTCTGGAACAAAACAATATTCCTTCATCGGCTATCCAGCATTTCGTCCCCCACCAGGCCAATTACCGGATCATCAAAGCGGTCGGCGATGCGCTTGAACTCAAAGATGAGCAAGTCGTTCTCACCGTCGCAAAATACGGTAATACGTCCGGCGCATCGATCCCTATGGCCATCAACGACATCTACGAGTCAGGACGCCTGCAGCAAGGCGAGCTCATGCTTTTGGATGCTTTCGGAGGCGGTTTGACATGGGGAAGCGCACTCCTTCCGTTCGCAGGTAAAGGGAAATAAAGCCCCTTTTGCTACAATAGACGACTTTTTTTAAAGGTCGTACATGCTGTATTCGAATCCTCTTATTACCATCGAGCTCCACGAGAGCGAAATCCCCTGGCTTAAAATCTTTACGCAAACCCCGCATAAAGAGTTCTCCGAGTGTTCACGCGACGAAAAAGAGATGATTTGGGAGTGTCTGGATATCATCGAAAAAGCGATGCTGGCCTATTTTAAACCCGACAAAATCAATATCGCTTCCTTCGGAAATATGCTGCCGCGCGTGCATTGGCATATCATGGCGCGCTTTCGCGAGGACAGCTATTTTCCCGAACCGATGTGGGGAGCTAGACAGCGGGAAGGATTTGGATTGTCGGCTCCGATGGAGCCGTTTTTGGAAGAGTTGAAACGGGAATTGCATTCCCGCTTCGATTAATATTTTGGTTTTTGTGAACGGTTACCGCCGCTGAAGCTGCGTGAACGTTCGCCACGATCGCTGCCGCCACGATCGCTGCCGCCACGCTCTCCGCCGCTGTTGCGGTCGTTATTGCCGCGATAGCCGCCGCCGCTTCTCTCTCCGCCGCGATCGTTGTTACCGCGATAACCGCCGCCGCTTCGGTTGCGGTTAAACCCGCCCGGACGGCGATTTCCGCCGCGGTCATGACGGTTTTCAAGATTATGAAGAATTTTTTCCAAGCGCTCTGCCGCGATACCGATTTGGTTCGGCCCTTGAACTTGGTTGCGTTCCATCAGAAGCGAAACAAGTTTATACGCGATCTGCTCTTGATCGTAATCTTGCTTGAGCGCATCCAATACTTTATGCGCTTCGTCATAAACATGCTGTTTTTCGATTTCGGCCAGCAACCGGCTTACTTGCGCTTCTTTGACATCGCGTTTGCTCGGAATATACGCGTGCTCCATCGTTGTGCCTACTTTGGAACGGATACGCTGAAGCTCTTTGAATTCCAACGGGGTTACGAGAGTGATCGCTACCCCTTTTTTACCCGCACGTCCGGTACGACCGATACGGTGAACGTAGCTTTCCGCATCAAACGGAATATGGTAGTTGAATACGTGCGTGACACCGTCGATGTGCAATCCGCGCGCCGCAACGTCCGTTGCAATCAGTACGTCGACCGCATCGGTTTTAAGCCCTTTGATAACACTCTCGCGCTGGCGTTGTTCCATATCGCCGTGCAGTCCTTTGGCCGAATAGCCGACCGCAGAAAGAACGTTCGACAAACGGTCGACTTCTTTTTTCGTACGGCAGAAAACAACCGTTTTTTGCGCATCTTCCGCATCCATCAAACGGATGATCGCATCGTCGCGTTCTGATTCTTCAATCACGTAATATTGCTGCGTAATATCCGTATTGGTCGTCTCTGATTTGGTGATCGACGCGAAGAACGGATTGACCAGAATCCGCTCAGCCAGTTGCTTGATCGGTGCAGGCATCGTTGCCGAGAACAAAAGCGTCTGGCGTTCTGTCGGAAGAAACGTGAAAATTTCGTTGATGTCATCCAAAAAGCCCATGTCGAGCATTTCGTCCGCTTCATCCAAAATAACGGTTGACGGGGCAAAACCGCGAAGCATGTCACGGCTGAGCATATCCAGCAAACGTCCCGGAGTAGCAATGATGACTTGCGCGCCGCGCTCGATCAAATCCATCTGACGGTTGTACGAACTACCGCCGTAGATGGTCACGGTACGGACACCGAGGTGCTTGCCGTATTTGAAAATCTCGTCGCTGACCTGATTGGCCAGTTCGCGCGTCGGAGTGATGATGAGGGTTTCGATCCCCCCTTTGAGATTCATTTTATTCAGCGTCGGAAGGCCGAACGCCGCTGTTTTACCCGTACCGGTGTGGGCTTGCCCTACGACGTCGCGACCTTCCATAATGACGGGGATAACCATCGTTTGGATCGGGCTTGGATTTTTGAATCCCGCGTAGTTGATGCTTTGCATGATCTCTTTTCTGAGACCGAAATCCTCAAACGTTGGAAGATTTTCCGTTGCAGTCTCTGCTGCTTCTGTGACTGTGATTGTGTTACTCATTGTAAACCCTTTTGTATTACGCCACCCCGGCAAAAAAAGGAACCCGTTTTTCGTAATCCGAAAATATTTCCTAAAAAGCCCATGTTGCTACGCGAGCCGCTGTGACGCTGTGTATTGTCTCGACCGAGACGATAAATTTTCAGAGATCAAATCTCTACCATGGAAGGTACCTTAGAAAAACTTCACCGTGTGAAGGTTTGCGAAGGTACCCAAAAATTTTGTCGAATTGTACCCGTTTGGAACATAATCTCTGCTGACGAACCCACTTTAGTAAAAGTTAAAGTTAACCTTTCGTTTCAAATCGTTTAGTTTTTGTCTGATTTTTTTAATCTTTTGAAACTATACTTCCAAAAACATAGACACATACCAAGGAGTTTTACCGATGTTCACCATCAAAGTAGAAAAAGAATGCGGCTGTTTCAAACGAAGCGGAATGGAAAGCAGTAAAACATTTTCCAATAAAGACGATGCCATGATCGAAGCCCGTGAATGGGCTGCTGAAATGAATGAAACATTCTGCCGAAAACACAATTTTTCCGTTGTCGAAGAGGGCAACGACCTGATCATCACCGTTGAGATGAACTAAAGGGGCCGATTGCCCCGTTAGAGCTTCACACTCACCTTCTTTATCACCATTTTCTTCGACCAGATCGGATCTTTTAGATCCAGCAACCCTCGAACTTCATCATTCACCAAACGATACGAGACGCGGATCAGTGCCTGATCCGCTCCGGCTTTCAAACCGAATGAAAGCGTCTTGGAACCGTGCGCCGATACAAAACCTTGCTCTGCCGTCGTTACCGCCAAATGAGCTATCGTCGGTTTCCCGCGCTTACTGAGAAAACGTGAGGTCAGCGAACGGCTCTGGGCCGCAACCGTTTTACCGTTTTTCAGATAGACGACTTCCACCAGAATCTCCCGCGAACCGAAACCGCTGGGAAGTGCATGCGGCTGAGGATTGTTCAATATCACGTCCAAACGTTGCGGTGCTCTTGTTGCCGTTACGCTCAAGGCATCCTTCCACATCCCCTCGGTATGCGCACCGATAAATCCGTGTGAACGGATCAGCCGTTTGTGCGGCTTGCCGTTCACGTCGCGAAGCGTTGCGGCAACCCCCTCTTTACGCGGCCCCATGTGACAGTCGACACACTGTTTTCCGCCGTTTTTAAACTCCGATTGCATGCCGGTAAAACGGTGCCCCTCTTCGGAAGTATCATTGGCATGGCACACAAAGCAGAGCTGATTGGGATCGGTGTCCATAAAATCGCGCCGTTCCACTCGGTGATACGGTGATTTCGCATCGGCGTACGGTCCGCTCATCACGCCCGGTTTCATCCAGCTTACCCGGTGGATTCCCCGTTTGCTGTCGGGAAGGTTGTCGTGGATTGTATCGATGTTGTGGCAGACGACACAGTTGATCCCCTCGGCAATCATGTCGCTTTGAAGAGCTTGAGTAACGGCGGAATGTTTATCGAGCTTTAACGCCGCAATCGCTTCGTATTCGGCATCGGTGGAAGTGACGGAGATACGGGGATTATGGCAGGCGGCGCACTCAATCTTGATCGTATTGAGCGATTTTCCGCTGCTTTTGCGGGCAACGTAGTCGATCGTTTTTTGAAAATATTCATCATTGGCATAATGGGATTTGGCGTGCCAGGAGTTTTCCCACTCTTTCACGATATGGCTATGGCATGCTTTGCATTTGCCGGAGTCTTTGAATTTCTCGCCCACGGCAACGACCTGGGCACCTTGAAGACTAAAGACCGCAACAGCTACTGAAAGCAACCAGCGCATATATCCCCCTTTAGCGATGTTTATCGAGCCAAACCATCAACCCTTTTTGCGCATGAAGACGGTTTTCCGCCTCTTCGAAAATCAGACTTTGCTCCCCGTCCAGTACGGCTTCGCTTACTTCAACGCCGCGGTACGCCGGAAGACAATGCAAAAAGATCGCCTCTTTGTGCGCCAGTCCCATCAGAGTCTCATCGACGATGTACCCCTCAAAGGCGCGCAGGCGCTGCGCTTTTTCTTCTTCCTGTCCCATCGAAATCCACGTATCCGTCGTTACGACGGTCGCTCCCGCCACCGCTTCTTTCGGATCGTTGGTGATCGTGATCTTCGCTCCGCTGATTTTGGCAAACTCCATCGCATCGGCGACAACGGCGGGATCGCATTCGTACCCTTTCGGCGTCGCGACGCGGAGCTCGAATCCCAGTTTACTGGCAAGCATCAGCCACGAATGGGTCATGTTATTCCCGTCCCCCACATAAGCAACGATCGGATTTTTGTCTTTGCCGCACTCCATCATCGTCATGTAGTCCGCCAACAGCTGAACCGGATGGTAGCTGTCGCTGAGGCCGTTGATGACGGGAACTTTGGAATATCTGGAAAATTCTTCGAGCTTACTTTGCTCATAGGTACGGATCATAACCATGTCGCACATGGAGGAGATGACGCGGGCGGTGTCCTTGACCGGTTCGCCGCGACCCAGATGAATATCGCGGTTGGAAAGAAACAGTGCGTGACCGCCGAGCTGATACATCCCTACTTCGAAACTGACGCGGGTGCGCGTGGAACTTTTCTCGAAGATCATTGCCAGCGTCTGATTGGCCAAACGGGGTTTGAACGTTTTGGCTTTGACCTCTTTTTTGATCTCCAATCCCAGTTCCAGAATTTCGAGGATCTCTTCTTTGGTGTAATCTTTTAACGTTAAAAAATGTCTCACGTGTTTCCTTCGATACAAAAAACAATCATATCATAAAAAAATTTCATTAATTTAATAACTGTGCCACTTCTTTGGCATGGTAGCTGATGATAATGTCCGCACCCGCGCGCTTGAAGCCCACCATCGTTTCCATCATGACGCGGTTATAGTCGATCAGCCCCGCATTTCCGGCGTGTTTGAGCATCGCGTACTCGCCGCTGACGTTATACACGGCAAGCGGCAGCGCGGAGGCTTCACGGATATCGCGGATGATGTCCAGATACGCTAGCGCCGGTTTTACCATCAGGATATCGGCACCCTGCGCTTCATCGGCAAGGCTCTCGCGCAAGGCTTCTCGACGGTTGGCCGGGTCCATCTGGTACGTCGAGCGGTCCCCGAAGCTGGGAGTCGATTCGGCAACGTCGCGGAAAGGCCCGTAATAGCCGCTGGCGAATTTGGTCGAATAGCTCATAATCGGCAAATTTTCATATCCGCCGCCGTCCAGCGCATCGCGCAGTGTCGTGATAATCCCGTCCATCATCCCCGAAGGGGCGATCATGTCGGCACCCGCGCGGGCGTGAACAAGAGCCTGTTGCCCCGATATCTCCAACGTACGGTCATTATCCACCGTCTCGTGGACGTGATCGAGGATACCGCAGTGACCGTGGTCGGTGTATTCGCAAAAACACAGGTCGGTAACGACAAACATTTTCGGGTACGCTTTTTTGATCGCGCGAATAGCCGTCGCAATGATCCCGTGATCGCACAGTGCATCGCTGCCGACCGAATCTTTCACTTCGGGGATGCCGAACAAAATAATCGAATAGATACCCAGCGACTGCAAAAGTTCGCACTCTTTCAAAATCTCGTCCAGCGACATCTGGTAGACACCCGGCATCGAAGAGACTTCGGTTTTGATCCCCTCTCCCGGTCTGACAAACAAAGGATAAATAAAGTCATCGACTCTCACGTGGGTTTCGCGGACCAAAGACCGCAGTTGCGTATTAAGCCGTGTACGACGAAAGCGCTCCATAAAAAATGCTCCATTCAAAATCTAAGTGGATAAGTGTATCGATACTTAGATTAAGAAAAGGAAATTATAATTGCCTCATGAGTACGCAACCATTATTCGAAAAATCATCTATCGCGAATTTACCCAGCAAATACGGCCACTTTAAAATCCGTGTCTATAAAGAGGGAATTCAAGAACACCTTGCCATTTTTACCGATGGCTTTGAAACACAGGAAGCTCCGCTGGTGCGGATCCACTCGGAGTGTCTGACCGGCGATACGCTGGGCAGCATCAAATGCGATTGCAACAATCAGCTGCACAAAGCGCTTGAACTCATCGCCGCTCAGGGTGGGCTGGTCATCTACCATCGCCAGGAAGGGCGCAACATCGGACTGTTGAACAAAGTCAACGCCTACTGCCTCCAGGATCAGGGGCGCAACACGATCGAAGCGAACGTCGAACTAGGATTCAAACCCGACCAACGAACCTATGACGTTGTACGTGAAATTTTTCACGATTTCGGCCTGAAAAAAATCCGCTTACTTACCAATAACCCGGCCAAAGTATCGGTCGTTGAAAACCTCGATGTCACCATTGTCGAGAGAATCCCGATCATCATTGATCCGAACCCGCACAATGAAGGGTATCTCAAAGTTAAAAAAGAACAGATGGGGCATATCTTTTGAGCCGTTTACGCAACCTGATTACCAAAGCCGCCATTCCGGTACATGAATCGTTTTTTGAACAAATCGAGCAGTACAAAGCGCTGTTGGCCAAATGGAATAAAATCCATAACCTCACGGGGGCCAAAACACCTGAACAGATTGACGATTTCATCGTCGACGCCCTCTTTCCGATCACGTTTCTCCCCCCGCTGAAAAATGCAATGGACATCGGAACCGGAGCCGGTTTTCCGGGAATGATTCTGGCCATCGCGATGCCGCAAACCCGATTTACCCTTGTCGAACCGCTTGCCAAGCGGGCCAGTTTTTTACAGTTCGTCAAAGCCGACCTGGGATTGGAAAATGTCGACGTTAAAGCGCTCCGCGCCGAACAGCTCGAAAGCGCACCGTATGATCTTGTCACCTCCCGCGCCGTGACCGACACGGGAATGCTGCTGAAACTTTCCGAACCGTTTTGCGTTCCCGGAACGCTGTTGCTCTTTTACAAAGGGGAAAGAGTGTATGATGAAGTCGATGAAACGCTTGATTATAAAATCATCGAAGCGGAAAACCGCCATTACCTGTTGATAAAGAGATAGCCATGTTGAAATTATTGCTTTTAGTCGGTGCGTTGGTTGCCGTCTATTTTATTTTTTTCAAGAAAAAAAGTTTGATGCCCCCTTCTGCGGACAAAACGCAGGATGAAGCGATGATTCCATGTGCGAAATGCGATACCTATGTCCAAGTCAAAGAAGCGTTCATGCGCGACGGCAAATACTACTGCTCGCGTGAATGCATGGAGGAATAATATGATCCTGTTCGGCCATCCGTATGTCCCTTCGGAGCGGTTTTACCACATAGAGTCCGTCGAAGCGGTTCGCCACACGCCGGCCAATTCGGTTCTCGCCTTATTTTTCAGCCCCGAAAATCTCGACATTATCCGCTATTTGCGGGAAAATTCGATTCGTTTCGCCCTGTTTGTCGAGACATCCGTCGATGCGGTTATCGCCGAAAATCTCCGGGCCTCTTATCTCATCGTCAACCCAAAAAACGCTCCAGCCGTTCAGAGCGTCGCCGAACATTATCTTTTTGATGCAAAGGTCTTGGGATACACGGACACGATGGAGGATCTTGAGGATCTGATCGACATGCGCCTCGACGGAGCTATTTTCCCCGAGGCGATTATCAAAGTAACAACCTGATTCGGCCTATCGCCATTCCCGCTTCAGCCCTTTGTCCAGACACGCCAGAATCTCGTAGCCGATGGTTCCCACAACCTGCGCGTAGTCATTAGCATTGTCAAAAATAAGCAGTTCTTCAACATCACTGGCGAATACGGCATTATCCATCGAAATGCGCCCTCTCAGGGCTATCCCGTGCGGCGTTAAATAACGGTTGGAGGCAAGGCGGTCCAGACCGTTGGCATACCCCAGATCGTACGTTGATACGACCTCATCCTCCGTTGCTTCATAAATACCGTTGTATCCGATCCGTTCCCCTTTTTTGAGGATTCGCGTCGCAATTTTATTGCCCCACAGCGACAGTACCGGTTTAAACGGAGGCGTTATCAATCCTTTCGGCATTTCCAGACAACCATACAAAGCGATCCCGACGCGTACCATATCATCCGTGCATTCGGAGGATCGAAACGTTCCTGCCGAATTGGAGAGGTGAAAGCGGAGTTTCCACCCTTTCGAAGCGGCCAATCCCGAAGCGCGCGCTTTGAGCGAATCGAACGTTCTGCGTTGCCAGAACCATTCGCTGCTGAGTGCGTCGGCACTGCGAAGATGGCTCATGATTCCGATGCACACCAACCCCTGTGCCGCCATCCTCTCAAACGCCTCTTCCAGCTCGGAAGGTGCGATGCCGTTACGGTGCATCCCCGTATCGACTTTCAACTCGACCCGCGCTCCGCTCATACATTTTTCGATCTCTTCAAGCGTATTGATCGTGTAGCTGAGTTTCGGATTCAGATGGCTCGGTCGCTCTCCCAGCACCAGAACGTTGTCAAAAAATTCTACGATTTCCAACGCTTCGGCTTCGGAACGCACCACCGAGTGCTTCACCCCGTATTCGGCGCATGCCTGTGCAATCAGAACCGCTCCGTGCCCGTACGCGTTATCTTTTAAAACGACGGCGATTTTATCTTTGGCTCCAACTTGGTGTGCGATAATGTCAAGATTATGAATCAGTGCCTCGCGGCTAAGCGTAATAGATCCCATTGTATCCCTAACGGTGATAGATGGCGAAATTATAGACCAAGGTAAATTAATGCGTTATTTCCCCGCCGAATTTGAACCCCAAAGTTTCGTTCAGCTCATTTTCCCTCATCCCCAAAGCGACTGGGCGCCGTATCTCGAAGAAGCGCGTCAGACGTTCGTCAATATCGCCAATGCCGTTGCCCGCTACCAGCCCTGCCTGATCGTCTGCGATGATGTCGACGTCGTCAAAAGCTATTTCGCCTCGCACGACAACCTTGTCTTCATCCCCTATCAGAGCGACGACACATGGGCGCGCGACTGCAGCGTTCTTTCCGTCATCGACGAAGACGAGGACGAACCGCTGCTGCTCGATTTCACCTTCACCGGATGGGGCGGCAAGTTCGACGCGTCGCGCGACAATGCGATGAGTTCCGCCATCGCACACGTTTACGGTGCTCCGATGCACAAAGTCGATCTGATTTTAGAAGGGGGCGGGGTCGAATCCAACGGGGCGGGAAGCCTTTTGACAACAGCGGAATGTCTGCTCAATCCCAATCGTAACGCCCATCTGACCAAAGCGCAAACCGAAGCGATTCTCATGCGAGAGTTCGGCGTGGAGCAGATTTTGTGGCTGAACCACGGCTACCTCGCGGGTGATGACACCGACAGCCACATCGATACCCTCGCCCGCTTCATCGATACCGATACGATTATGTATGTTAAATGCGACAATCAAGCGGACGAGCACTATGCGGCTCTTAAAAAAATGGAGGAGGAGCTGACGGCGTTGCGGGATTTGGACGGCGAACCGTTTAAGTTGATTGCGTTGCCGATGTGTTCTCCGGCGTTTTACGACAATGAGCGCTTGCCCGCTACCTACGCCAATTTCCTCATCATCAACGGCGCGGTGCTCCTCCCCGTCTACAACGACCCGTACGATGCCGAAGCGATCGACATCTGCCGCAAAGCCTTCAAAGGACGCGACATCGTCCCCATCGACTGCTCCGTCCTGATCCGCCAGCACGGCTCGCTTCACTGCGTCACGATGCAGTTTCCCGAAGATGTATCACTACGACTTGAATAGGATCGAAAAACCGGTAAAGAGAAAGTAGCCCGAAGCGGCCAAAAGTACAAGTGTTAAGATTATTCGTTTTACGGTCGGTTTCATAAACAAAAGTATAGCGATTTAACACTAATGTAACACTTCTTTCCTACACTTCTTCATATTTGCTTAAGGAATTAAAGTATGAAGACGTTTACACTCCTTTCGGTGGCAGCTGTTGCTGCGCTCGCCACCGAACCGGTCACGATCCAAAAAATTACCGTTGAAGCCGCTGCTCCTAAAAGCGATGCCACACACATCACTGCCGATGAGATAGTGAAATTTTCCCGCCAATCCGATCTGGGCGAAATGCTCTCGGGAGCGCTTCCGGAAATCACCCATGTACGTACGACCGCTATCGGAAACGACATCGTGTTGCGCGGATTCAAAAAAGACAACCTCAACGTCACCATCGATGACGCCAAAATCTGCGGCGCGTGTCCGAACCGTATGGATCCGCCCGCAATGCACGTATCCTCCAGCCAGATCGCTTCGGTCGAAGTTCAGGAAGGTCCTTTTGACGTCACGCAGTTCGGCAGCCTCGGAGGTGCGATCAACGTCGTCACCAAAGATCCTTCCAAAGGGATGCACGGTGAAATCTCCGCAACACTTGGAAGCTATGATTACCGCAAAGTTTCTGCCACCGTCGAAGGGGGGAACGACGCCGTACAGGCGCTTGTCGGATACAGCCATGAGACCAGCGGCCAGTACAAAGACGGTGAGGGAAAAACCTTGGCGGAACAAGCCGACAGCGCTACCACAGCCGGACAGCGTTACTCAACCGCCCACAAAAATGATGATGCCTACACACGACAAAACTTCTGGGCAAAAATTGTCGGCAACATCGGTGATAATCAAAAACTGACCCTCAGCTATTTCGGAGACCGCGCTGATGACGTTCTTTACCCGCGCTATCCGATGGATGCGCTGATCGACGATACCGATATGTTCAAAGCCAAATACCAGCTCTTCGGATTGGGAACCTATTCGGACGAACTCAGCATCGAAGCGTACCATTCGAAAGTCAAACACGAAATGGGGACGGATTTTAGAGCAGGAGCTACCAGTGCCGCCGCAACGATGGTCTCACCGGTAGATGCGACGATTAAAGGGGTACGCGCCGAAAATACCGCCTCGATCGCTGAAGCGGACGTCACTTTCGGTATCGACCTCTCGACACGCAACTGGAACGGCACCAAAGGCTCACGCCTCAACCCTTACGCGCAAGTTCAAATCCCTGACGCCGATACCGATAACGTCGGCGTGTATGCCAAAGCGCTCAAAACATTCGGCGCTTTGGATATGAGCGGAGGGCTGCGCTACGATGGCACTCACGTCGATGCCGACCAAAGTCTGATGGCAACAGCCAAAGACCGCGATTACGACAATGTCAGCGCAAACGTTTTGGGACGTTATCACTACAGTTCACACGGAAATGTCTTCGTCGGTGCCGGACAATCGGTACGCGTTCCGGATGCCAGAGAACTCTATTTTGCCGGCGGTATCGGAAATACGAATCTGAACGAAACGATCAACCGTGAAGTCGACATGGGAGTCGAGCACACATTCGGGAACCTTCACCTCAAAGGGACGCTCTTTTACAGCGACCTGAAAGATTACATCTACGCCTATAAAACCGGTGTCAGCACCAACACCTCTTATGCTAATATCGATGCGCGCATCGTGGGCGGAGACGTTACAGCCGATTACGCCATCAACAACGAATGGAGCATCGAGTCAGGTGTTGCGTACCAAAGAGGGACTAAAAAAGACACCTCCGAGCTTGATGCGCTCAGCATTGCGGCACAAACAGACAAAGACCTCGCGGATATCCCGCCGCTCAAAGGGCGCGTAGCGCTGGTATTCGATGATTCGAAAAACTATGCCGAAGCCGAATGGATCGCCGCAAGACATCAGACATACGATGAAAACAACGGGGAACAGGCTATCGGCGGTTACGGCCTCCTCAACCTCAAATACGGCACCGATTTCGGCAACGGATTCTCCCTTACTGCCGGTATCAATAACTTTTTTGACCGAACGTATGCGGTCAGCAACAGTTATATCGGACTGACCACAATTATGGAAGGGGCGCAACCCCTCGTCCTTAATGAACCGGGCCGCAACTTCTACGCAACCCTCTCCTACAAATTCTGATCCTTTCCCCTTCGGGGGAGTTTAGCGCTTATTCTCGAAAAACCATCCGAAACCGAACATCAGCCCCGGTGTTTTCGCTCTCGATTCATCCATAGCAAAAGCTTTTGCGTCACAGACCGGAATTTCGATCACTTCGATCGCTTCCACATCGATTCCACCCCCGTCATTCATCCGCATCGACTCATTTACACGGGCATAATAAAGCGTCTGCACCGATCCGGCAAAACCGACCGCCGTATAAAATGACGTAAGTCGTTCAATGTTCTCAAGCGGCACGTCATAGCCGCACTCTTCAAGTATCTCTTCATGCGCGATTTTTACAAGCGGTTTGTCCTTGTCGACAATGCCGGCACACAGCTCATACGTGTATCCGTTGCCGTTTTTAAGATACACGGGAGGGCGGAATTGCCGTACGACGATCAACGAATCATGCTCTTCATGGTACAGCAGTATCGCCACGCTGTCGTGCACTTCGACCATGTCCCATGTTTTGGAAATACCGTCTTGGCGGTAAGCGATTCTTTTGGGTTTAACGTAGTCGGATTTTTCACACGGCAATATCGTGATATCTTGGATCATCGCTTTGAACCCCTTTAAAACGGTTTGGGCTTGAAGGTCTCGCTGTCAACGTAATAGGTTTCATGAAAATCGAAATATGGTTTTCGAGGCGTCTTTTTACGAAGCGCCTCTTTAAAGGTGCGGTCCATTTTGTCCCGAATCGCGAGAAACGCTTTGCGCTCTTTGCCGGTGAAACCTTCGGTTTTTTTCTTCATAACGCTGAGTGGATCGATAGGAGTGCTGCCGCGGTACATCCCGAAATGCAGATGCGGACCGGAAGAGAGCCCTGTCGATCCGACGTAGCCGATAATCTGTCCCTGCTTGATTTTGGAACCCGATCTCACACCCGACTTAAACGATTTTTGGTGCGCATAGAGGCTTGTCAAACCGTTTGTATGACGAATTTTGATCGTCTTGCCGTAACCGCGCGAGTACCCCGCGAAACTGACCCGGCCATCGCCCGTAGAGAGGATAGGCGTACCGGGGCGGGCCCCGAAATCGACTCCAAGATGGGCGCGATAGCGTTTAAGTACCGGGTGAAACCGGCTTTTCGTAAAGCGCGACGTTATACGCGGATTGCGCATGGGGAGTTTAAAGATGAACTTTTCAAACTGAGCCCCTTTTTCATCGTAAAAACGGCCGTCTTTATGACGGTAGACCGCGTAGCGTTTTCCCCCGACTTCAATCATGGCCCCATGCACTTCCGGCATTGAAAAAGGTTTCCCCAAGCGGTATTTTTGGGTATAGACCATGACAATAGGGTCCCCTTTTTTAATCCCTTTGCGGAAATTCACCCTTCCTTTGAACATTTTGACAAACACCGATGCAAGGTTTTTCGATCCGGTCGTTTTCAGAATATCGTCGTACGGAATCGTTTGAAGCGGCAGATATAAAATCTCTTTGAACTCTTCGCTGACAATCGGAACGACTTTCATTTTGTACCCTTTTTTAGGCACGTAATAGATCTGCAGCTGCAGTTCGTCATTGACCGGAATCAGGATCTGGCGAATAATCTTTTTTTGATCGACCAGCATCTGACAATTGGCGTTATAAGGGATATCCTCCGTCAATTTCTGGTCTTCTTTATCCATCTTGTAATAGACCGAAAGAGGGAGTTTTTTGCGCTCCAGAAAACTCAAAAAACTCTCTCCGTCTTTCCATTTAAACGGTTTAACAACTGCACCGAAAAGGAGCATGGGCAACAATAACAACGCAAAAAACCGACCCATTCTCATCCTTCGTCAAACTGCATCCCCTGCTTCCGTGCAGAGGGAAAAAAGAAATAAATAATAGCAAAAATTCCATTTACAAAGACTCCTTAGGCTATAATCACCCTCACTTACTCTATCAAAAGGTTACCATGATGCGCATCTGGCTTCTTACCCTGATCACTTTTGGCGCGCTCAGCGCTTCGCCCATCTCCACCCCTTTGCTCGATGTGCAAGACGGCCGCGCAGCCGTTACGGCAAAACATCTGCAAACCGGTATGAGCGGATTTATCGTTCGACAGCTGGACGCAACCCACAATACGATCATTGCCAACGCGGTTGTCGAGCAAGTCAATCCGGCCAACAACCGTGCCATCTTGCGACTCAGCGAATACGACGGTATACGTCAGGACTCCCTTCCAAGCGGCAACTGGACGCCCAGAGCCTCCGATACCGCAGTATTGGCCTATGACTATTCCAGAGCTCTTTTGATCGCCCCGAACGACGATGCTTACGATACGATTGCCAAAGGCTTGCCTATGATCGAATGGGTACACCCTGACAATTTTGCCGCCTATCTTTCTCGCGAAGGGCATCCTACGCCGACAACGGAAGATTTTCACCGCTATTGCACCGCCAACTCGGTCGGTCTTTTGTACGTCCAAAGCGCCAATACCCTTTTCACCCTCGATTGCAAAAGCTTTACCCTCCTTCAGCACGCTCCGTCTGTCGCTTCTTCGGAACAGGGAATGACGCCGTTTTATTCACGTATCCCGACGATCCGAGCCGCATGGTTCGGCGAGGGAAGCTCACGGATGGATAACTATGAAGAGCATTATCTCGAAGAGATCGCTTTAAACAATTCAAAAAACCGCGAGTTATATGAGTTGTACAAAGCAAAATTTAGTGATAAAAGCGCACTATTGCGCAATTTTGATCTCAAGGAATAACGATGCTCTCACCAAGCGCCATCGATTTTTTTAACACCCTGCTGGGAACAGAAAACGTTTACAGCGACAAAGCCCACCTTATCGCCTATTCGTATGATGCCACGCGCGAACGGTTCGAACCCGATGCCGTCCTTTTCCCGCGTCATGAGCAGGATGTGAGCGACATTTTGAAATACTGCAACGAACACCGCATCGTCATTGTACCGCGCGGCGCCGGCAGCGGTTTCACAGGAGGGGCTCTCCCCGCATCGGGCGGCATCGTTCTTGCGTTTGAAAAGCATATGAACAAAATTCTCGAAATCGACATGCAAAACATGGTTGCCGTCGTCCAGCCCGGCGTCGTCAACATGGAACTCCAGCGTGCCGTTGAAGAGGTAGGATTGTTTTATCCGCCCGATCCGGCCAGTCAGGAATATTCCACGATCGGCGGAAACGTCAGTGAAAATGCCGGCGGGATGCGTGCTGCCAAATACGGCATCACCAAAGACTACGTCATGGCGATTCGCGCGGTCCTGCCCAACGGCGATATCATCAAAGCGGGTAAACGGACGATCAAAGATGTGGCCGGATACAACATCGCCGGAATCCTGATCGCGTCGGAAGGGACGCTTGCCGTCACGACCGAAGTGACCTTGAAACTCCTCTCAAAACCCAAAATGACCAAAACGGCTATGGGTATTTTCCCGACCGTGAACGCGGCGATGGAAGCCGTCTATAAAACGATGGCGAGCGGCGTCACTCCCGTTGCGATGGAGTTTTTGGACAATCTCACCATTCGTGCGGTCGAACAGGTCTATTCGAAAGGGCTTCCGGTGGACGCGGGAGCAATCCTCGTCACCGATGTCGACGGCAACCTCGAAGAGGACCTCGATTTCCAGCTGGACGTTATCGAACGGGTCTTTCGCGAAAACGGATGCAGCGAGTTCAAAATCGCCAAGGATAAACAAGAAGCCTCCGATCTGTGGTTCGCCCGCCGCAATGCCAGCCAGTCTCTTTCGGTCTACGGTTCCAAAAAAATCAACGAAGACGTTACGGTACCGCGTTCGGCACTCCCCGCGCTGCTGGAAAAATTCTATGCTATCGCCGACAAATACAGCATCAAAATCCCCTGTTTCGGCCACACCGGAGACGGCAACGTTCATACGAACGTCATGGTCGACGGCAAAGATCCCGAACAGGTCAAAATCGGCTATGCGGCGATTGAAGAAGTGTTTCAGGCGACGATCGACCTTGGAGGAACACTCAGCGGCGAGCACGGCATCGGACTGGCCAAAGCACCTTACATGCACATGGCGTTTACGCCCGAAGAGATGGCGCTGTTTCAGTCCATCAAACGGGCATTCGATCCCAATAACATCCTCAATCCGGCCAAAATGGGACTTGAATAACCGATGAATATCAAAACGGGATGGAGACATATACGGCGTTTTTTTCTGGCTCTGTTTGACCCTGATATCACGGTCTATGCTTCCAGTCTCAGCTTTTACACCATCTTCACGGTTGTTCCGCTATTGATCATTTCGCTCAGCCTGATCGCCAACGTCCCCGTATTCGAAGATCAGTACGCCAAAATCCAGATTTTTATCTTTGAAAATATCATGCCGGTCAATACCGAGGCGATCGCCAAGTATCTCGAATCGTTTTTCCAAAATTCCGTCCAACTCGGGGTAATCGGCTTCACGACGATGGTCGTCTCCTCGATGCTCTTTTTCCAAAATTTCGAGCACATCGCCGAAAAGATTTACAAAGCCCCGCAACGACGATTTTGGGATGCGGTGACGACCTACTGGACCCTCATCACTCTCACGCCGATTGTACTGATATCGTCCATGAGCCTGCGGGCCTATATTCAGTCGTCTTTTGAGAGCGAATGGGTTGTCACGGTTTTATCGATCTTTCCGTTTTTACTGCTGTGGGGAATCTTTTTTGTTATCTACAAAATTGCGATCAATGCCGAAGTCCTGACCAAAGCCGCCGCCGTAAGTTCTTTTGTGGTTGCGGTCGTGTGGGGGATCGCGAAGAACAGTTTTATCCAATACGTTTTTTTGAACCAGACCTATTCGACGATGTACGGTTCGTTTTCGTCGCTTATCTTTTTCTTTTTATGGATTTACGTTTCGTGGATCATCGTCATCTACGGGATGAAGCTATGCTATCTGATAAACCGCGCTTCCCAGCGTAGCGAAACCCACGATTCCTAGCATCCAAAACGCCTCTTTACGTCGCATCGCCGCAACGGCCAATGCGATGCTAAGCACCCCTGCCCACATCGGTATGATGACCCGGTTCACATCCCCCGCTTCGAAAAGCCTCAGCAAATACGGATCATACCAATCGGCCCACGGGGTAAAATGAAGCGCAAGCACGCTCGGATAGTACAGATTGAACAACAGCGCCAGAGGAATCGAGCCAATATGCGCCCATCCGAACGTACCGAATACGGCCAGCGATATCGGAAGCAGCACAAGGTAGCACCACACGTGCAATGCCAGAAAAATCTGCCATCCCTTCCAATGCTCGTAATGACGGATAAAAATAAAGATCGAAAGAACCCCGAACGCCGAAAACCAAAACCCCAACGCAAAAAAGAGTTTCGGGAAAAAAGCGAGCAATACCCCCACCGCGATCAGCAGCGTCTGAATCGAGACGATTTTGATCCCGCGGTCATAGAGCCAGTATCCCACGGCAATCATACCAAATGCCCGCACCATAGCAGGGTTAAACTCCAGCGCCCACAAATAAAAAAAGAGCAGTCCGGCAACAAGGATAAAAAGATCGCGATTGCCGTGACGATACGGAAAGTACCGGCTCTGCAGCCATCGGTACGGCCTGCGCAGGAGAAAATAGGCGATCAGACTGATGATCCCGTAATGGTATCCGCTGATGGAGAGAATATGGCTAAGCCCCATCGCCCCCACGAGTTCTTGAAATTCCTGAGACATCGGTGTCGCAACGAAGAGCGCCCCGTAGAGTTCCTGCATCGTTGCATCCGTATGTGTCGAGGCAATCACACGGTACCACCGTTCTTTGAGGCTGAGCACGGGATAGACTTCCTCAATAACCCCCCGTGTCCGAAAGCCCTTAAGATACTCCAAAAACGTGAGGTTTCGCACCTGCAACTCGATAAGCACCTCGCGCCCGCGAAGGTCACGCAGATAAGGGCTCATGGCACATCGGACGTTTGCACCGTTTTCAAGACGGAATTTTATGGAAGTTTTGGGGGTATCGCCGATCATCCGCACTTCCTGATCGATAACGCTTGCACGTACCAGAGGATCGTCAAAACGGGTTAGCTCTTTGTACCGATAATGTTCCCATGAAAGCGATAAAGAGGCGATAAAAAAAAGAAAAAGGAGAAAGAGCAAGCCGCTTTTGACATCAAAAAGATCGACCCGCTCGAGTTTGTTCATCTAGATCACCGGCATCGAAACCGTTTCCTCGTTGATTCCCATCGTCGCGCTCTTCATGTCGATGTTTTCGTACACGATCTGAGCCGCCCCAAAGGTCGGACGGTCAACGAAACGGGTGAATTTTTTCTGGAACATCAGCTTCACATGACCCGTCGGGCCGTTACGCTGTTTACCGATGATGATTTCGGCTTCTTCTTCCTCTTTTTCGACGTATTTGGAGATGAACTCTTTACCCGAAGCGATCGCCTCTTTTTCCCGCTCTTTTTCTTCTTTGTAGAGGTAGACGTCGTTACGGTAGACAAAGAGGATGATATCGGCATCCTGCTCGATCGATCCCGACTCACGGATGTCGCTGAGCATCGGACGCTTATCGGCGCGCGATTCGAGGCTACGATTGAGCTGAGATAGCGCTACGATAGGAATCCCCAACTCACGTGCCAGCATTTTCAGCCCCCGCGAGATTTCACTGACCTCCAAGTGGCGGTCTTTGCCTCCGGTACCGTTCATGATCTGAAGGTAGTCGATGACGGCCAGTTCAATCTCGGGATGGCGGGATTTGAGTTTGCGCAGTTTCGAGCGCAGCTGATGGATATTGACCGAACCGTGATCATCGACGAACAGCTTGGAGTGGCGCATCTTGTCGACCGCATCGTTTAGCTGCTTGTACTCCTGGGGGTTCATATCCCCGACACGAAGACGTTGCAGCTGAATCGACGTTTGAACGCTCAAAAGACGCAGCATCAGCTGCTCAGCCGGCATCTCGAGCGAGAAAAAAGCGACCCCTTTGCCTTTGTCGAGGAGGTTCTGAACCATATTGAGGGCGAAGGAGGTTTTCCCCATCGCCGGACGGGCGGCGATGATGACGAGATCCCCTTTTCCGAAACCGGTCGTCATTTTGTTCAGTTCGGCATATCCCGTGTCGACTCCGACGAGAACGGCATCGCCGCGGGCTTTCATCTCTTCGATGTACGCCATCGTTTCATCGGTGATCGTCGGAGCGTCCTTGAAATCATTCGCCTGAGAACTCTGGGTGATCTCGTAAAGCTTTTTCTCGACCATATCGACAACGTCGCTTCCGACAAGATCTTCTTCAAGCGTTACCCGCTTGATTTCGGTTGTCAGCGTCAGGAGGTTGCGTTTGATCGCCTTGTCTTTAATCTCCTGCACGTAGGCTTTGGTGTTTGCGATCGGATTGGCCGTCAGAATCTCGACCATCACCCGTTCGTCAAACTGCCCTTTGCCGCTGAGCTCTTTTTTGATAAATTCCTCATCGATCGGAAGATCGCGATGCGACAAAGAGAGCATCGCACGGTATATTTCCTGATGGGCCGAGAGATAAAAATCTTCCGCACTCAGTACCGCTTCGAATTCGTCAAACTGCGACGGATCAAAAATGATCGAACTGAGAACGGAGCGCTCGAAGGCAAGGTTGTATAAAGATTCTTCCATTATTCCTCTTCCTTCGCCATTTTTTCCACCTCTTCGACAAACCGGTCGACCAGCTTATCCTCCTCAAGACGTGCGACCACTTCGCCCTTCACCATCACGAGTCCCGAACCTTTGCCGTATGCGATGGCGACGTCGGCATGCTTGGCTTCGCCGATCGCATTGACAACGCACCCCATGACCGACAGATCAAGCGGCTTTTTGATGTGCTTGACCCTCGCTTCGATGACGCTCACCGCGCTCACAAGATCGGCTTCTATACGCCCGCAAGTCGGGCAGGAGATGATGTTCGGCCCCTCTTTGGCTACGCCGCTGTCTTTGAGGATGGCCCGGCCTACTTTGATCTCTTCTTCAAGCTCTCCGGTGATGGAGACGCGCATCGTATCGCCGATTCCGTCCAGCAGCAATGTTCCAAGACCGATCGCACTTTTGACCGTCGCATGAAACATCGTCCCCGCCTCGGTCACTCCCAAATGGAACGGATAGTTGTTTTTCGGGCGCAGAAGGCGATACGCTTCGACGGTGCGCTGCACGTCGCTTGCCTTGAGAGAAACCTTGATGTCGGTAAAACCGAGGTCTTCGAGAAACTTGATGTTGTACTCGGCCGATGCGACCATCCCCTCCGCCGACTGCCCGTAGCGCTGTTCAAACTCTTTTTCAAGACTCCCCGCATTGACGCCGATGCGGATCGGGATGTTGCGTTCCTGACACGCCTTTACCACTTCGCGAACACGGCTTTTCTCTCCGATATTACCCGGATTGATCCGAATACAGTCCACCACTTCGGCCGCAATCAGGGCAAGGCGGTAATTGAAATGGATATCGGCGACAAGCGGAAGCGAAATCTGCTCTTTGATCGCTTTTAGGGCCAGTGCGTCTTCTTCATCAGGAACGGCGACACGAACAATGTCGCACCCGGCAAAATGGAGACGGTTGATCTGCTCGACCGTTGCCGCAACGTCGGCGGTGCGCGAATAGGTCATCGACTGCACCGTTATCGGCGCATCACCGCCTACCGCGACGTTTCCGACAAATATCTGTTTGGTTGGATAGCGTTTTATCATAAGGTGATTGTAGCTTCTTCGATGTTAATTTTACGTAAACTCGATGGGATCCATATCGATCTCGCACAACGGCGATTTAATGCTCTTGATCGCACGGATCAGTTCCGTACTTTTGTCGCTTCGCAACAAAATCTGAAAACGGTATTTATCGGCGATCTTCTCGATCGGAGAAGCTCCGAATCCCATAATCTCGATTGTGTCGATCCACCGCAGCATTTCCAGCGCTTTTTCCATCTCCTCTTTTGCCTTAAGGCCGTTTTTGTGCGCGTACAGCAGCCGAGCCAGTTTTTTCGTCGGCGGATAACGCCCTTCGCGCAGTTTCAACTCATCGCGCAAAAATAGTTCATAATCGTCCAGATAGCGGCGGAAAAACGTTTCATTGAAACTCTGCACCAAAACGGTCGCCGATCCTTTTCGGCCGCTCCGTCCCGCAATCTGGATGAGGAGCGAAAGGGCCCGTTCTCGGGCCCGATAATCCGCCTGTGCCAGCAGGTTATCAATCCCCATGACGACCGCCAGCGCGATATCGTGATAATCATGCCCCTTGGAGAGCATCTGCGTGCCTACGAGCAGATCGATCTCTCGATGGTTGAACGCTTTGAGCGTTTTGACCAGTTTGTTTTGGGTCGTGATGATGTCGCGGTCAAACTGCGCAACCCGCAGATCCGCCGCAAGGGACGCAAAATGTTCGGCCGCTTCCGCCGTCCCAAGCCGTGACGTCCCCAACTGGGAGCTTTGGCATTTCGGGCATCTTTTAGGAAGCATTTCGGTGTAATTGCAATAATGGCATTTGAGTGCACGCGCATTTTTATGCAGGCTCATCCCGACACTGCAAAAGGGGCATTCGACCGTATAACCGCAGCTTTCGCACGCAAGATATTTAAAGTTCGCGCGGGTCGGTATAAACACGATTCCTTGATGGCCATTACGGTGATTTTGAATAACCGCATCATCGATTGCAGGACTCAGTGCTTCAATGGAAGACTCAAATACAAAGCTGCGCTCGGAGCCGAAATACCCCCCCATCAGGCGAAAAAAGGGGTACTTGGCATAGCTGGAGAGGCTTGGTGTCGCACTCCCGAGTACGACCGGAATGTGCAAAACTTTTCCGATATAGACCGCCATATCCCGCGCATTGTAACGGGGGCGTGACGATGATTTGTAGCTTTCGTCGTGTTCCTCGTCGACAACGATCAGCCCCAACTTCTCAAGAGGCAAAAACAGTGCCGATCGCGGCCCCGCCACGATGCGTGCGCTGCCGCTGTCGATTTTTTCCAATGCCTCTTTTTTTTGTTTGGGGGTCATCTTCGAATGCCACAGCACGACTGCTTCGCTGAAATGGCTTTTAAACCGTTTTTCCATCTGGGGCGTAAGGGATATTTCGGGGAGCAGCAGCAGGCACCTTTTCCCTTCGGCTAGAACCTCGTCCATCCGCTTCATGTAGATTTCGCTTTTTCCCGCACCCGTATCGCCGAACAGCAATGAAACCGGATGCAAACGGATAAAATCGAGCGCTTCGGATTGTTTTTCGGAAAGGATTACGTTAACGGGAGCATATAAATAGGAGGACCCGACACGTTCACCCGCAGCCTTCTTGAATCCGACAAATAGATTCAGTGCTTCGCCCAACGAACAGCCGTAATATTCGGCCATAAACACCGCAGATTGGATTTGATACGGCGCATAGATACGATCGGATACGGCAATGATTGGCTGCGTCGGAAAATCGGGCCGATCGGTCGCTTCGATCACAACGCCGTTCATCGAACGGTTAGAGAGGGTTATCTCAACGGTCTCCCCGACGCTCAGAGGAGTATTGCTGTGATAGGTTAAAGGTTCAAGAGGAGAGCCCATAAGGGCGATACGGTAAAAATGCACATCCTCTCCCTTTTTTTGAAATGAGGGAGAGATTATAACCAATCAGTCAATCAAATTCTGACAATATTCACCTTCGGGTGCAGCAGCGTTTCTGTTGCACGTAAACGTTCCGTTCGCCCGAGTATACGTAAACACTACATCTTGCCCCATGACTTGATAGGTGTAGGTATTCGCACCCGTTTTCATCCAGTGACCGTTTCCGTTGGCCGACGTAATCCCGTACATAAGAATATTGTTATCAAACAAAGGTTCGCCTTCCTCCCCTTCACTCGCGTTGATGTCCAATGAAGCAACGTAGGTGCTGGTTCCGGTTAACAGTCTTGCCTGACGTTCGCTGACAATCCCGGCACGTATAGAGGCAACATCGCTGCGGCCTTTGGTAATTTCGGCATCGTCACGCGTTGCGGCAAGGCGCGGAATCGCAATGGCTGCCAAAATTCCCAATACGACGATCACAAATACCAGCTCGATCATCGTAAATGCAAAACGTTTCATCTTTATCCTAATTACTCTGAGTTCTACGATTGATAACCAATCCCAAAAATCAAACCAAATTAATGTATTGCCCGAAGGCAATACGTTGAAGATATTAGCGTTGTACTGCGGTTCCACCGAAAATATGCGGACTGCGTGTTACCAAATCGGCTACAGCCGTTTGTACTCCGACACATACCGGTGAAGCACCCACTCCATTTGCAACCGAAAGGTTACCGTCTGCCAACGTACCGTTCAAAGTAAACGTAATACATGAGGCGTTATTGTCATCGACAATATTCAATACCTGACCGTTTACCAATGCAAGAGTCCCTGCTTCAGCGAATGAAGCAACATTGGTTACGTCACCCAAATTATCGCCAGCCCATGTTCCTTGTGCCGTAAAACGGGCGCCGAAATCGGTTACTGCCGTTGCAACGTCAGACGAAATACGAGAAATCGTCGCATCATCACGCGTTGCCGCAAGACGAGGAATAGCAACCGCTGCCAAAATACCCAGAATAACGATCACGAAGATCAACTCAATCATAGTAAAACCAGAACGTTTCATGGTTTACTCCTTTTACATTTAAATAGATAGCGTTACGCTTGTAACCCTGTCGACGATTATGAACCCCTTTGTCTTATAAATTGTTTAAATTCAACAAAATTTGATGAAATTGTTATTTGGATTGCGGTTAAAGAACACTGTGGCATAATTGCCAAAAAGAAGTCGGAGAATACCATGAAAATTGCCGTCCCCGTAATGGATGAAAACCTGAAAATGGCCGGAAATGCCGGCCACACCCCTTATTTCGCCGTTTTTAACCTGAGCGGCGGGATGTTTAAAAGCTTTACTCTCGAAGGGCTTCGCGCCAATCCGAAAGTTGCCGGCGAAGAGGATCATCACGATCATGACGCCCCCCATACCTGCGATCATGATGAAAATGACGCAGAGCATATTCGCGCTCACGACACGATGGCCGAAGCGATCGAAGATTGCGATTACCTTGTGGTTAAAATGGCGTGTAAAAATACGGCCAAAAGCATGAACAACGTTGGGGTAAAGCTTCAAAAATACAACGGTACCGAAGCCTTGGCGCCGAAAATCCTGACCGAATTGGCGGCGCAGTTCAAATAAATACCTACTTTAATTCTCGTTTATAATTTAAAGGCGTATAATTCGCCCCGTAAATGGAGCGGCTCGCTTCAAATTTTCGTTTCCGTACAGTACGGCGACGAACCCAAAAAGGCAAAACAATACCATGATTTCCGCAGAAATTGAGACGTTAGGCATAAAAAACACCGGAAAGCTTTTCCACAACCTCAGTTACGATGAACTTATCGAGCATGAACTTGCAAACGGCGAATGCCACCTTGCCAACAACGGCGCGACGATGGTCGATACCGGCATTTTCACCGGTCGTAGTCCCAAAGACAAATATTTCGTCGACCGTGACCCTTCCAATAAATACATTGCGTGGGGCGATGTCAATAAAAAAATTGACAAAGCGGTATTTGACGAACTTCTCGTCGTGGCTCGCGAACAGCTTTCCCATAAAGACCTTTACATCACCGATGTTTTCTGCGGGTCCAGCGCTTCAAGCAAACGTTCCGTCCGTTTCGTCTCTGAAATCGCATGGCAATCTCATTTCGTTAAAAATATGTTTATCCGTCCGACCGACAAAGAGCTGGAAGGATTCGCCCCCGATTTTACCGTCCTCAATGCGTGTAAAGCGGTAAACGATCAATGGAAAAATCATGGTCTGAATTCTGAAGTGTTCGTTCTCTTCAGCGTTGAAGACAACCTCTGCATCATCGGAGGAACCTGGTACGGCGGCGAGATGAAAAAAGGGATCTTCTCGATGATGAACTACTGGCTCCCGCTCGAAGGAAAACTTTCGATGCACTGCTCGGCTAACGTCGGGCCGGAGGGTGACACGTGTTTGTTCTTCGGTTTGAGCGGAACCGGAAAAACTACCCTTTCCACTGATCCGAAACGGGCATTGATCGGTGATGACGAACACGGATGGGACGATGAAGGGGTTTTCAATTTCGAGGGAGGATGTTACGCTAAAGTCATCAATCTCGATCCCAACAGCGAACCTGAAATCTATAACGCCATCCGCCGAAACGCATTGCTGGAGAACGTTGTGTTTGATGAAGACGGCAACGTCCATTACCATGACGGATCAAAAACCGAAAATACGCGTGTTTCCTACCCGATCGAGCACATCGAAAACCATCAGCCCAGCCTTCAGGCTCCGCACCCGAAAAATATCATTTTCCTCTCTGCCGATGCGTTCGGCGTACTCCCTCCGGTAAGCAAACTGACCAAAGAGCAGGCAATGTATTACTTCATGAGCGGTTACACTGCCAAAGTTGCCGGAACAGAGCGCGGGATCACCGAACCGGTGGCTACGTTCAGCTCATGTTTCGGAGAAGCGTTCCTTCCGCTGCATCCAACAGTCTATGCCAAACTTTTGGGTGAAAAAATCGACCAGCACGGCGTTAACGTCTATCTTGTAAATACCGGCTGGACCGGCGGCGGATACGGTGTCGGAAAACGAATGAGCATCAAAGATACCCGTGCGTGCATCAATGCAATCCTCGACGGTTCTATCCGCGAAAGCGAATTTGATACGACCAATACGTTCGGTTTTCATATTCCAAAAACACTTGGCAGTATTGATCCCGTCATTCTCAATCCGCGCAATGCATGGGAAGACAAAGACGCTTACCTAGTCCAGCGCGATAAACTGGCTGCTATGTTCATCGAAAACTTCAAAAAATACATCGGCAATGCCAACAGCGGTTTCGACTATTCCGCTGCCGGCCCGCAACTCCCTTAATTCTTTTTTCATACTCTCTATCCGTGTACTTTTCTTTTTCCCGAAGAAAAGTACGCACGCTTTTTTAGAAAAAATATCTCTCAGAATAAATCAATAAAAATCAATCGGCTTGGAACTTTAGAAGCGATATAGAATAAAAGAAGAGCGAGAAAACGTGCGGGGCCTCAAAGCCCTGCGCGAGAAATTAGCAAGAGTAGGTAGTTTTGAACTCGAACGCAGTCGGACGAGCTTCGTAAGGCCATACTTGTGTTTCGAATTTGTAATGTTGATATGTGTCAATGAACAAATCTGTCATAACAGGTTTGAGGAACTCGTTGTCACGAATCAATGCTTCGAGTGAACCGCGGAGCGTATGCGGCATCTGCGGGATACCTTTTTCACGGATCTCGTCAAGGCTGAGTTCGAACAAATCTTCGTCCATCGGTCCTACCGGTACCATTTTGTTTTTGATACCGTCAAGTCCGGCAAGAAGCATCGCCGTAAACGCAAGGTACGGACATGCAGTTGAATCCGGGAAACGCATTTCAATACGTGTCGCTTTTTCACCCGCACCGTATGGAACGCGGCAAGAAGCCGAACGGTTTTGGCTTGAGTACGTCAGAATTGACGGTGCTTCAAATCCGGGGATAAGACGTTTGTATGAGTTGGTTGACGGGTTTGTAAATGCTGCAACCGCACGCGCGTGATGGAAAATACCGCCGACATAGTGAAGTGCCGTTTCAGACAAGTTGCTGTAACCGCCTTCTTTATAGAACGTGTTTTTGCCGTCTTTCCAGATTGATTGGTGAACGTGCATACCGCTTCCGTTATCTCCGTAAAGAGGTTTTGGCATGAAGGTAACCGTTTTGCCGTTCAGGTGGGCAACCATTTTGATAACGTATTTGAGTTTTTGAACATTATCCGCCGCTTCGACAAGAGTGCCGAATACAACGCCGATTTCACCTTGACCCTGAGCAACTTCGTGGTGACCGAGGACAACTTCGAGACCTACTTGCTCGAGTACCATCATCATCTCTGCACGAAGATCGACCATTGTGTCGGTCGGAGCTACCGGGAAATATCCCCCTTTTGTTCCGGGGCGGTGACCCGTGTTGTAACCGTCTTGGAACGATTTGCCGTGATTCCATTCACCTTCTTCGGTGTCAACTTCATAATAAGAGCAGTTGATTTCGTCGCGGATTTTGACATCGTCGAATACGAAGAATTCATTTTCAGGACCGAAATACGCAACATCGCCGACACCGGCATTAGCAAGGTGCTCAAGCGCTTTTTTAGCAATAGAACGCGGGCATTTTTCGTACATTTGACCTTTGTAGATATCGTAAACGTCACAGAATACGACAATGGTCGGATCGGCGGTGAACGGATCCATAAATGCTGAAGGAGCATCCGGTTTCAAAAGCATATCCGAACGGTTGATCGGCTGCCATGCATCGATTGACGAACCGTCAAACGGAAGACCGTTTTCAAATTGACCCGCGTTAACCGCACTCATGCGATAGGTCACGTGGTGCCATGTCCCTTTCATATCGGTGAAGCGGAAATCAACGAACTGTACATCGTTCTCTTTACAAAAACTGAAAAACTCGTCTACGCTGTTTACGAATTTACCCATGCATTTCTCCTGAAATATTTTAAAGTGACGCAGTATACCGAAATAACCCCTAAATGAGACAAAAACAGGTGATTAAAATTTAATCAGTTTGCGGTCCCGACCCCGATAGAGCGCACATTTCGTATAGCCGTATTGTCTCGCAACGGCTTCAACCTCATCGCTGTACAAACCGACCTGATCCGGGCGGTGAGCATCGGATCCGAACGTGATCGGAATCTCCAATTCGGCGATTTCTCCCAATAATGACGGAGAAGGATAGGCTTCCGCAATGGGCTTGCGCCACCCTGCAACGTTGATTTCGATGACCATATTCGCCCGCTTGATCGCTTTGAGGGCATCGCGAGCCAAAAAACGGATGTCGGTTTTGGGGAGGTATTTGAACACTTTTAGCAAGTCCAAGTGCCCTACGATATCGAAACGGCCGCTCTTGGCCATCGTTTCCACCAATTCAAAATAGCGTCGGTAGATCGCGTCAATATCTGCCCCCTGATAACGGCCGATAAACTCAGGATTGTCAAATCCCCATTCATCGATGAAGTGAACGCTTCCGATGAGATAATCGCAGGAACGTTCCAGCACCTGCTCATCCATATAGCCCGGAAGGAAATCGACCTCATATCCCATCAAAACGGCAATCTTGTCGCTATAGCGTTCCTGTGCATCATACACCCACGCTTCATATTGTGCCATCTCATCAAAGCTCATTCGATACTGAGGGTCAAAATGCATCGGGGCATGATCGGAAAAGCCGAAATACTGAGTTCCGCACGCAATTGCGGCCTCTACGTATTCGTCTACGGTGCCCGTAGCGTGGTTGCATAACACCGTATGATTGTGAAGATCAACTTTCATGGCCCCTCATCTGAAAAATAAAGATTTATCATGATATTATAGTGCAATTTTTTGTTGAGGTTACCGCTATGACGCAAGAAGAGCTAGACGCATTGATGAACGGCGATATGGATTTGGACGAAGGGTTCGAAGAGCATGAACTTCCCCAAACGAATGCCGTAGAGAGCGAAGATGCTCCCTCTGAAGAACCGGATCCGAACGGTTATCGGGTTTCTGCTATGAGCAGCTGGCCCCCGCCGCCGCCGACGGATGACAATAAAATGGTCCATCAGCTCGATGACGTTACCAAAGAGAGTGAGCAAAAAGCAACCGAAATTTTTGATTTGATCGAAACGATCAGCAATGATCTCAGTGACGGTGAAAAACAGATCAAAAAAGTCAATGCCGTCATTCAAAGCAATATCGAACTTTTCGAAACGCTTGCCGCTAAATTTCCGCATGTGGAAGCATTTAAAACACAGCTGACGAAAAATCAGGACGCGGTGGAAGAAGCGGATGCGATTCTCGAGATGCTTCAAAACGGCGGCGACACCATCATGAACGTCATGGACATCATGCAGTATCAGGATATCCATCGCCAGAAAATTGAGCGTGTCATCAACGTAATGCGGGCCCTTTCAACCTACATGAACCACCTTTTTGCCGGTAAAATCGACGATTCCAAACGGGTCACTTCCGCAGTCCATCTCCCCGGAGATACAACGACGGAAGAAGTCGTCAGCAGCGATGATATCGAAGCATTGTTGGCGTCGTTCGGAAAAAAATAAATTTTTTGGCGCGTGCACGGTTTGCCGTGCCGGTTTCACTTCCCCTTTGCTCCTAAAAAAAGTAACCCCAAACTTTCATCCTACGAATAACTTTTTTAAGATAAAATTCCACCACTATTTTACAGACGGGAAAATCATTGAAAAAAGTCGAACTCCTCTCCCCTGCGGGAAATCTTGAAAAGCTCAAAATCGCGATCGATTACGGCGCGGATGCCGTATACGGCGGCGTCAGCCATTTTTCGCTCCGTATCCGCTCGGGAAAAGAGTTCGATATGGAGAGTTTCAAAGAAGGAATCGACTACGCCCATGAACGGGGGAAAAAAGTCTACGTCACCATCAACGGATTCCCGTTTAATTCACAGCTGAAGCTTCTCAAAGAACATATTGCCCAGATGGCTTCGCTCGAGCCCGATGCGTTTATCGTCGCAACGCCGGGGGTACTCAAACTTGCCCACGAGATCGCTCCGCACATCCCACTGCACCTCTCGACGCAGGCCAATGTCATGAACGTGCTCGACGCGCAGGTCTATTACGACATGGGAGCACGCCGGATCATTGCGGCACGCGAAATCTCTCTAAAAGATTTAAAACAGATCAAAGCCGAGCTTCCCGACCTCGAAATCGAAGTTTTCGTCCACGGGTCGATGTGTTTCGCCTACAGCGGACGGTGCCTGATCTCGACCCTGCAAAGCGGGCGCGTTCCCAACCGCGGCAGTTGCGCAAACGACTGCCGTTTTCCGTATGAGATGTATGCCGCCAATCCCGAAACGGGGACCCTGTTCAAACTCGTCGAAGATGACGGAGTCGGTACGTATATCATGAATTCCAAAGATCTTAATCTCGCTTCACACATCAAAGAGATCCTCGACGCGGGATGCATCGATTCGCTCAAAATCGAAGGGCGCACGAAAGCCCCGTATTATGCCGCCATTACCGCAAAAGTATATCGCCGGGCAATCGATGATTACTACGCGGGACAATTTGACGGCGATGCCTATCAGCGCGAACTGGGAACAATGCAAAACCGCGGCTTTACCGACGCGTATCTGATCAACCGCCCGTTTGAAAAACACGACACCCAGAACCTCGATTGGTCGATGATGATGGGAACCCATCAGGTAAGCGGTCTTGTCGACGAAAGCGGCAATTACTTCGAGTGTAAATACAAAACGTTCCCCGGTGACGTCATGGAACTGGTCTTGCCAGAGGGAGCCCCCATTGAAACTGTCGATAACGAAATAGGAAAAATCTGGAACGAAAACGGACACTGGAATATTTCGTTCAAACAGCTGCTGGCCGAAGGAGGCAAAGTGTGGGATCAGGTTCACAGCGGCAATCTCAACCGTTTCGTCCTCCCTTCCAAACTGCCGCCGTTTACCTTTTTCCGTATCCCCGCTACCGAGGATATGGGCACCGTTACAAAACATTAAAACCAACACAGGAGCATTACTTGAAATTTGTATCGATCATTATGGGAAGCAAAAGCGATTTCGACGTTATGAAATCGTGTTCGGAGACGCTTGAAGCGTTCGGCGTTCAGTATGAACTGATCATCTCATCGGCCCACCGCAGCCCTGAGCGTACCAAGGATTACATTGCCAAAGCCGAAGCCAAAGGGGCACAGGTCTTTATCGCAGCCGCCGGCATGGCAGCCCATTTGGCCGGCGTGCTTGCGTCCAAAACGATCAAACCGGTTATCGGCGTTCCGATGAGCGCATCAGCACTCAGCGGCATCGACGCGCTTCTCTCGACCGTACAGATGCCGGCAGGGATGCCCGTTGCAACCGTCGCCATCGGGAAGGCCGGAGCCATCAATTCAGCGTACCTTGCGATGCAGATCATGGCGCTCGAGAACGAAGAACTCCGTATGAAGCTTCAGGAAGACCGTATCTCCAAAGCGAAAAAAGTCGAAATGGATTCTCTCGAAATCGAGACCATACTATAAATTTTATACGACTGTCCGGCTAAGCCGGATCAGTCTACGCTGACGCTATGTTTTCTTCGGCAGAATGCCCACGCGCAGCAAGCCGCGCTTTTCCCTACGCATATATAAATAACTGCAACAGTCGAATCACTCTCTACGCTAACGCTATGTTTTTCCCCTTCTGCTAACCGCATCAGCTTTTCGGTACACTTTTTGCTAAACTTCCGTAACAACATACAAACAGGCGGTTAAGCATGCAGGGGCATTGGATAAGTATCGACGAATACGCACGGTTGGCACAAATGGATCGAAGCGAAGTCGAAACGCTGATCGTCCGGGGCAAGCTCACCACCGTTGTCGAAGATGGAACAGTTTTCATCGATCCGGGTCAGGGGATGGCCGGCATCGTCCCCTCCACACTGCATGAGCTCAGCGCGTCCGAAGCCGACGTGACGATGGGCGCCAATTTCGTCGAAAAAACCATCGGAACGATTATCAACCTCCACGAAAAAGTGCTTATCGCCAAAGAAGAGACGATCGAATCGATCAAAAATGAAAATGACTTTCTCAAGGAAGCACTGGCATCCTTACAGGAACTGTATGAAGAAGACCGCAAAACCATTGCCACCCTCACCGAGCAGCTTCGCCTTTCTCAGGAAGAAGTGGAGTTCATGCGCCGCAAGTACAAGCTGATGTGGGGTAAAGTCATCGACGAATACGGTGCGGAAAAAGCGTGACCATTCAACCCGAATGTATAGGGTGCATTGCCGCCCAGAGCCGTAGGGTATGCGATGCAATCCGGGCAGATGAAACGCTGCATGCCAAGATTACCGGCTATGTCGACGCCAAGCTTGAACACGCCGATTTTACGTTGTCGCCGCCTGTGCTGGCCGCACCGCTGTACGAAGCAATGGCGCAGATAGCGGGAAAAGCCGATCTCTACGACGAACAAAAAAACCATGCTACCGAACAGGCACGCGAATACCTCCCCTATTTACGGGAAATGATCGAACGCAGCAACGATCCGTTGATCGCAACGCTCAAAACAGCGGTTGTCGGCAATGTCATCGATCTGGCCGCAGAAGTGAGTTTCGATCTGCACGATGCTATCGCATCGGTCTTTGATACGCCGTTTGCCTCGGACGATTCAGAACCTTTGCGAAAGGCATTGGAAAAGGCAAAAACACTGCTCTATATCGGGGATAATGCAGGGGAACACATTTTTGACGCGCTCGCCATCGAAACCCTCAAAAAGCTCTATCCCCGCCTAGAGATCACCTATGCGGTCCGAGGCAATCCAATTATCAACGACGTGACAATGAAAGAAGCGCTTGAAGCCGATATGAACGCTATCTGTACGCTGTGCGACAGCGGTGTTCCGACTCCGGGATTTGTCTATGAACTTGCGACGTCCGAGGCACGGCATTTGTTCGATATCGCCGATGTGATTATCGCCAAAGGTATGGGAAACTACGAGTGTATGACTCCGCTTCGCCGCAACGGAATATGCTTTCTTCTTAAGGTCAAATGCAGCGTCGTTGCCGCTTCGCTTGGAAGAGCAATCGGCGATATCGTCTGCCGTTTCGACTAAAGAACGCAGATCCGGTTACGTCCCTCTTCCTTGGCCTGATACAATGCCTTATCTGCCCGTCCCACAACACTCTCGATCCGATCGTCGCCTCGGCACTCGCTGATGCCGAAACTGCACGTCAACGTGTGAATTGCCTCAAAGTCAAACGTATTGATGATGGACTGGATTTTCAATGCCACCTGATACGCACCCTCAGCGTCGGTTTCGGGACAGATAATGATAAATTCTTCTCCTCCCCATCGTCCGACGGTGTCGGTCTCCCGGATATGACCGCGCAGAATCTGCGCAATACTGACAAGCGTCTTGTCACCCACCAGATGGCCATAGGTATCATTCACCCGCTTAAACCAGTCGATATCGACAACAATAACCGTGTAAGGCCTGCGGTTTCTCTGATAATAGGCGTGGCATTCTGCCAGTTTTTCATCCGTCTTGATCCGATTGGGAAGCTTGGTCAACGGATCCGTAGATGCCATCTGAAGCAATTTGAGGTTATATTTCCCCAGCTCGAATTGACGGTACATAAAAATGGCGATAATCAAAACCGCACCGAAACCGATTCCGTAAGCCCAACGATAGTCAATACGATCTTCATAGGTCACGGCAATGTAGCGATTAAAAATTTTCTGTCGTTCTGAGGGCGTGATCGAATCGATCCCTTTGTCAATGATCGATTTGAGCTCGGGATAATCGTTTCGAATCATCATCCGAACATCAAACATAAACTCTGTCGTTCCTGATATTTTCAAATCCACATAATGATATTCATTCATGAGATACGCCACTACGGGCAGGATATCGATCACCGCATCCACTCTTCCGGAGCTGAGCATCTTCAACCCTTCACGGGTATCGTCCACTCCGACGATATGAATCTTGGGATACTGTTTTGCCACCGAATCCGCAACGCTGTAGCTATTTCCGATAGCTACCTTTTTCCCTTCCAGAGCCGAAAGCCCCGGTAAGAAATCGATCTTTTTATTGGTCACGATGACATTCGGAAACGAGGCGTAGGGCTTGGAAAAAAGAGCATAAGGCTCTTTGTCCGAAGAAATCGACGTTCCGAGTGTCACATCAGCCGTTTTGGTTTTAATCGCATCCAATACCCAGTTCCATGTAGGAGCAGGGACAAAAGTGGCTTCCATACCGCTGCGCTGAACGATCAAAGACCAAAAATCGTTCGCTATTCCCGTTAAGACCTCCGGCTGTGTTTCCGAACGGAAATTAAACGGAGGCCAACTCAACGTCGATACATAACGTATGTTTTTTATCTGCAAAAAAGCACGCTCTTCTATGCTTAAAGGGATCGTGACTCGGGAATTGTCCTCGTATACAAAGCTTTGTAACCGCTCCTCATCCTGAGGAATCCCCATCACCTTGTAAATGTCTGAAATCCGCCGGAATTTATCCAGATCCATAGCTCCGAGCGGCTTATTTTCGTGATAAGCAAGGCTTTTAAGGATTTGACCTTCATACACCAGACTTTCGTGTGATTTACGCTGAGTATTGTAATGCTTTTCGATCAGCCGTGCCGTCTCGTCGATATGGGCAAACGCATACCGCCACCCTTTGAGAGTTGCGGTCACAAATGCACGGACACGGTCAGGATGAGCTCGGATCTCTTGCTCCGTCGTAAACAGGATATCGCTGTAAAAATCGAATCCGTACTGTTCGGGATTGATCATATTCGTCTCAATCCCTTTTTCTTTAAGCACAAACGGTTCATTGGAAACGTAACACGCCATGACATCGGTTTTGCCGTTGGCGATATCAAGCGGATTATAGCTGTGCTCGATGAATTTCAACTCCTCCATCCGCATCCCCTGCGAATTGACCATTGCGCGAATTGCGATAGTATCCTGAAAATCTTGGGTCATCATGATGCGTTTGCCGATCAAATCACGCGGGGTACGGATATTGGCCGATTTTTTTGAGAGAAGGACAAACGGGGAACTTTGAAAAATAGCGGCAAGGGCAACGACCGGTTTGCCGCTCATCCGATCGACCAGAAGAGAAGACCGTCCGATTCCGTATTCGGAACGACCTTCCGTTACTTCATCGACGACCAGTCTTTTCGGATCGAATTTGACAATCTCTACATCAAGCCCGGCATCTCGATAAAAGCCTTTTTCTTTGGCGACATAATATCCCGCGAATTGAAATTGATCGGCCCACTGAAGCTGCAATGAAACTTTTTCAAGGGGCTTTTGGGCGTACAAAAGAGCCATGCCAGCAATGAAAAGTATCCAGAAACGGACCATAAGTGCCTGCTTTTAATGATTTTAGTGGCTTTATGATAGATGTTATTGTATTAAGAACCGCTTTGCGGCGCAAACAAGTTATGGCGTGCGGTTTTGGTATAATGGCGTAAATTTTTTCGCGGGATGATTTATGATAACGTTTGGTGATTTGCTATTGAAACTGCAACAATTTTGGAATGAACAAGGGTGCGCCATCGTACAACCTTACGATGTCGCGGCCGGTGCGGGGACGTTCCATCCGGCTACTTTTTTGCGTTCGTTGGATTCTCAGCCCTGGTCGGTAGCCTACGTCGCCCCAAGCCGTCGCCCTACGGACGGGCGCTACGGCGAAAACCCGAACCGTCTGGGAAGCTACTACCAGTTTCAGGTATTGATCAAACCGAGTCCCGAAAACATTCAGGAGCTTTACCTCAAAAGCCTCGAATACCTGGGACTCAACCTTGCCGATCACGACATCCGTTTCGTCGAGGACAACTGGGAGTCTCCGACCCTCGGCGCCTGGGGTCTGGGTTGGGAAGTGTGGCTCAACGGGATGGAAGTGACGCAGTTCACCTACTTCCAGCAAGTCGGAGGAGTCACCTGCGATCCCGTCGCCGTCGAGATCACCTACGGAACCGAGCGGCTGGCGATGTACCTGCAGGGAGTCGATACGGTATTCGATATCGTCTGGAGCGAAAACAAATACGGCAAAACCCTCTACCGCGATATCCACAAAGAAGGGGAGATCGAGTTTAGCAAATACAACTTCGAAATCGCCGACACCGCGATGCTTTTTGCCGAATTTGAAGCCAAAGCGGCCGAGTGCAAACGGTGCCTCGAAGCCGGTCTCCCGCTCCCTGCGTACGACCTTTGCATGATGGCCTCCCACACCTTCAACACCCTCGATGCGCGCAAAGCGATCTCGGTCACCGAACGGGCCAACTACATCCTCAAAATCCGCGAACTCGCCAAAGGGTGCGCCGAACTCTATAAAGAACAGGAAGAGGAACGGGTCAAGCGCGTGAAGGCTTGATCTGAATTTTCCCCGCTTCTCCCGCATATTGCCCGATAAATCTCCCTACTGCCGAATTTTCGCTACAATCGCCCCATGCAAACCCTGATCGGCCAAATCGACAAAATCATCTATGAAAACGGCGGCTTTTTCATCGCTCTTCTCCGCAGCGGCGAAAAAATCAGCGCCCACTATTACGAGAGCGACGTCGCACACCTTGTCGGGGCTGCCGTCACCCTCAAAGGAAACTGGGAAGAACACCGCCAGTACGGAAGGAGTTTCAAGGCCGAATCGCTCCTCGTCAATCAGCACGAACTCTTCTTTTTTCTCAACCGGGTCGTCAAGGGATTTACAAAAAAACTCACCGCCGAACTGATCGAGCGCTACAGTACCGAGGGGCTGATCGATATCCTTGACAACGACTGCCAGCGTTTGATGGAGATCAAAGGGATGAGTGCCAAACGGCTTGCCAAACTCTCATCCGGATGGAAGCAGTTTCGCTCGATGCGGCTGCTGGGAGAATATCTGGCCCCCTACGGCGTCACCCCCTCTTTGCTGCGCCTTATCGCCGAAGCGATGAAAAATGTCGGCGACCCCATCGAAGCGATCCGCTCCAATCCCTACGGACTGATGCGCATCAACGGCATTGGGTTCAAAAAAGCCGACGAAATCGCACGGAATATGGGCATTACACCTGACGATCCCCGACGCATCCAGTCAGCCATGGAATACACTCTCGGCGAACACTGCGATCAGGAAGGAAACAGCTGCATCGAGCGCAATACCCTCTACGACAAACTCGATATGCTACTCGAACTCGGAGATCATGAGCGCTACAACGAAGCGCTCGAAGACCGGGTCCGCGAGGGAAACATTATCCGGCTGCGCAGCGGCAAACTCTCCCCTACCCGAATCTACGAAGCCGAAACATTTCTTCTGGAGCAGTTTGAAAAACGGGGCAAAATCTCCCATCCGCCGCTCTGCGACACTCTGGAGACGTTTTTAAAAGAACACACACTGAACCTCGGAGAACAGCAGTACGAAGCACTTCGCCTGATCAACGGCGGGGCAGGGCTGATACTGCTTGTGGGGTATGCCGGGACGGGGAAAAGTACGACCGCCAAAGCATTGCTCGATCTTTTGGCTACCCGCCACGACCCGAATTTCATCATGACCTGCGCCCTCAGCGGCATCGCATCCCAACGGATACGGGAACGCAGCGGCTATCAAAGCTCGACCATCCAAAGCCTGCTGGTGCGGTTTGAATCGCACGACACCATGCCCTATCAAGTAATTTTGATCGATGAAGCGTCGATGATCAATTCGGCCCTTTTCGCGCGCCTTATGGCCAAAATCGATCCCGATGCGACCGTGATTATCGTCGGCGACGACGCGCAGCTCCCCCCCATCGGAGCAGGTAACCCTCTCAGCGATGCAATTGCCCTGAATCTGGCTCCAACCGTCATGCTGACGCAGATTTACCGCCAGCGCGACGATCAGGCGATTGCACTGATCGCCAACGACGTCCGCCGCGGTATCATCCCCTCCTACAAAGAGCCCTACGATGATTTTGCCTTCATCCCTATCGACATTCCCAACCGCCATGCCCTTAAAAACAGCCTCAATGCCGATGCGTTCAGCGAAGCGGTGCAGATGCACGCCCAAAATATCCTTGCCAAAATTGCCGAAGTAACACTGGAACATCTCGGCGAATCGCGGGAAAAACTCCATTCCAAACAGATCCGCGAGTACCTTAGCGCGTTTCAAGTCCTCTCTCCGATGCGGGCCAATACGCTCGGAGTCGATAACCTCAATACGGTCCTTCAAGACTATTTTAATCCCAATCCGAAAAAGAAGATTACGACCCGTCGCGGCGAATTGCGGCTGATGGATAAAGTCGTCCATGTCAAAAACGAAAATATCCTCTCCTATACTCCCGAAGAGTTTAAAGAAGGAAGCGAACCGAGCGAACGGCGGATATTCAACGGCATGTGCGGATTGGTGTTTCGCATCGACGATGAAGAAGAACTCGCCTACGTCTACTATCCCAACGAAGAGCTGATCGTCCAATATAAATTTGAGGGGATCGGAGAGCTGCTTAACCTTTCCTACGCACTGAGCATTCATAAAGTTCAGGGAATGGAATATGAGCGGGTTGTCATCGTCATGAGTTTTTCGCATCATATCATGCTCAACACCAAACTCCTTTATACCGCCCTCACCCGTGCCAAACGCCATTGTATTCTGATCGGCGAAAGCGGAGCCTTCGAATCGGCATGTCGACGTCTCGAACATACAAAGCGTTCCACAGTTATTCAGGAGTTATCTAAAGGATAATTTTTATCCTTTAGATAACTTGTGTTATACTCTTTTCATAGATAAATTCGTCCAAAGGATCTTAATATGAAAGCATTGATGATTTCAGCCGTCGTTGCCACCGCCGTCATGGGCGCTTCACTGATCGATGAAGCCAAAAATGCCGGTCTCAAACCGATTCCGGCCAATAAAAAAGCAGTCGAAAAGTTGACCTCCAATCCTAAAAACCCTACCACTGCCGCGAAAGTGGAACTGGGGAAAATGCTCTATTTTGAGCCTCGCCTCTCCAAAAGCGGACTGGTTAGCTGTAACACCTGCCACAACCTTGCTACAGGAGGAGTTGACGGGATGGCTGCAGCCATCGGCCACAAATGGAAAGCCAATCCTCACCACCTAAGCTCGCCGACGGTCTATAATGCCGTATTCTACAGCCAGCAGTTCTGGGATGGACGCAGCCCTCACCTCGAAGATCAAGCGCAAGGGCCGATGCAGGCAGCGCCTGAGATGGCTGCTCCGAAAGATCATGTCGCAAACGTCGTCAACTCGATGCCGGCATACGTCAACACGTTTAAAAAAGCCTACGGTAACGATGTGAAAATCACCTTCGAAAAAATTGCCGATACCATCGCCGTTTTTGAACGGACTCTTATCACGCCGTCTCGCTATGACGATTTCCTGAACGGGAACAAAAAAGCCCTCACTGCCGCCGAGCAAAAAGGGCTCAAAACCTTTATCGACAAAGGGTGCGCAACATGTCACAACGACATTGCGCTGGGCGGAACGATGCAGGCGTTTGGTGTTACTGGTCAATACAAGCATATGAATGTAGGTGATTTCAAAGGAGATGCCAACGGATTGGTACGTGTACCGACACTGCGCAACGTGACCGAAACGGCGCCGTATTTTCACAACGGCCAGATCGCGACACTTTCCGAAGCGATCAAAGAGATGGGACGCATCCAGCTGGGTGTCGATCTGAGCGACAAAGAGACCGCCGAGATCGAAACCTTCCTCAAAGCCCTCGAAGGGAAAAAACCGACGATCATCTATCCGATGCTCCCCGCATCAACAGCCACAACACCTAAAGTGGATGTCGTCAACGACTAACCGCCTATTTTATTCCCGCATTCGCGGGAATATTCATTCACATTCAATCCCCTCAAACTCTTTTTTATACTTTTCACATTCACTTTTGGGCATCTGTAAAATCTGCGGTTTTTTCTCCGGATCCAGCCAGCCGAGCAATTCAACCAGCGCCGCTTCATCCATCGCCGTGCATCCAGAGGTCGGATGGTTGTCGGAATGGTTAAGATGGAGAAAAATACACGAACCTCTCCCCTTCACGTGATCGGTGTTATACCCAATCACAGCACCGTGGCGGTATACCTCATCGTCTCGGCGCATCCATTCAAAGCTTTTGGGCACCGGGCCCTCATTGGAAATGATGCGGTTATAGCGCTCGTCTTCCGTGTCATCGACGCAGATCAGTTTTTCATCGGCATGCAGGTAAGGAAGTGCCGAATTGGGAACCGGGCCGTATCCGAAACTCGCTGTGATCGGAAACACTCCTGATGGCGTACGTCCGTCTCCTTCGAACTTTAAAGGTTCTTTCCCCGAACTGAATCCCATGCCGTTTCGTCCCAGTGTTACCACGGCGGGAGTACCGATTTTTTCCCATTGTCCCTGTTTTTCATACCGCTGCAGCCGTGCAGTTGTAGCATTGAGGTCTTCCGATACGACGACCACAAGCTGTTCGGACGGAAAAATCAGAGAAGCAATAAAACTTAGAAAACTTTTAAACATTAATTCTTATCTTAGGATTTTTTAAAGTTAGGTAGTATAGCATATTGAAAAATCCAGGAGCGTGGGCAAATGGCGGTTACCGTTCGTAAAGCGTCCGAGGCAGATATTGAGATTGTTGCCCAAGCGCTTCTGGAGAGTTCCAGGGCAGGGAAAAAAATAGGCCTTTTCGATTTGGTCTTCAATACTTCAGACGAAAAAACACTTCTTGAACATCTCAGGGAGCTGGCTCTTACGCCCACAAAATGCTATTGCCACATCTCCAATTTTTTCATTGCCCTCTCCGGTTCTGAAAAGGTCGGGGTAATCTGTGGTTACGAACCGCGAATTGCAACACATGAAATTTTTTCCAAAGCACTCGAAGAGATCGGCTTTGACGAAAGCTATCATGAACGGATTGCCGCGTATCTACTGTGCGAGGGGGACGTCGACAATAAAACCTACGTTCTCGATTTTTTGATGGTCAAACCCGATTTCAAAACCATTGACGTTTACAAAGAACTAATCGGAAAAAGTATGCTTACGGCCCGTCTAAAAGGGTACCGCAAAGTACAGACCTCCATCGAAATCGGCTCAGTTGAGGCCGAAATGATCTACAAAAAACTGGGCTTCGATATCATCGACGAAAAACGGAGCGAATATTACAAAGAACAGTTTGGACGAGTCGGTATCATGCGGCTGCAGCTGGCACTCTAAAGGATTTTCATCGAATACGGAATTTTAGGGCTTCTCCCCCCGTTTGTAGCTATTGTACTGGCGCTTTTGAGCCGTTCTGTTTTTCTCGCGCTTGCGGCCGCCGTGATCGTAGGAGAAGTGATCATCGCCGATTTCCAACCTCTTGACGCACTCATACTCGCAACGGAGCGTTTCAGTACCCTGTTGCAGGAGGCATGGGTCCTTAAAACGCTCACATTTGCCGTTATGGTGGGATCGGTCATGCTCCTGATCGAGCGCAGCGGCGGCGTCAACGGACTGGTACACGAGCTGAGCATCAAACGGACATGGGTGAAATCGACAAGGGGGGCGCTGATTCCCAGTTTTATCGCGGGCACCGTTATTTTCATAGAGTCTTCCATCACCTCTCTCGTAGCCGGTGCTATCGGAAGACCCTTTTGCGACCGTTACGGCATCAGCCGCGCCAAACTCGCTTTCGTATGCGATTCGACTTCGGCACCGGTATGCTCGATCATCACGCTTAACGGATGGGGGGCGCTTTTACTGGGTTTAATCGGGGGGCAGATTGCCGCGGGTCTCATCAGCGGCGAGAGCGCCGTCTGGCTCCTTCAGTCAATTGCTTTTAATTTTTACGCCTATATGGCTTTGATCGTCACCTTCCTGGCGGTGTGGTACGAGATTGATATCGGCCCCATGCGCAGCGCTATCGTTCATAAGCCTTCCGAAGCGTTTGCCGATGCCAACGGTTCCGTGGGCTTTTTTGTCTGGCCGATTGTGTGGATGATCGGCGGAGTGATCCTCTTTATGATCCTCACCGGCGGCGGCGACATTCTCAAAGGATCGGGATCAAGCTCGATTTTTTATACCCTCTCCCTGACGCTCATACTGATGTGGATCTACTACCGCTCCAAAAATGCCATGAGCACGAGCGAGTTTTTCAAAGCTGCGCTCTCCGGAGCGCGATCAATGGTTCCGATCGCCTCGATCCTCCTGTTTGCCTTTGCTATCGGGGGGGTATGTTCGGATATGGAAGTAGGCAACTACCTCGCATCGTTCGTCGGTGACTATCTCCCGCCCCAATATCTTGCCGCAGCGATCTTCGTTCTCGGGGGCATCATCGCTTTTGCTACGGGGACAAGCTGGGGAACATTCAGTATTATGCTCCCGATTGCCGTACCGCTGGCCGTCGCACTCGACGCGCCGGTCGCGCTCGTAATGGGGGCGGTCATCTCGGGCGGCGTGTTCGGAGACCACTGCTCTCCCATCTCCGATACGACGATCATCTCGGCGATGGCATCGGGATGCGACGTAGCCGAGCACACCAAAACGCAGCTCCCGTATGCCCTGATTTCCGCCGCGATGGCGTTGCTGCTGTTTATCCTTGTCGGAATCTTCTCATGAAAGCCAGATTGCTGCTGCTCGAAGACGATCCGAACCTCTCGGAGAGCGTCAGTGAGTACCTTGAAGAACACGGCTTTGAGGTCGTCCGCGTTTACGATGCGGCAAGTACCGAAGACGCTCTGTTCGAACAAAAATTCGACCTGCTGCTTCTGGATGTGAACGTTCCCGGCGGAGACGGTTTTTCACTCCTGAAAGAAGCCCGAAACGGCGGTAACGCGACGCCGGCCGTTTTTATCACGTCCCGCAACGCGATGAACGATCTGGAAAAGGGGTTTGAAAGCGGCGGGGACGACTATCTGCGCAAACCGTTCGAACTCAAAGAGCTTCTGCTGCGGGTTCAGACGATTCTCAAACGCAATTTCTTTCACAATCCGGCCGAAACGATCGATCTTGGCGGAGGAATTACCTACGATGTCAACAATCAACTCCTCCTTAGCGACGGGGTTGAACAGAGCCTTCAGCTCAAAGAGCATAAGCTGCTCAAACTCTTCATCCAGCACAAAAACGAACTGCTGCCGCATGAAGTGATCATGGAACATCTCTGGGACTATGACGAAACTCCCAGCGACGGAAGCCTGCGCACCTACATCAAAACGCTGCGCAAATTGCTCGGAAAGGATCGAATTGTCAGCCACAAACGCCTCGGGTATCAATTTCGCTAAATACCGCACTCTCCGATCGTTTTTAGCCCTGTATGGGGTAATGAGCGTCTTGATCCTCACCCTTATCGGGACGCTGTATTACGAATCGATGAAAGGACAGATGCTCTCCTCCCATCGTCTGGCAATGCAGCTCCAATCTGAAAGCTATGTTCCCCGCCTTAAAACATGGCTCGAAAGCGGACACGACCTCAAAACATTTCCGAAAGATCTCGCCTACAGAACGGCACTGTACGGGTATGACAAAGATTTGCTTGTCGGAAATCTTCGCCAGAGTCATCAGCGTTTCGATGAAAATATCGCCCTGCATAACGGCTTCATCCATCTCGTGATTCCCCTATCCCCCTATGGGCTTGGAGAATATTATCTCGTATTCGAAACCCGCGACGACGAACTGTGGCGGGAACAAACGCTTATCAACGCGCTTCTCTTCGGTACGGGGCTTTTTATCCTCTTCGCCCTCATCGGGTTTACTCTCTCGCGCATGTTTCTACGGCCGATGAACGACGCCATTACCTTGCTGGATGATTTTATCAAAGACACAACCCATGAACTGAATACGCCGGTGAGCGCAATACTGACCAATATCGAAGCCCTCAAAGAATCTGAATTGCCCCTTTCGGTTCAGAAGAAACTAGGCCGAATAGAAATCGCTTCCCGCACCATTTCGACGCTGTACGATGATCTCACCTACTTGATTCTCAATCACGATCTTGCCGTCCGCGACACCCTTCTGGATTTGAGTATGCTGCTACACGAACGACTGGAGTATTTTCGCCATAGGATCGAACAAAAACAGATTTTGCTTACCCTCAACATTGCCCCGCATATCTCGTATCTCATCGATGCGACCAAAGCCACCCGTCTCATCGACAACCTTCTCTCGAATGCGATCAAGTATAATCGGATGGGAGGAACGATCAATATTACGCTTCGTCCCGGGCTGCTGTGCATCGAAGACAACGGGATCGGTATTCCCGATGCGATGATCGAGCGGATTTTCGAGCGCTATACACGGGCCGACAAAAGCGTCGGAGGATTCGGAATCGGACTGAACATCGTCGCGATGATCGCCAAGGATTATCACTTAAAGATTACCGTCGAATCAGAGGAAAACAAAGGGACAAAGATTTGCGTAAGCTGGGATGGTATAAATTAGGTGCTAAGCATAAAAATCATTCGGATCGGAAAAATATGAATAAACGATTGACCTTCTTAATGATGGGATTAAGTATGTTCCATCCTGCCGCCAATGCTGCCGAGTGGGCATTGATGTACGGTGTGCACGATACGTTTGTCAGCGATGAAGATTCCCATACGGTGGGGGCGGATATCGGCATCGCCGCTAGTACCGTTACCGATTCGGGGATCATGATGGATGGCAGTTTAACCCTCTTTGCCGACTATGACCATGACGAACTGGATCCCGATTACAGCCCCTATTGGCATAAAGCCGATGCTCAGATCCAAGGAGAGCTTTCTCAGCTCACCTCCTCTATCGGATTAGACTGGCTGGCACGATTCGACGGCAAACAAAATACCGTCAGTGCGGTTGAAAAACAGTTTAAACTTTTTGCCGGAATCGGAGCTCGATACGAGGCATCGAATTCCAGTCTCGGCCTAAAAGCATTGGGCGGGTATTATAATCTGGAAATTGACGACGATGTGCCCCGATCGCGCGGGTATCCGACCAATGATCTCAAACATGAGACGGCCGCGTACACCGTCTTGGCAGACGCTCAGATCAGCCTGAATACGAAAATCGACGGATACATTCGTCTCCAACAGTACAGAGACCATGATCAGTGGCTTGAAAATCAATGTGAATTAACGCTGAGCTACGATTCGACCGAATGGATCAAAGGCAGTACTCTGCACATGAGCGCCGAATACACCGAATACAATCTTGATCCCTATCAAAAGGGAGGGCTTGCCTCTGTTTTGCCGTGGGACAGCGATACGCTCGTCCGCGTCTACATGAAAGTTCCCTGGAGAGAATAAGAAGAGAGGAAGGGGGAATCCACCCCCCTGCTTTATTTTAGTTTGGCGATATAATCGGCCAACGCTTTCATATCCGCGTCGCTCAAAGCGGCGGTTTGCCCTTTCATCAGAGCGCCCATCCCTTTCGTGTTACGGGTTCCGGCTTTGTACCCTTTCAGGGCATCGAGGGTTTTGTCCGAACTCCATCCGGCAATCACTTCGGATTTTCCCAAAGCCGCTTTTTCGGCTTTAGCCCCGTGACAGGCGGCACATTTTTGATACAAAGCGCCCGCATCCGCAGCGCTCAACATAACAGTCAGACCCAATAGAGCAAATAACGTTTTCATCGTATATCCTTATTTTTATAGTGTTGTCGAGTTAAAGCGGCCATCATCCGCAACTTGGCACATTGCCCGAATCGCTGCCGTATTCCTTGGCGAAATCGCCGATATCCTGGAGCTTCTCTTTCATCGCAGGGTTCGTCAACATCGGAACCGCTACGGGAAACCGCTCGCCGTATTCTTTGATGAATCCCGCCCCGTCATTGGCAAAGAGTTCTTCCCATTCGGCCACCGTATGCTCGGCGGCAAACTTCGTCCCGTTCATACCAAATTTCGCTTTGAACGTTTTAAGATAGACTTTTTGACCCGTTTTGGCATCGGCTTGCGCCATTGAAGCAGTCAGAGCGGCTGCGACCACTAACATAATCAGCTTTTTCATTTTCGACTCCTTGTTTCGAGAAGCTCTTTCGAATTTCTCTTTGGATAGGAGCAGTATAAAAAATGATTGTGAAGCGAATGTGAAGCGTTTAGAGAGCTTGAAGACGATCGAGCAAGAGGGTAATCTGTTTTTCCTGTTCATACAAAGCGAAGCTTTTTCGGACATACGCTTGAAGGAGGACTTTGAGGTCGTTGTTTCCCTCAAAATGAAAATCCTCTTTCATACCGTTGACCAGAAATTTGGCGAAATCATCCTCTACATCGATATCGTAGCGTTTGGCGTTGATCGTCAAAGAGACTTTGGTTTTCACGCTCAGCCCAGCATGCTTTCGATTTTCGCGACAATGGCTTCGATCTCGGCATCTTTTTCAGCCAACTCGGCATTTTTGGCCGTCAATTCCGCGTCTTTGGCACGCAGTTCGCCGACAAGACGCTCGATCTCGTCGTCTTTTCCGCTTCCGTGAGCACGGATTGCGACCATTTCCTGACGCAGCGTTTCGAGTTCTTCTTTCACGGTAGCGTACTTGGCAACCAAATCGTTTGTCAGGGTTTCGAGTTTTTCCATCGGTGTCGGATTAAAGAGCATAATTAGCCTCGGATAGTAATTTTTTCAATAGTTCTGGTAGTCATAATTCTAACACAATCTGCCTCAGGACACGCTATACTGACACAAAGGCCTGCTTACGCTTATACTATTCGAATTTCCTTTTGCAGTATTAGCCCAACCGAAGGAGAAAAAAATGTCTACCGTCATTCACAGAGCCCACGAGCGCGGTATTGCCGAGCATGGATGGCTTCACAGCCGGTTTAGTTTTTCGTTTGCGGAGTATCACAACCGAAACCGCATGGGTTTTGGAGCGTTACGGGTCATAAACGACGATATAATCGAAGCGGGAAATGGATTCGGCATGCATCCTCATCGCGATATGGAGATCGTCTCGATCGTTACCAAAGGCTCACTGGAGCACAAAGATTCCGAAGGAAACCACGGTATTATCCATGCGGGTCAGGTTCAGTACATGAGCGCCGGAAGCGGAGTGTTGCATTCGGAATTCGCGACCGATGAAGAGGATGCAGCACTCTTTCAAATCTGGATTCATCCCGATCGCAAAGGGGCACCCCCTTTGTACGACAACCGCGACTTTACCACCATCGATCAACACAACCGATGGGCCGCGCTCGTATCCGGAGACGGGAGAGATCATTCAATCCTGATCCGGCAGGATGCGGCGATCTATTCAACCCATCTGGATAAAGACACGCAGATCAGCGTTGCACCCGTCAAATCCTCCCACGGACGGCTTATTTTCGTGATGGAAGGCTCGATAGAGATTGCCGGCCATATTCTCAATGCGCGCGATGAACTACAAATTACGGATGAGGAGGAATACGCTCTGAAAGCACTAAGTGAGTCCAAAGTCTTGTTATTTGACGTGCCGATGCACTGACACTCTAAAAAAATATCCCCTACCGTCGGCGTTAGGCGGTCACCCTGCCTAAGTCCTAAAGAGAAAACAGCAATTCCGCTATAATTTCGCATCTATTTTTGAGGGTCTCTTTTGCCGATTTTTAAAGTCCATACCCCCTACCAAAGTGCCGGCGACCAGCCTGTCGCCATCGAAGCACTCAGCAGCGGTATCAAGCGAGGCGAACGCTACGTCGCCCTAGAGGGGGTGACGGGGAGCGGTAAGACCTACACGATGGCGAAGGTGATCGAGGCGGTGCAGCTGCCGACCATCATCATGACCCACAACAAGACCCTCGCCGCGCAGCTCTACAGTGAGTTTCGGGCCTTCTTCCCCGAAAACCACGTCGAGTACTTCATCAGCTACTACGACTACTATCAGCCAGAAGCCTACATCCCCCGGCAGGATCTCTTTATCGAAAAAGACAGCTCGATCAACGACGAGCTAGAACGTCTCCGTCTCTCGGCGACGGCGAACCTGCTCAGCTACGACGACGTTATCGTCGTAGCTTCGGTCTCTGCCAACTATGGTCTGGGGGACCCCGAAGAGTACGAAAAAATGGTACAGGTGATCGCACTGGGCGATGAGATGAACCAGAAAAAACTGCTGCTGCGCCTTGTTGAGATGGGGTATGCCCGCAACGACAGCTATTTCGAGGGGGGGCATTTTCGGGTCAACGGCGAAGTCGTCGACATCTTCCCGCCGTACTGGCAGGATCAGGCGCTGCGGATCGAGTTTTTCGGTGATGAGGTGGAGCGGCTGGCACTGTTCGAGCCGTTGAACAACAGCGTCGTGCAGACGATCGAGACGATCACGATCTATGCCACCAGCCAGTTCGCCGTCGGGCAGGAAAAACTCTCCCGGGCCATCAAGCGGATCGAAGACGAACTCGGAGAACGACTGGCCGAATTAGACAAACAGGGAAAAATCGTCGAAGCCCAGCGGCTCAAGCAGCGGTGCGAATTCGACCTGGAGATGCTGCAGGCGACGGGGATGTGCAAGGGGATCGAGAACTACTCCCGTCACCTGACCGACAAAAAACCCGGAGAAGCCCCCTATACCCTCCTCGATTATTTTGCCCTCCACCATGACAAATACCTCATCATCGTCGACGAGTCCCACGTGAGCCTCCCGCAGTTTCGGGGGATGTTTGCGGGGGACCGCAGCCGCAAGGAGGTCCTTGTCGACTACGGCTTCCGCCTCCCGAGCGCTCTGGACAACCGGCCGCTGATGATCGACGAATTCATCGAAAAAGCGCCTCACTACATGTTCGTCTCCGCTACTCCTGCCGCACAGGAACTCAATTTGAGTACGACGCTCGCCCACCAGATCATCCGTCCGACGGGTCTGCTCGACCCAGAGATCACGATCAAGCCCAGCACCAATCAGGTGGAAGACCTCCACGACGAAATCAAAAAAACGGTTGCCCTCGGCGACCGCGTTCTGGTTACGGTATTGACCAAAAAGATGGCCGAAGCCCTCACCAAATACCTCGCCGATCTGGGGATAAAAGTGCAGTACATGCACTCGGAGATCGACGCCATCGAACGCAACCAGATCATCCGGGGTTTGCGCGTGGGCGACTTTGACGTATTGATCGGAATCAACCTGCTGCGCGAAGGTCTTGATCTGCCCGAAGTAAGTTTGGTGGCCATTCTCGACGCTGACAAAGAAGGTTTTTTACGCTCCGAAACGTCGTTGATCCAAACGATCGGACGGGCGGCGAGAAACGAACGCGGACGGGTATTGCTCTATGCCGACAAGATCACGGGATCGATGGAGAGGGCGATTAAAACGACGACGGAACGGCGCGCCAGACAGGATGCCTACAATAAAGAGCACGGCATTACCCCGACAACGACGAAGCGTTCCCTCGATGAAAACCTCAAACTCGAAGACCCCGCCGAACTGTACAACCGTTCCAAAAAAGCCAAAACGCTTCCCGCCGCCGAACGGAAAAAACTCGTTGACGAGCTCACCGCCAAAATGAAAGAGGCGGCAAAAAAACTTGAATTTGAAGAAGCGGCGCGTCTCCGCGACGAAATAGCAAAAATAAGGAAATTATAAAATGGATGATATGCTCAGCAACCTATCGACGTACGGATATGTTGTCTTGTTTCTCTACTCGCTGGGAGGCGGTTTTGTCGCACTCCTCGGTGCAGGGGTACTCAGTTTTATGGGAAAAATGGATCTTTCCCTCTCGATTGCCATTGCCTTCGCCGCCAACTTTATCGGCGACGCGCTGCTGTTTTACATGTCCCGCTATCACAAAACGGAGATGATGGAATATTTCAAAAAACACCGTCGCAAACTTGCGTTTTCGCATCTGTTGATCAAAAAGCACGGGGCATGGATTATCATCATCAAAAAATTCATCTACGGACTTAAAACCCTTGTACCTCTCGCCATCGGTTTGACAAAATACGATTTTTGGAAATTCAGCGGCTATAACGCGCTCGGTGCCGCCATCTGGGCAGTCGTAATCGGAGGGGGAAGCTATTTGGGCGGAGGTGCTTTGCTCGAAGGGTATGAGCTGGTTGCCGACAAACCCTATCTCGCACCGCTCATGCTGGTCGTTGTCGGAGGTAGTCTGTGGATCTATTTTTCACAGGCTACCAAAAAGAGATAAAAACAAAAAGTTATCGGTTAAAACAATAACTTTTCGTCGGTTTTCGGCGCTTCTTCCTGTGTCACATCGGGAGCTTTAGAGGTATCGGTGAACGCTTCGGTCGCATTGCCGTCTCCGCCGGTTGTCATGTCGTACACGCCGGCAGGGCGGTCAAAATAGCGTTTGGTATTCGGATAGATGCGGAGCATGTCTTCGTAAAAATAACGGAAAACCTGTCCGGCGGCCCGTCCCCCCGTCTCGCTGCGGCGCATCGGCGTATTGTTGTCATTACCGAACCACACGACCGTTTCGACGCTCGGAGAATATCCCGCGAACCACGCGTCGACGTTTTTATTCGTCGTCCCGGTTTTCCCGGCAATCTCGATTCCCGCTACCCGTGCCGACGTACCCGTTCCGTAGCTGACGACATTTTTCAAAATCGACGTCATCAGATAAATCTGTTCTGGGGTGTTGACCTGACGGCGTTTGTTTTCATAGCGAATCCGCTCCCCGCTCGGTGTAACCACTTCACGCACCAAAATCGGGTTGGTCAGCCCTCCGCCGCTCGCGAACATCGTATAGTACTTTGCCAGATCCAGCGGAGAGATCATCATCGTCCCCAGAGCCAGCGATAAATCCGGCGGGAGATTTTCGACGATACCGTACCGGCGGAGTCCTTCAACCACTTTCTGAAATCCCATGTCGCTGACCATATTAATCGTAGCAAGGTTGCGTGAATGAGTCAGTGCATCGCGGATGGTTACCATCCCTTTGTATTCGTTTTTGTAGTTTTTAGGCTGCCATGTTTTCTCTTCGCCCCCTTCACCCGCATACGTATAGGTACGGGCGATGTCGGGAACCAACGATGCGGGAGACATCCCGCTGTCGAGCGCTACTTGATAAATGAACGGCTTGAACGCCGATCCCGGCTGCCGCTTGGCCTGCGTTACGCGGTTGAAAGGGCTTAGCGAATAATCGTATCCCCCGACCATGGCCAGAATCTCCCCGGTATAAGGATCAAGACTGACAAGTGCGCCGTTGAGCTGACGCTGCGTATTCTCGTCCAGATCCCCTGCTTCCTGAGCCCGTTTGAGAATCTCGTCACGCCCGGACTGAAGCGCCTTGTAGCCCGCTTCCTGCAACCTCATGTCAATCGTCGTATAGACTTTATACCCGCCGCTTCGGATGTCCGGGAACGCATCGCCGAGCTGGCGCATGACCTCATCGATAATGTAGGGTCCGGAGTTTTTGCTGAGGGTGTCGTTGTAGACTTTCGGGCGTTCTTGAGTCGCTTTTTCATAAGTCGCCTGATCGATCCATCCCAGTTCATACATCCGCCCGATAACACGATTGGCCCGGCCGAGAGAAAGCTCGTAATTCCGGGTCGGCGAATAAAAATTCGGAGCCTTCGGAAGTCCTACGAGCATCGCCGATTCTTTGAGGGTCAAATCTTTGAGCGGCTTTCTAAAATAGCCGTCTGAAGCCGTTTTGATCCCGTAGTAGCCGTGTCCCAGATAAATTTCGTTGAAATAGCGTTCCAGAATCTGCTCTTTGGTCAGTTCCTGCTCAATTCGGATCGCATACAGCACCTCCTTGAACTTGCGCGAGAATTTTTTCTCGCGGGTAAGGAGCGTATTTTTGACCAGCTGCTGGGTGATCGTACTCGCCCCCTCTTTGAGCTTTCCGGCGGTAAGGTCTTTAATGATCGCCCGCATGATGGCATCGGGATTGACGCCGTGATGTTCGAAAAACATCGTATCCTCGATTGCCAAAAGCGCTTCAATCAGTCGGGGGGGAATGTTTTCATACGATACATAATACCGGTGCTGATCGCTGAACAGGTTGGCAATTTTATTGCCGTTACGGTCGTACACTTCCGTCGTTAAACGCGGCTGATAGTTGATCAGGCGTTGGGTTTCGTATTCAAACGTATAAATGAGATACCCGAAAAAACCGACGGGAATCATAACCATGATTCCGATTAAAATCAAAAAATACTTTTTCATTCGGGCTTTTAGAGATAGTTGTTCAGGTTCATAAAGGTTCATCAAATTCTAAATCCTCTGGTTTTAAACTCGGCGTCAATCAACGCTTGGGTATAACTCTCTTTGGGGTTTGCCACCACCTGAGCCGTTTTGCCCGTCTCGACGATCCGCCCGTGGCGAATGACGCACATATCATCGCACAATGCCGATGCAACCGCCATATCATGGGTTACAAACAGCATTGAAAAATTCATTTTTTTCTGCAACTCTTTTAATAAGATAATCATTGCCTCTTTCGACACGGCATCAAGTGCCGTCGTCGGCTCATCCAGCAACAGCAGTTTCGGGTTGCCGGAGAGCGCAATGGCGACAACCACACGCTGAAGCTGACCGCCTGAGAGTTCCGGCGGATAACGCTCCAGCAGTTCTTTCTCCAGCCCCAGCAATTCAAAAAGCTTTTCGCTCCGCTCCTGCGGAACAAAAAGCTGATGTTTGATTTTTGTCAACGGCGACAGGGCCGTAAACGGGTTTTGAGGAACCAATGCGACGCTTTTTCCGGGTTGCCATTCAAATCCGCATTGTTTTTCAAGCATCACATCCAATGTCGGTTCCAGCAAACCGAGCAACGATTTAAGAGTAAGCGACTTGCCGCTGCCGCTCTCCCCCACCAGTGCCAGGGAGCGGCGGATCTCCAGGGCAATATCGACGAGCACGTTACTTTGATGCGTGATTTTCAGCCGATCGATCAAGACGGTATTCATCGCGATATTTTATCCAATATCGGCCCAAAACGCTCACATACCTGACGCAAAAGGCTTTCATCGATATCGAGTCTGGCGATGAGGCGGATGATCGCTTTTTTCACCGTCGGCTGCCGAATCGCCCCGACATGAATTCCGAACTCGTTTTTCAACTCCTCCTGAAGGCGCATCACTTCGCGGTTGTCGCCGATTTCGAGAGGAACAATCAAGCCGGGTACGCTGATTCCAAGCACATCATACACGATCTTTTGGCGGAGTGAAATTTTCTCTCTGAGCTGTGCCGCATGGGCCAGAATGTATTCCAGAGCATAATGGGCCAACGCCGTATCGTACAGCGAAGGGGCGGTAGCGTAGATGACGTTTTTGGCGCGGTTAATCAGATATTCGCCGATGTGCGCAGAGCACAACGCATACGCGCCGAAGCTCCCGTACGCCTTCCCAAGCGTCCCCATCTTGACCATCAGCGGTGTTGGCTCAATGCCGTAATAGTCCAAAATTCCCATCAGGTTTTTCCCGATTACGCCGCTGCTGTGGGCTTCGTCAAGTATCAATATCGCATTATGAGAAATTGCCAGTTCGAGTATATCGCGGCGGACCGTATCACCTCCCATGGAGTATATCCCCTCTACTGCGACGATAACCCGACGCTCCCTGTAGCGTTCCAGTGCGGTTTGCACAAACTCCGTGTCGTTGTGCGGGAAAAAATGTACTTCCCCTTCGCACAATCTGGAGGCGACAATGCCGCTCGCATGGTAATCCTCGTCCATCAAGAGCACATCCCCCTTGCGCACAAGCGCTTCGATAAGGCCGATGTTGGCATTGAAGCCGCTCCCCATGACAATCCCCGTCTCAAACCCGTTAGCTTCGCATAGCGCTTTCTCGAACGCGGCATGGATCGGATGGTATCCGCCCACCAACATCGACGCTTTGGGGGAATGATACGGGTAGCGAGACAGCGTCTCGCAGGCTTTGAGATGCAGCTCTTTGAGGTGCGCAAGACCCAGATAATCGTTGGATGCGGCATCAATCAACGTATCGTCGGCAACGTGCCGTTCCCGGTAACGGCCGGAACGTTTCAGCGCCTTCAGTTCGTTTTCGTAAGGATGCATCATCGCTGGAGCGGAAGCTGCGCGATGTATTCGCGGATTTCGCTGATCCGCTCTTCATCCGCCGGGTGAGTGGATAAGAATGCGGGAGGTTTTTGGGAACTTTTGGACAAACGCGCCATATTTTCCCAGAAACGCAGAGCCTGCAAAGGGTTGTAGCCCGCTTTCCACATCAGATAGATACCGATCTGATCGGCTTCGTGTTCGAATTTTCGGCTGTAGGGGAGGATCAATCCTACCTTTGAGGTGATTCCGTACGCCTGGGAATAAAGATTCTGGTACTGCGAGGGGATATTGAGCGCGGTTGCCAGCACCTGCGCACCGATGTTGCTCGCTGTCTGCATCGAAAGACGTTCGGCACCGTGGCGCGCAAGCGCGTGCGCTATCTCGTGTCCCATGACGGTAGCAATCTGATCATCGTTTTCAGCGATTTTCAAAATCCCCGTATAGAAAAAGACCTTCCCGCCGGGGAGACAAAAAGCGTTTGGCGTGGCATCCTCGATGACGTTAAACTCCCACGCAAAATCGCTCCGTCCGCTCACCGCGGCAATCCGCTGCCCGATCCGTCTGACCCGTTCCTGAAGCGCCCTGTCCTGACTCAGCTTGGAGCTTTGAAGCACTTTTTGCGCTTCGCTTGCTCCGAGGTTCATCTCTTGATCGGCTGAAATCATCATAAACTGCGTCCGGTTCGTCACCGGGGTCGTCGCACATCCGCTTATAAGCACCGCCGCAAGGGCCAACGCACGTAACGTCATATCAGGCCTCCTCCATGAATATTCTGAGGATTTCGACGGAGAGTCCCATCGCGGTGCTCTCGAATCCCCGCACTTCCCGGATATAAGGTTTGCAAAACCCCTCCACCATGCACGCTCCGGCTTTTCCGCTCCATTCTCCGCTGCGCAGATAACGCTCCACGTCCGCAGGATCGAACGGGTCGAAAAAATAGCGCGTCACGGAGATATCCATCAACTCCAAGCGGGGTGTTTTATAGATCATACAGGTAATGATATCCACTTCCGAACCACTTTGCATCTCGAGAATTGCTCTGGCATCGCTTTCATTTTTCGCTTTTCGCAGAATTTTCCCGTGCGCCGTTACGACCGTATCGGCCACCAAGAGAGGGTAATCGGCACATCCGAACCGTTCGAGATTGACTTTATACTTTCCGAGCGTTGCCTGATAGACGAAATTTTTGGGGGAAGAGGCCTTAATGGAATCTTCATCGAAATCGATCGATTCCTGAATAAAAGGGACATTCGCATTCCGGAGAAGTTCGGCACGGGTAACCGATCCAGAAGCGAGACGCAGCATTGATTTAGTACGCGTTTCTGAGAACGACGCCGATAAAAATCGCGATTACCCCGAGGGCGATATTGACGGGGACCATGTATTGGGCAATCACGCCGAGCATCTTTTTGGCCTCGTCAACATTACCCAGTTTTAGAGCTTTCTCGGCTTTTGAGCGGCGAAACATCATCGCGCCGAGATTCAATGTCATAACAAGCCAGATCGCTTCTTTGATATGAACCGTGTTGTAGAGGCTCATGGCATAATCGTCGATCACGTTGCCGGACGCATCCAGCGCTGCCGCACGGAATCCAAGCCCGACCGCCATGAAAATCGCCGTTGCCAGCAAAATAACGACAAACGGCCATACAATGCTAAAAAGACGCTTGAGCGTATGCGCGGCACGTTCCAGACGCAGCTTCGGATCGGTAATCATAGCAAGAGACTGATGCGTCGCAAAACGGATCGCAATCATCCCTCCAACCCAGATAACGGCACTGAGAACGTGCAAAAAAACGATCAGATTCCGGTGATCGGCAAACGTTTCGACAATAAATTGCTTCATTTGCCGAGTTCCTGTGTGACGTAAGCCAATGCCGCCTCTTTGGCTTCACCCATCTTGGAAGCATCTTTGCCGCCCGCCTGGGCGAAGTCGGGACGTCCGCCTCCGCCTCCGCCGAGGATTGGCGCAATCGCTTTAATCCAGTCTCCCGCTTTGAGAGTCGTGTTCTTCGCGCCTGCGGCGAGAAGAACTTTGTCGTCTTTGACTTGGAATAGCATTACCGCGACCGATTCATGGGTGTTTTTGAGTTCGTCAATCCGCTCTTTGATATCTCCGGCACCCAATTCGGCAACCACGACAGCCGTGCTGCCCATCATCGTGACACCGAGTTCTTCTTTGGCACTTGAAGCCAGTGCCGCCATGTCGGTTTTGAGGGTTTTCACCTGCTCTTTAAGGCGCTCGATTCCTGCCAATACGTCGCGGTTTTTGACGGAAGCTTCAACCTCTTCGAGCAGGTGGCGCTGCGATTTAAACAGATTGTAGGCCGCATTACCGCATACCGCTTCGATGCGGCGTACACCCGCACTCACCCCGCTCTCTTTGACGATTGCGAATGTTCCGATGGTTGCGGTATTGTCGACGTGGATACCGCCGCAAAACTCGACCGATGCCGACCCGAAATTGACGACACGTACCGTATCGCCGTATTTTTCGCCGAATTGCGCTTTGGCGCCGCTCTTTTTGGCCTCGTCAATGCTCATTTCGCGCGTTATTCCTTCCAATGCATGGAAGATATGGTAGTTGACCCGTTCTTCGACGAGAGCGATCTCTTCATGACTCATCGCTTTGGGATGAGAGAAGTCGAAACGGAGGCGGTTATGCTCGACCAATGAACCGGCTTGAGAGATGTGCTCTCCCAGAATTTCGTACAGTGCCGCATGAAGCAGGTGCGTTGCCGAGTGGTGTTTGGCAATCTCGTTACGTGAAGGGTCCACAATCGCCTCTACCGTCTCGCCGACACTGAGCGTTTCTTTCGTTTCGATGTGCGAGAGGTTCAGACCGTGGAACTTTTTCGTGTCCAGCACAGCCGCTTTGTCACCCAATACGCCGCTGTCGCCGCATTGTCCGCCACTCTCCGCATAAAACGGAGTTTCTTCGAGCAATACCCACCCTTTTTGCTGTGCGTGAAGCTGATCGATGCGTTCAAAGTTTTCGCTCAGAAGCGCCTGCACTTTGACCGGTGCTTTGGTGTAACCGTATCCGATGAAGGTGTTGACGCCGAACGTTTCAAGAAGGGTTTTGAAGTCCCCCTCAACGTGGGCGTCGCCCGAGCCTTTCCATGCCGCTTTTGCCCGCTCGCGCTGAAGGCTCATGAGTCGTTCGAACGTATCGACGTCAAGGCCCATAGCTTTTTCGCGAAGCATATCTTCGGTCAAATCAAGCGGGAATCCGAACGTGTCGTAGAGCTTGAAAGCTACTTCGCCGCTGAAGACATCCTTGGTATTTTTGAGTTCTTCGTTGAAGAGTTCGATTCCCGAAGCGATGGTTTTGAAAAAACGCTCTTCTTCGAGCATGATCTGCTCTTTGACAACGGCAAGTTTTTCGACGATGTAAGGGTACTGTTTTCCCATCACTTCGGCGACAGTGTCCGCGACTTCGTACATAAACGGCTTCGTAAAGCCCAGAAGGTACCCGTGGCGTACCGCGCGGCGAAGGATACGACGCAATACATAGCCGCGCCCCTCGTTGGAGAAGTTCGTCCCCTGCGCCAGCAGGAACAGTACCGTACGGATATGGTCGGCGATAACGCGATACGAGGCTCCCGTCGCATAGACGTACGGCTTGCCGATGAGGGCTTCAACTTTACGAATGATCGGCATGAACAGCGAACTGTCGTAGTTGCTCGTCACCCCTTCGAGTACCGCGGTTGCCCGCTCCAATCCCATCCCCGTATCGATAGAAGGCTTCGGAAGCGGTTTAAGTTCCCCTTTGGCGTTACGCTCGTATTGCATGAAAACGAGGTTCCAAATCTCAAGAAATCGGTCGCCGTCCCCCCCCATGTAGTCCTCAGGACCGTTGAAGTGCTCGGCACCCTGATCGACGAAGATTTCCGAACACGGACCGCACGGTCCGGTGTCGCCCATCTGCCAGAAGTTGTCCTTGTCCCCAAGACGCATGATCCGGTCGGCAGCGATGTGTTTTTTCCAAATCTCTTCGGCCTCGTCGTCGCTTTCATGGACGGTAACCCACAGTTTTTCTTTCGGAAGCTTCATCACTTCGGTGACGAATTCCCATGCATAGGCAATCGCTTCTTCTTTGAAATAGTCGCCGAAACTGAAGTTTCCGAGCATCTCGAAAAACGTATGGTGACGCGCCGTATGGCCGACGTTTTCAAGGTCGTTGTGTTTTCCGCCGGCACGGACACAGGTCTGAGCGCTGGTTGCGCGCGGGTTCGCAGGAATGGGGATATCCCCCGTAAAAATCGACTTGAACGGAACCATCCCCGCATTGGTAAAGAGAAGCGTCGCATCATCAGGAACGAGGGGTGAACTCGCTACGCGCTCATGTTGTTTTGATTCGAAAAAGGCCAAAAAGGCTTCGCGGACATCCATCATGGGTTACTCACACTTGTCATAAAATTGGCGCGATTATAGCGCAGATGGCGTTAAAGAGGAATTAGAAGACTCCCCGCTTCTGCGGGGAAAGCGAAAACTATGTTACGAAAACGCTCTATTCAGCGCGCTGAACATCGCCTTGATCGAGGCAACGGTGATGTCATTATCGCATCCGACACCGAAAAATGTTTCCGGCAGCAGTGCGCCGGTCTGAATCTCGATGTACGCTACCGCTTCGGCACTGGAAAGTTCCCCGCGCGAATGCTCGCTGTAGGAGAGGATTTTGAACGGATGGCTGTATTTTTGCATCAGCGCGTTTTTGCACGCATCGATCGGACCGTTCCCCTGCCCTTCGCTTCGGATCGTTTTGCCGTTGTGGCTGTATTCGAGAACGCATTTCACGAGCTTGTCTTTCGCGCTCTCGCTGATCACCGAATAATCGATGAACTCGATGTCGTGCGGCTCTCCGAAATAAGTCTTCTCGAAAATCCCGAAAATCTCTGCACTGGAGAGTTCCCGTCCCGCTTCATCCGTGACGCGCTGAACGATCCGTCCGATTTCGGGGTGCATCTTTTTCGGTAACGAATAGCCGAATTTATCTTCGAGGACGTACGCGACGCCCCCTTTGCCCGACTGGGAGTTGATCCGGATGATCCCCTCGTAATTGCGCCCCACGTCCTGCGGGTCGATCGGAAGATACGGCACTTCCCAAAACGCGTCGTGTTTGCTGCGCTGATACGCCAACCCTTTGTTGATCGCGTCTTGATGCGAGCCTGAAAATGCGGTGTACACGAGTTCTCCCACATACGGATGGCGCACATGGGTCTCGATGTCGGTGCACCGCTCGACAGTACGTACGACCGTCTCCAGATCGCTGAAATCAAGCTCCGGGTCAACCCCTTGCGTGTACATATTGAGCGCGAGGGTGATGATGTCGACGTTCCCCGTCCGCTCGCCGTTGGAGAGGAGTGTCCCCTCGACGCGGTCGGCTCCGGCCAAAAGGGCCAGTTCCGTCGCCGCAACCGACGTTCCCCGGTCATTGTGGGTATGCGTCGAGATCAATACGTGCTCGCGGTTGGTCAAATGGCGGCTCATCCACTCGATCTGATCGGCGTACACGTTCGGCGTCGCCATCTCGACCGTTGCGGGGAGGTTGATAATCACTTTGCGTTCCGCGCTGATTCCCCAGCGATCCGTAACCGCGTTGCAAATGCGGGCCGCGAACTCAAGCTCCGTTCCGGTAAAACTCTCGGGCGAATACTCGAGCATAATCTCGCCTTCATGCTTAGCTGCGCGCGCTTTGACCATATCGACCCCTTCGAGGGCGAGGGCGATGATGTCGTCTTGCTCTTTGCCGAACACGATCTTGCGCTGTGCGACCGACGTCGAGTTGTAAAGATGGACAATCGCTTTTTTGACGCCCGCAAGCGCTTCGAACGTTTTGTCGATCAAATGCTCGCGCGCCTGCACGAGAACCTGAATCGTGACGTCATCAGGAATCAGTTTTTGGTCTACCAGCGTGCGCAAAAAGTCGAATTCGACTTTCGACGCCGAGGGGAATCCTACCTCGATGTGTTTGAATCCGAGTTTCAGCAAGAGGGTGAAGAGTTCGAGTTTTTGGTCCAAGTTCATCGGCGTCACAAGCGCCTGATTTCCGTCGCGAAGATCGACACTGCACCAGATAGGTGCGTGCGTAATCGTTTTGGATGGCCAAACACGGTTCGGCAAATCAACTTGAGGGTAAGGACGGTATTTTCCCGCGGATGCATGTTTCATAATGAAACCTCTTTTGTTTTGAACTCCTCACGGCCCTTGCTGGTGGCATATGAGTGACGTGATTATAGCAAATCAAGCGCTCAAAACAGTTGTGATGCTTAGAATATTACGAACATTACGCGTCCGTCTCGGCCTCTTTTTTCATAAACCACAGATACGCCACGATAATAATTGCCGCGCCGGCGATCAGCGCTATGACGATTTCATGCACATACTGCTCGATCAACGCCTCGTTGCCGCCGATGTAATACCCTAAAAATGCAAGTATGCTACACCAAATCCCCGCTCCAAGCGCGGTGTAAAAACTAAAAAGAGCCAGATTCATCCGTGCCAGTCCCGCCGGAACCGAAATGAGATGACGCGCACCGGGGACCAGCCTGCCTATAAATGTCGATATGACCCCGTGGCGTTCGAAAAAAATATCCATCTTTTCCAGATTTTTCGGTTTGACGAAAAAATAACGTCCGTACCGTTCCAGAAAAGGACGGCCGATCAAAAGAGCCCCGAAATAGTTGATGGAAGCCCCGATCATCGATCCTACGGTGCCGGCCAAAATCACGAGGCCCATATCCATCTTTCCCTGCGCGACCAGATATCCCGCCGGAATCATCACCACTTCGCTGGGAAGCGGTATGACCGAACTCTCTACCGCCATCAACGCAACAATTCCGGCGTATCCGAATCCCGCAACCATATCGACAAGCCATTGTGTGAATTCAGCCAACGCGACACTCCTTTTCAATCGTTTCAACAATATGCAATGCCCCATCCGAAGCAATCAACCGAGCCAGCCGCTCGCTTTTCGGGCGGATATCACTGAGAATCGCCTCTTGCAGTTTGAGGGAGAGGTCGTCGCTTTGCCGCTCGCACCAGCCGCAATCGTATTTGAGGATATACTGGGCATTATGATACTGATGGTCTGCCGCCGCATGCGGAAAAGGGATATAAAACGTCGGAACCCGAGCTGCGCACAATTCCCACAAAGTACTCGCCCCCGAGCGGCTGATGGCAAAATCGCTCCGCGCGATCAGTTCGGCGATTTGGGTCGTAAACCCGTAGACTTCCGCATCGATCCCCAATTCACGGTAGACCGCCCTGACACGCTCTTCTTCTTTGGCTCCGCATTGATGGATGATGGCGATCCCCCCGCTGTACAGCCACGGTGCGATCTCCAGTGCAAGATCGTTGATAAATTTCGCCCCCTGAGACCCCCCCAGAAAAATGACTGTTTTGACCCCGTCTCGAATGCGCGCGTTCTCAAAATAGACGGGATTGACCGGATAATCGCAGTGGTTTGCCCCTTCTTCGTACGAGCTGAAAAAACGTTTGGCGTACGGACGAAGAATTTTATTCAGCTTGCCCGTTACCGCATTTTGTTCGTGAATGTAGAGCGGCGTCTTCATCGTAGCGCTCGCCAGTGCCGCCGGCGCCGCCGAAAACCCTCCGACGCTTACGACCGCATCGGCATTAAAAGTCCGGATAAGACGGCGCGATTCCAGTACCGCTTTGAAAATTTTCCACAGCGCCCCGAGCTTCCCGAACCCTTTTTTATTGACGACCCCCGTCGTCTCCAGAAAATGAGTTTGCTCAAACAAAACGCTATCACCGAACCACTGGCGGTCCTGCCCCGACATGGACCCGATGAACATCACTCGATGTCCCTTGGCTTTAGCCGCTTCGGCCAGCGACAATGCGATGACCAGGTGCCCCCCGGTCCCGCCGCCCGTAAAAATGATGTTCATTGCCTATCCCCCGGTTTATAGACGATTTTTTTAGAGAGCATCAGCACCATCCCGATCCCCACCGAAGAGGCGAGCATCGCCGATCCCCCATAACTGAGAAACGGCACCGAAATCCCTTTAATCGGCGTTAATCCGCTAATCCCGTAGGCATTGATCATGAAAGCGAACGTGATCAGCAATCCTACTCCGAGACTGAAAAGATAGGCCGTATCGTTGTGGGAGCGGTTGGCAATTTTGAAAAGGCGGTGCAAAATCATGATAAAGATCAAAGTGACCCCGAATACCCCGACAAATCCGAACTCCTCGGCGATACCCGCGAGGACGAAGTCGGTATGCACTTCGCTCAGAAATCCAAGTTTGAAGGTTCCGCCGCCCAGACCGGCGCCGAAAATACCGCCGTTATGAATCGCGTTAAGAGAGTGGCCGATTTGGTAAGGTTCTTCGGCGTTTTCGATCCGCAAATGCTGCGCAATCGACTCGGGGAAAAAAGCCAGAATGGTACTCTGTGCCCCTTCCCACCATGACAAAATACGGTTAATACGGTGCTCTGCCGTCAAAATAAAAAAGAGAAAAAACGCTACCGCGCCGCCGATAAGTGTCATAAAAAAACGAAAACTGCTTCCCGCGAAAAAGAGCATGAACGCAAGCGTCAAGGCCAAAACGACGACCTGACCGAGGTCATTTTGCATGATGGCGATCAAAAACATGACGATGACAAATACCGCCGCGTACGGGGCAAACCGTTTGAACTCTTCCCATACGCCGATACCGTCGTGATGCCCGAGTTTGCGCGAAAAACTCCATGCCAAAAAATAAACGAAACCGATTTTGAAAAATTCCACAGGCGCCAGGGAAAATCCCGGAAGTTTGATCCACCGTTTCGCACCCCCGACTTCGCTTACCAGCGAAGCGGGCAAAAACGGCATCACGGCCATCAGAAAAATCCCTCCGAAAAAGAGGGTCAATCCCAAACGGTGGAGCCAGATATCAGGATCCAGCCGCGAGAGAGTCCACATCAGCAAAATCGATACGATTCCGACCATCAGTTCGCGAATCACGAAGTGAAAATCGTTGTATTCGAATAAAATGACCGTATATGCCGAAAGGGTATACGAGCAGATAATCCCTATCGTGATGAGTGCCGTCGTCAAAATAAATAATCTTTTATCAGCCATTGTTACACTTAATACTGTATAATTTATGACAGTATATCGCGCTTTGGAAAAGAGTTCGATAAAACAAAAAGGGCAAATTATGGAATGTTTTTTGCTTGATTAAAAATCAGATAAGGAGCCGGAAATGGGTTTGACAATCTCTAAAGCACATGAACTGATGGACAAAGCGCTCGATTATCGAGCCGCGCGTCAGGATATGATCTCCGGAAATATCGCCAATGCCGACACTCCTTTTTATCGCCCGAAGGATATTCGTTTCGAAGAGATGCTCGCTCAGAAAAGTGCCGCGCTCTTCGGTGACAAATCCAAAATTTTGCCGATGGCGCGCACCGACGGTGCCCATCTGAGCGGAACGGCGGATCAAAGCGATCTAAAACCGACGATTTTTTTCCGGGACGGCCACATGGCCCGCAACGACGGAAACAGCGTCGATCTGGATGTCGAAACAACCGAAATGGCCAAAAACTCGATGATGTATAACGCGATCGTCGCGGCCAAGAAAAAAGGGACCGGCATTTACAAAAGCGTTATCGACGCATCGGCTAAAACATCATAAGGATTAGGTTATGGCATTTTTGAACAGTTTTGACATCAGCGGATACGGCCTCTCGGCACAGCGTGTGCGGGTCAATGCGATCAGTTCCAACATCGCCAATGCCCAAACGACCCGTACCGATGAGGGCGGACCTTACCGCCGTCAGGAAGTCGTTTTTAAAGCGATTGATTTCAATAAAATCTATAATCAGGCATTGGAACGTGATTCATCCGCGCTGGGCTACAGTGACCCTTTGCAAGAGGGACTGTCAGGACTCAAACCCAATCCTGCGATCATGAGCGTCATCGTCGATAAAATCACCCGTGACGACACGGCTCCAAAGATGAAATACGATCCGTCGCATCCCGATGCGGACGCTAACGGCTACGTCGCCTATCCCAACATTAATCCTGTTGTCGAAATGGCCGATTTAGTCGAAGCAACACGTTCGTATCAAGCAAACGTAGCGGCATTTGAGAGCGCCAAGAATATGGCTTCCAGTGCAATCTCTATGATGCAATCATAAAAAAATATATAAGAAGGAAAAACCGTGATGGCTGATATCCAATCGATAAAATCCCTCTCAACTGCCGATCTTTTGGCCAAAAAAAGCGGTAATGCGACCGAGACGGGCCAGACCGATTTCGCGCAAGAGCTTAAAAATGCTCTCGGCAACGTCAATCAGATGCAGGTAGAAGGTGAAAAGGCCATGAGCGATATCGCCACCGGTGCCGTCAAAGACCTCCATCAAGCCGCCATTGCGATCGATAAAGCTGAAATCAGTATGAAACTGATGCTGGAAGTCCGCAACAAAGCACTGAGCGCGTACAAAGAAATTACTCGAACACAGATTTGATTTAACGTTTTTCTATGCGCCATTCCAACAAATCCAAAAAAATACTTGCCCTTTTTCTCGTCCTCTTATTTGGATTTGTCATCTTTCTGGCGGTCATGCTTTATACCGCGCTACATGAACGCGACATCCCCTCTATTTTTTCCGAAGAGAACGCTAAAGCCCAACGCGGCTCAATCGTCAGCGCCGACGGATTTCATATCGCCACAACCCAAAAACTTTACAAAGCCGTCGTTAATACCCGAAACATCGATCCGAACAAAGAAGAGCTTTTTATCCAGCTTTTCAGCATCTACAGCGGTACTGACCCCGATGAGATACGCCAGCGTCTGCATACCCGTAAAGGTTCGGTGACGCTGAGTTACCACATCAGTCCGAAAGAGGCGATGTATCTCAAAACCCTGGCATTCGAACTTCGCCGTCTCGGTGTTTTCATCGAATACGAAACTCCTAGCGGAGACCGGATACTGCAAGGGCTCAATATCCTGGAGAGCGGCGAAGCCCGCCGCTATCCGTACGGGAAACTGCTGACACCGCTGCTGGGATATCCGCGTAAAATTGAGGAAGAAGGGTACACCCGCGTCTACGGCATCAAAGGGCTGGAGAAATTTTTTGACGAAGAGCTCAATCCACAGCAGAATAAAACCCAAAAAGCGCTCCGAGACGTTAACGGCTATCTGATTCTCAACAAGCAAAGCGATGTCAAACGCCAGATCAACGGCCTGACCGTCAAACTCAATATTCCGATCGCTTTTCAGGCACGGGTCGAGACGATCACCGATCAGATCAAAGAACAGCTGCAGGCCGATGAGATCATCGCCACCGTCATGGAAGCCAAAACGGGCAAAATCATCGCTCTCGCCAGTTCCAACCGTTTCGATCCCAGCGGCATCCGCCATGAAGACTATCCTTCACTCAACACCAATGCGATCGAGTACAGCTACGAACCCGGTTCGGTTATCAAACCGATCATTTTCGCCCTTATGCTTGATAAAAACCTCATCAATCCCTACGACATGGTCAACGGCCACGGCGGAAAATACAAAATGGGGCGCAAACTGATCGTCGACGAACACAAATTTGACATGATCAGCGCCGAAGACGTTTTGGTGCATTCCTCCAACATCGGTATTGCCCAGCTCGCCCAGAAACTAAACGGGGTAGAATACACCGAAGGGCTCCAGAAATTCGGTTTCACCCGTTTCAGCGGTGTTGATCTCCCGTATGAAAAACGGGGTTCTATTCCCAGCTCCACCCAGCTGAACAACTATCTCTACAAAGCGATCACCTCATACGGATACGGGATGCGCGCTAATGCGATGCAGATTCTCAAAGCCTATAACGTGTTCAATAACGGGGGGAAACTGATCAATCCGATGGTTGTCGAAGCTCTCTATGACGACAACGGCCGCAAGATCCCGATGCAGGTACAGACACCGACGCAGGTCATTGCTCCCGCTACGGCAGAGCGGATGAAGCAGATTCTGATCAAAACCGTCAATGTCGGAACGGGGATCGGCGCCAAAACGCCGGGACTGGAAGTCGGCGGTAAAACGGGGACGGCGCACATCGCCAAAGGCGGAAAATACGTTAACAGCTACCACACGTCATTTGTCGGTTTTGCCAATGACGACAAACACAAATATACGATCGGCATCACGGTAATCGAACCGCGCACCGTCTACTTTGCATCGATCACCGCCGTTCCGGTATTCAAAGCGATTGTGGACGTTATGATCGAAGAAAAACTGCTCAAGCCAAACCCTGCCGCAGTTGCCGCCGCAGCAGCTGCCGAAGCCAATCCGACGACCGCAGAAGAGAGTGCCGCGCTGCATTAAAGACGAACGTCAATCTCAGCGGCCGGAATTTTTGAACGCTTTTTGGATAAGGGCGTTTGCCTCTTTTTCAAACGGATAGTGTTTTTGTATTCCCCATACCTCGATGACAAGGTCCCCTTTCAGGATCACTTTACGCTTGTCTTTGGCAATTCCCATAATGCGATTAAGATTCAAACGCCGAGGATCGACTTCAAGCTCCAGAGGAATAATCTTGGCCTCCCCGACAGGGATAATCGCCGGATGCTCCATATCAATCTTTGCCTTTCCTTCGGCAAAGCGTTCTTTCTCATCCATCAGCGCATACGACAAAGAGACGATTTTCAAATCGCTGTGCCATTGGTTGTTTACACGCAAATCGCTCCCGATCCGCAGGGTCTCTTTCTCTACCGGGGCTCCCAACAGCGACAATACGCCAAGAACCACTTCGGCGCCCGAATTTTCCCATCGCAGATTCCCCTCAGGTTCAACGAAGATGTCTTTTCCTATTTTCGGAGCGCATCCGCCGATCATCAATGCCGCGGCAACGATTGCTACATACTTTTTCATCATCACATCCATACGTTATCAATGAGCCTCGTCGTTCCGACACGGGCCGCGACGAGAATGATCGTATTTCCGATAATAACCTGCTCGATCGATTCGAATGAGCGGTTGACGATGGCGACGTACTCGACATCCAAAGGTTCCAGAATAGCCAGCATCTGCTCTTTGATCGCACACGCATCCAGTGTTCCCTGCATCACCAGCTTGGTCGATCGCTTCAGCGATGCGGAGAGTTTAAGCGCCTCATCGCGCTCGGAAACGCTTAAATACACATTGCGCGACGAGAGGGCCAATCCGTCGTTTTCCCGAACCGTATCGCACGGAACAACGGTCACATCCATAAAAAAGTTTTCGCACATCTGGGTGATAAGGACCAGTTGTTGGGCATCTTTTTTCCCGAAATACGCCCGCGCAGGACGGACGATGTTCAAGAGCTTCATCACGACGGTCAAAACACCGTCAAAATGTCCCGGACGCGAAGCCCCTTCCAGAATATACCCCCGCACGTCGGGAGCGACGATACGCACTTCGTCATCGCCGTACATTGCGTTCACATCGGGATAAAAAAGGACATCGACCCCGCTAAGCTTGCAGATTTTAAAATCGGCCTCTTCTCTGCGGGGATATTTGGAGAGGTCCTCACCCGGCAAAAACTGGGTCGGATTGACGAAAATCGATACGACAACGACATCGTTTTCCCGCCGCGCCCTCTCAATCAGCGTGCGGTGACCGATATGCAAGGCCCCCATTGTCGGGACGAATCCGACCGATCCGTTTTTGGTGCTGAGAGCTTCGCGTAATTCCTGCGCCGAGCGTGCGATAATCATTGTTTTAGCCTCGATAGAATATAATCGCAATTATAATATATTAGAAGGTATTCCTGCTTATGGACCATTACGAATATACCGAATTGCTGAAAACGCTCACGACCAAAATGCAAAACGTCACCGACGTCGTCCGCCCCGATATTATCAATGCGCGGCTCAAAGAGATCGAGGAGCTCGAAAACTCCAGCGAATTTTGGAATGACGCGGCCGCCGCCGGAATCGTCCAAAAAGAGAAAACGCAAGCGGAACGCCGCCTTGCCAAATATTCCAAAACCTTCAACACTCTCGGCGATGCCAGAGATATTTACGAAATGGCGAAAGAAGAAGGGGACGATGAAACCATCGAGTCGCTTTTCGCCGATGCGGAAAAGTTGGAAAATCAGGTCAAATCAATGGAAATCGAAGTGCTCCTCAGCGGCGAGCACGACAGCCACAACGCCATCCTAACGATCCATCCGGGTGCGGGAGGAACCGAATCTCAGGACTGGGCTTCTATTTTGCTTCGCATGTATACCCGCTGGGCCGAGCGTCATGACTTCACTGTTGAGATGCTCGACTATCAGCCGGGCGAGGAAGCGGGGATCAAAGACGCCTCCTTGCTGATCAAAGGGGTCAACGTGTATGGCTACCTGAAAGTCGAAAACGGTATCCACCGTCTGGTTCGGATCAGCCCGTTCGACTCGGCGGCCAAACGCCACACCAGTTTCACCTCCGTTACCGTTTCTCCCGAAATTGACGATGACATCGAAATCGAAATCGAGGACAAGGATATCCGCCTCGATACGTACCGCGCATCGGGAGCGGGCGGTCAGCACGTCAACAAAACCGAATCGGCTATCCGGATCACCCACATCCCGACCGGAATCGTCGTACAGTGTCAAAATGACCGCTCGCAGCACAAAAACAAGGCGACCGCCTTCAAAATGCTCAAAAGCCGTCTGTACGAACTCGAACTTGCCAAACAGCAAGCGGCAATCGACGGCGTCGAAAAAAGCGAAATCGGCTGGGGACACCAAATCCGCTCCTACGTCATGGCTCCGTATCAGCAAATCAAAGACAGCCGCTCGGGAGAAGCGTATTCAAACATCAATGCGATTCTTGACGGAGACCTTGACGAAATGATCGAAGGGGTTTTGATCTCGATAAACCGCAAAGAGGAAGAGTAACCCTCTTTCACCCATGAACCAGATCCTCAAAGAGTGTGCCCTTCACGAACCGTGTGCCTATATTCCGGGCAACTCTCAGAGTATCCACTACAAAATCATTCACGAATGCAGCCGCGAACAGTGCGAAGCGCTGATATTACGAGGATGGCGTCGGTTCGGATCGATGTATTTCCGCCCGATCTGCCAAGAGTGTCGTTCGTGCGAAAGCCTTAAGATTGATGTTGAGCGTTATACGTTTGGCAAATCCGAACGCCGCATCCTGCGCAAAAACAGTTCTCTGGATACCGTGATCCGCCATCCGACGCTTACACGCGATCATCTGGAACTCTTCGAACGCTACCATCGCTACAAACATCATACCCGCTCATGGGACGAACCCAAAGTAGACCCGAAAAACTACTATGCTTCTTTCGTTCAAGGGCACGGCGATTTCGGATTCGAAATTCTCTATTTTGACGACGAACGGCTTATCGCCGTCGATCTTATCGATATTTTAGAGGAAGGGATCTCGTCGCTGTATTGCTATTACGACCCGGACTATTCAGCCCACTCGCTCGGACGGTACACTCTGCTGGAACAAATCCGTCTTGCCCAGCGGCTGGGACTCAAATGGATCTATCTGGGTTACTATGTCGAACAATGCCAAAGCCTCTCGTATAAAGGCTCCTATCAGCCCTCACTACAGCTTCAGGGACGCCCGGAAGAGGACGAAACACCCCTTTGGAAGTAAAAGCCTAATCGCGTCCGTTGATCATGCGTGAAACAAGGCCGCATTGATCGCTCTTTTCGGCAAGGACAACCCCGACGATATGAATCGCCATAAAACCAAACAAACCCCATCCAAGATACATATGGACACTCTCAACGATCTCTTTGGATTCTCCGGCCAGCTTCCAGTAAAGAACCAAGCCGCTGATCGACATGACCGCCAACACCCCGTAAAAAAGCTTGTACAATCCGTACACTTTTTGCATTGCGGGATTATCATCAAATCCGAATCCGTTTTTGAGCACCATCAGGATTCGTGCCACCAGTAAAACCGCCACCGCGATTCCCAAATAAATGTGCCAGTCCCACATCGGGGAACGCACCGCCTTGCCGATCAGCACCGCCTGCTCATCGCTAATCACGGTTCCGATTTCAGCCAGCTTTGATTGGACGATCCCTCCGATCTGTTCTTTGTGCATAACGGTAGTGCGCAAAACGACGGTAACGAACAAACCGAACATGGCAACCGCCTGTAGCCAATGCCAGATTCGGTATAAGGGGGGAAATTGACGCATGTACAGCTCCTTGTATAGATACGGTATCATAGCACGAAGATTTCAAGAGATTATTAATACGAGATTAACATGAACACCGTCCGTTTTGCCGATCAGCTCTGCACCCCTTCCAAAGTCGTCTGTATCGGGCGCAACTATGTCGAACACATCTATGAGCTGGGAAACGAAATCCCCTCGTCGATGGTCGTCTTCAACAAACCCAACTCCGCCATCACCGATACGCTTCGCTTTATCAGCGACGATACCCGTTTCGAGGGGGAGATCTGCTTTTTGATGATGGGCGGCGCAATCAGGGGGATCGGATTCGGACTGGACCTCACCAAAGCAGAGATTCAAAACCATCTCAAGACCAAAGGGCTTCCGTGGGAGAGAGCCAAAGGATTCGACGGTTCGGCGGTGCTGGGAGAGTTTGTCCCTCTTGACGCACCGCTCGAGTCGCTGAGCATGACGCTGCATATCAACGGAATATTGGTACAGGAAGCGTCCTATGAACTGATGATCTACAAGCCGCTCGCGATGATCGATGAGATCAAAAGTTTTATGCGTTTCGAAGACGGCGACATCATCATGAGCGGAACGCCCAAAGGGGTAGCGACGTACAAAATCGGAGATGAATTTGTCGGACGGATTTACAGCAATGATACGTTGTTAGTAGAAATGAAGCGGACCGTTAAATAAATAGGGGATTTTGGTGGGAGGAATTGCGCCAAAGGCGCAAAAAGGTGCAACAGCCTTAGCTGTTACGTTTTTTGATGATTTCGTCCGCAACGTTACGTGGAACTTCTTCGTAGTGATCGAATTCCATAGAGTAACTTGCACGTCCTTGTGTCGCTGAACGAAGGTCAGTTGAGTAACCGAACATTTCAGAGAGTGGAACGAATGCGTTAACGATTTTGTTACCTGAACGGTCACCCATGTTGTTGACTTGTCCACGGCGGCGGTTAAGGTCACCGATAACGTCACCCATGAAGTTTTCAGGAACTTCGACTTCGACTTTCATCAAAGGCTCAAGGATACAAGGGTTTGCTTTACGCGCAGCCTCTTTGAAACCCATAGAAGCGGCAAGTTTAAACGCCATCTCAGATGAGTCGACTTCGTGGTATGAACCGTCGTACAGCGCAACTTCGATATCTTCGATCGGATAACCGGCCAAGACACCTTTTTGCATTGCTTCAGCACACCCTTTTTCAACCGCAGGAATATACTCTTTTGGAATAACCCCGCCTTTGATTTCGTTGTGGAACGTGAAACCTGTTCCCGCTTCACCCGGCTTAACGCGGATGTAGATGTGACCGAACTGACCGCGTCCACCTGATTGTTTCGCGTATTTGTATTCTTGGTTGACTTCGTTGCGGATCGCTTCACGGTACGCAACCTGTGGAGCACCGACTTCTGCTTCAACTTTGAACTCGCGGAACATACGGTCGACCAGAATCTCAAGGTGAAGCTCACCCATACCGCTGATGATCGTTTGTCCTGTCTCTTCGTCCGTATGAACACGGAAAGATGGATCTTCCGCAGCCAGTTTCGCAAGAGCGATACCCATTTTTTCCTGGTCCGCTTTGGTTTTTGGCTCAACAGCAACCGAGATAACCGGCTCAGGGAAGTGCATACGTTCAAGGATTACGCGATCTTTTTCGTCACACAGAGTATCACCGGTAGTGGTATCTTTAAGACCGACAACCGCACCGATTTCACCTGCGTAAAGCGCTTTAATCTCTTCACGTTTGTTCGCGTGCATCTTAACGATACGTCCAATACGCTCTTTTTTACCTTTGGTGGTATTGATTGCGTACGATCCTGACTCAAGGATACCGCGGTACATACGTACGAAAGTCAACTGTCCGACAAACGGGTCAGTCATAATTTTGAACGCAAGACCGGCAAACGGCTCGTCATCAGTAGAGTTGACGACAACTTCTACTTCTTCGTCATCTTCGAGAGTACCGCGGATTTGCGCTACTTCCAATGGTGATGGGAGGTAAGCGACAACCGCGTCCAAAAGAGTTTGAACCCCTTTGTTTTTGAACGATGTACCACAGACCATCGGAATGATATCCATTTTCAGACATCCGGCTTTGATCCCGCGCATGATCTCTTCGTTAGAGAGGTCACCCTCTTCGAAGTATTTTTCCATCAAAGACTCATCGCCCTCAGCGGCCGCTTCAACCATTTTCGCGCGGTATTCTTCTGCTTTGTCCATCAAATCAGCGGGAATTGCTTCCTCACGGTAATTTGAACCCATAGCCGCATCCTCGTCCCAGACGATCGCTTTCATTTTGACGAGGTCGATAACCCCTTTAAAAGCATCTTCCTGACCGATAGGAAGCTGGATGGGAACCGGACGAGCTTTAAGACGCTCGGTGATTTGTGATTCTACATTATAGAAATCGGCACCGATACGGTCCATTTTGTTAACGTAAACGATACGGGGTACACCATAACGGTTTGCCTGACGCCATACTGTTTCCGATTGTGGCTGAACGCCGCCAACCGCACAGAATACCGCAACGGCACCGTCAAGTACACGCATTGAACGCTCAACTTCGATCGTGAAGTCAACGTGGCCCGGAGTGTCGATGATGTTGATCTGTTTTCCGGCCCATTCACATGTCGTTGCAGCCGAAGTAATCGTAATACCGCGCTCTTGCTCCTGCTCCATCCAGTCCATGGTTGCAGCACCTTCGTGAACCTCACCGATTTTGTGTGAGATACCGGTGTAGAACAAAATACGTTCGGTAGTAGTCGTTTTACCCGCGTCGATGTGTGCGGCGATACCGATGTTTCTAACGTCTTCTAGTTTGTGGGATCTTGCCATGATAATAGCCCTTAAAGAATTGTATTGGGAAATGAATGACAACCGCGGGAGCGGCTATCAAAAGATTATGAAAAATCTTACCAGCGGTAGTGAGCGAATGCTTTGTTCGCTTCTGCCATTTTGTAAGTATCTTCTTTTTTCTTGAACGCTGTACCTTTATCGCTGGCAGCATCCATCAATTCGTTAGCCAAACGCTCAGCCATAGTGCGCTCATTGCGTTTGCGTGATGCATCCGTCAACCAACGGATAGCAAGAGAAAGCTGGCGAACAGGGCGTACTTCTACTGGAACTTGGTAGGTCGCTCCACCCACACGGCGGCTTTTTACTTCGATAACAGGTTTAATGTTGTCGATGGCTGCGTTGAATACTTCGATACCTGTTTTATCACCGCGTGAGCTGATGATATCCAGTGCACCGTACATGATTTTTTCAGCAGTACTTTTTTTACCGTCCCACATAAGTTTGTTAATAAACTTGGTCAATACTTTAGAACCGTGGATCGGGTCTGGCATAATTTCGCGAACGGGCGCTTTTCTTCTTCTCATAATGTTTCCTTCAATGTTGTTTCATTTACTCAAAAAGCGGTCATCAACAACCGATTCTTGTCAGACTAAATAATTATTTTTTAGCCTTAGCTTTTTTCGTTCCGTATTTAGAACGAGATACTTTACGGTCTTTAACACCCGCTGTATCGAGAGCACCACGTACGATATGGTATTTAACCCCTGGTAAGTCTTTTACACGGCCGCCGCGTACAAGAACGATAGAGTGCTCTTGCAAGTTGTGACCCTCACCACCGATATAACTGATGACCTCAAACCCTGATGTCAAACGGACTTTGGCAACTTTACGAAGCGCCGAGTTCGGTTTTTTAGGGGTTGTGGTGTATACACGAGTACATACTCCGCGGCGTTGCGGGCATGACACCAAAGCGGGTGATTTTGATTTTTTCACTACCGCTTGTCGCTCTTTACGAATAAGTTGGTTGATTGTTGGCACACAATCTCCTTTGTTGAATTGTTCCAGTAGAATGTTAGACCACTCTGTTGAGGGGACTAATAAACGCGCAATGTTACCTGATTTTTGATTAAATATAGCTTACTTTAAGGAAGTTGTAAGAAGATAAAAAGAGAGAGCCGAAGGTTTCCCGACGGCTTCAAGTGCCGATACGGTCTCAGAGCAAAAAGCTCTGGGAAACGCATCAGTCGCCGAAGATAATTTTTTGGTCTTTGTAGATACCGGTACCGACCGGGATGGTGCGGCCGATGATGACGTTCTCTTTAAGATCGGTCAGGTCATCGATTTTCGCCGCAACTGCCGCTTCGGTCAAGACTTTAGTCGTATCCTGGAACGAAGCAGCCGAGATGATCGAATCGGCACTGACCGCAGCACGGGTGATACCGACGAGGTACGGCTCGGCAATTGCCGGTTCTCCGCCGAGGCGGAGAATTTTCTCGTTCTCGATTTTGAACTGTACTTTAGAGACGACATCCCCTTCGATGAACTTGGTGTCACCGGAGCGGAGAATTTTCACCTGACGCAACATCTGAGTAAAGATAACTTCGATGTGTTTGTCGGCGATGTTAACCCCTTGACGGCGGTAAACCTGCTGAACTTCGCTCACCAGGTAGTTATAAAGTGCTTTAACACCCAAGATACGCAAGATCTCGTGCGAGCTGACAATACCGTCGGTCAAACGTTCGCCGGCGTGAACGAACTCACCCGGATGAACCAACGCAACAAGGTTTTTATCAACAAAGTACTCTTTAATCATCCCGTTTTCGGACGTGATCATAATGCGCTCTTTTCCGCGAAGCGGCTTACCGAAGCTCACCACACCGTCAAGCTCGGCGATCAACGCGACCTCTTTAGGCTTACGCGCTTCGAAAAGCTCGGAAACCCGTGGAAGACCCCCGGTGATATCGCGCGATTTTTGAAGCGCTTTCGGCGTACGTGCGAGAATGTCAGCCACTTTGACTTCAGAACGATCCTGTGCAAAGATCGCCGTTTTCGGCTCGATCGCATAACGGATGATTGACCCGTCAGCCGCAGCAAGGACGATGGCCGGTTTGAATTCCGGTGCAACGTATTCGTTGATCATCAAACGGGTTTTTCCGGTCAGTTCGTCGAACTGTTCAGACGCGGTAACGCCCGGAATAATATCTTCGAACGTCACGACACCGTCGGTTTCGGAGATGATCGGGTTACTATACGGATCCCATTCAGCGATCACGATCGATTCTTCTTTAACCGGTTTTGCGATCAACGTATCGGCTTTAACGCTTTCGTTGTCGTTGATCTCGATGATCGATCCGCGAGCGATATAGTGACGGATCGCTTCGCGTTCTTCGCTGTCGGCGACAACGGCAAACAACCCTTTCTCTTCAACGCTGTACCCTTTGGCAATCTCATAATGACGCTCGAGGTAGTCACCTTTAAGAAGGTAGTATTTGACAACCCCTTTCTCTTTGGCGTAAATTTTCTGCGTTACCGGTGCCCCGTCTTTGACCTGAATTTCAGACGCATACGGGATACGGTTAGGAACGTTCCATCCGTCTTTAATCGTCTCAACGATTGACTCGTCCGCTTTGACGACGGTACCGTTTTCGTACGGAAGGTAGAACTTCCCTTCGATCTTACCGCTGACGCCGGCAAGTTCGTTCGGTTTCGCCACTTCGTTTTTGCGAAGCGTGTAGCGTACCGTTTGGCTCTCGCCTTTGACGCTAACGATAACTTCGTCATGAATCGTCTGGATTTCAACGCTTCCGTTGAACGGAGCTTTGATTTTCGGCTCAACCAAAAGAACGGCGGCATTACGGCGGTTTGCCACAATGTTTTTGCCCTCTTTAGAGGTGTAGGTTTTCATGTTGTAATAACGGATGAAACCTTCTTTGGTTGCGACAACCTGACGCTCTTCACGTGTACTTGACGCCGTTCCCCCGACGTGGAAGGTACGGAGTGTCAACTGCGTACCCGGTTCCCCGATCGACTGGGCAGCGACGATACCGACCGCTTCCCCGCGTTTGACGATTTCGCCGGTTCCGAGGTTCAGACCGTAACACAGCGCACATACGCCGCCTTCGGATTTACACGTTGTCGGAGTGCGGATCTGAACCGATTTGATTCCCGCTTCAACGATTTTAGACGCCTTGATCTCATCGATCAGCGTCCCTTCGGAATACAGAATCTCGTTCGTGATCGGATCAATCGCGTCTTCCGCCAATACGCGTCCGTAGATACGGTCTTCAAGCGGCTCGATCAATTCGTTACCGACGGAAATGTCGGTAATTTCGATCCCCTCATGGGTACCGCAGTCGTGCTCAACGATTTTCACGTTTTGCGCAACGTCGACGAGTTTACGGGTCAAGTAACCGGCATTCGCCGTTTTAAGAGCCGTATCCGCAAGACCTTTACGGGCACCGTGGGTCGAAATGAAGTACTCAAGAACGTTCAGACCCTCTTTAAAGTTCGAAATAATCGGCGTTTCGATGATCGAACCGTCCGGTTTCGCCATAAGACCGCGCATACCGGCAAGCTGACGAATCTGAGCCGCAGAACCCCGCGCTCCTGAGTCCGCCATCATAAAGATCGAGTTAAATCCGTCTTTATCGTTCTGGATCAATTCCATCATTCCGCCCGCAACGGTATTGTTCGTATCGGTCCAGACGTCAATGATTTTATTGTAGCGTTCCTGCTCGGTCAAAAGACCCGCTTCAAACTGCTTTTGGATCTCTTTGACACGGTTTTTAGACGCTACGATCAGTCCCTCTTTCATTTCAGGGATAATAATGTCGGCGATCGAAATAGAAACACCCGATTTGGTCGCATAGCGGAAACCGAGGTTTTTCAGATCATCCAAGAATCCAGCCGTTACGGCGATGCCGCCGTGCTTATTGACATAGTCAACCAGCGCAGAGATGTTTTTCTTCTTCATGACGACGTTCCACAATTCCACCGGAACGAAATCAGGGAGGATCGATTTGAGGATCATACGTCCAGCTGTCGTATGGATCATGCGGCCGTCGGTACGGGTACGTACTTTGGCATGCAAATCGAGCGCATTGTGCTCAAGTGCCACCATGATCTCATCCACGTTGCTGAAGAGTTTGTTCGACCCTTTCGTCTCGTTTTTGGCCAGTGTCAGATAGTACAGACCCAAGACCATATCCTGAGACGGCGTAGCAATCGCTTTACCCGAAGCCGGAAGCAAGATGTTCATCGAGCTGAGCATCAAGACTTTCGCTTCAGCGATCGCTTCAGCGCCCAATGGAACGTGAACCGCCATTTGGTCACCGTCGAAGTCGGCATTGAACGCCGCACAAACGAGCGGGTGCAACTGGATCGCTTTACCGTCGATCAGTTTCGGGTGAAACGCCTGAATCGAGAGTTTGTGAAGCGTCGGCGCACGGTTAAGCATGACCGGATAGCCCTCGACGATTTCAGCCAAACATTCCCAAACTTCGTTGGTTTTTTCTTCGATCATTTTTTTCGCCGCTTTAACGGTCGTCGCATACCCTTTGTCTTCGAGTTTTGCGATCAAATGAGGTTTGAAAAGCTCCAGTGCCATTTGTTTCGGCAATCCGCACTGATCCATCCGCAGGCTTGGCCCGACGACGATGACCGAACGGCCCGAGAAGTCAACACGTTTACCCAAAAGGTTTTGACGGAAACGCCCTTGCTTACCTTTGATGATCTCGGAGAGCGATTTCAACGGACGTTTATTCGCCCCTTTGACCGCATTCGCACGACGGCCGTTGTCGAACAGCGCATCAACCGCTTCTTGAAGCATACGCTTTTCATTGCGGACGATAATTTCAGGTGCTTCAAGTTCGATCAGACGTTTCAAACGCTGATTACGGTTGATAACACGGCGATAGAGGTCATTGACGTCCGATACCGCGAATTTTCCGCCGTCAAGGCTAACCAACGGACGAAGTTCCGGAGGAAGAACCGGCAACGCGGTGAGCATCATCCATGCAGGGTTGTTTCCGGAGTTCAGGAACGATTCAATAACTTTCAGACGTTTGACGATCGTTTTGCGTTTTGCTTCGGAGTTTGTAGCAGCGACATCTTCTTTGAGTGCCGAGAACAAATCGACAAGATCAAGCTCGTCCAGCAGATCGCGTACCGCTTGTCCGCCCATTTCTGCTGAAAAACCGCTGTCGCCGTAGCGCTGCACCAAAGTACGATACTGTTCTTCGTTGAGGACATCGTATTTCAATACCGGCGAGTTTTGCTCAGCGTCATAGCACGCTTCTCCGCCGCTCTTGACGATGTACGCTTCATAATACAATACGCGTTCAAGGTCTTTCATCTTAACACCCAAAAGCGTACCGATACGGCTTGGGAGTGAGCTGACATACCAGATGTGCGCTACAGGAGTAACCAGATCGATATGCCCCATACGGTTACGGCGAACTTTGGCTGAAGTAACTTCAACACCGCATTTTTCGCACACAACGCCTTTGTAGCGCATTTTTTTGTATTTTCCGCACAGACATTCGTAATCGCGAACCGGCCCGAAAATTTTGGCACAAAACAATCCGTCACGCTCCGGTTTAAGGGTGCGGTAGTTGATCGTTTCGGGCTTTTTAACTTCACCGTGGCTCCATGAGAGGATTTTCTCAGGGCTCGCAAGGCGAAACTGAAGCTGTTTGATGTCTGTTGGGCGATTCTCTTCCGTTACGGTAACCGGTACTAATTTACTCATTGTCATCCACCTCGTCAAAAATCTCAATATCAAGCGCCAGTGACTGGAGCTCTTTTGTTAATACGAAGAGCGTTTCCGGAATACCTGATGCCGGAACGCTTTCTCCTTTTGTAATCGCTTTGTATGCGCGGACACGTCCGTCGACATCATCCGATTTAATGGTCAGCATCTCTTTAAGAACGGCAGAAGCACCGTACGCTTCAAGTGCCCATACTTCCATTTCCCCGAAACGCTGTCCGCCGAACAGTGCTTTACCACCGACCGGCTGCTGTGTTACGAGCGAGTACGGCCCGGTTGAACGGGCGTGAACTTTCTCATCAACCAAGTGGTGAAGTTTGAGCATGTACATGTAACCGACGTTAACGCGCTCTTTGAGTTTGTCACCGGTTTTACCGTCATACAGCTCCATTTTTCCGTCATTGTCGAGTTTCGCCAATTCGAAAAGTTTGCCGAATTCATCCGACGTTACCCCTTCGAAGATAGGCGTTGCGAATTTGACCCCTTTAGACCAGTCTTGCGCATAACCAAGAAGCGTCTGATCATCCATCGCACCGATAGCCGTAGCGGCATCCATCAGTCCTGCTACGTCGGCAAACGAAATCATTTTGCTTCTCAGTTCGCCGATGAACTCTTTTTGTTTGCTTTCGAAAATATCCTGGATTTGGTATCCGAGTTCTTTACCGACCATACCCAGGTGCATTTCAAGAATTTGCCCGATGTTCATACGTGACGGTACCCCCAGCGGGTTCAAACATACGTCAACGGAGCGGCCGTTTGCCATATACGGCATATCGACTTCAGGAACGATCGTGGAGACGATACCTTTATTCCCGTGGCGACCCGCCATTTTATCCCCGACTTTGAGTTTGCGTTTCGTCGCGATGTACACTTTGACGAATTTAACGACACCGTTTGGAAGGATGTCGTCTTTTTCCAGAATAGAGAGTTTTTCTTCGTGTTCGTCACGGAATTTTTTCTTCTCTTTTTGGAAGTGGTTTTTCGTCTGGTTGTATTTTTCCTGAACGTCGTCGCTGAATGCTTTGACGATATTGTTCATCGCAAAACGGTTGACCTCTTTGAGATCGTCCGCTTTGACGTTTTCGCCCGCTTTGTAATCGTTGCCGTTCACGCTGACATCGCTGATCAACGGATGCTTGGTCAACAACGAGACGATGCGGAGCATCTCTTCTTTGTCGATCATGAGCAAACGGTCATAATGTTCGCGCTCGAGCTCATCGCGCTCTTGTTTTTCAAGTTCGAGAGTACGCGGATCTTTGTCGTACCCTTTTTTGGTGAACACTTTGACGTCGACAACGACCCCTTCCATACTTGGCGTACAGTAGAGTGATTTGTTGACGACATGGCCCGCTTTTTCACCGAAGATAGCACGCAATAGACGCTCTTCCGGAGTCGGTTTGACTTCACCTTTCGGAGAAACTTTACCGACAAGGATCATTCCGCCTTTGACATACGTACCGATTTTAACGATACCGCTCTCGTCAAGGTGAGAAAGTTCTTCGTCACGGACGTTCGGAATGTCACGGGTGATTTCTTCGACACCGTGTTTCAATTCGCGCGCTTCCGCTTCTTTTTCGTAGATGTGAACCGACGTAAAGGCGTCTTCACGAATCATCCGCTCAGACATAACGATCGCATCCTCGAAGTTGTATCCGTTCCACGGCATGAACGCGACAAGCGCATTGATACCCAATGCCAATTCGCCCTGATCCATGTTCGGACCGTCCGCGATGATCTGTCCTTTGCTGACGACTTGTCCCTGTTTGACGATAGGACTTTGCATGAACGTCGTATTTTGGTTCGTACGAAGGTTCTTTTGCAACGGATAGTAATCGATAAACGTTCCGTCTTCGTCTTCGCCCATGACGTAGATGTGTTTGGCGTCAACTTTTTCAACGACACCGGCGCGTTCGGCTTTGACACATTCCCATGAATCGCGGGCAACGAGTTTTTCAACCCCTGTCCCGACCATAGGCGCCTCAGGACGCAAAAGAGGTACCGCTTGGCGCTGCATGTTTGAACCCATCAGTGCACGGTTCGCGTCATCGTGTTCAAGGAACGGAATCAAGCTCGCCGCGACACCGACGACCATATGCGGAGTCAAATCGCGCAGTTCACACTCTTTAGGCGATTTGAGCATAATCTCGCCGTCTTGACGGATTTCAACCAAATCATCAAGGAAAGTACCGTTTTCGCCCAAGCGAGACGATGCCGCCGCGATGATTTTGCCCTCTTCCTGAGTTGCAGTGAGATAAACGACTTCATCCGTCACCACGCCGTCTTTTACGACGTTGTACGGAGCTTCGATGAATCCGTGCTCGTTAACTTTCGAATATGTCGCCAAGGTGTTGATCAAACCGATGTTTTGACCCTCAGGAGTCTCAATCGGACAGATACGGCCATAATGCGTCGGGTGAACGTCACGTACTTCAAATCCGGCACGTTCTTTAACCAAACCGCCCTCACCGAGTGCAGAGAGACGGCGTTTGTGCGTTACTTCCGACAACGGGTTGGTCTGGTCCATAAACTGCGACAATTGTCCGCCGCTGAAGAACTCCATGATCGTTGACGTGATCATTTTTGAGTTGATCAGGTCATGCGGCATCAATTCAGTCGTCGGCCCGCTCATCGTGCTGAGTTTGTCTTTGATCGCTTTTTGCATTTTGACAAGACCGTTGTGCAGCTCGTTTCCGAGAAGCTCGCCGATCGAACGGATACGACGGTTACCGAGGTGGTCACGGTCATCAATGTGCCCTTGTCCGTTTTTGACTTTAACAACGTATTTAACGGTATTGATGATGTCTTCGTGCGTCAGAACCGTAACGTATTCAGGAACGTTAAGCCCCAGTTTGTGGTTCATTTTCATACGACCAACACGTGTCAGATCATAACGTTCCGGATCAAAGAAGAGCTGATTGACAAACACTTTTGCCGCTTCTTTGGTAACCGGCTCGCCAGGGCGCATTACTTTGTAGATACGAATCGCAGAAAGATCGTTCTCGTCTTCGATGTCTTCCGTCTGTTTGAGCAGTTTCAGTGAATCGGCATCCGCAACAAATGCGTTGATAATGGCACTGTCATGCCCTTCAGCAAGGTCATTCGCGATCACGAACTCTTTAATGCCCACTTCTACCATTTTGCGCAATTTTGTTTCATCCAGCTGCGTCATGGTGTCGAACATCACTTCGCCGCTTACCGCGTCGATGATCGGCTCTGCCAAATGACGCTCGATGAGCGTTTCGATCGGATACTGGATCGCTTTGACACCCTCAGAGATCAGTTTTTCCGCTTTTTTTGCTGAAAGACGCTTGCCGGCAGCAACAAGAAGTTTGCCGTCTGCATCGACAAGGTCATACCCAAGGCGTCCGGCAAACTGCTCAGGATCGAAATCCATGAGGTATTTGTTTTCGTCTACGCGGATTTTTTGAAGCGGGTAAAACATTTTGAGAATGTCTTGTTTGCTGTAACCGAGTGCACGGAACATGATCGTAACAGGAACTTTACGGCGCTTGTTGATACGCATGTAAAGGATGTCTTTAGGATCGTATTCGAAATAGAGCCATGACCCGCGGTCCGGAATGATTTGACCGGTAAAGATCAGTTTGCTTCCGGTTGTGGTGGATTCTTCTTCTTTGAAGATAACACCCGGGCTACGGTGCAATTGGTTAACGACGACGCGTTCGACACCGTTGATGACAAACGACGTACGATCCGTCATCAACGGGATGTCGCGAATAAAGATCGTTTGTTCTTTAATGTCTTTAACACCGGTTTTTTCTTTGGTGTTCTCGTCGCGGTCCCAGATGACCAGACGTGTTTTCATACGGAGCGATACCGAATAGGTCAGACCGCGTTCCATACATTCACGAACGGTATACTTCGGGCGTCCTACTTCAGAACCCAAATATTCAAGGGAGAGACGGTTCTGGGTGTCATGAATCGGGAAAACCGATTGGAATACCCGCTCGATCCCGCTTTTGGACCGGTCTTTTTGATCCAACATCAAAAATGACTCATAAGAACTTTGTTGGAGTTGTAACAAATTCGGTACTTCAATTTGCTGGGGAGTTTTCGCGAAATCTACGCGTAAGCGATTTCCGGAGTGAAGAGTGTTTAACATTAGGCTACCTCAATCGAAGTTTTTGATCCCATAGGGATAAGTGCAAAGTCTGGGGCTCAAGCGTCCTTGAGCCTATAACGACGTATGGGCACTTTACCGAGCAGATTAAAATCTGTTCCGTAAAGTGCCCTGTGGGAGCGGGGCAAAAGCCCCAATCATAAAATGATTATTTGATTTCGACGACAGCGCCAGCTTCTTCAAGCTCTTTTTTCGCTGCTTCTGCAACGTCTTTGGCAACTGCTTCTTTGATGGTTGTAGGAGCACCTTCAACCGCATCTTTAGCCTCTTTAAGACCAAGACCTGTAAGAGCGCGTACAACTTTAATAACGTTGATTTTTTTGTCACCACCGTCTTTCAAGATAACGTCGAACTCAGTTTTTTCTTCTTCAGCAGCTACTGCAGCTACTGCGCCGCCTGCAACCGCTACGGGTTGAGCAGATACACCGAATTTTTCTTCGAATTCTTTTACAAGCTCAGAAAGCTCGAGTACTGAAAGGTTTGAGATAAACTCAAGAACATCTTCTTTTTTTACAGCCATGGTATTCTCCTTATGGATATTCTGTTTTTATTTTTTGCTGCCTATGCAGCGGCGTAATCCTCGTATCGAGAATAATTACGCTTCTTCTTTTTTGCGTTTAAGCGCATCGAGGCCGATCGTAAAGTTGCGAACCGGACCCATCCAGACAGAAGCAAGCATTCCAAGCAACTCTTCGCGGCCTGGCAGTGTTGCAAATGCACGGACTTTTTTTTCATCAGCCGCTTCGCCGTCGATATAAGCAGTGCGGATAGCGAATTTTTCGTTATCTTTACCGAAATCAACAGCAACTTTTGATGCGGCGATAGCATCAGCGCCCCATACGAAAATATTGGTATCTTTGATATCAATACCGCTCATACCGGCATTGCCAAGAGCGATCGTTGCAAGGGTATTTTTAACCACTTGAACTTTGGCTTCTTTAGCGCGTGCAATTTTACGGAGTGATTCGAGGTCTGATACGGTGAGACCGCGATAATCACACATAACAACTGCTTTTGCCGATTTGAACTCTTCAGTAAGAGTGCTAACAATCTCAGCTTTTTGCGTTTTGTTCATCGTTTCTCCTTTCCAGACATAACTTCAAGCGGGGCGGTGTTTACCGATTAAGGCCTAGGCCCCCTACTGTCTTCAGTCCATAAGATAAAGTGCGGCACGCATGCCGCAATAATGCTCTATTAGCGAATATCCAAAAGTTCTTGGATATCGAATTTGATTGCAGGGCTCATAGTTAATGAAAGCGCCGCGTTTTTGATGTAACGACCTTTAGCGGTCGAAGGTTTTGCACGGTTGATAGCACCGACAAACGCTTTGATATTTTCAGCGATTTTGTCCGCATCAAAGCTTACTTTACCGATACCGGCATGGATGTTCCCTTTTTTATCAACACGGAAGTTTACTTGTCCGCCTTTGACGTTGCTGACCGCTTTTGCGATATCAGCGGTAACGGTTCCGGTTTTAGGGTTAGGCATCATACCTTTTGGCCCGAGGATACGACCTACTTGACCGACAAGACCCATACAATCAGGTGCAGCAACAACGATATCGAAGTTGATGTTACCTGCTTTGATTTCATCTACCAAATCTTCAGCACCGACGATATCGGCACCGGCTGCTTTGGCCTCATCCACTTTAGCGCCTTTTGCGAAAACGGCAACGCGTACCACTTTCCCTGTTCCGTGTGGAAGCACAACTGCACCACGGATCATTTGATCAGCGTGACGTGGATCTACACCGAGGTTCAAAGCGATTTCGACAGTTTCGTCGAATTTTGCTGATTTGAGTTCTTTAATAGTTGATGAAGCTTCTTCTACTGCGTAGATTTTTGCCAAATCGATTTTTTCACTTAGTTGTTTATAGCGTTTACTTGCCATAATGAATTCTCCATTTCTAGAATCTGCCGCAGAGTTTAGCCTCTTTGCGGTCGAAGAGTTGGTGGTTATTCGACGACGTCGAGACCCATAGAACGAGCTGATCCTGCGATCGTGCGCGCTGCTGATTCGGCATCATCTGTGTTCATGTCTTGCATTTTTTGCTTGACGATTTCCATGATTTGCGCTTTGGTAATTTTGCCCACTTTGTTTTTAAGTGGATTCTCACTACCTTTTTTGATACCCGCTTTTTCCATAATCAATGCAGTGTTTGAAGGCTGCTTTGTGATGAATGAAAACGTTTTGTCCGCATATACGGTGATAACAGTCGGGAGTTTGTACCCCGCTTTGTCTTTCGTACGCTCGTTGAACGCTTTACAGAATTCCATGATGTTAACACCACGTTGACCAAGGGCAGGACCAACCGGAGGAGCCGGATTAGCCGCACCGGCTTGAATTTGCAACTTGATGTAGCCAGCTATTTTCTTTGCCATTTGTGCTTCCTTTTTTTGAGATTAAATGATTTTTTCGACTTGTGTGTACGAAATATCGACCGGAGTGCTTCGGCCGAAGATGGATACGTTGAGTTTCAACGTACCGTGCTCAAGATCGTATTCGTCGACCGTACCGGTAAAGTTCGCAAACGGACCGTCCACGATACGAACCATCTCGCCGTTGTCGAAGAATACTTTCGGTTTCGGAGCCGAACGGTTCGTTACACGGTCAAGAATAACCTGAATGTCGCTCTCACTAAGCGGAGTCGGCTTGTTTGCTTCGCCGATGAATCCCGCGACGCGAGGCAGAGACTGGATTCGGTGCTGCAAATCAATCGTAAGATCGATGTTGGCAAACACATAGCCCGAATACAATGAACGCTCGGAAATTTTCTTTTTGCCGTTTTTGACTTCGATAACGTCTTCGGTCGGAACGATAACTTCCGTGATGACGTCTTCGAGATGGTTTTCAGCAATGATATTTTCAATCGCTGCTTTAACGCTCCGTTCGCTGCCGGCGTAAGTTTGAATCGAGTACCAACGATGTGCCATGTTATTTCCTTAATTCAAAATTGCCGAAACGGTTGATGACATGATAAAATCCACCAACGCCAGGAACAAAACAACAAAAGTAACGACTACCAAGACGGCAATAAATGCCTGTCTGACCTGTGGCTTCGTCGGGAAAATGACTTTTGCAAGTTCCATCTTCGCGTTATGAATGTAATTGTTCAAGCTGTTTTTCATCATTTTATCCTTGGGACATTTCCAACGAATAAAGCTCTCAAGCACTATTAGTCGAAAATGGTGGCAGGCCAGGGGGGATTCGAACCCGCAACCATCGGATTTGGAATCCGGCGCTCTACCATTGGAGCTACTGACCTAAATTGAATCCCCGAGGGGAAAGGACTTAAAGCTTTGCTTCTTTGTGAACCGTGTGCTCACGGCAGAATTTACAAAACTTTTTCACTGAAAATTTTTCAGTGTGAGTCTTTTTATTTTTGCTTGTGTGATAGTTGCGACGTGTGCACTTTTCACAAGCTAAATGGATATTTTCGCGCATGCTTTACCTTTGAGTCCGGCCCTAAGACCGGAGAAAATTATGCAAGGATTTTAGAAACAACACCTGCACCGACAGTACGTCCACCTTCGCGGATTGCGAAGCGAGTACCCTCTTCCATAGCGATCGGGTGGATCAATTCTGCATTGATTTTAACGTTATCGCCTGGCATAACCATTTCTGTACCTTCTGGCAAGGTGATAGCACCTGTACAGTCAGTTGTACGAACGTAGAATTGTGGGCGGTAACCATTGAAGAATGGAGTATGACGTCCACCCTCTTCTTTGCTCAATACGTAAATTTCAGCCTCGAATTTTGTGTGAGGATTGATTGATTTAGGCTTACAAAGAACTTGTCCGCGTTCAACATCTTCTTTCTTAGTACCACGAAGAAGGATACCGCAGTTATCGCCTGCTTCACCTTGCTCCATTTCTTTACGGAACATTTCAACACCTGTAACGGTAGTTGTTTGTGTATCGCGGATACCGACGATCTCGATTGTGTCACCGATTTTAACAATACCACGCTCGATACGACCAGTTACAACCGTACCACGTCCAGAGATTGAGAAAACGTCTTCAACAGGCATCAAAAAATCTTTGTCTGTTTCACGAGTAGGCTCAGGGATGTACTCATCAACTGCAGCCATCAATTTTTGAATTTTAGCAGACCACTCACCGAGCTGACCTGTTTTCGCTTCTTCAAGAGCGCGAAGTGCAGAACCTGCAACGATTGGGGTATCGTCACCTGGGAAATCATAGCTGCTGAGCAGTTCACGGATTTCCATTTCAACAAGCTCAAGAAGCTCTTCATCGTCAACCATATCTTCTTTGTTCATGAAAACAACGATGTAAGGAACACCTACTTGTTTAGAAAGAAGGATGTGCTCACGTGTTTGTGGCATCGGGCCGTCCGCTGCAGAAACAACGAGGATAGCGCCGTCCATTTGAGCAGCACCGGTAATCATATTTTTAACGTAGTCGGCGTGACCTGGGCAGTCAACGTGAGCATAGTGACGTTTGTCTGTTTCGTACTCAACGTGTGATGTAGCGATCGTAATACCGCGCTCGCGCTCTTCAGGAGCGTTATCGATTTGATCGTAATCCATCATCGCAGCACCGTTTGTTACTGCAAGTACAGCTGTAATAGCAGCTGTCAAAGTAGTTTTACCGTGGTCAACGTGACCGATAGTACCGATGTTGACGTGTGGTTTATTACGCGTAAACTTTTCTTTTGCCATAGTGTCCTCCGACTGAATGTGTAAATGAAATTGGAATTATACCAAAAAACAGCTGAAATAGCTTTCAAGCTTTCAAATATTACAAAAATATTACTGGAGCTCACGAGCGGATTTGAACCGCCGACCTCTTCCTTACCAAGGAAGTGCTCTACCCCTGAGCCACGTGAGCATAAACAATGATAAATCTGTATTTGGAAGCTTAAAAACTATTTTACGGTTTTAAGGTAATGATGAAGTAATATTGCGAAATGTACTTCAGCTCCCAGTGGAGCGGGAAACGAGACTCGAACTCGCGACATTCAGCTTGGAAGGCTGACGCTCTAGCCAACTGAGCTACTCCCGCAGATGGTGGTGAGAGAAGGATTCGAACCTTCGAAGATAAAAATCAGCAGATTTACAGTCTGCCCTCGTTGGCCACTTGAGTATCTCACCACGGCCATAATCTGGTCTAACACTGATAATTAATAATGCATTTCCGATTTCGTTCAATGGTGCCGGCACGAGGATTTGAACCCCGGGCCTACTGATTACAAATCAGTTGCTCTAGCCAACTGAGCTATGCCGGCCTGTCCGAAATGGAGCTGAAATTATATACATACTTTTCTGAAATGTCAAGAGACTTCTAAAAAAGTTTAGACGATCGTATAGACAACCTCTTTTTTCTTTTTGGTCTCTATAATCTCATGGATCATTAGCCCCTCGATATTCAATGCCAGCAGTTCGCCGATCGATCCGATCTTGTTCACCGCCGCTTCGCGCAGAACGATTCCCCGGTAGGCTTTCGCCCAGTGGCTGACGACTTTCCCCTCTTTGAGAAACTTGAGGGTTACGGGCCGATTTTTCGGCGTGTAGAATTTGTCGTAAAACCCAGCGCGGATATCAAGAACCTCCCGGTCCCCTATCCATGTGTCCAGCGCATCGGAAAAAAGCGTTTTGTAGTGTTTCTCCGGGGCAAACGTTCCGATGGATGAACCTTGCTTGAGCTTGTAATCGGGAAGCGGGTCTCCCGCACGGACGGGACCGAAGAGGTTGGAGAAGAGAATGACGTTTTCATCGATGTAGTTCTGAGCGGCGCCGGAAAGAGAGCAATACTTCAGATAATCGTACGCAACGCCGTCATAGCGCTCTACCGCTTTCATCGTCGGGGCTTTGTCTAACGGAAGCGTGTACCGTTTGAACTCTTTGGGGTCCTTGATGCCGAACAATTCCGAAAGCTGCTCATCCGTTCCGTTTTGTATCAGCAATTCGTACTGAATGACCGCCTCAAGGCGCCGGGCATAGAGCTCAGGAAAAATAAGACTTGTTTGATCGAGCGGGCTCATCCCCCCGCCGCAGCGCTTTCCTTCACTGGGGGCGAATAAAATAACCATCACTTAATAATACGCCGCGATGATCGCGTAACTTATAAAGAACATCAGGTGCGATGCCCCTTCGAAATAGTTCGTCTCCCCTTCGTCGGTCGTTTTCCACACCAGCAAAATCGTCAGCAGCAGTGCTCCGATCTGCAGCGGGTTAAAATCAAGTGTCAGATTGATGCCGCTGAAATACGCCAACAGCATCAAAATCGGAACTGTCAGAATAATGGAGACCGTCGATGCCCCCATCGCGATATTGACGACCCGCTGAATCTGGTCGTTGCGTGCCGCACGGACGGCAGTGAAAATCTCGGGGCTGACACTGATAATGGCGATCACCAGACCGGCCAAACCGGCCGATATGCCGTATTCTTTCGCAACTTGGACTCCGTCTCCGGCAAAAATCTCCGCGCCGAAGGCGATAATGCCGATAAAAAAGAAGATAGCCATAAAGTTGATCGGCGTACTCAGATGTTCAAATACATAATCACTCGCTTCGCTCTCATCGATTTCGCCTTCATGTTCTTGAAGTTTGCGTTTCAAACGGAAGAATCGGCTCCGGGCCGTCGCCTTGAAAAAATGGGTATGGGTTCGGGTCTGAAAAATAAAAATAAGGGCGTAAAAAAGGAGCAGTATCCCCGCGATCAAATGGCTGACATGAGTGAGCGCTTCGGAACCGTGTTCCGTATGGCTTAACAACCCCGGAACCAGCAACGCCGATGAAGAGACGAACAAAACGGTACTGTAAGCGCTGGAGGTCTCTTTGTTATGCTGCTGCTGCGTAAACGCCAAACCGCCCAAAAAGACGGCCAGCCCGAGCAACACGTTCAGATCGACGATCACCGCCGAAATGATCCCTCCTTTGACCGTCTCCAATACTTCAGGGGAATGCTTCACTTCGAGCAAAATAACATACAGCAGAATGATCTCTACGACAACGGCACTGAACGTCAGGACAAAACTGCCATAAGGCTCCTGCAAACGTTCGGAAAGGATATCGGCCACTTCGGCAACACTCAACGAAAGCGCTGCGATTCCGATAGCCGCAAATAAAGTCGCTAAAGAAGAGTCATGTTGAAGATGAAAAATAAATGCAAGAGCTATCGAGACGATACCGATAAAAATATCCCAGTAATCCTCGATAAAATAGCGTATCCGCCTGTCCAATTCCGATCCTTATAATAAAATGATGGTTGCGAGCCCTAAAAAGCTCAAAAAACCGACAACGTCGGTCACAGTTGTAAGAATAACGGTCGATCCGATCGCCGGATCAATCCCGGCCCGTCGTAGACCCAATGGGATTAGTGTACCAAAAAATCCCGCAAAGAAAAGATTAATAATCATCGATAACGCAATAACTAAGCCAAGAAGGGGGATTTTAAACCACAGATAAGCGACCGCACCGATGACCAACGCAAAAATAAAACCGTTGAATAAAGCCAATAAAACTTCCCGTTTCACCGTCGAATACGCTTCTTTACCCTCGATCTCCCCGAGCGCGATTTTACGCACCGTAACGGTCAGGGTCTGCGTCCCCGCATTTCCCCCCATCGACGCGACGATCGGCATCAAAATCGCCAATGCCACGATCGCTTCGATCGTCGCATCGAACATGCCGATAACGATCGAAGCGGCTATTGCGGTCACCAGATTGATCGCAAGCCAGATTGCGCGGGTCTTGCCGATACTCCAGAATTCTTCGTCCTGTTCGGCTTCGTCATTCACCCCCGCCATGTGGTAGATCTGTTCCGTCGCCCGTTCTTCCATAACGTCATGGATATCGTCCGCCGTGATCCGTCCCAGCAGAATCTGGTTTTCATCCACAACCGCCAGGGTATTGAGGTTATAGTTGGCAAACACTTCAACGACGTCGTAAATAGGGTCATGCGCGTGCACGTGCACGGTATTGTGTCCGTCATGGAGAATGTCATGATAGATCTCATGGGCTTCATGAAGAATCAAATCTTCCAGCAAAATCGCCCCGATCAGACGACGGTGTTTGTCAACGATAAACACCTGATGAACGTTATCAACCCGTTCTTCGGCTTTCATGGCCCGCAGCCGTTTGATCGATTCGCCCACGCTTTCGTCGGCACGGGCTTCGAACAATTCGGTCTGCATGTACGCACCCGCTTCATTCTCATGGTACGAGATCAGTGTCTCGATCGTTGCCCGCTCTTCGTCAGGAAGTTTGGAAAGGACCTCTTCGGCGAGCTCTACGTTGACCTCTTCGATATGCTGAATAAGGTCGGCGGCATCGTCGGTATCAAGTTCGGAGGCAAGATCCGCCAATCCCTCGGCACCGAGCTGTTCGTATGCCTCTTCCATATGCTGCTGAGGCATTTCCAAAAGGACTTCGGCCAAAATTTCTTTGGGAAGCGTCTCAAGCGTCTTGGTATAAAGTTCTTCGTTTTCGTCGTGAAGGTTTTTCAGAAGGATCGCGATTTCGTAAATATGGACGTTTTCGTCAATCCCTTCGTTATAGAGAGCGACACGATTGTTGATCGATTCCAGCAAGTTCTCAATCATGTTTACTCCTTAATAAATCGTTGTTTGTAGGTACACTTTTGGCACAACTCTTCGACGGCTATTTTCTTGGAAAACCCTTCGGTAATGGCGACAGCACGTTTCGATGTCAGAATTTTATCCAAATTTGCCGTGTGAAGGTTACCCAATTCAACAATCCCTTCCCCATCCAGACAGCACGGCACCACTCTGCCATCCGCCAGTACCCCGATTTGTCCGATCAGTCCGTGGCAATATCCGTCTCCCGCAACAGAATTGCGAAGACTCGGCCATTCGAAATAGCGGTCGAAATGGAGCAGCACTTTCGGGGCCAGACGGATCGACTGCCTCTCCCCCGTACTTTCGGAAACGATGAAACCCTCAGGCAGTTCGAAATGCTTTTCGAGTCGCTGAAACAGCTGCTCATTAAATTCCGAAGCGCTGTGAACGTCATCCAGATTCCATAATCGCAGATTGATGAAAAAATCGCTTTGGCGGCTCGTTTTTTCATCGCACAATTCCATAATAGGGTTCAGGTACTCATCCAAAGAACAAGACGAGCTGTTTTTATCAAAGCTATTCAATGAAAGGTTGACCTGCCGGATCGACGGATGAAACAGCCTATCCCGCCGATCCGGTTCCAGATAAAATCCGCTCGTCGTAATCATTACCCGAAATCCCTGCATATGCGCTTCGTCCAAATACCTATCCAGATTGGACAAAACCATCGGGTCGCCCATCACGTGCAAAGCTATTTCGTCGGTGTAGTGTTTCAACTCTTCCAAAACATGCTTGAAAAACGGAAGTTGCATCGTTACCGTCGGCTGCAGTTTGGGCGGACAAAAGCTGCACGCCAGACCGCAGACGTTCGTCACTTCAACATAAGCTCGGAAAAATTTCATTATAATCCCTTCATGCAAACCCTAGATACGATCAACCAAACGTTAAACGACAACGATGCCGTGATGCTTTATTTCAGCGCACCCGGTTGCAACGTCTGCCATGCTCTTAAACCCAAACTGACCGAAGCCGTTATGAACGAATTCCCGACTTTTGCCATCGTCAGTATCGACATCTCCGAAACACCCGAGATCGCTTCGCAGTTCAGCGTTTTTACGATCCCGACGGTACTGGTATTTTTTCAGGGACGGGAATTTTTGCGCAAGAGCCGCCACATGAGTGTCGGCGAAGTGGTCGCGGCGATAGAACGACCCTACAACCTTATGGCAGGAAACTGACGATCCCCGCCGTTACGGCAACGTTAAGCGATTCGACGCCCCGATACATCGGGATCGAGACACTGTGGGTCGACGCCTTCATCACCGCATCGCTTACCCCTTCAGACTCGTTCCCCAAAACAAAAACGGCCTTTTTAGGAATCTTCAGCGAATAGATATCGTCTTTGGCATGGGAGGAGAGGGTGATAAACGCCGTCTCTTTCAACGAAAGTATCTCGCTGAGGGTATCGCAGTAATAAATCGGTATTTTAAACAGCGTCCCCGCACTCGCTTTCATGACCAAAGGGGAGAGTTTGGTAGAGTTTTTCTTCGGAAGGACGATCCCGTCGATTCGGCTGGCGGCGGCGGATCGGACGATCATCCCAAGATTTTGGGGATTGTTGATCCCATCGAGCGCGAGGAGGCGGAAGGAGCCGGGCAAATCACTCTCGATCTGCGAAGCGCTGCGGTAATTGAGTGCTTTGACATCGATGGCGACACCCTGGTCCTGCGCACTGTTTTTTGAGATACGCGACAGTGCTTCTTTGGTGTGGTATTTGATCTCCACGCCCCGCATTTCGGCCAAATCGACAATTTCGTTTATCGTTTCGTCGACTCGGTTGCTCTTGGAAAGGTGCAGCTTATGGATTTGAACCGTTTCGTCTCGCAGCACTTCTACGGCGACGTTACGGCCGTACAGCGTGATAAGCGAATCGAAAAAACGCTTCTTCTCTAAATATTCAGGAGAATCTTGCATTAGATTTTTGCCGCAACGGCTTCCGCAGTGAATCCAAATTTCTCAAACAATTTATCCGCCGGAGCACTGGCACCGAATCCATCCATAGCGACAACGGTGTCGGCAAAGCGGTACCACTCCAAACCGCGCGCCGCTTCAATCGCAACACGTTTTGTCCCCGGTTTGATAATCGTGTCGATGTAGCTTTGCGGCTGTTCCAACAGCAAATCAAAACACGGCACACTCACAACATTAGCTGCAATTCCGCGTGATGAAAGAAGCTCGGCTGATTCAATCGCCAAACCAACTTCAGAACCTGATGCCATCAAAGTCACCGTCGCATTTTGGCGTTCCGCCAATAGATATCCCCCATTTTCCACATCGCCATAAACGGCCGATGGAAGCAACGGAAGATTTTGGCGTGAGCAGACGAATGCCGAAGGCGACGTTTTCATCGAAAGCGCTTTCTGCCAGCATTTGACGTTTTCGGCCCCGTCGGCCGGACGGTAAACGTAGAAATTCGGTAACGCTCTGAATTGGCTCAAATGCTCAATCGGCTGGTGGGTCGGGCCGTCTTCGCCGACACCGATACTATCGTGCGTCCATACGAAGAAATGCTGAATCCCGCTGAGCGCCGCGATGCGGGCCGAGGGCTTGAGGTAATCGCTGAATACGAAAAAGGTAGCGCTAAAAGGCATAATCGGCCCGTACAACGCCATCGCGTTCGTAATCGATGCCATCGAATGCTCGCGGATACCGAAATGGATATTTTTCCCTTTCGGAAAATCGCCCATGTTGGAGAGTTCGGTTTTGTTCGACGGCCCCAGATCGGCCGATCCCCCCAGGAATCCGGGAATTGCTTTGGCGATTGCGTTGAGAATGATCCCGTTTGTGTTGCGAGTCGCGTCGGCTTTGGCAAACGTCGGCCATTCAATCCGGCCGAAATCGGGATTGATCAACTGCTCGTACGCTTCGTTCTGTTCGGAAAGAGGGAGTTCTTTCAGGCGGTGATTCCATTCGCGTTCCGCCAAATCCCCTTTTTCAATCGCACAGCGGAAACGCTCCAGTACGTCCGCATCGACGGCGAATGTTGCTTCCGGGTCAAATCCCGCCGCGGTTTTGGCGGCTTTGATGACATCATGCCCCAGCGGCGCACCGTGCGAATGGTGGGAGCCTTCCAGCTTGTCCCCACCCTTGGCGATAACCGTATTGGCGATAATCAGTACCGGGCGCGTCATCATTTTAGCTTGACTGATCGCACTGTCGATCTCGTTGAAATTGTGACCGTCTATCTCAAGAACCGCCCAGTTTTGGGACTCGAACCGGCCGCGGATGTTTTCACTGATGCTCAGGTCGGTAGAGCCTTCGATCGTAATGCGGTTCGAATCGTAAATAAGCACCAGATTGTCCAAACCCATATGCCCGGCAACCGAGCAAGCTTCATAGCTGATTCCCTCTTCCAGATCACCGTCGCCGCAGAGGCAGTAGACGTTGTGGTCGATCAATGCTGCCGTTTCGGAATTGACTTTGTGTCCGACGTATTTGGAGGCCATCGCAAAACCGACCGCATTGGCTATCCCCTGCCCGAGAGGGCCAGTCGTGATCTCGATTCCGGCCGTATGTCCGTATTCCGGGTGACCCGGCGTAGCGGAATCAAGCTGACGGAAGTTTTTAAGATCTTCCATTTCCAGCCCGTACCCCCAGAGGTAATAGAGCGAATAGATAAGCCCGGTGCCGTGACCGCCCGAAAATACCAAACGGTCGCGGTTCAGCCATTTCGGATTTTTCGGATTATGGACAAGATGCTCGGAAAGAACTACCGCAATATCGGCAAGACCCATCGGAGCGCCGGGGTGGCCGGAATTAGCCTGTTGTACCATATCGGCCGCTAAAAAGCGGATTGTATCTGCCATCTTTTGGCGCATAGCATTGCTCATATTCATTCCTTATGTCGATTAATGTAATGGATCAGTGTTGGTGACAATTCGCGACGCAAATTCTCATCAAAACTTTCCATCTGCCGCAACAGCTTGTCCGCCAGTTCATCCGCTTCGTACATGGCTGCTTCAAACCCGAGCAACGTCACGAAACTGTTTTTAGCCGTATCGTTATTGGTCGTTTTTCCCGCTTCTTCGCTGCTCATCGTCACATCGAGAATGTCGTCCTGGATCTGGAACAGCAGCCCAAGATCGATTCCGAATGCGTAAAGCATTTCCGCCAAATCGTCACGACCGATAATGATCGAGCCCATTTTCAACGATGCGGCGATCAGTTTTCCCGTTTTATGAATGTGAAGAAACCGTACCTGCTCAACACTCAACGGGGTGTTTTCGAAATGACAGTCGATCGCCTGCCCCAGCACCATCCCGTTCAATCCGCCGTTGGCGGAAAGTTCGCGGACAAGTTTGACGATGACTCTGTCGCTGAGAGGAGCATTAGAAAGCACTTCAAACGCGTAGGTATTCAGCGCATCCCCTGCCAGGATCGCACTCACTTCATCATACGTCTTGTGCAACGTCGGAATTCCCCGTCGCAAATCGGCGTTATCCATTGCGGGAAGATCGTCATGGATCAACGAATAGGTGTGAAGAAGTTCGACACCGAGTGCTACCGGAAAGGCGCTTTCAAGCAGAAGCGGGTTGTACGCACGGACTACCCCCAACAGCAATGCGGGGCGAAACCGTTTTCCACCGCCGATGAGCATTTGATTCAGAGACGCTTCGTAATGAGGATGGAAACTGGGGGCGGAGGGCAAATGTGCGGAGAGATATGCTTCAAACGCTTCCATGATGCCCTTCCCTTTTTTTAGCGAAATTGTATCATGACGGAGCTTTTGTCCGGTTTATTTCATAAGCGGGTTTCCCCCCGCTATCAGATTTTCTCGATAACGTCGGTAATACCGTTTTCATCATCGACGAGGACAACGGTCGGTTTATAGTTTTCGAGTTCCGCATCGTTGTAGGTTGCGTAGGCAACAATGATGATCTTGTCCCCTTTGTGTACTTTACGTGCCGCTGCACCGTTGAGGCAAATATCGCGTTTGCCGCGTTCGCCGAGAATGACGTAGGTCGAGAAGCGCTCGCCGTTATTAATGTTGAGGATTTCAACCTTTTGTCCGACGCGCATTTTGGAAGCTTCGAGCAACTCTTCGTCGATCGTGATCGAACCGACGTAGTTAAGGTTGGCATCCGTGACCGTCGCGCGGTGGATTTTACTGTAAAGCATTTCGATCAACATCGTTCTATCGACCCATCTGCTTCATCATGTCGGCAGGAGTGACCGGAGCATCCCACAATTCAGCCGGAATCACGTATTCCTGTACGACTTCGCCGCCGATAATATGGCGATCGATAATCTCGTTGATTTTCTCTTTTGTAAGACCCGCGTACATCACGTGCCCCGGTTCGACCAGCATTACTGGACCGACATTACAGCGGTTCATGCACGAGGTTCGGATCGGCTGAACGGTGGCAATGAGCCCGCGCTGCATCAACGTCTGCGCCAAATGCTGAAAAATATCCTGTGTCTGCGGATTGACGCAGCTTGGTTTCGGCATGCCCGGAGGGGAAGACTGCTCGCATTTAAAAATATAAAAAGCCGGTTGTGGGATACCCATCGGACCCTCCTTGTGTAATACGGTGCCGCTGCGCACCGGAAAATAATAACGGCATTATAGCCAAATTCAGCATCCAGAGATTAAGCTCTGTTACGCAACTGCACCTTTTAAGGGGCGTTTTAGCGGAATGTTACAATTGTGCCAAAAGCTCTCTGGCAACAATCCTGTCATCGAACGGCAGATGCTGGTCGTAAATGATCTGTGCCGTTTCATCCCCTTTGCCCAGAATCAATACCACTTCGTCTCCGCTTCGCTCGCGAAGAGCCTGTGCGATTGCACTGCGGCGATTGACATCGACGTACACGTTGCTTTTATCCTCGATCCCCGCCAAAATATCCTCAATAATCGCATCGGGATCTTCAAAACGGGGATTGTCGCTGGTAACGTACAGTTTTTTGGCATACGATGATGCGACACGCCCCATCATCGGGCGTTTCGTCCGGTCGCGGTCACCGCCCGCACCGAATACGACGAGAACCTCTTTTTCTTTGAGAGCTCCGAGCACCTGCTCCATCCCATCAGGGGTATGGGCGAAATCGACGATGACCAGAGGATCGGTACTGACCACTTCCATCCGGCCGCTGACGCCGCCGAAATTCTCCAGCGCTTCGGCGATTTCGGGGAGCGTCTTGTCGCTGACCAGATGGACCGCCGCCATCGCCGCCGTTACGTTGTAAAGGTTGAAAAAGCCGTGCAAAGAAGACTCGAAAGGAACGAGTTCTTCAAAATGTTTCAGCACGCCGCTGACGCCGTTGTTCAACGAATATGCGACGATTTTGTAGGTCGCGGGATTCTCCACACCGTAGGTAAACGCGTTTTTAATAGTAAACTGCGCCCGCGGCTCGTCTTTGTTGATTAGTTTTTTCGTCTCATCCTGAAAAAAGAGGTTCTTGATCCGGATGTATTCATCAAGACTTTGGTGATAATCCAAATGGTCTTGCGTTATGTTGGTCAATATTTTAAGATCGAATACAATTCCGGCAATCCGTTCCTGTTCGATCGCATGAGAACTTACTTCCATCACGAAGTATTCACACTCCGCTTCGAGGGCTTCGAGCATATGGCGGTAAGTATTGAGTACCGTCGGTGTCGTCAGTGTCTTCCCTTCCACCGGCGCATCGTTCATGAAAAAACCGCGGGTCCCCTGCATTGCGGCTTTGTGCCCCAGATCAAGAAACAACGAATAAATCGCGCTGGCGGTCGTTGTCTTGCCGTTGGTTCCGGTGATCCCGATCACTTTGATACGCCCCAGATCCAAAAGCTTCCACGCCTCTTGCGGTGACACCACGGCGGCAGCTCCCCGGGACAGGGCGTCTTCTTTGTATTTTTCGTTTTGTTTCGTCAAAACAAAAGCACATTCGGGGCCGCACTCTCCCGAATTTTCTGTAATAAACCGAAACGTCGGAGCGTTTACTTCAATTTTCAAACTTTTTCCCTTTTGCGAGTCGTCTTAATAAATTCCGTAACTGGCGATCGTTCGGATAGACCCCAAGCGCGCTTTCCAAATAGCTGAGCGCCATCTCTTTGTAGCCGTGATCGATCAGGTTATCGAGAAAATCAACGAAATCTTCTTTTTCCGTAATGATAACACGGGTAGAGAACATGATGTTTTCGAAAATACGGTTAAAGTCGCTCTCGTCTTTGACAAGTTCTTTGAACTCGTTGTACATAATGCCGTCTTCATATGCCAGCCGCTGTTTGATCGTTTCATCAAAAAGTCCCGACAGCTGCTCAAGCGTTCCGTCCATCGTCTCAAGAATTTCGGAGATGACCACATCGGCCTGTTCCGCATCTTCGCTGCGCAAAATAGTGTAATAATCGAAAAGCGCCTCGGCTCCGGTTTCGCCGCTCATAGCCATGTCTGAGAGTATCGCTCCGTTGTAGGCCTCTTTGGAATCGGGGTGGTCTTTGAGCGCCAGGGAATAATCTCTTAATGCTTCTGTGTATTGTCCGGCTAAAAAATGCTCGTTTGCTTGTTTGAGGGTTTTGGATAAATGGATCGTTTTCATAATAATCCCTCCTGATTTAATACTATATCGGCAATGACTGCCATATTATAATGCGTCTATCTGATTTTCCATGCCTTGCGGCACATTAATAACCATCAAGTCAGGATGGATATCCATTCTAAGCTGACGTTCTACACCGTATTTGAGTGTATTGCCGCTGCTGGAACATCCGATACACGCACCTTGAAGCTGTACATAAACCGTTCCGTTTTTAACCGTCAAAAATGCTATGTCTCCGCCGTCCAACGCCAAAGAGGGTCTAATTTTGTCAATAACGCGGCGAACCGGCTGTATTAATTCTTCATCAGTAAATGGAATCATAATGTATGTGCCTTTGATACACGGAATAATAAAATTATTACTATAATAGGGGAAAAGGGCTAAACAAGGACTAATGACACATAGATAATTTTAGAGTGAAGCTCGATTTAAGCAGGTGGGTATTGAACTCGTTATACGAGTTCAATGTATGCCATCGGCGTAGCATCACCGCGGCGAATACGAGTTTTAACGATACGGGTATACCCGCCGTTGCGCTCGGTGTATTTAGGAGCAACTTCGTTCATAAGAACCTTAGTCGCCTCTTTGTTTTGGAGAACCGCGAAAATCGCGCGGTGCGCGTTAGCATCACCTGCACGCGCAGTCGTAATCAATTTTTCAGCGAAAGAACGGAGTTCTTTGGCTTTGACCAAAGTGGTTTCGATTTTACCGTTTTCAATCAACGCAATGCTCAGGTTTTTCAACAAAGCGGCACGATGTGCACTTGTACGACCGAGTTTGCGGTATCCGTGACGATGTCTCATAAGATACTTCCTCTTGTTTTCTAAGCTTATTCAGCTTCAATTTTCTTTTTGATCGCGCTGACAAGGTCATCGCTCAATTCTTGACCAACCGTGTAACCGTACTCATTGATTTTTTCCAAAATCTCTTCGAACGATTTTTTGCCGAGGTTTTTAACCTCTTTCAAATCATTTTGGCTCATCATGACGATTTCGCCGATGTATTTGATGTTAGAACGGTCCAGGCAGTTAAAACTGCGTGCACTGAGTCCAAGTTCTTCGATACGAGCGCCCAAACGTTTAAGTTCAGGATGCTCATCGGCACGCTCAGCCACGGCAGGAGTTTTGATGCTCACTTCGCTGTTAAAAACAGCCATTTGCGCATACATAACTTCCAGTGCGTTTTTAAACGCGTCGACCGGCGAAATTTGCCCGTCAGTGACGATGTTAATAATCACTTTTTCAAAGTTCGGATTGTCTTCTACCAATACGTTTTCGATCGCATACGTAGCACGACGAACCGGAGTGAAGAATGCATCAAGAGCGATATACCCTTCAGAGAGCATGTCGCGTACGTCTTCACTCGGAACGTATCCGATACCCTGATGAATTTTGACCGTGAAGTTTAGATTCGCATCTTCGTTCAACGTTGCCAAAAATGCATTTTGCGTTACCACTTCGACATCGTCATTATCCAAATCGCTTCCGTAGATTTCGCAAGGGCCTGCGAAGCTATACGTGATCTCTTTTTCTTTCAGGCCGTTTTTCAATTTGAAACGGACGCCTTTGAGATTGATAATGAAGTCCGAAATGTCTTCGAGCATACCGCGCACTGAGTCAAACTCATGCTTTGCACCTTCGATTTTAATACCGATCGGAGCATATCCCACCGAGCTGCTGAGCAAAAAGCGGCGCAACGGATGGGCGAGTGAAACCGCAAAACCGGTTTCAAACGGATAGGCAATAATGTTCGCTTCGTTCGCGCTGATTTGCTCGACGACAAACTCTTTCGGAAGAAGCGGTGATGTTTTAATTTTTTTCATGCTGAGCGCCCTTTCTTTAATGATTATTTCGAGTAAAGCTCGACGATTAGACGTTCCTCAACAGGGATAACAACTTCTTCACGCTCTGGGAGACGTGTAAAAATACCGAATACTTTATCCTGGTCGATATCAACCCACGGAGCAAGACCGGTTTGGTTGGTAAGTTCAACCGCACGAACAATTTGATTGTTCTTTTTGCTACGCTCGGCAATTTCAATTTTCTGGCCCGGTTTAACGCGGTATGACGGGATGTCAACACGTTTGCCGTCAACCATGATATGACCGTGGTTTACCAATTGGCGCGCAAAACGACGAGTCGTTGCGAAGCCCATGCGGTAAACAACGTTATCAAGACGTTGCTCAAGCAAAACAACCAGGTTTGTACCGGTGTTACCTGTACGGCGTTTCGCTTCGGCGAACAATGAACGCATTTGTTTTTCGCTCAATCCGTACATGAATTTGGCTTTTTGCTTCTCACGAAGCTGTGTGCCGTATTCAGAAATTTTAGTGCGGCGCTGACCGTGTTGGCCAGGTCCGTACGGACGTTTGTCAAGGGCACTTTTACCTGCTAGACGGCGCTCACCTTTTAGACCAAGGCTTACTCCGAATCTTCTTTCGATTTTTTCTACGGGTCCTCTATATCTTGCCATTACAAACCTCCTTACACGCGTCGGCGCTTAGGCGCACGACATCCATTGTGTGGTAGCGGAGTAACGTCTTTCATGAATGAAACGCGTACACCCTCGATAGCTCCAACACTTTTAACTGCTGTTTCACGACCAGAACCTGGTCCTTGAACTTTGATTCCCACTTCTTTGATTCCGTGGACCATTGCTTTTTCCATCGCCGCTTCTACTGCTTGTTGAGCAGCAAACGGAGTTGACTTTTTAGAACCTTTGAAACCAAGGCTTCCGGCCGAACTCCATGCGATCATGTTACCCATCTCGTCCGTAACGGTTACGAGAGTATTGTTGAATGAAGCCAGGATATGCACGATACCTTTGGCAATATTCTTTTTAACGATTTTTTTACGGGTTGCTTTTCTTTTTGCCATACTCTAATCCCTTACTTTGTGGCCGAGCCGACAGTTTTCTTTTTACCTTTGCGCGTGCGTGCATTGGTTTTAGTTTTCTGACCACGGCATGGAAGACCTTTACGGTGACGAAGACCACGGTATGAACCAAGATCCATCAACGCTTTGATGTCCATTGCAACTTCTTTACGAAGATCCCCTTCTACAGCGATACCGCTGCTGCGAATCTCTTTAGCGATCGTTGCCGCTTCGTCTTCAGAGAGTTCGAATACACGTTTATTGTAATCGATCCCTGTAGCGTCCAAAATTTTACGAGATGTGTGCAAACCGATACCATAGATATAGGTTAGACCGTACTCGATACGTTTTTTCTTAGGTAAGTCTACACCAGCAATACGTGCCATGCTTATCCTTGTCTTTGTTTATGTTTTGGGGTTTTGCAGATTACGCGAACTACCCCTTTGCGCTTGATGATTTTGCAATCGTCGCACATTTTCTTCACTGAAGAACGTACTTTCATCGGTAGGCTCCGTTCATTTAGGTCACTTGCCCTCGTAGGTGGATAATCATCACACCAATACTTCTAACTGCGTCAAACACAGTGAGAAACATTCAACCTGTGTGTCCGAGTGTGCAAAGTGGACGCGTATGATACAGCATTGTATGTTAAATTTTTATTAAGGTAGAAATGAAGGAGAGGCGAAGGTGCCTCTTTTATACGATCCGTATCATAAACGGGGTTTCCAAAACCGAATCGAGGTCTTGGAGCTGAAGCATCATTTGACGAATCGAGCGTTCCGTCGCTTCATGGGTAGCGAAAAGAAGATGGGCGCATTCGGTTTCGCTCGGGCGCTGAATCACCGCTTCGATCGAAATGGCATGGTCGGCAAACAGCTGGGTAATTTTGGCCAAGATCCCCGGTTTGTCCGAAACTCTCAAGCGCAAATAGTACTTGGAACGAATTGCGTCCGAGGGCTTGAGCTTCAATCCTTCCTCAAGCGGATGGTTGAATCCGAGCATCGGAGAACGTTTGCCGGAACGGACGATATCGATGATATTGGCGACAACGGCGCTTGCGGTTGCGTTGCCTCCGGCCCCCGGTCCGTAGTACAGCGTTTCGCCGACGCGGTCTCCGACGACACTGATACCGTTCATGACTCCGTCGATCTTGGCAATCATCGCCTCTTCGCCGACCAATGCCGCATGCACCCGAAGCTCCACCTCGTTGCCGTCGCGCTTGGCAATGCCGAGCAACTTGATGGTGTAACCGAACTCTTTGGCAAAAGCGATATCGGCTTGCGTTATCCCTTCGATCCCTTCGATCAAAATCTCTTCGGGCTTGGCGTCGATTCCGTAGGCGATCGATGCTAAAATCAGCAGCTTGTGCGCGGCATCGAATCCGCCGATATCGAACGTCGGATCGGCTTCGGCATACCCAAGAGCCTGAGCTTCGGCCAATACCGCCTCAAACGCCGCCCCTTCGTGCATCATTTTGGTCAGCATGAAATTGCACGTGCCGTTCATGATCCCCATGATCGAGAGGATATGATTGGCCGAAAGTCCGTCGCGAAGCGCGTTGATAATAGGGATTCCCCCGGCAACGCTGGCTTCGAATTCAAACGGGATATCCCCTGCGATCTCCTGGAGTTCGTATCGGTGGTATGCCAGAAGCGCTTTGTTAGCCGTAACGACCGCTTTTTTGTTTTGAAGCGCTTTTTTAAGCACTTCGAGGGGAAGTTCCACCCCTCCCATCAATTCGACGACGATATCGATTTCGGGATCATCGATGATGTCGTACGGGTTTTGCGAAAGGGTGATCGGAAGGTCCGCCGCTTTGGCAAGGTTACGGGCGACACCGCTTTTGACGACAATCTCATCCCCCGAACGGGCGGTGATAATCGAACGGTTCTCTTCGAGGATCTGTACGACGGCACGTCCTACCGTGCCGACACCGATAACGCCGACACGTGTCACTCGGGAACCTTACCGCTCATAGTGCTCAAAAAATGTTTGATGTTTTTGGCTGCCTGACGGATACGCTGGTCGTTCTCGATCAACGCGATGCGCACGTACTCGTCGCCGTAATCGCCGAATCCGATTCCCGGCGCAACCGCAACGTTCGCTTCGACAAGGAGGCGTTTTGAGAATTCAAGGCTTCCCAGGTGAATAGCGCATTCAGGAATTTTGGCCCAGACAAACATCGAAGCTTGATTACGGCGTACCGGCCATCCCGCACGGTTAAATGCTTCGATCAAAACATTTTGACGATGATCGTATTTATCGGTGATCTCCTGAACGCACGCTTGATCTCCGGTAAGTGCCACGGTAGCAGCGACTTGGATCGGGGTAAACATCCCGTAGTCCAGCCAGCTTTTGATCTTTTGAAGTGCGCCGATCAGTTTGGCGTTTCCGACAAAGAAACCGACACGCCATCCCGCCATGTTATAACTTTTCGAGAGGGTAAATGCCTCGACCGCAACATCTTTTGCCCCCGGGACCGAGAGGATTGAAGGAGTTTTGTAGCCGCCAAACGTCAAATCGCCGTACGCAATGTCGCTGATGATATAGAAACGTTCACGTTTTGCCATCTCAACGACACGGGTATAAAACTCGGGCGTTACGGTCGCGGTCGTCGGATTGTGCGGGAAGTTGACGACAAGATATTTAGGCTTTGGAAACGATACGTGGAATGCGTGTTCAAGCCGCTCGAAAAACAGATCTTCGTCCACTTTGTAATCTTCATCAAACGGCAGTTCCATTTTTTGAACATTTCCGCCGGCCAGAATAAAGCCGTAGGAGTGAATCGGATAGGTAGGATCGGGAACGACGACGACGTCACCCGGATTGGTGATCGCATAGGCCAAATGCGCGTATCCCTCTTTAGAACCCATCGTAGCAACCGCTTCGGTATCAGGATCAAGATCAACGTCATAACGGCGTTTGTACCAATCGCAAATCGCTTGACGGAGTTTTGGAATCCCTTTGGAAACCGAATAACCGTGCGTTTTGGTTTTTTCTGCCGATTCGACCAATTTTTTACGGATATGCTCGGGGGTATCACCGTCCGGATTTCCCATACTGAAATCGATAACGTCGCATCCGGCACGACGACGCGCCATTTTAAGCTCGTTTACTTCGGCAAATACATATTTGGGAAGGCGTTTAATCCGGTCAAATTGGATTTCATCAAACATGGGTACAACCTATGACTAAAAAATTGCGCCATTTTAACATAAGAGGCTTAGTTTATCTATAATTTTTCTCTTAGCGTCCGGGAGATTTGGACTCAACCCACATCCCTTCTCTAAGCGCTTTCATCCCCCAGAGATTTGAGACTTTCAGATAATAGGCGCCTTCAGGGAGCAGCAGTTTATAGGATTCTTGGGGTGATACGGAACGAAACGAATAAAGCACGTTCATCGCCCCATCGAGTACCGCGATATCGGGATACCATTGGCCGACGTACGGGGCTTCTATGTGAATGACCTGAGGGGCTTCGATCCGAAACCACTGAGGAACCTGCGTACGTTCCAGCTGTATTCCCTCTTCGTTGCCGATCATCGGGACATTCCAAACCCCTTTTTGGGCATTGACGCTTAGTTTGAGCACTCCCTTGGTCGAACCGTCGTTAACGGCTTCTACCCCTTCATCCGCAAGGTTTTCACTGAATGCCGCCAGATTGAACGCCCTAAGCCCTACCGCTTCCCCGGTTATCTCGCCGTGACGGTTTTGAACCGAAAAAGTGTGGATATCAAGCTTATAGCCGACCGTATTAAAACCGTTTTGAACCGTTTTTAAAGCGACCATCGGCTCGCCGTGAAATGCGATTGCGGTTTTGATACGGTTAGGTTGCAGGGCAAAGGCCAGCAGCGGTACCAAGACGATTATTCCCAGTCCTCTCATGCCTTAATCCTTTGAAATTACCAGTTTTTACCGCCGTTGCGTTCGAGAAACTCGCTTTGGCTTATCAGCCGGATCGAGCCGTTTTCAATGCTCAAATGAACCGTGTTTTTTTCTTTTAAAAGCTGCTGTCCGCTCTTTGAGTTAATCTCGACCATGCCGTGTCCCAGTACGACAAGCCAGTTTTTGCTCGTATCGATCACAATGGGCTCACCCGTAATTTTCTGGGTTTTGGTACCGGTACTCATATCAATCATGCCGACCCATACTTTATACTTTGGCAAAATTGTAGTGCTGTTCAGCGGCTGTGCCCCTGCAAGCGTAGGTTTGGTCGTGTTCAGTTCGGTACCCGCTACCGTTTGATTCGTCTCAGACGTTACATTGGTTTCGGCACTCACATTGGCCTCCGCCGGCTCTTTGATAGCCTCTACTGCCAGCGAACTCAATTTCATAACGTCTTCGCGCGGCGCATTCGAAAGAAAGCTCTGAAGAACATATCCTCCTCCGAGCAGTATTGCGATCGCGGCGGCGGCGGCAACAACCCATTTTTGTTTCGCATTTGACGGTGCTTGCAGAATCACCGATTTTTTCGGAATTATCAAGTCCGCATGCTTATCCCGATACATGTCGTATTCTTCACGCGTGTCGTTCAGATTGATATCATACTCGCGTTCCAGGATAGAAAGAAACCCCATAAACTGCACCCGGCCGATCTTGTCGTAGGATTTTGCAAGAAGCAGTTCCAGTTTATCCCGAGATATGTGGGTTTTTTCATGGATTTTTTCCGATCCAAGCGCCTGTAAGTCTTCGAACGTTTGATATTTACTCATCGCATCCTCTCCATCAAAATTGCGCCGGCCACGCCGACATTCAACGAATCAAAATCGTGCGCCATCCGTATGGAAACACCGTGGTCAAGCCCTTTTTGGACTCTGCCGCTCAGACCTTCGCCCTCGCTTCCCAGAATCAATGCCCGCTTGGGCTCAAAACGCATCTCGCGAACATCCGTCCCTTCCATCATCGCGCCATAAAGACTGAAGCCCGACTGCTTCAGCTCATGCATCACGTCATGGACGTTGTGCACGATCACCAGCGGCAGATCAAGGGCCGCTCCGCTGCTCGTGCGGATGATCGGCTCCAGATTCGGCTCCCGGATTCCGCAGATGACTAGGGCATCGACTCCCAACGCATACGCACTGCGGACCAGTCCGCCGATGTTTCCGACGTCCGTGATGGAACTAAGTACCACCACGAAATCGCACCGCTTCAAAAACGGGGAGGCATAGGGTACCACGGCGGAAATATCGGCGATGTAGCCTTGATGATTGCCCCCTTTGACCATTGACTGTGCGGCATTGGGAGGAATCCGTTTAACCTCGAATCCCATTTTCATGAGGTGGGAATACTCTTTTTTATCGAGCTCTTTGGCCACGTAAAGTGTTTTGATGCGGTCACGATGCCGCTCTATCGCATATTGAACCGGTTGTTTTCCATATATAAGCATAAAGTATTATATCCTAAGATTTCAAGAGGCGGGTGTAGCACTCTTTGGGATTTTCGCCCGTAATGCGGGCGATCAGTTTGGAAGCGGCTTTTTTGGGGATGTCCAGAGCCAGAATATCGGATTCGGACAACGAGGAGCCTCTTCCTTCGGAGGCTTCGATCACGACAACCCATTCGCCGCGGATATCGCCCCCAAGACGCGCGATCAGTTCCTCCGCAGTGCCGCGATAAAAATGCTGAAATTTTTTGGTGATCTCTTTGGCCAGAAACACTTTTCGCTCCGGTGCGGCCGCGGCGATTTCGCTCAGTAGTTTGTCCAGACGGGTCGGCGCTTCGTAGAGCACCGTCGTGTAGCCGTTGAACAACGCTTCCTGCAGCGCCGAAGTACGGTCGTTTCCTTTGTGCGGCAGGAACCCGAAAAAAAGCATTTTGGTTTCGACAAATCCGCTTGCGACGAATGCCGTCAGTGCCGCATTGGCCCCGGGAAGAACATCGTAATCGATCTCGCGATCGATGCAGTAGCGTACCAGCATCTGGCCAGGATCGCTAAAACCGGGCATACCCGCGTCGCTTACGTAAACGACGTTTCGGTCAAAAAAATCGGGAGAGAGAGCGGCGACGAAATCGGCTTCGTTATGGGAGTGGAGACTGATAAACTCCGGCTCGGATGTGCTCAATCCGTGCCGTTCTTTGAGTAAATGGAGAAGTTTTTTGGTAACACGGGTGTCTTCGCACAGTAAAATATCCGCTTTGGAGAGAGTCTCTAATGTACGAAGGGAGATATCGGCAATATTGCCGATAGGAGTGGGGACCAATGAGAGCATCGCGTCCCCCTTTCGCTACAAACTTAGCTAAGTTGGTAACGTTTTTTGAATTTATCGATACGTCCGGCAGTGTCTACTTGACGCTCAGAACCGGTGAAGAAAGGGTGGCATTCGCTGCAGATATCGACGCGAACCGCTTCTTTGATGCTTGTTGTTGCAAACGAGTTGCCGCATGCGCAAGTAACCGTGCACGCTACCACGTTAGGGTGAAGATCTTTTTTCATTGTTTTGCCTTGATGGACGACGGCGTTGTACGTCGGCCGGTATAGTTTTACATCCGTACTGGGGCGGATGATTTGGAGGCGAATTATAACGGAAAAAATCTTTTTTTACAATAACGCTGCCGCTATGGCGACAGCCGCCGTTTCGGAACGCAGAACCGTCGGAAGCGAAAACGATTTGACGTTCTTGAAAAGTTTCCGCTCGCTTTCGTCAAATCCCCCTTCGCATCCGACCACAACCGTTTCGATCGGTCCGCCGCCTCCCAGGGCTTCCCCCCCGAAATCCAGCACCGCCGCATCGGGATGATCGCTTAAAAAAGCGCTCAGGCTCTGCGATTCGGCCAATTCGATGACCGACGTCCGTCCGCATTGCATGATCGAACTCTCCATGAGGCGCATCATGCGTTCAAAATCAAGGCGAAAATTGCGTTGGGAACGGCGGCAATGGATAAACGTAATCTTGCTTACGCCCAGCTCGGTCAGCATCGGCAGCGTTTTGTCGATGGTCTTCGGATCGATCAGGCACCATCCGATATGTAGTTTCTTACCCGCTTCGCACGGCGCATTGCGGCAGTTCTCCAGATGAAAATACGCATTTCGACCGTCGGTGCGCTCCAACCGGTAGAGACATTCGTCCTGAAGGTTCTCTTTGGAACGCAATGCGATCAGATCGCCGGCTTTATGACGACGGACTTTAATCAGGTATTTGTAATCATCCCCCGAAATACTCAGTTCATCGGCACCGGCATCGGCATGAAGCAAAAACTTCATACGACGATCATCCAGACGCTCATTGATGCGAGCAGCGCCATTTCAATCCCCAAAAATCGGAACGCCTTGGCTTTGTACTGCGCGAATGAACCTTCCTGCGAAACATCGGTCCGCCGCTTGAGGGTTTTGTAGCGCTTGGCTTCCAGAATAATCATAATTACGGCAATGACGATCATCGCTACATTGGAGCCGTTAAACGCCAGATGCTTGGCCGCCATCATCACCGCTCCCGTAAAGAGGATAAGCGCTATCAATGACGCCGAGATCGGCATCACGATACGCATCCGTTTGGCATAGCGGATAACATGCTGCGAAAGTGCCAGCATCACGATGTTGAAGAAAACGACTCCCATCAGGACAATAACGCCGAAATAATGGATGTTCAATCCCGTTGCATACATAGCTTCCATAAAGGGGATTTTACCTTAAATTGCCTATAATGATCCATTATTTTCTCGAACATTTGATGCAAACCGATGCACAAAAATCCCAAGGAGACGAAATGGCGATCAGCGTAGAAGAGGCACTGGAAAAAATTTATACCCTGTCCAGAGCGCTGGGAAGCGAAATCGAGCCGATCGAGAATGCGGTACACCGTGTTTTGGCCCAAAAGGTCACCGCCGCCTATCCGCTCCCTTCGTTCGATAACTCGGCCATGGACGGCTACGCCGTGCGGGTGGAAGACGCGGGCAAAACCCTCCCCCAATCCTGCACCGTTTTTGCGGGTGATCAAGAAGAGATCCGCATGGTCGAGGACCAATGCATCCGTATCATGACGGGAGCCAAAATCCCCCAAGGATGCGAAGCCGTCGTCCCGATTGAAGAAGTCGCCGTGTCGGGAGATTCGATCACCCTCCCCTCCGCCATCCGCCCTTCCCAGCATATCCGTCTCAAAGGCGAAGACATCGAAACCGGCATGACGCTGCTGGAAGAGGGGACGCAGCTTCACGCCCATCATATCGCCCTGCTCGCCTCGCAGGGGATTACCCACGTTCGTCTCTACCGCCGCCCCAGAGTCGCCCTCTTTTCGTCGGGAAACGAGCTGAAAATGCATTACGAACGTCTGGGGGCCAACCAGCTTTACAATACTAATACCCCGACCTTCGCGGCGCGTTCCCGCGAGCTGGGATGCGACGTCATTTTTACCGGAACCGCCGAAGATACGCTTGACTCGATTCAAGATCATATCCGCAGCGCCCTGAACGCCGATTTTATCATCACCTCGGGGGGGGTGAGCGTCGGAGATGCCGACTTCACGAAAGAAGCGTTCGCTTCTCTCGGCTTTGAAGGCGCTTTTGAATCGGTCGAGATCAAACCGGGCAAACCGACGACCTTCGGCAGAATCGGAGAAACGGTCGTTCTGAACCTTCCGGGAAATCCCCTCGCTGCGGCACTGTGTTTCGAGCTTTTTGGCCAGAGCGCCATACTCTCGCTCAGCGGCCGAAAAGACAAATATCTCTCGACCATCACGGCCCGTATGGCCGAGCCGTTCAAGATGAAAAAAGGACGCAGATCGCTGATACCGGGATGGTTTGACGGCTCGACCTTTACCCCCAGTCCGAAATTCGGACCCGGAATGGTGCTGCCGCTTTCACGCGCCAACAGCTACATGATGGTCGATGCTTGTGTGGAAGGATTTGAAAAAGGGGCCGAGATCAAAATCATCCCGACGCGATGGTGCTTCACGAGCGAATCAAAAGGATCGCTAACGACGTTTTAAACCGTATCGGGGTTGAGGAAAACATCCCCGCTCAGGATTCTCTCCCATAACTGCGGATCGCTCCACCCTTCGCGCACCTCTTGGCTGAAACGGATGGCATCCAGGGGAATCGTTCCCATCCACTCCGAATAGGCATCTTCCTCAAAAGCCTGTGCGTATCCCGTATCGGTTTCATGGACGATGATGCTGTGCAGCTTCACCCCCTTCTCGCCGTTGATCATATGGGTGCATCCCAGCAATCGGTCGATCATCAAAAAAATGACGCGCGCAAACTGTTCGCACGAGGGAGAGACGGGAAGCTCGACCCAGCGTTCGGAGTGAGCTTTCATCGCATCGATGTATTCGCGGTTATCCGCATCCCAGATCGCAACCGCATGGTCGAAGCTGTCAATAAGCTCTTTCATCCCCTGCTTCATCAACCCGAAATCGTACACCATCTGCCCTCGGTCGAGGTATTTGGATTCGAACAGCACTTCGACTTTGTACGAATGGCCGTGGATCGACGCGCGGCACCGCTGCGTCGAACATCCCCGAACGACATGGGCGTTTTCAAATTTAAAAAGTTTGCGAATGATCATGGTAAACCTTCATTGATTAAGGTCACAATATGTGATCTTAAATATTAACCGTATTATACTCCGTGGTTTTGATCCCAGATGCGGATATGGAGACGGTCGGAGTAGATAAAACCGCGCCGTTTGCAAAACTCGATGACCGCTTCGCAGTTGGCCTCGATGTGTGCCTTGTCCCCGCCTAGAGGCATGCAATAGACAGACGTATAGGGATAGGAGGCGATAATGGTGTCGATTTCGGCTTCGATATCGCCGAGAAGCGACGGTTCATCGACGGTAAATTTGAAAAAACTCTCTTTGGCGTTTGCGACGATCGATGCGATCGCATCCTCTTTGACCCGCTTTTCCAACGGTTCGCCGCTGTTGGAAAGTTTGACCGAAAGGGCATAGGCCGCCTCTTTGTAAAAAGGAAACCGGCGAAAATCGGGGGCTATCGTCCCGTTTGTTTCAAACGTCACCCGGTGTCCCTGCGATACCAGATACTCGATGAATTCGGCAAAGACCGGTTCATTAGCGTAGATGAGCGGTTCACCGCCGGTAAGGACGACATCGACGTGAGGGGGCAGACGGTAGCCGTTCATGATCCAAATCAGCGTCTGAAGCTCCTCGATCTCCTGCCACATCTCGCCGAAAGCCTTGCGGTTGACCGCATACACGGTATCGCATCCGGTGATTTCGCTGCCGCAGGGGGCGATCTCGGTACATCCGAACCCCTCGCATGTCAGGTTGCAGCCGCCGAAACGGAAAAAGAGCGACGGATGACCCGTATACTTCCCTTCCCCTTGAACGGAGTAAAAATGTTCGACCAGATAGAGCATATCAGCCTCCCGTCTCGTAAAAAGCGCGGCTTGAGGCTTCGGCATCCCCTTCGCTCCAGCGGTTTTTCTCAGGTTTGGTGCGGATGACCTCTTTGAGCACCAGCGCCGCTTCCTTGATATCGCCGCGTCGCACCGCGTCGCGGATCGACATCGCCTCGTCGAAATAGAGGCAGGGGATCAGGTTCCCCTCGGCGGTGAGGCGGATGCGGTTGCATTTGGTGCAAAAATCGTCTTTGTGCGGTTCGATGATCCCGAATTCGTATCCGTCTTCGAGCTTGTAGTAATGTGACGGAGAGTGGCCGTCGAATCCTTCGTCCTCATAGGAATAACGGCTTTTGATGATCGACAGAAGCTCCGGGCTTTGCATCCCTTTGATGTTCACTTCGGCATGGACGTTTTCCATGTATTCGATGAAACGAACCGTCATCTTGCGTGCTTTGCAGTATTCGAGAACATCGAGGATTTCGCCGTCATTCAGCCCCTTCATCGGAACCATGTTCACTTTGACTTTCATCCCCACTTTCAAAGCCTCTTCAACGCCTTCAAGAACCTGCTTCAGCACGTCTTTTTTGGCAATCGTTTCGGCTATGTCGGGTTTGAGAGAGTCAATCGAGACATTGATGCGGCGAAGTCCGGCGTCATACAGTTTCTGCGCGGCGCCTTTGAGCAAAAAAGCATTGGTCGTCATTGCCAGATCGATATCGTTTTCGTAGTCTTTGATCATCTTGATAAATTTGTCGAGGTCTTCGCGCAGCAACGGTTCGCCGCCCGTAATACGGATTTTTTTGACCCCTTCGTCAATCGCTACTTTGATGAATTGAAACAGCTCCTCAAAACTGAGAAGATTCTCTTTCGGAACCCATGAAAACGGCTTTTCGGGCATACAGTACTGACATCGGAAATTGCATCGTTCCGTCACCGAAACCCGCAAATAATCGACCGTTCTGCCATAACTATCTACTAACAAATCTATCCTTCTGACTCAACCTAAGCAATCTGGCGGGAGTGTAGCGAAATGTTGTTTGGAGTTTTATTTATTGAGGAAATTAGAGGGAAAACCCCCAGAAGGGGTTCGTTTTCACCAGCCGCGAACGACTGCGTGGCACGCGGTACACGCGTTCACGATTTCAGAATAAGACTGGCTTGCTTTTGAAAATTGTTTTTTATCCAAAGCCCCAAGCATATCGGCAGATGCTTTGTCGATCCGTTTCGCGGCGTTAAACGCGATGTTGCTCATATGCTGTTTGTCTTTGGGAAGATATTTTTTGGTTGCTTCGCTGTCATGGAAAAGGGCATTCGCGTTATGAATCTCTTTTACCCCTTCTTTGATCAAAGCGGGAGTATTGTACAGAAACCCTTTTTGAACATTGTTCAGGCCGCTTTCCATCTTGCTCATATTTAACACCAAAGTTTCATTGGCCGTTGCGGCACCCGCGAGGAGTGCGCCAAGAGCCATCATTTTGATCATTTTCATCCATTACTCCTTAGTGTACTTCGGACCAGATTTTGCGTTTCCACAAATAGGCAAGGATTGCGAAAATCAGCGTATAAATCATTACCCAGATTCCGAGTGATTCACGCTCCGCTTTTTTGCGGTCGCCGATCTCTTCCATGTACGCGATAACCTCTTCCTGAGCTTTTTTATTCAAACCGGTGCGAGGCATTGCCGTTCCCGGCAAAAGTACCTGAGGATCATTTATGAAGCTATACAGATAGTGTTCTCCGCGGCTTTTGATGTACTGAGACAAATCCGGAGGCGTCGCGCCCATATAGGTCTTGATCGTATCGATAGGGGTAGTCGATTCGAGTCCCGCATACGCCATCGAGTGACATCGTCCGCACGCTGCTTCAAACGTCTTTTTATGCGATTCGGTTCCCGATTTCGCCGTCGGAGCGACCGATTGCAGATACGCCACGATGTCCATGATCTCCTGAGCGCTCATCCAGTTGTACGAAGGCATCGGGAACGCTTTCCCGCTCTCGGGAGTAAATTTATGCTGGAGCTTCATCGCGCTCACAGGATCATAAATAAAATTCGCCAAATAGTTTTTATCGTAAATCCATCCCGCACCGCTCAAATCCGGCGGAACGACGCCGTAACTGGCGGCCGCATCGGCATTCGGCATAACTTGCGGATGCCCTACCGACTCAATCGAGTGACACGCGATACAGTTGGCTTCTACAAGCACTTTACCGTTTTCGACGTTCCCGACCAAAGACGTATCGACGTTTTTAAGGTCTTTGAACGTAAAGTCCGCCGGGGCGACTTCAGGATGCATCACATGGTGCGCATACGGTTCAATCCCGTAATAGGTAATGCCGACAAGAGCAACAATGACGGCTAAGATTTTAAACTCTTTCATTATTTGCCCCCTACTTTTTTAGCTTCTGCTTTGGTAATGAACGGCAACGCCGCGAACAAAGTCAAAAATGTCAAAGACGATGCAAAACCGACCCATGCGTTCGCACCGGTCGGAGGCAATTTACCATACACGGTCAAGACGATCAAATCGACCATCATAAACCAGAACCAGTATTTGAAATACGGGCGCTGATTCGCCGGTTTCACCATCGGTGAACGGTCAAGCCACGGCATGAAAAAGAAAACGGCGTTCGCGATACCGAATGCGATCAGACCGAGATCTTTACCTGAAATGCCGCCGATCTCAAAGAAGAAACCGCGCAATACCTCATAACTCCACAGGAAATACCACTCAGGGTAGATGTGGGCAGGCGTTTTGAGGCCGTCCGCTTTGTCAAAGTTGATCGCATCCATTGCAAAACCGTAATGGAAGAACACCAGGTAAAAGAAGAACAGCATAAAGAATCCGAGGACAAAAAAGTCTTTGGACAAAAATACCGGCCAGAAAGGGACGACTTTGGACCCTTTTTTGTCACCTGCTTTGTATTTTTCCGCTTCTTCGTCGAAATCGAAGAATTCGCCCGCTTCGTTATTGACGTGCGGGAAACGCAACGCATAGAAGTGCAACACGATCGCACCGATGATCAACAAAGGAATCAACAATACGTGGAGCATAAAGAAACGGGTCAAGGTTGCGTCGGAAACATAGAAATTACCGCGAATCCAGACAACGAGTTCGTCCCCGATCACCGGAATACCGCCGAAAATCTCGGTAATAACGTACGCCGCCCAATACGACATTTGTCCCCACGGAAGCATGTATCCGCTGAATCCTTCGGCTGAGAAAAGGACGAACAGGAGCATCCCTGAAATCCAGATCATCTCACGCCCTTTTTTGTACGAGCCGTAGTAGATACCGGTAAACATGTGGATATAGATTACCAAGAACACAACCGATGCGCCGACCGCATGAACATGTCTAAAGAGCCAACCGTAGGCGACTTCTTGCATAATGGTGTAGTTGACGCTGTCAAAGGCCATATTGACGTCCGGTTTGTAGTACATCAGCAGGAAAATTCCCGATACGACCAAAAACGTGAACAATACGCTCAGCAATACGCCCATCGCCCACAAAAAGTTGATATTTTTAGGAATCCAATATTCCGTCATCATCACTTTGGCAAAGTTGACGACACCTAAACGCTGGTCAAACCACTCGAGCATCGAGTCTGCTTTTTTAAATTCTGCCATTGTTCCCCCCTTACGCTTTCGCTGCCATCATGGCTTTGTATTCGGGGCCTTCTTCGCCGAGTACAAGCGTTACGCCGTCAAGTTTGAACGGAGGAATATCAAGCGGCCGCGGCGGAGGTCCGAATTTGTTAATACCCGCATCGGTAAACTCGCCCCCGTGACAGGCGCATTTGAAATCATGCTGATCGGCGCGGTACGCCGGAATACAGCCAAGGTGGGTACACAACCCGATCATCACTGAAAAATAGTGGTCGCCGATTTTGACACTGCGTCCGTCGGTCGGTTTCATATCTTCGGTGTATTTAAGGACAAACACCGGTTTACCCCGCCATACAACGACTTCAAGCTTATTGGCTTCTAGCCCTGACACGTCAACTGTCGTGAAACCGGCAGACATGACGCTTGGAAGCGGATCCCATGTCTTTTTCATCGCGATAAGCGATGCGATCCCTCCAACAGCGGCGACGGCACCAAAGGCTTTTCCGATAAACCCTCTTCTGCTTTCATCCATCATTGTTATCTCACTTAATTTGGAAATTTAACGTTCCATCATAAGTTAAAAAGGTTTAAGTTTCACTAAAATCGAAAGTTTTCCTTATGAATTCGATTACTTTTGTGTTGCTTTTGTCGATTTGGTGATAGTTGTTTGATAAAGCGGTACTTATGGCTTGCATAAGCTGTTCTTGTGTCAATGCCGTTACGACGGGAATATTGAGCGTTGCAAACAAAGGGATGAAATCATCGGCATAATCGGCTCTTTGCAGATAGACCGGACGGCCGCCGCCCGCGAGGTTTTGGAGTACCGCCTGAGGCGATGCGCTGATCAAAACGTCGGTACGGCGGACCACCTCATCGTACGCTTCGGCATCATGGATCGTCCCGAAACTCTCCTTGAGGCTGTTTTCATACCCCAGAAAATGGTAAAAGCCCATCAGAAGATCCATTTTTGCCGGTTGAAAGACCTCCTGATGTTTTTCCAGATCTTTCTCGTAATCGTCATCCCCGAAAAAAAGGGCGGTCGGAATCGTTTTTTCAAGACGCTCAAAATAGCGTTCATCGACCACAACCGCTTTGCATATCCCCTCCCCTTCCAGATACGGAGAGATCAAAAATTCATTCGGATGTTTAACGTCTGCCGGATCGTCCGTAATACGGATAAAGGCGGAAAAGAACCGGGTCATATCTTCGAGCAGCGTCGGATTGAGTTCGGCGGAATCAAAAATAATTTTGTCCCCGTGCTGCGCGATTTGGGGAATGTTGCGCACCACGTCGACGCCGACGGCACATTTTATCCCGTAGTCGCGAGCCTGCGCGGCAATCCGAAAATCGGAGCACAGCAGCGTGATGTCCATGAAGTCCTGAAGCCGGTTGACAATCGCGGCCGCACGGTGAAAGCGGTCCAAACCGATGCGGTGACCCGTGTGAACGTAATAGAAATATCGCATTATTTTCCTTTTGCCGCCATGTGATATTCAATAAAGTTTGATAATAAAATTTACATACATGACATGCTTTTTAATAGTTTATTCTACACTATATATAGTTAAGCAATTTTCAAGCAAAAACATCAATTAAACAATATTGAAAAGTTTAATAGTTAATCACTATATTTTAATAATACGAAATGCAAATTATTGCCATTCATTACTCAAATGATTTTATCAATACAATCCAGCATGCACTGTCTTTTATAAATTTTGAATATGTCCCGTCAAGACCGCAAAACTTGCACGCAAAATTTCAATATTGTTATGTGCTTTAGCAAGACCTATAGAACCTTCGATAGAAGAGATAATAAATAAAGCTTGATCGTTAGGATTGAAATTGGTTTTAGTCTGGTTTAAATCTTTGGCAGATTGAAGTGTATTTTTAACCGATTCCTGCCAACGAGAATAAACGCTTTGCAGATAAAGAAAAAATGATTCGTCTTTGTCACTCATATCCAGCACAAAATTCATCAATGGGCAGCCATGTACAATTTTTAAAGGGCTGTTTTCATCTTGAAACGCATCGATCGATCAAAAAGACTTTGTGTTTGGTACACGCGTTATAAAAATGGTATCTCCATTGTTTTCGATAATAGGGATGGGTATCTTCCGCAAGACACTTAGGGCAAAACATGAGCCCGTTGTGGGTACGTTTGTCTTTGAGTTTACGAATCTGTTTTGGAGGGTAAAGTCCATGATCGGATTCGAATAGATAACCTTCTTCGCTTCTTAGCGACATTTGAGTGATTTGTTCGATGGACAATCTGCTTTTTTTCGCGAGGATTTCAAATAAAATTCGATCTTCTTTGAAATCGATATCGATGCGGCTAAGTGCACTGCCGTCATGTTTGAGAAACATAGAGATGAAAGTTGTAAGCGGATATCTGTGTGCAAACGCCGTTCGTGTCAGCCATGAACTGAGCAGTTCATCCTGTTGCGGCTGAGGAATGACTAAAAAATCATATCCCTCGACCCAACCTGTTTGTCTCATAGCGTTGGAAGATGCTGGATATCTTCGAGAATGATTTTTTCACGTCCGGAGTTGATCGCTTTTGCGGCCGCTTTTTTCATAAGATTTACGGTGCGTCCGATGAGCCCGTCGGATTTATTATATAGGGCATCGATGATCTGCTGATTATGCGCCATATTGGAAGCCTCTTTGAGCGGTAGACACGTCTCATAGGTCGCCACGAACGAGCGGAAGCGTTTGTCGTTGCTCCAGCGAGGAAGTTCGATGGATGGAAAACGCGATGCGGTTTCTCCGCTGATGGAGAGTGCTGAGTGGGCTTCGCGTGTACCGGCAAGGATGATTGAGAGGGAGAGTTTGTTGCTTAGCTGCTTGAGATCATTGATAAAAGTACGCTGTTTGTTGAGATTGCCGGTCAGCGCGTTATGGATTTCATCGATGAGAATCATCTTGGTATTGAGTTTTCGAAGGTAGTGTTCGACAAGTTTGGCTTTTCATTCTCCTCATTGATGACAGTCTTCATTTTCTGGACATCATAGACAAAAAGGTTTTGAATAATCTCCTTTTGCGTTTCCAAATAAGCCATATACTGTCTGAATTCATCAAAGTTACTTGTATGTTCTTTGATCTTGTCGATTAGTTCCAACCCGGAAGCAGAGATTCTGCATTTTCGAACATTATTTTTTTCACCGTCTTTTGAATCGTTCCCACTCTGATCTACCGTATCATCAGATAGTTCTTCATTTAGAATTTTTAGCTTCCCTTTGAAATCTTCAAGAATCAACTTTTCTGTTGATCGCTCAACATTCTTCAAACTACCACAGAGTTCCTTCTTTTTAGCTCTGGAAGTACTCTGCCTGTACTTTTTACTTCCGGAATCCGGTTTCAATCTTGGCGTAGTATTGGCCGGATTCTTAACAGGAACCCTTGGAAGATTATCAAGACCTTCTCCATCAAGAACCATATTGAATCCTGGATAGAAAGTCGTTAACTTGGTAAAACCGATCTCGGAATTGTCATTAGTTATCTCGTGCACATAGCCATAATGGATTTTGCTGCTTTCGTCATAAAACGAGCTATATCGTGCAGAAATAGAGAATTGGCCTCTTTGAGGAAACTTGGCTTTAATAGGAAGATGTTCCTCCACATTTTTGACAGTTCCATATTTTTTGATATATGCCAGCAAATACGTTCCAATTCGTTCAAAAGCTTCTATAGCATCCGGCTGACATAAGAAACGGTGAATGAAAGGGGCATCGTCTTCAGTAACATAATACGGAAGAACAATCGAAGCATTGTCAGGGTCGCATTCGACTTGCAAAAAGATATCATCTATTTTACAACGCAGAGCGGCCTCCCGAAGTATCGTGGATCGAAAGTAATAATAGCTCGCTATCACATAATGGGGAATGATCAACTTGACCGATTCTACATCGATCAAACAACAAGTGATTTCCTTAGCCTCATCCAGATAAGTATACTTCCACCCTATGAGCCTACCGATCATCTTATCGCCTAGAATATCGCCCAATCGGACATCATAACGGTCCTTGTCCAATTCCGTATTTATGGAAATGCTACCTTCTAAAATATTATTGTTTTTTTTCCGGGGTTTTTCTATTTTTCCGTTCTTATAGGATTGATGAAAGCGATAGTGGGTAAAAAATACTTCGGGAGGCATAAGAGTCTCAAAGAGCTCTTTTTTAGTGAGGTTTTGGACGATAACTCTGAAATAGCTGTTACCGATATCCTCAACCAGATCCGGTTTATAACCGGTAGGCATCAAAAACATAAAAGAATCATCAGGGTTGTCCATCATAAAATCTGGAATCAACTCTTTTGACTTAGCCATTTAAAAAAGCCTATTCTCAAACTTTATTGAGTTCATTATCAATCTTTATTGGGCATTATCAAACTTTTTTGCTTTTGACACGCCATTTTGATGTAAATATGCAGAATGTCCAGAGCGGCGGGGGTGATGCCGCTGATCTGAGATGCCGCCTGCAGCGTCGGAGGATTGAACCGGTCGAGCTTTTCGACGATCTCTTTGGAAAGTCCCGACACGGAGGCAAAATCGAAATCGGCCGGAATCGCGATATGGAGCATCGATTCCATCCGCTTAATGTCGTCGCTTTGTTTTTCGACGTAACGGGCGTACTTGGCCTCGATCAGAATCTGTTCCCGGATGTAGGGATCAAGCGTTTCGAATTGCGGAAATAACCGGACCAGCTTGTCCAAATCGAACGTTTTACGCGATACGAGCTGAAGCGCCGTCAGTTTATCGCTGATTTTCTCCTCATCCATGGTCTCGAGCAATGCTAGAAACTCTTTGTTCGGAGTGTACACGGTTTCTTCGAGCAGCTTCAGCCCCTCGGCGATTTGGCGCTGCTTGGTCTCGATCCGCTCCATCTGGGCATCGTCCAGCAACCCGATGGCATGGCCGTAGCGCCCAAGGCGCAAATCGGCCGTCTCTTCGCGCAGCAGCAATCGGTATTCGGCGCGGGAGGTGAACATCCGGTAGGGCTCTTTGGTCCCTTTGGTCACCAGATCATCGATCAGCACGCCGATGTAGGCTTCGTCGCGGCGCAGGATCAGCGGCTCTTTGCCCTGTAGCGACAATGCGGCGTTGATTCCCGCCATCAGCCCCTGTGCGGCTGCTTCTTCGTATCCCGTCGTCCCGTTGATCTGTCCGGCACAGTAGAGGTTGTTGATCTTTTTCGTCTCAAGGCTGTGGCGCAGCTCGGTCGGATCGACGTAATCGTATTCGATCGCGTAGCCGTAGCGGACGATCTTGGCATTTTCCATCCCCTGCACCGAATGAATCATGGCGCGCTGCACATCGGGCGGAAGCGACGTACTCATCCCGTTGATGTAGCACTCGGTGTTCTCCGCCGTCTGCGGCTCGATGAAGAGATGGTGGCGTTCTTTGTCCCGAAAGCGGTTGATCTTGTCCTCGATGCTCGGACAGTAACGCGGCCCGATCCCCTCGATTTGCCCCGTAAAGAGGGGTGCTCGATGAAAATTCCCTTCGATCAGGCTGTGGGTCTCTTCGTTCGTGTAGGCAATGTAGCAGGGGAGCTGTTTTTTTTCACGGGCGAATTTCTCCCGATCGGTCCGGAAACTGAACGGGTTGGGAAGCTCGTCGCCGTCTTGCAATTCCATGACCGAAAAATCGATCGAGGAGCTGTCGACGCGGGGGCATGTACCCGTTTTGAGCCGTCCGACGTTCAGCCCGAGTTCTCGGAGCTGATCGCTCAAGCCCTTCGCCGCGAATTCACCGAACCGTCCCGCTTCCTGCGTCACTTCGCCGATGTGAACGACGCCGTTGAGGAATGTTCCTGTTGTCAGGATGACGCGGGCCGCACGGTAATCGTTGAGCAGATGGGTACGGACGCCGACGACCGTACCGTCCTCAACGATCAGGGCATTGACCGTCTCTTGAATCAGACTGAGATTGGGGGTAGTGAGGATTTTGTTGCGGGCGATGACACGGTAACGGTCCATGTCGATCTGTGCGCGGCTTCCTCGTACGGCAGGCCCTTTGGTGATATTGAGGATGCGAAACTGGATTCCGGCTTCGTCCGTCAGCAGCCCCATCTCGCCGCCCAGTGCGTCGAGTTCGCGTACCAGATGTCCCTTGGCCAACCCGCCGACGGCGGGATTGCAGCTCGTCGCCCCCACCTGTTCGGCCAGAATCGATACCATCAGGGTATTGTGTCCCATCCGCGCCGATGCCAGGGCCGCCTCAACTCCGGCATGTCCGCCGCCGACTACGATAACGTCATAGTGCATAATATTCTTCTTTGCATAAATTATTAACGCAATTATAACCTCCAATGTTGAAACCTATAAAATCCAAAGGAAAAATAGCCTAGAATTAAGAAAACCTTTTGATGACGAGAGATTGCCATGAATAACGACAAGCCCAAAACATTGGAAGAAATGCTGCAAAATTACGATCCCACTCCGGTTGAATACGATCCGCAAATCGACGGTGATGAGGAACACCTTATCCGAGATCAGCTTCTGGAAGAGAAAGAGCGGCTCAAAGATGTTGTCACGAAACTTAAGGAAAAACAACGCGAGACCAGAAAAGTGCGTCGTTAAGGGTACGCCGCTATAATCTCGCAAAAACGAAAACGGAAAGGTTTGATCGATGCTTCAACGCGCATTTGATGCTTTTAACGCCGGTAACTATTCGGAAGCGGCGGAGCTGTTTGAAGGTTTGGCTCTTCAAAACGATCCTACCGCCCTTGCCTCTTTGGGGTATATGCATCAAAAGGGACTCCGTATGGAAAGCTCTTTGGAGAAGGCGTTTCACCTCTATGCCCAAGCCGCCGAGCTGGATGAACCGGCGGCCCTGTACAATCTGGCCCTCATGTATGCCGATGGGGTGGCGGTGGCACACGATCAGTTCAAAGCGCACGAACTGCTGCTGCGCTCCGCCGTTTTGGGATTTGCTCAGGCGCAATACGAGGCAGGGCTAAGTTTGGAACGGGGTCTGGGGTGCGTCCAGAACTTTTCTGAAGCGGCATTTTGGTACGAAGAAGCCGCCAAACGGGGCAATGCCAATGCCTTCAACAACCTAGGCGTCCTCTACAAAGAGGGGCACGGGGTCATGCAGGATTTTGCCCGGGCCTTTCTTTGTTTCTCACGCGGCGCCGAGGCGAACCTCGCCGAAGCCCAGTACAACCTCGGACTGATGTTCGATCAGGGTCTGGGGTGCGAGGCGAATCACGATCTGGCGCTGGAATGGTGCCGCAAAGCGGCCTATAACGGTCATGAAAAAGCCAAAAGCATTATCCGCTCCTTGCAAGAAGAGGGTAAAATAGTATTTTAACTAAGGGGTTTCATGTTTACGGGATTGATTCGAGAGATGGCGCAAGTGAAAAGTTTCGGAGGCAACCGCCTCAGCCTCAAAGCCGCACATAAACCCAAACTCGGCGACTCCATCGCCGTCAACGGCACCTGCCTCTCGGTCGTGAGTATCGAAAGCGACGGTTTCAGCGTCGAGCTTTCCCCCGAAACCCTCTCGCATATCGCAACCGAAAAACTTTCGGGACACGTGCACATCGAACCGGCGATGGCGATGGGGGATCGGTTCGAGGGGCATATCGTACAGGGGCATGTCGATACGATCGGCACCGTCCGATCCGTTACCGACAACGGCAACAGCTACGACGTCATCATCGACGTCCAGAGCGAATTCATCCCTCTTATCCCCCCAAAAGGCTCGATCACGATCGACGGGGTGAGTCTGACCGTTAATGACGTCTTTGAGGATGCATTCCGTCTCACGATCATCCCGATCACCATGCGCGAAACGCTGTTTGGCACCTACAAAAAAGGGACCCGCGTCAACATCGAAACCGACGTATTTGCCCGCTATATGCGCCACATTCTCAGCGCATCAAAACCCAAAAGCATGGGGTGGGACGACATCGACCGCATCCATTCATTGTATTAATTTGAACGACGAAGGAATACAATCCCTTCGTCTACGCTGGCCGCTATGGCGCTAAAGCTTGCCCCTTGCGGGGCAGAAAGGAAATATTCATGAAACCGCTTGAATGGATCATGCTGGGGTCGTTTGTCGCAGGGCTGATTCTCACCGGATGGAAACTCTACGCGTTTCTCCCGGTCCGACACCTCAGCGACGATGACACGACTCCCGAATCGGTCGAGCTGCTGGAGCGGATCATGCAAGAATGCGACCGCAGCGAACCGGGTCTCGACGACGAAGCGCTGTTTGAGAAAATCATTGCCCATCCCGAATTCGATTCCGCACATTTCTGGCGTTTTAACCTCAACCGTCTCCGCCATTTGATCGAGCACTACCGCTTCAAAGAGCCGCACTTTCGTCTCTGAGCGATTGCGTATGAGGGTTGCACTCTATCTTGTGCGCCATGTCCACCGTCTCATAATCCTCCAATACCCGTCTCGAGGCAAGCGTCGCGTTGCGATACCCTTCCCCCGAATTGAGGTAGACGTTAAAACCGTTTTCATGCAAAGCAAGCCGGGTCGCGAGCGCCGTCGAATAGGTTGTCACTATCCCCTCTTCGCCCATCAGCCGCGCAATGTCGGCAAAGTATTCTCTCGTCCACAGCATCGGATTGGTTGAGGGGCTGAACGCATCCTGATAGCACACGTCCCACATCCCTTCCAGCTCCCGCATCGCGGCTCTGGCATCGGTGATCTCGACGGTAATTTGCGTCCGCTCGTCCTCATAACCGCCCAATGTCGCAATGTCGGTGATAATGTTGCGATACGGTTCAAAGATATCGGGATAGGGGAAATCGCCCAGCGAAGCGACCAGATCGCCGTCGAGTTCGGGAGAATAGATTTCGAGGGTCGTATCGGGATAATAGATGTCACGGTAATAGAGGCTGAGGAGGGTGTTGAACCCTAGCCCGAAACAGATGTCGATGAGGCGGAGATGATCTTTGTCCGCGTGGAGCGCAAAAGCGGGCTCAATGTGTTTTTTGAGCGATTCGTTAAGGGCGCCGTCTTTGGTCGAATGGTAATGTTCGTCATACTCAGAAGAATACGCCGTATAACTCCCGTCGTCGCTTTGTACCCACTGCTTCACAGTCCGTTACCCCACATATGCATTTTCTTCGCCACAATCACATCGCACCCCGCTATCAAATCGGTGATCGTATTCGCCGCGCGAAATTCCGCTTTCTCCAAAAGAGCCTCGACTTCGGAACTTTCCACCGTCCCTTTGGACTGGACGACGATGATCTCGGCGGAGTTTTCGAGCGAGCGGTAAATCAGCTGCAACAGTTTTTGAGGAAGCGCATGCACGTGTACAATGTCTTGGAGAACGATCGTCTCATAATCGCGGGTGGCGGCACGGATCGGCGAACGAAAATCTTTGATCGTGTCTGTTTTGCCGATGAGAGGGGAGACGTGTTGCGTATGCTCACCCGGATAGAGCGAGATGTCTACCGTTGCGTTGAAGGGTTCTAAAAAGGTGCAGATATCAGAAATCAATCCATCGGCGTGCGAGGTCGCCACCATGATTTTCATCTGCGGCGACGTCTGAAAAAGATCGCAGAAGGAAGTCATAGTGACAAATCGTGCAGTTCTCTAAACAAATAGGCTTCGACGATATCGTCGATGGTGCGCTGATGCGGGGCGACGAGGACCATCATCTGATTGTCGATAAACTCCATAACCGGTTCGTAGTTGTTGGTGACGATGACCGCATCGAGCCACCCTTCGATGTCGGAGCGATCGGTATAGAAGTTGATCTCGACCACCCGCCCCTCTTCGATTTCGACGGTTGCCCAATGCGCTGCGCTCAAAATACCCGTGAGTTCAGACTCTTGGGTATCATCGCCGTCCATAGGCAACAGAAGCAGCATTATTTCTCTACCTTCGACAAATCAAGTGCTAACGCTTCGTTATCCATGATGTCGATGTCTTTGCGAAGTACTTCGGCGGCAATCGCTTTGGCGTCTTCGAGAGAGTGCATTTTGTACGTTCCGCATTGGTAGATATTGAGTTCGGGAATGTCATTTTGGCTTTTAACTTCGAGGATGTCTTTCATCGACGCTTCCCATGCATCGGCAACCGTCTCTTCGCTCGGCGTACCGATCACGCTCATGTAAAATCCGGTGCGGCATCCCATCGGAGAAATATCGATGATCTCGGTAGAGCCTGAGTTGAGATGATCGCGCATAAATCCTGCAAACAGATGTTCCAATGTATGGATACCTTCAGGAGAAAGTGTCTTTTCGTTCGGTTTGACAAAACGTAAATCGAAAACGGTAATGTCATCGCCCTTCGGTGTTTTCATCCCCTTCGCTTTGCGAACGGCGGGAGCGGGCATAATGGTGTGGTCTACACAAAAACTGTCGAGTAACGGCATGAAGATCCTTGATTTTTTATCTTTATTTGAAGCAATATTAGCATATTTCACTGTCGCATCGCTATAATTCGGGGATTAAACCAAAGGTGTAACCCTATGAAAAGCCTTTTCGACGATGCAACAGCCGTCCAATTCCGCAACGACCCTCTGGCCATGAGGGTCTATACGTCACAGCTGCTGGGCCGGGACAAAAACCTGGTTCTCCACGGAGGAGGCAACACTTCCGTCAAAATCGGTACGACGCTTTATGTCAAAGGGAGCGGCTGGAACCTCGACACAATCGAAAAACCGGGGTTTTCCCCGGTCGATCTTGGAACTTTGTGCGCCATGGCGGGGCGCGAGAGCCTCTCCGATACCCAAATGGTCAAGGAGCAGCGTGAGGCGATGTCCGATCAGAGCGCTCCGAACCCTTCGATCGAAGCAATTTTGCATGCGATCATCCCGTTTGCGTATGTCGATCATACCCATGCCGATGCCGTCGCCACCCTGACCAATACGCCCGAGGGCAAAAAGCTCGTTCAAGAGCTGTACGGTCCCGATATGCTTGTGATCGACTACGTCATGCCCGGATTTGAGCTGGCCAAGCATATTTACGATCTGACGCGCACGGTCGATTGGAATACCCTGAAAGGGATGGTTTTGATGCATCACGGCGTTTTTACCTTTGACGATGATGCCAAACGCGCCTACGAAAAGATGATCGACATCGTCACCGTTGCCGAAGAGTACCTCGAAGCTCGCGTTAGCCTTCCAAGTCGGGAGTGCGCCCGTAAAGCCGATTCGGCTCTCCTTTCGACGCTTGTGGAGGCAACATCGTCGCTTCGCGGCAGCGACATTACCGCCGTGCTCCTCGATTCGCCTCAAGCTCTGGCCCTTTCGAGTCTGCCGAATCTCAAAAGCGTCATTCGTAACGGCGAGCTCACCCCTGAGCATGTCATCCGCATCAAACCTTTTCCCGCGCTGATCCGCGAAGACGTCTCTGCGGGGATGGCTGAATTTGTGCGCGACTATCGAGACTATTTCGATGCCCATGCTTCCGGTGAACACATCTGCCTCGATCTCGCCCCCCGTTACGCAATCATCGAGGGTCTGGGGGCGGTAGCTCTGGGCAAAGACGCCCAAGAAGCGGCTGTCATCGCCGACATCGTCGAACATACGATCACCGCAATCCTCTCCGCCGAACAGCTCGGCGGGTGGGAATCGCTCACTCTTGCCCAGATGTTTGAGATGGAATACTGGGAACTTGAACAGGCCAAATTAAGGAACGCCAAATAAGCAAAGCCTATTCGGCTGCGCTCGCTGCTATGGCACTGAAGCTTGCCTCTGTCGAGGCAGATTAAATTACTGTAACAAAGGAATACAATGAAAATCACCAAAAAAGTGACCTTTATCGCCAAAGAGGAGCATATTGCCACGGTCAAAAAACTGCTAGAGGATATGGTTGCCCCCTCGCTCAAAGAGCCGGGATGTTTGTTTTACTACATTTTCCAATCGCAGAGCAATCCGCGTAAATTCTTCGCCGTTGAATCATGGGCGGATGAAGCGTCACTAGAGGGGCATAAACACACGGAACATTACGCATACTATAAATCGCACTATGAGCCGTTTGTCGATGACAAGTACACCGAAGAGTTAGACCTTCTCGACGAGAAGGCGTATAGTTTCTAAACCCCGGGAGCCTTCCACATCGGCTCCAATGTCCCCTCGCGAACCAGCTCCATCTGCTTGGAGTAGACTTTGAGCCATTTTTCTTTGATCTCACCATACTGTGCGTGATTGGCCGCGTTCGGCTCATACGTCCGCTCAATTTTGACGATCTCTTTCCCTGCTTCTTCAAAGCTTTTATAGACTCCTGCGCCGATTCCCGCAGCCATTGCCACACCCAACGCCGTTGCCTCTTTGACTACCGGAACACGCACTTCCAAACCTGTGACATCAGCCAATATCTGTGACCATAAAGCTCCGTTAGCTGCCCCGCTCGCAAAGGTGATGGAGCTTGGACGTACGCCGCTAAAGGCTTTGATGTTTTCCAGATTAATGGCACTCACGATGCAGGCGTTCTCTTCGAGGGCGCGAAACATCGATGCGACGTTGTATTTGGACTCATCCAGTCCCAAACCGATAAACGAGGGAGAGGCGTGTATCCACTCGCCGTAGTTCATCCGATCGCTAAAAATCGGGGTGATACCGTACGATCCGAGCGGAACCGACGATGCCATTTTTTCAAGTTCCGCATAACTTTTTCCGCACCCGAAGCTGTTTCTAAACCAGCGCATCACCAATCCCGTAAAAAAGGTGATCCCCTCCGCCTGTGACATCCCGCGAACGACGTGCGGGTTGACGCGCAGCAGCATCTCATCGGAGAGTTCGGCGTTGCTTGGGATATTAACCACCTGCTGCCAAAAACTTCCGCCCAATACGACCGCATCGCCGAGTGAAGAAGCTCCCAATCCCGCAGTACCGATTTGAACGTCACCGCCTCCCATAACGACGAGGGTTTCCGTGCTCAATCCTGTTTCAGACGAGGCTTCTGGAGTGATGTGACCCAACACCTCTCCGCTCTCTTTGATTGGAACAAACACATCTTTAAGGCCGCATTTTTGGAATTCACTTTTGTCCCAAGTACGATTTTTAAGACTGAAAGCTCCCGCCGTTCCTGCATTGGAAGGCTCAGACGCCAACTCTCCGCTGAGCTTAAAGAGTATCCAATCGCTGATCATCGTAAAATAGCGGGCTTTGTCGTACAGTGAGGGACGATTGTTTTTCAGCCACAGCAATCGCGGTGCGGCAGAGAGCGCAAAAGTTTGGCCGCTTATCGCGTAGCTTTCCCGTTCTAATGAGGGATGTGTGTTCTTGAGATAGGCGACTTCCTCGCCTGAACGCCCATCGACATTCGCAACACCCCAAAGTTCACGTTTTTCACCGTCATAAACGACAATCCCCTCACGCATACTTGAGGCAGAAACCGACACTATTTCCGAAACATCGATTTTTGCATTAGCTATGGATTCTCGGATACAGCGCTTGGCGAGATCCCATCCGCGCACAAAATCAAAACCCATTGATCCCGCAACGTCCGCTTCGGCAATATGTTCCCATTCGTATTGTGCAATGGCGATTTGATTACCGAGGGTATCAAAGATAATGGAGCGGATACTCCCCGTCCCAGCATCGAGTACGAGAAAATAACGGCTCATTTCAGCTCTTTCATGTTCACAAATAGCTCCATCGGCAGCCGTTGTTCTACAATTCCTTCGATCGGCCGGATTTCGATGTTGCAAATAGAATCCTTAAGCTCTTCGGCCAGCTTCAGCAGCTCTTCTTTGCTGTTGCGTTTGGCGATTCCGCGCGCAGAGCATCCGGTAACACCCTTGTGGTTATACGTCATACGATACATGGCAATTCCAAAATAGTTGTTTTTGAATAAAAAGCAAAGAGAGTTCCAATAGTATGAAAAAAGATTATTTAAAAAAGAATGAGGAGGGTTGAGAGGGGAGGAAGTGTCTTAGACACTTGCCTCTTCGCGACGCTGGAGGTAATCCCATTTCGCATCGACGCGGGCTTGCCACTCTTCGATGAGATGCTCGTATTTGCTGGTAAACAGGTGCTTAAAACGTCCCTGTGCACCGAGGTAATCGCGAACCGGAATAACGTTCTTCGGACGGTATGTGATGTTCAGCTTGGTACCGTCGATGATTTCGTACAACGGGAAAACCAACGAATCGGTTGCCAGATCGGAAATAGCGATCGTGTCTTCCGGTGCGAATTTCCACTCGGTCGTACACGCCGACATCGCATTGATATAAACCGGGCCTTCTGCCGCAAATCCTTTTTGGATTTTGGCTACCATGTCTTTCCATTTGTTCGGAGCGACCTGTGCCACATACGGAGCGCCGTGTGCCGCCATGATGGCCATCATGTCTTTTTTGTTCATTTTCTCACCGTAGCTCACGCGGCCGGCGGGAGTCGTCGTTGCAGACGCACCGATCGGTGTCGAAGACGAACGCTGTCCTCCGGTATTGGCGTAGACTTCATTGTCCAAACAAACGTACATCATGTTGTGTCCGCGCTCGAAACATCCCGAAATCCACTGGAAACCGATATCGTACGTCGCACCGTCTCCGCCGAAAGCGACGAATTTAGGAGTACGATCGGGCTGTTTCAGACGTCCTTTGGTTTTAAGCGCTTTGTACATTGCTTCGGCACCCGCCACAGCAGACGAACCGTTTTCGAATCCGATATGAATCCACGAAGCATCCCATGAAGTATACGGATATACCGCCGTACACACCTCAAGACATCCTGTAGAAGCGGCAAGAATCAAATCGTCGTTCGTAGCGTTCAGGACTTCACGGACGATGATCGAGTGGGCACAGCCCGGGCAAAGAAGGTTCGCACCTTCAAAACGGTCAGCAGAGGTCGAAAACTCTTTTAGGTTCTTGATTTTTTTCATTTCTGACATCGCCTACTCCTTAGAAAAACGAAAGTTTCGGTCCGCGTAGACCGATGTATTGCTGCAATGGAGTGGTCGGTTTACCCGCGTCCATGTTTGCTTTAAGATCGTTATAGATCCCTACCAAATGTGCTTTAGTCAAATCGCGTCCGCCCAAACCGTAGATATAGTTTGTCAAAACGGCGTTCGTTCCGGTATTGAAAAGAGACCCGGCAAGCTCATTGTAAAGTGTCCCGACAGTTCCGTGCGGGCTTGAGCGGTCCAATGCCGCAATCGCTTTTACCCCTTTGAGTGCTTCAGCAATTTGTTCCAACGGCCACGGACGGAATACGCGGATTCCGACGACGCCCGCTTTGATTCCCTGCGCGCGAAGCTCGTTCGATACCTCTTCGGCAGTCTCTACCGACGTTCCCATACATACTACGGCGATTTCAGCATCTTCCATGTTGTACGTTTCAACGATATTGTATTTGCGTCCGGTCAATTTTTCGAACTCATCGAATGCGGCCTGGATTTTTGGCAACACAACCGTCATCAACGCGTGCTGCTGACGTGCTTTGTGCTCAAAATGCCAGTCTTCTTCAGTTTGTACACCGTGTGTTACGGGATGATCCAAATCGAGCATGTCGTTCATCGGTTTGAATTCGCCGATGAAATTGTATGCTTGCTCATCACTCAAAGTTTTGACACCCTGAGCCGTATGCGACGTCATAAACCCGTCTTGGTGAACCATCGCCGGAAGACGTACATCGTGATCTTCCGCAACTTTAAACGCAATCATGTTCATGTCGTACGCGTTTTGAGGGTTATAACAATCGATTTGAATCCATCCGCTGTCGCGTCCGAGATACATGTCCGAGTGGTCGCCGTTAACGTTGAGCGGCGCACCCAAAGCACGGTTGACGACGTTCAAAACGATCGGCAAACGCATACCTGATGCAGAATAGAGGGTTTCAACCATCAAAGCGAAACCTTGTGAGCTGGTTGCCGTAGCAACCCGTCCGCCCGCAGCTGCCGCACCGATACAGCACGACATCGCACCGTGTTCGGATTCGGTCATTACGAATTCGCCGTCGACATAGCCGTTGGCCGTGAAATTAGCGTAGTTTTCAACAATCGGAGTCGATGGAGTAATCGGGTAAGCGGCAACAACGTCTACCTGTGCTTGGCGAAGCGCGTGGCTTGCCGCCATATTCCCGTCCCAGACTTCAATGTCGCGTAGTTCCATTGTATCAGCCATTAGTCTTCCTTTGGTTCTTCTGCTTTAGCATTTTTATCTTTTTGAGGCCATTCGGCGAGGGCCATTTCTTCGTCTTTCTGCTCCGGGAACATCAACAGTGATTTCGGATTCGTCGGACAGACTTCCACACAAATACCGCACCCTTTACAGTGGTCATAATCGACACCGACCATTTTTTTGTCGCGGGAGATAATCGACATATCCGGGCAGTACACCCAGCAAAACTGGCAGTCGATGCAGTAGTCTTTGTTGAAAAGAGGCTTTTCGATACGCCAGTCGGCAACGCTCGCCGTGAATGAGCTTGATTGCGAATAAGGGCGATTTTCGGGAAGCGTTGTTGCGATATCGCGCACAGCCCCCTCAAACGTTCGGAGCATGGCGCCGATTTCGAACTCATCCCATCCTTTTTTTTCCATCATGTGCTCCTTATTTCACTTCATCATACGCGCGTTGGATCGCGATCATGTTGGCATCGATAATTTTTTGAGGGAGTTTTTTAAGAACTTTAACCATGCTCTCTTTGAAAAACTCGATATCGTACATTCCCGATACTTTCATCAATGCACCTAGCATAGGCGTGTTTGGAATCGCTTTTCCGATGGTTTCCTGGGCAATTTTAATGCAGTCTACGGTGTAGACTTTTTTCCCTTGCAGTTTCGGCTGGGACGCGACAAGCTCTTCAGTGCTCATGTGCGTCGTTACGATGTAGATCGTATTGTCTTTTTCGTTCGCGGTGATATCGGCGACATAAACCAGAGCCGGGTCGATAACCAAAACATAGTCAGGTCTCATATATTTCTCGTGGTTCAAAATCGCTTTGTCGTCGACACGGTTATACGCCGTCATCGCCGCTCCGCGTTTGGCTGAGCCGTAAAACGCGAATGCCTGAACATGCTTACCGGTGGTGGATACAACGTCTGCAAGACCTTTTGCACCTGTAACGGCACCTTGCCCGGCTCGACTATGCCATCGAATCTCTAGCATGAATTCTCCCTCATGACTTAAGTTTTAAGTTGAATTTTATCAATTCGTGTATTTTATGAAAGTTGCTCTTAAATGTAGCTTTTCACTTTATGAGAGTCTGACTTGGAAAGAAAATATGTTACTTTCAGCCCCGTTTAGCGATATATCGGACCGCTTCGAGGGCATCGGGTTTTATAATATCTGTTAATGTGAGTAATTGTTCCGCATTATCATAACCGCTGGTCACCGCGACACATCCTATGCCGGCACGATTTGACGCTTCGATGTCCAAACGGGTGTCGCCGATCATCCATGCCGATTCCTTTGTCGCGTTCATCCCCTCAAGGGCTTTGTGAATCGGCTCGGGATGGGGCTTGGGGTTGTCGACATGCTCGCGGCCGATCAACACCTCAAAGTGTTCCATAACGCCGAAATGCTCCATCAGTTCGCGCGAATACAACCCCGTTTTCGTCGTGACGATCCCCAGCCGTGCAAAGGCGGCCGCTTCTTTGATCGCCTCGATAGCGCGCGGCAGCAAAACGGTTTTCTGACGCGAAATCTCGCGGTAATAGAGTTTATATACCGCCACGTGCGCATCGATAAGCGGCATCGGAACACCGACGGCGGCGAACATCGTCTCAAGCGTATGGCCGATCTGCGACGTAATCACCGAATCGGGCACCTCCCCCAGCGCTCCGTGTTCTTTCAGTGAGTGGCGAAAGCTCTCTAAAATCGCCTCCGTCGAGTCGATCAATGTCCCGTCCAAATCAAAAAGGATTATTTTGTTCACTTTTTCTCCCAGCTGATATAATTTTCCCAAATGCCGTTAATGGTGGGTTTAACCCCTCGGATAGAGCGGCTGTAAACGTTGATGTCGTTCGGAATCACCAAAAACAGATAGGGGTTGTCTTGTGCGATCTTGGCATAAATGCGGCGCTGCAACGCGGCAATTTTTTCCGGATCGACCGTTCCTTCCATCTCTTCGATCAACCTATCGACCGTCTCGGAGCGGTAACCGACCAGATTGAACCCTCCGGGAACGTCGCTCTCGGAATGCCAGAGGGCATACGGATCCGGCGTCAGAGAGAGGGCCCAACCCAGCAAGACGGCGTCGAATTGGCGCGGAGCGACAACGGTGTTCAAAAATGCCTGCCACTCCATCACTTTGAGGGTCACTTTGACGCCGATTTGCGCCAGCTGCCGCTGCATGATCTCCGCCGCATACGGACGGATCATGTTGGAATTGGAGGTGGCGATTTCAAACGTCAGAGGGTGTTTTTCGTCGTATCCTGCCGCTTTGAGCAGCGCCTTGGCTTTTTTCACATTCCGATCGGGGGCTTTTACGCTGCCGTTGTAACCGTTGCTCCCCGGTAAAAAAGGGCCGGTGCATACGCTGCCGTGTCCCAAAAAAAGCAAATCGATCAGGGATCGGCGATCGATTGCCAACGAAAGCGCTTCGCGCACTCTGGGGTCCTGAAACTTTTTGAGGCGCAGGTTAAACCCGAGGTAGGTGTAGCTGTGGGAGGGAAGTTCGAGTGTTTTGAACTGCTTGTGAAACGTCTTGTCCAACTGCCGCTCGTACTGCATCGGCTCCAACGCGCTCACATCGATCTGGTTCGATTTGAGCATTAAAAACCGCGTCATCGGATCGGCGATGACGTGAAAAACGATCCGGTCGATCTTGGGACGATGTTCAAAATAGCGGGGGTTGGCTTCGAGAACGATCTGTTTGGAAAATTCAAGCTTTTTGAGAATGTAGGGACCCGTCCCTACGGGTGCCGTATTGAAGCGGCTTCCCATCACGTCGCTTTCTTTTTCCAGAATGTGGCGGGGAACGATCCCCATCATCCAGATCTCAAGCGCTTTGAAGTAAGGTTTTTCGTATGCCACCCGCAGCGTATAATCGTCGACGACGCTGAGCGATTTGACAACCCGAAAATCGCTGGCGTAGGGGGTAACGACCTTCGGCGAGCGGATCAGCTCGTACGTATAGGCGACATCCTTCGCCGTCAACGGTTTGCCGTCATGCCACACTACACCGCGGCGAAGTTTGAACTCGACCAGCGTCGGGGTGAGGAAGCGGTACGACTCGGCCAGATCGCCGATAATTTTTTTGCCGCTCTCGTCGTATTTGACCAGCGAATTGAATAAAAAACCGGAAATGGAGGAACTGGCCGAATCGGTCGCGATCAGGGGATTGAGACGTGCGGGATTGGAAGAAGCGCTCAGATGGAGCGTCGAAGCGATCAGCCAGACGCTTTGCACAAGCAGAAGTAAAACTTTCAATCTCAACCCGTTTTTGGGTGAGATTATAGCATTTATTTCGCTTCTACGATGCGGCCGTTAAGGGGCTGTACCGGGCGGTAGTTGTGATCGTAGAACTTTCGCATCGCGGCAATCTGCTCCGCCGTCGCGCTTTGGATCTCTTTCATCACATACCAGCGGACGTTTTCGCTGCACGGCGGAGTGGTCAGAGACCCCATGAAGTGAAAGTAGCGGTCGCTGTTTTTCGGAAGCAGCTGAGCCGGGTTGAGGATTCCGGCGGTGCCGACGCCGCTCGTTACCGTATCGAGCATCGCATTGCGCTCTTTTCCTTCTTCGAAAAGGACGCCGACGACAAGAAGATTGCCGAATGTGCTTTTGTGTACCATATGGGCGACCAGATCATACTGTTTGCCGTTGATTTTCTCTTCGCTTTTACCGTGAAAGTGAAATTGTACCAGCTGATAGTCCACCCCCTCGACACTGATTTTTCCGCCGTTTTCGACATTGACCTGAATGGCATGGCCGTTGTCGACGATCTGGCTTTTGGCCTGAACGTTTTCATCGAGCGTGATAACATGGCTCGGGGCGATGGAAACGGTATCGGCCGTTTTGATGTCAATCGGAGACTGGGCTTTTCCGTCTTTGCAGATCGCACTGAAATCGCACCAGTGGGCTGGTCCGTGAGCATCGTAATCCCAGTGGGGCGCGTGGTGTTCTGAGGCATACGCTCCGAAAGAGAGTAACGTAGCCGCTAACGAGAGGGCAAAAGCATTTTTCATTCAAATTCTCCTAAAATAATCAAACCTTATCTTATCGGAGATGCTTTCCTCGCGTCAAATCAAAATAATTGGGGGTAACATTCAATTTTATTGAGTCATTATTCCTGTATGCAATGTCAGATCGATGCGGTATGACACCTCATCCTCGGAAATGGTGTACTGTATCCCGATCTCTTTGCAAATGCGATCCAGCATCTTCTGGCCGATACGGGAACTGAAAAGGTATTTTTCGCCCCCTTTTGGATTGTCGATGATGATACTTTTTTGGACGGCATCCAGCATCACCGTGATTTCGCTCCCCTCTTTCGCATACGTGAGGGCATTTTCGATCAGAGCCGTCATCAGCTTGCCGAACAGTTTGCGCGGAGCCTGCAAAAAGAAACTTTCCCCGCTGACATTGATTCTCAGCCCTCGACGGCGGGTCAGAATATCCACTCTGGAAATGACATCGTGTAAAACGTCGGCAATCTGAAAGGATGAATTCTCCTCAAAATCGGAACTCTCAAAAAACAGGACGTTTTTAAGTTCCGACATGAGCCGTTCGATGTCATTTCCCAATTCCACCACCATTTTTTCTTTCGAAATACGGTCGCTGATCGCATACACGTCCAGTCGCGCCCGCATCAACGCGATCGGCGTTTTAAGCTCATGAGCCATCTCTTTGAAAAGCGCTTTTTCTTTGACGCGGAACCCTTCCAAGCGGTGAACCAGCGTCGAAAATGCGTAAGATAGCTCATCGATCTCCTGCCCGGGATTGTTCAGCGTAAATTCGAACGGATCACCGTTTTTCCACCCTCTGGCCCGCTCGGCCAGGATAGCCAGCGGCCGCATATAACGCTGCAACAGCAGAAAACTGACAATCAACACGAAAAGAAGCGACACCAGATAGCGGGCGCCCAGTTTTGCCCCGTATTTAGCCACAGAAGCATCGATCCTATCGTGATCGCTGACGATACTCAAAAAGAGGTTATTTTCCAGAGGAATCGAAGCACTCACCTCTTTGTCACCCGGGATGTGGGGAATACGCCCGACTTTGAAACGGACATGGCTTGCCTCGGAGTCCTTGAGGATCAATACGTTGTGCGGAATGGAGTACAAAAAGGATAGATCGCTCGATAGAGTGAGAGGTTCATGGATATATTCGTCTTTGCTCTCAACGAGCAGATGGTTCAGTACTTTCTCCAAATCGTCGATTTTTTCCTCGTGTATCGTGCGCACCGCGACCTGCCAGTTGACGGCAAAGGCAATCGCGATCAGCAGGGAAAAGAGAAGGACGATTTTGAGTTTCAGGGAATTAAAACCGGTTTTCAATGACATACCCCCGCGTTTTGACGGTCTTGATCACTTTGGGATCGAGTTTTTTGCGGATCCGTGCTACCAGCTCGTCGATCGCATTGGACGTGATGTTTTGGGGATTGTCGTACAAAGCGTCCAGAATCTCTTCGCGCGTGACAATCTGGGGCGCTTTTGAGAGAAGATAAAAAAAGAGGGCATGCTCGTTTTTACTGAGTACGACAGGTTCCCCGCCGCGTGTCAGGGATTCGCTTTCCGAATCGATTTCAATCCCCTCAATCATGAAACGGCGAACGCCGAAGCGACGCGAAAGAGCAGCGATCCGGGCACGCAGTTCTTTGATGTCGAACGGCTTTTCGAGATAATCGTCCGCACCGAATCCGAACCCTTCCACCTTATCGTCCACTCCGCCCAATGCGCTCAGAACCAAAACGGCCGTTCCGGCGTTTTTGGCCTTGGCATAGGCGATCAGCTCTTTGATTCTGTCCGTTCCGTGAAAGGTACGGTCCAGGATGACCACCGCATAATGAAACGCATCGAGATGTCCTTTGGCTTCTTCCACCTCCGAGGCCGTATCGACGATCCATTCATCCTCCAGCGACATCCGCAGAAGTTCAAGGAGCTCTTTTTCATCGTCGGCGATCAATATGCGCATATCAGAGCTCCTCCATCCTGTGGGCAAATATTTTGACGCTTTTATCCCGCAGCGTCGCTTTAATGTCGGATGCAAGCACGTCGGCGGCCTGTGCCTCTAAAAACAAGCGAAACAACCCGAATTCGCGTCGGGCGCTCACCTGCTCTTCGGCACTGATCAAAAACGCTCCGGCCGAATAGCGATTGCAGCGGAAAAAATAAAAGTCATCATATCCTCGGGAGAGCAAAAAATCAACCAACGCATCCTTGACCCCCATCTCGAAATAAATATCCAACCCTTTTATGCTCATTTTTGAGTCCTTTTGTAGAGGATTTTAAACGCCGGAGGCAGAATCAGCAACGTCAAAACGGTTGACGTCACCAATCCGCCCAAAACAACGATGGCAAGCGGTTTTTGGACTTCGCTGCCGACCCCTGTCGCAAACAGCAGCGGCAGTAATCCCAACGCCGCGATAAACGCCGTCATCAATACCGGCCGCAGACGCCGCTGGGCGCCCATACGGACGGCATCGTCAATAGTGCACCCGTTTTTCAGCAGCGCGTTGAAATAACTGACCATCACCACCCCGTTCAGTACGGCAATCCCGAAAAGGGCAATAAAGCCCACCGATGCCGGAACCGAAAGGTATTCTCCCGACACGAACAGCGAAATCACTCCGCCGGTGACGGCAAAAGGGATATTGAGCAAAATAAGCAGCGTTATCGGCACGGAACGGAACGTAAAAAACAAGATCAGAAAGATCACCCCGATGGAGAGGGGGATCACCATCATCAGCTTCGCAGCAGCCCGCTGCTGATTCTCAAACTGTCCGCCGTACACGATGCGGTACCCCTTTGGGAGTTTGACGTCTTCGGATATCTTTTGTTTGGCTTCTTCGACGAATCCCACAAGGTCACGCCCTTCGACGTTGGAGCGTACGGTGTTCAGCCGTTCCCCGTTCTCGCGATCCACTTTAAGGGCCCCTTCGCTCGTCTGAATATCGGCAATGCTCGAAACGGGAACCGAAAAACCGTCCGCAAGCGGAAGTTCGAGGGATTTAAAACGCTCGATATCGGCCGATACCTCTTCGTTCATCCGCATAATGACCGGGATACGGGAATTTCCGATCGGAAGCTCATCCACACTCACCCCTTCCAAAGCCACTTTCAAAAACAGCCCCAGTTCGGCCGAATCGACGCCGGTTTTGGCCGATTCGATCCGGTTGGGTTTGACGCTGAGGTAATTGACCCCTTCGTTAAGCGTCGTGAAAACCTCGGTTGCCCCGTTCATCCCCGAAAGGGTGTCGGCAATCTCTTCGCTGAGGCGGTTGAGGGTGTCGATGTCGTTTCCGTAGATTTTAACCGCCAAATCCCCACGCGTTCCGGTCAGCATCTCCGACACCCGCATCTCGATAGGCTGCGTAAATCCGAAACTGATCCCCGGAAAGTCGCTTACCGCGGCTTTGATTTTGTCCTTGATCTCTTCTTTCGAAGCGGCTTTCCATTCCTCCTGAGGCTTGAGGGCGATAAACGTATCGGTCTGATTCAGTCCCATCGGATCAAGCCCAAGTTCGTCCGATCCGGTGCGGGCGACGATGCTTTTGACTTCCGGCACTTTCTCAAGAATCGTTTTTTGGATCGCGAGATTGAGTTCTTTTGATTTTTCGAGTGAGATCGACGGCGGAGTCTCGACTCCCAATATAATGTCCCCCTCATCAAGTGTAGGCATGAAACTTTTGCCGACGAACAAAAACAGCGTGAAGCTGAATACCAAAAATACAATCGCGCTCACAAAAAGCGTTTTGGTACGCGTCAGCGAAAAATCGAGCATCGGCGCGTACAGACGGCTGAAAAAATGCCCCAATCGGGTCTCTTCATGCTGGGTACTTTTTAAGATCAGCGAACAAACGACCGGAATCAGCGTCAGCGACAAAACCAGTGAACCGAACAGCGCAAATACGATCGTCATCGCTACGGGGGCGAAAAGTTTCCCCTCCAACCCCTCCAGAGTCAGCAGCGGCAAAAAGACGACGGCAATGATCAAAATGCCGCTGAAAACGGCCGTAGAAACCTCTTTGGTCGCACGATAAACCTGATGCAGTTTCGGCAGTGACGAATCGTTTTCGCTGAGTTTGGCAAACGCGTTTTCGACGACGACGACCGCCGAATCGACCAGCATCCCGATCGCAATCGCCAATCCTCCCAGACTCATCAGATTGGCGCTAAGGCCGAAATACTTCATCATGACAAACGCGATGGCAAGCGAAAAGGGGAGGATCACGCTCACCGCGATCGCGGCTCTGGCATCCCCCAAAAAGAGCATGAGCAGTACAACGACCAAAACGATCGCTTCGACCAGCGCTTTTGAAACGGTGGAAACCGCTTTTTCAATCAGTTCGCTCCTGTCGTAAAACGACACGATCGTGACCCCTTCGGGCAATTGCGGCTCAAGTGCGTCAAGACGCTGCTTGATTTGGGTGATCGTTTCCTGCGCATTGGCCCCTTTGAGGGTGAGGATCAACCCCTCGGTCGCTTCGCCGACACCGTCTTTGGTCACATATCCCAAGCGGGTGCGCGCCCCTTCGCGAACCTCGCAGAAATCGCCGATTCGGATCGAACCGCTGTGCGAATGGATCGTGATATTGGCGATTTCGGAGGGTTCCTTGACGCCGCTTTGGACTTTGACCAGATAGCTCTCTTCAAACGCATCAACCCGTCCGGCTCCGTCGTTTTTCAGGTTGTTAGAGAGCGTCTCTTCCAGCGCGCTGAGCGTTATCCCCAGATTCCGCATCGCCTGGAAATCGGGCTGAACGACGATTGCGCGGGCTTCGCCCCCGAGCGCGTTTACGTCTGCGACCCCTTTGGCTCCGCGAAGTGCGGGACGGATCACAAAATCAAGAAGCTCCCGTTTCTCTTTTTGGGTAATATCCCCCTCAATCGTGAACATAAACGCCTCTCCCAGCGGAGTGGTGATCGGCGCCATCCCTCCGCTCACCCCTTTGGGCAGCTCAGGCAGAAGCGATGCGAGCTTTTCGGCAACCTGCGCACGGGCACGGTAGATATCGGTGCCGTCGTTGAAATCGATGGTGATATCGGCGATCGCGTATTTGGATGTACTTTTGAGAAGCTTCTGGTTTTCCAGCCCCAGCAACTCCGCTTCGAGGGGTTTGACAACCCGGCTCTCGACCTCTTCGGGGGTCATCCCCGGCGCTTTCATGATGATTTTAACCTGGGTCGATGAAATATCGGGAAAGGCATCGATGGGAATCTTCATGAACGAATAGACCCCGTATCCAAACAAGGCCAATGAGAGCAGAATGACGATCAGACGCTGTTTGAGGGAAAATTCAATGATAGAATTGAGCATTATTCAAATCCCATTCCGCTGAGGGCGCCCTTGAGGGTAATGATCCCTCCGCTCACTACCCGGCTTTGCGGGGTAAATCCGTCAGCTTTGACGGCTACGTGCTCTTTGAAATATTTTTGAATCTCCACCGTTTTAGGTTCGAATCCTTTTGCGGTACGGATAAAACAGATGTCGCGGTTTTTGTATTTGGTAACCGACGTTCTGGGAAGCAATACCCATTGCGTTTTTTCTCCCGCTGCGATATACATCTCCGCGGATGTTCCGGCACGAAACGAAACATCCGGTTTCGCGATCCGTGCAACGGCAGAGCCTGAATTGTTCATCCGGTTAACCGATGCGGAAACGGAAATAACGCTGCCGATGACCTTGCCGTTTTTATCCGATACCGCCGAGCCCTTGCGAATCGACGCTATAAGCTTGGGAGGGATCATAATAACGGCATTCAGAAGCGAAGCATCGGAGATTTTCAGATACGGCACAAATGCCTCGATCTTCTCTCCGCCCATCAAAGGACCTTGCGAAACGATCCCCGCGCGTTTGGCACGGATGGCGAACATCATCCCTTCGCTGGGGCGGATATCGGCCCCGGCATACTGAAAGCGTCCTGTGATTTCCGCAACTTTTGCCTTCAGACTCATGACTTCGAGGGCGCTTCTTTGCGCATCCCTTTGCGAGAGGACGCCGTCGCGGTAAAGCGCATCGTCTTTTTTGGCATACGCTTGGGCTATTGAAAGCCGCTGCTGCACCTCTTTGAGCTCAAAACTACTCGCCAGAAGTTCGGCCGACGCGATGCGGCACACCACTTCCCCTTTTTTGACGGTGTCTCCGGGCTTTTTGGCGACGTTCACGACGGTCGCATCGCTGCTGAGCGTGTACGTTGAGGAACGTTCGTCGCCGTAATCAAACGTTCCGATAAACGGCCCCATCGAATCGCCCTGAATCATTCGGACGTTTTGGACGGTGATGCCGATTTTTTTGATCTGGGCATCGCTCATGGTTATCGCACCGAACGCCAGCGCGCTCGTTAACATTGCCAATAAAATCATTCTCATTCCCATATTCTCCCCAATTTCTCTTCGGTTTTCGCCATTTCGTCGACGTAATCGCGTTTGAGCCGCAATGTCTCGATCTGTGCGGCGTAAAAACGGTTTTTTGTTTCCAAGTATTCGAAGAGGCCCGTAATGCCCCCTTCAAATCCTTTGTGCGCCATTTGGTACAGCGCTTCGTATTGCTTTTGATTCGATTGGGATTCATCGATTAACTGCCGCATCCCCTCGAGTTGCCGAAACGATTGCTCAAGGGCAACGCGCAGTTTTTGTTCCGAAAGGGCTTTTTGCTCTCCCAAAGCGCTGCGCGTCGACATCAACGCGGCAATCCGGCGCTCATTTTTGTCTCCTAACGACAAAGGGATGCTGACCCGAAAATCGACGCTGTGCTGGGTTGGTTCCTGTGTCATCCCCACGCCGATCCCTACCGTTTCGACATGCGAACGGCGCAGCGTTTCGATCTGGCGGTTCAGTTCTTCCTGCGCCAAGGCGAAATTTTCCAGCACCGGCGAGCTCTTGAGCATCCGCTCCGTGTCGGGCGCCGGCAGAAACCGAAACGGCATATCGTCCACTCTGATTTCACCTTGCAACAGCGTCATTTCTTTCAGGATGTCTTGCTGTTTCTGATACGCGATCCGCGCTTCTTCCGCCTCTTTTCGGGCGGTGCGCTGTTCCGTCTCGAAACGGGCAAGCTCCATCTGCGAGATTCTGCCGGCCTGGTGTTTTTTCAGCGACATCGCATACGCTTTTTTAGCCGATTCGTATTTTTGGCCGTACAGCTCAGCTTCTTCCCGGGCCAGTTCGCCGAGCAGATATTCGTGTTTGAGGCTGCTTTGGAGAAGTCCTTTGTGAAGTGTTTCGCTCCCCGCAGCCGTTTTGATCGCCGCATCGAACTCTGCGCTTTTTGCTTCTTTGACCCACGGATTTTTGGCGCTGAATCCGACCATGACCCCATATTCCGTTCCGTCTCCGCTTTGCTCGTCGGCGCGGATACGGCGCGTCGATCCCTCCAGCGTAATCGGTTCGGCGGCAGCGTAAGCGCCTTTTTCATGACGAAGTGCCTGTTGCTTCCCTTGGGATTCGCTTTTTTGAAGCGAATGCTCGTATGCCGCCCGGCTCAGGTCGTCGAACGTCATCGCCAAACACAGCGCAGGCAGGAGCATCACTGCGGCCAATGCGGAATATGATCGCTTCATAAACGCTCTTCTTGGTGGACGATACGGCCATCACTCGGGTCAATAAAAAGCTTGAACGCTTTGTTACTACCGTCATAGCCCCATCCGACATACAGCAGATTCGAAGCGATGTCTTGCAAAACCAGCCGCTCAATCCGCCACCCTTGCGCGGAGAGTTTTGTCTTGACCTCATCGCATTTTAAAGGGGCCAGTTTTTGCAGCTCCTGATGAATGCGCATTTTCTGAACCGGGTGGTTTTTATGATTTCCGAAAACGGCAAGATTGTGAATCGGCTGAGGAACTTTTACCGACGAATCGATCTGAGCGAAAGCCAGCGAACAAAACACGGTGAGCATCAACATACTTTTCTTCATGAGAGTCTCCTAAACTAGTAATGCAATGATAATCTTCCCGCATGAGAAAATCATTAGAACCGTCCATATCCCTCTTTGCATGCAAAGTATTAGCTATTTTTATGTTATAACTTTAAATCTTAACATCAGGAATACTTCTTTTGCCTATTCTCAAAGAACTGCTCAAACTTTATATACTCTTCATCATTCTCTTTTTTCTGGGACGGTTGGGGCTGTATGTCCTTTATTTCGACCGCCTTGCCGATATGACGCTGGCCGAATCGCTGCTGAGTTTTGTGTACGGGCTTAAACTCGATACGATGGCCGTATCCATTATTCTTGTCATACCCGCGCTGGTCCTTTCGATGATTCCGCGCGCTTTTGCGCGTTTCGGGAAACGTTTCATCAACGGCTATGTTCTCGTGTTTTTGCTCCTTGCCCTTTTCGTTGAAAACGCAACGTTCCCTTTTGTCGCGCAATATGACGTCCGTCCCAACTATCTGTTCATCGAATACCTCACCTACCCGCAGGAAGTCGGTTCGATGATTCTCAAGGAGTATCCGTTCCATCTGATAGCGGCGGCCGTTATGATGGCGCTTGCGGCATGGGGCTATCTTCGTTACGCTCCCCTGCGGCTGGAAGAAGCGATGCAGACTCCGCAATGGCATCGGCTCCTCCTCCTTTTCCCCATTCTTCTGGTGCTGTTCATCGGTATCCGCTCCTCGTTCGGCCACCGCCCGGCCAACATCTCCGACGCGCTCTACAGTACGAACCGCATGGCCAACGAAATCGCTAAAAATTCCCTATACAGCGTCGGTTATGCCTATAAAAGCTATACGCAGGAAGCGAACATCGTCAAACGGTACGGGAAGATGGATCTAAAAGAAGCCTACGCGCGCGTTTCCGCACAGCTGAATATCCCGATCGGCGGAGAACTCCCCTTCAACCGTGCGGAACCGACCCGTTTTCCCGCAAAAGAGCCTAAAAACCTCGTTATTTTTATCCAAGAATCTATGGGTTCCCAATTCGTCGGGTTTAGCGGAGGAGATGCAACGATTACCCCGAACATGGAAAAGCTCTCGCATGAAGGACTTGCCTTTACCAACCTCTACAGCAACGGCACCCGCAGTATCCGGGGGCTTTCAGGGATGACATCGGGATGGCTCCCGCTGGCGGGTGAAGAGGTCGTCAAACGGAACAAATCCCAAAACGACTTTTTTACCGTCGCTTCGCTGCTCAAACCGCTGGGATACAAATCAAGCTTCATCTACGGCGGGGAGGGACGGTTCGACAACATGCGCGGCTGGTATCTGGGGAACGGGTTTGACGAAGTGATCGAACAAAAAGATTATAAAAATCCCACCTTCGTCAGCACATGGGGAGTCAGCGATGAAGATCTGGTAATCAAAGCCAATGAGAAATTCAAAGCCCATGCCGCCAAAGGGGAAAAATTTGTCAGTGTCCTGTTTTCAAGTTCGAACCATTCCCCGTTCGAACTTCCCGAAGGGAAAATAGAATTTATTCCGGGCAAACTTAAATACGGGGTCGAAAACGCGGTCAAGTATGCCGATTTCGCTATCGGAAGATTGTTTGAACTGGCCAGAAAAGAGAGTTATTATAAAAATACCGTGTTTGTCGTCGTATCCGACCACAACGTCCGGGTCTACGGTGATGACGTCGTCCCGGTGAATATGTTTCACATTCCCGCACTCATCGTCGCTGAGGGAATCAAGCCCCAGACCTTTGATCGTCTGGCTACGCAGCCTGATGTATTGGCCACGGCGCTCGATCTGATCGGCACAGACCTCACCCATCCTGTTTTAGGCCATTCGATCTTCAGCGACGCCAAGCGAGAAGTTTCCCTGATGATGTTCAACGATACGTTCGCGCTGCGCGATCACAATACCGTTGCCGTCATACAGCCGAACAAATCGCCCGAAACCTTCACGTATGAGCAAGAACGCCTCAAGCCGGCTCCCCATAATGCGGAACTGGAAAAAGACGTTTTGGCATTCATCACCGTTTTGGACGACATGTACAACAAAAAACTTTTTCGTGCCCGCTGATACCTCTTCTAATTTTTGATCGAATTCAGTAGAGTTTCAAACGCCGACTTGCTCGAGCGTTCGACATTTTTCATAATGTCGACCCCTTGGTTCAAGTCCTCGCCTTTGGCAAAAATATCGATTGCCGCTTTGATCCCCTGATGCACCGTTTTATGGTGCTGCTCAATCTCGCTCATCGCTTTGTGGTCGTGTACCAATACGTTTTTGATCGACCCGTACCATTTGCCGAAGCGGCAGCCCGTTTCGTCCGGTATCGTCGTATTCCGTTTCGACACCAGCGACTCATACGCTTCCAGTTTAAGCAAAATGTGATCGATTTTTCCGTTGGTGACATGGATATTGTCCGCCACGCTTTTGGATTTTTCGGAAATCAGACGGGCATTATCGCCGACCTGAGTCAAACGTTCTTCAAAATCGCTCAACGTGCCGATTGCACCGCGTGCCTCTTGCGAGAACACCTCGCTCGTATCCATCATCCCCGATGAGCTTTGTTTCAGGACGTTGATGTTGACTTCGACTTCAAGCGTTGCTTTCTGGGTCCGTTCGGCAAGCTTGCGCACCTCATCCGCAACGACGGCAAATCCTCTGCCGTGTTCTCCCGCCCGCGCGGCTTCGATCGCGGCATTCAGGGCAAGAAGATTGGTCTGATCGGAAATATCTTTGATCAGGTTGATGATTTCCGAGATCGATTGGACGTTGTTGTTGAGGCTTTGAGCCTCCCCCTGTAAACTTCCGGTAAGTTCTTCGATCTTTTGCATCGACGTCATGACGTCTTCGGTTTTGGCCGATATCTCTCCCGCTTTGGTTGTCGTGATTTCGTTGAGATGATTCAGCTCATCAAGGTTGGCAACGTTTTGCGTTACGTTGTTCTGGACAAAACGCATCCCGTCCTCATAGGCTTCGAGCAGCACATTGTACAGTTCGACTATCGCCTGAACTTTGGCATGAGATCCTCTCTCGTCTTCGATGCTGCTGCGTAAAACCGATAACTCGCTGCCAAGCTGCGCATTCTGCTGGCGGAGTTCGTTTAACTGTTGGTGCAAAGCCGCATTGTCAGCTTCCAATTTTTCGATTTTGGCATGATTGAAAAACATAACTTCCCTTGATTTTTTTTATTACAGGAGGATAATATTCTTACCGTGCTGACGGAACACTTAAATGAGAGATTAAACAAAATAACGGGAAAGATTTAATACGAAGTAAAGAAGAAGAAAAAAGTGTTTCCCTCCCAAAGGAGAGAACAAAACGATTAACGTTTTGAGAACTGCGGAGAACGGCGCGCTTTGCGTTTACCCGGTTTCTTACGTTCAACAACACGTGAGTCACGCGTAAGCATGCCGAACGGTTTGAGGATAGCACGGAATGAAGGATCAAACGTACAAAGAGCACGTGAGATACCGTGGCGAAGCGCATCGGCTTGACCAGAGAATCCACCGCCGACGGTTGTCGCGTTGATATCTACTGATGTGTCTTGTTTTGTCAATGAAAGCGGTTGGGTAACACGCAATTTTTTTGCTTCAAGACCACCCAGCCATGCGTCGAGTGAAAGACCGTTTACAGTGATTTTACCTGTACCCGGAGCAAGCCATACTTTAGCGATCGAAGTTTTTCTTCTGCCGGTTGCATACGTTTTTGCCATCGTTTATCCTTACTTAGCGATCTGTGCAGAGTGTGGGTGTTCAGCACCTGCATAGACTTTGAGTTTTTTCAACATCGCACGACCCAATTTTGTTTTAGGAAGCATACCGCGAGCTGCAAGTTTGAAAACTTTTTCTGGGTTAGTAGCCAAAAGTTCTGTAAATTTTTCACTTTTTACGTTACCGAAGTAACCTGTGTGACGGTGATACGTTTTAGTAGCCGCTTTGCCGTTACCGTTGATAATCGCTTTTTCAGCGTTAATGATAACAACGAAGTCACCACAGTCGATATTTGGGGTAAAATAAGGTTTGTCTTTACCGCGAAGACGAGTAGCAACATCCGTCATGATACGACCGAACGTTTTCCCTTCTGCATCGATCAAAACCCATTTACGTTCGATTTGCTCAGGTGAAGCAATTTTAGTAAATTTCATCTTGAGTCTCCTTTTAAAGTCTCTATAAATAGTGGCGCAATTGTACCTATTTAGTCTTATAATATGCTTAAATTAAGTTTTTTATAAGCACTCTTCCCATTCGATCCCGCTGCTAAGAAGGTAACACAGGTAGCCTCTCACTTTTTCGCCGCTCAATGATGCGACCGCGTCGATATAGCGCTGAACCTGGGCGCGGTGTTTGCCTTCCTCTTCCCGACCTGATTTGTAGTCAATGACAATCCACCCCTCTTTGCCGCGCACCAGCAAGTCGATGACATGGATCGATCCGCGATAGCGGAGTATCTGTTCTTTGCGCCGTTCCCCCTGCGACAAAGCCAAAAAGGTCGGATCCTGCATCAACCGCTCAACCCGGCCCCCGATCTCTTCGATCCCTCCGGACCTCAGCACCGCACCGTAGCGGTTTCGAGCCGATTCAAGCGCGCTGCCGAGTGCAGCCGCGGAAAAATCGCCCATCATCTCCAGCGTATAGTGCAGCGCTGTCCCGAACTGCACAGCGGCATAGTCGTGCGCCGCCTCTTTGGGGGCCGTGATCGTCTCTTCCTGCCGTCCGAAGCGGCTGGCGCGGTAGATCAACGGTTTTGGGGCTTGGAGCACTTTCGCGTGCGCGTGCGAGCACCGCAATTGCCCCCATTCCGCCGCACACAGCTCCAACGGCTCAAACCACGACCCCTTCTCCTTGGCAATGACGCTCAGCGATTCGACCGCACGGGTCAGGGCGACATACAGTGCGTTGAGGCGGTCTTCCTCCGCCGCTTTTTTCTCTTTGGCCAGCGCCTCGGCATACAGGGGATCAAGCGATTCGCGGTCTTTGATCCGATAAAAAAGGGTGTTCAGACGCGCCCCGTCGTATTCGTACACGATCGGATCGTTTTTGGCGCGCGGCTTGCCAAGTTGATCCAGAACGATCACGTGTTCGAACTCCAGCCCCTTGGATTTATGGACCGTCATGATCCGTATCCCGCGTAAATCGCTCTGCGGCGAAGCGGTTTCAAGCCGGTCGATCTCAAACACGACCGCTTCGATATCGCGGTAGGTGCGCAACGCTTCCACAAACAGCAAAGCACTTTTATCGGCGATGTCGTAACGCCGGATAAACGCGATAGCCGCCTTTACCGGATCGGCAACCTCCGTGCGGTCAATTTCGTCCGGCGAAACGCCCAGAAGCGCGGCACAGTTGAAACGGTAAATCGCCGCATCGAAATAGCCATAGCGCAGGTATTCGATGATCGAACGGACACTCCGCTGCGATGTCAGGCGCGCCGTCGTTTCGGTAACCACTTCGTACCCAAGATGCGTCAGATGTTCCTCCACCGCACTCCCGTCGTTATTCGTCACCGTCAATACGGCTATCTCTTCGGGTGCGGCACCGTTGTCGATCAATGCGGCAACGGTGCGTTCGAGCGATTCCAGCGGCTCGGCGCTGATCCCCACCTGTACGTATCCGCCGGAGAGTTTCTCGGGACTTTGCTGGGGGGTATAGTTGGCGATTTTCCCCTCGAAAGTCCGATTCACAAACTCCACGATCGACCTGCGCGAGCGGTAATTGACCCGAAGCGGCTCGATACGGACGTCAAAAAGATCGGCAACCTGGTGAAACAGCGCGCTCACCCCGCCGCGAAAACGGTAAATCGACTGCTTGACGTCTCCGACAAAGAAAAAACTCCCCTTCTCTTTCACCCCCGTCCCGGCACGAAGCTCTTCGATCAGCGGCCGAAGTATGTCGAACTGGATCACGCTCGTATCCTGAAACTCGTCCAGCAGCAGGTGCTTCAGACGCGAGTCAAGGCGGAAATAAAGAAACTCGCTTTCCAGCTTTTCCCGCAGCAGCGTATGCACGCTCAATGTGATATCGTCAAACGAAAGTTCGTTGCTCTGGACCGCCATCGTACGGCGGCTCTTGATATAAAGCTTCAAAAGGGTAAAAAGCTCTTTGAAATAGAGCGCTTCACGGCGGCGGAAATGGTGCAGCACCGCTTGCTGGATATCTTCGAGCAGAACATCCATCTGCGGCTCGTACCCTTTTTTGAACACCCAGTAGTTCATGCTCGGCTGATAGAGCCATGTTTTTTTCAGAAGCTGTTCGAAACTCTCGATCTCAACGGCTTTGTTGGCCGTATCGCTCAGCCCCTTGCCGTGAACGAGGGTTTTGAGCTCTTTTGCCGCATCCATCGCCTGCGCGATCCGCTCCTCACTCACCGCCGCCGTATCAAACGCGTCCATATCGAACTCTTTGTGTTTGGCATACAGCTGTGAGAGCAAGGCGAACAGCGCGCTCAGACGCTTATCGCTCAAAATCGAAAGGTGCACCAGCGCATGATCCGCATTCGACACCTCAACCTCATTCAAAAAGCGCTCCAGAAGTTTCACTTCGTGATGGTTCTGGGTCGTTTTAAACGTCGGCATGATCCCGGCGTTAAGGGCAAATTTGCGCAAAATGCGCCCGAAAAATTTATCGATCGTTGAAATCTGCACATCGGCGTGCAAAAAACGGCGCAGCACATCCGAACGCCGCGAGAGAATCTCCTCGCGGCTCAAGCCGCACACGTCGGCAATGGCGTCAAGTTCTCCCCGTTCATGCAGATGTTCCAGCGTCTGCACCATTCGATCCAGCATCTCGTTGGCCGCTTTGTTCGTAAACGTCAGCGCAACAATGGAGCGGGGATCCTCCCCCATAAACAGCAGGCTCAGGTATCGGACGACAAGGTTGAAGGTCTTGCCGCTCCCGGCGCTCGCCTCATAGGCCAAAAACGGTTCAAACGCCACGCATCGCCTCCCGATGGCACAGATAGACATAGGGGCAGTTGCGACAGCGGCTCAGATCGTCACACATCTCCCATTCCCATCCCTTTTGGGACGCCATCGTTTTCAATATCTCCCGAAGTTTCTCGTTTTTGGCCTCCAAAAACTGCTCGCGCTTCAATTCGCCGCGGTTCAAATCGTAATAGCCGCATCCCGCGACCTCCCCCAGCGAGGAAACGAGAAACGCATAGACGCTGAGCTGATAATCGGTATCCTCCTCTTTGGGTTCCTTGTCGACGTCAGGGTATTTGCCGCTTTTGTAATCGATGACTTCAAACTTCCCCTCTTTCACATCGATACGGTCGACCCGTCCGACAAGGGTGATCCCCTCGACCAGCGCGGTAAGCTCTTTTTCACGGTGCGCTACTCGCCACCCTTCTTGAAACCGTTCGGCCTCATGACGGTAAAAATCATCCAGTTTTTCAAGCCATAGCCTTTTCATGTGGCGCTGCAGAGGATCGTCTCCCCGGGAATCTTCCCATTGCGCTTCAAGCGCTTTTTTAATCTGTGCGGGCGTCTCATAATGATCCTGCCGGCCGTAAACCGATTCGAGTGATGCGTGCAGTACGTTCCCGATGTCCCGTTCTTCCGAAAGATCCCTCGGAAGCTCATGCGGCGAGAGATGCAGCAGGTAGCGGTAGTAAAATTGTCTACGGCACGTGAGGAAACTTTTGAGTGAACTTGCCGAAAGGGGATGCGCGGTGAAATCGTATTCGCCGGTGCAGTGTTCGGTATTGCGCGGACGTTCTGTTTTAGGACGAAACAGCGCCTCTTCGTATCGGTACTGCGCGCTGCGCATCGGGATCTTCATCTGCAGCAAAAACCGCGACGGGACGGTTTCGGTATTTTGGACGCATCCGATCGCCACTTTGCGCGCACGGCTAAAAAGCATCGCGTAGTAGTGCTTTTGCAGCGATTCGCGGTCATTCGCCGTCGGCAACCCGGCGTATTTTCGGGTTTGGGTATTCAAGAAAAGATCTTTGTCGCTTTTGTGCGGGACATACCCTTCGTTGAAATCGACGACAATAACCCCATCATAGGCCACGCCGCGTGTTTCCAGCAGCCCCATGACGGTAATTTTTCCTCCCCGGACGTCATCGATGCTGCGATTGCGCAGACGATTCATGAACATCCGCAAAACGCTTTTGAAATCGAGAGTTTCGAGCGCTTCGGCCAAATGGGAAAACTGCTGCAGTTCGTCGCGGACGATCTCAGCCGACGCCTCTTCCGTCTCCTCCGTCACGATTAGCTGCAAAAACGCTTCAAGCTGGCTAAGGCGAAACGGCTTCGGATAATGCTCTCTGACCCAGTCGATTTTTGCCGAAGAGACATTGCGTATCCGTGCACGGTTCAAGACGTTTGCCTCGTCCAGATAGAGCATAATGCCCTCTATTTCACGGTAAAGGGCGGTGTTGTCAAACCCTTCTCCCATCGCAAAGTTAAAATTCCCTTCATCGTCAAACGCCCGTAAAAGCGGCGCAAACGACTCATCGGGAAGTACAACCGCAATCCGCTCGGGAGCCATCCCCTCATGTGCAAACGCTTCAATCGTCGCTTTGATGAACCCGACTTGCGCCAGACGGTTTTGAAACACGTCGCATGCCAAGTCCGGTGCAGATACCGAAGGAGATTCCCGAAGCGCTTCGCAAAGGCTTAACGAAAGCTCGTAGCAGTTCCCCTCCGCAATCGCAAACCCCATCTCTTCGAGCCGTGAGCTCATTTTCCGGTTGTAGGCGGTGGCGTTGTAGGTGATCGTCAGGGGAACGCTACGGGAGCATTCACGCAATATCTCTATTTCGCGGCGGCTCAAATACCCTTCGACCTCGATCCGCACCGAATCGAAATGGTTCAGAAATCCGGTATCGATTCGACGCGTTTCGGAAGCGAAAATAGGGTCATTCCATCCGTTGCGTTCGCATATGGCGCGATAACGGCTCCGAAGGTGGATCAAGATCGCGATATGCTCTTCGTATTCGCCGTAGACATCCACTTCCTGAAGCGTTTCGACCTTGACCTGCTCGGAAGAAAGCTCTTCGAAAAAGCGGAAAATGTATTGGGCGTTTTGGATAAAACTGAAGAAATTGCGTTCGATGTTCAACGCGGAAAACGCCTTGAAATCGGAAGCTTCGTACAGTGCGAGCAGACGTAGATCGTCATCCGGAGTAATCAGCCCTTCGGCATAGGCGCAGCGGTTTAAAAACTCCCCCATGCTCATGTAATGAGGAAGCATCCCCTCCTGTGCTGAATCCAGCGCATTTCGGATGCACCGCGACGTAGGATAGACGATGCATTCTCGCTGCAAGGTCATTAAAATTCGAAGGTGTTGGCGTTGCGGGTATCGGCTTTAAGATTGTAGTAACGTTGGTCGTTCCCGACACTTATTTTGGCCAGGATATCCCATCGTCCCGCTTTGGGAAGATCGACGGCATTGAAGGTGTACTTGCCGTTCTCAACCGAAGGATTTGCAAGCTCGATATTGAAATCGGTGTTGTCGGGACGCGTCAGCACGACGTCGACTTTGGCATCATTGATGCTTTTGCCCTCTTTGTCGGTCACTTCATACGCTATGACCGTCCCTTTTTCGCTGATCCCTTGCGAGACAAACGCTACCAAATATTTTTGGTCGAACGCTATTTTGGCATTAATGATGTCGTTGACGTTAGCATCGTAGGAATGGTAGTTCTGCATCCCGTAATCGGACATCTGCACCGGATTGTTCAAAGCCACTTTAATCGTAACGACACACGCTGCGATGATCCCCGCAATGGATAAGGCAATGATAATCGGCCATTTCGTGCCGGGATTTTTAAACATTATCGTCCTTCTTACGAAAATATTTCCCGCGAACATAAAGAATAATCGCGTAAAGAATAATACCGTAAAAAATCACCCGTAAAATATTGATAAAATTTTTGCTTCCGCTTCCGGCGGACGAACTTAAGGTTGCCCCTTTGTGTGCCGCAATCTGTTCGGCAACATCGGCGTAGCCGTTAAACATCGCCACCGAATATTTGGAGACGATATCGTCCCCTTTGGCACGCTCGGCCAAAATAGGCAAAATGGTGCCTCCCCGATTGGCGATCAACTCCTTGGCTTCGTCGTAACTGCGGGCAAACATGACCGCACTCACAACCGATCCGATGAATGTCGCATTGGGGCTGAGAACCTGCTGTTTGTTAAAATGCTCATATAAAGAGACGGGGCGAGCCAGAATGTCCACTTTTTGTTTCAGCTCAATAAATGTCATAATGACGGCAGGTTCGTCCAATTCACTTGCCAGCTGTTTTTCAAATTCGGCAATGCTTTGATTTTCTTCCAAATCACGCACCATGACCAAATACAGCGATACGCCTGTTTTGGCTTTCAGCTCGGCACCGATAGCATTAATCTGCTCGGCGAAATGAGGATTTTTGACAACGTCGTCTTTATATAAATATTCTGCATTAAGAGAGAGTGCGGAGAATACGATGAAGGTGAGGGCCGCCAGCCCTCGCGAGAGTAACAAGTGCTACCCTTACCCGACGTACAGATGATTTGCCGTAACAACCGCCCACAGCGTAACCGCTGCGGAAATCACCAACGTAATAGTGATGAGTTTATCCATGATACTTGCCATTCTAAACTCCTTACTTGACTTCGACCCGATGAGCAGCGTTTTCGGTGCTGATCATCTTGATCTCTTTTTCGTTTTCGATTTTGTAGAAATTGGCAGCATTGTTTTGTTGCGCACCAAGACCCAAAACCGTGAGGAATACAAGGATAGAGAGCAACAAAACCGTTGCGATCAACATCCCGGTGATACCGTCCAATGCAAAAATACTACGATTTTCCATGAGACTCTCCTTATTTACTGAGGTCGGTGACATAAGCACCAAGCGCTTTGACTTGAACTTCAGTCAAGTTGTTGAATGCAGGCATTGCACCGATTGCACCTTTTTTACCGTGTTTGAGAACATCGGCAACCAACGTTGGGTTGAAGTCTGCGATGCTTGGCGCAACCATCTCCATACCTTTACCGTCAGGCCCGTGACATGCAGCACACGTTCCCGCGAATACATCGGCACCTTCTGTGCCTTTCATTCCGCCGGCAACGTATTTGGCAACCGCATCGATTTCCGCATCGGTGATCAACGCGTTGGTGTTCATGTTCATCAAACCGTTACGATCCGGCATAGGTGCTGGGTAACCGAGCATCCCTTGACCGTTATTGATAACGTGTTTGATTGTTTTTTCTTCAAGACGTACGGTAAGGTTCGCCGCTTTACCGTCGATACCGTCCGCTTGAAGACCGTGACACGGCGCACATTGTACGATAAAGATTGATCCGCCCATCTCTTTGAGGGTCTCTTCGTCCATATTGGCGTGTTGTGCTTCAAATTTAGCGTCATGTGCCGCTACGTCTTCGTTGTATTCACCGATTTGTGAGTACGCGTTAACAGGATAACCGGCAAGGAAATACCAGATAGCCCAAATGTTCAGACCCAGGAAAATAACCGCCCAACCGAAAGGAAGTTCGTTTTTATATTCCCCGATGCCATCCCAGTTTTCATCTGCAAGTTTACCGCTTGCTTTGTCCGTTTGCATTTGACGGATGTATTTCAATGCTACGAAAATTGCGATTGTAGCTGTTGCTACCGCACCGAGCATTGCCAATTTGTTGACGATGTCATCACCCATTTGTCCGCCGGCGATTACCCAGGTAAGGCCGAGCAGTGCAGCAACGAAGACAACACCGAATACCATCAACTTATTCATTATGGCTCCTTCTTATTTATCTCATCGTTTTTCGAGATTTCTTCGACAGGCTTGTCAGTAATCTCATCATGTAGCGCGATGTTTCCGTACTTTTCATAATCGCGCTTCCCTTTCCACTGCGAGCTGTAGAGGTGGTAGATATACGCATAAAGCACTACCACCAACAACGCCGTGAAGAAAAAGTACGCATAAGCTTGAATCGTACCGATATCCACGCACTGCCCCTTATTTCAAGCTGTTCATATACGCGATAAGCGCTACGATTTCAGGAATCTGACCCGCAGCTACCGCATCTTTAACATCTTGGTCTTTCATGTCCGCCGCAATTGCTTTTGCTTCTTCAAGAGCATCAGCGTGTGCTTCTTCCAATGTTGCTGCCAATTTGACCGTCGATTTTGAACCGTCTGCCATCGGGATTTCAGCATTGTAAGGAACTGCAAACACTTTATTAACCGTTACTTGCTCAGCATATGCAGTATCGATGTCTGCAGTGTTTTTGAACAACCAGCGATATGCCGGCATGATTGAACCCGGAACAACCGCTGCAGGATCTTTCATGTGGTTTTCGTGCCAATCTGTCGTACGGTAGTTTCCTACACGCATAAGATCCGGACCTGTACGTTTTGAACCCCAAAGGAATGGGCGGTCATACGCATATTCACCGCTCAAGCTGTAGTGACCGTAACGGTCAGTTTCAGATTTGAACGGGCGAACCAATTGTGAGTGACATGCGTTACAGCTGTTTTTGATGTAAACATGACGACCGGCAAGTTCCAGCGTGCTGTACGGCTTAGTGCCGACAACCGGCTGAGAAGCCTGTGCAAAGTTTGGCAGAATCTCGATAAGACCTGCGAACGAAATAACGACAAAGACAGCTACCGCGAAAAAGAACGGGTGTTTTTCTAACCAGTGAAACATTTTCCCCTCCTTATTAGGCGCCCATCGGCGATGCGTTTTGAAGTTCACTCTCTTCAACACGGCGAGAGCTTGTCATTGTTTTGTACATGTTGTACGCAAACAAGAACATACCTACGAGATACAATGTTCCACCAACCGCACGGATTGTGAAATACGGGTGCAATACAGAAACCGTATCGATGAATGAGTAAGCAAGGTTACCGAACTCATCGTGCGCACGCCACATCATACCTTGTGTAATACCTGCGATCCACATAGAAGTGAAATACAGAACAACACCAAGCGTTTGAACCCAGAATTGTGTGTTCATCAACGATTTAGAGTAAATCTCACGTTTGAATACACGCGGAGCCATATGGAACAATGCAGCCATGATCATGAATGCAACCCATCCAAGAACACCGTCATGCACGTGACCGACAATCCAGTCTGTAAAGTGAGCCAACGCATTGACCGATTTGATCGCTTGGATCGGACCTTCAAGAGTCGAGAACATGTAGAACGTAGACGCGAGGATCATGAATTTGATCAACGGGCTAGCCGCTACTTGCTGCCATTCACCTTTCATGGTCAAAAGCATGTTGATTGCAGAACCCCATGACGGGAGAATCAATACAACCGAGAAAACAGAACCCATAGTCTGCATCCAGTCAGGTACAGTCGAGTAGATCAAGTGGTGTCCGCCCGCCCAAAGGTAAACAAACATCAGACCCCAGAATGCAAGAAGAGACAATTTATACGAATAAACCGCTTGTCCCGACTCTTTTGGGAGGAAGTAGTAGATCATCGCAACGATGGGAACAGTAAACCCGAACGCAACCGCGTTGTGTCCGTACCACCATTGTACCAATGCATCATTGGTTCCGGCATACATAGAAACCGAGTGATACCAGTCACCGATTCCGCCAGATGCAAAATACGTAGGAATCGCCATGTTGTTGAACAGGTAAAGCATTGCAATACCGAGGAATGTAGCGATGTAATACCAGATAGAGATGTACAGTGATTTTTCACGGCGGATACCGATCAAACCGAAGAGTCCCATACCCCAAAGTACCCATACGACAACTACCGCGATATCGATAGGCCATTCGAATTCAGCATACTCTTTAGAGGTAGTGATACCCATCAAAAGTGAGCCGACAACAGCAACAACTACCAGCATATAAAGCCAGAAGTGCAATTTACCGAGGAACATCAAAAATTTTGATTCTGCCATCGATACTTTCAAGACACGTTGACCTACATAATACCATGTAGCCCAAATACCACTCAGGGTAAACCCGAAAATTACGGCATCTGTGTGCAACGGACGAAGACGGCTGAAGTTGGTGTATTCTGCCAACCCTTCACCCAACATCGTATTAACAGCCGGAAATGCCATTTCCCACGCCAAAATAACGCCGACAAGCATCCCGACAATACCGAGTACAACAGTTGTAAGCATAAACATCTTAGCGACCGTGTAATCATACTCCAATGGACGATTATCCATTTACGACCTCCTTAAAGATTCAAAGCATAAGAGCCTATTAGGGCACCCCTAAGAATCGAAACACCGATTTTTAGGGGTGCCCTTAACACTTTTGTAACAAAAGTAGGCTATTAGACACTCTAATGATAGCAATCGCAGTATTTAAGGAATCTTAAATTTTTAAAGGTTTTGCGCCATATCAAAACTTAACGATAATTTTAAGGTTTTCTACAGAATAAGGAGAAGAAAAGTAACACATACAGAAAAATACGGGGGAAACAAGGAGAGTTTCGGGTTTCCCCGAAACGAAGAATCAGCGCTGGATAAGTTGAAGAAAGTCGTTAAAAATAGAACGGCTCTCTTTTGGACCCGGGCTTGATTCGGGGTGATGCTGCACCGAAAAGACGGGGCCGGTTTTATAGCGGAGCCCTTCGATCGTATTGTCAAAGAGATTGATATGGGTCACTTCCGCAATCTCACGCACCGATTCGGGAACATTGTAGTTATGGTTTTGTGCCGTAATTTCGACCATTCCCGTTTTCACGTTCTTGACCGGGTGGTTTCCGCCGTGGTGGCCGAACTTCAACTTATGGGTGTCATAGCCGTGCGCGATGCTGAGCAGCTGATGCCCCAAACAGATTCCGCAAATCGGCACTTTGCGGGCAATCAGCTTTTTGATCTCTTCTTGCTCTTTTTTCAGTACCAGAGGATCTCCCGGACCGTTTGAGAGGAATACACCGTCGATTTCACCCGATTCATAACGCTTGATCAAGTCGTCGCCGTTAAAGGTATTGGGGAGTACTTCAACGTCGAAGCCTGCTTCGGTGAGTTCGTTGAGAATATTGCGTTTGATACCGAAATCGATAGCGGCAAGGCGCGCTTTCGGTGCGGGAGCGTCGTTATAGCGGAATGTTACCGGATCGTATGCGCCGTCACGGTGCTTATACGCGGTTTTGGTGCTGACCTCTTGGATGTAATTGATCTCTTCGATGCGGGGAGAGCTTTCAAGTAGTTTTTTCAACTCCTCTTTGTTGCTCACTTCGGTCGATGCGATCATCATCATCGCACCCTCGGTGCGGAGCATTTTGGTGATGTAGCGCGTATCGATATCGCAGATACCGATGATTCCGTGTTTTTCCAGAAACGTATGCAACGCTTCTTCGGCACGAAAATTCGAATAACGTTTCTGATACTGGCGGACAATGATCCCTTTGCAGTGGGCGGAAGTGCTTTCCATATCTTCGTCATTGACTCCGACGTTGCCGATTTCGGGCATTGTGAACGTGACGAACTGTCCCGCGTACGACGGGTCGGTAATTATCTCCTGATACCCGCTCATAGAGGTGTTGAATACGATCTCCCCTACTGCAGTCGTATCGGCACCGAAACTTTTCCCCTGAAGATACGTCCCGTTCTCGAGATAAACCCAAACATCACGCATTATGCTATCCCCCTTCGCACCAGTTCTTCTTTGTAAAGCTTGTCATAAACGATCTCATACTCATCCGTTCCCGGGATAAGATGACGTTTGTAGCTTTTGATTTTTTGGAATACCGCCGATTCGATTTCGCTCGTGTCGGCAATTGACGCGGTGATCGCATCGTAAATGACGTTTTTGATCCGGTTTTCGCTGACATCGTAATGGATCAGATCCTCTTCATACAACGCATCCAGAATCTGGTGAGCGATATCGGAATAGCGGTCTTCGTACGAAAGGATAACGCCGAATTCGGGAGCCAATTTCTTTTTGATCATAAAGAAAAGCTGACGTTCGTCGGCAAGGTAAAAATCGATCTGCTCTTCGTTGGCGTTCACGATCTCTTTGACTTTTTCTTCGAGTGCGATCTCTTTTTTGATATTGGCAGCCAATATGGATTCCGCTTCTTTTGCGGCACTTTCCAGCCCTTTTGTCATCGTGACCAGCCCGCTGCGGCTTAGATCAACGGCGATACGCGTTGCGATATGGGGTACGTGTGTCAGTGAAACCTTCATTGCCTGCCCTGAGTGAAATTTTTGCCATTTTACTCAAAAACACCTCTAAAATGGCTTAGACGTTTTTCTGAGATTACGGCTTCGGTTCAGGAATCTGTTTTAGTTTCGCCGTAATTTCCGACCCTTTTTTGGGTTCCATTTTGGCGAGAATCTGCCCGGTTACTTTGGTGTTAAGGGTGCTCATAATGGCGGCCGCCTCATCCGCCGACATCTGCGACAGTATCTGCGCCGATGCGGCCGGCTTCATTTTGGCAAAGGTCTGCGATACTCTGTCGGATTTAAGCTGTTTTATCTCGTCAAGCACTTTTTTATTTTCGTCGAGCATCTTTTTCACCGAAGCCTCTCTGGCTTTGATTTCGGACAGCTTTTGATCGACTTTGGTGTCTTTGCCTTTGATCATCACCTCTTTTTTCCGCAGCAGATCTTCGGTAGCCCGTTTGAGCGCATCGAGCGACTGGCGCTGTTCGTCAATCCGTTCCAGCTCGGACAGCAACTCGTTTTTACGGTCTTCGAAAATTTTCGTACACTCGTACGACTTCGTGTTTTGCGCTGCGCTCATGGCCGCCGTGCTCAGCAGTAGTATCCAAAATAGTCTCATCACATTTCTCTTTTGTAGGTTATTGTTCCGATTTCATCAAGCATTTTAGCTTCTTGGGCTTTTATTTTTTTGATCTGCGCGTTCACTTCCTGAACTTCCAGATAGCTGAACTTCTCAAAATCGATTCGGGACGCGTGAAACCGTTCCCGCATTTTCTGCTGCTTTTCTTCTGCGCGCTCGAGCATTTCCTTGCATCTCTCGATAGTATCGTGTTGAGTCTGTATCATCATGTTGGCCTGGGAAAGTTCGCGGATGGATCCGCTTTGGGGCAAATGGAGTGAGGCAAGGGCCTGATAGGCCGTGTTGAGGCGGTCGCTCGCACCGGCGACTTCGTTGTTCGCCGCGATGAGGGCTCGTTCGGCTTCGTCCAAACTCTTTTTTTTAAGTTTTACCAGAGGCTCGTAACGCGATTTTCCCATAACGGCTCCTCTTTGCGGTTATTATAGCGTAATGGTATCGTTCCGGTCGGGCGATGTCGAGATCATGCCGATTTTTGTTCCGGTGTACTCTTCAAGCGCTTTGAGATACTCCTGCGCTTCTTTTGGAAGCGCGCTGAACTCACGGACACCGACCGTGCTTTTCCAGCCCGGGAATGTTTTATAGACCGCTTTGACGTTTTCAAGATCAAGCGGAAGATAATCGATCACTTCGCCGCCTACTTCGTATCCGACGCACACCTGAATTTCGTCGAATCCGTCCAGTACGTCCAGTTTCATAATGGCGAGTTCGTCACATCCGTTCAACCGGCTCGCATAGCGGCACGCAACCGCATCGAACCAGCCGCAGCGGCGCGGGCGTCCCGTCGTCGTACCGAATTCATGCCCCTGCACTCTAAGACGCTCGCCGATTTCGCCGTGATCCTCAGTCGGGAACGGACCGTTACCGACGCGGGTGCAGTAGGCTTTGACGATCCCGGTCACTTTGCCGATGTCTTTAGGATTGATCCCCAGACCCGTACACGCTCCCGCCGAAATCGTCGACGAGCTGGTGACATAGGGATAGGTGCCGTGGTCGATGTCGAGCATCGTCCCCTGCGCCCCTTCGAGGAGGATCTTTTTCCCCTCATCCATCATTCTCCACGCCATTTGCGTCGTATTGGCCAAAAACGGAACCAGTTTTTCGGCGTAACCGTTCAATTCGGCCACCAGTTCTTCGCGCGAAGGCAACTCGATCGCCAGTGCTTCGAAAATGGCTTTGTTTTGAGCGAAATACTCCATCACGCGTGACGTCAACGCTTCTACGTCGCGCAGTTCACCCAGACGAAATCCCGCACGGGCGATTTTTTCGCTGTAAGCAGGTCCGATACCTCGGCCTGTCGTACCGATCGCTTTTTCGCCGCGAAGTTTTTCTTTGGCCTGATCGATAAGGGTATGAAACGTCAGGATCATGTGTGCCGATTCGCTCACGAACAAACGTCCAAGAAGATTGTCGAACTGTTTCATCTCTTTGATCAGCGCTTCGGGGGAGACGACGACGCCGTTTCCGATGATATTGACCGCTTTGGGATTCAAGATTCCTGATGGGATCAGATGAAGCGCATGCGTTTTGCCGTCAACGACGATCGTATGTCCCGCATTGTGCCCCCCCTGATAACGGGCGACCACGTCGTACTTCTGCGCGAGCAAATCGACGATTTTCCCTTTCCCTTCGTCACCCCACTGGATACCGACAATTAAATCTGCTTTCATGTTTTTCCTATTTTTATTGATGTAATGCGTCGATCAACGCATCGGTATAAATCGCAAAACCGACCGAAACGGTCTCATCACTCTTGTAACGTCCGCCCATGGCATACGTCTCGTTTTTTTCGATAACCCGGAAAAAAAGTTCGTCGTAGTAGAGCATTTTGGCGTAATACAAAGGGGCAACGACGACATTGGCGTAATCCAGGTCAGCGCAGAGCTCTTTGATTTTGACCAGCTCGGACTTGATGGCATCGGGAACGACGGCGACGATCTCATCGATCTCGCGGGCGTGCTGAAGGTAGACCAGACGGGTCAGCCAGTCGATCTTCAGCGATAAAAATTTCTCGATGTTGACGTGCCGGAAATCGTCCAGATCAAGACCCAGCATCTCCGAAAGGATACGCGGAATATTGATATTGGAAATTTGCAGCAGCGGCGAGATTTCCAGTTTTTTCAAAATCCGGGTCGCCTGCGTAAGCGCCGCCGAGAGATTGGTCTCATCGATGATTTCGACGCCGACCTGATACTGTTCGTGTGCCGGATAACGGTATACCGGCTGAATGTAAAACCATTTTTTGTGTTCGGTATTGCCGCCGAGGCGTTTGTTGACAATCCGGACCACATCGATCGTCGAATCGGCACGAAGGCTGATCGGATGATTCGCGCTGTCGTTGATCCGGATCAGTTCACGCTGATCGCAAACGCTCATATGCTGATGGTACGAAAAAAGCGGCGTCAGGATCTCTTCGAATCCGGCGTCGCTTAACAATTCGCTGGCCGTATTTTCGATGCGCCGTTTGGTTTTCGCGGTGCCGGCGAAATAGAGTTTCGAGCCTTCAGGGATTTCGTGTTCAAAAACCATAACGATCAAAGCCCGAAATAGACGGTGTTAAACACGCGGTTAGCGGTTCCGTCATACGCGCGGCGTCCCATTTTATCGAGAGCCAATTCCACCGCGTTAGCTGCCCAGCACGCTTCATACGGAGCAATCAGCCCCATGTGGTTGATACGGAAAATCGAATCTTTGATGTGATCTTGACCGCCCGCGACATTCACATCGAATGCTTTAAGAGTTGAACGGATTTTTTTCGCTTCCGCATCCCCTACCGTCGTCATCGAATCGGCTGGGCTTGTCGGATAGATGGAGAGACCGATTGCCATCATCGCTTCACGGGTCGCTTTCGCGCGGCGCGCCGTGTCGGCGTACAATTTATCGAGTCCCCCCTCCGCTTTGATACGGTTGAGTACCGACTCCAAACCGATGGTAATCGTCGTAGCCGCCGTCCATGCCGTCGTGTTTTTACGCTGATTTTTGATCTCGGTCGCAAGATTGAAATAATACCCTTTGCCGCTTCCGATCTTCTCGATGGCGGCATTGGAAAGTCCCATGATCGCCAGTCCGGGAGGGAGCATCAGCGCTTTTTGGCTTCCCGAGATCAGACAGTCGATATGGCTCACATCGATTTTTTCGACGCCGACCGCCGTAATGCCGTCGGCGATTACCATGATCGAAGGGTTATGTGCTTTTACCGCCGCGGCGATGGTTTCAACGCTGTGGCGCAGACCGCCGGCACTTTCGCAGATTTGAATCGCGATGGCGTCAACGTCAGGGTTGGCGGCAAGGGCTGCTTTGACCTCTTCGACGGTCGCGGGGGTATCCCATTCGTGCTTGATCTCGACGTTTGCAATCCCGTGAGCCACGGCGATACGGCCGAAACGCTCGCCGAATTTTCCCGAATTGATCGAAAGGAGTTTGGAATGGGCCAGATTGATCACCGCCCCTTCCATCGCGCCGGTTCCCGAAGATGCGAGCATCAGTACCTCATCCATCCCGAGAAGTTCAAACAGCAATGCACGGGTGCGTTCGAAAATCGCTTCGAATTCAGGAGTACGGTGATGCAGTGTTTCGCCCGCCATTGCGATACGTACCGATTCGGGTACAGGGGTAGGGCCGGGGGTAAAAAGTAACATGGAATCTATCCTTAGTCTGAGTGCAAAATAGCGATATTATAGCCAACGGGAAGTTAGGGGAGGTTTAAGGGGGGATGCTATGCTACAATTGCACCAAAAAAAAAGAGAGTTTTTGTGACCTTATTTGACGCATTGATCCTTGGGGCCCTTGAGGGGGTAACCGAATTTCTCCCCATCTCTTCGACGGGACATCTGATCCTGGCTTCGCAACTTTTGGGATTGGAGCAGACCAATGCCCACAAAGCGTTTGAAGTCTCGATCCAGCTCGGAAGCATCCTCGCCGTATTGTTTTTGTATGCCCAGCGACTTTTGCAGGACAAAATGCTCTGGCTCAAAATCGGTGTTGCTTTTTTGCCCGCCGGTGCCTTGGGATTTTTGTTTTACAAGCAGATCAAAGCCCTGTTCGGGGTTGAGACGGTGAGTATCATGCTGATTGCCGGGGGAATCGTCTTTCTCATTTTTGAGTATCTTCGCCGCAACAAGCCGATCGATGCGGGAAAAGATGTCTCCGAGCTCACCTTTAAAGAGGCCTTTACGATCGGTGTCTTTCAAAGCCTTTCGATGATTCCCGGAACCAGCCGATCAGGTGCAACCCTCATCGGCGGATTGGTTATGGGGCTCAGCCGTAAAAGTGCGGCGGAATTTTCGTTTCTCCTCGCCATCCCTACGATGATCATCGCTACCGCATACGATCTGCTCAAACACCGGAACGAAATGGTTGTGGATGACTATTTCATGCTCACGGTGGCGTTTATAACGGCATTCGTCTTTGCCCTCGCTACGGTCAAGCTTTTCGTAGCCTTCGTCAGCCGCCACACATTTACCCCGTTTGCGATCTATCGAATCGCTGTCGGGATTATTTTCTTTTATTTCGTTGCGGCGCTGCCTGCGTGAGATCGTAAGAATTTGATCTGATCGATCAAAATCTTCGCCAATTCCAATGCTTTGGAACGGTGAGATAACCCTTTTTTCACATCATTCGGCAACTCTCCGAGTGTTTGGGTGTACCCGGCGGGGATGAAAATCGGGTCGTATCCGAATCCGTTTTCGCCGCGAAGTTGGGTGATGACGTCTCCGTGCATCCAACCGTGCACACAGCTCTCTCCTTCGCGGGAAACAATCGCAATCGCCGCCGTATAGTGGGCCGGAGAGGTGTGCAGACTTTTTGCTTTCAGCGCCTCAACCAGTTTCAAAAGATTATCCCGGTCAGTCGCATTTTCTCCGCCGTAACGGGCGCTGTAGATCCCCGGTTCTCCCCCCAGTGCATCGACGCTGATCCCGCTGTCATCAGCGATCACCACCGCGTTTTCATCCCCCAGCGCGGCATACACGGCACGGGCTTTAATGAGGGCGTTCTCCTGAAACGTCGAACCGTCTTCGACGATCTCGAACCCTTCGATCAAATCGGTGTAGGGGTGTACCTGCCGATCATGCAGCAGTTCGATTATCTCGCGCACTTTTCCCTTATTGGACGTAGCCAAAACGACATTCATTCAGTATCCTTAGGTCAGACTTAGCAATCTTTGGTTCCATCGGCGCTTCATAAGCAGATGTATTATAATGACGGAAATTTTAGCTTATCCAAGGTCACAACGTGTTTAAAACGGTTTTCCCTCTTTCTGCGATTCTATCACTCCGATTTTTCGGTCTTTTTCTTGTTCTTCCCGTACTTTCGGTCTACGCACTCGATCTGGAGGGGGCCACTCCGTTCCTCGTCGGCGTCATCGTCGGCGGGTATGCCCTGACGCAGGCGATTTTTCAGGTCCCCTTCGGGACGATGAGCGATAAAATCGGCCGTAAGCCGACCCTTCTGATCGGATTGGTCATTTTCCTCGTCGGCTCGATCATCTGTGCTATCAGCACCGATATCTACATGCTGATGGCGGGGCGCTTTTTGCAGGGTGCCGGGGCGATCGGAGCGGTCATCCCCGCCATGATCAGCGATCTGGTTCACGAAGAATCGCGCGGCAAGGCGATGGCGCTGATGGGGGGAACGATTGCGATCAGCTTTGCGGCCGCGATGGCCATCGGGCCTATGGTCGGCGGCTATTTCGGTCTGGCATCGCTGTTCTGGATTACGGCCGTGCTGGCGATCGTGTCGATGGTCATATTGTTTACGGGCGTTCCGACACCGCCGCGCATCCGCCATATCTACCACTCCACTACGACGACTTCGGACATCCTCAAAGATCCCAATCTCCTCTCGATGATCATCACCAACGGGATGCAAAAAGGGCTGATGACCGTCGCGTTCGTTTTGATCCCTGTCCTTCTGATCCAGCCCGAATACGGTTTTGCGTGGGAGAAAAAAGAGCTGTGGCAGGCCTATGTGCCGGCGATGTTGCTGGGTCTGCTCGCGATGGGGCCTGCCGCCGTTTTCGGCGAAAAGTTCAACAAACCGCGCGAAATCTTTTTGATCTCGATCGTCCTTTTTATCGTGTCGTTTACCCTTCTGGGATTCGCTTCTCAGGGGTGGGAGCTGGTTTTGGGCGTCGTCAGTTTCTTCGTCGCGTTTAACATGATGGAACCACTGGTGCAGTCGATGATCAGCAAATACGCGCGGGTTCACCAAAAAGGGGCGGCGCTGGGGATCGCCAACGGATTCGCCTATCTGATGACGTTTATCGGCGGGGCGGTTGCCGGGATCGCACTGCAATACGGCGGACGCGAAACGTTTGCCGTCGCGCTGATCGTCATCACGACGCTGTGGCTGCTGTGGACCTTCAAAATGGCGAATCCGCACCGCTATTCGCATCTTTACATCTCTGCGGATCATGTGGATATGGAGAAGCTCAACGCGCTAGAACACGAACATATCGCCGAGTGGTATATCAACGAGACCGAAAATGTCGTGGCGGTCAAATACCGTAAAGATATGGTGGAAGAAGAAGCGATAAAAGCGAAGATTGTTAAATAGAGTAGTGACAGCCCCGCGTTAGCGGGATGCCAAGAAAAAAAACTACAGCTTGATGACGCGTACCTGAGTGCCGGCGTCGAGCTCGCTGTCCTCTTCGCCGCAGATCATCAATCCGGTCTCTCCCAAAAGATTCGTCAATATAGCCGAACTCCCCGTCTTTTTCCCCTCAAAATCGACCCAGTAGCGCCCCTCTTCAAAACTCAGGTTGCATGCCGTAAACTCGCTTTTGTTCGAGCGTTTGGCGAACGGGGTTTTAAGCGTCGCCTCAATCGGCTCGTACGGGTTTGCTATCCCCATCATCCGCGCCATCATCGGGACAACGTAAAGGATGAAGGTAACCGTCGAAGAGTAGGCAAATCCGGGGAGGGAGACAATAAACTTTTCCCCCCGCTGCGCCACCATCACGTGTTGTCCCGGCTTGATGTTGACTCCCTTGAAGATCACTTCGGCACCGAGCTTGGGGACGATATGTTTGACAAAATCGTAATCGCCCACGCTGACACCGCCTGTACTGACGACGATGTCGCTGGAGCGCAGCGCTTCGTCAAACCGCTCCATGATCGCTTTTTTGTCATCACCCACGATACCCATCTGAACGCACTCGCCGCCCAGACTTTCAACGAGGGCTTGGAGGGTATAGCTGTTGGAGCTTCGGATCTGTCCAGCGTGGCGGGACTCTTCGCCGATATCAAGGATTTCGCTCCCTGTCGCGACAACCGCAACACGGGGGCGCTGAGCGACAGGTATCATGACACGATTGATCCCCGCCAATACGCCTATCTGCACAAATCCGAGCTTCGTCCCCCGCGCTATCAGAGTCTCCCCTTCGCGGTAGCTCTCGCCGATCGGACGGACGGCAAATCCGATAGGGACAGGTTTTTCAATCACTATCTCGCCCTCTTGTACCCGAACGTTTTCGATCGGGATCAGCGTATCGGAGCCTTCGGGCATCAACGAGCCGGTAAAGGTTTTAATGCACATTCCGCTGATCACGCTGCCAATCTTGTCGGCACCCGCGGGGTTGTCTCCTTCGATGACGAGCGTATCAAATTCGGCCAGATCGGCATGGCGCAAGGCATACCCGTCCATAGATGCCGTCGGGTGGGAAGGATAGTCTTCGCCTGCAACGATGTCCTCGGCCAGAATCCGTCCCAACGCGCTGCTCAAAAAGACCCGTTCGCTTCGCACCGCACCCATCGGGAGAAGCGAAAGCATATTTTGGGACGTCTCGTATGAGATCATGCTCACGATTTGCCCCCCAGCAGTCCCGAACCCTCAATCGGCGTCGAGCGGTCGCGCGCATACAGACGCTCGCCGTTTTTCAGATCGTATTTCCAAATCGGTGCGGACGCTTTGAAATCCTCGACGAACGCATCGATCGTCCCAAGCGCTACCCGGCGCTTCGGTGAAAAAACGGCCGCGATGTACGAGGATTCGTGCACCAGAACATCCCCTCTGCTGTGCGCCATTTTAAGTGTCGCGCCCAACGGTGCGGCTTTGGCGACCCACGCTTCGAACCATGAGGTCAAAATCGGCTCGTACACGTCAAAACTCAACCCCTCGATCCCGTCCTCTTCGCGCACCGTCCCCACAAACGGGATATAGGCGCCGTAGTTGTTGGCCGATTCTTCGGCATACCAGCGATTCAGGATTTCAGGAACATTAAGCGCCCCGTCGTAAAGTTCAAGCACATCAGCCTCCGCAGACTGGGGGAAGCAAGGATACTTTGTCCCCGTTTTTCAGAGGCGTGTCGAGCGATGCGACGAGGGCGTCGTTCACCGCAACGGCACAAGAATCAAGCCATTGCCCCATTTCGGTATCGTTTTTAAGCGCTTCGGCGACCTCGCGCAAAGAGGCCGCTTCCAGCGTCAACGGAGCCTTTTGGATCGGTCCTAAAAATTCGATTGTCACCATGACAATTTCCCCTTTTTGGGCGGTATTATTGAAGCCAATTATATCGCAAGAGAACTAACAGAGCTTTGTTAGCCTTCGATTAGTATAATATTTTTCTTATTTCCAAAAGAGGGACCTTTGTGATTTTCGGAAAAATTGATTTTTTGAATCTTCTGCCGTTTCATGTTTTTATCAAACGCTACGCCAGATCGCTCCGATTTCACCAGAGCCTCCACCACCACAAAGGGGTCCCCTCGGCGCTGAACCAAGAGTTTGCGATGCGGCGGATCGATGCGGCGTTTATCTCCAGCATCACCGCCAAAAACTGCACCCATTTCAACGTCGGAATCGTCGCGAAGCGTGAAGTCCTCAGCGTTTTGTCCCTTCCGGCGGAATTGTCGAAAAACGATGCCGATTCGGCAACCTCCAACCGCCTTTCCCAGATACTCGGGACCCACGGGGAAGTACTGATCGGGGACAAAGCGCTGCGCTATTATTACAGCGGAGGCGAACACACCGATCTGGGCAGGGTATGGCATGAGAAGACGGGTTTGCCGTTTGTCTTTGCCCTTCTGTGCACACACGAGCATACGGACGAACTCAAACGCCTCAGCCGCGCATTCGTCAAAACCAAAATCCGTATTCCGTATTATATTTTGACGGAGGCGAGCCGCAAAAGCAGCCTGACCCCTGCACAAATTACCCATTATTTAAAATACATCAGTTATACCGTCGGTGAAAAAGAAAAAAAAGGGCTGAAAAGGTTTGTGAAGGAGGCGAAGGAGAGACGACTCTCTCCCAGCTTGCGAGAAATACGTTACCGCTGAAGAAGCGCTTCGACCCGCGCGAGGGTTTCGTCCACTCCGATAATCGCCATGACGCTGTCAAGACCGGGACCTGAGAGTTTTCCCATCAGCGCGATCCGTAACGGTTGACCGATTTTCCCGAAACCGATCCCCAGCTCCGAAACGACCTGTTCCATCACGTGATGGTAATCGCTGGGGAGATGTAGTTGTTCGGCACTCTGAAGAGCTGCACAGAATTTTTCCAATACCTCTTTACTGTCCTCTTTGTACCCTTTTTTCAAGGCTGCTTCGTCATAGTCGGCAGGACGGACCAGAATCTCTCCGATCAATGTCGCCATCTCGACAAGCGTTTTGGCACGCTCTTTGACCGCGTCAAGCAAAATCTCCCGTTTGTCATGGCTGATCAGTACCACGCCGTGAAATTCAAGAAGTTCGCAGAGTTTCTCGTTCGGCATGTTTTTGAGATAATGGCTGTTGAGCCAGTCGAGTTTCTCGACGTTATACACCGATGCAGAGCGGTTGATGTCGCTCGGATCGAAGAGCTCGAGCATCTCGCTCAGCGAGAAAATCTCCTGGTCTCCATGGCTCCATCCCAGACGAACCAGAAAATTCAGCAGCGCCTCGGGGGTGTAACCCATTTGTTTGTACATCATGACGTCGGTCGCGCCGTCACGTTTTGAGAGCTTTTTCCCCTCGTGGTTGTGAATCATCGGCACATGGAAAAATTTCGGGATCGGGAAACCGAGCGCGTCGTAAACGACCATCTGTTTGGGGGTGTTGGAGAGGTGATCGTCGCCGCGGATAACGTCGGTCACTCCCATCAGCGCATCGTCCACGGCAACGACGAAATTGTACGTCGGAGTACCGTCGGCACGTGCGATGATGAAATCGTCGAGAATATCTTCGACGTTGAAGACGACGTCCCCTTTGACCCCGTCATGCACCGTCAGAGTGCCGCTTAGCGGGGCTTTGATACGGATAACGCTTTCTCTGTCATCGGGAGGAGTGCCGGTAAAATCGCGGTAGCGGTTGTCGTATTTGGGGCGCTCTTTACGGGCCGTTTGCTCTTCGCGCAATGCTTCAAGCTCCTCTTTGGACATGTAGCAGCGATACGCTTTCCCCTCGTCGAGGAGTTTCTGGGCATACTCTTGGTAGATGGCCAGACGGCTGGACTGGTATTCGATCTCTCCGTCGTGCTCCAATCCGACCCATTTGAACGCCTCGACAATCGCTCGTGCCGCCGCTTCGTCGTTACGGCTGAAATCGGTGTCTTCGATACGGAGCAAAAACTTCCCGTTATTACGTCTGGCCCACAAATAGCTCAACAGCGCCGTCCGTAATCCGCCGATGTGCAAATACCCCGTCGGGCTGGGGGCGAAACGAGTAACTACCATGATGAAATTCCTTTTAAAACAATTACACAATTTTAGTTGAGGCTATGTTAAAAGCGGGTAAAATAGAGAACTTTGTGCCAGGAGATTCGATGCGTTCCCTTACCCTTTCAGCCGTATTAGCCACTTTTTTATGGAGCGCCCCTGTCGGAGGGGTAAGTATTTTGGTCAAAAACAGTCCTATCACCCTCTATGAAATTCAGCAAGAAATGAAACAAAGCGGTACCAATGCCAAACAAAGCGCCGATGCGCTGATTCGAAAAAAACTCGAACAACTTGAAGCGCAGGAGAAAAAAATCACCGTCACCCCCGCCGAAGTGAGTGATGAGATTGCCCGGATGGCAGCCCAGAACAACCTTTCCGTCGATCAGTTTTACAATGCGATGCAAACCGTTCGGGGGATCAGCGAAAAAGAGTTGAAAGTCAAAGTCGAAGAGACGCTCAAGGGACAAAAGCTCTACCAGAGCATCGCGTTTTCGAAAATGGCACCACCGAGTGCAGAAGAAGAGGCGGAATACTATCAGCTTCATCTGAATGACTTTTCCCGCCCCGAGAGCTTTGAGGTAACCACCTACCTCGCGGCTTCCCAAGAAGCGCTGCAGGCAAAAATAGCCGATCCGATGCGCCATGTCGAAAACATCCAGGTCAAAGATGAAACCATCGCGTTCAACGCCGTCCATCCGCAACTGGCCCAAATACTGAATAAAATTCCCGAAGGGAGCTTCGGGCCGATTCTCCCCAACGGCAAAAACGGCTTTATGAGTTTTTACATGAAAGACAAGATTAACGTCGTGACCGAAAATCTCGATTCGATCCGTCCTGAGATTTCCAATGCCATTCTGGCTGAAAAACGCAATCAGGTTCTGAACGATTATTTCACCCGATTGCGTCTCAGCGCCGACATCAAAGTCCTGCGTCTTCCATAGATAACGGCGAGGGGTTCTTATCCCTTCACCATCTCATTCAGGATCACAAACAATTCCCGGCTCGCATTTTCCGCTTCTTCGAAACACGTAATAATCTTCTCGTCATTCTCTACCGGATCTTTGGAGAGCAATTCCATCGCTTTGCGAATCTCTTCGTGCACTTTTTTATGCGGAGCACTCAAACGGCCGTAAGCCGGAGATTCTGAAAAAACGGCTTTTCCGTCTCCGTGCTCATACCACTTTCCAAGCGCACAACTGTGATGATCGCTGAACACATGAGACACTTTGCCCTCGAAGCCCGCTTCATAGGCGTGTGCTTTGAAAATCATATGGTCGATTTTTGCCATATTGGTGAAGATTTCATGGCTAATCACCTGATTGTCCTGTTTGATCTTTTCGACATTTTGGATCAGACGTGACATCACCTGTTTAAACTCATCCAGACGACGGGTCGAATCGATTGCGTATTCTTCGACCTGTTCGCTGTTTTCGACCATTCCGACCGAATTTTGTTTCAGGACGCTGATGTTTGCTTCGACTTCACTCGTCGCTTTTTGCGTCCGCTCCGCCAGCTTGCGCACCTCGTCGGCAACGACCGCGAAGCCGCGCCCGTGTTCGCCCGCGCGCGCCGCTTCGATCGCCGCGTTCAAGGCCAGAAGGTTCGTCTGATCTGAAATGTCTTTAATCAGCGTGATAACATTGGATATTTCGCTGACGTTGTGGTTCAGCTGTTCGGAATTCTCGCGGGAATTGTTGATCATTTCGGTAATGTTGGACATACTTGTCATGATGGCATCGGTTTGGGCACTCACCTGATCTACGACAACTCCCGTCTCGTTATTCAACTCGTTCACGTCGGTAAGGTCCTTGATGCTGCTTTCCAAAGAGCTGCGAAGACTGCCGGCATTATCGATGTTGCCGCTGATCATTCCGTGTGCCAAGGCCAGTGACATCTGAATTTTTCGCACCTGTTCTTCCGTTTTCGCTTTTGCCTCCGATGCTTCCGCCGCTTTTTTCTGCGCTTCGATGGCAATCGCTTCGACTTTGTCGATAAAGACGTTGAAACTCTCGGCCGCTTTGCCGATCTCGTCGTTCGAAGCGACATGAAGCCGTTTGCTAAGATCCGCATCCCCGCTGGCCAATTCCTGCGCGATGACGTCCAAATGTTCGATCGGTCCCGTTACGGCGCGGCGCACAATGATGATCAGCAAAAACAATATGACCGCATCGATCAGCGCCATGATGACGAGTTGGCGAAGCAGCGAATTTTCGGATTCGTTGATGAGTGCTTCGACGGTTTCAAGTTTTTTCCCCGAAAACGCGTATCCGATCTGTTCACCGGAGTAGTCTTTGATCGCGATCGGCGTAACGTAGTACCCATCAGTGACAAAAGAGCCGGCCGCAGGGTCAAACGTGCTGCTTCCCAATTCTTCCAAAAAAGCTTTGTCTATTACATCTTCTTTGACCGCAAGCGTATGGCCCTCACCTATTTTGCGGGCATTTGCCAGTTCGTTAGCAGTCTCTAAAAAGCGGTTATCAATGGCAACAATCACTTCGGTGCCGAAATCCTCACGCAAATCCTTGACGACCGAGTTAAGGCCTTGCATAAACTCGACCGATCCGATGTATGCGCCTCCGGACAAAATCGGTGCAATACCGCGCAATTCCAGTCCGGCAACCCCTACTTCAATGGCAACCAACGGTTTGCGGCTCTCTTTGACCGCAACAATCGTTTTACGAAAACCGGAGAGATCGTCTCCGTATTTCTCCGGTTTCCACACACGCAGAAAACTGCGGACATCGCTGTCGTGGACATGGATTTTGATGTTCCCGAATTTGGTATTTTCTTTGTACTCTTTGGAAAGCGATTTGAGGCTGCTTAGCATTTGAGCCCGGTCCCCGCTCGCCAGCCCGTTGACTACTGCGCTGTTTTTCGAGATGCTGATTGCATTGGTGATACCCACGTTTTTCTTCGATTCAATCGCCTCGCCGAAAACCGTCGTCATCTCTTTGGCCTGCGCTGTATAGACATTTGATCTGAGCTGATCGACCGATGCCCAATAGTTGATCAATACGATCACAAATCCGACGCCGATCGAAGCGATGAGCGGTATGTGTACTTTTTGCGCGATGCTTAAATTGTTCATTTATACCCTTTGAGCAGATTATTATTGTCATCTCAGGGTAACGAAACAGTGTAAAAAGAACGTAAAAAGCAGACAGCCAAAAAAATTAATTGAGGAAATTAAAGAAGGGAAATGAAGGCGCTGCGACGGCTATTAGCCGTTGTAGCGTTCGAGGTATTTCGTATCGAAGTTATTGGAAACGAAATCAGGGTTTTTCATCATTTTCATGTGAAACGGAATCGTCGTTTTGATCCCGGTGATCGTAAACTCGCTGAGTGCGCGGTGCATCCGCTCGATCGCGTCGTTACGGTCTTTGCCATGGACAATCAGCTTTCCGATCATTGAATCGTAGGTCGGCGGAACGATATACCCTGCATGCGCATGGGTATCGATACGGACGTTACGGCCGCCGGGAGCGATCCACTGGGTGATTTTCCCCGGACACGGCAGGAATTTAACCGGATCTTCGGCGGTAATGCGGCACTCGATCGAATGTCCGCTGAGGACGACGCTCTCCTGCGCCGGAAGCGCTTCGCCTTCGGCAACACGGATCATCATCTCGATCAAATCCAGACCGCTGACCATTTCGGAAACGCAGTGTTCCACCTGAAGACGGGTGTTCATTTCCATAAAGTAGAAATTTTTATCGGCATCGAGCAGATACTCGAACGTCCCCGCCCCTTCGTACTTGATGTATTTGGTCGCACGCACCGCAGATGCGTGCAGCTCGGCACGCACTTCGGGAGTCAGCGCAACCGCAGGCGATTCTTCGATGAGCTTTTGGTGGCGGCGCTGCATCGAACAGTCGCGTTCGCCGATATGCAACACGTTGCCGTGGCTGTCGGCAATAACCTGAACCTCGATGTGGCGCGGGTTTTTAATGAATTTCTCCATATAGATGGTGCCGTCGCCGAATGCGCCGATCGCTTCGGCTTCCGCTGCCAAAAAGGCATTTTCGAGATAACTTTCGTCTTCAACGACACGCATTCCGCGCCCGCCGCCGCCGGCAGCCGCTTTAAGGATGATCGGGTATCCGACCTCTTTGGCGCGAACCGCAGCGTCCGCGATATCTTTGATCGCACCGTCAGATCCCGGAACAACCGGAACACCGGCGGCGATCATGACATCTTTGGCTTTGGATTTATCGGACATCATGACCATAACTTCCGGAGTCGGCCCGATGAACTTAATCCCGTGGTGGGTACAGATCTCGACGAAATGCTGATTTTCACTTAAAAATCCGTATCCCGGAAATACCGCATCGCACCCGCTGATTTCGCACGCGGCGATAATTGCGGGAATATTAAGGTAGCTTTGCGAACTGGGCGCCGCACCGATACAAATCGCCGCATCGGCCAATTTCAGGTACGACGCGTCTTTGTCGGCAGTCGAATAGACGGCAACCGCCTCTTTGCCCATTTCTTTGATCGTTCGAATGGCGCGCAGAGCGATTTCGCCCCGGTTCGCCACTAAAATACGTTTGATTTCCGCCATGATTAGAGTTTCTCAACCGCGAAAAGTGGCATATCGTATTCGACTGCCTGACCGTCAGAAACCAGAATGCTGACAATTTTACAATCAAATTCCGCTTCGAGCTCGTTCATGATTTTCATCGCTTCAAGAATCGCAATGACCTGTCCTTTTTTGACGCGGTCGCCGACTTTCACGAACGGAGCCGAGTCCGGCGAAGGGGCTGAATAATACGTTCCGACCATCGGGGAAACGATCATGTCGCCGGTGTGTACCGGAGCCGCAGATGCGACTGCCTCAACGGCGGCAGGAGCCGCCGCAGGAACCGCTGCGATCGCTGCAGGAGCCGCCGCCATCACCGGTGCCGCAACGGCACCCACATTTTTTTCCAGTTCGATTGAAAAATTGTCCTGAGTGATTTTTAATTTTGAAAGAGTGCTGGTGTCAAACTCTTGCAAAAGGCTTTTGATTTGTTTCATATCCATCGAAAAAAGCTCCTAAAAGTAGGGTAAGAGATGTGTTATACTACCACAAATTATTTTAACAACGGATATAGCATGGGTCTTAAAAGCGATGGATGGATACGGGAAAAAGCGTTAAAAGAGGATATGATCACCCCTTTTTGCGAGGAACAAGTCGGCGTCGGCGTCGTCAGCTACGGCCTTAGCTCGTACGGCTACGACATCCGCGTAAGCAACGAATTCAAAATTTTCACCAATCTCAATTCGACTGTCGTCGACCCCAAACATTTTGATGACGCGAACGTTGTCGACTTTACCGGGGACGTCTGCATCGTTCCGCCCAATTCGTTTGCACTTGCCCGGACGGTAGAGTTTTTCAAAATTCCCCGCGACGTCCTCGCCATCTGTCTGGGGAAATCAACGTACGCCCGCTGCGGTATTATCGTCAACGTCACCCCGTTCGAACCCGAGTTCGAAGGGCACATTACGATTGAAATCTCCAACACTACCCCGCTTCCGGCGAAAATCTACGCCAACGAGGGGATAGCACAGGTATTGTTTTTGCAGGGCGATGAGATGTGCGAAACCAGCTATAAAGACAAAAGCGGCAAGTATCAAGGGCAAGAAGGAATCACCCTTCCGCGTATTTTAAAATAAGAAGTGGTAAAATTTCGAAAATTTATCCTGTAAGGAATCCCGATGCTACACGAATACCGCGACATCATCACCCATATGAAACAAAACGATGCGGCGAATGCCCACTTTTTGAAAATTTTCGACCGCCACAACGAGCTGGATGATCAAATCGCCAAAGCTGAAAGCGGTGAAGTTCCGATGAGCGACCTTGAGATGGAAAAACTCAAAAAAGAAAAACTGCTTCTCAAAGACGAAGCCTACGCAATGATCATCGAATACAAAAAAGAGAACAATCTCTAAAATATTGTTCTGAACGCCAAAGGGATTTTATTCCTTTGGCTACGTTTGCCTCTGCGAGGCAGATTTTTCTCCCCTTCTCCTCCCTATAGTACCCATTGAGTTTTTTTTTAGCTTCCTCCTGATACGATTAGCATCGTTTCTTATATCAAGGAGTAGTGATGAATCCCGCGCCATCGTACAGCGCGCTTGCCGAATTCGGCCGTGCGTTGCTGAACCGACCGTCCTTGCAAGAGGGACTTCCGATGATTTCGGAATATGCAAAACAGTCCATCGGTGCGGAGCGTTGTTCTATTTTCATCTACAACCCTAAAATCCAGATGCTGTGGACAACGATAGCAGACGGAACGGCAAAAATCATGGTGCACAAAGAAGACGGTATCGTCGGGCATACCGTCAAAGAGGGAAAACCTATTTTGGTCAACGATCCCTATGACGACCCTCGTTTCTTGCCTTTGATCGATAAAAAAACAGGGTTTGTGACCAAAAATATCGCGTCCATCCCTATTTTCGATTCCAACCGCCAGATCATCGGGGTCTTTCAGCTTCTGAACAAAGAGGGGGGCTTTACGCGTGAAGACGCGCGGTTCATGATTTTTTTCGCCCACTACATCAGCGGGTATCTTGAATTGGCCGTTTTGTTTGACGATGAAGCCACACTACTCGCGAAAGGGATCGAATGAGTCTGGAAGTGTATAAACGGATTGCCGATTTCGGCAAAAAACTCTCCTCGCTGGACCGTATCGAAAATGCGCTCCCTACGATTGCCGAAGAGGCCAAAGCCATTGTCGGCGCGGAGCGGTGCTCGATCTTCATGGTCGATTACACGGCCTGCATGCTCTGGACGAAACTCTCTGACGGGATCGGCAGGATCGCAATCGGAATCGATTCGGGAATCGTCGGAGAGACGGTACGTTCCAAAGCGGCGCAACGGGTCAACAACCCGTATGAAAACCCTAATTTTTTGGGGAAAATTGACGAAAAAAGCGGCTTTGTAACCCGCAATATTCTCGCCGTACCCATTTATAATTCCATGCAGGAAGTGATCGGCATTATTCAGCTACTCAACAAATACAACGGTGATTTCACCGAAGCGGACGAAGGGGTCATGACTTTTTTCGCCAACTACATCAGCGGAACGCTCGAACTGGCTCTTTTGATGGAAAAAAGCAAGCAGGCAAACTAGCGAAGCCCATCGCGATTGTCGTTTGATGCGTCAATTATAACAGTTCACGCTTGATCCAATGGCTGAGGACATACAATCCCCAGACATGCTGCTTGAATCTTCCTCGGCGGGCCATCTCTAGGTATTTATCTACCATTTCAGGGTGAAACAGTCCCGTTTGGGTGTTTACTTCGCGGATCAGATCGATTCTCCCCGACGCGATCAACCATTCCATGTAAGGGTTTGAAAATCCTTTCTTTTTTCGGTGAATGATTTCCTCGCTTAGATAGCTTCCGGCAACCTCTTTGAGAAGGCTTTTCGTTTCCCCTTTCCCGATCCGCAACCCCGGATCGATCGACATCGCCGCCTCGGCAAGACGATGATCGAGAAACGGCGTACGCGCTTCGATCGTATGGGCCATTGATACCCGATCGAGCTTGGCGAGAAAATGTTCCCCGACAAAAAGTTTCAGATCGATCATGCTGTACCACTGCGCGGGATGCGTATGGGAACTTTGTTCGAACATCTCCCGATACGGGGCCAAAAAGCGGAGCGATTCGTTGTCCCGAACGTTGCGCCGCAGCAGCATGTTCTGCTGCAAATCGGTGAATTTCTCTCCCGACGTACGAAACAAAAGCGTATCGTCAAATATCCGCTTGTACCATTCCCATTCCCGGTTCATTGAGAAATGGGAGTGAAAATATTTTTTCAGCCAGTTCTTATGGTGCAGGGAAGCTGCTTTTTCAATGTCAAGATACTCGAAATACTGCCGGTACCCCAAAAAAAGCTCATCGCTCCCTTCCCCGCTGAGAACCACTTTGTACCCTTCCGAGGAGATCTTCTTCATCAGCAGGTACAGCGGCAGTGCCGCGGGATCGTTGAGCGGTTCGTCCATATGAGCGATCAACTCGTCAAGGTGCTCATCGAAGTCGCCGCGGGAAATGACCACCTCACTATGTTCAAGCCCGAGATAATCGGCGGTGATGCGGGCATTGGAGCGCTCGTCATACGCACCGTACTCGTCATATCCGAGAGTAAAAACGGGCAGTTTTACCCCCTGTGCCGCCGCAACGGCGCAGATCATCGCACTGTCCAGCCCCCCAGATAGCAGCGCGGCTGCGGGGACTTCGCAAGGGAGGCGGAGGCGGATCGAGCGGTGCAAATGCTCATCAATCAGACTGATTGCATCCGCAGAATCGGTGATATCCGACGAAGGGGCTTGCAGCACATCGTAATAGCGGTGTTTGGTGATGTTCCCGCACTCATAACAAAGCCACTCTCCGCTCTCAAGTTTCTCAATCCCCTCAAAAAAAGTATGAGGCGGCGGCGCCAAAAAGGAGAGATACGAATGGAGCGCTTCGTCATTCATTCGGACGGAAGAGAGAAACGGTTTAATCGCCTTGATCTCGGACGCAAAAATAAAATGCTCCGCCGATGAATGGTAAAAGAGAGGTTTTTTGCCGAATCGGTCCCGTACCAGGTAAAGCTTGTCCCCGTCTACAAGGGCAAATGCGTACATCCCTTCAAGATGTTCCAAACATCCGATCCCCCATGTCTCATACGCCCGCAAAACCGTTTCGGTATCGCTGGCGGTTTCCCAATGCGAAAGATTCAGCCGTTCGCGCAGTGCGGCGTGATTGTAGATCTCCCCGTTAAAACTGATCAGAACCCGTCCCGATGCCATCGGCTGATGGGAACGCGGATGCACATCGGTGATCGAGAGGCGCTGATGCGCCAGAAAGAGTCTGTCGCGCTCGATGATGCCGCAATGATCTCGCCCCCGATGCTCCAGTTTTGCCAGAGCTTCACGTGCTTTTGAGGGAGAATATTCACCGATGATCCCGAATACGCCGCACATCCGTCCTCCCTTTTTTTTGCAATTATACGCTTCGAACGCCAACACTTTGCTCAAAGCCCGTTTTTAGTATAAATGAAGTCCGAAAAGACTATAATAGGCATTATTTTAAACATAATTACTATCGATGTTAAAGAGATTGTTGAATCCTACGTGGAGACTGTAAAAATGAAAAATTTCGCCCTTATCGGTGCAGCGGGCTACATTGCGCCGCGCCATATGAAAG
>JAEAME010000029.1_pt1 | contig 230625 bp, 178 predicted proteins | sample 8958731 | NCBI WGS metagenome assembly JAEAME01 (sample SAMN16933194, study PRJNA681113) | bioreactor sludge metagenome | isolation source: anerobic bioreactor sludge (Control) | place: India:Bengaluru | collected 2018-10-24
CCCCCCCCCCCCCCCCCCCCCCCCCCCCCCCCCCCCCCCCCCCCCCCCCCCCGCAGGTTCGGCGAGTCGCAGCCAGGGTTGCGTAGGGCGGCTCTTCAGAGCCGCCGTGCGCGGCGGACCTTCAGGTCCGCCCGACGCCGGGAATCCAGCCCGGCTCGTGAGTTGGTGTGCTCGCTCCTCTCTCGCGGCGGCATCGCACCGCGGAGTCGTACTCGGTAGCGCTACTACGACTTCAGGATCGGCCTCGGCCGGTACACCTCGCCGAGGATCTGCCAGAGCGTGATGAAGAAGGCAGCCACAAGCGGGCCGACAATGAACCCGCCGGCGCCGAAGAAGCCAATCCCGCCCAGCGTCGAGATGAGGACCAGCAGATCGGGCATCTGCGTGTCCCGGCCGACCAGGCGCGGCCGCAGCAGGTTGTCGATGCTGCCCGACACCGCTCCGCAGATGACAGTCAGCACCACCGCCTGGACGTAGCGCCCGGTCAACGCCAGCAGCACCGCGGCCGGCACCCAGACAAGCGCACCGCCCACCGCCGGCACGACGGACAGGACAATCATCACGACCCCCCAGAAGGCCGGGGCGGGCAGGCCGACCAGCCAGAAGGCGATCCCGTTGATCGACCCCTGGATGATCCCGATGAGCAGCGTCCCCTTCACCGTCGCCTTCGTCACCGACGCGAACCGCGCCAGCAGCCGCGTGTTGTCCTCATCGCTGAACGGAAGGTACGAGAGGATCGTCCCCACGTAGCGATCGCCGTTCTTGAAGAAGAAGTACAGCGCGTAGAGCATGATCGCGAACTGGAACAGGAAGATGACGGTGCCGCTGGTCGCGGCTGACACCTGCCGCACGAGGAACGTCCCGAGACTCGACACGACCTGCACACCGCGCTCGGCAATCTGCGGCAGCATCGGCTCAATCCGGTCGGCCCAAGGGATAAGCGCGAGGTGGCTCGACAGCAGCTCGGGATCGTCGATGTACGGCTTGATCATCTGCCCCACGTTTTCCGTCAGGCTGACGGCCTGCTGCACGACGATGCCGGCCAGAGTCGCGAGCGGACCGAAGATGGCCACGATGGCCAGCAGCAGTGTCAGCACCGAAGCCAGCGTCGAGCGCCCCCGGACCAGACGCAGTATCCAGCGATAGACGGGATACAGGAGGCCGGCGATGATCGCCGCCACCAGCAGCGTCATCAGGAAGCCGCGGATCATCAGCAGGAACACGATCGAGATCCCGGCCACGACGATCAGCAGAAACGACTTGCGGAAGCGGTCTTCGGTCACAGGTTCCATGATAACCCCGCAGCCTGTCAGTTGTTCCGCCCGGGGCGAGCTGCGGGCTGCGGCCGCCGCGTGCCCCGGCCGGGCAGGCACCCGCGCGTGTTACACTGCGTTCGCTGCTGCCGCTGCTTCGCCGGGCGGGCAGCAAAGCTCTTCGGCCTGCGTTTGACCCGGAGTGCGGGGTTTCTGCCGGACAGTCGGACGGCAGTCTGGAGGCAGTGACATGAGCGACTTCCATCAGGTTGGCCCCGTGACGGCGTTGCCACGCCTGCTCGCACGGCCGGTCGAGGACCTCGAAGCCGACATCAAGAAGCTCAGCGGGAAATTCCCAGTGTCGCTCGTGATGCCGATGATCCCCTCCGAGCTCGATCGCCCCGCCCTCGCGGGCATTCTCGCCGAGCTCAGCAAGGTGGAGTACCTGCACTCGCTGGTCGTCTCGCTCAACAAGGCCACCATCCGGGACTACGAGCGAACGCAGCGCTTCTTCGCGCCGTTCGCCGGCAACCTGGTGGTGATCTGGAACGAGGCGCCGACGGTCAGGCGGTTCCTCGGCGGCCTGGAGAAAGCGGGCCTGTTCACCGGGATACCGGGGAAAGGCCGGGCGTGCTGGCTTGCGATGGGATACCTGCTGGCGGAGGAGAAGGTCGACTACCTCACCTTCATGGACGCCGACATCGTCAATTTCGACCGGGAGATGCTGGCGCGGTTGATCCTCCCGGCGCTCGATCCGATCGTGGATTTCGACTTCGTCAAGGCTTACTACAGCCGATACACCGACCGGCTGCACGGACGCGTGACACGGCTCTACGTGTCGCCTCTGCTCGCGGCCTTCACCCGGCTCATCGGACAGGATCCGTACATCCGCTATCTCTCGTCATTCCGCTACGCGCTCGCCGGTGAGTTCACCGTGCAGCGCGATCTCGCCTCCCGCATGCGCCTGCCGTCCGACTGGGGGCTGGAGATTGTCACCCTCTTCGAGGCGTTGCGCCACCGCGCCCCGGTGCGCGTCTGCCAGGTCGAGATTGCCGAGCGGTACGAGCACAAGCATCAGGGGCTGTCCGCCAGCGACCCCGGCCGCGGCTTGAATCGGATGGCGCGCGACGTGGGCTCCCACCTCTTGCGGACGCTGGCGGCGGCCGGCGTGGTGCTCTCTTCCGGGCTGCTCGAGAGCCTGCTGGCTGCGTATCAGCGGGAGGCCGAGGACGCCGTGGCGGACAGCTACGCGGTTGCCGCGATCAACGGCCTGAAGTACGACCGCCACCAGGAGGAGCTCAACGTCCACACGTTCGCCAGCGCCCTGCGGGGAGCCATCCAGGAGTTCCACCGAGACCCGCTCGGCCCGCCGCTCGTGCCGAACTGGGCCCGTGTGTGGGCCGGCGTCCCTGAATCCGGACCGCAGCTGGTGGCGAGCGTTGGCTAGGGCGTCTTGCGCGGCGCCAGATCGTGCGCGCCGGCTGCCCCGTCCGCAGTGACCCGGATCAGCACCGTGCGGACATCCAGATCATCCGGAGCTGGCTCCAGGGGCAGATCGGCTGCCATCAGCTGCTTCTGAATGTGCGCCCGCGCAGAGGCGACCGCTCTTTGCGGCATGCCCGGCGCCACGGCCAGAGTCGGCTGGAGCCCAGGCCACTCCACCAGCAATCCCCGGAGTTCCAGGAGCGCCGGCTCATCGGCCGGCGTGATGCCGCCGGTGCGCGACACTCCCACGCGCACGGCGGCCGGCACCCAGCACAAGGTCAGTCGGTCTTCGGAGATCCTGGTTCTGCCGGCGAGCAGGCGGATCAGAACGGCATGCGCATCGGGACCCATTTCGCGGTCGGCCAGGTACGCCACCTCGACGGCTGTCCCCGCGGGCCCCGACAGGACGCTGCGAATGCCCAGGATGCGCACCGAGTCGGGCAGCGGCAACTCGGAGACGGCCCGTCCGATCACGCCCCCGGTTTCCTCGAGGGACTCCGCAGCGGTTCGCGGGCGCTCCTCGGCCGGTGCCCTGCCTCGGGCAGCCAGCATCTCCCTGATGGTGTCAGCCTGTCCGACGTCGCTGAGCGTCTGGACGAGATCGAGGCGGGCCGACCTCCCCACCTGGTCGAAGACCCGCTCCTCGAAGCGGGCGATGTCCTCGGCCGCAAAGAGCGTGTTCGTGGCAACCTGGATTCGGACCCGGACGTCCTGCTCGCGCAGGACGAATGACGAGTCGAGGACGGTCGAGCGGCCGGGAATATCGAACACGGCCTGCGCGCGCGAGATGGCCTGGCGCGTCCGGAACTCGCGCGTGAGCTGATTCAACGCCGACTGGAGAGGAATGAGCACCGCCAGCAGGAAGATGCCGACGACGATGGCCCTGGCGCGGACCGACCCGGTCCGGCCGATCAGGTGCTGCAGCCGGAGGCGGCCGAAGACCGCGTTCACGAGCGGCCGTGCGAGCTCCTGCTCCTTCCACAGACGCACCGATTCGCTCTGCGCCGCCTTCGGCATGCCGACGAGCACAAGGATCAGGCTGGCACCGAGCACGGCCGCAAAGACGTTCGCCGTGAACTGCAGCCCGCCGCCTCTGAAGACAGGGCCCCCGAGGCTGCCCTCCAGCCCGAAGCCCATCACGCAGAGCGCCGGCAGCAGCGTGATGGCAATCACAGCGCCGGGCAGGTAGTCGTACGCCCGCTTCCGAAGCGAGAACAGCGCCGCGGCCGACATCCCGCCAAACAAGGCGACCAGGAAATCGAGGACGGTTGGCCTCGTCCGCGCGGCGATCTCCGCCGTCGTCGCGTTGAACGGCAGCAGGTCGATGATGATCGCCGACAGGACGATGACGAGGAGCCCGAAGACGAGCAGCTTCGCGACAAGTTTCACGAGCAGGTAGAGGTCCCCGGAGGCCAATGCCAGACCCGCTGCGACGACGGGGTGCGCGAGCGGTACGATCAGCGCGCCGCCAATAATGATCGCCGGCTGGTCGAGGATCAGGCCCAGAGAGCAGATCGCCGCGGCAAGAACTGCCTGGACCCAGAAGAGCGGCTCGGAGAGGTACGACGCGCGGATGAGCTCGGTGTACTCGGTCTCCCGGTCGGCGAGCCGGAGGCCGAAGAAGCGGGCCATCCAATCGGTGAAGGTCGCCGGCGTCGGCTCGTCAGCGAAGTCGCTGGCGGGGGAGAAGAGCGGGACCCGGTGAACGGACGCACGGGGCGCGGGCGGCCGGGTCGGTTCCTGAACGGCAGCGAGGACCTCGCCATCGGCCGGCTTCCAGGCGCCTTCGGCCACGGCCTCCGCGGGCGGCGGTGCCTCAGCCAGACCAGCCGTTTCCAGCCGGAGCCGGCGTTCGGCAAAGAGGATTCCTCCCGTCATGTACAGGTTCGACAGCGTGATGATGGCGAACGCGTACATCGGAAAGAGGCTTGTCCCCGGGACGCCTGCCTGTACGGGCAGCAGCGCCACGACGGCGGTGGCCAGCCCGCGGGGCTGCAGGGCCATGATTGTCTGCAGCTCGCCGGGAGAAAACGTCGCGCCGCCCCGCTTGAACGCCTCGATGCCGAGTCGCCGGCTGACCAGCAGGAGGCTGAACACCACCAGCGCCCAACCCGCCAGGGGCCAAGAGAGCGTCGAGAAGTCGACGAGCAGGCCGAGGTAGACGAAGAAGAACGTCCGGACGAGGAACGACAGTTCGGCGGTGATGTTCACCATGAACTGGTTCAGGACGAACTGTTCCTCGCGGATGTCGATGCCGACGAGCTCGCGGAGCCGCGGCCCGATCCGGCCCGCGATGGTCTGCATGTTCGCCAGGATGAGACCGAAGAGCAGGATTGCGATGGCCGTGCTGCCGCCGAGCTCCTCCACGACGAAGTAGAGCAGGCACACCATGCCCAGCGTGAGCATGTAGGAGAGCGGCTCGCGTCCGATCCAGCCGACGAGCCTCGACCACAGCACGCCGGCCACTGACGAGACGAGCAGCGCAACCAGCAGCGACCTCGCGAGGCCGCGGCCCCAGGTCAACGGGTCCGCCTCGCCGCCCGAGTGGCCCTCGATGAGCAGCACCACCGTGACGATGAGGAGGACTTCGCCGATCGTCGACTCGAGCTTCACAATCGTCTTGACGTCGCTGCGAACCGAGAGACCGGACACGACGGGGAGACAGATGGCCGGGCTGGTGGCACCCAGAACGGCGCCGAGCATCAGGGCCGTGAGCGGCGAGAAACCCAGCAGGAAGTGCGCAACGGCGGTGACCGCCGCGACGGAAAGGCCGAAGACGGCAACCGCCAGCAGCGCCGTCCGAGGCGCGTGCCGGAGGACATGAGCGATTTCAAGCTCCAGCCCCCCCTCGAACAGGATCACCAGCAGCGCAGCCGCCCCGAAAAACGGGGCAATGGCCAGCAGGGCGTCGGAGCGGATCCAGCCCGTCACGGGGCCCAGGACGACTCCGATGGCGATGAGCAGCAGGACGCTCGGGATCTTCGTCACCCGGAACAGCAGGTTGGCGAGGAAGCCCAGAAGGATGACGCCGCCCATCAGCGCGAACAGCACAGCGACTGTCATGCCGGTGTCTCGACTCGTCTGTTCGTGTTATTGAATCAGATGTGCCGGGCCAGCGCCAGTGACGCGGCCGAGCACCAGACCGACCGGGTCGAGCTCGTCGCCTGCTTGGGAGCAGACCGTCCGTCCCACCTGCCACAGCTGCCACGCGAGCTCAACGTTCTCATCAGCCGCGTCCCGGTAGGAGGGTGGACGCCGTCGAGCCTGCAGGACGGCGCGGGCCGCCTTTGCGAGTGTCGAGCCGGAGGCGTCAAGCTCGACACCCGGAGAGGCCTCAAGACACCGATCGAGACGGGCTGCGGCACCCGCAACCAGTTTCAGGCTCCGTTCGTATCGCTCTTGAGCTCTCAGACCGCGGCGGGTCGGGTCCAGCGACACGATCTGCTCGCAGAGCGACAGTCGCGCGGCAACTGCTGCGTCATCCGGCCTCGACTGCCGAGCCTGCTGGAAGGCAGTCAGGGCAGCGCCATAGTCGGCCTGGGCGAACAGCGCCTCGCCCAGGCCGGCTGCAGCGTCGGCGTCACGCGGTGATGCCATCATGAGCCCGCGGAACAGCTCCGCCGCGTGCTGGGGCGATTCAAGGTCGAGCAGCTTGCGGCCGACTCTCTTCAGGGCGGGACCGTCCTTCGACACCTCCCGCTCGATCTCGAGCAACTGTGCGACGGCCGAGTTTCTGTTCCCAACCCGCGCGAACAAGTCGACCAGCTCGAACCGCGCGTCGATCCGGTGCGCCCCCACCGGCTCGGGCCAGCTGCCGACAATCGCCCGGTCGTAAGAGAGCGCGGCCGCACCCGTGTCCCCCTGCCGGGCGAGCACACGAGCAAGTCCCAGGTTCGCCTGGCCGCTGGCAGGATCCTCCCTCAACACTTCACGAAAGTAGATTCCGGCCTCCTCCAGACGATCCGTGGCAGCCAGGGCGTCGCCGAGTGCCAGGCGCGCGGCAGCGGCGTGCGTCACGACCAGGGCGTTTCGCAACTCCTGGACCGCCTCCTGCGCCCGTCCCTCCAGGAGCAGTTGCTGCCCCAGGGCCAGCGATCGCTGCCCGTCGGCGAGACGCTCTTCTCGGAAGTACTGGCTGAGCGCACCGGCGAGCACCAGCAGGAGGACCGTTGCGGTGGCCACACCGGCCAGCAACCGGCGAGGAGAAGGTGACGCCAGCGCCAGCTCCGCGTCGGGCAGCGTACCTGACACCCGACCATACGCCTGCAGAATCCCCTGAACCGAGACGACGCCGAGAAGCGCCCTGTCGTTGTCGCGACTGACCACCGGAAGGATGTCCGTCTGGGTGGCAGCGAGATGCCTCAAGGCGGCATCCAGCGACTCATCGGCGTACAGCACGTCGGGGTACTCCGCGGGCGAAACATCCACACGCGCGGCGATCAGCACCTCCCCGACCAGAGCTGTGCCTCTCCCCTCCCGTGCGGCGTGCGCCAGCGTGGCTGCGGACACCATTCCGACCAGACCTGCTTCGTCGACGACCGGCCACGCCTTTCGTCCCGGCATCGTCGCCCCTGTCGAAGGGTCGCGCCGCGTTTCCGCGGTCAGCGTGACCAGACGTTTCGCGGCATCTTCCACGCGCTCCGTTGCCCGAAGCATCTCGGTCGCCGGCTGCGTCGCGAGACCGACCACCAGCCGCTCGTCCCGCACGTCGCGCCCTGGTGGAAGCCGGACCCCATCCTGGTGCAGGAGAGCGTCGTAGATCGCCTCCGGCTGCAGCCGGGCGGAGATGAAATAGCTCACCAGGTTGGCGATCATCAGCGGCACGATGATCGTGTAGTCGCGGGTGATCTCGAAGATCATGATGACCGACGTCATCGGAACCCGGATGATGCCTGCGAACGCCGCACCCATCCCCACGAGCGCGTAGGCCCCGACGCCTCCGGTGTAGTCCGGCAGCAGCAGGTGCGCGAAACCACCGACGGCACCCCCCATCATCGCGCCCAGAAAGAGACTGGGCCCGAAGATCCCACCGGCATTGCCCGATGCGTAGGCCGTCGCCGTGGCCACCAGCTTCAACCCGAGCAGGAGCCCCATGGTGCCCAGCGCGATTTTCCCGTTGAGCGCGTCGCCCACGTGGCTGTAGCCCACCCCGAGCACGTCTGGAGCGAACCAGCCCATCAGACCGACCGCGATTCCGCCAATCGCAGGCTGGATCCAGACCGTGCGCCGGGGCATCGTCAGGAAACGGGCGCGCAAACCCAGCAGCAGCTTGACGAAGGCGACCGAGATGAGGCCGCCGATCACCCCAAGCGCGGCATAGATGAGGAACTCCACCGGGTGGACGAGTTGATAGGCCGGGACGTGAAAGAGCGGCTCGTTGCCCAGCAGCAGATGCAGCACCATCCAGGACGTCGCAGAGCTGAGCACGACGGATCCCAGAACGGGGGCATGGAGGTTCCCCACCACCTCTTCCAGCGAGAAGAGCACCGCAGCGATCGGCGTGTTGAATGCAGCGGCCAGGGCGGCCGACGCCCCCACCGGCACCAGCCGCTTGACCTGCGCCGGCCGCAGGCCCAGCCGGCGCGCAACGACCGATGCGATGCCGCCGCCGATGTGCACGGCGGGCCCTTCCCGCCCGAGGGCGATGCCGCTTGCGAGCGACAGGCTCGAGCATCCGAACTTGCCCAGCACGGTGCGAAGGGAGATGTCACCGTCACGCAGGAACAGCGCGGTCTTGGTCTGGGGAATCCCGCTGCCGCGGGCGCCGGGAAAGTACCGGTAGAGCAGCACTCCTGAGATCAGCGCGCCGAGCGTGGGAACCAGAAGCCGTCTCCAGCCCGACGAAGCCGCCGGATAGAGCCGCCCGCCGAGATTCTCCGTGAGCAGGATGAACGCGACAATGACAAGCCCGACGACAGCTCCGACGACCAGCGTCAACAGCAGCAGGACCTTGTCCTCGTGCCGGCGGAGCCGTTCCTCATCCGCCCAGCCGGTCAGGAGGGCGAGCCGCGTTCCTTTCGTCGTGCCGTCCGCTCGAGTTGGCCTCATCCGCATCGTGGGGACAGGAACTGGCAGGCCCCGCTGGCGACCGTTTCACCTACCGTCCCTGCTCCGACCATCATCGGGCACGAGCGTCCCACTGTCCAGCACGGCACCCACTCTCATGACTCGACACGGGAACCCCGGTCCACCCAGAGCAGCCCCACGGGCAACGTGCGGAAGACGTCGGCGGCCAGCACCCAGAACTCGCCGTTGTGGTCAATCGGCCGGACGACCTCACCGGTCAGCACGTTACGCAACCGGTGCCCGTCCACGTCCGGGGGCAGGAAGACACGGCTCGTCTGCCACGCCTCGATTCCCAGCGGGACGGGACGCACAGCCGAGGTAATCCCGGCCACCAGTCGGGGCGCCACGCCGAGCACGCGGCACATTGCCTGCATGCGGAACTGCTCCCGATGAGCCTTGATGAACACGTACGTCGTACGGACTCTCCCAGAGCGTGGTCGGGTGGACATCAGCGTTACCCTCCGCAACTACGCGGATGCTAGCGCTGTCCACAAAACTCTGGGAACTCCAGGAGGCGCTTCGAGGCACGTACGCGGCGCTGGCGTGCCCGGTCGTCATCGAGCACCTCCGCACGCTCGGCGTGACGGCAGTCGAACTGATGCCTGTCCATCACTTCGTGCCCGAGCGCCACCTCGTTGAGCGCGGTTTGACGAACTACTGGGGCTACAACACCATCGGCTTCTTCGCACCCCACAAGCGTTACTCGAGCCGCGGGGACCCTGGCGGACAGGTGGCCGAGTTCAGGGACATGGTCAGGGCGCTTCACGCGGCGGGCATCGAGGTGATCCTGGATGTGGTCTACAACCACACCGCCGAAGGCAGTCATCTCGGTCCGACCCTGTGCTTCCGGGGGATCGACAACGCCGCGTACTACCGGCTGGCGCGCGACGATGGACGGACGTACGTGGACTACACCGGGTGTGGCAACACGCTGAACGTCACGCACCCGAGGGTGCTCCAGCTCATCATGGACAGCCTCCGGTACTGGACGTGCGAGATGCACGTCGACGGATTCCGGTTCGATCTGGCGGCGGCTCTGGCCCGGGGGCTCTATGACGTCAACCGGCTGGGGGCGTTCCTCGACACCATCCACCAGGATCCCGTCCTCTCGCACGTGAAGCTGATCGCCGAGCCCCGGGATCTGGGCGAGGGAGGGTATCAGATCGGCAACTTCCCGGTCCTGTGGTCGGAGTGGAACGGCCGGTACCGCGATACCGTCCGGGACTACTGGCGCGGCCGGGATGAGACTCTGGGCGAGTTCGCCTCCCGTCTGACAGGCAGGTCCGACCTCTATGAACGGAGCGGGCGGCGCACGTACGCCAGCGTCAACTTCGTGACGGCACACGACGGCTTCACACTCGCCGATCTTGTTTCGTACAACGAGAAACACAACGAGGCGAACCTTGACGACAACCGCGACGGGGAAGTCCACAACCGGTCGTGGAACTGAGGCGTTGAGGGGCCGACCGACGACCCCGAGGTCACAGCACGGCGGGCGCGTCAGAGGCGGAACATGCTCGCCACGCTGTTTCTCTCACAGGGCGTGCCGATGATGCTCGGGGGAGACGAAATCGGGCGGTCGCAGGGCGGGAACAACAACGCGTACTGCCAGGACAACGCGACCTCGTGGTTCGACTGGACGCACGTCGACGAACACGTGCTGGAGTTCACGCGGTGGCTGATCCGGTTTCGTCGGCAGCACGCCGTGTTCCGGCGCCGTCGCTGGTTCCAGGGCCGACCGATTCACGGCGCCGCCGTCGGCGATATCGTCTGGTTCGCGCCGGACGGCCAGCAGATGGCCGAGGAGCGGTGGGGAGCGGGCTTCGCTAGGGTGCTCGGCGTGTTCCTGAGCGGCCCATCAGCGTTGCCGGACGCTCGCTTGTTGTGTTGTTGAGGCCTTCCGAGTCCGCGCCACGATAGGCGACAGCCGTGCGGTGCCGCGGCGCTCAGCCGCACGGCACGTGCTGATCGCCCCTCTCCCCTCACGGCGGCGAGACGGGCAGCCGGAAGAGGCCCGCGTCGGTCCGTTGCAGCGAACCTGTCCCCACGCACTCCCACAGGATGCGACGGCAGATCTCGCGGGGCAGCCCGAGCAGTCGGGCCGCCTGGGTTTCGGTCAGGCCCTGTCCCGGCATCTCCCGGAACTCAGATTCGACGCGTCTCACGAGCCGTTTTCGAGAGGTGAGATTGCGGCGGTCCGGACGCAGCCGCCTGACGGCCCGGCCGCCGGCCACAGAGAGGGTGCGGTCGTGCGTCACAAGCTGCGCGTTGGCCCCCGCGACCGTCGTGGCGTTCCTCAACTCTCGATTCACTGCAACCTCCCGGAGATCCGTGTGAAATGCAACCGGTGAGGGCTCCCACGCCCTCCGCCGGACAGTCGAACCGCCAGGGCGTCATTCTTCCTCACGGTGTACATCGACCGCGTGGCGGCGCCGTGGCGTATTGGGGACAGGCTGGGACGCCGCACGCGAGGCTTGCGCCACACGAGTACCCGACTCCCGGTCCTGATCATGATCGGGTCGGGCGGAAGCCCGTCCCCAATCTCGATGTAGCGATTCGTTTCTGAGCCTACCACCCCTCCGTCCCTCAGGCAACCTCATCAAGGGAGGGATTCTCTTTGCATGAACGCTTCGGCGGCACAGGATCGAGACGAGCACAGCCCGTTGTGAATCGGGAACCGGGACCGACGATTCGATATCGGCGGGTCGGCCCCTGGCGTGCGCGACCTGGTTTCACCCGTGGCCATCGGCTAGCATGGGAGGCCAGGTGCAGGGACGCGGGTAGCATCGCGGTGCGGAGGCGCGCTGGCATGCAGGTGCAGAGCCGGACGGCGGTCGTGACGGGGGCGTCGAGCGGGATCGGGGAGGCTGTCGCCCGCCTGCTCGCCGCTCGAGGCGCGCGTGTGGTCCTACTGGCGCGGAACCGAGAACGCCTCGATGCTGTGGCCGCCGGCATCCGATCACGCAGCGGGACGGCCGATGTGTTCCCCGTCGATCTGTCGGACCCCGCCGCCATCACAGCCGTCGCCCAGGAGATACTCACCCGCGTTGGAACGCCCGATCTGCTGGTCAACAACGCCGGGGCCGGAGGGTGGCGGCGCCTGATCGAGACCAGCGCGGAGGAGGCCTCGGCGGCGATGGCCGTCCCATATTTCGCCGCCTTCAACCTCACGCGCGAGTTGGTGGGCGCGATGCTCGGCCGCGGGACCGGGCACATCGTCAACGTGACGTCGGCGGCGTCCTACCTCGCGTGGCCCGGCGCTGCGGCCTACACGGCAGCGCGCCGCGCGCTGGAGGGTTTCCACGCCGCGCTTCGAGCCGAGTTGCGAGGATCCGGAATCGGCGCCACGCTGGCGGTCTTCGGCGTCGTGGAGACTCCTTACTGGCAGCACAATCCGGGCAGCCGCAGGCACGTGCCGAGGGCGGCTGCGTTCTTCCGAGCGCTGACGGCCGACGAGGCCGCTCAGGCAATCCTGCGCGGCATCGAGAAGGAAAGCCGGTCCGTCGTGAGGCCGCGCATCTTCCGCTTCATCTTCCTGCTGAGCGCGGTCTTTCCGCGGCTGGTCGAAGCCTTGCTGTCCCGTCGCCCGCAAGAGCCGGGCGCCCGCTGAGAAGGGCCGATCGGCAGGCGAACCGTCACACGGTCAGGCAGCGCGACCACGCATCCGCGGTATCAAAGACCGCACATCACCTGGCGCGATGTTGTACACTTTACGGCATGTCCCGGGGCAGGACCCCGGGGCCTCTCGACTATATGAGAGATGATCGGGACTCGGAATCTGAACTGCCAATCGGGCGAGCGGGCGCTGCTCATCGGTTGCCACGGGGGTGTCGGACGAGCGGTGCTCGCGTTGCTGGAGCTTACAGCCCCCGGCCGTCGTCTGGCCGAGCGGCTCGACGCTCTCCTGCTGGTGGACTGCCAGTCGCACCCGCAACCGATCTGTCCCGCAGGTGCACGTCTGCTCCCCCCTACCACCGTCGCGAGCGCACAGGACCTCTCGCGCCTCGTTCGTGAGCACCGAGTCACCCAGGTCATCGACGTCTCTTCGATCGACACCGTTGAGTGCTGCGCGGCCTGCGACAGCATGGCTGCCGACTTCCTCTGCACAAGCGTCGAAGAGTGGCCGGGAAGCGGTCCGGTCACAACGGACCGCGCTATCGGGCGGCTGCTGACGCCACGGCGCCCGCGGCTTGGCGAGAGGAGTCACATCGTCGGCAGCGGGGCCAACCCCGGCATCGTCAATGCCCTGGTGTTCGCCGCCATTGAAACCTTCGCTGCCCGCGCGCGTGTCGAGACCTCCAGGCTCGATCTTCACTCGATCTTCATCACGGAGGAGGACACGACGGCTGAGCTGGACGCAGCGATGATCGGCGACAGGTTTGCCATGACCTGGAGCCCGGCGCACTGCCTCGACGAGTTGTTCGAACCGCGGGCCTTCGCGGCCCGGGACGGTGTCGTCATGGAGCTGGGTCACGCACCCAGCGAGAGGTGGTACCGCGCTCGTTGCGGGCAGGTACTGATCGAGGGACTGGCCATCCCGCACGAAGAAGTCGTGACACTCTCGAGGCGGCTGCCGGGCGTCGTCTTCTGCTACCTCTATCGCCTGCCGCCGGCCGCCAGGATTGCCCTGGCATCGCACTCCGAGCGCAGGTCTGTCGGTGCCTGGACCACGAAACGGATGTATCCACCCTGGGCCGGCGCCCTTGCCGGCAAGGACACGGTCGGCGTGCTGCTGTGCAGCCGCCGCTACGGCGAGCTGTGGATGGGCTTCGACACCGATGTGTCCGAGGGGCTCGCCTTCGGCACCAATGCCACCGAACTGCAGGTGGCGGCGGGCGTGCTGGCCGGCTGGACGCAGCTCGGACGGCGCCGGGGAATTCACTTCGTCGAGGACCTGGACCCGAAGGAGTTCCTGCGCGTTGCCGCCGCGGTGCTCGGCCCGCCCCTGGTCGTTCACGACGTGTGCGCGCCGCCCAAGCTCCTCGCCGAACGAGCCGTACGGCCCGGGGTTCGCCCCTGGCAAGGGGATGGCTTGCAGCCTGCCGCGGCCACTTCGTGACCGTGCGGTCTTCTACCGCGTGCCTGCGGGCGTGCGAGAGCAGGACACCAAGACAAGTTCCCAGTTCGCGGGCGCCTATTCAGGAAAGATGCGTGCACTCCCGACGACGCTGCGCGACGGTATCAGAATCAGGCTCAGTGCCCGCCAATCAACGCGACGGCCCAGAGCAGGCCGAGGCCGCCGGCGAAGACGGCAAAGTGGACCAGGTTGGCGACAGAGGAGTGCGACTTGTTCACCTCGGGAACAAGGTCCGAGGCGCCGATGTAGAGGAAGTTGCCCGCCGCAAGCGGCACCAGCCAGCGCACGTCCACCTGCCGCGAGGCGGCGTAGGCGACCAGGCCGCCGATAAGGAAGGTCGCCCCCGACAGCAGGTTGAACAGCAACGCGCTGCGCCTCGTCCATCCACCGTGGATGAGCACGCCGAAGTCACCAAGCTCCTGCGGGATTTCGTGGGCGGCAGCGGCGATCCACGCGGCGATGCCGAGGCGGATGTCCACCAAGAAGACTCCAGCAATCGACAGGCCCCCCAGGAAGTTGTGGAGCCCGTCCCCGATCAGCACCAAGTAGGTGAGAGGCTTCTTGCACTCGGCGAACGCACGATGGCAGTGGTGCCAGTGGAGAAACTGCTCGAGCGCGAAGAAGACCAGGAATCCCACCGCCACCCAGCCTACGGTGGTCATGATCGGCAGGCTCTTCAGCGATGTCGGGATCATGTGGAACAGGGCACCGCCGATCAGAGAGCCGGCCGCGAAGGCGACGAGCGGCAGCAGCAGCTTCCTGAGCGTCGACTCGCTCATGACGAGGGTCACGCTGCCCACGAGCGCGATGGCGCTCATCAGCACGCCGCCGAGCAGGATCCAGAGAAAGACCGTCATGTGGCTGAGGACCCCACGATATCAGATGAGTGTCATGCGGCGCCCAATCGAGCCTGCCAATCGGGCCTGCTGTCGTTCTCGTCGCTGCCCTTGGCGACCTCAGATGCCGCGCCCGGCAACGAACTTGGCCGAGGCGCGCGCCTTGACTTCCTGATCCTGCTGAAGCTCCGAACAGACGTAGTACAAGTGATGAGACGTGACTCTGTCGATCCAGGCGCGGGCCACCGCGCTCTTCTCAAGGGTCACCGGAGCGAGGAAGCGCACGGTCAGCTCCGCCGTCGCTGCCACAACGCCCGTTGAGAACAGGGCGTTCGTCATCGCGGCATCGAGGACGGCCGCGATGAGACCACCGTGGAGTCTCTCGCCGTAGCTCTGCAGGCTGTCCCGGCACGGGAAGATCGCGAGCACGGATCCGTCCGCCTGGACCGTGAACTTCAGCCCCAGACCATGCGGATTCGAGGCGCCGCACAAAAGGCACCGGGGGTGCTCGGCGTCTCGGACCGCCTCCAGCCGCGCCTGGCTGGCCGCTTGGTCTACGGGACGCGCCGCTGCACGAACGCGTCGCAGTGCAGGCTTCATGGAGGGTCCTCGCTAGTGGTCGCAGACATTGGCGCCCGTGGCAAGGCGCCCATCAAGGAACTCCCGGACGATGAGGTCGGGCGCGCCTCCCGAGACGCCCACCACCACCCGGATGCCGTTCTGGTCAAAGAGACTCTGCGCGCGCGATCCCATCCCGCCGGCGATGATGACCGTCGCGCCCAGCTCGTGAAGCCACCTGGGGAACGTGCCCGGCTCGTGAGGCGGCGGCGCGAGCTCCTGCCGACCGCTGATGGTCGTCCCGTCCGCAGCAACATCGAAGAGGACGAACCGCTCGCAGTGGCCGAAATGAGAGGACAGCACGCCATCGGTGACAGGCACCGCGATCTTCAGGGGCTGGCCGTCGGCTGCCGGCGCCGGTTGTGCGTCACGTGATCGAATCTCCGGCTCGAGCAGTGCCCGGACGATGCGGCCGAAGGACTTGGCCGCTTCGGAATGGGGATGCGCCCGCACGATGGGCGCGCCGGCGTCCCCGGACAGAACGACCTCGGGGTCGATGGGAATGCCGCCCAGGTAGCGGACGCCCATCTCCTCGGCCATCGCTCGGCCGCCGCCGGCGCCGAAGATGTGAACCAGCTCACCGCATCTGGGGCACGTGAAGCCGCTCATGTTCTCGACCACGCCAAGCACGGGAAGCCCCACCTGCCGGCAGAAGGCGATGCACCGGCGCACGTCCTGCACGGCGACCTCCTGCGGCGTCGTGACAACGACGGCGCCATCCGCCTTCTCGACGAGCTGAACCACGGCCAGCGGTTCGTCCCCGGTTCCCGGCGGCGAATCAACCACCAGGTAGTCGAGCTCGCCCCATTCGACGTCCTTGAGGAACTGCTTGATCGCGCCGTACTTCCTCGGACCGCGCCAGATGACAGCATCGTGCTTCTCACGCAGGAAGAACCCGATCGACATCACCCGCAGCGTACCGCCGCCGCAGTCGACCTTCACGGGAAGCAGGCCGTCGTCGTCGCCGAAGATCGGTGTTCCTTCCACGTGCAGGAGCTTCGGTACGCTTGGTCCGTGGATGTCGACGTCGAGCAAGCCGACCTGCTTGCCTGCCATGGCCAGAGCAGTCGCGAGGTTCACCGCCACGGTGCTCTTGCCCACGCCGCCCTTGCCGGAGAGCACCATCACCTTGTGCTTGATCCGGCACATCCGGGCAAGAAGAGCCTGGCGGTCAAGGAAGTCCTCCTCCCGTTCTCCCGGCCGCTTCTGCGGGGTGGGACAATCCCGGTCGGAACAGGCCTTGCACGTCTTGTCAGCGTTCATGTGTCAAACCTCGCTCGTCTTCCCAACGGGCGCCGGTGTAAACGGCGTGCCGTCGCGGGCCGACCCGGCCGGACAGGCCACCGGGTGTCCATCCGCGACGCTCCGATCGTCAGCGCCCAGCTCGACCCTGCACGCGCCTGTCGCCCGCCTCGGCCTTCGTGTACAGCTTGTCCGGCGACGACACCCGGTCGATGAAGAGCACTCCGTCCAGGTGATCGATCTCGTGATGCACGATCACGGCGTTGAAGCCCTCGAGCGTCCACTCGAGCGGCCGCCCCCGCTCGTCGATCCCCCGCAGCCGGATGTAGTGCGGGCGCACGGTTTCGCCGTGCAGTCCCGGGAAGCTCAGACATCCGTCGTAGTCCGGCAGCTCACACGCGGCGTCCTCGATCGTCGGGTTGACGATGCCGAGCGGCGGGCCGTACGGCCCGCGAGCGCGTACAGCGAGGCGGACCACGATCACTCGCTTGTGGACACCGATCTGCGGCGCGGCGAGCCCGACCCCGTTTTCGTGGCACAGCAGCGTCTCCTTCAAGTCCTCGAGGAGCTGCCGGACTTCAGCGGGCTCCCCCTGGACGGGCTCGCTCGGTTTCCGCAGGATCTCGGGGCTCAGCGCATACAGCACGATGGGTCGCACCGACATACTTCAGGCCCCTCTCATCGCGGCGTCGACCCGCGCCCAGACGCCTCGGATATCCATGGCGGCCGGGCTGTCTCCGTTCTCCACCACCGCCATCCGTCTCACCTGGGCCGCGGTCACCGACTCGTCGTAGCGGATTCGCCCCAGCACGGGGATGCCGAGCCTCGCCGCCTCCACGTCAATCCGATCCGAGAGCTCCGGGTTGAGATCCGCCTTGTTGATACAGACTCGCGTGTCGACATGGAACTGCCGGCACAGCTCGGCCACCCGCACGAGATCGTGCAGGCCCGAAAGGGTCGGCTCGGTAACGATGAGCACCATGTGAGCCCCGGCGATCGACGCGATCACGGGACAGCCGATGCCCGGCGAACCATCGCAGATCAGCAGGCTGCGCCGGTTCGAGAGACAGAGCGCCTTCGCCTCGCGCCGCACCAGCGACACGAGCTTGCCGCTGTTCTCCTGGGCGATGCCAAGGCGCGCATGCACCAGGGGGCCGAATCTCGTGTCGGACACGAACCACTCGCCGCTCTCGGCCGGAAGGAGAGCCACCGCGTCCTCCGGGCAGACGTCCGCACAGACACCGCAGCCCTCGCACGAGATCGGATCAACCTCCCGCCTGATGATGGACCTGTCGTCCGGTACCCTGATGGCGTCAAAGCGGCATCGTTCGGCACACACGCCGCAGTCGTTGCAGCGGTCCGCGTTGATGACCGCCGTCGCGCCCCCGGAGAACGGCCAGCAACGACGCACGACCGGATCCAGGACGAGGTGGAGATCCGCAGCGTCCACATCGCAGTCTGCCACTGCGGCCTGCTGCGCCAAGGCGAAGAACGAGGCGACAATGCTGGTCTTGCCCGTCCCGCCCTTGCCGCTGATCACGACCAGCTCACGGACGTTGTCGCCTCGGCCAACCTGCAGCGTGTTCGACGGCGGACCGCCACGTTCGGCGGCCGTGAGCCTGGCCCTGCGCACAGGTTCGGTGATCCGGCGCGGGGCGGTCGTGGCCAGCTCAGCGAGCCTCTGAGCCAGCCTGACGAAAGCCGGGCTGAGCTGGGGTAGCGCCGCCACGGCCAGCTCGCCCCGCGAGTAGGCATAGGCAATCGCCCGGTCGTTCGCGAGTTCGAACAGCACCGGGATCCCCTCGCGCGCGCAGTAGTCGAAGACACCGCGATCGCCGATGCCGGCGCGGTTGACGGCCACACCGAGGGGCAACCTCAGTTCGCGCACCATGGCCACGGCCAGCTGCAGATCGTTCAAGCCGAACGGGGTGGGCTCTGTGACGAGGAGCACAGCGTCCGCGCGCTTGACCGACTCGATGACGGGACACGACGTGCCGGGAGGCGCATCGAGCACGAGCATGCAATCCTCGGGCGCGGCCCGAAGCACGGCGCGGATGACAGGGGGCGCCATGGCCTCCCCAACGTTGAGCCTCCCCTCCACGAAGGCCAGACAACCCGCCGTGCCTTCCTCGACGGTACCGACGATCCTCGGCACCTCCGAGATGGCGCCTTCGGGGCACGCAAGGGCGCACCCGCCGCAACCATGGCAGAGCTTGGGAAACGTCGCGACGGTCTTCGGCAGCGCGAGGATGGCCGAGTAGCGGCACGCCTGTCCGCACGCGCCACACAGGGTGCAGCGTGACGCGTCGACTGCGGGAACCGGGATCGAGACCTCCCGGGTCGTCCGGATGGTCGGTTTCAGGAAGAGGCGGCCGTTCGGCTCCTCCACGTCACAATCGACGTAGGCAACGCGCGCGCCCGTCTCAGCCAGCGCGACCGCCAGGTTCGTGGCGATGGTCGTCTTCCCGGTGCCCCCCTTGCCGCTCGCGATGGCAATGCGCATCAGCCTGTGCCCCGGCCGTCACCAGCCCCGCCTCTGGGTCCGAGGCTCATGGCCTGCCGGCGCCCATGCCTGAATGGCTCGCGACGTTTGGACCGGCAGCAGGCTGAACGTGCCCCGACGTGAAACGTCCAACCGCCTCCGAAACGGTGCCGCTGCAGCCGACAACGACGTCAATGCCGGCTGCGCCGAGCGTCTGGTGCGCGTTGGGGCCGCAGTTTCCGGTCAAAACGACCTTCGCGCCCTTCTGTGCGATCAACTGAGCGGACTGGATGCCCGCTCCTCCGCCGAGAGCGCTGTTCGCGTTCTCGACAGCCTCGAAGGTCATGTCCTCCGTCTCGACGAAGACGAAGTACGCGCAACGCCCGAACCGCGGATCAAGTGCCGCGTCCAAAGAGGGGCCGGTGGCGGTGACGGCAACTCTCATCGTTCTTCCCTTTCCGAGGATGACGATGCATCTCTCTCGGGCTTCTCAAGTTCGTCGATTCGGGTCCTCAGCTCGCCGAGCGCCCGCTCCGCGTTCGCGGCCTGCTGCCGCATCGCCGCCAACTCCTCCTCCCGGGAGAAGGCGGGGGGAACCATGCCCTGGTCCCAGGCGCCAGGGCCAGGCCACCCCATCGACGCGCGCTGCCAACCGGTCAGGCCGGTCGCGTAGTACCAGTGACGGTGCCTCCAGCCGCCACGGCCACCGCCACCTCCCCACCCGCCGCCTCCCCGGTATCCTCCTGTCCGCACGGGATTCATGAATCCCGGCACACCGTACCCCGCGCAGTACCCGGCACCGCGCCCGGTCATCGGCCCCTGTCCTCTCGGACCCATTCGGTTTCCTGCTGGCATGTCACCCCTCCTTGTCCTTTCCGCTGATGTCCTACGAACGCATTCTCCGACCCCAGCCCTCGCCTCGCCCGCCGCCCGCTCCGTGCTGGCCCCGCCCTCCTCGGAACCGGTGCTGCCTGCCGCAACACCCAGGCATTGACAGCGCGGCGGTCGGCAGGGCCCCTGCCACGAAGCTTCGCACCACCTCGTCAACTTCTCCCGCGACGAATCCAAGAACCTGCACGCCTCGAGCGACCAGCTCCCGGCGCAGCGGCTCGGAGATAGCCCCGCAGATCAGCGTGTCGACCCCGAGCTCGATGAGCCGTTCGGTCTTGAGGGCCGGAGTGGGCGTCTCGATGCTCACGTGGCTTTGCCCCGTGAGGGCGCCGTGTTCGATCGTCAGGATCGCCGCCTGACGGCTCACGTCGAACACAGGTGAGACGCGCCCGTCCCACACCGTCAGGGCCACCTTCATGGTGCGCATACCTCTGTGGACCTTCCGCCAGCAGAAAGCGAGCCAGAACCCACGACCAACCCGTCTCCAACGGAAGTGCTTGCAGGAGCTGAGACTTAGCGATCAACACAGCCTGGGGGTGGGACCGGAACCGTCGCACAGGCGCGACTGAGATGCGCGGGATGGTGCGAACGCTGCGACTCTCAACCGCGGCCTCTGAATCAACCGCCGGACGGCTTCTGGCGGGATCTGCCGTCCTTGCCAGGAAGCTCGATGCCGAGCAGCCGCAACTTGCGGAAGAGGGTGCTCCTGTGCATGCCCAACTCCCGCGCGGCGGCGAGCCGGCTGCCGCCGTGTCGCGCGAGGGCCTCGTGAATCGCCTGCACCTCGAGCGCCTTCACCGTCTCGATCATCGTGCGGCCGCTGGGGTGGCGGAGCGCAAGGGGCACGAGCTCGCCCGGCAGATGCTCGAGGCCGATCTGGCCCTCGCGCAGCAGCACAAAGGCATGCTCGATGATGTTCTGCAGCTCCCGCACGTTGCCCGGGTATTCATGGGCGGTCAGCACGCCCAGCACGTCAGGGCTCACGCCCGTCACGCGCTTGTTCTGAACGGCGTTGAAGACCGTAATGAAGTGCTGAACCAGCAGCGGGATGTCCTCGCGGCGCTCGCGCAGCGGCGGCAGCGCCAACTTCATGACCTTGATGCGGTAGTACAGATCCTGGCGGAATGTGCCGTTCTCCACCAAGGTGGCGAGATCGCGGTTGCTGGCAGCAATCACCCGTACGTCCGCCGCTTCGGTGCGTGTGGCCCCCAGCGGCTCGAACTGTCTCTCCTGGAGGACGCGCAACAGGCGCACCTGCAATGCCGGGCTGACCTCGCCGATCTCGTCAAGAAACAGGGTCCCGCCGCGGGCTATCGCGAAGCGCCCGGGCTTGTCCCTGGTCGCGCCCGTGAAGGCCCCCGCCTTGTACCCGAAAAGCTCGGACTCGAGCAGCGTGTCGGGCAGCGCGCCGCAGTTCACCGCCACAAAGGGGCCCTTGCGACGCGCACTGAGGTCATGGATGGCCCGTGCAACGAGCTCCTTGCCAGTGCCGGTCTCGCCTTCCAGTAGGATCGTGCTCTCGCTCTCGGCGATGCGGGGAAGAACTTCGAGCACCGGCCGCATTGAAACGCTGCGGCTGACGATGTCCCCAACCTGATAGCGGCCGCTGATCTCCTTCCGCAGCTCCTCGATGAGGCTCAAGTCCCGAAACGTCTCCGCCCCACCGACCACGCTGCCGCGCTCATCGCGAAGGAGCGCGGTTGACACGCTGATCGGAATGCGCGCGCCGTCCGCGTTCACGATGAACGTCGTCTTGTTGACGATGGCCGCGCCCGTCCGCATGGTGTGCCTCAACGCACACTCCGTCTCACACATGCTGGCGCGGAAAACGTCCGAGCAGCGGCGGCCGATGGCGGCTTCCCGTGGAATACCCGTGATGTGCTCGGCCGCCCGGTTGAACGACGACACACGCCACTCGCCGTCCACGGTGAAGACACCGTCGGAGATGCTTTCGAGAATCGAGTCGGTGGCGATCTTCGGGAGTCCCGGCGCCGGCAGCGTCTCGCCACGCTTGGCCATCGTCACCTCACCCGGCTTTGCCGTCGTGCATCCGACAGCAGCGGCGTCCTGTAATCTGCACGGGGCCTCCCTCGATGCGAAGCGCTTTGCCGTGCACGAGCACGTCCGCCATCTTCCGGTGGGCCGAATCGACAATGCGGCTGAACGTCGGGCGCGACACTCTCATCTGCTCGGCTGCCTGCTCCTGGTAGAGGCCGTCCAGGTCCGCGAGGCGCATGGCCTCGAACTCGTCGAGGGTCATCACCACTTCCTCAAGATCGATCACAGGTGTTCCGAGCGGCTTGAAGACGGAAGCCGCCGGCTGTCCAGCGATGCGCCGGGAGCAGAATGGTCGTGGCACGGTCTGAGACCTCAGGGTCTATTATGAACGTATGACCATAACTGTCAAGTGCGGGCGGCGCAGCCTGTAGGGGCGCACAGTTCTGTCCAGGATGGCGTCGGCCGCACGCCCTGTCGCCCGCCGCACCCCCTCGGAGCAGCGCACCTGCCGGAGGAAGGTACGCGAGGGCTTGGGGGGTTCCGTCTCGCGTGAGTGGCTCCTCACGCGAGCAGGGCCGAGCGATCCGTTGTGCCTCGCACGCGGGGGTGTTCGACTACGGTGAAGCCATTCTTGCGCGCTGCCGCAAGTGTTGTCGCGAAGTCAGCAGCCGAAACATGCCCTGGCGGCTCGGCAATGAGGAGTCGCCCATCTCTGGCCATGGCCCTCCGCAGTTCCCCGAACAACACATTCGCGTCTGGCACTTCGTGCACGACAGCAAAAGCGAGCGCGAAGTCGATCGTGCTTTTGTACTCGTCGAGGCCGAGCGACTCGCTGTCACACAGCCTCGGGACAATCCGCTCGCTCAGCCCCGCCCTCGAGGCTCGTCGCTTCAGACCCTGAAGCATCCTGGGTTGCAGGTCCACGGCAATCACCTTCCCGGTCGCCCCGACCATCCGGGCCATGGGGAGCGTGAAGAACCCCATGCCGCAGCCGACATCAAGAACAGTCATCCCCTCCGTGAGGTACGGCCCGACGATCTGCTCCGGATCCTCGACGAGTCGCCGGATGGCGCTCGCATGAAGCCGCCCAAGCCACCAGGGACAGACGTGCGGGGACATCCGCAGCCTCCTTTCTCACACAGACACCGCGTCTCTACATTCCTCTATACGAAACCGCGACCCAGAGTCGCCGGGGAGGGGACCGAACACTGGTTTTCGGGCCGGCGGCGGGGAACAGTGTAACGCCGGGCGTCGCCCGACGGCACGCAGCGCCCGGTGAGGTGCAGCGACGTTCGTCCCACCGTTGCGGCACCGCAACTCTCAGAACGACATCAGTCGCGCTCCGGCAACTGCCGGTCAGCGCCTCGGATTCCACGTGCCGCCTGCAGCCTCTTGTGCCGCCTCCAGATCGAACACCTTGTTGGCGCCCCGGCCTTCTGGCACGATCGATGCGTGTTGTTCTGAGTGCTGAGGGATCTGCCATGCCGACCTATGAATACGGCTGTGAGGAATGCGGGCACCGCTTCGAGCGGTTCCAGTCCATCACGGCGCCCAACGTGTCCGCGTGCCCGGCGTGCGGGGGGAAGGCCCGCCGGCTGATCGTGCCCGGCGCCGGCTTCATCATCAAGGGCGGGCGTGGAGAGCAGGACCGCCGGCGTTCGGCGACGTGCTCGCTCGAAGAGCGCGGGACGACCTGTTGCGGACGCGAGGAGCGTTGTGGCGCTCCACCCTGCGGGGAGCGCAGATGACGACGCGCGTCCGGCTGGCATTTGGACTCCTGCGATCACGGCGGCCTGTTGCGGCAAGCGGATCTCGCCTCCGCTCCGGTGCAGTGCCGATCGCGCCCGCACCGTAGACGTTTGTTGCCGGAGGCGCGCCACGGACATCCGTGCCTAGGAGGACAAGATGGGGACCAAGGGCCGTGAAATCGTCGGAATGGACCTCGACCACCTGCTCGGCCTGCTCAATCAGGCCTACGCCAGCGAGTGGCTGGCGTACTACCAGTACTGGCTGGGGGCGAAGGTGATCAAGGGCCCCATGAAGGATGCCATTGCAGCGGAGCTGACGCTTCACGCCACCGAGGAGCTCAATCATGCGGTGCTGCTGGCAGGCCGGATCGTGCAACTGGGAGGCACGCCGGTCCCGGATCCCAAGGACTGGTTCCACCTCAGCCCGTGCCCGTACGACGCGCCCACGGACTCGTACGTCGCCGTCATCCTCGACCAGAACATCTCGGGCGAGCAATGCGCCATCGCCACGTACAAGCAGTTGATGGACACAACGAAGGACAAGGACATGGTGACCTATAACCTTGCCCTGACCATCCTGCAGGAGGAAGTGGAGCACGAAGAGGATCTTCAGAGCCTCAAGGAGGACCTGGAGCTGATGGTGCAGCGCGGGAGTCGCTGAAGCAGGGGTTGTGCATGGGCAGCTGCCGCGGGGCACCGCCCGCTCTGGGTAGCACAGGGCGAGGTCAGCATGAGCGATGGGAGCCCATCGTCAGGACGCCGGTCGATCGGGTCCTTGGCGAGATGGGGTACGACCTGGTGGGCGAGTTGCGCGAGATCCTCGGGGGCTCGGAGCTCCGCCACGGCCCGCCTGTCCTCGAACTCGCCACCGGCACCGGCCGCGCGGTCGCCGTCCTCACCCGGCTCGGGCACCGCGTGCTCACCGGCGATCTCACGCTGGACGGGTTGGCCCCAGCGAGAGAACGAATCGGGGCGGCGTACCTGTCGGCCGTCCGATTCCTCAGGCTGAGAATGGAAGACCTGCCGTTCGGCGACGGCAGCGTCACCAGCCTGGTTTCCTGCACGACGATTCACGAGCTGGCGCAACCGGTGCCGTGCCTCGAGGAAATGGTCAGGGTACTCGCGCCGGGCGGCGTTCTGCTGATAGCTGACTTCAACGAGGCCGGGTTTGCCGCCCTTGAGCACGTCCACCGGACGCTCGGACGCTCGGAGCATTCGCGCGGAGCCCTGCCGATGAAGGACGCCTCGGCGCTCCTCAGCCGCCGCCTGCGCGTGCGCGAGGTACGCACGCCGCTGCTCTTCGCGTGTGTCGCCACCAGGGCAGACGGGCTGGGAGAAGGCGCTCACCTGTAGAGCCGTGCGAGCAGTACGGTCCAGCCGAAGGCGCACCCCGGACAACTTGAGTCCATCCAATCGCTTACCTTGACTCAGCCGTGGTTCCAGCCGTATGGTAGGGGCGGTGAACACGGCTGGACGATTCCGTGCGTGCGTTGCGTGGGCGCTTCTCGCCACCCTTGTGGTGACGTGGGGCGTGGTGCTCGCGCACACGCATACGGACGGCAAGTTCCACGAGAACTGCCCTGCCTGCCACCAGGAACGAGTTGTCAGCGACCAGCCAGCCGCAGTACACGCTGCTCTGCTGGAGCTCACGCCGATCTTCCAGGGGCAGATGCCGGCAGCCCCCTCAGTCAGTCGCATCCAGGACCCCGAGCTGGCCGGTAGGTCCCCGCGCGGCCCTCCTCTTCCTCTCTGACGGTCATCTGACATCCCGACGGTTCCGGACACATCGCCTCGGCCGCAAGGCGCGAGCTGCGATGTGACCCGGAGGCGGCCGGCACCCGTGGAGCTTCGTCCCACTCATCCGGCTCGTCGTCGGGGCGGTCCTGCACCCGTAGTCGCCTGCTTCCGGAAGGTCGTGTGGCGGCTGGTTGGCGTGTACCCCTTGAGCGGGGATGTTCGGACGGCAGGAGAGGAAGGCATATGCCACTTCGTTCGTTCGCCCTTGTGCTCGTTGTCCTGGCGGGTATCGTGCCGCCGGCGTCCGCGCAGGCCGTGGCCCCGCCATTGACGCTGGACGAGTGCCTGGAGATCGCCCTGCGGGACAGCCCGCGGGTGCGGGCCGCCCTCGAACACGAGTCGGCCGCAGATGCTCGTATCAACCAGGCAACGGCGTGGCCTCAGCCGGTGCTGTCGTACGACTCCGACCTTCAGAGGCGACCCTTCTACTTTCAGTCGTCCGGCGAATCGTACCTCGGCGTCACGCAGACGTTCGAGTATCCCGGACGTCGCCGTGCGCGGGCTGCTGTTGCACGGAGCGAGGCCGATCAGAGCCGCAGGGACACCGAGATGGTCCGGCTGGAGCTGCGGTTTGACGTCATCACGGCCTTTGACGCGCTCCTCCTCGCCCGCGAGAAGCTGGCCTACGCCGAGCAGGATCTCGAGTTGGCCCGCAACTTCCTCGAGATGACCCAACTGAAGTACACGGCCGGCGACATCGCGGAGGTCGAGGTCATCCGTGCCAGGGTCGAGGCGGCACAGGCCGAACGCGCCGTGCGCGTGGCCAGGAGCCAGGTCTCGCTGGCGAAGGCGGCCCTGAATGCCCTTCTGGCCCGGCCGGGCAGCGCGCCGCTCGAGGTCAGCGGCAGTCTGGCTCGCTCCGAGCCTGCGCTGGAGATCGCCGCCCTTCAGGAGATGGCGGCGGCGGGCCGGCCTGACGTGCGGCGCCTGGAACTGGAGTTGGCACGGATCGACCAGGAGCGCCGGCACGCCGCCCTCACGAACGTGCCTGACCTCGATCTCGGCTTCAGCTCGCACCGTATCGACGGCGAACCCCGAACGTGGGATGTCGCGCTTTCGGCCACGCTGCCGCTGTTCTGGTGGCAGCCGAAGAAGGGCGTGATTGCCGAAGCCGAGGCCCGCCGGCGCGCGGCAGCGCACGAGTTGCGGCAACTGCGCCAGCAGGTCGGCCTCGACGTCGAGCAGGCGTACGTCGAGACGCTCACCACGAAGTCGCAGATCGAGACGTTTGAAAGGGACATCCTCGAACCGGCCTCGCGCGTCTACGAGATGTTTCTGTTCAGCTTCCAGCAGGGGGAGATTGGCGGCATCGAGCTCATCGACGCCCGCCGGACTCTGTCCCAGGCGCGCCAGGCGTACGCCGACGCGCTGTACGAACACGACGTTGCGCTAGCCGCCCTCGAAAAGTCGGTCGGCCAGGCGCTCAGGGGGCGATAGATGGCTTGCAGTCGTTTCTCTCTCATCGTGGTTTTCGCAGCGGCGGTGGGCGTAGCGGCATGCTCCCCGCGGGCACCGGGTACAGGCACCTCCCCCGAGCCGTCCACGGCATCACGCCAGGACAGCCAGCCGCCGGCAGCCTTGGCCAGCCGCGGGGCAGGCGCTCCCGCGACAGGGGCAGCGTCGGAAGTGGGAGCCGGCCGCACCGCAGGCAACAACCTGCCGGCCGGACGCGGTCGTGGTCGGGGCCGGCGCTGGCAGCAGCAGGCCGTCTCGGCGCTCACCTTGACGGCTGACGAGCGGAAGAGCATCGACCTGCGGACGGCCCGCGTTTCGCGCGGAGCCGCCCGCTCTGAGCTGCGGGCGATGGGGAGGCTGGCGGCCCCGCAGACGCGAATGGCTGTGATCAGCTACCCGTTTGCCGCACGCGTCGCGGCTGTCCACGTTCAGCTCGGGGACTGGGTGCGGGCGGGCCAGCCGCTTGTCACGCTGCAAAGCGAGGCGGTCGGCACTGCCCGCGCCGACTACTACACGGCTCTGGTCGACAGCCAGCTGGCCGAGCGCGCCTACGAGCGGGAATCGGCCCTGCTCAAGGGAGGTGTGGGAAGCCAGAAGAACAAGGAGACCAGTGAGGCAGCCCTCAAGGTGGCACAGGCACGCCTCGAGGCAGCGGAGAAGAAGCTCCACCTGCTGGGCTTCACCGAGGAGCAGGTCAAGACGCTCGGCGAAAGACACGAGATCAACCCGGTCATCACGCTCCAGGCGCCGATCGCGGGTCGGGTGTCGGTCAATCGCGCGGTGCTTGGCGCCGTTGTGGACCAGTCGGTCGAGATCCTGACCCTGATCGATCCGACCGTGCTGTGGGTCGATGCCGAGATCTACGAGCGTGACATCGCTCGCATCCGGATGGGCCAGGAGGTGAACCTGACGGTGCCGGCCTACCCCGGCGAGCAGTTCCAGGGCCGTGTGGGCTACATCGGCGACGTCGTGAAGGAGGACACGCAGACGATCGTCGTACGCGCCGACGTCGCCAACCGGCAGTCCAGGCTCAAGCCGGGCATGTTCGCCAGCGTCAGCTTCGTCCTGGCGGAGGCGGCCCGCGCGCTCGTCGTGCCCCGAGAGGCCGTTCTCGACGACGACGGCGAGGCAATGGTGTTCGTGGCGGCCGGGGAGCGGTTCGTTCCCAGGGCGTTGCAGCTGGGGTCGCAGACCAACGGTTTCTGGGAAGTGATCGAGGGGCTCGTCGAGGGCGAAGAGGTCGTGACCAGCGGCGGCTTCCAGCTGCGATCGAAGCTCTTCGATGCCGTGCTCAGGGCCGGGATCCACTGAAGGGAGATCCACCCATCATGATCTGCCGCCTCATCGACTTCGCGCTGTCCCACCGGCTCCTGACCGTCTTCGTCGTGGTGCTGACCGCGGTCCTGGGCGTCTTTGTCTACACGCAGATGCCGAAGGACATCTACCCGGATCTGAACGCGCCGCTCGTCAACATCATCACCGACAATCCCGGAATGGCGTCCGAGGATGTCGAGCGCCTCATCACCCTGCCTCTCGAGAGCCTGATGTCGGGGGCCACCGGCGTCACGAAGGTGCGCTCCGAGTCCACGACCGGGGACTCGCTGGTCACGGTCGAGTTCGACTGGGGGGTCGACATCTACCGCGCCCGCCAGATTGCCTCGAGCAAGCTGGAGCTGATCACCGGCCGCCTGCCGGAGGGCGCCAGCGTGCCGATTCTGGGACCTGTGTCCTCCCGCATGGGGGAGGTCTTCGAGTTCGCGGTGGTCGGCGAGGCGGGTGTCACGCCGATGGCGCTCCGATCGGCGGCCGACTGGACCATTCGCTACCGTCTTCAGGGCGTGCCTGGCGTGTCGTTCATCGTCAACCTCGGCGGGCTCGTCAAGCAGTACCAGGTGCTGTTCCAGCCGGAGATGATGCGGCACTTCAGCATCACGGTCGACCAACTGCGGGGTGCGATCGAGAGCGGCAACCGGAACTTCGCGGGCGGCATCATCACGAAGGGATCGCAGGAGGTGCTGGTCAAGGGCGTGGGCCGGATCGAAACGCTGGCGCACCTGCGGGACACGGTTGTGGCCGTGCGTCGCGGCGTGCCGGTCCGCGTGAGCGATGTGGCCGAGGTTGCCGAGGGAGCGGCATTCAGACGCGAGGATGCCGGGTACAACGGGAAGGATGCGGTCTCGGTCACGCTCGAAAAACAGTACGGGGGAAACACGCTGGCGGCGATTGCCAACGTGAAGGACGCCCTCGAGAGGATCGCCCGCGATCTCCCGCCCGGCATCAGCCTGGTGCCCTTCTACGATCAGTCGGTCCTGATCCTGAAATCGCTCGATCACGTCGGCATCGCGGTCCTCGAGGGAGTGGCCCTGATCGTGCTGGTCATGCTCGTCTTCATGGGCAACCTGAGGGGCGCCCTGATCGCGTCGCTGACCATCCCCTTCTCGGTGCTGATCGCGCTGATCCTGATGCACCTCGCCGGGATCCAGCTGACCGTCATGTCGATTGGCGGCCTGGCGATCGGCATCGGCAAGGTCTCCAACGGCTCGATCATCATGGTCGAGAACATCTTCCGCATCCTGAGGACCCGTCGCGGCGAGGCGCCGATCCTGACGCTCACCTCTGAGGCGGCTCGTGATGTGGGAGGGTATCTGTTCTCGGCCAGCCTCATCATTATGCTCGTCTTCCTCCCGCTCTTGACGCTCGGGGGGATTGAAGGGGCCATGTTCCGGCCGACGGCGTTTGCGGTTGCCGCGGCGCTTGTCGGGGCGCTGGTGCTGAATCTGACCCTTCAGCCGGCGCTGGTGTCGGTCGCGATCACCGCGGATCGGATCAAGGAACACGGCAGCGTCGCCAGCGAGTACCTGGAGCGCTGGTACGAACGATGGCTCCAGAGTTCGCTTGACCTGAAGACGCCTGTGCTGGCGGTGGTCTTCGTGCTGGTCGCTGCGGGCACGTTCCTGTACGGCCGCCTCGGGCGCGAGTTCGTCCCGCCGCTCGACGAAAACGCCGTCCTCGCGTCGACCGTCATGCTGCCCGAGACATCGCTCGAGGAATCCGTGCGGACTGCCAAGCGCGTCGAACAGGCCCTGATGGCGGTTCCCGAGGTGGTGTCGGTCGCGCGGACCACCGGCGCCGCGGAAGCTTCGGAGCACGTGCACCCGGTCGGGCACAGCCACTACAACATCGCGCTTGCGCCCCGCGAGCAGCGGCAGCGGGGCTTCGTCGAGATCACCGACGAGATGCGGTCGCGCCTGGAGGCGATTCCCGGCATCGCCTACATCTTCGAGCAGCCGATCGCCAACAAGCTGGCCGAGATGCTGACCGGCTCCGAGGGACAGCTCGCCATCAAGCTCTTCGGGCCCGATCTCGAGACGCTCAACCAGAAGATCGAGGAGATCCACGCCGCAGTCGAGGCGGTCGCCGGCGTCGCCGATCTGCAGGTCGAGCAGACGTCCGGCATCCCCCAGCTCGTCATCGAGGTCGACCGGGAGCGACTCAGCCGGTACGGCATCGCCGTCGACCAGGTGGCGGGCGTCATCGAAACTGCCCTGAACGGCGTGGAAGCCACGCAGGTCTACGAACCCGATCGGGTCACGGCGGTGCTCGTCCGCCTGCCCGAGCAGTACCGCCGCAACGAGGAGGACATCGGACGCCTACTTGTGGATGGACCGACCGGCGACCGCGTGCCGCTCGCCGAACTGGCCACGATCCGCCGCAGCGAGGGACCGCAGACGGTCTTCCGCGAAGACCTGCGGCGCCGCAAGATTCTGCGCTGCAACGTGACCGGCCGGGACATTGTGAGCTTCGTCGAAGAGGCGCGGCGGGCGATCGACGCGCAGGTGAGCCTGCCGCCGGGCTACGAGATCACCTTCGGGGGGCAGTTCGAGAGCCAGCAGCGCGCCATGCACCAGCTCACGGTGCTGACCCTGATCGTCATCCTCATCATCTTCGTCGTGCTGTTTGCCTCGCTCGGCTCGGTCTGGCAGGCTGCCCTGGTCGTCTTTAACGTGCCCATCACGCTGGCGGGCGCCGTCATCGCCCTCTGGGTCGTCGGCGAAACGCTCAACGTCTCGTCGATGATCGGGCTCATCGCACTCTTCGGCATCTGCGCGCAGAATGACATCATCCTGATCGGCAAGATCAACGATCTCCGGCGCGCCGGCCGGCCGCTGCGCGCCGCGGTCGTGGAAGGATCCGTGGCGAAGTTCCGCGCCATCTTTATGGCCGACCTGGTCATGATCGTCAGCGTCCTGCCGCTCGCGCTCAGCAACACGACGGGCTCGGAGCTGCACCGGCCGCTGGCCATCGTCTACATCGGCGGATTTCTGTTCTCGCTCGTGCTCCGCCGGTTCGTCGTGCCAGCGATGTACGAGGCGCTTGCACGGCTGTGCCGCGACGACGCCGCGTGCGCGTGAGAGGGTCGCGCCGGCACCCTCGGGTGCCGGGACGCCCGCGTGACCTTTGCCGGGGTTGCCGCTGAGACGGTCGAGTCGACCTTCAGCGCGTGTGGGAACCGTCGGGGCCGGGCGTGGAGGCCCCATGGCCTGAACCATGGTGCGCGCACGCCGTGGCCGGGTCGACCAGCTCCAGCGTGCCGGCGTTGTAGGCCGCCACCGTTTCCCCCACCGTCCGGTGCGTCGAGCGGTAGACGGCGATGTTCGCCGCCTGCAGCCGCGAGAGCGCCCCCATGCCGATGCCGCCGACGACCATCCCCTCGACAACCTCGCCCGCCAGGGCAGCCAGCGGCTGACACATGCCGTGGGCATGATGGCTGTTGCGGTTGGGAATCGCGCGGCAGGCGCCTGACACGGTATCGACCAGCATGAACTGCGGCGCAGAGCCGAAATGCGCGCACACGGTGCTTTCAAGGCCACGGTCGTCCAAAACGGGGATACAAATCTGCACGAGACCCTCCTCTTGTTATGAGCATATGACCATTACCCGCGCCGGTCAAGGACCAGCATCCGCGGCACCCTCGGCCCGGGTTTGCCGAGCTTGTAAGTAAACGTTTATTCACATATCGTAGATCGAAGGCGCGAGCCGACACATGCCGATGGACGCAAGGCCGCTCTCAGCACGCCAGGCCCGAATCGTCGACGCGGCCGTCCGCATCATCGCCAACAAGGGGCCCCGGCGCTTCACGGCACAGCTGCTGGCGAAGGAGGTCCACCTCACCGGCGGCGCCATCTACCGCCACTTCGCGAGCATGAACGCGGTTGTCGACGCCGTCGTCGACCGCATCGGCGCCGTCCTGTTCGAGGGCTTCCCGCCCGAGGTTGCCGACCCGCTCGAAAGGCTGAAGGCCTTCTTCTACCGCCGAGCCCGGGCCATCCTGGCGAACCCGGACATCTCGCGGCTGCTCCTCTCGGACCACCTCGCACAGGCCGGCGGGCCGCACCAGTCGCGGCGGCTCGCCGACTTCAAGCGGCAGTCCCGGGCGTTCGTCGTGGAGTGCCTGCGTGAGGCGAAGGCCGCAGGCGCGCTCGTCGACGGCACGAGCCCCGAGGCGGGCGCCGTCGTCGTGCTCGGCTCCATCCTGGCGCTCTCCCACGCAGCCGCACGCGTGGCAAGCGGCGCCGAGAGCGAGCGCCTGTTCGACGAAGTGTGGTCCGGGATCGACAGAATGCTGCGGCGCCCGGCTCGCGCCGCTCAGCAAGTGACGGAGTCCGCGCGGCCGTCGCGCCGCAGTGCAAAGGAGTAGGCCATGGAGAGCGCAAGGACGCGGGCGATCCTGTTGTTCATGCTGGTGCTAGCCTTCGGGGTGCTCCTGTTCGGAGGGCACCTCATGAACCGGGAGAAGCCCCCGATCCCGACGGAGGTTGCGACCGCGGCCGGACAGGTTGTCTACACCGGGACAGACGTCATCGACGGCCAGAACTACTTCTACAGCCGCGGCGGCCAGCACATCGGCACCATCTGGGGGCACGGCGCATACCTCGCTCCCGACTGGTCGGCCGATTACCTGCACCGCATGGGCCTGTTCGTGGCTGCCAGGCACCTTGGCAGGAGCGGCGAGGAAGCCGCCGCCTTCAGCCAGGCCGACCTCGATCGCCTCGATGCGCCCACCCGCGCCCGGATCACCGCACTGGCCACCGAGGAGCAGAAGGCGAACCGCTACGACGCGGCCACCGGGCGGTTGACCTTCACCCAGTTCCAGGCCGAGGCGCACCAGAGCCTCATCCGCTTCTACACCGACCTCTTCCAGCAGGGGAACTCGCGGATGGGCCTGCAGGCGAACATCGTCGGCAGCGCCGAAGACGGCCGCCTCGTGGCGAGCTTCTTCTCGTGGCTCGCGTGGGCGGCGGGCACGAACCGCCCCGGCAAGGCCTACACGTACACGAGCAACTGGCCCTACGACCCGCTCGTGGGCAACCACCCGATGCCCGGCGCGGTCATCTGGTCCATTGTCAGCGTGATCCTGCTCATCCTCGGCATTGCGGGGGCCATCTTCCTGTACCAGCAGTACGTCAGGGCGGATGACTACCAGGCGCAGCCGGCAGTCGCGATCGACGAGCCTTCTCCGACGCCGAGCCAGAAGGCCACCCTCGCCTACTTCCTGACCGCCATCGCGCTCTTCGTGCTTCAGGTTGGCCTCGGGTCCGTCACCGGGCACTTCACCGTCGAGGGCACGAACTTCTTCGGCATCCCTATCGGCAACCTCCTGCCCTACGCGGCCGTGCGGACATGGCACCTGCAGCTCGGCGTGTTCTTCATCGCGACCTGCTTCCTCGCGGCCGGCCTCTTTATCGGTCCCTACGTCGGGCGCGAGCCCAAGCACCAAGGCACGCTGGTCTGGGCGCTCTTGGCCGCTGTCGTTGTGGTGGTCCTCGGCGCGCTCGGAGGCACCTACGCCTCGATTCAGGGCGCCTTCGGCGGCGACGGCTTCCTGCTCGGACACCAGGGGTACGAGTACATCGAGCTCGGCCGCCTCTGGCAGCTTCTGCTCATCGCCGGGATGCTCATCTGGCTGGTGCTCGTCGTGCGGGCGATCGGGCCGGCGCTCGGCAGCGAGAAGGACGCGGGCGGGATGACGCACCTGCTGCTCTACAGCTCCATCGCCATCCCCGCCTTCTACATGGTCGGGCTCCTCTACGGGAAGGGCAGCCACCTCTCGAACGCCGAGTACTGGCGCTGGTGGGTCGTGCACCTGTGGGTCGAGGGCTTCTTCGAGGTCTTCGCCACGGTGTTCATGGCGTTCCTGCTCGTGCGCATCGGCGTCGTGGGCGCCCGCTTCGCGCTCCGCGCCGTGTACTTCAGCATCTTCCTCTACCTGGGCAGCGGCGTGATCGGCACCTTCCACCACCTGTACTGGACCGGCTCGCCGACGCCGATCATCGCGCTTGGGGCGGTGTTCTCGGCCTTGGAGGTGGTGCCGCTGACGCTTGTGGGCTTCGAAGCGGTGCACAACCTGCGTGCGGCGGGCGCGACCGCCACCAACCCCTACCGCTGGCCGATCTACTTCTTCGTATCGGTCGCCTTCTGGAACATGCTCGGCGCGGGCGTCTTCGGCTTCCTCATCAACCCGCCCATCGTGCTCTACTACATCCAGGGCCTCAACACGACGCCCATCCACGCCCACACGGCGCTCTTCGGCGTCTACGGCCTGCTGGCGATCTCGCTGATGCTCTTCTCCATGCGGCACACGGTCCGCAAGGCGGCGTGGTCGGACCCTCTGCTGAAGTGGAGCTTCTGGGGCCTGAACGGCGGCCTGGCGCTCATGACCTTCGTGAGCCTCGTCCCATCCGGCTTCTACCAGTTCTACTACGCCGTGCGCGACGGCATGTGGTACGCGCGCAGCCCCGAGATAGCCTCGGGGCCGGTGATGCGCACGCTGGCGCTGGCCCGGATTGGCCCCGATCTGGTCTTCGCGGCCGGCGCTCTGCTGCTGCTCCTCTTCGTGGCACGGGCCATCTGGCTCAGGCGCTCGCGGGCGGCGTCGCACTGACGGGGCTCGCCCGGTGACGGCCACCAACGAGCGGCGGGCTCGGCGGGAGACCAAGACGGTCGGCGCCATGATCGCGATCTACTGCCGGGGAAACCACGGCAGGAGGCGCGGTCTGTGTGCGGACTGCCAGGCGCTCCGGGCGCATGCCGGCCAGCGCGTTGAGCGCTGCCCGCTGCTCCCCGACAAGCCCACCTGCGTCAACTGTCCCGTGCACTGCTACGTGCCGGCGAGGCGCGAGCAGATCAGGACGGTCATGCGGTACGCAGGTCCCCGCATGGCGTGGCGCCATCCCGTGCTGTCGATTCTCCACCTTCTCGATGGGCGGCGAGACCGGAGGCGCGCCTCGGTGGCAAGCCGCACAGGCGTTGCGCCTGCGGCCGGCGCCCGCTCATCGACTCCCATCGAGGGTCCGGGCTCGCCGGAAAGGCGGTGAGCCCGGACGCGCTGCCCTCGCGTTTGTGCGTCCCCGTCCCGCGGTGGTACGATGAGGATGCACTGGCCCCGAGGCATCCTGCCCGATGATCAGCTTCCCAGGCCTGCTCGGCGTGTCGCATTCCGACTTCGTGCGCGGTGGCGACAAGGTACGCTCGGCGGCGGCGACCGCCCGTGCCTGGCTCCGGCGGCTGGCCGTTTCTGTCTTGGCCGGGTTCCACGCGTGGCTCTTCTGGGCCGAGCTCGGGGACGGCCGTCTTGCGGATCCGGCCGTCGCATTCCGCTGGGCGTGGGGCGGCCTCATTCTCGCCGGTCTGCTGGCCGTTCGCCGCACCGGTCTCCCCGGCCGCTGGCGCCGCACGGCCGTCGTCCTCTGGCTCTTCGTCGTCCTGCTGCACTGCCAGGCGGTCGCCTCGCGGCCGGGCGTCCCGCTCGACGCGGCTGCCCTGCCCGAACGCTTCTACGCGCTCGCCGCGCCGCTCACCCTGGGGCCCGCGGGCATGGCGATTGGCGTCCTCGCGATCGCGCTCCTGGCCGGGCAGCACCGTCCCGCGTTCCGCACCATGGCCGGCGTGGAGATCACCGGCGGCCCCGCAGGCATCCTCTGTGCCGGTCACGTTCCGCACCTCGCCTCTCGGCCGCCTCCCGCATAGGTCACACATCACTCACAACGGGCCTGCGGCTGACAGGTGACGTCCGTGCCGCGAGAGCGTGTGCTGTCGCCTCTCGCGCAGGGCGCCGCCTCCGGGCGGCCCAGGGGCCGTCACCGTGCGCCGGGCGTCGCTGACCGAGTCGGCCCCGGCGGCCCGGTTACCGCCCTCGAGCTGCACGCCTCAGGCCAGAAACCCGCGACCTGTCCAGTGAACCGAAAGGCATCCGAGATGAAGACCGTTGGCGCTCGTGCGTTGTCCCTGTTCGTCGCGTTGCTCGCGGCAACGGCCGTTGCGTCTGCCGCGGAGATTGCCGGCACCGCGACCGACTCCTCCGGGGGCGTCCTTCCCTTCGCGCGCGTGACGGTTCACAACCTGGCGACCGGGGCGGATACGGCGATTCACGCCGACGAGAACGGCCGCTTCCGAATCGGGGGCCTGGCCGCCGGCGGCTACCGCATCGCCGTCGACTTCGACGGCTTCGCCCAGGCTGCCCGCACCGTCACGATCCCGGACGATTCGGCCCGCCTGGCGCTCGACTTCGTGCTGGCGCCCGGCGAGCTCAGCGTCGGCGTCACCGTCACGGCCACGCGCAGCGAGCGCGATACCCAGCTCGTGCCGCTACGCACCGACACGTACTCGCGCGAGCAGCTTCAGTCGGACAGCCCAGTCTCGACGGGCGACGCGCTCGTCAAGGCGCCCGGCATCACGCCTGTCGGATCGGGACCGTTCCAGGTGCGCCCGCGTCTGCGCGGCCTCGACTCCACGCGCCTGCTGGTGCTGGTGGATGGCGAGCGGCTGAACAACGCGCGCACGGCCACCGACATGGCCGGCATCGAGGTCGGCCTCGTCGATCCGTCGACTGTTGAGAGCCTCGAGGTCGTGGGCGGCTCCGGCTCGGTGCTCTACGGCACGGACGCGCTGGCCGGGACGGTGAACATCATCACCACCCAGCCGCAGTTCACCGACACGCTGCGGCTCACCTACGGGATCGACGGCCTCTTCAGCTCCAACGAGCGCGGCCGCCGCGGCGCGCTGACGCTCGGCCTCACCAACCGCCGCGTCGCGCTTCAGGTGTCGGCCTCGCTCGAGGACTTCGGCAACTACCGCGCCGGCCGCAACGGCGACGAGGACACGCAGCCGCTGTTCGCCCAGGGCACCCTGACGCAGCAGGACACGATAGACGACGCGTTCGGCTTCAACTTCAACGCGTTTCCCGATCCCTTCAATGCCCCGTTCGTGCGCACCTCGAACCTCATCTCGATGTCGTCGGCCCACGGCAGCAACATCCACGCCTCGGCCCTCTTCGCGCTCCGCACGGCGCAGACGCTGCAGGTGAAGTACGTGAGGCGCCGCATGGAGGACGTCGGGTTCCCCGACTTCGAGGCGCCCTACTTCTTCCAGAAGATGTCGCTGCCCTACAGCAATCTGGATCGGGCGTCGGTGCGGTACGAGGCGCGCAGCCTCACCCCGTGGTTCACGAACCTGAAGCTGACGGCCTACTACCAGGAGCAGGCCCGGGTGCTCAGGACGGAGTTCCCGGTGCAGTTCCCGGTGCCCTCGGCGGGCTTCTTCCCGATCAACGTGTACCGCCTGCAGATCACGAGCGACAGCACGCAGCGCGTCCGGACGCCGGGCTTCGACGCGCAGGCGACACTGGTCGCGGGCTCGCGGCACGTGCTGACGACCGGGGCCACCGTCTACGCGGACCGCAGCCGGGACAGCCGGACCACCGTGTCGCAGATGGCCGCCATCGGCAGCGTGTCGCTCGGGATGCGCGGGCCGCAGGCCAACGTGTCCGCCGACCCGCAGCTGGTCGGGGGCGAGACGACGACGTATCCGGTGAGAGTCCCGGAGGCGACGTTTCGAGATGCGGGGGCCTTCGTTCAGGACGAGTGGCAGGTGGCATCCTGGCTGCGGGTGGTCACGGGCCTGCGCCTCGACCGGTACGCCGTTGTCACGAGGCCCACGGCAGATTACGAAGTCGAGTCACTGACCGCCGGGGCGCAGCCGGCGATCGATCCGGCGATGCTGCCGGATATCTCGGGCGACAGGATCTCCCGCACGGCCCTGACAGGCGACATCGGCATCGTCATCCACCCTCGCGAGACCGTGAGCGTGCACGCGCGCTACGGGCGCAGTTACCGCCACCCCAACCTGGAAGAACTGCTCTTCTCAGGGCCGGCGACCGTGGGGTCGATCGTGCCCAATATCAAGGTCGCACCAGAGACCGGGAACAACGTCGACGTCGGAGTCAAGCTGCGGAGCGGCCGCTACGCCGCCGCGCTGTCGTACTTCAACAATACCTACCACGGCTTCATCTCGACGGAGATCGTGGCTCAGACGTCCGCCGGGGCGCTGTCTCAGGCCGTCAACTTCGCCGACGTCCGCATCCAGGGCCTCGAGAGCACCGTCGAGGCGCCGATCCCGCTCTGGCGCGCGGTGGTGACACCGTTCGGCGCCTTCACCTATACCCGAGGCGCGGTGCTGCACGGCTCGAACCCGCTGACGGGCACCTCGCTCGACGGAACGCCTCAGGACGACATCTCGCCGTTCAAGATGGTGGCGGGCGTGCGCGTGGCGGATGCGGGGGAACGGTTCTGGGCGGAGTACGGCGTGAGGGCGCAGGCCGAAGTCAGCCGCGTCGCGCCAACGCTTCTCGAATCGCCCTACCTGATTGCGCAGGATCTGCTGTCGCTCGGCGGCTTCGCGATTCACAGGCTTGCGTGGGGCGTCAATCTCGGCCGGCAGGGCCGCAATCGCTTCGGCCTGACCTTTGCGGTCGAGAACCTGACGGATCGGTTCTACCGCGAGCAGTTTCAGTTCGCGCCGGCGCGCGGCCGCACATTCACGCTGGGGATTCACCTTCAGGGCTCCTGAGGGTGTCAGGGCTGGTTTCGAGGCGGGTTGCCCCTTGCGTCTCGGCAAGCAGAAGACTTACCCTTTGCTCGCTCCTGACACCAGCCGGAAGCAGAGACGTCTCTGCATCCGGCTCCTTTTCTGGCGAGGCGAACGATGGAACGACGCGACTTCATGAAGGGTGCGGCCGCCGCGGCAGCGGTCTCCGGCCTGGGCATTCGCGAGGCGTTCGCGCAGCAGGACCGGCGCGAGTTCTACGAGCTGCGGGTGTACGAGCAGCTCACAGGGAACAGGAAGAACGTCCTGACCGACTACCTGGCCAAGGCCGCCATCCCGGCATGGAACCGGCTGGGCAGCAGGCCCGTGGGGGTCTTCACCGTGGTCTACGGGGCCAACGCCCTCGACCTCTACGTGCTGGTCCCCTATCCCACGCTCGAGTCGTTTCTTACGGCGCCGGAGAAACTCGCTGCCGATGCGGAGTACCAGAAGGCGGCGGCGGCGTACCTCGGCACCTCGATCGACGGGCCGCCGTACACCCGCTATGAGAGCACGCTGCTCCGGGCGTTCAAGAACGTCCCCAAGCTCCGGGTGCCGGCCGAGACGGCCGGCAACAGGCCTCGCCTCTTCGAGCTCCGCTGCTACGAGAGCCACAACGAGGCGGCCGCGCTGAAGAAGATCGAGATGTTTAATGACGGCGGGGAGATTGCGCTGTTCAACAAGGTCGGGATCCGGTCGGTGTTCTACGGGCAGACCCTGATCGGCCGGCGGCAGCCGAACCTGGTCTACATGGTCGTGCACGCGGACATGGCGGCGCGCGACAAGGTGTGGGACGCCTTCAGCAGCTCTGACGGCTGGAACAAGCTGCGCAACGAGCCGCAGTACCTGAACACCGTCTCGGCGACGACTGTGAAGTTCCTGCGGCCGGCCGCGTATTCGCAGGTGTGACGGGCTGACGCGCGCCCCCGGGCCGCGACCGGCCGGCTCGGCTCCAAGCGCAGGACTGCCGCCGCTACCGCGGGCCGTCCCGGCCCTATGCGCCGTTCTTGCGCGACGGGTCGGCCTGTTCCGCGTCCGTGGGGGAGCCGTCCTCAGGCGCCTTGGGAAAGAGCAAGGACAGCGCAATCGACACGGCGATCACGCCGACGATGATCGCCAGCGATACCCCGATCGGGAAGTGGCCGTGCCAGAGGCGGTTGAGCACGGTCATCTTGAGGCCGACGAAGGCCAGCACGATGCCGAGGCCGTACTTCAGGTAGTGGAACTTGTCCACGGCACCTGCCAGCAGGAAGTACAGGTTCCGCAGCCCCAGGATCGCGAAGACGTTGGAGGTGAAGACGACAAACGGCTCGCGCGTGAGGCCGAAGATCGCCGGCACGGAGTCGACCGCGAAGACGATGTCCGTCATCTCCAGCAGGAGCAGGGCGATAAAGAGCGGCGTCGCGTGGAGCCGGCCGTCCTGCCTGACGAAGAACCGCTGGCCGTGAAAGTCGGGGGACACCGGGAAGCGGCGGCGGAACACCTTGATCACCCACCGCTCGTGCGGCTCGACCGGCCCCTCGCCGCCTCCCGTCATCATCTTCACGCCCGTGAAGACGAGGAACGCGCCGAAGAGCCAGATGACCCACTCGAAGCGCAAGAGCGCCGCGCCGAGCGCGATAAAGATGCCGCGGAAGACGAGCGCCCCCAGGATCCCGAAGAACAGCACCCGGTGCTGATACTGGGCGGGAACGCGGAGGTACGAGAAGACCACCACGAAGACGAAGATGTTGTCGATCGACAGCGAGTACTCGACGACGTAGCCGGCCAGAAACTCGAGCGCCGTCTGCCTGGCGGCCACCAGCGGATCGAACCCCGGCGCGCTCATGAGCCGCTCGTCCAGCGGGAAGTGCCAGCGCATGAACAGGTAGAACGCCAGGTTGAAGGCGAGCGCGAGGGTAACCCACGCAACGCTCCAGGCGGCGGCCTCCCGGATCGAGACGACGTGAGCGCGGCGATGGAAGACCCCGAGATCGAGCGCCAGCAGGACGAACACCAGCGCCAGGAAGCCGAGGTAGGAGGGCCAGTAGATCCCGAAGGGGAAAAACGTGAGGCTGCCGGTCACAATGGGCTCGGGTCTTCCAGTGTAGCAGAGAACACGCGGCCGGCGCAGGGCTGTCCCCCGTTCCCGGCCTCATCCGACCGGCGGCGGCAGGTTCCTCCTCTGCCCTGCCCGGTTCCGGAATCAGGACGTACGAGGAGAGAATACTCGCGATGAACGATCACATGCCCGCTGCAACTAAGCCGTCGCGACCCGCCGCCACCACGGACGCCCCTGCAGACTGCGGCATCCCGCGCGAGTGCGAGCGCGTCGTTCCGGGATGGGTGGTCTTCACGGACAACGCGCCAACCGCGGCCATGTTCGCCCTCGGGACGATCCTGACGTGGCGGATCGGTTGGGTGTTCGGGGCGGCCTACCTGACGTACTGCGTCCTGGCGGTCGTGGCCTTCTGGGGACGCATCTGCCCTTTCTGCCACCATTTCGGCACCCGCGCGTGTCCCTGCGGGTACGGCGTGGTCTCTCCCCTGCTGTTCAGGCGCCGCACGGGCCTCGAGTTCCGGCGGGTGTTCCGGACCAACATCGTCATCATGTTCCCGTGCTTCTTCGTCCCTCCCATTGCCGGTGCGGTCTTGGTCTGGCAGGGCTCCACTCGGTCGGTCGTCGCTGTCCTCATCGCGTTCTGCGTGATTGCGTTCGTGGCCATCCCGCTGATCTCGAAACTGGTCGGCTGCAGAGGGTGCGCGATCAAGGATCAGTGCCCCTGGATGACGTGAGGACGTCGCGGGCCACGGGCGTGAGGCGCGTCCGCCGGCGCGCCGCTGGAGGCGCTACTTCGCCGGCTGCGCCGCCACCTGGGCGTAGTACTCCCGCAGCACCGCAAACGCCTTTTTCTTCTCGCCCTTCTCGGAAACGAGCCCCTTGCGGTTGTAGTTGTCCTGCACGCCGGGGAGCACGCGGCGCGGCGAGCGGAAGTCCATCAGGATCCAGGGGGTCATGCCGCGCAGGAAGTCGATCCGCCTCAGCATGCCGATCTGGTGGCGGTAGAGGCTCTCCTGGTACTCCTCGGTCCACCGCGCGTCAGCGCTGCCGTGCAGGCCGGCTTTCGCGTCGCCTCCGAACTCGCTCATGATGAGGGGCTTGTCGTACGGGGTCTTCCACGAGATCAGGTCCGCGTCCTCCGGCGTGCGCTCGTACCAGCCCACGTACTCGTTGCAGCCGATGATGTCCAGTTCCTTGCCGAGGGGGTCGTCGATGATCTTCACGTTGGGCTCGGCGTAGTGCGTCTCGAGGGCCGCCGCGATCGGGCGGCCGCCATCCAGCTCGCGCGCGGACGCCACGAGCTCCGTCATGAACGCGAGACGCGCCGGCGTCACCGGCGTTTCGTTGCCGACCGACCAGATGATGACCGACGCGCGGTTGCGATCGCGCCGGATCATCTCGGCCAGCTGCCGTTTCGCGTTGGCGAGCGTGGCCGGGTTCTCCCAGGCGATCGTCCAGTAGACCGGAATTTCCGACCACAGCATCAGGCCGGCGTGATCGGCCACACGCGCCATGTTGCGGTTGTGCGGGTAGTGCGCCAGTCGGGCGAAATTGCCGTTCAACTCCTTCACCCATCCGAGCGCGGTCTTCGCGTCCTCTTCGGTGGCAGACCGGCCGGAGCGGAGCGGCGCTTCCTCGTGGAGGCACACCCCGCGCAGGAAGACGGGCGTGCCGTTCAGCAGGATGTCGCGACCGCGCACCTCGATCGTCCGGAACCCGATGCGGTCGCGGACAACCTCCCCCGGCGTTTCGAACTCGACGTCGTAGAGCGTCGGCTGCTCGGGCGACCACCGCCGAAGGTTCGGCGCGGGCACGCGAAACGAGGCGCGGCCTGCGGCGTCCGGCTGAAGCGTTTGGGTGATCTTCAGCTCCGGGATGCGCATCGCCACGGGAACGGATCCGCCGTTCAGCTGAATCCAGCCCTCGATCGTGTCGGGCGCGGGCCTGGCCAGCTGCACGGAGTAGTCTTCGAGGAACGTCGACGGGACATCCACCAGTTCAACGTCGCGCGTCAGCCCGCCGTAGTTCCACCAGTCCGTGACGTCGGTAGGCACCGCGTCCCGGCGCCGGGCGTTGCTCACCATGATCACGACGAAGTTGTCCCCGTCCTTCACGAGGGCGGTCACCTCGCAGTTGAAGCCCGTGAAACCGCCCTCGTGCTCGCAGGCCGCCTCGCCGTTCATCCACACGCGCGCGGTGTAGTTCGCGGCGCCGACGGAGAGGAACACGCGCCGCCCTGGAGGCCGGCGGTACGTAAAGCTCCGCTCGTACCACACCGCGCCTTCGTAGTAGAAGAGCTCCTTCCTCTGACTGTTCCAGTCCCCGGGCACCTGCAGCGTCTCGGATCTCTCGAAGTCGTATTCGACGAGATCCCGCGGCGTCTTCGGCGTGGCGCGCAGGAAGTAGCCGTCCTTGCGGGGCTGGTGCCGGTAGTCGTAGTACCCCGTCTCGTACGGATCGACGATGAAGTGCCAGGGGCCGTTCAGGCTGGTGGTCGACCGGTGCTCGATGTTCGCGATCAGTCCGGCCGGCGAAGGCAGGGCACGCGACGCCTCTGCCGCCGGCGACGGCGCGGCGGTCTCGGCAGGAACCGGCGCTCGGTCCCTGCATCCAACCATGGCCGGAGCCAACAGGAAAACGAGCATGACGGCCTTGTGCATGACACATGCTCCTCGATGGCGGCGCCGGCTTCCGCGGGCCGGTTCCGAGCGGTCACCTGGGGTGAGTCCGGAAGAACGATAGTCGAAACCGCCCTCCGGTGGAAAGCAGCGTCCTCCCCGCGGTGCGGATCGGCCGGGTCTTCGCGAGAACCTCCTGCAACGTCGGGCAGAGTGAGATCCGTGCCCCGGGTTCTATAATCAGCGTCGAGCCCACCGGGGCCGTCGAACAGAGGAACCGACACCCATGAGGAAGATGCCGCGTCCGGTCGTGTTGAGTGCTGCGATCCTGTCGATGCTGCTCGCATCCTGCTCGACCACGCCCGCGCCCCCTTCCGGCGACACGACGGCCTCCGCCGGAACCGCGTTCACCATCGGCATGACGGTGCAGGATCTGAGCAACCAGATCTGGTCGGGTTCCTGTCAGTCGCTGAAGCAGCTCGTGGAAGCCGGCGGCGGGGCGATGACCTACCTGGACTGCAGGAGCAACGCCTCCGCCCAGATCCAGCAGATCGAGAACTTCATCTCCAGGAAGGTCGACGTCATCATCGTGCATCCGGCCGACCGGAACGCGGTCGAGACCGTGCTCGGCCAGGCCAGATCCGCCGGCATCAAGGTCTTCTGCTGGGACGATGATATCGTCAATTCCGACATCAACTGGCTCATCGACAACTACGCCCTGGGCACGGTCATCGGCGAACAGGCTGCCGCCTGGATCGACCGGACGCTCGGGGGCACAGCCGAGGTGGCCGTCCTCGATTATCCGCAGATCCAGGTCCTCCTCGAGAGAGGCAACGGGATCGTCGATGCGATCAAAGCCCGTGCTCCGCGAGCCACGATCGTCGCCAGGGCTTCTGCCATCAACCCGACCGAAGGCCAGTCCAAGACCGAGACCATCCTGCAGGCCCATCCCGGCCTCAAAGTCATTGCCTGCATCGGCGGCGGCGGCGCCGTCGGCGCCAACGAAGCCGTCAAGGCCTCGGGCAAGTTGACCGACACCTTCGGCATCTTCGCCGCCGACGCGACGCCCGAAGAGCTGGCCGCCATCTCCAGAAACGAGGCCGTGAGAATGTCCGTGCTCATCACCGGCGGCCCGGATGCCATCGCGGCGGAGATCTACGGCATCGTCAAGAAGCTCGTCGCCGGCGAGCACGTCGACAGGAAGGTCTACCGCACGATTACGCCCGTCACGAAGGACAACCTCGGCCAGTACTACGCGGCGAGCGGACAGTGACTGATGCGGACGTGAACGGCCGGCCCGGAACCGACAGCAGCGGGTGCGCTCGCCCGGGCCGCCCCGGAGTCGAACGCCGTCGCGAGGCAGACGAGATGTCCGGGCGGGACGTCATCCTGCAGCTCAGGAACATCACGAAGACCTATCCCGGCGTTGTCGCGCTGAATGACGTGACCATCGACGTCGCCAGCAACGAAGTTCATGCCCTGATCGGTGAAAACGGCGCCGGCAAGTCGACCTTGATCAAGACCTGCACCGGTGCCGTCGTTCCGGACAGCGGGACGATCGTCGTTGGCGGCCGCGAGTTCGGCTCGATGACGCCAAGACGGTCCCGGGAGCATGGCATCGCCGCCATCTATCAGGACTTCAACCTCGTGGGTGAGCTGTCGGTCGCTGAGAACGTCTTCCTCGGCAGAGCGATCCGCAAGGGGATCGTGATCGACCGCAAGGCGATGGCGGAGGCGGCCGGCGCGCTCTTCGACCGGTTGGGAATCCCCATCAATCCCGCCGAGCTCGTCAGGAACCTCACCGTTGCCTACCAACAGATCGTGGAGATCGCCAAAGCGGTTTCCCAGAACGCTCGAATCCTGATCATGGACGAGCCGTCGGCCCCGCTGACAAGCGCGGAGGTCGGCCGCCTGTTCACCCTGGTGGAGACCCTCAAAGCTGCGGGCGTCACGATCATCTACGTGTCCCACCGGCTGGACGAGGTGCTCCGCCTGTCGGATCGCGTCACCGTGATCAGAGACGGCCGCAAGATCGACACCCTTGAAACCCGAGCCACGGACCTCAACCAGCTCGTCAGGTTGATGGTCGGCCGGGAGCTCACGGAGACCTACCCCGCCCGCACGGCAACCGCGACTGACGAGGTTGTGCTCGACGTGCGCCACCTGCACGGCAACGGCCTGAGGGACATCTCGTTCCAGGTCAGACGCGGCGAGATCGTCGGCCTTGCCGGGCTGGTCGGCGCCGGCCGTACGGAGCTGGCCGAGCTCGTCTTCGGGGTCAAGCCCAGGACCGCCGGCACGATCACGTTCAGGGGCAGGCAGATCGCCCCCCGCACGCCCCGGCAGGCCATTGACCTCGGCATCGGCCTGGTGCCGGAAGACCGCAAACGGCAGGGCGTGCTGCTGCCGATGAGCGTCAAGAGCAACATCAGCATGGCGATCGTGAAGGACATCTCCTTGGCTTGCGTTCTGAAGCAGAAGGAGGAGGAGCGGATCGCGGGCAGGTTCTGCGCGGAGCTGAAGATCAGGACCCCCAGCCTCGAGCAGGCCGTCACGCATCTGAGCGGGGGCAACCAGCAGAAGGTCGTCCTGGCCAAGTGGCTCGCCGCCGGGCCCGACCTGATCATACTGGACGAACCGACGCGTGGCGTCGATGTGGGCGCCAAGCACGAGATCTACAGGCTGGTGAACAGCCTTGTCGCGAACGGCAAGGCCGTCCTGATGATCTCCTCCGAGATGGAGGAGCTCATGGGCATGGCCGATCGGATCGTCGTGCTCTCGGAAGGCAGGATGATGGGGATCGTGAGCAGGGCGGACTTCGACCAAGAGCGGATCATGAGCCATGCGTCCGGAACTCATGCAGGGGGATCGAATCATGAGGCGTGCTGAGGTGCTGCGAAAGTACGGCATGTACGTCGTGCTGCTGCTGCTCGCCGCGTTCTTTGCCGCAACGAGCGACGCCTTCCTGGTTCCCGCCAATCTGCTGAATGTCGCCCGCCAGGTGTCCATGCTGGGAATCGCGGCCGTCGGCATGGCCTTCGCCCTGCTCGTCGGCGGGATCGATCTGTCGATCGGCTCGCAGATCACGATGGTCAACATCGTGGCCGCGTGGATGATGGTCGAGGGGCACCAACACCCGGCCGTCGCCTGCGCGGCGGCGCTGGCGGCGAGCAGCTTCGTGGGGTTCCTGAACGGCTGGACCATCGCCACCATCAGGATGCCCCCGCTCATCGTCACCCTCTGCAGCATGACCATTCTCGAGGGGCTGGCGTATCTCGTCTCCGGCGGCATCCCGATCTTCGGCTTCCCCAAGGGCTTCTCGATCGTCGGCCAGGGCTATGTCGGACCGGTGCCGGTGCCGGTCATCATCATGATCGTCATTCTCGCGATCGGATCCTTCATCCTCGAGAAGACCTACTTCGGCCGCTACTTCTACGCGGTCGGCTGCAGTGAGGAGGCTGCGCACCTCTCGGGCATCAACGTCAAGCGCGTCAAGTACCTCGTCTACACGCTGTCGGGTCTCTTCGCCGGGATTGCGGGCATCGTCATGCTGTCCCGAACGAACTCCGGCCAGGCGCTGGCGGGCAAGGGTTTCGAGCTGGACGTCCTGACGGCCGTCGTGCTCGGCGGCGTCAGCATCAACGGCGGCCAGGGCAAGATCAACAACGTCGTGGCGGGCGTCCTGATTCTCGGCGTCCTCAGCAACGGCTTGGTGCTCCTGAATGTCAGCCAGTACGTCCAGATGGTCACCAAGGGCGCCGTGCTGCTGCTGGCGGTCGGCTTCGACTGTTACCAGAAGAGCAGGCCGCGCGAGGCTGTCAGGGCAGCCGTCGCGGCCCTCGAGTGACGGACTCAGGTGAGGGAGATCGACATGATTCAGGCAGTCATGAACAGACCAGGCGAGATCAGCTTTCGGGAAGTCCCGGTGCCCGCTCTCGCTCCCGATCAGATCAAGGTGAAGATGCAGCGGATCGGGGTGTGCGGATCTGACATTCACGTCTTCCACGGCAGACACCCCTACACCTCGTATCCGGTGGTCCAGGGCCACGAGGTCTCGGCGATGGTCGTCGAGGCCGGCTCAGAGGTCACACGCGTCGCGCCAGGGGACAAGGTGACCATCCAGCCTCAGGTCGTCTGCGGCCGCTGTTATCCCTGTACCCATGGGATGTACAACGCCTGCGAGGAGCTGAAGGTCATGGGCTTCCAGACGACAGGCATGGCGAGCGAGTACTTCGTCACCGAGGCGCAGAGAGCTCTGAGGCTGCCGGCGGAGATGAGCTACGAGCACGGCGCGCTGATTGAGCCGCTCGCGGTCGCGGTTCACGCCGTCCGCCGGTACGGGGACGTCAGCGGCAGGACGGTCCTGGTTCTCGGGGGCGGTCCGATCGGCAATCTGGTCGCTCAGGCGGCCAGGGCCATGGGAGCCGCCGACGTCCTGCTCAGCGAGCTGAGCGCCTACCGCCTGGAAACGGCCTCAAGATGCGGCATCAAGACCGTCAATCCCGACCGGGAGGATCTCGAGGACCGGATCGCCTCGGTCTTCGGCCCCGACAGAGCCGACGTGATCTTCGAGTGCGTGGGTATCAACGCCACCGTGAAGCAGGCGATCGACTGCGCCCGCAAAGGGTCGGACATCGTCATCGTGGGCGTGTTCGCGGACCCGGGAACGATCAACATGGGCTTCGTCCAGGACCACGAACTCCGGCTCATCGGCACGGCGATGTATCGCGTGGAGGACTACCTGAAGTCCATCGAACTGGCGGCGGCCGGCCGCGTGACGCTGGACGCGCTGATTACCCACACCGTCGGGTTCCGGGACTATCCTCGGGCCTACCAGATCATCGAAGAGCAGAAGGACAGAGCCATGAAGGTCATGGTGACCTTCGAGGAGTGAGCCTGCCTGCGGCCGTGGACGGTGCCGTTCCTCCGGCACGGATGGCACCAGTCCACGGGCGCCTGTGTGCAGGGCGTTACTGCTCGAGCCCCCATCCCCTGTGCTTGCGGTGCATGATGGCGTTGTGCGCCATCAGCCGGATCGCGTTGATCTTGATGAACCCGGCCGAGTCCTGCTGGTTGAACCCGCCCTCGATGTCCATGCTCGACAGCTCGCGGTCGTAGAGTGAGCTCGAGCTTTCCCTCGCCGTGGCATAGACGGTGCCCTTGTACAGCTTGAGCCACACCCGGCCGTCGATGACCTCCTGGCTCTTGTCGATGGCCGCCATCAGGAAGTCCATCTCCGGGCTGTACCAGAACCCGTAGTAGATGAACTGGGACAGCTCGGCGGAAAGCATGTCCCGCAGGCGCATCACCTCCCGGTCCATGGCGATGCTCTCGATATCGCGGTGCGCCACGTGGAGGATCGTCCCTCCCGGGGTTTCGTACACGCCGCGCGACTTGACCCCGACATACCGGTTCTCCACCATGTCCATCCGCCCGATGCCGTTCTGCTGCCCCAGCGTGTTCAGGTACTGGAACAGCTCGAGCGGGCGCGTGCGCTCGGTGCCATCGTCGAGGTTCTCGACGCGCACCGGGATGCCGTCCTTGAACGTCATCACGATGTGCGTCGGCCGATCGGGCGCGCGCTCCGGCGCGACCGTCTTCGAGTAGACCTCCTCGGCCGCCGGCCGGCTGGGGTCTTCGAGGATGCCGGCCTCATGGCTGATGTGCAGCAAGTTGTCGTCTTCGCTGTAGGGCTTCGCGGAGGTCGCCTGAACGTCGATGCCGTGGCGCGCCGCGTAGGCGAGCAGGTCGGAGCGCCCCTGGAACTGGGCGAGGAACTCGGGCGTCTTCCAGGGCGAGAAGACCTTGATCTTCGGGTTGAGCGCATAGTAGGTCAGCTCGAAGCGGACCTGGTCGTTGCCCTTGCCCGTGGCGCCGTGCGAGACGATTGGGGCCTGCTCCCGGGCGGCCACGGCAATCTGGTTCTTGGCGATGAGCGGGCGCGCGAGCGCCGTCCCGAGCAGGTAGCGCCCCTCGTAGATGGCGTTCGCCTTGAAGGCCGGGAAGATAAAATCGGTGACAAACTCCTCTCTGAGATCCTCGACGTACACCTTCGAGGCGCCCGTCTTGATAGCCTTCTCCCTCACCTTCTCGAAGTCATCGCTCTGACCGACGTCTGCGACGAAGGCAATCACTTCGTGGCCGCGTTCGACGAGCCACTTCAAGATAACGGACGTGTCCAGGCCTCCGCTGTACGCCAGGACGACTTTCTCACTCATGGCTGTCCCCCTTGCCCGTCACGGATCGCGGTCTCGGGCCGCAGCCCGACGCTGCAGCCGGCCGGTACCGTGCTGGTCACTCTACATAACACGATTTGCGGTTCGCCTCCAGGACATCTCACCGAGTCCCCCGGCGACCAGCGAACGCACATCCCCTCTCCGCCTCGGCCGGGCCTCTGCGGACGTGGCACAGGTGGGTGTCGTGGTAGACTCCCGTTGCGCTGGGTGTCGACCCACGCGAGGCCACCGAGGAGCTGGAGGTGCAGTCGTGAAGCAGATTCGATCGTCGCGAATTGTCTGGAGTCTGGCCGCGCTCGTTCTCCTGTGGCTCTCTGGGCCGCCGGCCTGGGGGCAGCAGGCGGCGCCGCCGCGCGGGCAGGCCGCGGCGGCGGAGGGGCAGCGCGCGAAACAGGCCGCCCAGCCCGACACGCCCGGCACGGGAGCGTTTCCGGCGCTCAAGGAGGAAGTCCCGTCGCTTCCCGACCACGTGGTCTATCGGCCGGCCGACCTGGCTAAGCTCGGCTCGACCAAGCTGGGCCTGTACCTGTTCGGGAATGGGGGCTGCTCGAGCGACGGCGCCAGCTCGCGCATGCACCTGCTGGAGATTGCCTCGCACGGCTATCTGGCCATCGCGCTCGGCCGGATCCGGAGCGGCCCCGGCGCCCCGGCGGCCCCGACACCCGCGCCGAAGCCGGCACAGCCGCCCGCCGGCGGCGCCCCGCCGGCCGGCATGGCTTCTGCCACCGACGCCAAGGGGCTGACCGCGGCTCTGGACTGGGCCCTTGCCCAGAACGCGGACCCGGCAAGCCCGTACAGGGGCCGGATCGACCCGACGGCGGTGGCCGTCTCCGGCTACAGCTGCGGGGGACTGCAGGCGCTGCAGGTGGCCTCCGATCCCCGGATCAAGACGCTCGTCGTCATGAACAGCGGGATCTTCAATGACAGCGGGAGCCGCATCTCGGGTGTGAACGTGTCGAAGGCGCTGCTCGACACGCTTCATACGCCGACGCTGTACGTCCTGGGAGGCGAGACCGACATCGCCTATCAGAACGGCATGGACGACTTCGCGCGCATCAATCACGTGCCGGTGTTTGTCGGCAACGTGGTCGGCGTCGGGCACGGCGGCACGTATTGGGAACCCAACGGCGGCAAGGCCGCGGCCGCAGTCGTTTCGTGGCTCAACTGGCAGCTTCGTGGCGACAAGCGCGCAGCCGGGATGTTCGTGGGCAAGGACTGCGGTTTGTGTGTCGATGCGGCGTGGAAGATCGACAAGAAGCGCATCGACTGAGGGTGTCACCCGGGCCCGCGCCGTGAGAGATGACGGCGCGGGCCCGGGGTCCAGGCCGCGACGGGCCGCCGGATCGCCTTCCGCCTCTGCTGATTCCTACTCTTCGAAGGCGTCCTCGATCTGCTTCAGCACGGCATGTTCGGCGGCGCTGATGCCCGAAGTCAGCTTGAGGAAGCTGCCGGTTGCCTCCGCGACGTTTCGGGCCCGCTTGAGCAGCCGCTGCTTCAGCTGTGCGCGCTCTTCGGCGGCAAAGCACTCCTTGAGACCCTGGACGTAGTGCGTCCAGGCGATCATCAGCTCCGGCCCCGGCTTGTGCGTGAGCCAGCGCTCCAGCAGGCCGGCATCCATGGCGCCGCGAACTGCGTCCTCCCCCGCGCCGCCCTTCAGAACGGCCGCCCGCTCCCTCTCGTCCACCTGGCCGTCCGCCCAGGCCACCGCCACGAGCGGAGCCACGCCCAACGATACGAGCATGCCGGGCTCGATTCCGAGCTCGACGAACTTGGCCAGGATGCTGTCGTTCTTGATCCCGGAGACTTCCGCCAGCGCTCGCTTGGACTGCTCCATCTTCCTCAGAGCCTTCTGCTTCTCGATGAGCATCCGATCCTGCTTGAGAAAGAAGGCGTCCTCGAGCGCCCGTCCCTGCGCGTCCAACCCTCTTGGTCTCTTCTCCACCTCTTCGGGTCCTTTCGTCTCGCCGGCCAGACACGGCCCGGCTCTGGTCTGGTACTATAACGCGCCAACCCCGGGATCAGCGCCGGGAGCTTTCACTCGATCCAGTCGATCGGCCACCTCGGCCCGGAATCACCCTGGGCGATGCTGGTCGGTCTCTCGCCGATCCTGAAGACCGCGGGGATCTCGCTCGCCCGCATGGCGCCTGGAGGCCCAAGCAGAAAGGCGACGTGTCTGCCGGACCCCGAGACGCAGCCAGACCATCCCCGTGGTCTCCGTCAGGCGCCTGACGGTGCCTGAATCGACGCTCAGGGCGCAGACCTTGCCGACCCGGGTCTCTCCGAGGGCTCTGACCAGGAAGACCGCCCGCGCGAGTTGCTGGACTTCGATATCGCCTCCGGGGTCGGACGGCAGGCGACATCAGCACAACGGAGGGCACGACGGTCCGGTTGTGAAACCTGGCTCGTGCCCCTGAGCTCCGCGCGGATCTGCATCAGGATCGTGCAGTAGCGCCACGCCTCACGCGCGTTCGCCTCCTCGTGATGATCGGGCCTCAGGACAAGGTCCCCGGTCGCCAGCAGGACTCTACGCACTTCAGGGTTCTGGCGCACCTTCTCTCGCATGGCGGCGACGATGAGGGCATAGTGCCGGCCCGGGCGTTCGGGCCGGTACTCGAACCGCTCACCCTCGAAGCTGACCCAGTTGATGCCAATCCGGGCCATATTCTGCTCGGCCAGCGTCCCGGCGTCTTTCGCCTCGAATCCGGTCAACTGCGCAACCTGCTCTCGCGTGAAGCTCCACCGGAGGCCGGGAAACCGCGCCCGCGGATCATCGGGACCCTCCGGGTACAGCATCATCTGCCAGAAGCCCTCGAGGCTGGCGTAGCGGACTCCGCGGAGCTCGAACGGCGTGGCCGCGAAGTTGGACAGCAGGCCCAGCTCGTGGCGTTTGGAGACGATGACCTCGCCGGGCCCGGCTTCCTGCGGCAGAATCTCCCAGGCCGGCGCGCCCACGCGGGAGATGGGCGCCCACCAGTGGGCCGGGTAGCGCAGGCGGTCCTGAAGGGACTCCGACTTCGGCGCGTCCTGCACAACGGGGTCGGTGTGGAGCCGCGTCTTCGCGACGACGGGGCTGAACTCGGGGACCGGCACAGACGCGACACACGTCAGCGGCAGGATCGGGAATACCAGCCCGGCCAGGGCGGACACTGAAGCGACCCAGGCGGCGACAGACTTGAGCGGCTCGTCCATGCTCGTTTCTTCGCCCTGCGTTTCGGCTCACAGTCTACCGCCGGAACGCGCCGCGCCTCAAAGCGGTCCGCTCGCGCGTCAGTAGGTCGCCGGGGCCGGCAGGCGCTCCTTCAATTTTCCCCCGACCCGTGTAATAGTCGGCCCACTCGTGCGTCTATGCGGGTGAGGCGAACGAGGTGACCACGGCCAGCCCGCACGTCTGTGAGCCCATCGAGATGACATCCGCGACGGAGCGGGAGGGTCTTGCCGAGCTGTACGAGCGGCACAGCGAGGCGGTGTTCCGCACGGCCCTCCGCGTCACCGGGAATCCGGCTGACGCCGAGGACGTGCTGCAGGCCGTCTTCCTGCGCATCCTGGCTCGGGGCGGTGACATCGAGCCGGCCGGGCTGCCGGCCGCCTACTTCAGGCGAGCCGCCGTCAACGCCGCCGTTGATCTGCTGCGCCGGCGCGCGGTCCGCGCCGAGTCGACATACGACGATCGAGCGCCTCATGCCGGTGTCGAGCCGGCGTTGCTGCTGAAAGAGCGGCTCCGGCGCGCGATCGCCACCCTCGAGGCTGAGGACGCAGCCCTGTTCCTGCTGCGTCACGTCGAAGGGCTGTCAATCGAGGAGCTCGCCGGCCTGTTTCGGCTCGAGAAGAACAACGTGGCCGTCCGGCTCCATCGGATCCGGCTCCGGCTGCAGACTGAGATGTTGCGATAGAACCGGATCACTGGCCACCGACCACTGGCCACTGATCACTGAGTAAGCAACACCCGCTGGGAAGAAGGAGGTCGGCGATGTCCGAAGACCGACTGGAAAGAGCACTCCGGGAGATGAGAGAGGAAGACGTCGACGCCGCGACGCTCGAGGCCGCGCGGGTGCGCGTCCGGGAGAGCCTCATGGGCGCCGGCGGCGCCACCTGTGCGGAGTTCCGGCCGGATGTTCCCGCCTATCTGAGCGGTGAGCTCGCCGGCAGCCGGCGTGTCCTGATGGAAGACCACCTCAGCCGCTGCCCCTCGTGTCGCGCCGCGCTCGCCGCGACGAAGGGCGAGACGCGGGTCGTCGCCATGCCGCAGCGGGCCCGGCCCGCCTCCCGTGTGATGCGGTGGGCCAGCCTGGCCGCGGCAGCCGCGCTCCTCCTCGCAGCCGCGTATCTCGGGCGCAACGTCATCGACGCCATGATGGCGCCCGGGGGTCCCCGGGCCACGGTGGTCTCCGCCGACGGCGGCCTGTACCGCCTGCCGGAGGGCGTTCTCGCAGCGGGCGCCGCCATCGCCGAGAAGGAGATGGTGCGCACGGGCCCCGGCGCCCACGCCGTGTTGCGGCTGGCCGACGGATCGACGGTTGACGTCAACGAGCGCACGGAGCTGTTCGTCACCGCCGCCTGGAGCGGCCAGGCCATCCACCTCCAGCGCGGCGACGTCATCGTCAGGGCCGCCAAGCAGCGCCGGGGACACCTGCGTTTGCTGACCCGCGATTCGATCGCGTCCGTGAAAGGCACGGTCTTCGCGGTGTCCGCCGGCATGGGCGGCTCGGTCGTCTCGGTCCTGGAAGGATCGGTGTCGGTCAGCCAGCCCGGCCGGGACGTGCTCCTCAGCCCAGGCGAGCAGGCCACCTCCAACCCCGCGCTGGCCAGCTCGATCGAACAGGCCGTCTCCTGGAGCCCGGAGGCGGAGAACTACCTGGAGCTGCTCGGGTCGTTCGCGAAGATCGAACGCCAGCTCGCGGAGCACCTGCCCCGTGATTTGCGCACAAATCCCGCGCTGCTCTCGTATCTTCCAGCAGGGGTCGTCCTCTACGGCGCCGTCCCCAACCTCGGCGGTACGATCGGGTGGGCGGTGGCGCTGGCCGATCAGCAGTCGGCCGAGAATGCCGCCTTCGGCGCCTGGTGGAACGCGGAAACGGGACAGCTGTTGAGGCAGATGATCGACCGGGTGCAGTCGGTGAGCTCGCTGCTCGGCGACGAGATCGTGTTCTGTGTCAGCGCCCCCGGAGTCGCCAAGCCCGTGCCGGTCGTGATGGCCCGCGTGCAGGCCGGCGCGGGGGCACAGCTCGCGAGCGCCCTGGACGGGGTGTTCGCCGGAACGGGCGAGGCTGTCCCGTCGTATTCGGTCACCAGCGACCTGATGGTCGTCTCGAACTCTCCGGCGAACCTCTCGTGGGCCCTCGATCACCTGGGGCAGGGAGCCGGACTCCCGTTTGCGGCGGCCGTCGGGGAGCGTTACCGGCGCGGCGCGGGCTGGCTCATCGGGATGGATGCGCGCCCCCTGGTCGCGATGATGTCCGAAGACGACGCCCCACCGGTCGAGCTCGCCGGCATGGTCGGGTTGAAGTATCTCTTCCTCGAACAGCGTGCCCCCGCGGGTGCGGAGGAGAACGAGGTCACCTTCGCGTTCCAGGGCCCACGAACGGGGATGGCATCCTGGCTGGCTGACACCGGCTCGGGGGGCGCGGCGGAGTACCTGCCAGCCGACGCCCTCCTCGCCGGCTACGTGTCGACCCGCGAGCCCCGGCAGCTCTTCGAGGAGTTCACGACGCTGATGACGAGCGAGGACGCGTCGTTCGACAGCCACATGGCCACGGCGCACGAGAAGCTCGGCGCGGGCTTCATCGAGAACCTGACGAAGGCGATGGGCACCGAGGCGGCCTTCGCGCTGCACGGCTTCTCCGTCAGCGGCCCGACGTGGACGATGGCCGCCCTGGCTCACAACCCGGCGGTCATCGATGGCTCGATTCAGACGCTGGTGGAGGCACATAACGCGGAGCTTGCGCCCGAAGACCAGGACAAGCGGATCGTGTTCGGGCAGGAGAGTGCTGGCGGACGGGTCTGGAGCACGGTGAAACCGGCAAGCCTGCCATTCGGGGTGACGTGGACGTACGATGGGGGCTACATGGTGGCGGCTTCCGATCGCGCCGCTGCGGAGCGGGCCATTGCGACCAGGAACGGCGGCTCGCCGCTCGTCTGGTCGCCGGAGTTTGTCGGTCAGCTTCCGTCGTCCGCGGGGCTCCACCCGTCCGCGTTCGCCTGGCTGAACACGAAGGGGGCGCTCGGGATGTTCTCGGCGCTGGCCCCGAACCCGGCGTTGACAGAGCTGCTCTCCGGGCGCGACCCGGTTCTCGTGGTCTTCGACGGGACGGCGGAACAGATTCACGCTGCGAGCCGCGCTCGTCTGACGGGCCTGGCCATGGACCTGATGCTCCTCGAGAGATTGAGCGGAACGCGCCAGGCGCTGCAGTCCGAGACAGTCGGTCAGTGACAAGCCGGTCCGCGAACGAGCCGAGCGAGCGAGCGTATAGGGGAGTTCGAGGGGCGAAGCCCTTCGATTGAAGTTGCACAACACACCGGTCGTCGAGCTCGAGAACCTGAAGGTCACGCTGGGGCGGCGGGAGGTCCTGCACGGGATCACCTGCCGCCTTGGCGTCGCCGGCACGGGCAAGGCGGTGGGGCTGCTGGGTCCCAACGGGGCGGGCAAGTCCACGCTGATCCTGACCCTGCTCGGATTCCTCCGGCCCAGCGCCGGGCGTGCCCGCATTCTCGGCCTCGACTGCCGGCGCGGCATGAGCGGAGCCCGGTCGCGCATCGGCTACATGCCCGAGAACGACGCGTTTATCGGCGACATGACAGCCGTCACCTTCCTGCGCCAGATGGCCGAGATCTCGGGCCTCCCGCCGAAGGCCGCGCTCGAGAAAGCCCATGAGGTCCTGTTCCACGTGGGGCTCGGGGAGGCGCGCTACCGCGAGCTCAGGACCTACTCGCTCGGCATGAAGCAGATGGCGAAGCTCGCGCAGGCGATCGCGCACGGTCCGGAGCTGGTCGTGCTGGACGAGCCGACCAACGGGCTCGACCCGGCCGCCCGCCGGCGCATGCTGCAGCTCGTCGCCGAGATGAAAAACGAGCAGGGCATGAACGTCCTTGTCTGCTCCCACCTGCTGCGCGACATCGAGCAGGTGTGCGACGAAGCGGTCATCATGAAGGACGGCCTGATCGTGCACCACTGCAATCTCGAGGAGGAGCGGCGGTCGAACAGGTGCTTCGTCGAGCTCGAGGTCACCGGAGACGATGGAGGCTTGCGCGCGGCGCTGCCGGAGATCGGCGCCGACGGTGTGTCCGAAGGCGGCGGGCGCTGGCGCATCATCCTGCCGCCCGGAGTCGAGGTCGACGCCATCTGGGGGCTCGTTGCGCGGCAGAACCTCCTGGTCAGGAAGCTCTCCCACCGCAGGGACACGCTGGAGGAGATCTTCCTGAAGGCCATGGGGCACCTGGCGCATACGCCCGGAGAGGCCGCGGGGCTGGACGGCTCCAGGGAACAGGGATCGGGGATCGGGGATCAGGGATCGGGAATCGGGGGCTAGCTGCATGGCGGTCTACAAGCGGGGATATCGGCGATACCAGGGCCCGCTGACCGGGCGCTGGACGCGCTTCGCGGTGTTGCCCCGCTACGCCTGGAGGAGGCTCTACCAGCAGCGGCTCGTCGTCCTGCTCACGATGCTGGCGCTCGTCTGGCCCCTGCTGTGCGCCGGCTTCGTGTACCTCACCAACCACGCGGATCTGCTGCAGGGGCTGGAACAGGAGTTACGGGACTTCATCCAGGTCAACGGCAGGTTCTTCTCGATCTTCATGTACGTCCAGGCGAGCTTCACGGTCTTCCTGGCAGCGCTGGCCGGGCCGGGGCTGATTGCGCCGGATCTGGCGAACAACGCGCTTCCGCTGTACTTCAGCCGGCCCCTCACGCGCTGGAGCTACGGCCTCGCCCGTCTGACGGTGCTCGTCGGGATGCTGTCGCTCGTCACGTGGATTCCGGGCCTGCTGCTCTTCGGTTTCCAGGTGGCGCTCTCCGGCCTCTGGTGGTTCCGGGCGAACTGGACGCTGGGCGCGGGCTTGGTGGCCGGCTTTCTCCTGTGGCTGCTGGTCCTCAGCCTCGTGGCAATGGCCAGCTCCGCCTACGTGAAGTGGAGGGTCGTCGCGGCTGCGATCACCCTCGCCTTCTTCTTCGTCCTGACGGGCGTCGCCGAGATGATCAACGGCGTCTTCCGGGTGACCTGGGGGCACGTGCTGGATCCGGCCTGGGCAGTCAACCGGGTGTGGTGCGCGCTGCTGGGCGTGGCGCCCCCCGAGGGCCCCGGCGCCGGGGCGTCGGCGTGGGCACTGGCGGTGCTGGTTGTGCTGCTCGTCCTGGTGATCGAACGCAAGCTGCGGCCGGTGGAGATCGTGTCATGACCGCGCCCGCCTCCACCGAAGGCCGCGGCGCGGCTGGCCGAAGCGCGAACGTGCAAACGCCGCCGGCGGTCGTCTTCGAGGAGGTCTCGAAGTTCTACGGCGAGGTGCTCGGGGTGAACCGTGTCACGCTGAACATCCCGCCGGGCATCACGAGCCTGGTCGGGCCCAACGGCTCCGGCAAGACCACGCTCATGAACCTCATGACCGGCCTCATCCACCCCGACCACGGCCGCATCCTCATGCGCGGGATCTCCCCGCGCGATCCCGAAGCGCTGATGCGGATCACCGGCTACGCCACCCAGTACGACACCGCGCCGCGCTGGGCGACCGGGTTCACCTTCATCGCAACCGGGCTGCTGCTGTTCGGGTACGGGCGATCGGAGGCGGAGCAGAAGGCGTGGAAGGCGCTCGAGCGCCTCGGGCTGACCGAGGCGGCGAACCGCAAGGTGGCGGCGTATTCGAAGGGCATGCGGCAGCGGGTGCGGCTGGCGCAGGCGATCGCGCACGATCCCGACCTGCTCGTGCTTGACGAGCCGCTGAACGGCCTGGACCCGCTGGTTCGCGCGGAGACGATCGACCTGTTCCGCTCCTGGGCGGCCATGGGGAAGCACGTCATCATCTCGAGCCACGTGCTCCAGGAGGTGGACGTCATCAGCGATCAGGTCGTCCTGATCGCCAACGGGATGATTGTCGCCGAGGGCAGGATTCGCGACGTGCGCGACGAGATCGAGGAGCACCCAAGCCAGTTCGTCGTCCGATGCCACGGCGCCTCGGGGGTGGCGGCGCAGCTGTTCGGCGAGCCTCACATCACCGAGATCAAGCTGAACGAGGACGGGATGGGCCTGCTGGTGATGACGCGGGACCGCCAGCAGTTCGCGCGAGCGCTCGGGCGGATTGCGCTCGACGGCCACCGGATTGACAGCGTCGTGCCGGCCGACGAAAACGTGGACGCGCTGTACGAATACCTGATCGGAGGCAAGTAGCGTGGCCGAAGGTCGCTTGTCGTTCTCCCGGCGCGCCAGACAGGCGTGGACGATCGCGACGATCGAGCTCCGCCGCGTCTTTTTCGCCAGGCGTTCGCTCTGGGTCTACCCGCTGGCCCTCCTCCCCGCGTTGACCTTCTTCAGCCACGGCGTGGACGTGAAGCTCCGGAGCGATCGGCTCGCCCGTCGCGGCGTAACCGAGGCATCGCTGATCGACAGCATCCGGGTGGGAGAGCCGGTCGAGGACGTCAAGGCGCGGGTGGGCAAACCGGCCGAGGAGCGCTGGTCGGTACGGAGCCGGCGCGTCCGGCAGCAGACGGGGAATGCGGGGACCACGACGCACGTGATCGAGCCGGCGGTCGAAGCCCGTGTTGTGCGACTGAACGTCACGCGTCCGTCGTACAGCGGGGAGCCGACGGCCCGGATCTACGAGTTCGAGGTCTACGGGCCCGACAGCCGGGACAATCTCGCGCTGGGCCGCCCGGCGACTGGCAGCCTGCCCTGCAGCCCGGACCAGGGGCCGGAGAAGGCCGTGAACGGCAGCGTCACGGGCGGCGAAGCCGATCGGTGGTGCGCGCAGGACTCACCGCTGTTCCTGCAGGTGGATCTGGGAGCGACCCGTCCGGTGTCGCGCTTCATCGTCAAGCATGCCAGCGCAGGAGGTGACAGCGAGGAGTCCGACACCCGCGAGTTCAACATCCAGGTGAGCCCGGACGGCAAGGCCTTCACGACGGTCGAGACCTCCACGGGTGCCGGGTTTGTGGAACAGCGGACCGAGTACCGCCAGATCGTCTACTTCGACGGGCGGCGTCAGGCCCAGCTTCTGTTTGTGGACGGCAAGCTCGACCGCCGTGACATCAGCAGGCTGCTGAACTTCGAAGAGGACCGGATGATCTTTGCGGGGGTCTTCCAGTTCTTCTACCTCCGGCTGGGGGTCTTCTTCGGCTGCCTCGGCATGTTCATGTATCTCTTCCGCGGGGAGATGACGAACCGGACGCTGCACTACTGGTTCCTTGCGCCGGCGCGGCGTGAGGTGCTGCTGGCGGGCAAATACGCCGCGGGGCTGATCTCGGCGGGAGTGATCTTCGGCGGCGGCGCCCTGCTTGCCTTTGCGGCCATGCTGTGGCCGCACGACCCGGTCGAAGTCCAGGCCTACTGGAACGCCGGCGGCCTGGGGCACCTGTTCTGGTACGGGGCGGCCGCGGTTCTCGGTTGCGTGGGCTACGGCAGCGTGTTCCTGGCCGTCGGCCTCTACGTTCGCAATCCAATCATCCCGGCCGCCGTGCTGCTGGCCTGGGAAGGCGCAGCCGCCATCCTGCCGCACGTCCTGCAGAAGATGAGCGTCCTCTACTACCTGCAGTCGCTGTGTCCCGTCCCTGCGCCGATGGAGGCTGACGCGCCGGCGCTGTTCCGGCTGTTGGCGTCGCCGGCCGCCCCCGCCTCGCGCGCCGGGGCGATTCTCGGGCTGCTGGCCCTGTCCGCGTTCGTCCTGTGGATCGCCAGCCTCGCCGTCCGGCGCATGCAGATCTCCTACGGCACCGAGGCGTGAGTCCCGTCGCGCTGCCCAGGCCCGGATCTGGAACCGATCCGTTCGATCGTCTTCACCGCTTGGCCCACACCGTCCTCGGCAGCGATCTTGGCTCCCAGGGCCCCAGCGCTCTGGAGCATCGCACTGTCGCTCGTCACGGTGCGAATCGCTGCAGCGAGGTTGTCTGCCGTCAGGCGTCTCCGTGGAATCACGACAGCCACGTGGCGTTCGGCCAGTTTCGCTGCCCAGAACGGCTGATCGAAGGAGTGCGGGACGCACACGGCGGGAAGACCGGCCCGCAGCGTCGACGCCGACACGCCGCATCCCCCGTGGTGCACCACGGCGGACACCCGTGTGAACAGCCAATCATGCGGAGCGGCGTCCAGCCAGAACAGCCGCGCGTCTGACACGGTCTGGGACACGCCGCTCCACCCGCTCAGCACCACCGCCCGTTGCCCGCTCTTGCGGATGGCATCGGTGAGCATGTCGGCCTGGCGCTCGGGACTCTTCCCGCCGATCATGCTGCTGAAGCTGACGCAGATCGGTTTCGCGCCGGAGGCCAGGAACTCCATCAGGGCTGCGGGCGGCTGCCATTCGCGTTCCGTGTCAAGGAAGAAGAAGCCGGTCACACAGGCGGACTCCGGCCAGTCGCGCGGCTTCGGGAGCAGGTGCTCGCTGAACCCGTAGACGATGGGCATGCCTTGGACGTCGGTGAGGAAGCCCGCTTTGTCGCGAACGGGGAGCGAGAGCGTCTCCGTTCGGAACTGGTTCATGGCCCGCCGTGACCGCCACCAGTCGTAGCCTTCGATCAGACGGTAACTCCAGCGGTTGAACCCCGGCAGAGCGCTCAGGCATGCGGGCCACGGCAGCGCACAGAAGGGGAACTCGGCTGTCGGTGTCGTGTGCGGAACCGCGGCCATCCCCACAACCGGGATGCCGAGTTTCTCGCCAATCGGGAGCGCGTGCGCCAGAGACGTCAGTGCGTGGGTCAGGAGCAGGTCGGTATCCTTCGGGCACACCTGCCAGATTCTGTGAAATACGGGAAGCTGCGCCAGTCGGTCCAGCATCGCGCCGCCGGCGCGTGCCTGGCTTCCGGTGCGCCGTGCCGCGTCCCGCATCACCTCCTGCGTGTCGATCGGGACGCCTTCGAAATCGAGACCGTAGCTTTCCACCAGCTTGCGGAAGTTCTCCGTCGTGATCATCAGGACCCGGTGGCCGGTCTGCCGCAGCCGCTTGCCGATGGCCACGCCCACCTGGACGTTGCCACGGGTCCCGAGCGTGATGATCGTGATCCGCATCATGTGCCGTCTCGTCCCCGCCGGGCCGGGACGCGAGTGTGGCGTACGCGGCGCGCGGGGGGCATGCACGGGCACACCCCCCTCGTCGCCTCCGCAGGCTGGACGGCCTGCACGGACGAGGTCTCAGCGTTGGCCGGCCGCCGGCTCGAACAGGCGCGGAGCAAGGTCCATCAGAGCCACCCGCCAGAACGGCCAGACGTGGGCGTAGCCGGGCGTCTCGACATTGACGTAGGGGATGTTCCTGGACTTGAGCCAGTCGAGGAAGTCGCGCCCGGATTCGAGCACGAAATCGTCAAGCCCGGCTGCCACATAGAAGAGACGGAACGCGGCCGACTTGCCGTTCACGGTGGGGAACAGCTTGTCCACGGCCTCCATGTTCAGTCGTTCGTTCTGGCCCGGTCCCGCTCTGGTCGGGGCGACCTGCCCCATCTCCACGATCTTCCGCGCGCCGGGCCACACCGGGTACGCGCCGCTGAAGCAGCCGACCCAGGCGAACGTCTCGGGATGGGTCAGCGCGATGGTTGCGGCGTGCATGCCGCCCATGGACAGGCCGGCAACGGCGCGGTTCTGGCGGTCGGCTACGGTTCGATAGGTTTTGTCGATGTAGGGAACCACATCAGCCACGACGCTTTCCGGGAAGGCGAACGCCGCCGCGGCTGTCGGGCTGGCGCTCATGCCGCCGCCGCGACCGGCGGGCGGAGCCACGTTCTGCGCCGCCGTCTGATTGGCATTGCCGTTGGTCATCACGACGATCATCGGCCTGGTTTTGCCTTGCGCGATGAGGTAGTCGAGGATCTGCGGCGTGCGGCCCATGCTCGTCCAGGCCTCTTCATCGCCGCCCCCGCCGTGCAGCAGATAGAGGACCGGATAACGTCTCGTGCCTGAACTGTAGCCGGGCGGCGTGTAGACGTAGAGCCGGCGCGTCAGCTTCAGCGATGGCGACGGGTACCAGTCGATGTTGAGCGAGCCGTGGGGGATGTCGGTGACCTGGTATGGGGTGGCGCCCGGACCGTTGACGAAGAAGGTGCTCAGGTAGTTGGCGCCGTCTCGGGCGATGTTCACGTTGCGCGGGTCGATGGCGCGGGCGCCGTCGATCGTGAAGTTGTACATCCACAGCTCGGGCTTCAGCGGGCCGACCGTCGCGGACCAGACGCCGCTCGGGTCCTTGGTCATGGCCACGTTCCGGCCGTCGGGCCACTCGCCCGAGACCGAGACGCTTGATGCGCCCGGCGCGGATAGCCGGAAGGTAACCCGCCCGTCCGGAAGGACCTCGGGTGACACCACGCTCGCGGCGGGCGGGGCCTGTCCCGCGCCGCCGCGCCCGGCCCGAGCCGGGCCGCCCGGCGGCGCCTGCGCGAACGAAACGGTTGAGAGCAGCAACGCTGCGGCCGCAATGGTCAGACTTCGTCGGTACATGCGAACCTCCTCTTGTCGTGGAAGGCAGCGGGAGCCGCACCTCACATGGCGGCGGCCACCCTCGTCGCGATGAGCTTGGCGGCGTCGAACTTCGAGAGCGCGCCCTTGTAGTTCGCGGTGAACACGCTCACTTCGGCCCGGCCCTTCTTGAACACGATCGAGCCGCCCATGAAGGCGTAGCCGCCCTCGCCGATGTCCGGCACTTTCATCGCGTCCTTGTCCATCGTGAGCATCATGTCGCCGCCGTCCCAGGTGTCCGACAGCTCCTCGATCTTGATCGAAATCGTCGGACCGAGCGGGTTCGGCGTCACGAGATCGCAGGTGTCCTCGCTGTCGCGCGTGACCGTCGCCCCTGGGCCGAGCACCGCCTCCGCGTCCTTCGCCGTGAGCAGGTCGCAGGCGTGCGGCAGCGCCTTCGAGGAGGGAGCGGCCGCGGGCTCCGCTGCTGCCGCGGGGGTGGCGGACTCGGCAGCGCCTCCAGCGGGCGGGGCGGGGGTCGAGCAGGCAACGAGACTGATCACGGCCAGCGATATCACGGCGAAGACGAACGGGCGGCAGACGGTCATGAGGTCCTCCTCTGGGGATCTTACCTCATGCGGTCTTCGGCACGCGCGAGTGACACCCCGTCCTGCTGCCGAGTCCGGAACGCGAGCTGGAACGTGACGGTAGCGGCGTCGCGCGCGTTGCGCGAAGCCGAAGCTTGTACGTCTTACGCACGATGCGTAACAATATGCGCACTCTGCGTAAGCCTCCCGCGCTGGCGGCGTTGTTCCCGACGACTCGCGGGGATGTGCAGGCCGCGACCCTCACGCGGCCTGACAAGTGGTGGTACCTGTCTGAGTTGGCAGCGTTCCTCAAGACGACTCCTTCCAGTCAACGATTCTGCGAGGGCCAAGAGAATTCGTGCGTGGAGACCAGCCTGTCCTGGACGAGCTTCTTGGCAAGCCGCGACATCCGGTGCCGTCAGACGTCGTAGAAGGAGGTCGATGAGCGGCACTCCAAGCCGCGCACATGGCGATCGCCTGCGCGGGCTACCGCGTGACTGCCAAGGCCGGTCATCACAAGGTGGTGGAGTTCCCAGGATCTAGTGGACACCCTGGAGGTGAGGTTTCTGAGCCGCTTCGAACTGCTCGGGGCTCAGGCCGCCCAGATGACTGTGACGGCGGGTGCGATTGTAGAACGTCTCGATATAGTCCGCCACATCGTTCAGCGCAAGCTCCCTGTTCTTGTAGATATGCTTCTTGATCCGTTCCTTCTTCAGGCTGCCGAAGAAGGCCTCGGCGACCGCATTGTCCCAGCAGTTTCCCTTCCGACTCATGCTCGGCTCAAGGTGATTGGCTTGGCAGAAGCGCCGCCACGCGTCGCAGCCATGTTGCGTTCCTTGGTCCGAGTGAATCAGGGTGCCGCGCGGTCGTCTTCGGCGGACCGCCGCCAGCACCGCATTGAGCACGAGCTCCCGGTGAATCGTGGGGCCAGCAGACCAGCCGACAATCTTGCGGGAGAACAAATCCATCACCACCGCCAGGTAGAGCCAGCCCTGCCAGGTCCGAATGTAGGTGATATCCGTCACCCACGCCTTGTTCGGGCGCGTTACGGTGAACTGTCGCTGCAGGATATTCGGGATCGGAACCGAGGGCTTCCCGACAGACCAGCGCCGCGTCCGATAGCCATGGAGCGCCCGGAGGTTGTTCTCGCGCATGAGCCGCGCGACGCGATGCCTGCTGCAGGTTTCTCCGGCCTCACCCAGGTCCAAGAAGACGCGAGGGGCACCGTAGATACCCTGACTGGCGATGAACGACGCACGGATCAGGCGAAGCAGCCGAGCGTCCTCCTGGGCGCGGTTGGAGAGCGGTTGCTTGACCCATGCGTAGTAGCCGGCCGGGGCGACTCTGAGCACACGACACATCGCTTGCACGCTGAACCGGTCCCGATGGGCTTTGATGAACGCGTACGTCGTGCGGACTCTCCCAGTACTCAGTCGAGTGGACATCGGCATCGCCCTCCCGTGTTACCGGGATGCTAGCTGCTGTCCACAAAATCCTGGGAACTCCAGTCACGACTGGGCCGTCTGATGCTCGACAGGCCTGAAATCAGGGAAGTAGATATTAATCCGGTGGTCGTCTATCCCAAAGGCGCCCTGGCTCTGGATGACCTGATTGTGACAGCTGAAGATTAGCGCCGGGTGGGCAGATGCCAGGCGCCGCGACGCAGGCGATGTGGCGGCATCGTCGAGGAGCGGCAACGAAGCAGATGCCCGACCGCCGCCGCGTCCCTTCTGGCTGCGGCCCCCAGGCCGGGGAGCGTTGTTGCGAGCTCTTTGCCTGCAACCCGGCAGGCTCTTCGCTCGCTCCCGGCCAGCGAGCCTGGGGGCCAGCAGCAAACTGTAACCCTTTTTTATTTGCAGACCTTAACCCGGATTTCCCATCAATTGTGACGAATTGCCGCTGATGATTAACATTGCGGCAATCCGGCAATCACATTTTGTATCTCTATTCTGCTCGTCAAAATAACTGAGATTTGTCCTCCTTTGACACTTAATCCTTGAAAAGAAGAGGTGCCAACTCAATGAGGCTGCGACGCCAGGTCAGCCATTCATGAGCCGAACGTGGAGACACATAGGAAACGGCATTGAAGCCGGCCTGAGCAAGTGCATTGGCGGCATTCTTGACGCCGTCGGGATTCTCCCTTTCGCCACAGCTCAGGAACACGAGCTTGAGATTCGCCTTTTTATGGGTAGCAAGGTCGTTCGGTGAGTAAGTGCCACCGCTCATCAGGCCATAGTAGGCGAAGGTCCCAGGGTGAGCAAGTGTGACCGTACGGGTGTGTCCTCCACCCATCGATAAACCGGCAATTGCACGATTGTTCTGGCCGGTTTTGACACGGTAGTTCTTCTCGATAAACGGAATTACATCCTTGACTATACTCTCAGGGAATGCACCGCCGCCTATGCCGGCGCCACGTGCAGCACCACCTGCAGCGGGAGCAGCAGCGCCAGGAGCGCCTGCAGGAGCTGCAGCACCCGGAGCAGCACCACGTCCGGCACCGGCTTCACCACGAGCCACACCAGCAGCAGGCGCCGCGCCAGCAGCTCTGGCAGGAGCCGCACCCATTGCGCCGCCACCACGAGCAGCAGCAGGGGCAGGGACAATATCCGGAGATGCTATCTGGTTTGCGTTGCCGTTGGTCATGACAACAATCATTGGTGTAACTTTGCCGGAAGCTATCATGTTGTCAAAAATCTGAGGTGCGCGGCCCAGACTTGTCCAAGCATCCTCATCACCGCCGCCGCCGTGAAGCAGATAGAAAACAGGATATTTCTGCCCGCTGGTCTCATATCCCGGAGGCGTGTAAACATACAATCGACGTTGATTCAGGTTCAAACTCGGCGATTTATACCAGACATGAGCTATGGTCCCGTGAGGCACATCCTTAACGGAATACAGATCACCGTCTCCGCCGGGTACGATTACCACGCTTGTTATTCTTGTCCCGTCACGTTTGAGCTGCATATTGGCCGGGTCCCATACTGATGCGCCATCGATGTTATAGGTATATCCATACATCTCGGACTCAAGAGGGCCAACCGTTGCCACCCATAAACCGTTTTCATCTTTGGTCATTGGTGTGCCACCGCGACCGCCGGCCGCAGGCGCCGCGCCGGGAGCTGCTGCTCCGGGTGCGGCAGGAGCGGCACCGGCAGGTGATACCCAGTCTCCGTTTACCGTGACCGAAGTTGCCTGTGGCGCAGAGACGCGAAATGTCACTTTATGGTCGGGAGTTATTTCAGGCGACCTGACGCCGCCGCCTCTGCCGGCGGCAGCTCCTCTACCGGCGGCTGCGCCGGGTGCCGCACCCACTCCGCGCATGCCTGCTTGACCACCGGCCGGCGGGGCATTCTGCGCGATTGCCGCCATCGCCATGCAAAGCGAGGCAACCATACAAATCAAAAAAACTCTTCTGAACTTTTCCATAATTGAACCTCCTGAAAGTGATTATAGGGCCTATTGTCAACGCCGGCCGAAAATCTGACAGTTTCGCCGGGTGAGAATCTGACAGATCGACGAGGGGACGAGCCTCAGGTCGTCGCGACCTCCTGACGAAGGCGCCGCCAACACCAACAGTTCCCGACAACGCCCAGACTACTTCTTGCGTCTCTGGACCACGGTGACGGGGTGCAGCGTCGTGCGCTCGTAAGTCTGAGGGTCGGGCTGGCCATGGGGCGCGGGGAAGCAGGGTGTGGGATCCGCATGCCCACTCGACAGTCGTCCGAGGCGGGGGCTGGACGGGAGGGCAGAGGGGTCCTCAGGGCCATCGGCGGCTGCGCTGTTCTCTAGACCGCTAAGAACCTGCTCCCAAATGGAAACGATGTGCGGAGTATGGCTGGTCTTTCCCAAGGACTGCGAAGTGGCCGAGACGACGCCCGGCGATGAGGTCACACTGGCCCAGCGTCGGCCGGTGGAAGTGGACGCAAGCGGTGAAGTGGCGGGAGCCGGGTCGCTGAACATGCCCGCGAGCCGGCGGGACGGCTGGTCTGAAGCCAACTGCGACACTCGTTTGCGACACTCGTGGCCAGAAAACGCGAAATCGCTCAGAAAAAGGCCCGAAATCGGGGGGATGGCGGAGAGAGAGGGATTCGAACCCTCGGTAGAGTTTCCCCTACACACGCTTTCCAAGCGTGCGCCTTCAACCACTCGGCCATCTCTCCGTCTTTAGAATCAACGACTTACGGTAGTGTGTTAGTCGGGATTCCGTCGATTGTGATAAGTCCTCCAATGTGCCGCGATCACTTACGGGCCGGGAGGCACGGCCACCGAACATATCGCTCGCCCCCAAGTCATCCAGTATAAAGCTGTCTTGCCCGCTGACTCCCACATTCTTGGGGTAGCCCCCCACGTCAGGCAGCCCGGCGACCTGTCGAGGCTCCACTGAGGTCGCTTGGAGGATGTCGGCAGCCACCGGCAGTCCTTGTGCCACTGCTCTCGTGACCTCCAGATCGGCCGAACCTGGAAGACAGATGGTCGGCACGCTGATCTCCTCGGCCAACGTGCACACCACGTTGACCTCTACACGCAGGTGCTCGACGACTCGCCCCGCCCGGCCCGTCGACACGGTCGGTACCAAATTGTTCACGATTGTTCACTCGCGGCCAGCTTGATCCCGTCGGGCTGCGCTTCCACCGCCGGCCCGGATCCGGCGGCGGGCATTGACATTCACGCTGCGGTCCAGTAAGTACGAGGAGTCCGAAGGCGGTGGAGTCCGCCACAACCGTCACGCTCCTGCCGTGGCCAATGACTCCTGCGGGGTGAAACCGTGGGAGCCCACATGAAGGCCGCACCACAGCCCCGCACCATCACGCTGGCAAGGGGCTCTCGATGGAATCCTGGTTTGGCATCGCCACCCTTTGGTTTGGTCTCGCGCTGCTGGCCACCTTTCTCGCTACGCGCCTTCGCGTCTCGATCGCGCTGATGGAGATTGGCATCGGGGTGACCGCCGCCTTCGTGGTAGGTCGCCTGTGGGGGCCTGACGCCATGGGCGCCGACGTACCGTGGCTTCGATTCGCCGCCGGGACGGGCGCCATCCTGCTCACGTTTCTGGCCGGAACCGAGCTCGATCCGGCCGTCATGCGTCGCAAGTGGCGCGAGGTGACGGTTGTCGGCATTGTCGGATTCCTCGCGCCGTTCCTCGGCTGCGCGGCGACAGCACGATGGCTGCTCGGCTGGGGCCCCCAGGCGAGCTGGCTTGCCGGGATCGCCCTCTCGACGACCTCCATGGCGGTGGTTTACGCGGTGATGCTGGAAACGGGGTTCAATCGTACCGATTTCGGCAAGGGAATTCTCGGCGCCTGCTTCGTCAACGATCTCGGCACCGTCATCGCCCTCGGCTTGATGTTCGCGCCGTTCACGTGGCGCACCGTGGTTTTCCTGAGCGTCAGCGCCGCCGTGTTCCTCGTGGTGCCGAGCCTTACCCCTCGGCTGATCAATCACTACGCCAACCGCACGGCGGCCTTCCGCACCAAGTGGGTGCTCTTCATCCTCTTCGGCCTCGGCACCCTGGCGCTCTGGGCCGGAAGCGAGGCCGTACTCCCGGCGTACATCGCCGGGATGGTGCTCTCGACCACGCTGGGCGCCGACCAGATGTTCATCCGCCGCCTGCGGACGGTGACGATCGGCTTCTTCTCGCCGCTCTACTTCCTTCGCGCCGGCTCGTTCGTCTCCGTTCCGGCGCTCGTCGTGGCGCCGGCATCCTTCGCCGTCCTGCTGCTCGCCAAAGTCGCCACCAAGATCCTCGGGCTCTTTCCGATCATCGCGCTGTTCCGGAACCGCTCGGATGAACGCTGGTATTACACGCTCCTGATGTCCACGGGCCTGACGTTCGGGACGATCTCGGCGCTCTACGGCCTCAGCCACCGGATCATCTCGTCTGAGCAGTACAGTTACCTCGTCGCCGTGGTGATCGGCTCGGCGGTCGTGCCGACGCTCATCGCCAACGCGGTCTTCCTGCCGCGTCACCTTCTGCCGTCGGCTAGAAGCGGCGTGACAGAGGCACGGCGTGCATCTCCGTTGGAATCGCCGGAGCCGTTCGAGGAAGGGTAGGTCTCCAGCGTCACACGTCGGACGGGGTGAACTGCGGCCCAGCCGGCTCAAGGCAGCCAGACTGAGCACGAGGCGTGCGCGGTTGCCGTGCGCCTGATGGCGTTGGCCGCAGTGTCTGCGGAGGCCGGCGCCGGCCGACACCGCGCCAATCTGTCCTCATGCGTGATCACTTAGCGCCCTCAGGCACCAATCCTGCGCAGAGTCGCGCCGCCGAGAGAACGTCATGCGAACGTGCAGGCCGTGGTGGCCGATACGCGTCCTGTGGACATGTGTCACGTGACGCGATACACTTGGAGCAATGATCAAGACCTTCGCGGACAGGCGGACCCGTGACCTGTTCACGATGGGGACCGCCAAACGGCTTCCTGCAGATGTGGCTCGGCGGGCCGCGCGCAAGCTGGAGTATGTCGATCTGGCCATGAGCCTGGATGACCTGAAGGTGCCGCCGGGCAACCGGCTTCACGCGCTCAAGGACGACCGCCAAGGTCAACACGCAATCGCCGTGAACGACCGATGGCGTATTTGCTTCCGGTTCGTCGACGGCGACGCGTATGACGTCGAGCTCTGCGACTACCACTAGACGTGAGGTGAAAGGTGAGCGTCCCCAACACGCGACAGATGAAGCGTCGGCCAACTCATCCTGGTGAGATGCTCCGCGAGGATTTTATGCCGGACTACGGCCTGACTGTGGCCGCACTGGCGGAGTCCGTGGGCGTGTCGCGCCAGTCGATCAACGAACTCCTGCGCGGAAGGCGGGCAGTCAGCCCCGAGATGGCGCTCCGCTTGTCGTGTCTGTTTGGCAACTCCGCGGAGTTCTGGCTCAATGCGCAGCGCGCGGTCGATCTGTGGGATGCGACGCAGGCGATTGGCCGCGACATGCTGCGAATCAAGCCTCTACGAGTCGCATAACAGGGGCATGGAGCCGACGCGGTGGGGTGCGCTGTCCGCAGGAAGACAAACGCGCGCGGCTCATTCGCAGACGTGAGCCGGGCCACACACGTAGGACTTGGCGCTCGCCTCGCGATGGCGTGACAGGCTCCAAGTGAGTCCCACGATCGTGATAGGGCTGTGATACGTCAGGCTGGAAACCTCGAGAAACATCGAGGTCTACGGACGCACATCAAGGAATCGGCCTGGAGGGTTAAGTCGCTGATCGCATGTGCGTTGACGCGCTTCGAGGTGGGTCAATGTGGCTCGCCCGCTTTGCTTTCCAAGCGTGCGCCTTCAGCCTCTCGGCCATCTCTCCGTCTTTAGAATCAACAGCTTCCGCGCGGCCGACAACAATTATCGCAGAAATTGTGATAGACCTCCTGATCTTCCGCGATCACTTACGGGCCGGGTGAGCAGCAGCTGCCGCACGTGAACGACCACGCCCATGGATGGCGCCGCCACCGAACATATCGCCTCGCCCCCGAGTCGTTCAGTATAGAGCTGTCTTGCCGGCCGATGCCCACATTCTTGGGGTAGCCCCCAGTGGCGCCCGAAAGGCAAGTAAAAGGCGACGTGGCAAGCGCAGGGTTGGAGGGGGACTCTGGACGGAGGACGAGCGCCCCGCGGATCCGGCGCGTCTTGGCTTCCCGAAAGTCCTCGAGACACGGCAGTTGGTTCCGTCAGGCACGTGCCGGCCGACAGGAACGAAGTCGGCGGGAACGGCGTTCTTGCGACAGCAGCCGACTTCGGCGGGCATTCGCCGGGACCGGCTCGGCAGCGCCCGGCGGCTACGGCGCGACGGTGTGGTGAAACCCCTCCGTCGCGTCGCCTGCGACGCAGACGTTCATGTTGACGGCTTTCACACGGACACACCCGGGACGCTGGCGTCTCCGGGGTGTTCCCGCTCGATCTCTTCGCGGCGCATGTGCCCGTGGACCCATAGCCAGTTCAAGGGAAACCGGCCCGGTCGCACGTGGATGTTGTACATGTGCCAGATCACAATGGCGAGCACCGCTAGCACGGCTTCGTGGGCATGGGCCTCCTTGAAGGCCTCGAACGTCTGCTGTGACAGGCCTGGGATCACGAGGACCACGAGGTCGTTGAACCACAGCGCCAGCCCTGTCCCGATCATGATCGCGCAGCCCCAGAAGACCGCCCAGTAGTCGAACTTCTCAAAGTACGTAAACCGGCCGAACCTGGGGGGCTCGCTCCTGCGACCCGCAAAGTAGGCGAGGTTCTGCCCAAGATGCTTGACGTCCGCCAGCACCGGGAGCATCAGCCGGAAATCGCGCCGCCCGTCCTCGTGAAGCAGCGAGTACATCAGGTGGTAGACCGCTGTGACGATGAGCACCGTGCCGCCCAGCCGGTGCACGTGCCGCCAGAAGCCGACCCCTCCCAGCGCGCCGCTGAGCGCCGCTGCCCACCCGGCTCCCGGGTACCGCGTGCCGAACAAGAACACCGCCGATAGGAACAGGCTGGCGACTGAGAGCATCAGCAGCAGGTGCTGGGCACGGGAGTGAAGGTTGAACCGCTCGACCCACACCGTCGACTGATAACGAACGCCCCGCCGGCCGAGTCGGATGCGTGTGACCAGGTCCAGCAGGATATGTCCCACGAGCAACGACATGACGACGATGGTGAGCCAGCGAAAGCAGGCGGCGACGGCACCGGCCAGACCCGCGGCTTTCCGCGGCGTGCCGTCGTACGCCAGGGCTGCAGCCTGGGTCATCCAGACTGGCTTCCCCGCCCCGTCAAACGGACGATCGCGCACCGCCCCGAAGAAGAAAGCGCTCGTCGCCGCGTGGCAGTCTCTGCAGCCGCCGGAGCCGAGTGCTCCCGTCGCAGGCGCCACGTCATGGGAGAATGAGCGTCGGGCGTGTGACGTGGGTGGGCTGGTCTTTGCTGGTGAACAACTCCAGCTCGCCGTAGTGGTTCCAGAAGCTCATCTCCTGGTCGTAGAACGCCCAGATGCGCTTTGGCGGCGGGGTGATCCTGGGGGCAGGGTTGTAGACATCGCTCGCCTGCACCAGGGCGCTTCGCACGGCGCGCGCCGGGATGTGGCACGTCTGGCAGGTCTCGTTGCGAGGCTCGGGAGCCATGTGGACGATCACATTGGCGTTGGCGTCGAACTTGCTCTTGTCGTAGGAGACCGTCGGTTGCTCGTTGGCGTTCACCGCGCCGGTCACGGTACCGAACCCGGCGCCCACGGTCGCGGCCCACCGGAAGTTCAGATTGGCGAGTTCGGCGTTGCGCTTCTGGTAGTTGTACTCGGGCATGTGGCAGAGGAGGCAGTCCGCCTCGATCACGCCTGTCTGCGTCCACCGGGCCTTGTAGTAGTCACCGTCAAGGCCGTTCTCACCGCCGGGGCTTAATCCCGACGAGGGGTCGCGCATCCAGGTGTCGTACCGCCGGCCGTCGCGGTCGAACTCGAGCGGACCACCGCCAGGGTGACAGTTGCCGCAGGTGGCAGTCACGAAATCGAACGACGTCATGTCGATGGCGCGAGCGCCCGTGTTGGCCTTCGGCGCGAGCTGGCGGTAGAGCGGCGCGGGCGAGCACCAGTTGCCCCCGTAGTTACCGGGAGAGGTGACCCAGGCGTACCGCTCGGCCATGGCCGCGGAGATCCGCTCGCCCTTGCCCTGGGTGAAATGAAACCCCTCGGTGATCCTGGCGTAGTCGTGACAGCCGGTCGCCCCGCACGTCTGCCTGGGCGAGTACGGCACCGAATCGTTCACGCCTTTGATCGGGTCAATCGGTTTGCCCGCCTCGTCCCGCAGCGGGAAGGGCGGGCACACGCTGCTCGCCCGGTCCGATCCCTGCGATGGCGCGGGCGGCTGCGTGACGGCAGGCGCTCCACAGCTCACGTCGGCCTGGAACCCCCGCGAAGCGGCGCTGTGAATACTGCTGCCTAGCGAGGCGGAGCCGCACCGACCGTTTCTCAACCGCAGGCTCGCTCGTCTGAGGCGGAGCCTCGCTAGTGTGTGGCGATGTGGCCATGTTGTCAGGGATTGCCGCCCCCACCGCTCACACCCCCTGCGGTGTTGAGAACACGACCGGATGCCCGCGGGTCGTCACGCCCTGGTTCCGGGCGTCCCGTGCGAAGACCGGGTGCTTGATCGCGGGGAGCGCACACGGTACGATTCGGTCGCGCCGGAGAGCCATCCATGCGCCATGCGACCTTCACGCCTCTGCGCCTCGGCGCGTACGTCGCGGCACGAGGCGGCGTCCTGACGATCGCCATCGACACCATCCTGGTCGGGTGATGACGGGCGGAGCGCGGCCCGGTCGGGTCGCTCGCCAGTCCCACGACTCCAGATGACCACGAGCAATTGCTCGGGCCTGACGGTGTCACGGTCTTCGTACACCGTGAGGTGTTCGACGCAGCCAAGGACCCCCTGCACGTTTCCTTTGCGTTCGGCCCCTTGGGCCGCTGCCGCCTTAATCTCTGGCGCGCCGACGCGCCCGCCTGAGGGCGGCGGAGGGCGGCGCGCCACCGCGGAGCTTCGGACCGACCGCCCGACCCCTTCGCCCCGCCAGCCCGCACCGCTGCACGCGTTCCGCAGGCACGGGCGCGTTGACACGCCTGCTGAGTCGTTGCTATACTTCGCAGAGTGACGAAATGACACCATGATCCCTTCCCCGCTGGCTGCCACCGTCGGCCTCGCGAAAGCGCTGGCCCACCCCAGCCGTCTTCGCATCCTCGCGATGCTGCGCGGGGGTGAACTCTGCGTCTGCCAGATGACCGCTGTGCTCCGCCTGGCCACCTCGACGGTCTCGGCCCACCTGTCGGATCTGCGGCGGGCCGGGTTCGTCGTGGAGCGAAAGGACGCCAAGTGGGTGCGCTACCGGCTCACGGACGACCAGACGGTGAAGCCGTTGCTCGACGATGCGCTGAGCCTGATTGCAGCCGACGGCCAAATCCGGAGCGACGCCGCGGTGGTTCGAGCCGTGCGGCGAATCCCCCTCCAGACGCTGTGTCGGGCTGGGCTCGACGTCGACGCAGCTGGAAGGCGGCCGCCGGCACAGGGCCGATCGAGTCCGACGGCGCACCCGCGGACGCGCCCCGCGCAGGCCAGCGACAGTTCCTGAAGTCCGTCGAGGACAGAGGCACGTCTTCGAACGCCATCGCGGCCGTGTCGCGTGTTCAACCTCGCATGCGGAAGGGAGGACGTCGTGAGTCAGCCAACAGTCGGATTCGTCGGGGGCGGGCGGGTTGTGCGGATACTCCTCGGTGGCTGGACGCGTTCGGGACACGCGGTGCCGCACGTCGTCGTCAGCGACACCGAGGCGAGTGTTGTCCAGCGTCTGGCGGCGGAGTTCCCCGCGGTGACTGTCGCCACAAACAACCAGGAGGCGTCCGCGCCGGACGTGGTCTTCCTGGCGCTGCATCCACCCGCCTTCCCCGCAGCGCTGCCGGAGATCAAGAACAGCGTGCGCCCGGACGCCATCGTCGTCTCCCTGGCGCCGCGCTGGACGATGAGCCAGATCAGCGGGCTGCTCGGCGGCTTCGGCCGCCTGGCCCGGGCGATCCCGAATGCGCCCTCCATCGTGAACAGTGGCTACAACCCCGTGAGCTTCGCGGCATCTCTGGCGCCGCACGATCGGCAGCGGATCCTCTCGCTGCTCACCCCCCTCGGCGCCTGCCCCGAGGTGGCAGAGGACACGCTCGAAGCCTACGCGATCGTGGCAGCCATGGGACCAACCTACCTCTGGTACCAGCTCTATCAGTTGATCGAGCTGGGACAGAGCTTCGGACTCACCCGCGAGGCCGCAACGGAGGCCGTGGCGGCAATGGTCGATGGGGCGGCTGCGACGATCCTGCGGGCGGGGCTCTCCCCCGAGGGGGTCATGGACCTGATCCCCGTGAAGCCGCTCGCCCCGCTCGAAGCGACGGTCAAGGAGTCGTACGCGAGCATGCTCGGCGCGCTGCACGCGAAGCTCAAGGGCTGAGCCCGTTCGGCAGGCCCGGGGACCGCAGCCGATGCTGCCGGTGAGGGATGCAGACGATTCCGGAGACGAGGGATGGAGTGGCGACGCGAGTGGCGATGGCTGGCGCTGATGGTGAGCGGCTTCCTCGTCCTCTTCTACCTGCCGGTCGGCGCGACGCGGTTTGACGGCGCGGTGCTCGAGGCGTTCCACCTCGTGAAGTGGTACGCGCGCGAGCACGTGCTGCTCTGTCTCGTCCCCGCCTTCTTCATCGCCGGCGCCATCTCGGTCTTCGTCAGCCAGGCGTCGGTCATGAAGTACCTGGGGGCACGCGCCCACAAGGGGCTCGCCTACGGCGTCGCCTCGGTGTCGGGCACCGTCCTCGCCGTCTGTTCCTGCACGGTCCTGCCGCTCTTCGCCGGCATCTATCGCATGGGGGCGGGCCTCGGGCCGGCCTCGGCGTTTCTCTATTCCGGCCCCGCCATCAATGTGCTGGCGATCATTCTGACGGCGCGGATCCTCGGCCTCGAGATGGGGATCGCGCGCGCCGTCGGCGCGATTGTCTTCGCGGTTGTGATCGGCCTGCTGATGCACTTCATCTTCCGCCGGGAGGAGGCCCAGCGCGCCGCGGAGCAAGCCGCGATCCCGGCGTCGCGACCCAGTCGCTCGCTTCCGCAGGAGGTCGTCTACTTCGCCACCATGGTCGGCATCCTGGTCTTCGCGAACTGGGGGCAGCCGCAGGCTGAGGCCGGCATCTGGCACGTGGTGTACTCGTCCAAGTGGACGCTTACCGCGATCTCGGCCGCGGTATTCGGGATCGTGCTTGTGCTGTGGTTCCGCCTGGCCTGGTGGCGGCTTGGCGTCGTGGCGCTCTTTACGGTGGCGGCGGCCCTCGTCTTCGCCGGCGCCCCGCTGGTGCCGTTCACGGTGGCCGTGATCGGCCTCTCGGCGGTGACCAGCACCGAGCGCGGCGAAGTGGCTGAGTGGTTCCAGGCCTCGTGGGAGTTCGCGAAGCAGATCCTGCCGCTGCTGCTGTTGGGCGTCCTGGTGGCGGGGGCGCTCCTCGGGCGGCCAGGCCACGAGGGACTGATCCCCTCCTCGTGGATCGCCTCGCTCGTCGGGGGCAACTCGCTTCGAGCGAACCTGTTCGCCTCGGTCGTGGGCGCGTTCATGTACTTCGCGACGCTCACCGAGGTGCCCATTCTCCAGGGGCTCATGGGCAGCGGCATGGGCAAGGGCCCGGCGCTCGCGCTCCTGCTGGCGGGCCCGGCGCTCTCGCTGCCCAGCATGCTCGTGCTCCACGGGATCCTGGGCACCCGCAAGACGCTGGTGTTCGTGAGCCTCGTGGTCGTCATGTCGACGGCGGCGGGTCTCGTCTTCGGCGCGTGGTTCTGAGGCACCATCGGGAGGGAGCACCCATGAAGAAGCTGCAGATTCTCGGGGCCGGCTGCGCAAAGTGCCGGATGCTGGCTGAGCACACCGAGCAGGCCGCCAAGGCCCTCGGCCTTGAGTACGAGCTCGTGAAGGTGACCGACATCAACGAGATCATCGCGTTTGGCGTGATGCAGACGCCGGCGCTTGCCGTCGACGGTGTGGTGAAGGTGTCGGGCCGCGTGCCGACGGCCGACAGCCTCAAGGCCCTGCTGGTCTGAACACCGGCTGGACGCCTTCCGGCCAGAGAGGAGCACGCGTTGACCATTCGGAAAGCGGCCATCCTCGCGGGCTTGGCTGTGGCCATCGCCTTTGTGATCACGTCGAGGCCATCCAATCTCCCCGCAGATGATCACGAGAAGGCCCCGGCGATTGCCCCCGTCGCTGCGCACACCGCCGAATCGGCCGGGGCGGCGACGGGGCCGGCCGCCCTCCCGCGGCTGGTTGACGTCGGTGCCGATCAATGTATCCCCTGCAAGTTGATGGCCCCGATTCTCGACGATCTCCGGCGCGAGTACGCCGGCCAGATGCAGGTGGAGTTCGTTGATGTCTGGAAGAACCCCGCCGCCGGCGACCCGTATCGCATTCGCGCCATCCCCACGCAGATCTTCTACGACGCGTCGGGACGCGAGTTCTACCGCCACGAGGGTTTCATCTCGAAGGCGGACATCTTGGCCGTCTGGAGGCGCGTCGGCGTCACGTTCTCGCCGGGGGCCGGTGACCGATAGATGGAGGGCCTCTTCACGGCGCTGACGCACGCCGTCGAGGGAGCGCCGTCGATCGCGCTGGCCGCGGCGTTCGGCTGGGGGCTGGCCAGTATCCTGCTGAGCCCGTGTCATCTGGCGAGCATTCCGCTCATCGTCGGATTCATCAGTGGGCAGGGCCGGATGCCGGTTAGGCGCGCCACGGCGATCGCGGCGCTGTTCTCGCTGGGCATCCTGGCGACGATTGCCGCGCTCGGCGCGGCCACGGCTGCGGCCGGCCGGATGCTGGGTGACGTCGGCCCGTTCGGCAACTACCTGGTGGCGGCCGTGTTCTTTCTCGTCGGGCTGCACCTGCTCGACGTCGTGCACGTGCCGGGGCTGACGGTGACGCCACGGGGCGGGGCCCGGCGCGGCATGTGGGCGGCGCTTATGCTGGGACTGACGTTCGGCATCGCCCTCGGACCGTGCACGTTCGCCTACCTGGCGCCCATGCTGGCCGTCACCTTCACGCTGGCGGAGGCGCGCGCGGCGTACGGCGTTCTGCTGCTGCTCGCCTACGGGGTAGGCCACTGCTCGATCATCGTCTTGGCGGGCGCCTCCAGCGAATGGGGCCAGCGCTATCTCAACTGGCAGGAGCGTTCTGGCGGCGCGCTGGCGCTCAGCCGGGTGTGTGGCGTGCTGGTGTTGTTCGGGGGGCTGTACCTCCTGTACACCGCGCGCTGAGCGGCTCGACCCGGCACGGCGGCTGGCCGCGCCGGGGTGCAGGGCTCGAGACACAGAAAGGCAGAGACAGATGTCCGACGGGAACTTGACGCCCATGGAGAACATGACGCGCATTTCGCCGGTGGCGGCCCGGACGTACATGGATCATCGCCATGCGGTCATGGACAGTCCCGACCTCCAGGCGTTGCCGCTCAAGACGAAACTGCTCGTGGGCATCGGCGTGGCTGGCTGGGCAGCTCGGCTGGCAGACGCCGCGGGCCCCTTCGAATTGCACGCGGCTGCGAGGGCGGGCGGCGTCATTGGCGGCAACGCCGCGGTCGGTGCCAGGGGAAGCGCCACGGCCGGGTGAAGAAGAAGTGAGATGGCGAAGTGGGCGCAGTCCGCGATGACATCCGGGCGCGCGTCGAAGGGTTCGCGCTCGCGGATGGTGGGAATAGCAACCGAAGGAGTGGTCGCATGTCCGAACACGTCGCCTCCAGGCTGTCGTTCCTCGATCGGTACCTGACGCTCTGGATCTTCCTCGCGATGATTGTCGGCGTGGGCGCCGGGTACTTCCTGCCCGGCCTCGTGCGCCTGATGACCGCCTTCCAGGTCGGCACCACGTCGATCCCGATCGCGGTCGGCCTCATCATGATGATGTATCCGCCGCTCGCGAAGGTCCGGTACGAGGAGCTCGGCGAGGTCTTCCGCAACACGAAGGTCCTCGGGCTCTCGCTCGTCCAAAACTGGATCGTCGGGCCCGTGCTGATGTTCGCGCTCGCCATCGTCTTCCTGCGCGACTACCCTGAGTACATGGTAGGCCTCATCATGATCGGCCTCGCCCGGTGCATCGCGATGGTCATCGTCTGGAACGAGCTGGCGAAGGGCGATACCGAGTACGCGGCGGGCCTGGTGGCCTTCAACTCCGTGTTCCAGGTGCTCTTCTACTCGGTCTACGCTTGGGTCTTCGTCACGGTGCTCCCGGAGTGGTTCGGCCTGAGGGGCGTGGCCGTCGAGGTCACGATCGGCGAGATCGCCAAGAGCGTGTTCGTCTACCTGGGCATTCCCTTCCTGGCCGGGATGGCCACGCGGTACGCTCTCGTCCGGATGCGGGGCCGGGGCTGGTACGAGACCCGGTTCATTCCCAGGATCAGCCCGCTCACGCTCATCGCGCTGCTCTTTACGATCGTCGTCATGTTCTCGCTCAAGGGCGAGGTTATCGTCGAGCTGCCAATGGATGTTGTGCGCATCGCGATCCCGCTCCTCATCTACTTCGTGCTGATGTTCCTCGTGTCGTTCTATATGGGGCACAGGCTCGGGGCGGACTACTCACAGACGGCGACGCTCGCCTTTACGGCGGCGAGCAACAACTTCGAGCTGGCCATCGCCGTCGCGGTGGCAGTCTTCGGGATTCACTCCGGCGTGGCCTTCGCGGCGGTGATCGGCCCGCTCGTCGAAGTGCCCGTGCTCATCGCGCTCGTGAACGTCGCGCTGGCATTCCAGCGGCGGTACTTCCGGGGGCGGGAAACCCCGGCCGTCGCGGACTGAGACCGCACGTCGCCTGGCCGGACCCTGACGCCGATGGCCGCGGAAAAGGAGGCGGAGAGACCATGGACATCAAAGTACTTGGACCGGGCTGCGCGAACTGCAAGCGGTTGTACGCTGAGGCCGAGCAGGCCGTGAAGCAGCTGGGGATGGCGGCCGCGATCACCAAAGTCGAGAAGTTCGACGAGATCATGACCTACAAGGTGATGATGACGCCGGCCCTGGTGATTAACGGCCAGGTCAAGGCGGCCGGCCGCATCCCGAACCTCGCCGAGATTGTGACGTGGATCGCGTCGGCAGCGATGGACGAGCCGTAGGGCGCCGACGGAGCCAAGGGACACGTGGCGGGCGTGCGCGCGGTGAGGCTGGACGTGCGCGGCGGGGCAATAGGGCGCCTCAACCGTGACGGAATAGCCAATGGCCTCCTGGGCTCTGAGTGAGTTCAGCGATTGTGATAGTGCTGTGATACGTGGGGTTTGAAACCTCGAGAAACATCGAGGTTTACGGACGCACATCAAGGAATCGGATTGGCGGGTTAAGTCGCTGACTGGGTGTGAGTCGACACGCTTTGAGGCGCGTCAATGTCGCTCGCCCGCTTGGCTTTCCAAGCGTGCGCCTTCAACCACTCGGCCATCTCTCCGTCTCTTGGCGCTCGCGGCCGCCGCTACCGCGGCGGTTCCCTCCGGCCGCTCCCTTTGGCTCGCTTCACTCGCTCCCGCTGCGCCGGGTCGCTCCGTTCCGCTCGCGTTTTAGAATCAATGGGTTACGCCCACTCCGTCAATGCCGTCGAACCGTCTGTGACAAGTCTCCGAAATGCGACAGCGCTCGCGCCCGTTTATTATAGCCGTCTTCGTTGATCGACACATCGGTGAATCCCCGGGTGCGATGGTGGGTGCCAGCGCCCCCCATGTCGCTCTACACGCTCTGCAGGGGACGACGACGCGCGAGCGCCGCCTCCGTCTTCGTTGTTGCCGGCATCGTCTAGAAGTCGGTTTTGTTCGGCGGGTCGCTGATGCCGAGCCTCTGGTAGTTCGCGTTCACCGTCTCCATCATCTCCGTCAGGACCATAGGATGGACTCGTGACGGATTAGCGGGCTGTTTGGCGGGGCTCCCCCTGCGCTGTCTTGCCCGCACAACGGAAGATCCGTTATCAGGCAGACGGCGCACCGGCGCTCGCGTGGCTGCCCCGCGCTTCGAGTGGCGCGTCTAGAAGTTGTCAAACCAGGCAAACATCTCCGGCACCGCACTCAGAAACACCATGCCATGCACGTCGTCTGGGTACTCCACGACCTTCGTTGGATAACCCGCGGCCTTCAGTTTCCTGTAAACCGCGACATGCGTGGCGCACGTCGTACCGTCCTTGCCTCCACAACTGAGAAGTATCGGGATCTTACGTCCCGAACTGAGCTGCTCATCCAGGTCGGCGGTGTCCCGGGTACCGGCAGACGGAGCGAGCGCGGCAAAGCGATCCCGGTACTCCAGACCGATCCTCCAAGTCCCCATCGCGCCCATCGAGTGACCAGCGAGGAAAACCCGGCGCTCATCGATGTTGTAGTACTTCTGCATCAACGCCAGAACATCGAAGACGTCTCTCTCCGCGCCGTTATCCTCCCGGTAGTTGCCAAAGGGGCCGCGGCCATTGACGGCGGCCACAATGTAGCCTCGCCGCTGGGCTTCCTTCTGCACTTCGCCGGAGCCCATCAACGTGTTCTCGTCCGAGTTGGCGCCGTGGAGAAGAATGGCAAGCGGGTACTTGCGCGATTTGTCGTAGGTGGCGGGAACGAAAATGCGGTACGGCACCAGCATTCCGTCGAAACCGGAACGGTACGCGAGAAGCAGGTCGCCCTTGACGCCGGCCATTGGGTCGCGGCCCGCCTTTACATCGGCGGCGATGGTCGCCGCGCGCCGGACTTCAGCATCGAAATTCATCGTCGCTCCGCGACTCGCAATGTAGTCCGCGTGCTTCTGGGATGGCGGACCAGCCGGAGCGTTCACATTCGGCGGACCTGGAGGAGTCGGTGCGGCCGCAGCCCCATTCGGGCGCGGAGGCATCGAGGACGGCTTCGCGTCGAAAGCCTTCGGGTCTGCTTCCGCCTCTTTGACAAACTCCAGAATGAATCGCGCTGTCGTCGCCGAGAGACTGCCTTGGTCCGAAGCCGCGTTGAGCGTTCGCTCAATATCGGCGAGTTGCCGGTCGAGATTGGGAATGGCAGCGAGACGGTCGGCCACGGGGGGCATGGCCAACGGCCTCTGCCCTGAGACCAGGGAGCAGAACAGCCCAGCCACAAATGCAGCCTGCAACGGCCAGGAGTGCCTGACCGCACAACGCGAGCGTTTCATTGTGCTCTTCATCTTCTCCTCCAGCACAAGCGTGGGCCGATTCATGCGGCGATGAATCCGGCCCATGGCTCAGCCGCTCGATGTCCGCAGGGTGCGGCTTCTGGCTCGCACCGCTGAGGAGCAGCTATTTCTTGTTCGCGGGAAACAGTTCCCCGTATTTCTCTTTCATCGTGGTCTGCTGGAATCTGTTGTGATCGCGTATCGCCTGCACGACCTCCAGAATGGGAACCCTGGCCACCGTTGCCTCAATCTGCGCAATGCCTTGCTTCGCAAATTCGGCCCGCTGCGCAGCGGTCAGGTTTCCAGCCGCGACGCCACCGTGATCGACCGCATCGGCGTAGAAGTATCCAAAGCCGCCCTGCATGGAGTTCCTAGACAGTACCTGCAGGCTGGAGTCGGTGACCCTGGACTCGGGCGCTTTCGTCTCAAGTTTCAAAGGAATGTCTTCCAGGCGGCCGACGATCGAATATGCGCCGTACATCGCTAGTTCCATCCCTTGCGGTCCCGCGGGCCGTTGCGCGCCAGCGGCATTCGCTGCGGGCCCGGCGGCTTGCGGCGGCCTGGCGTCTTCCCCAGCGGCTTTCTGCACGTCCAGGTAGTACGGAGAGATGTTCGTCTCGACGAACATCTCGCGAACCACGGGATTGATGGTCATCGGAGCCGGGCCATGGCCAGTCAAGAAGATAATTCTCTTGAAGCCCTGCCGCATGAGCGAGCGCACGATCATCTTGTAGTACGGGATTTCTTCGCTAGATGTCGATTGAACGGTCCCCTTGCCGACAAACGTTGCTCCCGGGTACACGAAGCTGAGGTTTGGAAGCACCAGACCATCGGCCTTTTCCGCGAGTTTGATCGCGTATGCCTCGGGGAGAACATATTCGCAGTCCAGCGGCCATCTGCCATGGACTTCGGTAGGCCCCACCGGGACGAAGATTATGTCGTTCCGCCCGAGGTATTCCTCCACCTCCTGATTTGTCAGGCTGGTGAGGAGCCTCGTTCGCATCTGAGGCGGGTTCTGCGCTTGTGCGTTCAGCGGGTTCAGCAGGGCAAACAGAACAACGGCGCGCCACGGAATTCGAGTCCACTCTTGCATCGCATTCCTCGCTTTCTCTCGTGAGTGGCGCGAGTCGCCACGCCATTTGTCGCCCGCACGCAAGCGCTTGCGGCGGGCGCGTTTCCACCAGACGGCCTCGACTGCCCGCGATTCCGCGCTCGAGCCCGCCCTCCCCTGCCGGGGTAACGGGATGTCCATTCCGTCTCAGCGCGCGGCGCGCGCGGGCCTCGGCGCCCAGCCGCCAATCCACGTAGGGATCGAGCCGCCCGTTCCCGTTGGCATCCTTGAAGCGGAGCCCGTCCACCCTCAGCACAGCTTTCGCGCGCGTGACGATGGCCGGCTGGAGCGAAGAGCCCGGCGCCTGACGAGCGGATGGCGCAGCCGGCGAGACCCGCGCAGGTACCTGCCATCCAGGGTGAGGGACGGCTCGGGCTCCTCCAACGGCTACCGATCGCGGCGCGGTGTTCTCAGCGCCTACTTCGCCGCCGACTTGGTGAAGCCCTGCGCGTCCAGCCAGTAGTGGAACTCCTCGATCCAGTGATCGCTCGTCGTGCCCTGCTTGGCCATCCCGAAGCCGTGCCCGCCGGCACGATAGATGTGCACTTCGGGACGCGATCCGGCCGCGGTCAAGGCCGCGTAGAAACGAGCACAAGCCGCTCCAGCGGTGGTATCGTCCTGAGCCCACGCGAGGAAGACAGGTGGCAGGTTCTGCGGAATGCTCGGGACCGCTCCGAACGGACCGCCGTAGATGGGGGCCGCGAATGCGGGTCTGGACGCAGGTTCGCCCTGGAGCAGGACGCCCGAGGCGACCATCGCTCCCGCGGAGAAGCCGACGATCCCAATCCGGTCGGGGGACAGGCCAAACTCACCGGCGCGTTGGCGCAGCAACTCGAGCGCCTGAATGCCGTCCGCGATCCCGTACTGGCCGACATCATCCATGCTGCGGCCTCCACCCGCAGCCGGCGCTCCGGCCCTTGGCGGCGCTCCCGCGCGCCCGCCTGGCGCCGCCGTTTGCCCCGGATTCCCTCGCGCTCCCTCGGCGCCGCCCCCTCTGCGTGCTTGGAAGGCCGCGATGTCCTCCGGCTTCATCTGCCGGACGCGGTACTTGAGGACAAAACCCGTAATCCCCTTCTCCTGGAGCCAACTCGCGACGCGAGTCCCCTCCTTGTCGATCGCCAGATAAGAAAAGCCGCCCCCCGGGGCGATGATGACGCCGGTCCCCGTGGCCTTGCTCTTCTCCGGAAGGTAGGCGATCAGGGTTGGAGTCACCACGTTGACGACGCGATCGGTGTCGGTCCCCTTCATCACGCCTTCTGGTTGCGACCAGTCTTCAGAGCCGGGCGCGGCGCCGGGCCAGATCTTGATCGTCGGTTGTTGGGCGGCCGCGGCCACCGCCAGCAGCAGAATGGCCCCGGCCATCAGGAACGTCTGTTTCGTTTGCATGCTCGCTCTGCTCCTCGTCTGTCCTTGGCTTCCGAACAACAACTACCTGGCGACCCGGCACACCGCGTTGTTGGCGTGGGGGACGGCGAAAAACGAGATGCTTGTCGGAGGCAGACGCTGGACTCCGGAGTCTGCCCGTGCGGCGGCGATCGCCGGCAGGTCGCCGGCTGGCGTCAGCTTGAGTTCGCTCCCGTTCAGGTCCACTCGGCTACCCAGCGCGTCCTGTGCCGTCAGGGTGTACCGGTCCGCCTGGAGAGGGAGCGCGATCTCGTGAGCCGCGCCGGCATCCGTGTTGATGGCCAGCACAGCGACGCCGCCACTGATTCCGCGGAGGCAGTGCGCGTACAGATGCACGTTGTCGGAGCCCGACGAGCCCGCATCGAGAACCGTCGCATCCATTAGTCTTCTCCACAGCACCGCACCCCAGTAGTTGGGCCGGGGAGCCAGGGTGTCCTGATCGATGAGGGCGTAGTCGCTGGCGGACAGGGTGTTGTGCGCCACGACCTGAACGCCTCGCTTCGCCAGCCGGCCCAGTTGGTCCAGGTACCGGAACGTGTCGAGAAACGCCGCGTTCCACGGGTTGCCTCCGCACGAGGCGCCGCCTGTTTCCGTCAGCCAGATCGGCTTGCCTGGCGCGAACTGGTCTCGGATGTTCCGGTAGTATGCCTCGGCCTGATCCGTCTTCGACAGCCAGTCCTCAGAGAGCGCCTGAGCGGAGTTGGTCTGCTTCTCCGGCCCGCGGAATGAACAGCGGACCGCGCGCGCTCCGTAGAAGTGATATGAGAAGGCGTCGATTCCAGGACCCGCGGCCGCCATCAGGTCTTCGCTCTTCATTCGATACGTGCTGCTTTCCTCGCCGCTGGATCCGGGACCGAGCACGACCGCGCTCGGCGCGGTTTTGCGGATGAACGGCAGGAAGACCTTGAAGTCACGGCCATACACGGCGGCAGAGTACGGCGTCCCCTGGCCGGTCCCGACCCCCTGGTTCGGTTCGTTGAACATCTCCGCCGCAGCGATCTCGCCCTTCAAGGTCTTCGTATACGCCAGGATCTTCTGCGCCTCGGCCGGGGTCCACACGCCAGCGGCGTCGCGGACGCCGTCGCTGCCCGCGAACGAGGTGATGATCTTCGCATCGACGGCGCGCGAGAAGTCCACCACACCCTTCCACTGCGTGCGGGTGAGCACGCCGTTAAAACCCTTGGGAGGAGTTGCCGGCGCCGGATCGTCGGAATCGTGGAAGTAGGTGGCGTTGGCCCACGAACCGCTGACTCGAACATACGCGGGACCGAGGGCCGTGGCCAACTTGCGCAACCTCGCGTCGTACAGATCGATCGGCGGCCGCATCGCGAACATGTCCTCCCGGGCCGCCGTCAGGCTTTCCGGCAGCACGGGTTGGCTCGAACGGGGAGCGGGTGTCGTGGGGGATCCGGCTGGGTTCTTCGGGTAAGGAGCCCAGAAACGCCCGCCCGTCACCTCCACCATCTCCACGTTGTACGACTGGAAGCGATCATCGACCTCGGCGACCCGCGGCATAAAGGACGGAGACAACATCCCTGGCCGCTGCGCCAGCAGGGACGCCGTTACCACCCCGGCAAACCCGATTGCCGCGACCAGGCGATTTCGAAGCGAGTGCGACATCCCCATTCGTTCCTTTCACTCAATGGCTGAGCCGTAACCTGCGCGGAATGGAACCCGACAGCAACGTCCGGCCGTGCGACGCTCGTTGCCTCCTGAGTCATCGCGGCGCGTGCTCAACTCCTGGGAGCACTGGTTCAGGTGACGTGTTCCGTCGGGATTATACACGTCTCGAAACGCTCCATTTTCCACGCCCCGAAGATAGCCAAGGCTTAAAAGACTGCCTGTCGCGGTCGGCGGGCTGGGCGCCGTCTAGACGGCGGCGAGCGATCCGGGTCACTCGTAGTTGAGTCGCAGCTCAATCGCGAGCGCGGCGGGACGCGGGTCCGCGGTCCAGAGGCGACGGCGGCGGCTGTGCGCGAAGCCGTGGCGTCTTGCACGCACGGTCATCCGCGGGTGCGCCTCGTTCACCCGGGGACGCTTGCTTCGGTACGGCCCCGACGGGGTGGCATCGAACAGGCGAGAAGCCTTCGGCCGCTAGGCGTATGATCCAACGGTGACGGAATCACCCGCGTCGCGCGAGTTCCCCTTGCCCCGTGCTGCGGCCTGGAACGTCCTGCTTGTCGTCCCGCGGTTCAACGCCCATTCCTTCTGGAGCTTCGAGGCGACTCTCCAGGCCCTGGGCGCGAAGTGCTTTGCGGCACCGCTCGGGATGATCACTGTCGCGGCCCTGCTGCCGCCCGAGTGGACGCCGAGACTCGTCGACCGGAATGTTGAGGAATTGCGCGAGGCGGACATCGACTGCGCCGACCTGGTGCTGACCGGCGGCATGCTGCCGCAGCAGGTCGACACCTTGCGGATCATCCGGATGGCGCGCCGGCGGAACAAGATGGTTGTCGTCGGCGGACCCGACGTCACGTGCAGCCCGCACGTCTATGAAGAGGCGGACTTCCGAGTGCTCGGAGAGGCTGAGGAGGTGATGCCGGAGTTGGTGACCGCGCTGCGCGCGGGGGCCGAACGCGGCACCTTCCGCGCCACCCGCTTCCCGGACCTGGCCCGTTCTCCCGTCCCGCGCTTCGACCTCCTCAGGTTCGACCAGTACTTCAACATCGGGGTGCAGCTCTCACGCGGCTGCCCGTACCGCTGCGAGTTCTGCAACGTCATCGAACTCAACGGCCGCGCGCCGCGGCTGAAGACGCCCGGCCAGATCCTGCGGGAGCTCGACGCGCTGTACGCCCTGGGGTACCGCGGTCACGTTGACTTCGTGGACGACAATTTTGTCGGCAGCCCTCGCGCAGTGAAGCCCGTGCTCACCGAGCTCACGCGCTGGCTCGAAGCGCACTCGTACCCCTTCGAGTTCAGCACCGAGGTGAGTCTCAACGTCGAGGCCGACGACGAACTGCTCCAGCTGATGCGGAGGGCCAACTTCTTCGCGTGCTTCGTCGGCATCGAGACTCCCGATCCGACGGAATTGAGGAACGCGCACAAGACGCAGAACCTCGGGCGCAGCGTGCCGGAGAGCGTCGCCAGAATCGTCCGGGCGGGCATGTTCGTCATGGCGGGCTTCATCATCGGCTTCGACGGCGAGGGCGACCGGGTGTCCGAGGGGCTGATTGCGTGCATCGAGGACGCGGCGATTCCGATCTGCATGGTGGGCCTGCTGTACGCGCTGCCGAACACCCAGCTCGCGCGCCGGCTGTCTGCCGAGGGCCGACTGCATGCCGACTCGGACCGCATCGGGGTGGATGATGCCGATCAGTGCACCTCAGGGCTCAACTTCGCGACTCGGCGTCCGCGGCGGGATGCGCTCGGCGACTACCAGCGCGTGTTGGCGGCGATCTACGCGCCTTCGTCCTACTTCGGGAGGGTCCGGCAGATGACGCGCGCGCTCGATCGGTCGTCACACCGCCTGCGGGTGTCGTGGGGGGCGAGGCTGCTCGACATGCGCACGCTCGGCCGTGTCATCTGGCGGCTGGGCGTGCGCGATCCGGAGAGCCGCGTCGAGTGGTGGAGGACCTTCCTCGACTGCCTGGCGCACAACCCCCGCGCGTTCAAGGCTGGCCTGACGATGAGCGCCTTCTTCCTTCATTTGAAGGCGTTCGCTGCCTTCATGCGCGCGCAAATCGACGAGCGCCTGGCAACAATCGCGGCAGAGGACGCGCGCGGACTCGCCAAGTGAAGGGCGCACGCGCGGAGTGGTCCCTGTGGCTGCCTGACGCCCCTCACCGCGAAGGACGCCTGCGTCCCAGCCCCGGACACCTCCCCCCTGCCTCAGGCGCTCAACGTGACGTTCTCCGCCCTCAGCCGCTTCATCCGTGCCCGTCTGGACGAACCCGAACCCGCGCGCCCTGCCGGTCGCCATGTCGCGCATGACGTTGACGCGTCCGACGGGTCCCGCACCGATGCCGTGTGCGAGGAGAAGCGAGACGACTGGCCCGATTCGGCTCTGACGCGGACAAGTGGAAGGCTCCTGTCCAATCTGACAACGTCAGCAGAGCATGCCCGAAAGGCCGACGGCACCGAGATCGGAGAGGAGGTGCGAGATCGGAGGTGCGCGCAGCAAATCGGCGTATAATGGATTTACACCTGCTTTTCTGAGTCCTGGGCCGCTCTAGCCCGGCCCTCACCAAAGCTCCGCGTGGGGGCCATCTGAATTCCTTTAATCCCCGTGACGATGCGGCCTCGTCTTCTGCTGGTGCGCCGCAGGCCGGGAATGCGCCGGCCTCGTGCCCGGCATGCCGGTCGTCGTCGATTGTCACAACCGCGAAGAAGCCCGATGCCAGCAGTTACTGGCGCTGCAAGGACTGCGGCGAGGTCTGGAATGCTTCACGGCGCCACGAGGCTCGCAGCCGGATCGGGAGATGGGCGTGACCGACACTGAACTCGCGCGCACGCTTCGCGAACTGATCGCGGCGCTGGACCGACGATCACCCCATATTGAGCGGGCCGGCGAGGCTTCGATTGCCCGTGACGCCGCGGCGCTCAAGGCAAAGGCTCAGAAGCGGTTGGCGGAGCTCGCAGGCCGCAAGGCCCCGGTCGCTCCTGCTGCCCCGGATCGATCCCCACTGTCGGCGCGCAAGAAGTAGAACAGGCCCACGGTCGCGGACGACCTCCACCACCTCGTCGTGCGGCACGGCTGGCAGCTGGTGCATCAGCGAGTAGTCCGTCAGCAATCCCCTAAGACCTCCCTTGTCGGCTCCGGGCGGGAGTTTCGCCTCTCCGTGGGGTCAGAGCTTTGAAAGAACTGTTGAGGCAAGATGTGACCCCATAGGCGCCCCTTTCACACAATCTCGCCCTCCTCCGGGTCCCGTCGTGTAGCAAGGTCCGTACCGGGCCGATACCCCAGGAGAATGGCCCTGCAAACCTGCCTCGGCACCGAGGAACTGAGCGCCCGGCTGCGCCTGGCCGAAGACCGCCTCGCCGAGGCGGAACGCCGGCACCAGGAGGTCCTAGACTCGCTCGGCGACACGGTCTTCGAAATGGACCTGCGGGGCCGCGTCACCGCCGTCAACCGCTCTGCCTTCGACCGCTGGGGCTACACGAAAGATGAGTTCGAGCACGGTCTCAATGCCTTCGACCTGGTCGCCCCCGAAGACCGTGACCTGGCCCGGCACAACGCCGCGCGGGTGTTCGCCGGCGAGCAGCCCCACGCCGAGTACCGGGGGCTGCGCAAGAACGGCACGCGCTTCTGGATGTCGCTCACCTCGACCCGGATTCTCAACAACGGGCGCCCCGCCGGCCTCCGCAGCCTGGTCGTGGACATCACCGAACGCAAACAGGCGGAAGAGGCGCTGCGCGACAGCGAGCGCCGACACCGGGAGCTCTACAACAAGACGCCGGTCATGCTGCACTCGATCGACCGCGCCGGCCGCCTGGTCGGCGTGAGCGACTACTGGTTGACCGTGATGGGCTACGCGCGCGACGAGGTCATCGGCCGCCCGTCAACCGACTTCCTCACCGAGGCGTCGCGCCGCTACGCGACCGACGTCATCCTTCCCGACTTCATGCGCACGGGCGTGTGCACGAACGTCGAGTACCAGTTCGTCAAGAAGAACGGCGAGATCGTCGACACCCTGCTCTCCGCGAACTCCGAGGTGGACGCCGACGGCCAGGTGCTCCGGTCGCTTGCGGTCGTCATCGACGTCACCGCGCGGAAACGGGCGGAGGAGTTCATTCGTAGTTCGGAGGAACGTTACCGATCGCTCGTGGAGAACGCGGTCTTCGGGATCTACCGGACGGACGCGGCGGGACGGTTCGTCGAAGCCAACCAGGCGCTGGCCACGATGCTCGGCTGCGAGAGCGCCAGCGATCTGATCGGCCGCGACATCTCGCCGTTCTACCAGGACCCGGCCGAACGGCCCCAGCTCGTCAGGCAGTACGCCAGCAGCGATCGCATCGAAGGAGTAGAGGTCCGGTGGAGACGCCGGGACGGCTCGCCTCTGGTCGTCCGGCTGACCGGCCGACCGATCCGCGCCGGAGAGGGAACGCCGAGCTTCGAGATGATCGTCGAGGACGTCTCCGAGCGAAAGGCCCTCGAGCAGCAGTTCCGGCAGGCGCAGAAGATGGAGGCCGTCGGCCGTCTCGCCGGCGGCGTCTCCCACGACTTCAACAACCTGCTGACGGCCATCGGCGGCTACAGCGACCTGCTGCTCGAGCAGTTCGCCGACGGCGATCCGAGACGGCACGACGTCATCGAGATCAAGAAGGCCGCCGACCGGGCTACTGCCCTCACCCGCGAGCTGCTGGCGTTCAGCCGGAAGCAGATCCTGCAGCCGCAGGCAATCGACCTGAGCGTCGTCCTCGAGGGCCTGAAACCTCTGCTGCGGCGGCTGATTGGCGAGGATGTCGAGGTCCTGACGATCCCGGCGGCCAAGATCGGCCTGGTCAGAGCCGACCGGGTCCAGATCGAGCAGGTGATCATGAACCTGGCGGTCAACGCGCGTGACGCGATGCCCAGCGGCGGCCGCCTGACGATTGAGACGCGGGACGTGACGTTCGGCCCGGACCGCGCCGGCGCGCACCAGGTCGTCCCGCCCGGCCGGTACGCCATGCTGGCAGTGACCGACACCGGCTGCGGCATGGACGCCGAGGTGAAATCACACCTCTTCGAACCGTTCTTTACGACGAAGGAGGCCGGCAAGGGCACCGGCCTCGGCCTCGCCACGGTCTACAGCATCGTCAAGCAGAGCGGCGGCCACATCTACGTCGACAGCGAGCCGCAGCAGGGCAGCACGTTCGAGATCTACCTGCCGTGCCTCGAGGAGCGCACGGCGACGGCCAGCGCCCCCCGGGCGGGTTCGCTCGCGGGCACGGAGACGATCCTACTGGCCGAGGACGAGGACGCGGTGCGCAACCTCACGCGATCGGTGCTGACGCGTCAGGGCTACCGCGTGCTGGAGGCCCGGACCGGCAGCGACGCGCTCGCCGTCGCCGCCCGCTTCCCGGAGCGGATTGACCTCCTGCTGACCGACGTCGTGATGCCGGAGATGGGCGGCAGGGAGCTCAGCCGGCGGCTGCTCATGAAACGCCCGGACATCAAGGTCCTCTACATGTCCGGCCACGCCGACGACACCGTCGTGCGCACCCTGTCGCTCGAGCCCGGCATGTCGTTCCTCACGAAGCCGTTCACGGCGGAAGGGCTGACGACCGCAGCGCGCGAGGTGCTGGACCGGCGCCGCACACACTGACCGGTCAGCGCTTCTTGAGCACGAGGCACGACAGCGGCGGCAGCAGCAGGTTCAGCGACCACGGCTGGCCGTGCGCCTCAGCCGCCTCGGCCTCGACCCCGCCCTCGTTGCCGAGGTTCGACCCCCCGTAGGTTTGCGCGTCGGTGTTCAGGCGTTCCGCGTAGTACCCGGGCTCCGGCACGCCCACGCGGTAATCCCGGCGCGGCACCGGCGTGAAGTTGAGGACGATGACTGCGAAGTCGCGGGGGTCGCGGGCGCGGCGCAGGAACGACACGACGCTGTTGTCGCTGTCGTTGCAGTCAATCCACTGGAAGCCGGCCGGCTCGAAGTCAACCTCGTGCAGCGAAGGCTCGGCGCGGTAGAGCGTGTTCAGATCGCGCACCAGGCGGCGCAGCCCGGCGTGAGCCGGCCAGTCGAGCAGGTTCCAGTCGAGGCTGGCGTCGTGGTCCCACTCGCGCCACTGGCCGAACTCGCCGCCCATGAACATCAGCTTCTTGCCGGGATGGCCGAACATGTAGCCGTAGAGCACCCGCAGGTTCGCGAACTTCTGCCACACGTCGCCCGGCATCTTGTCCAGCATCGAGCGCTTCCCGTGCACGACCTCGTCGTGCGAGAACGGCAGCACGAAGTTCTCGTGGAACGCGTACAGCATCGAGAACGTGATCTTGTTGTGCGCCCAGCGGCGGTGGACCGGGTCGTGCCGGATGTACTCCAGCATGTCGTGCATCCACCCCATGTTCCACTTGAAGGTGAACCCCAGGCCGCCCACGTGCACCGGCCGGCTGACCGCCGGCCACGCCGTCGATTCCTCGGCCACCGTCACGGCGCCGGGGAACTTCCCGTGGGTGAGGATGTTGAGCTGGCGCAGGAAGTCAATCGCCTCGAGGTTCTCCCGCCCGCCGTACCGGTTCGGGATCCACTGGCCCGGCTGGCGCGAGTAGTCGAGGTAGAGCATCGAGGCGACCGCGTCGACGCGCAAACCGTCCAGGTGGTACTGCTCCAGCCAGAACAGCGCCGAGCTGAGCAGGAAGCTCCGGACCTCGTTCCGGCCGTAGTTGAAGATCTTCGTCCCCCAGTCGGTGTGCTCCCCCTGGCGCGGATCGGCATGCTCGTAGAGCGCGGTGCCGTCGAACCACACCAGGCCGTGGCCGTCCTTGGGGAAATGGCCAGGCACCCAGTCGAGGATGACCCCGATGTCGTGCCGGTGGCAGGCGTCGACGAACGCCTTGAAGTCCTCCGGCGTGCCAAACCGGCTGGTCGGCGCGAAGAAGCCGGTGACCTGGTACCCCCAGGATCCCGAAAACGGATGCTCCAGGACCGGCAGCAGCTCGATGTGCGTGTAGCCCATCTCGGCCACGTAGGGCACGAGGCGCTCCGCCAGCTCGCGGTACGTCAGCACGCGTCCGCCCTCTTCGGGGACGCGCGCCCAGGAGCCGAGGTGCACCTCGTAGATCGACATCGGCCGGTCGAGCCGGCTCCCGAGGTCCTTCCGCCGCGCCATCCACTCGCCGTCCTGCCAGTCGTAGCCGTCGAGATCCCGGACGATCGAGGCCGTCAGCGGCGGCACCTCGGACCACTTCGCGTACGGGTCGGCCTTGAGCACGACCGCGCCGCCGTGTCGCGATCGGACCTCGAACTTGTACCGTGCGCCCTGCGCGACGCCCGGAATGAAGATCTCCCAGACGCCGTGCGGCAGCAAAACCCGCATCGGGTTCACACGGCCGTCCCAGCCGTTAAAATCGCCCACCACGCTGACGCGCTCGGCCGACGGCGCCCACACCGCGAAGTGCACCCCGGCGGTCGACCCCATCGACATCGTGTGAGCGCCCAGCTTGTCTTGCGCGCGAAGCTGCGTGCCCTCGGCGAGCAGGTGCAGGTCGAAGTCGGTCAGGACGGGGCCGTAGCGGTAGGGGTCGTCAATCTCGACCGTGTGTCCGTCCGCGTACTGGACGACCAGCCGGTAGTCGAACTTCCAGACGGCGTCCTCCCACGGTTCCACCACCGCCTCGAACACGCCGGCCGGGTGGCGTCGGGTCATCGGGATGGTTGCCCCGGAAGGACGCAGCGTCAGCGTCACGGCGGAGGCCGCAGGGTGGAAGGCCCGCACGACCAGCGCCGCCCCTCCGGGGGCGACGACCGGGTGGGGCCCGAGCAGCGCAAACGGGTCATGGTTGCGGGCGGCGGCCAGGGTGTCGATGGCGGCGGCGACAGGGTCAGCAGTAGGCATGGGCGGAAAGTAGAAACCCCATTCTATCGTGAGTCCTTCCCCTGCTCGCTGAGGCCTTTCAGACTGTGCCGGCCTCGGGCGCGTCTGATCATCCAGATGGTCCCGCGGTTGGTCTGGGGAGCGGTCGCGAGCCTGAGTCTGGCCTGGTCTGCCGAGGTGCGGGCCCAGGCGGGGGGGGAGCCCGCCCAGCCTCCGCCCGCTCCCGAGGCTCAGCCCGCGGCCGCGCCGTCGCCCGATACGCTGGGTCTCTCGTTCGACCGGATCAAGGCGGCGCTTGAACGCGAATCGCCCCGCACCCTCAGGATCAAGCCGGATCAGCCGACGTTCCACATCCGGGTCATCGAGAAGCGGAAACCGTTCATGCCGGACTTCTCAGAAACGTTGAAGTTCTCGCCTGGGCCGGTCCCGAACGGTGGCCCCTACATGTACGAGTTCCTCCGGATGGTTGCGCCGCCGGAGGCACGACCCTACGGCGCCTTCACCAACGGCGAGCTGGCCCAGGTCGCCCTGACGTCCATTCTGAGCGCCCTGGCGATGCGGGGAGCGGGCTCCTTGATCGAGAAGCGACGGAACGCCGAGCGTCTGCGCACGGAACAAACGATCCGGGGTCAGGTGGATCGCGAGTTCGAGGAATACCTGAAGGCGCACCCCGAGGCGCCGCGCCCTATCCGCTGAACACGCGGCCACAGGTCGGAACCTCGGCCCCGCGGTCCGTCCCGTGTCGGACCCGACTCAGCCTGTTCGATCAGCACACGATCGTGCCCTCGCCGACGTAGACGGCTTCCCCGCCAACGCGCACGCCTCTGATGTCGGTGGGCGTGCCGTCAATCGCAATGTGGATGCGGCTGGGCCGCCCGATCTTGACGCCCTGCACGTTGACGATGCGCTGCGCGTCGGTGGGGGCGACGAGGCCGTGCCGCACAAGGTAGCAGCCGAGCGGCCCGCTGGCGGCGCCGGTGGCCGGATCCTCGCTGACACCAAGCCCCGGAGCGAACATGCGGCTGTAGGCGGTGGCGCCGTCGGCGCCCGGCTCGGTCGAGAACAGGAAGACCTCCACGCTCGCGGCGCCCAGCAGCCCGCGCAGCTCGTTCTGGCCCGCGCGGTCCAGCCCCGCCGTGTCGACCGAAGCCCGGGTGGCCAGCGGCACCATCAGGAACGGGATGCCGCAGGACACCTCCTGGACCGGGACTCCGGTCATGCTGATCTGCCGCACGTCGACGCCAAGGGCCTCCGCGACCACATCGATCCTGCCGATGGGCGGCCCGAACACCGGCTTGAGCTGCGTCATCTCGGCGGAGATCAGCTGCTCCCCCGCCCACTGGAGTGTCACGGGCACGGGCCCGACGCCGAGGCCCAGGACCACTCGCGATTGTCCGGCTGCAACCGCCTTGAGCTGCGCGAGGGCGAAGGCCGTGCCGATTGTGGGATGACCCGCCATCGGCAGCTCCTTGCCCGGCGTGAAGATACGGACGCGCGCGTCGGTCTCCGGCTGTTCGGGGGGAAACACGAAGGTGCACTCCGAAAACGACATCTCGCGCGCAATCGCCTGCATCACGGCAGTGGATGGAGCTTCCACGGCCGGGAGATGCGCGAGCGGCGGTCGACCCGAGATCGGAAAGACGGCGAGCTGATTGCCGCCGAAGACTCGGTTCGTGAAGACATCGACATGGACATATCGGTACGTGGCCGTTCCCATGGCGCTCGCCTCCCTTTCTCGGCCGATCCGGTCTTGGTCAGCCGTCGCAACATGCTATACGATCTGGCGGATGGCCAGCGCGGGCTTGAGACCCGCGTCCCTGTGAAAGGAGCGTTCCATGTCCCGCAGAATCGGTCTGGTGCTGCTGTGTGGCATCCTTGCCGTGTCCGTCGGCGCCGCTGTCTCAGGGCAGGGGAAGGAGAAGAAGCTGATGCCCGGAATCTACGCGCACTTCACGACAACCGAGGGGAACTTCACGGTCAAGTTCTTCGAGAAGTCGGCCCCGAAGACGGTGGCCAACTTCACGGGGCTTGCCGAGGGGACGATCGACACGATCACGGGCAAGCCGGGCAAGTCGAAGCCGTACTACGACGGCCTGACGTTCCACCGTATCATCGACGGCTTCATGATCCAGGGCGGTGATCCGACCGGCACCGGCAGCGGCGGGCCCGGCTATCGGTTTGCGGACGAGATCGATCAGAAGCAGCGGTTCACCAAGGCCGGCATCCTGGCGATGGCGAACGCCGGCCCCAATACGAACGGCAGCCAGTTCTTCATCACCCTGGCAGCCACCGACTGGCTGAACGGCAAGCACACGATCTTCGGCGAGGTCGTCGAAGGCATGGACGTCATCAAGAAGATCGGTAAGGTGAAGACGGGCGCGAACAACAGGCCGGCGACGCCGGTTGTCATGAAGACGGTCACAATCGAGCGGGTACCCGACACGAAGTAGTCGACAGTCGACAGTCGGCAGTCAACAGTCAGTCGGCAGTCGGCGGTCGACGGTCAGTCAACGGTTGGCGGTCGACGGTTAGTCGGCAACCGGCAGTCAGTCAGCAGCCAGTTCTCAGTCGTGTGTTGACTGATGGCTGCTGACTGGCGACCGTCGACTGTCGACTATTTGAGCCTTGCCGCCCGTCGCTGGGCGTCCTGGTAGCGCTGCGACGTCGTCGGCACCCTCAGGAACGCGTCCTTCGCGTCGGTGGCCTTGTCGAGTCGTCTGTCCAGCAGATCGCCGGCGCGATACCAGGCGTCGTACTTCGTCTCCGGGAACCGCATGCCGAGGGCGATGTACGCCTGCACGGCCTGCTCGTACCGCCTGAGGTCCTCGGACAGCTCACCCACCTTCCAGAGCGCGGTTTCCGCCTGCGGTCGCGTCGGGAACCTCTCTGCCAGCGTCCGGTAGCTGATCAGAGCGGACGGGGACGAAGCGCCAAGAACCGGGTCACGTTCGTACGCCTTGAGGCGCTCCTCGACGGTTCCCTTCAGCCAGAGCGCCTGCAGCGCCCACTCGCCGTCCGGCGACCGCTGCAGCGCCTCGGCGAGGAGGGCGCGCACGTCCTGGTCTTTCCCCTTCAGCTTCTGCATGAGTTGCGCGTGCCTCACCAGGGCCTCCGCCGATCTGGGATCGGCCCGGTGGCTGACCGCGACTTCCGTGTAGGCGGCGATGGCCTCGGCGTTTCGGTTCTGCAGTTCCCTGGCCCTCGCGATGAGGAGCCAGGCATCCAGCACGCGCGTCTCGGTCGGGCGCTTGCCGATGAACGCCTGGAGATCGGCGACCGCTTCCTCCGACTGCCCGGCTTCGATCTTTGCCCGAGCGGCGGCCAGCTCCTGCGCGGCCGCATCCGCTGCCGCCCTGCCCGTGTCAGCGCGGCTGCCGCGCCCCGTCGTTCCCCTGGCTGCCGCCGCGCCCGGTCTGCCTGAGGCCGCTGCCGCAGGCGCCGGCGCGGGCTTCTGCTCGGGCGGCTTCTCGGCCGTAGCCGCGCCGGCTCCACCGGGGGTTACTGATGCCGGCGGCGCTGCCACCTCGGTGATGCTCCGAGGGGCGAGCGGCGGCGTTTCAGGCTGCGCTGCGGGCGGCGTCGCCTCGACGGGCGGCGTCGCCTCGGCGGGCGGCGGCGTCTGCTCCGGCACGATCTGAGTCTCGGTCGCCGCCGGCGCCTGCCGCGACGGCCACCAGAGGTGTCGATACCGGATGGCCTCGTAGACGCCGAAGGCGACCAGCAGCACTCCGACGAGCACCAGAACCCCGAGACCGAACGTCCTCCGCTGCTTGATGATGGAGGTCGTCGATCGCCGGAACAGGTTCGACGTCGAGCGGGACAGCCCTTTCAGCTCGTCCAGCAGCTTGAAGCCGGCCTCTTTCTCCAGCGTGTCGATGTCCTCGAGGAACGCCCCGACCGTCGCGTACCGCTGCGCCGCCTCGAACGACAGGCACTTGAGGACGATCCGGTCCAGCGCCGGCGGCAGCGACTGGTTCAGCTGGCTCGGCAGGCTGAACTTCCCGACCGGCACCTTGCCCGTGAGCATCTCGTAGCAGACCACGCCGAGCGAGTAGATGTCCGCACGATGGTCGACCTTCGTCGGGTCCTCCGCCTGCTCCGGCGCGTAGTAGTACAGCGTGCCGAGGCTCGTCTGAGCGGTCGTGAGGGTGCCCGACTCCCGTGAGAGCGCCTCGACGCGGCTGATGCCGAAATCGGCGATCTTGACGGTCGTCAGGTCCTCGGACAGCAGGATGTTCCTGGGGTTGAGATCGCGGTGGATGATGCCGTTGCGGTGCGCGCACTGCAGCCCCTTGCCGACCTCCTTCGCGATGTGGAGCGTCTCGCCGAGCGTCAGCCGCCGCTTGCTGAGCAGCGTCTGCAGCGAGACGCCCGGCACGTACTCCATCACGAAGAACTGGAGGTCGCCGTCCCGATCCTTGTCGATGATCTGGACGATGTTGGGATGGTTCATCATCGCGACGGCCTGCGCCTCGCGATGGAAGCGCTCGACGAAGACCGGGTCCTCCAGGTACTTCTTGGGAAGCACCTTGATGGCCACGATGCGGCGCAGAGAGGGCTGGATGGCCTTGTAGACGGTCGCCATCCCTCCCCTGCCGATCACGCCGAGGACCTCGTAGCTGCCGATTCGCGCGGGGACGTCGTTACTCATCGATTTCGAAGACCATGGAAGTCGTGCCGAGGCTGACGTGATCGAGGTTCGTCAGCACCGTGCGCTTGGTGACCTCGCCGTTGACGCGCGTGCCGAACGTGCTTTCGAGGTCGGTGAGCACGTACCCGTCCGGCGTCCATTCGATGCGGAAGTGTTCCTTGCTGGCCTGCGCGTCGGCAATCGGCACCGTGCAGGACTTGGAGCGGCCGACGACGACCGGCGCGTCGCCGATCTCGAGCGAACTGCCGGCCTCGGCGCCGTCGGTCACGAAGAGGCGCGCGGCCGGGCGGCGGCCGCCCCGCTCCTCCCGCCGGGCGCGCGGCGCCAGCTCCAGCGTCCGGATCGGGAACGGGATGGTGATTTGCTCCCGCCTGAGCTTTTCCCAGATGCGGGCGCGGATCTGGCTGGCCACCCGCGGCGCGTTCATCACGTCGTCCACCCAGACGCGCAGCTCGTAGGTAATCGCACTGTCGTCGAACGACGCCACGAACACGTCCGGCGATGGCTTCTCCAGCGCGCCCTCGACGCCAGCGGCGCATTCCACCAGCGCCCGCTGCACCCGGTACGGCGGCGTCTTGTAGTGGACGCCGACGCGGATGCGCTCGAGGTGCAGGGGGTACGGGAAGTAGTAGTTGAGGACGTTCTCCGAGGCAATCCGCGAGTTCGGGACAACCAGCTCGTCGTCTTCGCGCGTGCGCAGGTGGGTGCTGTGCCACGTGATCGAGACGACACGCCCGAAAGTGTCCCCGATCTTCACGCAGTCGTTGATCCGGAACGGCCGCTCGAGGCTGATGACGACGCCCGCAAACAGGTTGCCGAGCACGGGCTGGAGCGCGAGGCCGAGCACCAGGGAGGTGATCGCGGAGGTCGTCAGCAGGGGGCTGACGTCGAGCGCCGGATACACCGCCTTGAGCGTGATGAACCCGGCGATGAGGTACAGCAGCCCCATCGTCACCGGCTGGAGCAGCGACGGTAACTGGATCCCCCGGCGGCTCTTGAGATGGACCTCGAACCAGTAGAGGCCAATCAGCCGGAGTACCAGGACGACGGGCAGGAAGAGCAGGATCCAGGAGGCGGTCGATTCCAGCAGCGGGTACTGCCCGAGGTGAAAGAGCGTGAAGATCTTGAGGGCGGCTGCCAGCGCGCCCACGTAGGCTGGGAACGCCAGCTGCCGGACGATCAGATAGGAACGCTGCAGGTACGCGATCCCGACGATCAGAACGATCGCGACACCGACGCTCGTGATGACGCCGAGGGCCACGCGCACGATGTCCTCCGGACGAAAAGCGAGGGGATTATACAACGGTTGAGGCGCCTGACGAGGAAGGCGAGAAGGAGGCGGCCGGGCCGAACCTGTCTGCGGGGTGGGCCGCCGCTCAATCGACGCGGTAGTGGCAGCCGCGGCTCTCGCGCGCCTCGAGGGCGGCCAGCAGCACGACCAGCGCCGTCTGGATGCCGTTGCGCAGGCTGATGAGGGCGTCGCTCAGCTCGGATCGCGCGTAGAACCGGCCGATTTCCATGTGCAGCTCGCGCAGAATCTGGTGCGCGCGATCGAGGCGGCTCCGCGTCCTGACCAGGCCGACGTAGTTCCACATCGTCTGGCAGATGGTCAGCCAGTCCTGCGCCACGAGCGCCGGGTCCACCGGCTCGGTCTCGTACTGCCAGGGGGCAATCTCCGGCACATAGTAGGCCTCACCCGATCCGGCCGCCCGCGCTGCATCCGCGCCCGCCCGTGTGCCCCAGACGAGGCATTCGAGCAGCGACGTGCTGGCCAGCCGGTTCGCGCCGTGCAGCCCCGTGCACGACACCTCGCCGACAGCGCGGAGCCGCCGCATGCTGGACCGGCCCCACTCATCGACGGCAATGCCGCCGCAGCTGTAATGGGCGGCCGGTACGACCGGGATGGGCTGGCTGGTGATGTCGAGGCCGGCCTCGCGGCAGCGCGCGTAGATGCGCGGGAAGCGGCTGCGAGTCCAGGACGCCGGCTTTTGGGTGATGTCCAGGAACGCGCAGGGAGCACCCGTCTCGTGCATCATCTGATGGATGCCGCGGGCCACGATGTCGCGCGGCGCCAGCGAGCCGTTCGGGTGGAACCCCGGCATGAACTCCCGACCCCCCGCGTCGACCAGGCGCGCCCCCTCTCCGCGCAGCGACTCGGAGATCAGGAACCGTTCGTCGCCGAGGTACAACGTGGTCGGGTGGAATTGGACGAACTGCATGTTGATGCAGCGCGCCCCCGCCCGGTACGCCATGGCCACGCCGTCGCCGCAGGCGCCGGGCGGATTGCTGGTGTGGAGGAAGATGCGTCCAAGGCCGCCCGTCGCCAGGATGGTCTCCTTCGCCAGCACGGGATCGACGCGATGGGTCGTGTGGTCGAAGACGTAGGCGCCGACCGCCGTCGGCGGCGCGTAGACGTCGCGGGGATTCCGCGAGTGGTGGGACAGCGACAGCAGATCGATGGCCGTGCGTCCGGCCGCCAGCGTGACGTTCGGCTCCCGAGCCAGCGCCGCGAGCATCGCCTCCTCGATGGACCGCCCGGTCGTGTCCTCGCGGTGGACGATGCGCGCGACCGAATGCGCGGCCTCTGCCGTGAGGTCGAGGCTGCCGTCGGCCGCCCGCGAGAAGGGCACGCCGACATCGTCGACGAGCACGCCCTTGACCAGCTGCGGGCCCTCGCGGCTGAGCAGGGAGACGGCCGCAGGGTCGCAGAGACCGGCTCCGGCGGCGATGATGTCGGCCGACAGCCGATCGGGTGAATCGTCCGCACCCTGGTAGATGATCCCGCCCTGCGCATACCAGGTGTTGCTCTCCTCGGGGCGGCCGGCCTTGGTGATGACGAGCACGCGCGCGCCGGCGCGCGCCGCGGCCAAGGCCGCCGAGCTGCCGGCGAGGCCGCTGCCAATGATGAGCACGTCGGTGTCGAATCCGGCCATGGTGTCAGCTTTGCTCGAGCATCCGGGTGAGCGGGACGAGAGCCTTCAGGCGCAGATCCTCGGGCAGGCTAATCTCGGGCCGGCGATCCCGCATGCACAGGTACACCTTCTCCAGCGTGTTGAGCCGCATCCAGGGGCATTCGTTGCACGCGCAGCCGCTCTCGGGCGGCGCGGGGATGAAGGTCTTCTCAGGACACGCTTTCTTCATCTGGTGGATGATGCCGGACTCGGTCGCCACGATGAAGCGCTGCGCCGGGCTCTTCTTGGCGAAATCCAGAATCGAGGTCGTCGATCCGATGTGGTCGGCCAGGCGCAGCACGCGCTCCTCGCACTCGGGGTGCGCCAGGACGAGTGCGTCCGGATGGGCCTCCTTCAGCCGCACGATCTGCCGTTCCGAGAACGTCACGTGAACCGAGCAGGAGCCCGGCCACAGCAGCATGCTCCGGCCGGTCCTGCCGACGAGGTAGCGGCCGAGCTGCTGGTCCGGCGCGAAGATGATGGGCCGGCCCGCTGGGACCCGGCGGATGATCCGCTCCGCGTTGCTGGAGGTGCAGATGACGTCGGAGAGCGCTTTTACCGCGGCGCTGCAGTTGATGTAGCTGATGACGTAGTGGCCGGGGTGCGCCCTGATGAACTGCTCGAAGGCCGGCGCGGGGCAACTGTCGGAAAGCGAGCAACCGGCGGCAAGGTCCGGAAGCAGCACGAGCTTGTTCGGGTTGAGAATCTTGGCCGTTTCCGCCATGAAGTGGACGCCGCAGAACACGATGGCGTTTGAATCGGTGCGTGCGGCCGCCTGCGAGAGCGCCAGACTGTCGCCGACAACGTCCGCGATGTCCTGGATGTCCGGCTCCTGATAGTAGTGAGCCAGAATGATCGCGTTCAGCTCGCGCTTGAGGCGCGCGACTTCAGCGAACAGATCGAGCGACGGATCCAGAACCTCGGTCTCCTGCGCCATGCGTGATGCCGCCTCCGGCTCGAAGGCGGGCTGTCGGCCCCCGTTGTTGATTGTACCAGCGGATCGCCCGAGGCGAGGGGCAGATTCAAGCACTGGACTCGAGCCCGCGTTCAAGCTGCCGGCCTGCCGTGCTGCCTGCGGGTGAGTGCAGGGGCCGCGAGCGACGGGAATATGATACCGACGGAGGCGGTGAGCGCAGACGCCGGCGGCTTCGCCGGGTTCCAGGGAGGCTTTACGTGGTTATCGACCTGATCTCGAACGCATCGCTGTACCGGCCGCTGGGGCCTGGGATCGCTCGGTCGCTCGAGTTCCTGCAGCGCACGGACCTCGCTGCCCTCGAGCCGGGGCGTCACCCGCTGGACGGTGATCGTGTTCATTCGCTGGTCAGCGAGTACCTGTCGAAGCGGCCGGAGGACGGCCGCTGGGAGGCGCATCGTCGCTTCATTGACGTGCAGTGTGTGATACGGGGGAGCGAGCGGATCGGGTACGCGCCGATCGGCCGACTCGAAGCTCAGCCCTATGACGAAGCGAAGGACCTGATGCGCTTGTCGGGTCCCGGGGAGTTCCTGACCATCGGGCCCGGCGAGTTTGTGCTGTTGTGGCCGGGTGACGCGCACATGCCCGGCATCGCCGTCGATGCTCCCGCGCCCGTCAGGAAGCTCGTCATCAAGATTGCTGTCTAGCAGAAACCGGCTACAATGGGGAAAGGGAGACCCCAATGAAACGTCGCGAGTTCTTGAGGCACTCCGTTGCCGGGGCCACAGCAGTTTCTGTCTTCGGGCCGGAGCTGCTCTCTGCTGCACAGGGGCGCCAAGCCGCTGCCAGAGTCGCGCTGGTCAAGACGATGGACCGGGCCAAGGGCGTGGCCGCGGCCATGAAGCTCGTAGCGGTCCCCTCGCCGCAGGGCAAGCGGGTCCTGATCAAGCCCAACCTCAACACTGCCGATCCGGCGCCGGGCTCGACGCACAACGACACGCTGCGCCAGCTGGTGATGGAGGTGAAATCGCGCGGCGCCGCGAAAATCACCGTGGGGGACCGCAGCGGGCCGCCGCCGACCAAGTCGGTCATCGACGCCCTGGGGCTTCCGTCGCTCGGCAACGAGCTGGGTTTCGACATCATCAACTTCGAGGATCTGCCTGAGGACGGCTGGGTCCACTTCAGTCCGCCGGGTAACCACTGGCCGAACGGTTTCGACGTGGCCCGCCCCGTGACGGAGGCCGAGTACCTGCTCTGGACCTGCTGCCTCAAGACACACGGATCGGGCGGCTACTTCAGCATGTCGCTCAAACTGGCCGTCGGTACCACCCACAAGCGCCTGATGCGCGACCTGCACGGCGCGCGTCAGACGCACATGAGGCGGATGATCGCTGAGATTCACCAGGCGTTCACGCCGCAGCTGATCGTCATGGACGGCGTCGACGCCTTTGTCGACGGCGGGCCCTCCAACGGAAGACTGGTTCAGGCCGGCGTCGTCGTGGCCGGAACCGATCGAGTCGCGGTTGATGCAGTCGGATTGGCGATCCTCAAGCAGCTCGGCTCGAACGACGTGATCATGGGCACGAAGATCTTTGAGCAGGAGCAGATCCAGCGCGCCGTCGAGCTGGGTCTGGGCGTCAGCCGGCCCGATCAGATCGAGATCGTCACAGCCGACGCCGAGAGCCGCGCGTACGCTGACACGCTCAAGAGCATCCTGGCGCAGGGGTAGCCAGGCTACCCCTCCCGTATCCACACGATCGACGTCGGCGGACGCGGCGCCGGCCGCTCGGCCGGCGTGGCTCCCGCGGCGGGCGCCGGAGCGTCCGCAGGCTCGCGGTTGTACCTGGCGTAGTTCGGAATCGCCACGAGCGGCGTCCCGTCGGTGAAGGCCCCCTTGACGACCGTTACCCCGCCCAGCAGGTCCCCCCTCCATTCCGTAGCCAACGAAGACGAGGCCCCAAGCGCCTTCGTGAGGTCCTGGTCGACCTTCTCGATGTTGTAGACAAGCGGTCCGTACCTGAGCGCGATGCGCCCCCGGTTCGCCGCAATGAGATCGCTCGCCCTGACGCGCTGGACCCTCATCGGGAGAACCAGCTCGATGCGATCGCCGGCACGCCACGTCCTCGCGATGACCGCGTACCCTTTCTCAATTGCCGGCCTCACGACGGAGCCGTTGACGGCGAGTGAGGTGAGGCCGTTCGCGTCCGGCACGCTCCGGTAGAGACTCGATACCGCCCGGTTCGGCACCCGGATTCTGACAGCGAACCTGGCCGTCGTCTTCGGGTTGACCGTGATGGACACCTTCCCGCTCCAGGGATAGTCCGTCGCCTGGACCATCTGGACGTCGGTGCCGGCGACGTTCTCGACGGTCACCGTGCTGCCGACAAACAGATTCACGATGATGGCGTCCTCGCTCCTCGCGTACATCCACGTCGGCAGCATCAGCAGCGTCCTGGGAATGTTGCCGACACAGCACGGGCAGTCGTGCCACGGCGTGCGCGGAGCATTGGCGTCGAGCGGGTTCGTGTAGTAGAAGTTCTGTCCCTCCAGATCGATCCCACCCAGCAGCGCGTTGTAGAGGGTCTCCTCGTACAGATCCGCGTAGCGGGCATCGCCGTACGCCAGGTTCAGCTTCCACTGGAAGAAGATCTCGCCGCAGCTCGAGCACGATTCGCAGTACGCGTTGTTCCGCAGCGAGTAGTCCGGGCCGAACCCCTCGGAGGTCTCGCCGCTCCCCACCCCGCCCGTCACGTAGTACTTGCGGTTGACGAGGTTGTCCCACAGGGAGCGGACGGCGCTCTGGTAGTCGACGTCGTGCGTCTCGACGGCGACGTCCGCCATACCCGAGTAGCTGTAGACGGCCCGCACGGCATGCCCGACGGCCTCGTACTGCTGGACGACCGGCACGTGGCTCTGATCGTATTCGGTGCCGCCCCTGCGGCAGTCCAGCAGGAACTTCGCCAGGCTGATGTACCGCTGGCCACGGCCGCCGCCTTCCATCTCGTTTACGAACCGGCCGAACCTGACGAGCGCCTGCTCCATTTCCTGGTGGCCGTCGAACCACTCCCTCTTGGGTGGCGGCCCGATGTTGGCGTCCCAACAGTCGGCGAGCTTCTTGGCGGCGTCGTACAGCCGCGCATCCCTCTTGCCGGTCATCAGGTAGTGATTGATGGCCGACTCCAGGAAGTACCCCGCGACGTATCCCTCGTGGTCGCCCCGGCGCGCCCAGCGCTCGAAGGGCCCGTTGGTCACTGTGCCCCGCCCGTCAATCCGCGACAACGTGAAGGCCGTCTGCAGGTAGCCGTCGGGATGCTGGGCGGACAGGATCTTCGGGATCCACTCCTCAAGCGTTGCTCGCATCTTCTCGTGGGCCCTGAGAATCTCGGCGTCTCCCTGCGGGTCGATCATGAGCGCGATGCTCATCGCCTCGACCGTCTGGTGAACCCAGGCGTTCGAAAACACGAAGCCCTTGTGGAATCCGTGCGGCTGGCCGGCGATCGCTCTTCCCGCCTCGACGAAGTTGTCGATGCCGCCCGGCCCCAGCTGCAGGTCGGTTCGGTTGATCTGATCGATGCAGTGAGGAATCCAGTTCACCATCAGCGCCTTCGCACGGCCCTTCCAGAACGGGCTGCTGATGGCGAAGTTCTTCGTGTGGACGACATCGAGGTGCCTCGCGGGCGGCGCCGTCTCCACACCGACCCTGAGCGTCGACGACGCCGTTGCCTGCCCGTTGTCGGCGTTCAGCTTGAGGACATAGGCGCCGGGAGCCGAGAACGTTGCCGTTGTCACGGCGGCATGCGCATCGGCAAACCTGACCTCGCCGGGACCGGAAACCTTGCTCCACGTCGCTGCCGGCGGCGGCCCGGCAGGCTCGGCAACCGGCGCCGCTGGGGCGCCGCGGCTCGGGCTTCGCCTCGGCGGGCTGCCGAAGCCCGTCCATCCGTTCAGATAGGTGCGCCCGGGCAGGACCGTGATCCGATCGACGCCGGCAATCGATGTCAACGGCGCCGCCTGCGCAACGAGGGCACCGTCCGCGCGAAGGACGTCATCCAAGATTGGCGGAAGCGCTACCGACGCTGCGGCCGCCTTGCCCGCCGCCCCCAGCACTTCGCGCCGGGTCATCGTGTCCCGCGATGCCTTGTCTGCCATGAGAACCTCCCGCCCGAGCTGCAGCCGGGCGCCCTCGCGAGCAGCCGGTCATTCGGCCGGAGCCGGACTTCCCGATGGAACAATCCACAGGTAGACCGAGCGGCGGTCGTCCACCTTGATCTGCTTGACCGGCGCCCAGTCACCCATGTCCCAGATGTAGGACACGACACGAGTGCCTGGCTTGAGTTCCCGCAGCAGCTTCGGGCGGAGCTTGAGGTTCACCTCCGGCCACAGGAAGAGCGTGACCACGGTGGCCTGGGAGATGGAGGCCTCGAAGAGATCTTCGTTGCGGAAGCTCACGCGATCGAGCACGCCCGCGTCGCGGGCGTTGTCGATGGACTCCTTGATTCGCTGCGGGTCGATGTCGATGCCGACGCCCCTCGCCCCGAACGCCTTGGCAGCCGTGATGACGATCTGGCCGTTTCCACAGCCGAGGTCGAATACCACGTCGTCTTTGCGGACCTCCGCGAGCTTGAGCATCAACTCGACGACGCGGGGCGGGCTCGGCTCGAAGGGCACGTCCGGCTCGCGCAGCGGCGTCTGCTGCGCGAGCAGCATCCCGCCCGCCAGCAGAGGGAGGAGGCCTGACACCATCCGAAGCCTGGCTCGTTTCACTCGGACTCTCCGGAGCTGTTGTAGCGCAGCCGGCCTTCCGCGTAAAGCAAAAGGCGTCGAGCGGGCAGCATCGGCCCGATCCGGGTATCATGCTTCGGGCTGCGGCCCTCCGCGCAGTCCAGACGACGGGAGTACGTATGCGAAGCCCGTACGCCGTGATCGCCGGCTTTTCCCTGATCCTGCTGCTCACCGCCGTGGGGCACGCGATGGGCCGGCTGGTCTACGCTGATACGTTCACCGCGTTCGGGGTCCGCTTCGGCTTCACCTCGCTCTTCGAGGTCGTGCTCGTGTTCAGCTTCACCGCGCTCTCGGCCGCGACAGCCAGCGGACCTGCTCCGCAGTCGGCCTGGATCCGGCCGGCGAAGCTGCTGTTGTGCGGCCTCCTGCTCTTCGGCGCGGGCCTTCACCTTGTCGGCGGCGAGCAGCAGAACCTCGCCGCACAGACCGGCGTGTCCGGCCCGCTGTTGGCGCAGTCCACCTTCTACGATGACGCCGGCCACTGGCTGTTTGCGGTCGTGGTGAGCGGCCTCATGGCGCTCATGGGATACCAGGAGGTGCTCAATCCCGAGCAGCCCTCCCTGACGTCGTGGCAGAAGGCGATCATCATCGCGGAGTCCTTGCTGCTCGCCGCCGGGGCGTCGCTGAGCGTGATCATCTCGCGCTTCACGCTGTGGTTCGCGCCGCTGTGCGCGGCGGGATGGGCCGTGCTCGCCTGGCGGCGCCCGCTGCGCTCGCCGCTTGCCGCCTATGCCTCGTGCTTCTGCGCCTTCTCGCTGCTGCTGGTGCTCCTGTGGACGCTGCTCCCCGCGTCACTCCGCGATCCCCTGCTGCATCCGTACGTGCCGGGCGGGCGGGTGCGTCTCCCGCTCTGAGCGCCGTCTGTGCGGCCGTGGTGCTCCGAATGCCGTTGGGGAGGCGGCAGATCGCAGGACTAGGCTGATCCCGCGTATCGGTCCTTACGCCGGGCGCACGCGGAGCACGCCCAACTGGGTCAGCATCCCGGTAAAATCGTACACTCTCCGCTCCTTGGCGATGAGCAGGTCAGGACCGAGCTGGAACAGAGAGATGCCTTCGAACGCGCACCGGCGGCCGCTTCCCTCCAAGCCCATGAACTCACCCCGATGCGTCGCCGTCGCGTTAAATGACACTGCCAGGCGGTTTCCCTGGACGATGGGCGTGTCGTACTGGAGTTCCCAGTCGGGAAACGCGGCAAACAGCGCGGCGTACGTGCCGCGAATCTGCGCCCGGCCCTCGACGCGGCCGAACATGGGGCTGATGACCACCCCATCCTCCGAGTGACCCCGCGACAGCACCATCGGATCACGATGGTTCCATCCCTCTGCGTGGCGACCGATAAACGCCGCAATCTCGTCGTTCGTCATCCGGTCCTCCCCGCTGCGCTGACTGCCGGCATTCTACACCTCAAGGCGACCCCCCGAGTCATGCCCGCCTTACCGGTGACGGCGTGTCAGGCCCCGAGGCCCATGGCAGTCCCGTTTCTCCCCTGAGGGGGTATGATCAGCCGGCAGAGGCCGTCTTCGGCGCGTCCTGGTTGGGAGGCAACATCAATGGCTCTGCTCAGTCTGATGCTTGCGGCAGTGCTGGGTGCCCAGGGACCGATAAAACCGGCTGCGGCGGGCGATTACGTCGGCCGCTGGAATGTGCGGATCACCGACGCGGCGGATACGTTCGTCAGCGGCGCCATTCGAATCGACAAGAACGGCGACGCCCTCTCAGGGGGACTGGTGTGGCGATCGGGCAGCTACGCACCGGTCAAGAGCGTTGAAGTCAGGGATGGCCTGCTGCGGATCGTGCGTGAGCAGAAAGCTGGCACTGCCGACCTCTTCGAGGCGCGCCTCGAGGGCGGCGCGCTGAGGGGTCAGGTGAGGTACGCGGACGGCAAGATTCACCACTTCGAGGGGCGCCGCGCGGCGCTGCTGGCGTCGAGAAGAGCGCCCGTATGGGGCCAGCCTGTCACGCTCTTCGACGGGCGGACGCTGAACGGCTGGCACCTCCGCGACCCGAAGGCCAAGAACGGCTGGAGCGTCGTCAACGGAGAGCTTGCCGTCGTCGAGGCAAAGGGCAACGCCGATCTCGTGTCCGATCGCACCTTCCAGGATCTGAAGCTGCACGTGGAGTTCCTGCTCGGTCCCGAGGCGAACAGCGGTGTCTATCTGCGCGGGCGGTACGAAGTGCAGCTGCTCGACAACCCGGATGCCAAGATGGCGCTCGATACGCACGGTTGCGGCGCCGTCTACAGCCGACTGGCACCAACGGTGATTGCGACGAAACCCGCCGGCGAGTGGCAGGCGCTCGACATCGAGCTTGTAGGACGCCAGGTCACCGTTGTCCTCAACGGCACCCGGATCGTCCAGGATGTCATCGACGGCATCACCGGCGGAGCCCTCAGCCCCTTCGAGGAGGAGCCGGGGCCGCTGATGCTCCAGGGCGACCACGACAGGGTTCGGTTTCGCAATATCGTCGTAACGCCGGGGGCCAGGTCTTAAATTCACGCTTTCTGCACGATCTGACCCCATCCACCGGCAGTGCCAGAGGTGCAGAAAGCGTGAATTTAGGACCTGACCCCACGATCGAAAGGAGTTCACGTGTCGCCTCATCCTCTCCGTTCCTTCGGTTCCGCTCTCGCGTTCGCGCTCGCCGCCGCCGTCGTGTCAGTGTCATTCGGCACCGCGCAGGCCCCGCCGCCGTCTCAGGCGCCGTCGCCGCAACGGGGCCAGGCGCCTGCCGGGCAGCGCGGCGCCATGCCGAATATGCCGACGCCGGGTGTCTGCCCGCTGCCAACGCTTCCCGCGCTCGCCTCCTACAACGACTCGAGCTTCTACGCCGTCACTGACGTGCCCCACGGCCGAATCGAGCAGGTGCCGTACAAGAACTTCGCCGGCGCGGACAAGCGGATGCACGTGTACCTGCCGCCGGCATACGAGAAGGATGCCGCCGCCCGATACCCTGTCCTCTACCTCTGCCACGGCGGCGGAGACGACGATTCCAGGTGGAGCCTCAACGATCCCCAGCGGGGTGGCAGCGCCGGCGTGATTCTGGACAACCTCATCGCGGCCGGCAAGGCGAAGCCGATGATCATTGTCATGCCGCACACCAGCTGCTCGGTGGCCAACCCGTCTGCGCCGGGCAAAGACGATGCCTGCACGCAGGAGTTCCTGAAGGACATCATCCCGTACGCCGACTCGCACTACCGCACGAAGGCGAACCGTGAGAGCCGCGCGCTCGCCGGGCTGTCGATGGGCGGCTTCGTCGTGATGAACACGGGGCTGCCGCACCTCGACACGTTCAGCGAGCTCTACGTCTACAGCTCAGGGTACTTTCCGGATCCGGTGAAGGTGTTCGAGGAGAACTACACGGCGCTGCTCAAGGATCCGGCCACGAACGATCGGTTCCGCGTGCCGTTCTACATGGCGGCCGGCGAGACGGACATCGCGCTCAAGAACGGGCTGGCAACGCTGGCCGTGATCAACAAGTACGGATTGCGCAACTTCTGGGTGCTCAGCACCGGCGGGCACGAGTGGCCGAACTGGCGGCGCTATCTGCATCAGACGGCGCAGATCATGTTCCCCGACTGCCCGGCGGCAGGCCGCTGATTCCGCTCGGCACAGGCGCGGGTGAGTGTCTCATGCCCTTCAAACCTCGTCTGACGCTCGTGGCTCTTGCCGTCGCCGTGACGTGTCTTCCCGCCGCCGCACGCGCGCAGGCGTCGCCGCAGGAGGAGCGTGTCGCGGCATCGTTCGTGCTCGCGCTCGGCCGCACGGCGACGCCGGCTGAGACCAGCCGGTGGACGACGCAGGATCCGCTTCCCCTCCAGGAACTCATCGCGCGGCACCGCCAGCAGCTCCAGGCGGATCCAGCCGCCCAGCGGGCCGTGACTGCGAAGGCCCGCCAGGACGCCTTCGGACCCGGACCCGGAGGGGACCCCGAGCCGGCGGGATCGGGCGGCATCTACGTTGACCTGGTACAGCGCCATCTGCAGTGGCTCGCCCAGCACCCGGCCGAGTACGAGCAGGTGATGCATCGCGCCTACCAGCTCCTTCTTCAGCGCAACGCCTACTCAGTTGAGATTGACTACTGGAAGCGCCAGAGCGTGCTGTCGTTCGCGTTGCTGGTCGGCTGCATCGAGGATTGGGCGCGCCGCAGCCAGCCCGGGCTGACGGCCACGACGGGCACCGCGGCAGTCTCCATCAACAGCGCATATCTGGCTGCGGTTCGACTCTCGCCGGGCGTCGCTGCCGAGGCGCGCGCGGCGGCCGGGCTCGTGCCAGCGGGAGATCCGAATCTCGCGATTGCCGCGGGCCGAGTGGTCGTCGCGCCGGGCGCGGACGGGGTCGTCTCGGTCGGCGGCATCCCCTTCGCCGCCGCTGGCGCCGACAGCTTGGCGTCAGCCCCTCCCGGAAAGTAGGCGAGCCGATACGGGGTCAGGTCTTGAAATATAGTGTAAAACACTCGAATTAAAGACCAGACCCCCGGCTCTAGGCGCCGTCCGCCCCCCGCGTTACTTGGGGGCCCCTCTCCGGGGTACGTGTTTTTATTGCGTGTAAAAAACCCGCTAATCAACCCCGTCCCCCCAGGCTCTAGGCGCCGTCCGCCGCCGGCCCGCCCTGCTCGACCGCCACTTGCGCGACGGGTGCGGCAACCCTCCGCGGCGCCAGCCACGCCTGCAGGCGCTCCATGTAGATGTAGAAGACCGGCGTCACAAAGAGCGTCAGCGTCTGCGACACGAGCAACCCGCCCACGACGGCCAGGCCGAGCGGCCGGCGCGCCTCCGATCCCGCTCCCATTCCGAGCGCGATCGGCAGGGTACCCACGAGCGCCGACATCGTCGTCATCATGATCGGCCGGAACCGGACGCGGCACGCCTCGTAGATCGCCTCGGCGGCGGCGAGGCCCCGGCGCCTCGAGTCGATCGCGAAGTCGATCATGATGATGCCGTTCTTCTTGACAAGGCCGACCAGCATGATCACGCCGACGAAAGCGTAGATGTTCAGATCGTGCTTGAAGAGCAGCAGCGTGAGCAGCGCGCCGAAGCCCGCCGCGGGCAGGCCGGACAGGATCGTCACGGGATGGATGAAGCTCTCGTAGAGAATGCCGAGCACGACGTAGATCACGAAGATCGCCAGGGCGAGCACCCAGCCCAGGCCAACCATCGAATCCTGAAAGGCCTGGGCCGCCCCTTGAAAGCTGCCCGCCACAGTCGCGGGCAGCGTCCGGCGCGCCGCTTCCTCGACCTGGGCGACGGCATCGCCGAGCGCCATCCCTGGGCGCAGATCGAAGGAGAAGGTCACCGACGGCGACTGGCCGGTGTGGTTCACCGACTGCGGGCCGACTGTCTCATTCGTCGTGACGACCGCGGAGAGCGGCACGAGCTTCCCCCCCGGCGCCTGCACGTACAGCATCGACAGCGCCGCCGGATCGCGCTGGTACTTCGGGTCCACCTGCAGGATCACCTCGTACTGATCGTCGGCCGCGAAGATCTGCGACACCCTCCTCGACCCGTACGCCGACGTGAGCGCCAGTTCCACCTGATCCACCGTCAGCCCGAGCGCCGCGATCTGATCCCGATTCAGTTCGACCGCAAGCTCCGGCGTGCGGATCTGCAGGTCGGAGGTGACGTCCACAATGCCGTCGATCTCGTTCAGCGCCTCCAGGAACTGGGGCGCGACTCGGTACAACTCCTCGGTATCGGGGTCCTGCAAGGTGTACTGGTACTGGCTGCGCGCCATCCTCCCACCGATCCGGATCGCGGGGGGGTTGGTCAGAAAGACGCGGATGCCCGGGATCCGCGCGAGCTTCGGCCGCAGCGCCTCGACCACGCGATCGGCGTCCAGCGGTCGTTCGTCGCGCGGCTTCAAATCCACGTTGAGCCGGCCGGTCGAGCCCATGACGTTCGCCGTGTACCCGGCCACGTTCTCGTCGGCCGCGAGGACGTCCTGGACGTCCTTCAGCTTCTGCACCATGGCCTCGAAGCCGAGCCCTTCTGCCGTCTCGATCTGGCCGTTCAGCTGTCCGGTATCCACGGTGGGGATGAAGCCCATCGGCATGATGGCAAACAGGTACACGGTGCCTGCGAGAAACAGCGCCAGAATCACCATCGTCGCGCCCTGGAACCGGATCGCCTGCCGCAGCAACCACGAATAGCCCCGCAACAGCTCCCCGAACCCCCGCTCCATCACGTTGTAGAGCCGGCCGTGCCGGATCTCGTGCGGCGCTTTCAGGAACCGGCTGGCGAGCATCGGCGTCAGCGACAGCGACACCACCCCCGACACCAGGATGGCCGACGCAATCGTGACGGCGAACTCGCGCATCAGCCGGCCCACGACGCCGCCCATGAACAGGACGGGGATAAACACCGCGGTCAGCGACAGGGTCATCGACACGATGGTGAAGGCGATCTCCTTCGATCCGTCGAGCGCCGCCTGCAGGCGCCCCTTCCCCATCTCCAGGTGCCGGACGATGTTCTCGAGCATGACGATCGCGTCGTCGACCAGGAACCCGACCGACAGCGTCAGCGCCATCAGCGACAGGTTGTCGAGGCTGTAGTCGAGCGCGTACATCACGGTGAAGGTGCCGACAATCGAGAACGGCAGCGCGAGGCTGGGGATGATCGTGGCCGACAGGTTCCGCAGGAACAGGAAGATGACCAGGACCACGAGGCAGATGGTCAGCACGAGCGTGGCCGTCACGTCGTCGACCGACTCGCGGATCGGGACGGACCGGTCGCTCCGGACGCCCAGCTCGACCGACGCCGGCAGCTGTCGCCCGAGGTCCGGCAGCAGCGCCTTGATGCGGTCCACCACCTCGACCGTGTTCGTGCCGGGCTGCCGCTGGACGGAGAGGTAGATGGCGCGCTCGCCGTTGTACCACCCCGCGTTCCGCTCGTTCTCCACCCCGGGGTACACCCGCGCCACCTCGCTCAGGCGGATTGGGCTTCCGTTGCGGTACGCGACAACGATCGGCTCGTACGCCTCGGCCTCGAGCAGCTGTCCGGACGCCTGGATCACGAAGTTGCGGTCGGGCCCGTACAACGTGCCGGTCGGGCGGTTGACGTTGGCGGCCGCAATCGCATTGGCGACCTGGTCAATCCCGATCTGCCTCGAGGCGAGCTGCATCGGATCCGCGTCCACGCGGACGGCGAATCGCTGCGCCCCGAAGACGTTGACCTGCGCAACACCGCTCACCATCGAGAGCCGCTGCGCGATGAGGTTCTCCGCATAGCGGTCCAGCGTCGGGAGCGGCAGCGTCCGGGAACTCAGCGTCAAAAAGAGCACCGGAGCGTCCGCGGGGTTCACCTTCGAGTACGAGGGCGGCGTCGGCATGCCGCTCGGCAGCTGGCGCTGCGCCCGCGCGATCATCGACTGGACGTCCTGCGCTGCGGCATCGATCGACCGGTTCAGGTCGAACTGCAGCGTGATGTTGGTCATCCCCTGGGAGCTGGAGGAGCTGATGGAGGTGACCCCGGCAATCGTCGAGAACTGCTTCTCGAGCGGCGTGGCCACCGCCGACGCCATGGTGTCGGGGCTCGCCCCCGGCAAACTCGCGCTCACCTGGATCGTCGGGAAGTCGACGGTCGGCAGGTCGCTCACCGGGAGGAGCCGGTAGCCCATGATGCCGAAGATCAGGATCGAGAGCACCAGCAGCGTCGTGGCCACCGGCCGGCGGATGAAGGGTTCAGCGATGTTCATCGTCGCCTCCTCGCGCTACCGGCCGCGGCCGGCGGGCGGCGGCGTGTCGCTGCCGGCTCCGGCGCCCGCGCCCACCGACACGGGCGCACCCGGCGTGAGCCGCAGGTGCCCGTCGGTCACCACCTCGTCGCCCGGCGCGAGCCCCTCGGTCACCACCACCTCGCTTCCCTGCTGGCGCTCGACGCTCACCACGCGCAAGTCGACTGTCCGATCCGGCTTCACGAGGTACACGTACTTCCCGTCCTGCGACGTTTGAACGGCTGTCGCGGGCACGACGACCGCATCCGGCTGCACGGTCAGGTCGAGCGTCACCTGCACGAACGCGCCGGGCCACAGCTGGAGGTCGGCGTTCGGGAATGTGCCCTTCAGCCGGATGGTCCCGGTTGAGACATCGACCGCATTGTCGATGAACGTCACGCGCCCGCGCGCGCCCGCAGCTGCGGGCGCCCCGTTGCTGCCGCCTGTCCCGGATCCGCCGCCGGCACCTGCCGCCTGAGGCGCACCCGGACTCGACGCGTCAGGCGCCGTTGCGGTGACCCACAGCGGGCTCTGCGCGTGGTAGCGGCGGATCTCCGACAGAGAGCGTCCGGGCACGGAGAAGGCCACATACACCGGCGACAACTGGACGATCACGACGAGGGGTGTCGCGTCGTTCGCTCGAACGAGGTCGCCGACGTGCGTTCCAAGCGATCCCGTGCGGCCCGTGATCGGCGCGGAGATTTCGGTGTACTGCAGGTTCAGCCGGGCCGTCTCAGCAGCCGCTTTGTCGGCGTCAACCGTGGCCGCGAGCGCTGTCGCGCTGGCACGCTGGCTCTCGTACTGGTCCTTCGAGACCAGCCCGCGCTGGAACAGCGTTTCCAGCCGCGCCTGCGCGGCCTCTGCGTTCTTGAGCGTCGCCGTGTCACGCGCGAGGACCGCCTGCGCCTGCTGCAACGCCGTCTGAAAGGGACGCGGATCGAGGCTGAACAGCGGCTGCCCCTGCCGGACCTCCCGGCCCTCGGTAAAATGGACGGCCGTCACCTGGCCGGTGATCTGCGATCGAATCTCGACGCTCGAGATCGCCTCCACCGTTCCGACGGCGGGAATCGTGACCGGAACGGCCTTGCGGACGGCTTGCGCCGTCACGACGGGAACGGGCGCGCCGGCGCCACGCCCTCCGGCACGTTCGCCCCGGCCGCCTCCTGCCGAGGCACCGAGGTTCTCGCCGGAAGACGAGCAGGAGGCCAGTACGAATGGAACGGCAGCGAATACAATCGCGCGAAGTGTGTGTCTCGACATCGGTCTTGTCCAGGGGGCAGCGGTGGTCGTGGCGAGCTGTGGCTTCCCAGCAGCCTTAGCGTACATTACACAATCTGGCTCCGGACGTCTCGTGAATCTATGCGTCCCGTTTCACTCCCCGCCTGCGCCAGCAGTCCGGCCAGCGCGTCAACCGCCGGCCCGAGCCCGTTCGTGAGGTTCGCGCCTGCCAGCCGCTCGCGCAGTTGCTGCCACTGCGTCTCCGAAGCCAGCAGCGCGAGAGCGGCGTTCGCCAGCGCCTCCGCGTCCGCCACCCCGGCGATGGCAAGCCCGCGACGCGCGAACGCGGCGATCCTCTTCGGCTGGTCCCTCGTAACGGGAACGGCAATGCACACGGTTCCGAGGGCCGCGGCCTGGCACAACAGGCTCCCGCCATTGGTGATTGCGAGGCGGGCGGCGGACAGCAGGTCGATCACCTCGCCGTGTGCGAGGCGCTCGAGTGCAACGACGCGCGAGGTGGGTGCGGCCACCGCCGGCCCGCGGCCGGTGAGCACGACACTGCGGAGTCCCGCGGCGTCGCCGAGTTTCGCCGCGGCCCCCAGAAACGCCTCGGTCGCCACCCGACGCGGCTGGTCGCCGCCGCCGCCCCCGGCGCAGAAGACCAGGTAGCGGCTCTCCTCCAGGGCCATCTGTGCGAGCAGCGCCCCGCGTCGAGCGGCGTCTGGCGGCTCGAAGATTGGGCCCAGACGCCGCAGGGCCGGCTGTCCAGCGCAGAGCGCCTTGAAGCGTTCCCGCGCGCCGAGCGCTGGCTCCAGGAATCCCGGCTGCGCGAACCAGCCTTCATCGAGCTGCCGCAGGCGCCGCCAGCGGAACAGCTTCCGGCGCCCGCTCAGCCGGGAGCTGACAAACACCGTCCGGGAACCGAGGCGTCGTGCCGCCCGGAGTTGCGCCACTCGCGCGGCACCGTCAAACACGGCGACGCCCGGCCTAAACTCATGCAGCGCGGCGACGACGGCCTTCGTGCGCCGCGTAGGCCTGTCGTCAAGCGCGTAGAGGCGGTACCGTGCGGGGATGACGTCCGCCACATGCCGATGCACGACGAAGGACACAACCAGCGACGGCCACCGGCGTGCGGCCTCAGCGGCGATGATCAGGCACCGCTGCAACTCGCCCATGCCGGACGGGCCGGAGACGGGGATGAACATCACACGCGGCGGGGGCGTCTCGATCCGCGCCGATTCCGTCGCAGAGACGTCAGGCATATCGTCAGCCGATCAGCTCCGCTTCGGTAGCCCGCCGCGATGACCGAGCCGCCGGACTGCTGATTTGAGCCAGAGCGGCTTGTTGCGCCAGCGGACGACGTGAGGCTCGTTCGCGCGCGCCGGCAGGATGTCCAAGAGCAATGCCTTCCAGTGCTCCGTGATTCGACGGACGGTGAACTCCTCCGCCCGTTTCCGGCCATTGTCGATCATCTGCTGATACAGGTGCGGATCGGCGCGCAGCCTCTTGATTGCCGCCTCAGCCTCGTCGCAGCCTCCGACCTCGATGTAGTCCAACTCGGACCGGCGCAGGGCGCGATAGGCCCGCTCGGGCCCCAGCAACGCGGGCACCCCGGCAAGCCACGCGTTGTACAACTTGGAGGCGGGTTTGCGCGGGTGGAGTCGGCGATCCGCCGGCCGCACCGCCAGCACCAGATCCACGTCGCTGAAATCGTTCCAGGCCAGCGCCGCAAACCGCTCGGCGGCCGGCGCGAGGGGGGCTGCGCCGACTCGCTCGCGATAGGCAACCGCGTCCAGCCGCCAGCGCAGACGCTCCGCCTGCAGGAATGCCCTCCAGGCGTCGCCGCCAAACTCAGGATGGAGATTCGCGGCAAATCCCTTGTAGACGATCGTATCAATCCGCGTGCCCCGGGTCCGATCTCGGGGAACAAGTCCAGGCTGCGGCCACAACGGGACGTGGAACGCCAAGGGGCTGGCCGCCTGTCCCGGATTCTGAACCACCTCGAAGTCCGCGATTGGCGCCTCCCCGACGTCCTCACGAATGCCCACGAGCAGCGCGGAGGTCCGCCCCGGAGCCCGCGCGCGCAGCAGGCGCCGCTGTTTCGAGCTGAACACGCCAATGCCGTGCTCGGGCAGCCGGTCCGCGAGGTGCACCGGGAGCCCATCCGCCCGTAACCGGAGGTAGGTCTGAAGCACCCACGCCCGCTCGCCGGTGACGAACTCACGCCACTCGCGGTCGGGGTGGAGGCCCTCAAGCCGCTCCAGCGGCTCAGGGTCGATCAGCACGAATGCGATCGGCGAGGCTGTGCTCATCCCAGACTCATCGCCAGCGTCGGCGCCCTCGCGAGTGGGTCGCGTCTACCGGTCAGGAACTGCCGACTCCACCTGTGCCATGCGCTCGTCCAGCAGACCCAAGACCTGCGCATCCGTCTCCATGTCGAACTTCCGCGCGAAGAACTTCCCGCTCTTCACCAGCCGCTCGAAGTCCTCGATCCCGAACACACGCGGCGAACCGGTGACAGAGCCTGAGGAATCGACGAACCTGAGGTTGTCTCGACAGAACGTGAAACGCCCGCTGTTCACGAGGAACGTCTGCGCAACCGCCTCGTCCGGGACCATCGTCTGTGTGAAGTGCTCTCGAGCCGGCGCCCCCTCGACCACGTGCGTGCGCAGGTACTCGACACACCGGCGGTTGAGCGTGTGCCACATCGATCCGGCGTAGCAGCGAAACGCTGCGGTGAACGGATGCTGGCGCACGCGCGTGCCGATGTAGGCGCCGTAGGTCCAGTGGAGGTGCCACGCGCCGGTCCAGCCGTTCAGGAACCGAAACCTCCGCAGCCACGGCTGCCAGGCGTCGGGCAAGCGTCGATACCGATAGTAGTAGCGCCTTCTTCCCTGATGGCGCCGTGGGGCGAATGGGTTGTCCGGCCCGAGAACGTCGCCGTACGTCATGAACCCGTCAACGCCCGCCTGCTCGACGAACGCCTCGTACTCGCGCAGCGGGCGAATCGGGTAGTCCTGGCCTGAAATGTAGGTCAGCCACTCGTACTCGACACCCAGTTCGGCGAGTGTGCTCACCGCATCCAGGTAGGCCTGTGCCAACGACCACTCAGATCGGCGCACGTGCTCCCGAGTCGGCACGACGCGGCATCCTGGCACGTCAGAGGGTCGAAGCACGCAGCCGCCGACATCATGGCACACGACGACTTCCGACCCGGGACTCCCGCTGAGCAACGTTCCCGTCAACCGCGCGATCTGGCGCACGTTGCGATGCGACAGAATCAGGTAGCAGTGACGTGGCATGGACACACCGTCCCTCATCCGACCCGGTCCGGAGGCGTGGATTCACCGTCCGCCGTCCCACGTCGCCGGTCACGCCCACTGATCAAGCCGACCCGCAAGCCGAACAAGAGCTGACCGCCAGCGGCGCCCAGCACACCCACGACATCAGCGGCGAACGTCGGCAGTCGGCGCACCCCGAAACGGCGTGCGCGCCAGTAAAGGGTCAACGCGTCGCTGCCGAGCCGCTGGTAGTTGAGGCTGGCCGCAAGGGCCACAAGCCCCTCGAGCGACACGTGCAGTTCGACGCGCCGCCGTCCGCCGTCAAGCCGCTGCGGCCCGGCATGAATGACCAGCTCCTGGCGGCCGTCGCGCTCGACGATACCCGCCACGACCGACCGGCCATCCTCGAGATGAAAGCGCAGCGCCAGACGGTCGCTCGGCCGCCTGCGCGCCGGGCGGGGCCGCGGCCGTTGCGCCCCGGCGGTGGCCAGCGCCTCGAGCATCGCCGCCGCGATCTCGGCGCGCGACCTGCGACCGCGGATCAACTCGACTTTGGCCAGCAGCAGCAGCGACGAGAGGATCTTCCCGATCGCCGCCACAAAGCTCTTCCCGGCGAGGAACCGGCGCGAGGCGTCGTAGAGCAGCACAACCGCGGCATACAACATCTGCAGCCGCGCGGCGGAGATGCCGCTTGGCGTGATGACCGCGCCGAAGTTGTTGTAGAGGTTCCAGTCCTCGCTCTCGATCAGCCCCTGCCCCCGGTACAGGGCTGCCAGCTCGGTCCCAGGGTACGGCGTCAGGACAAAAAACGTCGTGCTCTGAAGACGGACGCCGTGGCCGAGCGAGTAGTCGGGATAGCCGAGGATCTCCGACTCGCTTTCGCCCTGGTGACCCAGGATCAGGAACTTGGTGAAGTGGATGCCGGCAGCGCCGAGCAGTTCGGCGGCGCGCCCGACGTGGGCGAGGTTGATCCCCTTGCGAAGCGTGCGATGGGTCTCGCGGCTCGGGCTTTCGATGCCGCAGCCGATCCGGGCGAAACCGGCGCGCCGCATGAGCGGCAGGATGTCCGCCGCGCGGACGATGTTCTCGACCCGCGTCTCGGCGACGAAGCGGAAGGCCTGCTCGAGGCGACGCTCGACGATCCGCTCGCACAGCGCTGCTACGCGATCGGGATCCTCGAGAAAGCACGAGTCCCAGAACTTGACGTACTTGCGCCTGCCGCGGCGCGGCGGCCGCAGCGTCTCGAGCTCAGCCACCAGGGCGTCAGTGCTGCGGCCACGCCAGGCGCCGCCAACCAGGTGGTTCGCACAGAACACGCACCGGCCCCGGCAGCCGCGGGAGGCGTAGATCGTGTCGGTGTGGTAGTCGAGGCCGACAAGGCCGAAGCGCTCCGGCCTGATCTCGCGGAGCGGCAGCGGGAAGGCGTCGAGATCCGGGATCGGCGGCCGCAGCGGGTTGTGGACGAAGCCGCCATCGTCGCGATACGACACGCCCCCGATCCCCTCGGGCGAGCCGCTCCCGACGAGCTCCGCGAACGCCTCCTCGCCCTCGCCGCGCACGACGGCATCAACGTGGGGAGAGCTCAGCACCTCCTCGGGCAGCGCCGAGGCGTGGTAGCCGCCGACGACGACAAAGGCGCCGTGGCGCTTGGCAATCTCCGCGTAGGCCCGCCCCGGGATCGCGCCGCACGTCGCGCTCGAGATCCCGACCAGGTCCGGCCGCCGCCGGCGCACGAACCGCTCGAACGCCGCGAGAGGGTCTCGATCGCTGGGCGAGACGGGGATCGCCACATCGTCGACCCTGTCGCGGACAACGGCGGCAAGCACGCACAACTCGACCAGGTCGGGCACGTAGTACGCGTGCCAGACCGGCAGCAGCTGGTGCGGCTGGAGCAGAGCCACCGAGCGAAAGCCCGCCATCACCTCATCCTGTGCTCATCCGGGCAGAAGCGGCGCGGTGCCCGCTTACTTCACCAGGAACTCGTACGACCCTGAGCCGATCTCGACGACGTATGCGTCCGGCACCGTTCGGAACTCGACGGGCCGGCCTCCCTCCGTGACGGCGCCTCCCGGGACGGCCGGCAGATACACCGTCGCCCGCGTATTCGGCGGGATGGTGACGGACAAGGTGAACGGTCCCGCGGCAGTGCCGGTCCAGTCACTCACGATTCGTCCGTACATCGATTCGAACTCGCCGCGGGCGCGGGTCACGCGCGGATCGGGCCGCGGACGAATGATGATCTCCCGATAACCCGGCGCGGCGGCATCGATGCCCGCCACGTACCGGTAGATCCAGCCAACGACCGATCCGAAGGCGAAGTGGTTGAAGGAGTTCATCGCGGGATCGCCCTCGTCGCTGTTCCACCGCTCCCACCAGGTCGTCGCCCCCTTCGACAGCATGTAGCCCCACGACGGGTAGGTCTCGTTCAGCAGCAGGCGGTAGGCCACCTCCGCCCGGCCGTTGTCGGCCAGCGCGGGGAGCAAGGGCGGCGTGCCCAGGAAGCCGGTCGTCAGGTGCCAGCCGTTCGCCTCGATGTCCGCGACCAGGTGTCGGGTCGCCGCCTCCTTCAGCGCGTCCGGCACGAGGTTCATGTCGAGCGCCAGCGCGTACGACGTCTGGCTGCCGCTGCCGATGACGCCGTCCTCCCTGATGTACGCCTGTTCGAACGCCGCCCTGATTCTCTCGAACAGCGCCGTGTACCGTTCGGCGTCCACGCTGCGGCCGAGCGCCTGCGCCATCTGCGCCATCCGGCTGGCGCTGTGCGCCCAGTAGGCTGTCGCCGCGAGATCCTGAGGGGTTTGGGAACCGACGGGAAGCCAGTCGCCGAGGTTCTGCGCCACGCGGTTCTTCCACAGGTAGTCGGGATTGCCGCCCTCCACGTACGCCATGTGCTTCTCCATGGCGTCCCAGTTTTCGGCGATGATCCCCGTGTCTCCGTACTGCAGCCAGGCCGTCCACGGCACGATCACGCCGGCATCCGCCCAGCCCGGCGTGCCGGGCCCTTCCCACCCGGCCCCGACTGTCGGCGACGTGTTGGTGAACGCCCCCTCCGGCGTCTGAGCGTCCCTGACGTCGCGCATCCACTTCCGGCTCATGGCGGCGACGTCCGCATTCAACGAACCCGTCCGCCAGAACAGTTGCGCGTCGCCCATCCAGCCCTGGCGTTCGTCACGCTGCGGGCAGTCCGTCGGGATGCTGACGAAGTTGCTCCGCTGCCCCCAGATGCCCGTGCGATACATGCGATTGATCAAGTCGGATGAGCTGGACAACCGGCCGGTCACGCGCGTGATGGAGCTGACGGCCTCGGCCGTGATGGCCTCAGGCGTCAGCGATCCGGGGAAGCCCGACACCTCGATGAAGCGGAAGCCGTGGTACGTGAAGTGCGGCGTGAAGGTCTCCTCCTCTCCACCTCGCAGCACGTAGATGTCGGTCGCGTTCGCGTTCCGCAGGTTCTCGGTGTAGATGTTCCCGTCTTTGTCCAGGATCTCGGCGAACCGCATGCGCACCACCGTGCCGGCCGGCCCGCGCACCTTGAGACGCGCCCATCCCGCCAGGTTCTGTCCGAGGTCGACCAGTTGTGCGCCGTTCGGAGCGGTGCTGATCCGCTGCGGCGTCACGCGTTCGACGACGCGGACTGGGATTGCGGCCTCGGCCGACAGCGCGATCTGCGGCGTCTCGGTCACGACGGCCGGCTCCCACTCGCCTTCTGCGCTCCCCGGCGTGTTCCATCCGCGGCGCTCGAGGCGCGCGTCGTACACCTCGCCGGCGTAGATCTCCGAGTGGAGGACGGGAGACGGCGCCGTCGTCCAGGAGCTGTCGGTGACCACGTCCCGACGCGTGCCGTCGTCGAAGGTGGTTCTGAGGACGGCACGCAGGCGTGTGGGCGGCGGCAGGAAGTAAAACCGGACCCCGATCCAGCTGTACCCGCTGCCGAACCATCCATCGCCGAGCATGGCCGCTATCACGTTGTCTCCGGCGCCAATCAACTCCGTGACGTCGTACGTCTGGTACGTCGTCCTGACGCGATAGTCGGTCACACCGGGCGTCAGGACGTCTTCACCGATGCGCGAGCCGTTGAGGAACATCCGGTACGCGCCAAGGGCCGTCACGTACAGACGCGCGTTCCGGACTGGCCGCTCCGCACGGAAGCTCTTCCGGAAGAGCGCGGCCGATGCCGGCAGCGGCCCGGGATCGGGCCCCATGCGCCCGGCGGTGAGAGCGGCGGCGGTTGGCGCCATCGCCCACGAGGAGGACGCGGCAAGCCTGCAGCGCCATTCCGCAGCGCCGGTGGGGATCCGCTGGATGGAGCCGTCCGCAGCGGTAATCTTGACGAGGCCGGCCAGTCCCGCGGGCCCGGTCGCCTTCTCCCGCCCCCCGGTCGGCATGCCGCCGCCCGTCGTGCGCGCGTCCGCGGTTGTCACGGTCACATCGACCGCGTTCGCGCCCGCCCGGACGAGATCCGTGATGTCCTGCCGATCGAATTCCAGGAAGCGCCCGTCCTTCCAGCCCGAATCGCGGCCGTTGACCTTCGCCGTGAACCGGGCCCGCGAGACGAGGTAGAGCGCCGCATTCCTGGGCGTCTCTTTCAGCGCGAACTCGGTCCGAAACACGGCGCTCGTGCCCCCGGGGACCGCCGCGGCGTCCTGGCCCGGCACCCAGATCCAGCGGATTCCCGATCGATCCGTCTCTTCTTCCGCGTCCCGACGACTGATCCACCTCGCGCCGCCCCAGTCGCCCGGGGCCAGCAGCCCCATCTCCCAGAAGGCCGGCTCGCGCGCCACCGAGGATCGGCCGGCGCCGTCCCAGGTGCGCACGGTCCAGAAGTAGCGCCTTCCTGACTCCAGACGCGGGCCGCCGTACGCAATGCTGACCGACTCCGGCGAGTCGCGGCGGCCGCTGTCCCACACATCGGGCGCCTCCGACCGAAGACCGTCGGGCGTCGACGCCACGAGGATCTGGTACGCCGTCTGCCGCCACCCGCGCTCCGTGCTGGCGCTCTGCCACGCCAGCGACGGTGCCGGCGTGTCAATCCCGATCGGATTGACGAGATAGTTGCAGGTCAGCCGTGTGGGCTCGGTGCGCGCGCCGCAGCTCGCGAGGGTCAGCAGCCACAGCGGCACAGGCCAGAGCCTCCGCGCGCTGCGACGCACGCGGGCGGCGAGTGTGTCGTCACCTCCGCGGCAGGAAGTGAGGTGGGCAGTCATGCGCAGATCTTGCCACGAACCCTGATCGTCCAGCTACGGGCAGCTGCGGCGCGGGCCTGAAACACGGGCGGCCACGCGATCTGGTGTCGCGATTCAGGTGGCGGGGGTGATCGGCGGCCAGAGACAGGAACGCCCCGGTTGTCCGGGGCGTTCGCTCTTCTCAACGGCCGGGTCGAGGCACGACACTACATCAGCCAGAACGTGAAGTACAAGTACATGCCAGCGACGCAGGCCAATATGAGCGCCGCCATGACCTTGTTGCCGAGATCCCAGCTCGCCTTGATCTCCCCGCCTGCATCGTGATGGATGGATCCGTAGGTGAGGCCGCGGATGCTCGCCTCCGACTGCGCCGGCGTCGCAAGCGAGGCGACGATGATGATACCTGCGCTGATCAAGCCCAGCACGCCCGTCGCGTAGTAGGGGTTGAAGTCGCCAACTGCAGCCAGCAACGCCGGGCTGTGAATCCGGCCTTCGCCGGCGCCGAAGAAGGTCTGGACCGTCAGCTTGATCATGCCGATCACGAACCCGGCGCCCAGGCCCCACACCGCGCCGGCCGAGTTCATCCGCCTCCAGAAAAGCCCCAGCAGGAACACCGCGGCGATCGGCGGCGCGACGTAGCCCTGGACGTTCTGGAGATACTGGTACAGGCCGCCCCCCTGCACCCTCTCCATGACGGGGATCCAGAGGATGCCCAGGCTGACCACCGTCACCGTGGCGATGCGCCCGACGCGCAGCAGGTGCTTCTCGGACCGCCCGGGACGGAGTTTCTGGTAGATGTCCACGGTGAAGAGCGAGGCGCTGGAGTTGAACAGGGACGCCAGCGAGCTCATCAGGGCCGCCAGCAGGCAGGCGACGATCAAACCCCGGAGGCCCGTCGGCAGCAGCTCCCGCACCAGCGTGGCAAAGACGAGGTCCGTGTTGATAACCGAGACGCCTTCGACGATCTTCGTCGGCAGCTCGATCAGCCCTTTCTCGTGCAGGGCCCAGCCGATCATGCCGGGGATCATGAAGATGAGCACTGGCCACACCTTCAGCAGACCGCCAAACAGCGCGCCGCGGCGCGCGGTGGCGAGGTCCTTCGCCGAGAGCGCCCGCTGCACGATGTACTGGTCCGTGCACCAGTACCAGATGCCGATAATCGGGGAGGCCACCAGGACGGCCGGCCACGGGAAGGTCGGATCGGACAACGGGCGAAAGAGGGCGAACGCCTCGCTGTTGGCCCGGCACATCGTCACCAGCTCACCCCAGCCGCCGAGCCTCGACAGGCCGATGGCCGTGATGATGAACGATCCGATAAGGATGATGACCGCCTGAGGCGTGGCGGTGTTCATGATGGCCCGCATGCCGCCGAAGGCGGTATAGATGCCGGTGATGATCACCGTCGTGAACGCCCCCACCCAGAAGGCGTTCTCGGGCGTGCCGAACGTGTCCGGCAGCAGGGCCTGGAACACGACCGCGCCCGCGTAGACCGTCACGCTCACCTTCGTGAGGACGTAGAACACCAGCGAGACGCAGGAGAGGATCCACCGGGCACGGGCGTTGAAGCGTTTCTCAAGGAACTGCGGGATCGTCTCGACGCCCGCCTTGTAGTAGAAGGGCACGAACAGCCCCGCCAGCATGATCAGCACCCAGGCGTGCAGCTCCCAGTGCGCCATCGCCAGCCCGGTCGTCGCCCCCTGCCCCGCCAGGCCGACGATGTGCTCCGAGCCGATGTTCGAGGTGAAGATCGAGGCGCCGATCACGATCCAGCCGGCGTTCCGCCCGGCAAGAAAGAAGTCCTTCGTGTCCTTCTGGTGCCGCCCGTACCACCAGGCAACCCAGCCGATCAGCGCGAAGTAGAGGCCGATGACGATCCAGTCAAGTTGTGTCATGTGAACACCCTTCGAACTCTCCGCAGGCGTAGGCTGGCCCGCCCGCCCGCCCAGGCGTGTCCAGACGCCTTCGCGGCCGCGCTCGAGAGCGCGTCCCGGCGGTTCGTTCGACGCACACTAGTGCCACTCGGGCCGTGGAGTCAACAGCGGGGAGGCCGGCCGCAAGCCCGAGCCTGGAGTTCCGTCGCCCGCCCCCGGGGCCGAGCCAAGCCGCGGTTCCGGCCGGGCAGCTGCCGTGCCGGCGGACCGCCGCAGGGCCCACGGTCCTGGAACGCAGCCCGGGAAGCTGACGAGCCAGGCGCTCCAGAATGTGCTTTGACAGGCGCGGGGCTCAGCCACTACAATCTTGCTCCAACTCGCGGGGCGCTCGTGTACCTGGGGTCGTGAAAGGTCCCCTCGGCGTTCCTTCCCCATGACATCCTTGCGACCGCTTGGCCACGAGGCTCTCTGACGGGAGCCATTGACTGAGAGATCCGTATTGGTCCGGAACATCTGGAGGAAGTAAGTATGGAGGATCGACGAACGTTCCTGAAGGCGATGGGCGCCACGCTGGTCTCGCCCGCGGTCTTCGGCGCCAATGACCGGGTGCAGATGGGGATCATCGGCACCGGCTCGCGCGGCGGCCAGGTCTACGACGCCTTCATGAACCACAAGGACGTTGTCTTCGTGGCGGCGTGCGATGTCCAGCAGACCCGCCTGAGCCAGTTTGCCCAGAAGGCCGGCGGCAAGATTGCCACCGCCGGCGACTACCGACGCATCCTCGAGAACAAGGACGTCGAAGCGGTGCTGATCACGACGCCGGACCACTGGCACTCGCCAATCATGGTCGACGCGCTCGCTGCGGGCAAGGATGTCTACGTCGAGAAGCCGGTCTCGAACGCCATCGAGCCCGCGCTGAAGATGGTGGCCGCGGCGAGAAACAGCAAGCAGGTCGTGCAGGTCGGCTGCCAGCAGCGGAGCTGGAAACACTTCCAGGACTGGGCCAAGAAGACGCGCGACGGGTACATCGGGAAGATCAACCAGTGCGTGATGCTGTACCCTGGCGGCGGCGCGTTCAGCGCCCCGCGGCAGGAGCAGCCGCAGACCCCGCCGCCGACGCTCGATTGGGAGATGTTCCAGGGGCCGGCGGAGCGTCACCCGTACGTCCCCAGCCGCCTACGCTGGCGTTCCTGGTGGGACTACGGAGGCGGGTCGATCACCGACTGGGGCGTCCATCTGACCGATGTGATGCTGTGGTACATGAACGCGGACGCCACCGCCCCGCTGCTCACCAACGCGTCGTGGGCCTACACGTCGGGCCAGGACGAGGCGGAGCTGGCGCCGGACACGTTCTCCATCACCTGGAACTATCCGAACTTCGTCGCGACGCTCACCAATGCCACGCCGCCCAGCGTCGGGCAGGACTTTGCCATGCCCGAGATGTACGGCGACTGGTTCTACGGCCAGACAGGCGTCCTGCTGGTGAACCGCTTCGGGTACGAGCTGAGGGCGATGTCCCAGCGGATGGGTGCGGGGGGCGGCGGCGCGGCGCAGGCAGCGCTCAAGCCGGAGCGAGACATCGATCCCAAGGGCATCTCGGAGGATCCCAATTCCAGGTGGGGATCGGGCACGGTCAACCACACGCGCAACTTCCTGGATTGCGTGAAGTCCCGCGCGAAGACGAACTGCCCGGTTGACGTCGGCTTCAACTCGACGCTGCCGACGCTGATCGCGATCCTGGCTGTGCGTCAGAAGAGGTCGTTCACCTGGGACGGCAAGCAGGCTCGCCCGGCATAAGCATCGGTCGTTTGAGCCCGTACCCTGCCGACAGGGGTGAAAGAGACAGCAGCAAGCTGCGCTTTTTCACCCCTGTCCCGATTTCCGCACCGATCGCGCGTCGCCGCCGTCTTTCCTTCCCTTCCGCTACCTGGCCGTGTCCTTCTTCAGGTACGGCACCCCTTCGCTCAGCCACGCCGGCGCCGGCGCGCCTTTCAGGAAGTGGTCGAAAAACTCCATGAACCGGACGGTCAGGTCCTTCTGGTTTGCCAGCCCCCCGAGGTGGTGCCCTTCGTTCGGGTAGGCCAGCAGCACGGCCTTCTTGCCGTTGTAGCGGAGCGCGTTGTAGAAGGCGAGGCCGTTGATGAAGCCGACCGTCGGGTCGGAGGTTCCGTGCATGATCAGGAACGGCGCGGTCGCTTTCGGTGCCCACATCAGCGCCGATTCGCTGCGATACCTGTCCGGCCGGTCCCACGGCGAGAACCCCCAGCGTCCCTGGTCGTACAGGTAGTACTGGAACGCCGTGTCGCCGCTGCCGCCCTGGACGGAGTACCCCCATCCCCAGTTCATGTTGAAGTCGTTGTAGAGGTCGACGACGCCCGCGCCCATGCCAACGGCCGCGAACATCTTCGACATCGTCCCCACGAAGGCGGCTCCCTCGCCGCCGTAGCTGTGGCCGGTGACGCCGATGCGCTTCGGATCGGCGTAGCCCATCTCGATCACCTTGCGCGTGGCCGCCTCGACGCATTCCAGCATGTCGCTGTGCGATGAGCCGGTACGGAAATGTACGTCCGGCATCATCGTCAGATACCCGTTGCTGACCGCCTGCGTGGGCATCCGGCCCATGCTGACCATGTAGACCGGCGGCGTGTGAACGTGCAGGTTCTGCGAGTTCTTCTCGTAGAAGGTGACGATCATCGGCCGCCTCTCGCCCGGCTTGTAGTCGTCGGGCACCGCCAGGATGCCCTGCAGCCGCACGCCGTCCTTGTTCTTGAAGTCGAACAGCACGCGGTGCCCCCACAGGAAGTCCTTCTGCTGGGGATTGGCGTCGCTGATCTTCTTCGAGTCGGCGAAGCCGGGACCCGACACGCGCAGGTCGGGGAACTCGACGAACGTCTCCCGCGTGAACAGAAACCGGTCCGCCTTGCGCGCCTTCACGGGGGGGCTGAACGACGCATCCTCGTAGACAAGCTCCCTCAGCTGCCCGCCTGCGAGCTCGTAGAACCCCGCCTTCTTCGTCCACTGGCCGTACGCCGACAGCGTGAGCGGCTTGCTGAGGTCAAACGTCCCGCGTGGCCCGACGGCCCGAGGCACGGCCGGATCGACAGGCTCGGTCCGGACGAGGCGGAAACGGATCTCGTTCTTGCTGCCGATACCGGCCGTCAGGTTCGTCGGCGCGGAGCCGTCCAGCGGGAGTTGCCACAGGTCGTACCGGTGGTTGACGATGACCGCGTGGCCGTCGCTGGTGAAGCCGGCGACGCCGAACGGAGGCTTGGTTCCCGGGTAATCATCTTCCACGTCGATGAAGCTCACCGGCGGTTTCGAGACGCCGAGCGTCTTCGTGGTGTTGCGTTCGAGGTCGTATGCCTGGAACCTGGCATCCTTCCAGTACAGGAAGTGCGTGCCGTGAGGCGAGATGGCGAAAACGTGACGCCCGGTCAGCTGTCCTTTCGCGATGAGCGTCCGTTCACCGGTGGCAGTGTTCACGCGGTAGAAGTCGGCGGCGGGTTCCTTCTTCTGGTCGGCAAGGTAGGCCCGCTGGTCGCGTCCGACCGCCCACTTGCCGTCCGGCGCGACGTCCAGGTCGCGCATCGTCTCGTCGGTGAGCCGCACGAACCGTCGCGCGGAGACGTCGAAGACCTGACGGAAGGTGAAGTTCCGCTCCTGCGCCGCGCGGTTCATCTGCAGCGACTGCACGCGGTCGTCGGCCGTGTTCCAGACGTCCACGTCGGCAACCTCGTCGGTCGTCCGGCGAGAGGTGTCCGTGGCGGGAACCTGCTCCTTCGTCCCGAAGAACACGCGCGCATGGTCTTCGCTCCAGGCGAGCGCCGCCCGATCGCTCACAACCCAGCCCTTCGGGAAGCCGTCCGCCTTCGCAGGATCGAGGATGACCGGCACGGGCGCGGCGGCGCCCTCTTTTAACGCCGAGGCGACGTCGGGAAACACGACGAGGACGTTGTTCCGCTCCCGCATCTTCTCGACGTCGTTCCCTTTGAGCACGGCGACGGCGCCGCCCTCGTCGTCCCAGGCGAGGCGGCTGTAGCTCTTCGTGTCGGTGTCGAATGTCGTCGTCCGCGCGGTGCGGGTGTCGAACACGAAGAGGCCGTTGACGTCCTTGACGGCCGCGTCCACGGTGTAGGCGAGCAGCTCACCCGTGCGATTGAAGGTGATATCCGCGACGCTGCCGAGCAGCTGCTGCCGCCCGGTTCGGAGGTCCAGCAGGATGACATCCACGCCGCGTGCGCCGGATGGCGCCTCGGAACCCGCACCGGCCCGGCCGCCTCCGCCGGGCGGCTGGCCGCCGGGCGCACCGCCTCGTCCGCCGGCTGACGGCGCGGCCTCGCCACCGCGCCGCCGCAGGTACATATGGGTGGAGGTTGCCGAGAAGGCGAAGGTTCCGATGTCCTGCCACGATCGCTGCTCACCGGTCGCCAGGTTCCGCAGCTCCACGCGCCGCGGCGGGATCGCGGCGGCCGCACCGCCGCGCCCCGCCTGGCCGGCCGGCGCGCCTGGCGCCGCAGGCTGGGCGGGCGGCGTGGCAGGAGGCTGCGCGCCACCTGCCGGGGCAGGCGATCCGGACCCGCCGCGACCTGCGCGTGCCCGCTCGGCGGCCCCCGGGTCCACCTGATAGGCGATCCACCGGGAGTCGGCTGAGAAGGACGGGTCGGTGGCGTCCGCCACGGTCACCTCGACGCCGCTCTCGAGATTCAGCAGGTGCAGGACCGGCTTTGCCTCGGCCCGAATCGTGTTTGTGAGCTCCAGCGTGTAGGCGACCCACGTCCCGTCGGGCGAGATCTCCTGGTTCGCGATGCGGCGCCACTTCGGATAATCGTCGATCGTGAGGGCCTTCTTCTGCGCCGTCTGCGCCTGCGGCGCCGTGAACGACACGAGGGTCACGACCAGCGCGGCCACGGCAACGACGAGCAGGCGGAGTGCAGACAGCGGACGTGCGCCGAACGTGTTCATACGGGTGTCCTCGCGGATACGAGAGTCGACCGGCCGGCAGTCTCGATGACGCCGGTCTGCGGACAGCCTGGGACGCGGTGCATTCTACAGCACGAAGTCCGCCACAGTCGTGCGTTCTGTGGCAGAATTTGCGAGACGAAAACGGAGGGACAACACATGCAGATCAGACGATGGACCTCTCTCACCGCGGCGTGTCTGGTTCTGATGGCGGCGGCCGGTCTCCTGGCGGCTGACATCAGCGGCACGTGGAATGCGACGATCGACACCCAGATCGGCCAGATGAAGTACACCTACACGTTCCAGGTCGCCGCGGACAAGATCACCGGCACCGCCGAAATGGAGATGCAGGGAGAAAAGCACAAGGTCGATCTGAAGGATGTCAAGCTCACCGGCGACGAGCTCACCTTCACGGAGATGCTCGACGCGATGGGCAACACGATCACGGTGACCTACAAGGGAAAGGTCGCGGGGAGCGAAATCAAGTTCACGCGGCAGGTCGGCGAGTTTGCGACCGAGGAATTCGTGGCGAAACGCGCCAAGTAGGGCAGGCCGCGCGGCCTGCCCTACGGGTCTTGAAGGCTCTTCTAGTGCCGATCCCGGCCGAGCAGGCCGACGGCGATGGCGCCCAGGGGGCCCGCGGCGTCGCCCAGCCGCGGCAGCCTGATCAGCTGCGCGAGTGTGGCGGCGTCGATCTCAGGGTAGTAGCCCCCCAGCAGCGGGAGGATGAGTTGCGGCGCGCGCTCGATCAGCCACGGCGCGCCCAGGCCGACCCCGCCGCCGATCAGAATCCGGTTCGGGGCCAGGCTGTGGATCAGCACCGCCAGGAACTCGGCCAGGTCCTGCGCCACCACGTCCCACCGCGGGTCGGCTGCGGGCACCGTCGACGGCGGCGCGCCGAACCGCGCCTCCAGTGACGGGCCCGAGAGCAGCCCCTCCACGCAGTCCCGATGGAACGGGCAGGCGCCGCCGAAGCCGTCGCCCGCCACGCGGCGCAGCCGCAGATGCCCCAGCTCCGGATGCAGCCGGCCGTGCACCGGCCGCCCCCCGATCAGCACGCCGCCGCCCACGCCGGTCCCCAGCGTCAGGTAGATCAGGCTGTCCGCCCCGCGCCCGTGCCCCCAGCGCGACTCCGCCAGCGCCGCCGCGTTGACGTCGGTGTCGATCGCCATCGGACAGGCAAAACGGTCCGCCAAGCGCGGCAGCACCGGCGCGCCGCTCCACCCCGGCTTCGGCGTCGTCCGGATGCACCCGTAGTCAATCGCCTTCGTGTCGAGCGTCACCGGCCCGAAGCTCGCCACGCCCAGCGCGTCGAACGGCGCATCTTCCCACCAGCCCAGCAGCGCCGGCACGAGATCGCCGAAGGTCGCCTCGGGATCGCGGGTCGGCACCCGCACCTCGTGGAGAATCGCCCCATCCTGCCAGAGCAGCGCAATCGCCTTCGTGCCGCCGAGCTCGACGCCCGCCACCCGCCCGTTCTCGTGCATCGCGCCTCACCCCCGCTCGAGCGCGTGGGCCACGCTCTCGAGCGAGCGGCCCCGCGTTTCGACCATCATCAGCAGCACGAACACCAGCTGCAGCACCATCATCCCAAAAAACAGCAGGAAGATCACGGAAGGCGCAAGCCTCGCCAGCAGCACGGGCATGACGAGCGTCAGCAGCGCCGCCATGACCCAGTGCGTGCCGCTGCCGAGCGCCTGCCCGCGCGCCCGCGCCGCGTTCGGGAAGATCTCGCTGATGTAGACCCAGATCACGGTGCCCTGCCCGATCGCGTGGGCGGCGATAAACAGGAAGATGAATGTCGGCACGACCCCCGTGTGCGCTGTCGCAAACGCCCACGCCACCGTCCCCAGCGACACCAGGTAGCCTGCCGTCCCGATCAGCATCAGGGCCCGCCGGCCCGCGCGGTCAATCAGCAGCACGCCGACGACCGTGACGATGAGGTTCGTCACCCCGATGCCGACGCTCGCCAGCAGGGCGCTCGAGGCGGCCAGCCCCGCCGTCTCGAAGATGCGCGGGGCGAAGTAGATGATGGCGTTGATGCCCGACATCTGGTTGAAGAACGCGATCAGGAACGCCAGCATGATCGGGCGGGAGAAGCGCGCCGAGTAGAACTCGCGCAGCGAGACGCGCGGCTGCTCCTCGCCGACTGCCGCCAGCACCGCATCGGCGTTCGCTCCGTCCGAGCGCGCGAGAATCGCGCGCGCCTCCTCCGTGCGCCCGCGGCTGATCGCCAGCCAGCGGGGGCTCTCCGGGATGAAGCAGGCCGCACAGAGGTAGAGCACCGCCGGCAGCGCCTGCACGCCCAGCATCCACCGCCAGTCGTTCGGGCCGAGCCCGCCGAGCAGCCAGTTGGACACGTACGCCACCAGGATCCCGGCCACGATGTTGAACTGGAACATCGCCACCAGCCGGCCCCGCTTCTCCGGCGGCGCGATCTCGCTGATGTAGATCGGCGTTGTCACCGACGACGCCCCGATGCCCAGCCCCGCCAGGAAGCGGAACAGCATGAAGGACGCCGGGCCCCACGCCAGCGCCGATCCCAGCGCCGAGACCGCATACAGCACCCCGATACCGACGAGCGTCGGCCGCCGGCCGAACCGGTCGGAGGGAAGAGACCCGAAGAGCGCGCCAACCACCGTCCCCCACAGCGCCGCGGACACGGCCAGGCCGTGCAGGGCATCACTCATCGCCCACACGCGCTGCACCGCCTGCTCCGCCCCCGATATGACGGCCGTATCGAACCCGAACAGGAAGCCCGCCAGCGCTGCGGTGATCGACCACAGCCACACGATGTTCGTCCGCCTCATCGTCTTCTCTCCCCTCCCGCCTCCGCCGCGCTCCCCGGCCCCGCACCGGCGCCGCTGCCAGCCCCTCAGGGGTCGCAGCGACGCCGGTCTTGGGCCTCCGATGCCGCCGGAGGCAGCACGATCGGCCGGTCGTTGCCTACTTTCTCGGCCGGGCCTTGTAGTTCGGATCGCTGATGCGCCAGAGATCGTGCATCATCGACGTCTGGTGGTACGCGCCCCATTCGGGGCCGTCGACCGAACCCTTGTAGAACGCCTTCTCGCCCTGAGCCTCCCGCGGCTGTCCCGGCACGTAGGCGGCAAACCATCCGCCGTACTCGGTATCGAGGTACTCCCTCTTCACAAAATCGAGCGTCTTGTGGAAGTACGGCCACAGCTCGGCTCGGCCGTGCAGGATCGCATAGTTGGCGGTCGCTTTGATCACCTCGCACTGCGGCCACCAGAGCATCTGCGTCGGCTGGCCGCTCGGACCCGCACCCCCAAGCCCGCCCACGGCGTCGTTGTAGCTCTTCAGGCCGAGGTCGAGGCTGCGGCTGCCGAGCTGAATGAACTTGGGATCCGCACCGAGCTCAACGGCGTGGCTGAGGAGCGATGCCCACTCGAACAGGTGGCCGGGGTTGCCGCTCGGGTTCCCTACGGGCTTCCAATCCTCGTCGTAGCCTTCGGGAAGGTACCCGATATCGTAGTCGTAGAGCCGTTCGATGGCCTTCAGCTCAGAGGCAATCTCGTACCAGACTTCCTCCGACCTCGTCGCCTCGTAGAGGCCCATCAAGGCTTCGAACATGTGGAGGTTGATGCCGTGGCGGCGGGCAGTCATTCCCGCTCCGGGCCCTCCCCGCGCCGCGGCTGCCCCTGGAGCTGCCGGGGCACCAGGTGCGGCACCGGCTGCGCCGCCCCGTGGGGCCGCAGCGCCGGCGGCGGGGCCGCCCGGCGCCGCGGCGCGGGCGCCGCCGGGAGCGCCCGCGCGAGCACCCCCAAACTGACTTGCCGCGGGCTTCATGAAGTCTCGAGAGTAGCTGGCCGACCCGATAAACGGTCCGTCGCGCATCTTGTCCCGGACCTCTCGGAACAGCACCATCGCCGCATCAAGATACTTCTTGTTGCCCGTCACGCGCCCGGCATGGGCAAGCGCATACAGCGCGAAGCTGCTGAAGCCCGTCTTGTTGTCGTTGATGACCTTGAGCTCCGGCGTCACGCGATCGTAGTAGCCGCCGTACTGCTCGTCCCTCATCTTCATGAGGAAGTCCATGCCCCGCGTGAGTCCGTCAAGATAGGCTTTGCTCCTGGCGAGGTCGTACCCGATCGCGATGGAGTAGAGCTGGCGGCCCTGACCGTTGACGCTGGCCTCGCGCTGCGTTCCCCAGGGCTTCCACTGCCGATCGAGGTTCTCCTGGATGAAGCCGTTGGGCTCGATTGAGTACTTCAGCCAGTAGTCCAGAAGGCCGTTAACCAGGGCGGTCTTCACCCATTCCCGGTCGACGTGCCGCTGAATCTCAGCCTGGGGCGCCCGTTTCATCGGCGTCAACGTCGCGCGCGCGCCCTGGGGGGCTGTTGCCTGCGTGAACGCGATCACGCCAGCCGCGCACGCGAGGACGATCAGAAACGCAAGACTGACCCCGGCGCTCCGTCGCTGTCTCTCATTCGCCATCGTACTGCCTCCTGCGAATGTGCGCGTCGGCCGCACGGCTACTGACCTCCGGGCGTCGACGGGGCGGCCTGCGGCAGCTCGACCTCCACGCGACGGACCCAGATGTTCCGATACCTCACGGCGTTGCCCGGGATCGCGCTCGGGTGTCCCTGCAGGGTGATTGGCTGATCGGCGCCAGGCGGAATCGCGGCCCCGCGCCCGGCGGCGCCCGGCGGCGGGGCGGCCTGCGCGCCCCGCGCGCCTCCGGCAGCCGCTCGTGGCGCCGCGCCGGCCGGTGGACCGCCGCCACGGCCGCTGGGCTGAATCTCGCGGTTGTTGTGCACCATCACCCCGTTCAGCAACACCGTCACATAGGCGTTACGAACGAGTTTATCCCCTTCGTACCGCGCGGCCATGTAGGCAACGTCAATCGTCTGCCACTCGCCGGGAGGGCGCGACGGGTTCGCCAGAGGCGGCCATTGATTGTAGATGGCCGTCACGTACCCGTCTGCGTACGTCGGATTATTGTAGTTGTCGAGAATCTGCATCTCGCGCCCGCCTATCGACACGCCGCTGTTCCCCCGGTACTGCGAGATTCCCAGAGGCACCGCCGGCGACGCGAACTCGAGATGGAGCTGGAAATCCTTGAACCGCTCCTTCGAGGTCAGGCTGCCAGCTCCCGGCGTGAGCTCCACGTACCCGTTCTCGACCTTCCAAGTCCCAGGCTGGGCCGCCGGAGCCGTCGGGGCGCCAGCTTGCCCCGTGGCGCCGGCACGGCCCGCGCCCGACACCGTCCAGTGCGAGAGGTCCGTTCCATCAAAGAGCACAATGGCGTCAGACGGCGGGTCGCCGGCGTGCCGTCCAGGACTCACCGTCACTGGCTTGGGCCGGTTCAGGTCGCGGATGCGCCATGGCTGCCCGGGGATCATCGCCTGGTCGGTTTCGCCAAGACCATTGTTTGGCAAGACCGGCATCGGAGGCACCTGGAACTGGATCGAGGGGCCGGGCACCTTCTCGGCCGCAGCCGCCTGCCCGCCGCCCTGAGCCTGCGGAGGGACCGCCGGCACTTGTGCGGCCGCTCCCTGCAGCAAGACGACAGCGGAGGAGGCCGCGAGAATGGCCACGCCCGCCGCGATCACGATCAGTCTCCTGTCCATCGTGGATGCCTCCTCTGGAACAACAGCTGCCCGTTTCTCTCAGGCTTCTGGCAGAGATATGTCAATATCAGATTGCAGCGGACACCATATACAGGCAAAGTCGTGTTGTCAACTCAGGATGTGAGGCAGACGGGGCGATCGGGAAGGTTCACGAAGTGCAGCGTACACATTCCCGGAGCGCAGCGGGCAGTACCCTGCCGTCAGGCTGCACTGGTACGATGGAGGCATCCTGCCAGAGCGACCGCTCGGGCTCGAACCCGACGGACGGTTGCCCACCAGCAGCACCGTGTTCGTTGGCGAGAAGGGCAAGCTCATGTGCGAGGGGTCTTTCGGGAAGCCCCCGTCTGATCCCGAGTCGGCAATGAGTACGTCCAGGTCGGCTGCCGCAGGGGGTGGAGTTAGTAGAGCTGGTGTCAAGACCGTAGGATGTCTGCACATAATTCGCCCCATATGACCGCACTGGTTGACACTATCTGACTTGACAAATACGGAGGACCTGATCTGTAATCCGTGGCGCTGAGCTGGCGTCCGAGCGGTCGGCGTGCTTCGGGGGGCTAACTGCGCCCGTCGGCGCGCGTCGCTCGGGGGCCTCGCGACGGACGCGGCGGCGGGCATGCCGCGACGTAGGCCGGTGGCGGATGTCAGACCTCCTCCTCGCTCCGACCCCGACCACTGATTGCTCGTCGCCCGTCCGTCGCACATGGAGACTTGCTCCCATCGGTTCGGCGTTGGCCGCGTGCGAGTCGTATAACGTGCGTCAAGAGATGTGCTGACTCAAGGGCGACGTATCTCACACCAGCACGACCCCTAAGGATCGCGTTCTCGTTCCAGCCACCGGAGGTGTGCTTCACGTGGCTGCGCACGGGAGGTGCGGAGGAATGGACAAGGGAGGCGACATCAGATGATGAACCGGAGAACGTTCGCTCAACGTGTGGCGGCATCCGTTCCGGCGTTGGTCACGCTGGCATCAACTCGAACGAGGGGCCAGGCCCCGCAGGCGCCAAAGCCCGCCGCGCCGCCCGCCGGACGCGGACAGATGGACGGGAGCCCCGTGGGAGACCCGCTGCCGGGGCAGAAATGGCGCGCGCACGATCGCGCCCGGCCTCAGCCTCGAAAGGTCGTGCCGGGCCAGCCGATTCCCACGCCCGCGGCACCCTCCGACGCCATCGTGCTCTTCGACGGCAAGGACCTGTCGCAGTGGACCGGCGGCGGCCGCGGCGGCGCCGTCAGCGAACCCCGCTGGAAGGTGGAGAACGGCTACGTCGAACTGGTGCCTGGCGGTGGAAGCCTCGTCACCAAGGAGAGTTTCGGCGACATCCAGTTGCACCTCGAGTGGACCACGCCGCCCGGCGCTGATGCCAGCCGCGTGGGGCAGTTCCGCGGCAACAGCGGGGTCATCCTGATGGGGCGCTACGAGATCCAGGTCCTGTCGAGCTACGACAACCCGACCTACCCCGACGGCGGAGCGGCGGGCATCTACGGCCTGTATCCGCCCATGGTCAACCCGTGCCTGCCCGAAGGGCAGTGGAACTCGTACGACATCGTCTTCGAAGCGCCGGTCTTCGAGCAGGAGAAGGTCGTCAAGCCGGCGACCGTGACGATGTTCTTCAACGGCCTGCTGGTTCACAACCGGGCCGAGCTGCTCGGGTCGACGGCGACGCTGCCGATTGCGACCTATACGCCGCACGCGCCCGAACTGCCGTTGACCTTGCAGGGGCACTCCGGGCCGGCACGGTTTCGCAACATCTGGATCAGACGGCTGAGAGGCTACGACGCCTGATCGGCCTTGTCTTTGGAGCCTGTGGCCTTCAGGAGGGAGTCAGTTATGAACGGAATGAGGTTCCTCGCGGGCGCTGCGATCGCCCTGCTGCTGACTGCAGGACCTGCGCATGCGCAGCAGGCGGCTGCCAGGGGTCAGCAGGGTCCACGCGTCGTCTCTCCGGAGGTCTTTCCCAACAAGACGGTGACGTTCCGTCTGCTTGCACCCAAGGCAAGCGCCGTCGTCCTGAACGGAAGCTGGGACATCGGGACGGACATCCCGATGACCAAAGACGACCAGGGCGTCTGGTCGGTTACGGTAGGCCCGCTCGGCGAGCAGCTCTGGTGGTATGCGTTTGACGTGGACGGCGTCAAGGTGCTGGATCCGGGCAATGGCGAGTACGCCCGCGACGGCAGCCGGTACGACAACTGGCTGATGATCTCCGGGCCGTTCTCCGATTCGTGGGAGTTCAAGCCCGATGTCCCGCACGGCGCCGTGCAATCGGTCTGGTATCCTTCGCAGATTCTCAAGCAGAAGGGCCGCCGCATGTTCGTCTACACGCCGCCGGACTACATGACGAGCACCGCGCGGTATCCGGTCCTGTACCTGCTGCACGGGGGCGGCGGCGATGAGGATCAGTGGGTCAATCTGGGCCGCACTACTACCTGATCTGGCGGGTCTTTCTTGGCGATTTCGGTTCAATGCTGTTCCGATAGGGAGGAAAGGAAAACCGATGAAACGCATCACAGTCCTGGGCTCTCTGGCTTGCGTCGTCTGTCTGTGGCAAGCGGTGATGACAGCCGGCTGCGCGCAGACGCCCGCGAGCCCGGCGGTGTCCGATCCGATCGCGTCAGTCAGCACCGGCCAGCTTCGCGGGAGCCTGGCCCCCAGCGGCGTGGCGGTCTTCAAGAACATCCCATTCGCAGAACCGCCGGTCGGCGATCTCCGCTGGCGGGAGCCGGTTCCGGCGAAAGCCTGGACCGGCGTTCGTGACGCGACGTCCTTCGGGCCGATGTGCCACCAGAACGACAACCCGAAGACACCCCACAGCGAGGACTGCCTGCAGCTGAATATCTGGGCGCCGACCTGGCCGGTAAAATCGACGGTGCCCGTCATGGTCTGGTTCCACGGCGGAGGGAACACCGCCGGCTCGGGAGTGGAGCCTCTCTTCCACGGTGAGACCCTCGCCGGCCGCGGCGTCGTCGTCGTGACGACCAACTATCGGCTCGGCCTCTTCGGCTTCTTCTCGCATCCTGAGCTCACGCAGGAATCCCCCCACCATTCCTCCGGGAACTACGGCCTGCTCGATCAGATTCAGGCCCTGCGCTGGGTGCAGGAGAACATCGCCAGCTTCGGCGGCGACCCCGCCAATGTCACGATCTTCGGTGAATCAGCCGGCGCGGGCGACGTCAACTCCCTGATTGCGTCGCCGTTGACCACGGGGTTGTTCGCGCGGGCAATTGCGCAGAGCGGCCCGGCGGGCGCTCAAACGCCGCTGGCCGACGCGGAGAAGAGGAATGTCGAGTTCGCCGCCAAGTTGGGAATCACCGGCGACAACGCTCTGGCGCGCCTGCGCGCGATTCCCGACACGCAGCTGATGGAGAAGGTCGGCGGAGGGCGGGCCGCGCCGGGAGCCCGGGCAGCTGCAGGAGCACCTGGAGCGCGAGCCGCCGCAGGAGCACCCGGAGCCCCAGGCGCACGAGCAGCAGGGGCGCCGGGCGCACCAGGCGCACGAGCCGCTGCGCCGGGACCGCCAGGGGCGGCGCCGGCACCTGGCAGTCCCATGATGGGCGTTGTCGTGGATGGTTATGTGCTGCCGGAAGCGCCCACGAAGATCTTCGCCGAGGGCCGCCAGCAGAAGGTTCCGTTGATGATCGGCAGCAACTCCCAGGAGATGCAGGGTGCGAGGGGCGCAACGTCGCCTGCCGATCTTCCGAAGATCATATCGGGGCGGTACGGCCCGCTGACGGATCGCGCGCTCGCGCTGTACGGCCTGAAAGGCGCGAAGGAGCCGCCGCCCGATCCTCAGTATGGGAATGTGATGACGCAGTGGACCACGGACACGTCGTTCCGCTGCGGCACGGTTCAGGAGCTGGTCTGGCACACCACCGCGGGCAATCCGGGTTACCAGTACGAGTTCTCGCGCACTGTGCACGGGCAGGAAGCGCAGGGGGCGCCTCATGCCGCCGAGATTCCGTTTGTGTTCGGCACGTTGTCCGTGTGGCAGGAAAGGCGGAAGTACAACGAGTCGGATCAGCAGGCGGCCGTCCAGATGCAGCAGTACTGGACCAACTTCGCCAAGACGGGCGATCCTAACGGCGGAGACCTGGTAAAGTGGCCCACGTTCGACCCGACCCGGCGCGCTTACCTCGATTTCACCGATGCCGGGCCGGTAGCCAAGGAAGCGCTGCGGCAGCCGTTCTGTGACCTCTTCATGGAGAACCAGAAGCGTCTGATGACGGCCAAGTAGCTGACGATGCGCGGGTCGCCGGCGCGGAGTGACAACATGAAACGAGCACTGTGTCTTGCTGTGTTCACGGCCGTTCTGGCCTGGGGACTCTGCCAGGAGACCACGACGTTCACTCTGCGTGCGGCGGCCCGTCAGGCCCCAGCACCCGGCGCTGCGGCCCCGCAGGCCGCCGCGAGAGGCGGTTTCGGCGGGTCGATCGAACTGGGCCCGGACGACAAGCCGGCCTTCCCCGATCCGCCGGCCGGGTTCAACGTCACGCGTGACAACATCCCTCACGGCGAGCTGACGCACGTGCAGTACGACTCGAAAACGCTCGGCACGCGGCGCCGGATACGCGTCTACACGCCGCCCGGCTATTCGGCGAGTCGGCGGTACCCGGTGCTGTACCTGCTGCACGGCATGGGCTGGAACGATCTGGAATGGACAGAGGTGCGTCACGCCGAGGTCGTCATCGACAACCTGCTGGCCGACGGCAGGATTCAGCCGATGATCATGGTCTTTCCCAACGGCGATTCAAGCATGACGGTCTCCCAGATCGAGGCGGCCGGAGGAGGGCCGTGGATGGGCCGCGGCGCGGGCGGGCCAGGCCCGGGCGCCGGACCGGGCGCTCGCGGCGCCTCTGACGCCGCGCCCGCAGGGCGTGAGGCCGGAGCCCGCGCCGGTGCGCCTGGCGGTGCGGGTGCCGCGCCGAGAAGCGGCGGGCCAGGGGCCGGCGGCGCGCGCGCCGGCGCCGGCGGAATGGCGATGGACGTCTGGCTGACGCCGTTCGAAAACGACTTGATCAAGGACATCGTCCCGCTCGTGGACTCCCGCTACTCGGTGTACCGCGACGCCGACCATCGGGCCCTGGCCGGCCTCTCGATGGGCGGCGGCCAGGCTCTGAACATCGGCCTGGCCCATCCCGAGACGTTCGCCTGGGTCGGCGGGTTCTCCTCCGCTCCGGACACCAAGGCTCCGCCCGACCTCGTGCCCGATCCGGCGGTGCCCAAGCGGCTGAAGCTGATCTGGCTGGCGTGCGGCAACAAGGACGGCCTCATCCGCATCAGCCAGGGCGTGCACGCGTATCTCAAGGAGAAAGGCGTCCCCCACGTCTGGCACGTCGACGGGAACGCCCACGACACGATCGAGTGGCAGAACAACCTGTATCTGTTCAGCCAGCGGATCTTCAAGTAGCCGCACGCGAACGCAGTCCGGAGTGAACCAACCAGGGAGCCCGTGACATGAAGAAGACGTCCGCCGTTCTCTTGACCCTGTTGCTTTTCGCGGGCGGATTGTCTGCCCAGAGCCCGGACGCAGCGAACACCACGCGCCCGTGGACGAATGTCGTGGGCGCCGAGTATCCGCGCGTCGACGCGCAGCTGCGCGTCCACTTCCGCGTAAATGCTCCCAAGGCGCAGAGCGTGACGGTGAGCCTCGGGCCCACCACCCTGACCAAGGGCGAAGACGGATTCTGGACGGGGATCACGCCGCCGCAGAACCCAGGGTTCCACATCTACAGGCTCACCATCGACGGCGTCGAACTGAACGATACGTCGAGCGAGGCGTTCTGGGATGCCGGCCAGGTCTACAGCGGCGTCGACATTCCGGAACCGGGGATCGATCACTACGACGTCAAGAACGTCCCGCACGGGGAAGTGCGCTCGTTCTGGTATTCTGCGAAGTCGACCGGGGAACACCGCCACGCCTACGTCTACACACCTCCGGGATACGACGCGAACCCGCGGCAACGTTACCCGGTGCTCTACCTGCTCCACGGCATGAACCAGGACCGCACCGTCTGGTCGCACCAGGGCCGCGCCAACTTCATCCTCGACAACCTGATTGCTGAAGGTAAGGCCCAACCGATGATCCTCGTGATGGAAGACGGCGGCATTGCCGGCCGGTCCGGCTTCGGTCCGCGGGGTGGTGCAGGTGCCCGGCAGGGCGCCCCAGGGGCTCCGGGCGCTCGCGGCGCGTCCGATGCTGCAGGCGCACCTCGCGGGGCCGGCGCTCCCGGCCAGCCCGCCGGGCAGGCCGGGGCAGCAGGCAACCGAGGCGCAGCGCCGGGTGCCGGCGGCGGCCCGAACTTCTGGGACGCATTCTGCAAGACCATGGTCACCGACGTGATTCCGACGATCGACTCGCACTACCGGACGCTGGCCGACCGCGAACATCGGGCGATTGCGGGGCTTTCACTTGGCGGCGCGCAGACCTACCAGATCACGCAGGACAACCTGGACAAGTTCGCCTACATCGGCGTCTTCAGCGGCGCCCCGTTCGGCTTCTCGGGCATCGAGACCGCGTACGGGGGGTTGCTCGCGAGACCCGCGGAGTTCGCCAAGAAGGTAAAGGTGTTCTACATCAGCATGGGCTCGAAAGAAGGCCCCGGGGCCGGCCGCAGCATGCACGAGGCACTCGAGAAGGCGGGCGTGAAGCACGTGTACTTCGAAGCACCCGGGACCGCGCACGAATTCGAGACCTGGCGCAAGAGCCTGCACGGGTTCGCCCCTCTCCTCTTCCAGAAGTGAGGGGCGGCCCGGCGCTGACGGTCGCCGCGACGACGGCCCACGACCGCGGCCCCAGCGTCTTGCGATGTGCAACCGCTTACTTGCCACTTGGTGATAGAATTCTTCGGCGGAATCGGAGACAGTCTCGCTGCCGAATGTAAACGCTTCCTGCTTCTGGTCCGATGGATCCCAGGACCGTGAGGCCGGCCGGGTGTCGGTGAAGTGACGACGCGCTCATCGCCCGGAGGCGGTGAGTATCCCCATTCATGAAGGGCCTGCTATGAAGACGTTCTGCAAGATCGCGCTCCTCGCGTGCTCGGTCCTGGCCGTCTGTGCGCCTCGGGTCTCGTCAGTCGCGTGGGCACAAGGCGCTCCCGTGACGGCGCCCCGCGGCGCAGCGCAAGCGACCCCGCCGACGGGTGCAACCGCGCCGACGGGTACGGCTCGGGCCAGCGTGCCGGACAACGCCCCTCGAACAATCGCCCCCTACTTCGCGCCCGCCGCGCGCCTTCCCAAGGCGCCCGACGCCCAGGGATTCCTGCAGCGCTGGCTGCTGCTCGAGCCGATCACCAAGCCGAACCGCACCAACACCGTGTTCACGGACAGCTACGTTCGCAGCGCGTTCGCCGCGGAGTACTTCCCCGGCCAGATGACCGTGGTGCCGAAGAGCGGCGACACGGTGACGGTCGACGGCCAGAAGCTCGCGTGGCACGCCGTCGACTCCTCTGGCTTCAACGTCAAGCTCTTTCGCTTCGCCTACGGCCTGAACAAGCCGACCTACGGCGTCATCTTCTGGGCCGTCACCCTCGTCACCAGCCCGCGTGAGCTGAAGAACGTCCGCATGGCGGTGGGCTCCAATTCGGCGTCCATGTGGTGGCTCAACGGCCAGGAGGCCGTGCTGCTCTCCGGCGACCGCCGGATGGTGATGGACGACTGCGTCTCCCAGCGACTCACGCTCAACAAGGGCCGGAACGTCATTCGAGGCGCCGTCATCAACGGACCCGGCCTCAGTGACTTCTGCGTCCGATTCATCGACGAACAGGGCAAGCCGATCACGGATCTCATGCTGAATCTCGAGCAGGCCGGGAATCAGTGAGTCATCCCATGCGTGGTGTCGATCGCCCCATTCGCGGAGCTTCTATGAAACGCTCTCTCCTCGTTCCAGCGGTGGCGGCCCTGGCCGCGGCGGTTCTCGTGCCGCTCTTCGCTCAGTCCCGTCCGGCCCCGGCGCTCGACGGCGAGCCGTATATCCACGACCCGTCGACCGTCACGTTCTGCGACGGGAAGTACTACACGTTCGGCACCGGCGGCGGAGGCCTCATCTCGGACGACGGGTGGACCTGGCGGAGCGGCGCCGTGCGTCCCGGCGGCGGCGTCGCCCCTGACGTCATCCAGATCGGGAACCGTTACTACGTCACCTACGCCAGGGGCGGAGGCGGCATGTCGGGCGGACACGCCAGCAACGTCTACGTCATGTGGACGAAGACGCTCGACCCCAACTCCCCTGATTTCGGGTTCCACGACGAAACGGTTGTCGCAACCTCCGACGGCGTCGAGGACAACGATGCGATCGATTCGGCGTTCCTGCTCGACCCCACGACAGGCCGGCTGTGGCTCAGCTACGGGACGTTCTTCGGCTACATCCGGCTCGTCGAGCTCGATCCCAAGACGGGCAAGCGCGTGGTTGGCAACAAGGCCATCAACATCGCGATTGACATGGAAGCCACGGCGCTGATGTATCGCGACGGCTGGTACTACCTGCTCGGCACGCACGGCACGTGCTGCGACGGTGCGAACTCGACCTACAACATCCGCGCGACCCGCTCGAGGAAGGTCACTGGCCCCTACGTCGACAACGTGGGCATCGATGCGCTGAAGGGCGGCGGCAAGCTCGTCGTCGCCGCCAGCGATCGCTTCGTCGGCCCCGGCCACTTCGGCCTGCTCGACCTCGGCGACGGCGTGCAGAAGTTCTCCTGCCACTACGAGGCCGACCTCGACCGAAGCGGCCGCAGCGTGCTCGACATCCGGCCGCTGCTCTGGAAGGACGGCTGGCCGTATGCCGGCGACAACTTCCGTGAAGGCACCTACCAGATCCAGTCGGAGCGCAGCGGCTACGCGCTGGAACTGGCCGTGGACTTCGTGCGGATGGCCGCGAGACGGGGCGGATTCGGCGCGCCCGGTGCGCCGCCCAGCGGCGCCGGCGCGGCGGGGGCCGGCGCTCCCGGCGCACGTGGAGCGGGGGCCCAAGGAGCGGCCGCTCCGCCAGCCGGCGCGGCGGGGGCCGGCGCCCCCGGCGCACGTGGAGCGGGGGTCCCAGGCACGGCCGCTCCGCCGGCCGGCGCGGCGGGCGCCACTCCTCAACGAGGCGCGGGGCCGGGCGGTCCCGGCGCGAACATATTCGCCGCGCCCGCAGGACCGGTGACGCCGGTTCCGGCCCAGGATCTGGCCGAGGTGTCAAAGGACTGGGCGGCCGGGACGCTCGGCGTTCGCCTGGGCGACTTCATGATCCGGCCGCATCAGAAGTGGACGATCACGCCGGTGCCGGGCGCCGGAGGCTATCCCGGCGCACCGTACTTCAAGATTACGATCGCCGGCACCGAGCGCACCCTGGCGGCCACCGCCGATGCAGATGTGGTGGCGGTTCCGAGGTTCACCGGCGGTCCCGAGCAGCTCTGGCGCATCGACCAGCTGACCGATGGCACGTACCGCGTCATGCCCAAGTCGGTACCTGGCTCCAAGGAGCCGTTCGTGCTGACGGCGGTCGGCCACAGCACGCCCACGCTCGCGAAGTTCGATCCGAAGAGCGACCACGGTCGCTGGAACTTCAAGCTGCAGTAGAGAGACGAGAGGCCGTCCACTCGACGAGCGGACGGCCTCCTCATCCGGGGTCGTTGCCAACCCTCTCCCGAACGGCTTTCCTACGCCAGCAGTATCTTCCGTGCCTCCGCTTCGGGATCGTCCGCCATGCGACAGACGGTGTCGAAAATCATGGTGGGGCACCGATCGGGACTGAACGGCGTCCAGGATAGGCCGGGCTGGCTCGGGTTGCCCGTGCGCGCGAAGTTCGCCCAGGCGGTGGCCATCCTCCTCGCCAGCGCCTGCGCCTCCGATGTGTTTCCCGTCCCCTGCGCGCAGCGCAGCGTGTTGTCGAAGCAGAAGGCGAGCTCGGCCGTGTGCCACGCGCCGGCGTCTTCGAGCATCGGCGACTGCCAGGTGAAGTACCACGTGTACACGGGCGCGGCCTTCTGTTCTTGTTTCATCGTGGCCATGCGCGTCACGTTGTTGCGCATGGTGAGGCCGTTCAGCCCGCCGCCGCTGCACATGTAGGACAGCGTCCGGATGCTCTTCTTCGGATAGGCCTTCTTCAGCGCCGCGACGAGCGCGACGGCCTTCGCCTCGCCGTAGCTGCGCGTCAGCGTCGCCACCCATTCCGCCTCGGTGGGCCGCGACAACATCCGGTTCCCCTCTTCGCTCACCGATCCGATCAGCATCGGCACGTTCTTCGAGATCCCGGGCGCTTCATCGAAGAACGAGCGCATGGTGACGATCCGTCCATCGACGGTCGGCCCCCATCCGGCGCGCGGCGCGGCTGTTCCGGGCGCTGGAGTCGGATTCACCGGCCCCGTCGGAGGGTTCATCTTGGCGACGACGGCGTTGCCGACCTCGTTCAGCCTGGCCCAAGGCATCTTCTGCAGCGCGGCCATGTCCTTGGCGCCGAGCTCGGCGATCACCCGCCTGGCCAGCTCCCTGGACTGCTCGCCGCTCGGAGGGTTGCCGCCGCCGCCCGACTGCGGCGAGGCCCGATGTATCAGGCCCTGTGCCGACGGCATCCCGACGAGCGTCGTCACCTTGGACCCGCCGCCCGACTGACCGTAGATCATCACGCAGTTCGGGTCGCCCCCGAAGTTCGCGATGTTGTCCCGGACCCACCGGAGCGCCGCCACGAGGTCGGTCATCCCGACGTTGACCGAGTCGGCGTACGCCGGTCCACCGAACTCGGAAAGGTCGAGGAACCCGAGGATGTTGAGGCGATGGTTGACGGTCACCGACACGATGTCGTGGTGCCGCGCCATCTGCGCTCCGTCCTGCGAGGCGAGTTCGTAGGCCGAGCCGAACGTGAAGCCGCCGCCGTGGATGTAGAACATCACCGGACGCCTGCCGGTCAGGCTCGGCGTCCAGATGTTCACCTTGAGCATGTCCTCGCTCTGCCAGCCGTCGGTCCACTGCTGGAGGAACGTCTGCTCGCTCGACCAGTCGTGCAGGCGCTGCGGACAGTTGGCCCCGTAGGTCAGCGCCGGGTACTCGCCGTTCCATGGCCTGGGAGGCTTGGCTGGAAGCCAGCGGTTCTCTCCACCAGTATCCGCGCCGTACGGCACTCCCTTGAACGTGAAGACACCATCCTCCACGTAGCCGCGCACCGTGCCGTGCTGTGTGTTCGCCACGGCCGTCCGGGGCGTGCTGCAGGTCCCCGCAGTCGGCTTGGGAGCGACGGCGCTGGCGCCGTCGAACGCTCGAGCCGAACCGGGCACTGCGGCTCCAACGCCCGCAGCCGCGGAAATACGCAGCATCTGACGACGATTGAGCGCCGAGCGACTCTCGCGATGTGATTCAGACATACGGTTCTCTTCTCAAGTCCACGCAGGATGAACGGGCACCGGCCACAACTGTCAGTCCAGCACGCACTCGACCGTCTTGCCGTCCTTGCCCAGGCTGGCCCTGACCGTCCTGGTCTTGCCGCCAGCCCTCACCTCGATCTCGTAGTCGCCGAGGAAGGCGCGGGTGGTGAAGGTCCCCTTCGTCCCGGTCCTGCCGTCGGCGTTGGTCCACCACCTCTTGAACACCAGGTCCTGGTACACCTGTCCGTTCGGCTTGAGCGACCAGTCCCGCCGTATCATTGCGCCGCTCGGAATCCAGTGCGCGCCTTCCCAGAAGCCCCACAGGACGAACGACTTCACCGAGGGGTGGCTGAACATGTAGGTCATCAGATCGCGCGTGTAGTCGGCCTGAGTGCCCTCGTCGGAGGTGTTGATGTCGAACTCGGTGACCGCCAGCTCCTTGCCGAACGCAGCGTAGCGCTCCACTCTCTTGATAAGCTCGTCCATCGGGGTGACCCGGCTCGGGAAGTGGCCCTGGAGGCCGATCCCGTCCACCGGGGCGCCCGCGTCGAGCAGGTACTTGATGGTGGCCGCATAGTCGTCCTGGTGCGCCTTGTCGTCGCCTTCGATGATGTTGAAGTCGTTGATGTAGAGCTTCGCGTCGGGGTCGCCTGCGCGAGCCGCCTTGAACCAGTCGACCATCACCTGGCGGCCGAGGATGTCCATGAAGTCGTGGTTGGTGAACGGCTCGTTCATCACGTCCCAGTCCACGAACTTCCCTCTCAGCTCCCTGGTGGTTTCCGCGATGTGGTCGAGGATCACCTTGGCCAGTTGAGGGGGATTCCCCTTGGCTTCCACCGCTTCTTTCACGTTCGCGTTGTTCCAGGACGGCCAAACCAGATTGTGGCCCCGGACCGTCACGCCGTTGTCGCGCAGCCAGTCGATCACCTTGATTGTGGCGGGACGGTTGGCCACGTTGGACCACTGCGGCCACTTGGTCTCGTTCTCCATCACGGAGGCGTTGAAGTTCTTGAGAATCTCCTGCTTGTAGCGTTCCAGGTTCTCCGGGGTCAAGCGCCCGCTCGAAAATGCAGACGCGTTGACGGCCGTGCCCCACAGGAACGCGTGCTTCTTCATCCGCACCGCCACCTGCGCTCCGGAAATCGGCCTGCCGGCGCCGTCTTTCACCGACACGGTGAGGTCGCCCTTGCGGGTCTTCTCGATCCGCGCCTCGGCGGCCTTGCGCCACGCGGCGGTAGGTTCGCTGCCCTGATACCCGATCCTCGTGAACGGGAGGTCCGTCACTTTCCTTGTCGTCCCGTAGTTCAGAAGCTCGACGCCGCCGATCTCGACGGTCTGGGCTTTCATGCCGAGGGTGAAGGCCACCTCGGCTTCTCCCACGGCGTAGGCTCGGTTGACGGCGAACGGAAGGGTGATCTTCTTCCAGGCGGTGCCGGCCACGGCGGGCGCATTGAGTCCGCCGCGGCCTCCGAAACTGAAGCCGCCGACGAAGCCGCCGCCCCCTGCCGCGGCTCGCGCGGCGCCCGGCGCCGCGGCCGGAGGACCTCCGGCCGGCGGCAGTCCCGCCGCTCCCGGGGCTCCAGGAGCGCCCGCTCTGGCGCCTCGTGCGCCCATTGCCATCGGCGCACGGAACGCCGCATCGAGCGTCGCCTCACCCGACGCGCCCGATCGCATCCAGAACGAGATCATCAGCACGTCGCCGCTCGCAATCGCGGCGTTCACCGGCGTGGAGATTGTCACCTCCTGCGCCCGCTGCGGCTTCGCGGTGACGTCGATGCGCAGCGCGGTCTTGAACGACTGGCCGGCGACCGCCGTCGTGGACATCCTGGCGTAGCTGCCCGTGCTTTCGCTCAACCTGAACGCAGCAACGGCGTCCGCCGGCAAGAGCGACGTGGTGGCCTGGTCGGCGGCGAAGCCCGTGCAGGCCCACACCGTGACAGCGCCCAGCAACATCGTGATGATTCGTCTCATGACCCTCGCTCCTTCTGCAGACCGCCGACTCCGCCGGCGCGGGACGTGCGGAGACTGCCGCAGCGCGGCGGCCGCTCGCCAATGCTGGGCGAACGGCCGACACAGTCTACCACGCCCTGTAAGCGCTTTAGTCGTCAGCGGTGAGAGGCGCCGCAACGCTTCGGCGCTTCAAATTTCAGGAAGGATTGAAAGCGTTTACAGTCTGTTGCTGTTCAGGAACTAGTGTCCCGACCCGGACACCGGTCTGCACGCGGCGGAGCGCACTCAGGTTGCGTGAAGCCGGGGCGTCACTGCCTGTCCGTGATCCGCGTCGGCGCGCGCAGGGTGAGGCCCTTCCTTCTAAGCGACACGCTCACCCGATCGGAGAGGGGCACGCCATCGGGCAGGACGTAGGTAATCTCGTACTGGGCCAGCAGCTCGTTGGCAACCTGCTGCAGCGTCCGCGGCACGGCGCGCGTCGTCGTCGCCTCGAAGCGCTCGCCGCCGGACTGGTCGGTTCCGTCGCCGATGACCCTCCCACGGTCGGCGAGATCAGCGAGGTCGCCAAGGTTCGCAGTCCCGGCCCCCCCGGCGAGCGTCACGGCGTACAGGATCGCGCCGCTCAGGCGCAGGTCGGTCAGCACGCGCTCCGGCCGGTCCGCGCTGGCCTGCAGCACCTCGAGCCCCACAACCACCATCACCGGCCGCTCGGACCGCGACGCGAGAAACGCCCTGGCCTGCTCGGCGATCCCCTCGGCGACGTTCTCGCCCATCGGGTTCTGCCGCAGGGAGAATCCGTTGATACCGGCAACGATGCTGTTGATGTCGGAGGTGAAGGGCGTTACCGCCGTGTTCCTGAGGCCGACGGTGATGAGGGAGATGTCTGCCTGCGGCAGCATGCGCTTGACGAACTCGTAAAGCCCCGTGCGCACCGAGGAGTCGGCCGTGATGCTCTCTTCGACCATGAGCGCCAGGTGCATGCGCGTCGAGGGGATTGTCACGCCGGTGATCTCGCGGTCCTTGCCGCCTTCCTTCACGCTCAGGTCGGCAGGCGTCAAACCCGGCACGGGCTGCCCGCTCCTGTCTATGACGCTCACGTAGATCGTCCGGCTCGTCGGCGGCGGCGGCCAGCCTGCGGATGTCCCCATCGCTCCGGTCGCCAGGGCGCACATGCCGACAACGGGCACAAGCGCGGCGGCTGCGAGCGCAGTGAAGCACGCCATGGAATCACCCCTCACTTCTTGAACAGCTTGAGGTCGAACGCGTCCGCCATGGCCTGATTGCCGGCGTCGTTGGGATGGATGTGATCGCCCGAGTCGAAGGACTCTCTGAGGCGGGTGGGCCGCTCTGGATCCCGGGTTGCAGCATCGAGATCCACCACCGCGTCGAAGTTCCCCTTCGCCCGAATCCAGCGGTTCACCTCCTGCCTGATCCGCTCCCCGCGTTCCGTCGCCGTGGGAATCCCCTCATCCGGCATCAGCGTCGCGCCCACAATCCGGATCCCATGCAGGTGGCACCTCTCGACAAGTTGCCGGTAACCCGCGATCAGTTCCTCGCTGGTGAGCGCGTTTGGTCCGTCTGCTCGGCCGCGGATGTTGATGTCGTTGATGCCCTCGAGCAGGATCACCCACTTCACGCCCGGCCGGCTCAGGACGTCACGATCGAACCGCGCGAGCGCGCTGACGCCGGCTCCGTCCCGCAGCACCTGGTTCCCTGAAATGCCGACGTTGACCACCGCGACGTGCCGCGTCGCCTTGTTCGCGCTCAGCCGTTGTGCGAGGAGTGTGGGCCACGCTTTGTCCGCATCCGGGGTTGTGCTGAACCCATCCGTGATCGAGTCGCCGAGCGCAACAACTGTGTATGCGTCGTCCGGCGCGATGACGTCCACGCTCGACAGCCAGGCGTAGGCGGTGGTGGTGGTCGGATCCGGCATGCTGTCGCGACCCGTCACGTCGCCCTTGGCGATGTACGACGTGTGCAGGCCCACGGTGTGGTTTGTGGGCGGCCCCGTGTCGCGAGGCAGGTAGAGCGAGACCGAGAGGTCCGACATCGGGGCAACGGTGAGACCGACCGGGTCGCTGACAGCGATCACACCGGGCGGAACGGTGATCGAGGGGCTGCCGCCAAACGTCAGCGCACGGTTGGTTCCCGGGACGATCGCCCCACCCCCCTTGTAGACTGCGACGTGAGCAGCGCCAACCTCGAGCGGCTGGGCCGTCGCCATGTTGGAGATCTCGATCCGGACCTGGGCTCCACCCAGGCTCACGCGAACCGGCATGCGGATGGTCTGGTCCGACAAGCTGGCGGGAAGGTTGGACCTGTTCGGGTTGCTGCGGCCGCCCTGGGAAGGAGGCGCAGCGGCCCTCGGCCCCGGCGCGTTCGTACCGCTCGGACTTGCGGGCGGAGCCGGCGCGCCGGGATTGCCGCGATTCGCCGGGGGCGCGGGCGCAGGTCCGCCGCGGCCGCCCGCACCCGCCGGCATGAGCTGCTGCGCCGTCGCCCAGGTGGCAACCCAGTGGTTCGATCCCGCGTAAACGGCGTGCTGAGTCAGGCCGCCGGCCGCCAGCAGGACGAATCCAACTGGCGGGATGATTGCCGCGAACAGCTTGCGGAGACGCATGAATTGAGACTCCTCTGTTCAGAGCCGAAGGGCGGCCGCAACCCCGATGGCGAGCGGGTGGCGCCGGATTGTGGAACGCGTGCTACCGCTGCTTCTTCGCGTCGGTCATCAGGTCCAGAATTCCGTTCACGATCCCGCTCTCCGCGCAGCCGGGCTTCAGCCGCGACGAGAGGACTTCGAAGGTGTAGTAGCCGAAGGCGGCGTCATTCGGGATGTAGCCGGAATTCGCCGATCCGTTCGTCAGGCTCACCATCATGGTCCTGCCGATCGGCGATTCGTTCTTGAGTCGCTGCGCGATCGGGCTGAACACCTCGCCGTTCACCGTGCCGAACGCGATGTCGTCGATCTGCAGCAGGCCGACGCGGATGTCGACCTGGGGACCGTCCTCGTAGGTGCCGGGGAACCCCGCGCGACCCTTGTCGAGCCGCCGCCGGCCCGGGCAGTTGACCATCTTCTGGGCGCCGACGATCCGTCCGGTGTCGGAGGTCCGCTCGATGCCCCGCATGACGTGCTTCACCTCTTCACCCAGGAACTGGCCCATCGACAGGATCATCTGCTTCTGCTGGTTCATCAGCTTCATCACCGTCGGGTCCTGCTTGTTCAGACCCTGTCCGCCCGGAGGCATGGAGTTGCTGATGTCCTCTCCGCGCTTCGCGTACTCCTTGATCCGGATCTCGCGCAGGTCGTACGTCTGCTGGTAGTAGAGCGGGTTCTGGTCCCCTTCGGCGCCGGTGGACCACACCGCCACGATCTTGTCGTCGAACGAGTCCTCGATGTAGCGGGAGGCGGCCCCGGGAGCGTCCCCGCTCACCTTGTCGATCTGGCCCACCGTGACCCCGTGCATCGCGTAGTTGTAATACACGGCAATCGGCTCGCCCGCCGTCGTCTCGAACACGACGACTGCCACGGTCTTATCCGAGGGACCGTCGTAGTTCGGACCTTCCCACCAGCGGCGCGTCTCGGGATCGATGATGTTGCGATTGACGTTGATGTACGACACGCCGGTCCCGTAGCCGATGCGCGCGGGCTGGAGTCGCTCCTTGGCGAGCTGCACGGCCTTGAAGATGTTCTCCTCGTAGGTCGGCGACGTGGTGCGCGGAACGCTGTGGCTGTGCGTGGCCGTGAGCAGCACGTTCGACGCCGGGATGCCCAGCGTCTTCTGAATCCGCTCCGTCAGGCTCTTCCAGAGCGGCTCGCCCAGGCCGCCGGCATCGACGGTCACGAGCGCCGCGCTGGTTGCGCCGTTGTCGACGACGATCGCGCGGGCGTAGATTCTGTCATGGATGCCCTCGTAGGTCTTCGGCAGCTCGCCCTCGAGCGGCGTGACGTCCACCTTGGCCGCGCCGGCCTTCAGCGCAAACGTCGTCTGTGCGGAGGCCAGCCCGGCACCGGCCAGGCCGAACACCGAGAGTGTCAGCAGCACGATCAGGCGCGTTCTCATCTTCAGCTCCCTTGAGGCGATCGCGCCGGCCGGCCTCCGTGTGGAGCGGCGCACTCTCGCCTTCGTCCGTCTTCCCCACCCCGCCGGTTACGCGGTGCCGGCTCCCGTGTACTCGCTGGAATCCAGCGTGGCGAGGCGCGTGCGGGCGGGGTCGTAGATCCAGTTGAGCAACAATCCGACAAAGAGCAGGGCGGCAAACGCCGACGCCAGAACGAAGCCGTATCGCGGGTGTCCGAAGGCGTCGCTCACGGCGCCCATCGCCAGCGGCCCGAGCGCTGCGGCCGCGCAGGTGAAAAACAGGATGACCCCCGCCACGGCCCCGTGCTCCGCTTTCGGGAAGCAGCTGATCCCCTTCGAGTTCAGCGTCGGGTAGATCATCGACATGAACAGGCCCGAGAGGGGCAGCAGGCACGCCGCGAGCGCCTCCCCTCCGGCGATGCTGCCCGCAAAGCAGAGAAGGATCAGGAAGCTGAAGACGGCCATCACCGCCGTCCAACTGTAACGCGCGAGCACCCACGCGCCGAGGAACCGGCCGATGGCGCGCAGCACGAAGAAGATGGAGATCCCGTAGGTCGCGAGCAGCGCGAGGCGACCCGAGTAGCCCTCCATCAGCGTCGGCATCCAGACGTACACCGCGCACTCCGCCGCCACGTAGAGGAAGATGCCGAGCGAGAAACCCAGAGCGTACGGGCTCTTCATCATCCTCATCGTCCGCTTGAGGTCGATCGGCTCTTCGGCCGCTCGCGCAGTCGTCGGGTATTTCACCAGCAGGGCTGTCACGATCAGGACGACGCATATCGTCGCCGCGATGACGTAGAGCCACTTCCAGGACATGTCCGCCGCGAGCAGTCTCGTCACCAGCGCCGGACCGATGATGGCTCCCACGGCGAAGAACCCTTCGACGGTGTTCATCGTGGCCGTGTGCTCGGCGGTCGACGTCGAGATGTCGCCGACCAGCGCCAGCGCCCCCGTCTTGAAGATGCCGATCGCGGCGCCCGAAATCGTCAGAAGCGTGACAAAGAAGGCGAACGAGTTGCCCACCGCGAACAGATACGAATTGGCCGCGAAGAGCAGCAGGCCGAGGATGATCGTCTTCTTCCGGCCGATCCGGTCGGCGAGGAATCCCAGGAAGATTGCCGCCAGAGCAATGGCGGTCATATTCGCGTAGTGGAACGCCCCGGCCGCCGTCATGCTCAGCTTAAACTGCTTGATGACCTCGGGGATGATGACGCCTACCGAGTCGGTCGTCATCGCGAACATCATGAACATCAGGAACGTCAGCCACTTGATGGCTGCCAGGTTCCGCTGTCCGGTCGCGGCGGTGTGCATGCGCGTACCCCTTCAGACGCGTGTTGACGATCCTGGCGCCCCGGCTGGCCCGAGCGCCATCACCTCGCGCACCGACCGGTCGGCCCCGGTGCAGGTGATCGACGCCCGCCCGGCGGACAGATCGACGTCGAGCTGCGCCCAGTCCGGCGGGCGCCTCCGGGTGATCACGAGGCGGCACTCGGACGGCGTGTCGATCTCGATGTCCCCGCCGAAGGCCGGATGGGCGTTGCGGAAGCGGATGAGCTCGATCTGCCTGCGCACGACGGGCGCCTCGAGCGCCGCTTCGACCTCCGCCGGCGTGTAGTAGTGCCGATTGATGTCGCGGCCCACCCCGCTGCGGGACAGCAGCTCCATGTCGTTGGTGCCGGCGAGCAGGCCCACGTAGTAGACCTGCGGGATGCCGGGGGCGAAGACCTGAAGCGCGCGCGCGATCAGGTACTCGACGTCGCTCTGCCCGAGCGCGTCGTAGAAGGTGCAGTTGACCTGATACAGATCCAGGTTGCTGGCGGCCGCGCCCGTCGCCTGCCGGCTCTCGTTACGGCTACGCTCGTGGATGGTCTCGACCAACGCGTCGATCTCGCCGGGCAAAAGCAGACCGGGCGTGCCCGCCGCATCGGCGCCGACGTCGATCACCCCGATGCCGTCGTGGGTGTCGAGCACGGTCACCGCGTTCCGGGGACTGATCGAGAGCCACCGGGCGAGCGGGCGCGGGTCCTTCGTGTAAAGGGCGTGGAGCACGAGCGGCGGCAGCGCGAAGTCGTAGACCCAGTCGACCTGCCGGGCGATCTCGATCTGCTTCAGGTAATGGCTGTGGATCTCGACGAGCACCTCGATGCCGAGCGTCCGCGCGCGGGCGGTCAGCTCGGCGATAAAACCGAATGTCTCAGGGATCATGAAGCAGCTGGTGCCGGGCTTCTTGATCGCGTACCCCACCGCGTCGAGCCGGATCATGCGGACCCCGGCAGCCTGGAACTCGCGGAGGATCGACTCGAGGTAGGCAGCCGCCCGCGGATCGCGGACGTCGATGTCGACCTGCTGGGGGTTGAACGTCGTCCACAGGATTCGCCTCTCGCCCGACAGCAGCGTCATCACCGTGAACGGCAGCGTCGGACGCGGCCGGTAGATCCCGAGCAGGTCCGCTTCCGTGGCCCCCGCCGGGAAGACCCGGTCGTAGGTGAGGAACATTCCCGCGTACGGCGAGCGCGAGCCGTGTCTCGAGAAGTCGAGGAACTGCGGCGAGGAGGACGAGATGTGGTTGACGATCAGATCGGCGACAAGCTCCACCGTGCCGCCGAGGGCCCGCACGTCCGCCCAGGTTCCCAGCCGAGGGTCGACGCGGGTGTGATCCGTGGGATCGAACCCGGCGTCCGCCGCATCGATCGGGTCGAAGAACGGCAGCAGGTGCGCCCCGCCGAACACGCCGGCAAGCCGCCCCTCCAGCAGTGACTGGAGCGCGCGGAAACCGCCTCCCGAGAGGCGGTCGACATACGTGATGAGCTGTGCCTGGTTCTTCATGGTGTCGTCAGGTCCTCAGCGGTCCAGCTCGCAGCGGCCCTCCCGTTGCCCGTAGATGGCTCGGGGCGGCCTCGCGTGGCCGCCCCGAGAGTTGCCGGACGTCTTTTCAGCGTCACCCAGCTTCGCCGCGCGGCGTCCGGCTAGAAGGCGAATCTGAACGAGAGCTGAATCGAACGCATCGCCTGTGCGCCCGTTACCGCTCCGAACCCTGCCGTCCTCGGCGTCAGGCGAGCCGAGTTGACCGTGCCGTCTGCATTGTACTGGTTATTCCGCACGGTCTGATCCGTCGGACTCGTGTACTGGACCGTCGTGTTCCTCCCGCTGTAGACAACCGTGTTGAAGGCGTTGTAGGCATCGACGCGAACCGTGACACGCCGGTCGCCGCCCAGACGGAAGTTCCGCTGGAGCGACAGGTCAAAGGTGCGGTCGCCACAGCCGGTCAAGTAGTTCTGGCCGGACTCGAGGCCGTCGCTCGGGTACGTCGGGCCGGCAAACGCCGCCGTATTGAACTGCCGATACTGGTTGCTCGAGCAGCCATTGTCCAAATCACCGATGATCCTGATCCTCGCGGGGTAGTCCGGCGATCCGGTCAGGTTGAGGCTCTGTCCGGCGGTCGTGTAGCTGAATCCGACCGAGTACGGATTGCCCGATGTAAAGGTCGCCACACCCGAGAGGATCCAGTCGTTGAGCACGGCAGCCAGCACACGCGTCCCCATCCTATCGCCGTATGACAGATCGGGGAAATCCCACACCCAGTTCGCCCTGACGAGGTGCGCCGGGGTTGACTGTTTGCCCATCAGCTCGACGTACTGGTCCCAGTCACTCCGCAGCGACACCTGGCCGGTCGCGTCGTGCTGGTAGCGCGGCATGAGGTTTGTTGAGCCCTTGTCCGACAGGCTCCAGGTCCAGCTGACGCCTGCCTGGATCCCCCTCGACATCCGCCGCGTGAACGACGTTTGAATCGAGTGATACGTGCGCCAATAGAGGGTGTCCTGGTAGCTGATCGAGCCGTAGCCCCGGTAGCCCCGCATCAGATCGGTCACCAAGGCGTTCTGACCGGGCACCGTGCTCGCCGCGCGCGTCGGATCCTGGTTCGACGCCTGGAAGGCCGCGCCGATGTCAATCGCGTTCATGTCGGCGATGCCAGCGTACGGGTTCATCTGATTCCATCCGTGCTGTCCCACGTACGACACGTCGACCGACGACGCCCAGGGCAGCGTCACCTGCGTGCCCAGGACCCACTGGAAGGAGGTGGGAATCCCGGCCTCGTACTTGTAGGTGAAGATCTTCGGCGCCGGGCTCGGTCCCGTCTGGCCGGGCGTCAGATCCTGCAGGCGCACGTACTTCAGGGTGACCCCCTTGGAGAACGGCGGGTCGGACACCAGGTTCTGCACCGTGTCGCTCTGCATGCGGTCGTGGAAGATGCCGGCGCCGCCGCGGATGATCACCTTCTGATTGCCGAAGAGGTCGTACGCCGCGCCGAACCGGGGCGCAAGCACAACGGCCGGCCACTCGTACCCCTTCTCCGATGTTCCCTGCTGCCCCTGCTGGATCAGTCCCTGGTACGGATCGCCCGTCCCCGGGATCAGGAACCCGATGAGGGTGGCCGAGCCCGGCCCGAGGAGCTGTCCCGTCCGCGGGTCCATTGCCTGCCGCGTCGTCGGGCACGGATAAACGCCGCCCGGGCAGCCCGGCACGTAGAGCGCGGGGGCACTAGCCTGCGACCACTTCTCGGGGAAGAAGTTCGCGGCGTGCATGTACTTGTCGTACTGCGGCTGGAAGTTGGCAAACCGCAGCCCGTAATCGAGCGTCAGGCGGTTGGTCACCTTCCAGTTGTCCTGGATGTACCACTCGTGGTTTCTGTAGACGTAGTTCCCTTCCACGAACTTCGACTGCTGGTAGTAGGTCGACAGCACCCCAAGCGCGGCGTTCGCGTACCCGAACTGCGCGTCGTAGGGGTTGTTCGAGTCCTCGGAGAAGTTCATTTCGCTCTTGAAGGGCAGCGCGCCCATCGCGATGTTGATGTTCTGCGCCTTGAAGCTGTCGGTCAGGTAGAAGCCCGCCTTCAAGGTGTGCCGCCCCTGCACCTTCGTCAGGTTGATGGCCACGTCATACGTCAGGTTCGTGTTAAGGGCATTGGGGTACTGGAGGTTCGGGATACAGGGCGCGCCGACGGAGTTGTTGTTGGTGGTTGCGCACCCGATGCGGCTGCCCCACGCCCAGTTCGGCGGCAGCAGGATCGTCCCGTTCTCGTACCACGGCGGGTTGTAGCTCTCAAGCACCTGGGCGCCGAAGTAGCCCGGGTCGATCTGACGGGCTTCGGGATAGAGCAGCGGGAGGTTCGTGAGGCCGATGTTCTTGATATTCGTGGCGTCGCTCACGTACATGCCCGCCAGGTAGTTCCTCGACCGGCCGTAGGTGGCCTCCAAAAACGTCGTCCCGTTGATCGTCCAGTTGCCGGAGAAGGCCCAGGTTGTGATCCAGTTGTAGCCCGGGGCAGAGCGGATCTGGTCGTTGTAGCCCGGCAACCAACCCGCCCCAAACGGGCCCCCGATGTAGGTGCCGTTGTCCTGCCCGTTAAACTTGCCCTGCAGCCGAATGGACGACGTCGGCTGGTAGTCAACGCGGACCGACGGCTGCTGCGTCAACTGCTTGTATGTCGGCGCCGTTACCTCGTAATTGTAGTTCTGCCCTACCGCCTGGTCGTGGTTGGGAAGAGGCCAGAAGGGATTGTTCAGGATGGCCAGGCCCTGCTGATACAGGCGGTCCGGCGGGATCCATCCCACCACGCCGTTGTACTGGAAGCAGCCGGACTGGTTGCTGGCGCTGCACGGCAGCCCCAGCGTGTAGTCACGGATGTACGGATACAGGTTGCCCAGGTTGTCGCGCGTCTGGGAAAAATTCCCCTGCCGTTCGAGCTCGGTCGGAACCCGGAACCGGCTGACCGTGCCCCCGCCTGTCCGCGGACGGAACTCGTGGGCGTAGAAGAAGAACAGCTTGTTGTTGCCGCCCGGCTTGCCGACCGGCCCGCCGATCATGTACCCCCAGTCGTCCTGTTTAGAAACCCCCTTGGGGTCTCCGTTCTTCTGATTCGCCCAGCTGTTGGTGTCCCAGGCCGAATTGCGCCGGTAGTCGTAGATCGAGCCGTGGAACTGATTCGTGCCACCCCTGGTCACGGCCATGATTTGCAGCCCGCTCGAGCGGCCGTACTCCGCCTGGTAGTTCGCCGTGAGCATCTTCACTTCGCCGATCGCTTCGACGTTGAGCTGAAGCATCTGGCTGTTGTTGCCGGTGTCCATGACCGAGACGCCGTCCATCACGATGTTCGTGCTGCCGCCGCCGCCAATCCGGGCCGTTCCTGAGACTCCTGGAGCGAACGACGCCATCTGGGCGAAATTGCGGCCGACCGCGAGGGGCAGGTTCTCAATCTGGGCCAGGCTGGCCACGTACGACCGCTCGCCGCTCGATGCCTGCACCAGCGGCGTCTCGCCGGTGACCTGCACCGTCTCGGTCAGCGTGCCGACCTCGAGGACGAGCGACCCCAGATTGACGCGGTCGCCGCCGCTCACCGCCACCCCGGGCCGCAGGAGCGCCTTGAAGCCCTCCATGCTCACTTCGACCGTGTAGGTGTCCGCCGTGACGTTCGGCACCACGAAGTCCCCCGTGTCGTTCGTCACGAACGGCCCGATCTTCGTGCCGCGCGTCGCGCTCACCAGCACCACGGTCGCCCCGGGAAGGACGCCACCCTGGGTGTCCTTCACTGTTCCGAAGACGTTGCCCGTCGTGACCTGCGCGAGTGCCGGCTGTCCCCAGCCGAGAACCACGGCGAGGAACAAGCCCAGCACAAGCGGTGCGCTTCTTCCTTTCATGAGTCCCTCCTTCATCCGCGAGCGCTCAGGCCTGGCCGTGGCGAGGGGCGTTCGCGTTGGCCGATCAACGCATAGAGCAACGGCTGGTGAACTCTACCACCGATCTGTATGTTCAAGTCAAGCAGAAACATGGGCAGACGTTCAACCTTTCTGTTGCGGCAGATCTCAGATACCTGTATTGTTCTCTTGGTTCGGTGACCTGTTTAACCAGCGAGGGCGCCATGACCGACTTGACGCGCCGTGAGTTTGTCTCGGCAGCTTCCGTTCTGCCGCTGGGAACGCGCCTGGTCCAGGAGGAATCGCGAGCGAGACTCGCGGCTGCCATGCAGTCGCTGCGTGCCGCGATCTCGGTAGCAGAGGCCGACCCGGATCGACCCGTGTATCACTTCCGCCCGCCAGCCAACTGGACCAACGACCCGAACGGGACGATCTTCTATCGAGGCTGGCACCACCTCTTCTATCAGCTCAATCCGGCCGCCCCACGCGCCGGCAATCAGCACTGGGGCCACGCGCGCAGCCGCGACCTGGTAAACTGGGAGCACCTGCCCATCGCGCTCTGGCCGCTCACCGAGCGCGGCGAACGGGCGATCTTCTCCGGCGGCGCGACAGTCGGTCCCGACGGCCGGCCGCTCCTCTTCTACACCAGCATCGGACACCCGTCGCCCGAGCAGTGGATTGCGGTTCCGGCAGACGATGACCTCATCAGGTGGGAACGGCCGCTCGTGAATCCCGTGCTGGCAATCGGCGCGCACGGCCCGCTCGCCGTCGCCCAGTGGCGCGATCCGTTCCTCTTCAAGGAGGGACGCGAGACGTACATGGTCTGCGGGGGGAACCTCAATGCCGGTCGCGGCGGCGGCGGGTGCGTCCTGCTGTACCGGGCGGCCAGTCCTGATCTCACGCGCTGGCAATTCGCCGGCGTGGTGTTCCGGTACGGCGCCTTGCCGATCTACAACGTCGAGTGCCCGAACCTGTTTCGGCTTGGCCAGAAGTGGGTTCTGCTGATGTCGCCGCAGCAGCCCTGCGAGTACTTTATCGGCGATCTGGACCTCACGAAACCGCGCTTTCTCCCCGACACCCAGGGGGTTCTCGACGCAGGGAACGCCTACGCCAGCAACATCTCCGTCGACAATCGCGGCCGCACGATCCTCTGGCTGTGGGGACGCACGAACACGACACCGGAGAAGGGCTGGAACGGCGTCATGGTCCTGCCGCGGATCCTCTCGATCGGCGCCGACGGCTTCCTGCGGCAGGAGCCGGCGCCGGAATTTGAGAGCCTGCGAGGCGCGGCGATTACACGGCCGGCCTTCGACGTCCCGCCGGGAACGCCGCTCCCGCTCGACGGAATCTCGGGAGATTGCCTCGAGCTCCGCGCCACCCTCGTGCCGGGCACGGCGTCAGAAATCGGCTTCGACCTGCGCTGCGGAACCGACGCCAAGCCCGGCGTCTCGATCCGCATCATCCGCCCCGGGACGCTCGCGGTGGGCACGATCCGCGCGGCAATCAGCCGCAACCTGGATCGCTACACCCTGAGAATCTTCCTCGACAAGCGCGCCCTCGAAGTGTACGTCAACGATGGCGAGGCAGCCGTGTACGCCACCGTGGATGCGCCGATCGAAAACACAGGGGTGGCAGCTGTCTCTCAGCAAGCCGCCGGGAGAGGCCGGGCAGGTGGCGGACCTCCCGGCGGTGCCGCACCGGCAGCCCCGCCGAGGGTTGAAGCGCTGACAGTCTGGCCGCTCAAGCCGGCGCGGTTCAGTCTGGAGAACTTCTCCACGTAGGCTGCACTGCGCGCGTGAGGCCGTTGCTGCGGTGAATCGGCCTCCCGCAGTCTCGGACGGCACCTGTCCCAACGCACCGCTTGACAGGATAGACCAGGCTGTCTATGCTGGTCAGGCATTTCTGATATACATACTCAGCTACAGCTAGCAGACAAGTGAGGCGCCGAATGAAAATGCTGCTGGGCGGCCGATCCAAGGATGCAGTGTCGGGCCGTCACTTCCCTGTCCGCAATCCGGCCACCGGCGAGGTCATCGACACGGTGCCACAGGCCGGCCCCGAGGACGTTCGTGAAGCCATCGGGATTGCCCGCGCCGGGCGGCCAATCATGGCTGGGCTTCCGGCGCACCGCCGAAGCGCGATCCTCAAAGAGACTGCCAACCTCATCGCCGCGCACTTCGACGAGCTCGTCCGGCTGCTCACGCGCGAGAACGGCAAGACCATCCGCCAGTGCCGCGCCGAGATGACGACCACCGAGCGCCTCTTCGTCGACTTCGCGGAGGAGGCCAAGCGGATCAAGGGCGAGGTGCTGCCCATGGATACCGTGCCGGGTCTCGAGCACATGCTCGCCTATACCATCCGGCAACCCGTCGGGATCGTGGTGGGGATTGTCCCCTTCAACTACCCGGCGGAGCTCTTCGCGCACAAGATCCCCGGCGCGATCGCGGCCGGCGCGAGCGTGATCGTGAAGGTGCCGGAACTCTGCCCGCTCACGGTCCTGCGAATCGGCGAGCTGATGCTCGAGGCCGGCCTGCCGGGCGAGGGCATGCAGATGATCACGGGGTTCCCCGCCGACCTGGGCGACGGGCTGCTCACCGACCCCGACGTCCGGATGATCAGCTTCACGGGAAGCGTCCCGGCGGCGAAGGTTATCGCCGCCAAGGCCGCCGGCACGCTGAAGCGCCTGGCCTTCGAGCTCGGCGGGACCGACGCGATGATCGTCCTGGCCGATGCCGACCTCGAGGGCGCCGTCGAGGCCGTCGTGGCAGGCCGCCTGACGAGCGGCGCTGGCCAGATCTGCTGCGCGGTCAAGCGCGTTCTCGTGCAGGAGTCGATCTACGACGCGTTCCTGCGCCGGCTGCTCGACCGGTGCCGCGCCATCAAGATGGGTGACCCGATGTCCGAGGAGACCGACGTCGGCCCGCTGATCACCCCCCAGGCGGCGGCAAGGGTGGACGCGCTGGTGAAGGAGTCGGTGGCCATGGGCGCGCGGTGTCTCGCCGGCGGGGCGCGCGTCGGGTACTCGTTCTACGAGCCGACCGTGCTCGTCGACGTCACTCCCGAGATGCCCGTGATGAAAGACGAGGTGTTCGGCCCTGTCGCGCCCGTCTGTGCGTTTGCGGACGTGGAGCAAGCCATCAGGGTGGCGAATGACTCGCCGTACGGCCTGCAGTCGAGCGTTTTCACGACGAACATCAGCAGCGCGCTGAAGATCGCGCACAGGCTCGAGGTCGGCGGCGTGGTCATCAACGGCAGTGGCGCCTTCCGGCCGGGCAACGTGCCGTTCGGCGGCGCCAAGCAGAGCGGGATCGGCCGCGAGAGCATCGTCGCAACCGTGCGCGAGATGACGGAAGAGAAGACCATCGTGGTGAACCAGGCGCGGTAAGCGCCCGAGAGGAGCCCGGACGTGCTGATCTTTGCCGCATGTCTCGCCATCTTCGTCTACGGCATGGTCGCGTCGATGCTCGGGACGATCAACCCCGGGCTGGCCGCCAAGTTCGATCTCACGAACGCCCAGACCGGCTACATCGCCTTCGCACAGGGCATCGGCCTGGTGATCGCGTCGGTGTCGGTTGGACCGCTGCTCGACCGCCGGGGCAAGAAGGTCGGGCTGCTGCTCGGGCTCGGGCTGGTGACCTTCGCCATGCTCGCGCTGGCAAACGCGGCGAGCTACCCCGTCATCGCGGGAGCGATGGTCGTCATGGGGATGGGCGGCGGCATCATCATCACCGGGGCCAACGCGCTGGGCAGCGACGTCAGCGAGTCGAAACGCGCGTCGGTGCTGAACTTCCTGAACGTGTTCGTTGGGCTCGGCGGGTTCGCGACTCCCTTCCTGGCAGGCAACCTCCTGGGAGGGGACGCCGTGCGCGTGGCGTACGCGGCGGCCGCCATCACCGCCGCCACCTTCCTCGTCCACCTGTTCCTGCGCATCGCGCCTCCTGCGCCCGCTGCCGCAGGGCAGAAAGCCAGCGCGGTGTTCGGCGTCCCGATCCTGTACCTCTTCGCGACGGCGACCTTCCTGTACACCGCGTGTGAGTTTGGCGTCTGGAACTGGCTCTCCAAGTACCTGGTCGTTCGCGGTCTCCCCGCCGCAACGGCACTCAACGTTCTGTCGCTGGGATTTGCGCTCGGCCTGCTCCTGGGCCGCGTCGTCGTCGTCCCGGTCCTCATCAGGATCCGGCCGCTCACCGTGACCATCACCGCATCCGCGCTGATGGCCCTGACGACGTTTGCCGTCCTGCAGACATCGGCGCCGACGCTCGTCGGCCTGCTGGTGTTCCTGGCAGGTGCCGCGATGGCTCCTGTGTTCCCCACGACGATTGCCATGGTTGGGGACGCGTTTAAGGAACGGAGCGGCACGGCGATCGGCTTCACGATTACCTGCGGCTTCTCCGGTCTCGTGGTCAGCTCGCCGCTCATCGGCTGGCTCTCGGGCCCTGACCCCGCCGGGATCGGCACCGGGCTGCTGGTGCTGCCGGTCTTCTCGGTGGCGCTTGTGGTGGTCTACCTCGTGCTTCGATCCAGGCGCCAGACGGCTCCTGAACGCCCATCTCGTTCTGCATAGTCAAAAGAGGAAAGACGTATGGACAGACGAGCGTTTCTGCACACGACCATTGGAGCCGCGGCGGCGGCCGCAGGCCCCATCGTCGCGGCGACGCCCCAGCGTACGGGGCCAATCGGAGCCAATGACCGTATTCGACTCGGTGTTATCGGGTGCGGCGGGCGCTCCGGTCAGGTGCTGACCTCCTTCGCCCAGGTGCCGAACAACGTGTTCGTCGCCGCGTGCGACGTCTTCAAGGAGCGGCTCGATGCCATGGTCGAGCGCCTGGGCAAAGAGAGCGGGCAGAAGGTGGACAGCTACGGCGACTATCGGCGTGTGCTCGACCGCAAGGATATCGACGCGCTTCTCGTCGGCACTCCCGACCACTGGCACCCGCAAATGGTCATCGACGCGTGCGCGGCTGGCAAGGACGTCTACCTCGAGAAGCCGGTCGGGAACTCAATCGAGCCGTCGGTCAAGATGGTGCAGGCGGTCCGCAAGTCCAACCGCGTCGTCCAGGTCGGCACCCAGCAGCGGAGCTGGGGGCACTTCCAGGAAGCCGCCAAGCTTGTGGACCAACTCGGCGGCGTCACGCACGTCGTCCTGCAGTACGGCGGCGGTGGCAGCCCCACCCTCGACCCCGTTGCGCCGGTGCCGGCCGGGCTGGACTGGGACATGTTCCAGGGACCGGCCCCCCGGAAGCCCTACAAGACCACGCGCCAGAGGAACTGGCGCTACTACTACGACTACGGCGGCGGCCTCGTGACCGATTGGGGCGTGCACCTCGTGGACATCGTGCAATGGTTCATGGGCGTGGACGGGAAGGCCCCGAAGCTCACGACAGGGGTCGCCCAGTACGTCAACGTCGAGAACCCGGACCCGGAACGGCCGCACAACGCGTTTATCGTCACGTGGCAGTACGACACGTTCGTGATGTCGTGGGGCAACATGGTCGTCGGAAACCCGGAGTTCCCGTTCCATGGGAACGTCTTCTTCGGTCCCCGCGGGTCGTTGGTGGTCAACCGCACCGGCTACATGCTGCGACCGCCGGAAGGACCCATCGGAGGCGGTCGGGGACGGGCTGCAGCCTCAGGGCCCGGCCAGGCGGCTGCCGGCCGGGCCGGCGCACCGCCTGCCAGCGCTGCGCCGCGTCCGTCCCCGGTAGAGGCACGGACGGTTCCGGTGGGGGTTGAGCTCGAGGCGATTGTCGTGGCCACCTCCGCACACGCTGCCAATTTCCTGGACTGCGTGCGCTCGCGGAAGCGGCCTGTCTGCGACGTTCAGGTCGGCTTCTATTCGACGCTGCCGTGCCTGCTGGGCCTGCTGGCCATCCGGGAGCAGCGGCCGTACACATGGGATGCGGTGAACATGAAGGCTAAGCCGGTCTAGGAGGAAGCCGCCGCGCTCGACATCGACTCGCCGCCGGGTGGCGGCCCTCTTCCCGCCGCCTCCCGAATCCCGGCGTTTTGCCCGCTGCACGCTGGACCGGTGTCCAAACCCCGCCCGACAGATTGCGTTCCAGAATGAGACAGGTGTAGAAGCGGCGATCAACATGCTATATCATCAGGCCGTGGAGCAGAATCCAAACGGCGTCGCGAAATACCGTCAAATCTACGACAGCCTGAAAGAGGCGATCGCCTCCGGCCGGTACAAGAGCGGACAGCGGCTGCCTAGCGAGTCAGAGCTGGTCAAAGTCTTTTCCGCATCGCGCGTCACCGTGAACCGGGCGCTGCGGGAACTGCAGCTTGCGGGCCTCATCGAGCGGCGCGTGGGCTCCGGCAGCTACGTGTCCGCTGCGGTCGCGCAGGGTTACACGTTCGGCCTGCTGATTCCCGAGCTGGGCCTCACCGAGATCTTCGAGCCGATCTGCCGCGGCATGGCTGAGACGCAGCTGGCCGAGCACCACGTGCTTCTGTGGGGCAAGTCCCCCACGGATGCTCATCTGCTCCAGGAGAGCGGCGCGAGCGACCTGTGCGAGCAGTGGATTGAGAAGAAGGTCTCCGGCGTGTTCTTCGCGCCCTTTGAGCTGTCCGGCCAGAAGGACGAGATCAATCGACGGATTGCGGAGCTGCTCGACCAGGCCGGTATCCCGGTCGTGCTCATCGACCGCGACCTTGTCCCGTTCCCCCAGCGCAGTCAGCACGATCTGGTCGGAATCGACAACCGTCGTGCTGCCTACGTGCTCACGACGCACCTGATCGAAGCGGGCTGCCGCAAGCTCGCGTTCGTCGGCAAGCACCGTGCCGCGCCGAGTTGCGTCGCCCGTGCTTCTGGCTTCCGCGAAGCGGTGCTGGACGGAGGCCTGGAATTCAGGCCCGAGTTCGTGTGCCAGTCGGCCAGACCGGAAGACATCGACGAGATCGGGGAGCTCATCAGGAAGTCCGACGCGGACGGCATCATCTGCGCCAATGACTACACGGCGGCGCAGTTGATGCGCACGCTCGAGACGCTCTCGATCAAGGTCCCGGATCAGATCGCGCTCGCTGGCTTCGATGACGTGAAGTACGCCAACCTGCTGCCTGTTCCGCTCACCACCATCCACCAGCCGTGCGCCCAGATCGGGGCCGCTGCGGTTCGAGCAATGATTGAGCGGCTTCAGAACCCGGGGTTGCGCCCCCGCGATATCCTGCTGGAATTCGCCCTGGTCGTGCGCAGGTCCTCGGAGGTGGTCAAGCGCGCCGTCGCGTACGCCAGCGCCTGAGCTACCAGGCAATCGCCCGGCCGAGCGGCGCGCAGTTGGCAGAGGAACCCATGCGCGTCCTCTTCATCAACGCCAACCTGCGCGACGACATCCTGATCGCGCCGCCTGTCGGCCTGTGCTACGTGGCGACCGCGGCGCAGTCTGCCGGCCACGAGGTCACGCTGCTCGACCCGTGCATCGGGCGGCCCGCGCTCAGGGATCTCGAAGGCGCCATCTGCGACGCCTCGCCGGACGTTGTCGGCGTGTCGGTCAGGAACATCGACAACGTCAACCTGCTCCACCCCGTGTCGTACCTGCCGGGGGTTGTGGAGCTGGTTCACCGGGTCAGACAGGTGACCCGCGCGCCCGTCGTCGTGGGCGGTTCGGGGGCGAGTCTGTGCCCCGAGACCGTGTTGCGGGCGACCTCGGCGGACTTCGTCGTCGCCTCGAACGGCGAACGAGCGTTCGTCCGGCTCCTGGACTCGCTGGCTGACCCGGAGCGCGCCGGCGCCATCCCCGGCGTGGGGAGACTCGCCTCCGACGGGCGCTTCACGATGACGCCGCCCGTGGCGGAGCCGTTCTCGACACTGCGCGCCGACGTGGGCCGGTGGGTCGACGCGGCGGCCTACGCGCGGCGAGGGGGAGGGTACTCCATCCAGACGAAGCGTGGATGCCCGCACGCGTGCGTCTATTGCACCTACGGCCAGCTCCTCGAAGGCCGTACCGTGCGGCTCCGCCCACCGGAGGACGTGGTCGAGGAGATCGAGGAAGCGTTCAAGCGGTACCGGCCGCCGTACTTCGAGTTTGTCGATTCGGTCTTCAACGAGCCGAGAGATCACTGCACCGCAATCCTCGAGCGGCTCGTCCGGCGGACGCCGCGGGCCCGGTTTACGGCGATGGGAATCGATCCATCGGAGCTTGACGCCGACCTGCTCGATCTGATGTGGCGGGCCGGTTTCCGGTCGTTCCAGATGAGCCCGGAGTCCGGCTCGGAGACCATGATCCGCAGCTACGGCAAGCGCCTCTCCCGCGGCGATCTCGAGCGAGCGGCGCTGGCGCTTCACGGGACACGCTTCTCCGTGCTCTGGTACTTCCTGGTGGGAGGCCCCGGCGAGACGAACGAGACGCTGCGCGAATCGCTGGCCTTCGTGGCCGACCATCTGCGACCCGGCACGCGTCCCCCCTACAACATGGCGTGGTTCATGCTTGGTGTCAGGCTGTACCCGGGCACCGCCCTCTGGCACACGGCCGTCGCCCAGGGTCTCATCGGCGCCGACGCCGATCCGGCCGAGGCGCTGTGGTACTGCTCCGAGAGCCTGGATCTTCCGCTGGCCGTGCGCCAACTCCTGGACGCTGCCGCAAAGATGGACGAGGTGCTGCTCGGGCTGGACGAGCAGCTGCTGTCCACATCGCACGTGTGGACGCCGGTCACTTCCAGACTGCCCGTCGCCAAACCGTACTGGCGTCACGGATGGAGTGCCAACCGGGTCCTTCGGATCCTGAGGCTCAGGGACCACCCGGATCCGGACACGCTCGTGCGCGCGCTGCGGGACCGGCTGTCACGGTGAGAAGCCACACCACGCCCCTCGCTGGGCGCGGCCGCGTCATTCGCGATACGCTGGAGGCGTGAGGCTCCCCTCGATCCCAAATCCCCTCGGCCGGGCCGCCGGCCTTGCCGTGCTGGTCGGCTGGATGGCCGCCTCCGCGGCGTCGGCCCAGTCAACCCCGACGGTCACCGGCCGGGTCCTGGACGCCTTCTCGATGCGTCCCGTCAGCGACGCTGCCATCGAGGGCGGCGGGCTGACAGCGGCCTCGGACAGCGACGGTCGATTCGCCCTCGCGCTGCCGCGCGGGCCGGTTCGCCTCTCGGTCGCGGCTGCCGGGTACCTGACCGAGCACGTGGACGTGATCGTCGGCGACGCGGCCGTCGCGATCGAGGTCCTGCTGCTGGACCGGACGCAGTTCAAGGAAGAAGTCGTCGTGACCGGCGCGTACGAGCCGGCCGCCGCGTCGCCGGCAACGATTGAGGTCAGCCCGCTCCAGGTGCGCAGCATCGCCGGGGCCGCGGAGAACGTGTTCAAGGCGCTGCAAACGCTGCCGGGTGTCGCGGCGACAGACGACTTCGGCAGCCGACTGGCGGTCCGCGGCGGCGGGCCGGACCAGAACCTGACGGTGATGGACGGCGTCGAGATCCACAACCCCTACCGGCTCTTCGGCCTGACCAGCGCCTTCAACCCGGAGACGGTCCAGGACTTCGAGCTGACCGCCGGGGGCTTCTCCGCCAAGTACGGCGACCGGCTCTCCTCGATTCTGCTCATCGAGAACCGTGCCGGCACCGACAGCCGGCCAATTGCCGGCTCGATCTCGCTTGCGCTCACCGACGCGAACGCAATTGTCGAGGGACGTCTTCCCGGACGGCTGAAGGGATCGTGGCTCGTCACCGGACGACGCACGTACTACGACCTGCTGGCCGAGCGCTTCACGAATAGCGACCTCCCGTCGTTCGCCGATCTCCAGGCGAAGGTCGCCTGGGAACTTGCGCCCGGCCGCCGGCTTACCGTCTTCGCCCTCCGCAGCCGTGAATCGGCCGATGCGGCGTTCGACGATGAGGCTGGCGGAAACCAGCTGGGCTTCAGGAACGCATCGCGAAACGACCTGGTGTCGGCTTCGTTTTCGACGGCGATCGGGAGCCGCGTCACGACGCGCTCGATCGTCTCCTGGTATCGCTACGGCGACGCGCTCGACTTCGACGGATCGTTCCGCAGTGAGTCGACGCGCTCGAATGCCCCCGGCGACGACGCGTTCGGCCGCGCGGCCGTCGTCTTCACGCGCGACTTGAAGGTGCAAGACCTGTCGGTGCGGCACGAGTCGGCCATCAGGGCGTCGGACGCCCAGACGGTTGAGGCGGGCTTCGAAACACACGCACTGGAGACGCGATGGGGCTGGACGATTGCCGGCGATCGCAACCTGTCGGAGGCCAACGGATCGTCGACCAGGGGAGGCGCCGGCCTGCCCTCGTTTCTCGACTCGCAACGCGACTCGTCGCGGCTCGGGGCCTGGGTGATCGACCGGATCCGCTTCTCGCCGCGTCTCTCAGTCGAGCCGGGCCTGCGCCTCGACTGGAACAGCCTGTCTGGGGAAACCCTCGTCTCGCCGCGCGTCTCGGGCGTTGTTGAGCTGGGCAGCCGCACCCGCCTTCGCGCGGCGGCTGGGCTGTTCACGCAGAGCCCCGGGTACGAGAAGCTGCTCCAGTCGGATTACTTCGTCAATCTCACGGCGCCGGAGGCCGCCGAAATTCGAAGCGAGCAGTCGGTACACGTCATTGGCGCGCTCGAGCACGACGTCCGGCCCGGGCTGACGGTGAGGGTCGAGGCGTATCACAAGTCGTTCGACCGGCTCATCGTCGGCCGCGTCGAGAGCGCGGCGGAGACGGCGGCGCGCGTGGCGCAATACGACTTTCCTCCTGCGCTGGCCTCGAGCGTGCCTTCGTCGCCGCAGGTCACAAGCACACCCGTCAACGGCGCCGGCGGCCGCGCGTACGGGTTCGATCTCCTCGTCGCACATCGCCCCGTGACGGCCTCCGACCGGCTCTCCGGGTGGGTGTCGTACACGTGGGGGCGCGCGGAGATCGACGCCTACGGGCGCCGCTACCCGTTCGATTACGATCGCCGGCACGCCCTGAGCCTCGTGGGCACCTACCGCGTTACGCGCCTGCTGGAACTTGCCGCAACCATACGAATCGCGTCAGGCTTCCCCTACACGCCGGTGAACGGTCTGCGCGTCGCGGCGGCGGCCGTGCCCGCCGGTGTCACGGGCGAGCCGGATCGGTACGTGCCGAGGATCGACACGAGCGGGCTCTACGTGTGGACGACCGACCCCGGGAACCTCGACGGGATCAACACGGCCAGGCTGCCGGTTTTCGCGCGCGTCGATTTCCGCGTCACGTTCCGGCCGTCGTGGACCGGCAGCCGGTGGCAGTTCTACGTCGAGGTCATCAACGCCCTCAACAGGAAGAACGCCAGCGGGATGAGCTCGACGTTGGAGTACGACCCGTCCAGCGACCGGCCCCGTCTCGTCACCGAGCCGCGCGGCGCACTGCCGCTGCTCCCGTCGCTCGGCGTGCGGTTTCGGTTCTAATCAGGGGCCGCGAATTCGACCCGCCGCCCCTCAGCTTCGCACGCTGCGGACCGGAGGGCGGCTGGGTGCAGCTTGACAGCAACCTGCGGCTCCCTTTAGGCTGGTGCCATGGCGGTCGCCTTTCGCGCCCACTCGTGCCGGCAGGCTCACGGGCATCACCATACCCATCGATGCGTCCGCGCATCGAGGATGCCAGCCGGCCGCCGCCCGCAGTAGCTCCTCCGCCCGGACGCAGAATCCAGACACAAACCCAACTGGCAACGGCGCAGGCCTCCGCCCCATTCCGGGAGCCTGACACGCCGTCGGGCGGCAATAAGGAGCGGGAGCGATGACTACGCTGAGCCTGGCCCTGCCCAAGGGCCGCATTCAGGAACGAACACAGGCGCTGCTCGCCGACGCGGGCCTGCGCGTGCTGACCGACGGCCGCTCGTACCGGCCTCGCGTGTCGGACCCGTCGGTCGAGGCCAAATACCTCAAGCCGCAGAACATCCCCAAGCTCATCGAACTCGGCGCGCACGACTGCGGGTTTACCGGCTACGACTGGCTCGTCGAGACGGGCGCGGAGGTGGTCGAGATGCTCGACACCGGCCTGGACCCGGTCACGCTGGTCGCCGCCGCGCCCGAGGGGCTGGGCAGCGGGTTGGGATCGCTGGGCCGCCCGGTTGTGGTCGCCTCGGAGTTCGAGAGGCTGACGCGGCGCTTCGTCGAAGAGCGTGGGTGGCCGTACGTCTTCATCAGGACATTCGGCGCGACCGAGGTCTTTCCCCCGGAGGATGCCGACCTCGTGCTCGACCTGACGGCCACCGGGGCGACGCTGCGCGAGAACCGCCTCGAGATTGTCGCTGAGGTGCTGCGGTCGTCGACGCGGTTTGTCGCATCACCCCGCGCGCTGGAGGACCAGGGCAAGCGCGGGCGGATTGAGGCGCTCGCCATGATGCTCCGTGCGGTCCTGGATGCGCGGGCGCGGGTGCTGGTCGAGGTGAACGTGACCGCCGAGCGCCTGAACGCCGTCGTGGCGGTCCTGCCGGCGATGAAGTCGCCCACCATCCAGCCGCTGTCCGGCGGCCAGGGGTACGCGGTCAAGGCCGCCGTCCGCCGCGACGACCTGCCGCGGGTGGTTGTGGCGCTTCGGGCGGCGGGGGCGACCGATCTGATCGCCTACGCGCTGGAACAGGTCATCCCATGAGCGCGCTCATTCCGGTTCCGGAGGTGCAGCGTCTGGCGCCCTACCGCGTCGATACGGCGGGCCGGCGAGGGCTGCTTCGCCTCGACTTCAACGAACACACGGTCGGCCCGAGCCCGCGCGTGCTCGAGCGGCTTGCCCGGGTGACCGCAGAGGATCTCGCGCTCTACCCGGACGAGACCGCCGCGCGCGCCGTCGTCGCCAAGCACTTCGCCTTCGAAGACGACGTTAACTTCGTCCTCACCTCCGGGGCGGATGAGGCGATCCGTCTCGTCTGCGACAGTTACGTGCAGCGCGGAGATCGGGTCGCCCTGCTCGATCCCGGCTACGCCATGTACCGGTTCTACGCGACGCTGGCGGGAGGCGACATCCGGGCCGTCGACGTCGAGCCGGACCTCGCGTTTCCGACCGCCCGGATGCGGGCCGAGATCGACCGGGGTGTCCGGCTCGTCGTCCTCGGCGATCCGCACAACCCCACCGGCGCGGCGGTGCCGCCTGGTTTTGTCGCCGCGGCTGCGCGCAGCCAGCCGGAGACGGTGTTCCTCATCGATGAGGCGTACGCCGAGTTTGCCGGCCGGACGTCGCTGCCCCTGCTGGCGCAGCTCCCCAACCTGCTCGTCGCCCGGACGTTCTCGAAGGCGTACGGGCTGGCCGGCCTGCGCATCGGCGTGCTCGCGGGCCGTCGCGAGACGGTCGACTGGCTGGCGCGGATGCGGTCGCCGTACGCCGTCAACGCCCTCGCACTGCTGGCCGTCGAGGCCGCGCTTGGCGATCCCGACTGGGCGTCGGCCTACGCGGCCGAGGTGCGCGCGTCGCGCCAGGAACTGCGGGAGGGCCTCGCACGGCTGGGCATCGAGAGCCATCCGAGTGAAGCCAACTTCGTCATCGCCCGATTCGGAGAGGCGGCGCCGCTCATCCGCCGGCAGCTCCGAGAGAAGGGCGTCCTCGTGCGCGACCGCAGCGGGCATCCGCTGCTTCGGGGCACGCTCCGTATCGGCGTCGGCACCCGTGAGGACACCGCACGCCTCCTGCAGGCGCTCGCGGAGGTGCTCTCCGGCCTCGACGATCGTGAAAGGACAACAAGATGACCCGAAAGACCCGCACCCCGACGGACCGTGCGCGCCCACGGCGGCGCCGCGTCGGCGAGGCGTCCCGCAAGAGCCGCGAGACCGACATCCGCGTCCGGGTTGTTCTCGACGGCCGCGGGGCAACGGCTGTCGCGACCGGCGTCGGCTTCTTCGATCACATGCTTTCGGCGCTGGCCATGCACGCGGGGTTCGATCTCGAGATCGACGCGTCAGGCGACCTCTACGTCGATCAGCATCACCTCGTCGAGGACTGCGGCACCGTCCTCGGAAGGGCTATCGCGCAGGCGCTTGGCGACCGCCGCGGGATCGAACGGACCGGGTTCTTCGCCTTCCCGATGGAAGACTCGCTCGCGCTGGCAGCCGTCGATCTCGCCGGCCGCCCGGCGCTCGCCTGGCGCGCCACGTTCCGGAGGCGTCGGGTCGGCGAGCTGGAGACCGACCTCATCCCCGAGTTCTTCAGGGGACTGGTCCGCGGTCTGGGCGCCGACCTCCACCTGGTTCTGCCCTATCGGGCCAACGATCACCACGCCGCCGAGGCCCTCTTCAAGGCCGCGGGCAAGGCCCTGAAGCTGGCTGTCGCCCGCGACGGCCGGTACCGAGGGCTCGTGCCGAGCACGAAAGGCGTGCTGGAGTTCTGGTCATGATTGGCCTCATCGACTACGGCGCCGGCAACCTGCGCAGCGTGGAGGGCGCACTGCGCCGGCTGGGTGTTGTCACGCGGCGCGTTGTCGGTCCGCCCGATCTCGCCGGCGTGACCACCCTCGTGCTCCCGGGCGTCGGGCGCTACAAGGCGGCTGCCTCGCGGCTGCGCGACGCGGGGCTGTGGGAGTCGCTCAAAGCCTGGGGCCGTTCGGGGCGCCCGCTGATCGGGATCTGTCTCGGCATGCAGCTGCTCTTCGACGGCAGCGATGAAGATCCCGGGGTGGAAGGCCTCGGTCTCATCGCAGGGCGCGTCTCGCGCCTCGACGCGCCGCTGGTGCCTCACATCGGGTGGGCGCGCGTGTCCGTCCGCCAGCCGGGTCTTGCGCCCTTCGACTTCATCCCGCGGGACTTCTACGCCTACTACGCCCACTCGTTCGCCGTGCCCGCCGGGCATCCCGCGGCGGCTGCCACAACGAGCAGTCCGGTTCCCTTCACGGCGGCGGTGGCCTCGGGCGCCGTGTGCGGCTGTCAGTTCCATCCTGAGAAGAGCGGGCGTGACGGCGCCGCGCTGCTGCAGGGCCTGATCCGCCACTTCGAAGGGCCGGCGTCCGTAGACGCCGTTGTGTGGCCACCAATCGAGCCACCGTCCGCCGTCCCGCAGTCCAGCATCCAGCCATCGGACGCCGCACGGCCCGTCGATGCGCGGCCGGGCGAGATGCGGGCACTGCATCGTCCGCACCGCGTGATCCCGTGCCTCGACATCAAGGGCGGACGCGTGGTGAAAGGGGTGCGGTTCAGGAACCTGCGGGATGCGGGCGACCCGGTCGAACGTGCGCGCGCCTACGACGATGACGGCGCCGATGAAGTGTGCCTGCTGGACGTGTCGGCGTCGCAGGAGGAGCGGCAGCCGCTCTACGATCTGGTTTCGCGCGTCGCCTCCGAGCTGAGCGTGCCGTTCAGCGTCGGCGGCGGCATCCGGTCCCTTGACGAGATGCGCGAGCTGCTGCTGGCCGGCGCCGATCGTGTCTCGCTCGGCACCGCCGCCGTCCATGATCCGTCGCTGGTGCGGCAGGCCGCGGAGCGCTTCGGCAGCCAGTTCGTCATCGTCTCGGTTGACGCTCGCCGGCGCGGCGGCGGCTTCGAGGTGACCACGCACGGCGGGACGCGGGGAACCGGAATCGATGCGCTCGACCACGCGCGCACGGTTGCCGGCCTCGGCGCCGGCGAGATCCTCTTGAACGCCATGGACGCGGACGGCACGCAGGGCGGCTACGACCTCGAGCTGACGCGGGCGGTCGCCAGATCGGTCTCGATCCCGGTGATTGCGTCGGGGGGCGCAGGCTCGCCCGCGGATCTGGTCCGGGCGCTCCGCGATGGCGAAGCCGATGCCGTACTGGCGGCGTCGATCTTCCACGACGGCCGGTTCACGATTCGCGAGACCAAACGCGCGATCCGCGAGGCGGGCCTGGAGGTGCGATTGTGATCATTCCCAGCATCGACCTGATGGGGGGACGCGCGGTCCAGTTGCGGCAGGGGCGCGATCACGTCCTGACGGCCGATCTCTCCCCGATCGAGCTGGCACGGCAGTTCAGTTTCTACGGCGAGATCGCCGTTGTCGATCTCGACGCCGCCCTTGGCCGCGGAGAGAACCGCGCCCTGGTCGACGAGTTGTGCCGCACAGTCCCTTGTCGTGTAGGCGGCGGCATCAGGACCGAGGCAGACGTCGTCGCCCGAATCAAGGCCGGCGCCACGAGGGTGGTGGTCGGGACGGCAGCGACCCCCGAGTTCCTCGGGCGGTTCCCGCGCGGGTGGGTGCATGTGGCGCTCGACGCGCGGGGCGGCACGGTCACCGATCGCGGCTGGACCGCCGATACGGGCGAGGCTGTCCTGGCTCGCGCGAAGCGCCTCGAGCCGTTCTGCAGCGGCTTCCTGTTCACGCAGGTTGACGTCGAGGGCACGCTCGGGGGCGTGCCCGTCGAGCCGGTGCGCGCGCTGGCGGAGGCGGTGACGCTGCCGGTCACCGCGGCCGGCGGCGTCGCCAGCCTGTCGGATGTGCGGGCGCTTGAGGCGATCGGGTGCGACGTGCAGGTCGGGATGGCGCTCTACACGGGGAAGCTGTCGCTCGACGAGGCCCTGCTGGCGCTGCCGGCGCTTGACGCCGGGCCGGTTCCGACCGTCGCCCAGTCGGAGGACGGCCGCGTGCTGATGGTCGCCTGGAGCACGCGCGAGTCGCTGCGCGAGGCGCTCGCGCTCCGGCGCGGCGTCTACTGGTCGCGCAGCCGGAAGCGGATCTGGCGGAAGGGGGACGAATCGGGACACACGCAGCGGCTGCTCGGCACGCGTTACGATTGCGACGGCGACACGCTGCTGTTCACCGTCGAGCAGGCCGGACCCGCCTGCCACACCAATCGCGCGACCTGTTTCGGCGACGCGGCGCCGTTTGACCTGGAGGCGCTCGGCCGGATCGTCGCAGGGCGGCGCGGCCGGCAGCCCTCGGAGTCGTGGACCGCGAGACTGCTGGAGGATCCCGCGCTTCTGCGAGCGAAGATTCTCGAGGAGGCCGCCGAGGTCTGCGAGGCCGGCGAACGAGACAATCTCGTCTGGGAGCTGGCCGACCTGTTCTACCACGCGATGGTGCTGATGGAGAGCCGGGACATCCGCCTGCAGGAGGTGGAGGCGGAGTTGCGCGGGAGGCATCGTGACACGTGACGAGCGGCAGCGGCGAGAGACGACACGGTCGGTCGGCAGGATCCTGCAGGCGGTCCGAACAGGCGGCGAGCGGGCCGTGCTCGAGCTGACGCGCCGCCACGACGGCGCCAGGCGCGACTCCGTCGAGGTGGGCCGCGACGAGTGGGACCGGGGCGCGACAGCCGTGGATGCCGCCACGCTGGCCGCTCTCAAGGAGGCGGCGGCGCGCATCACCAGGTTCGCGCGCGCGCAGCGCCGATCGCTCTCGCCCTTCCGCCTGCAGGAGCCGGGCATTCTCCTCGAGCAGAGGCTGCTGCCCGTGACGCGTGCGGGCGTCTACGCGCCGGGCGGGCGGCACCCGCTCTGTTCTTCCGTCCTCATGGGCGCGATTCCCGCGCGCGTGGCCGGATGCCGCGAGGTCGTGTTGGCCACACCGCCCCGCCCGGACGGCACCGTGCATCCCGCCGTGCTGGCGGCCGCGCGCATCGCGTCAGTCGATCGCGTCTTCGCGATGGGAGGCGCGCAGGCCATCGCGGCGCTGGCCTTCGGCGCCGGACCCGTTCCCGCTGCCGACATCATCGTCGGGCCGGGCAACCGGTTCGTCACCGAGGCGAAAGTCCAGCTGGCCGGCCGGGTCGGCATCGACCTTGTCGCCGGCCCATCGGAGCTCGCCGTCATCGCGGACGACACGGCCGATCCAGAGGTCATTGCAGCGGACCTGCTTGCCCAGGCCGAGCACGATCCTGACGCGCGGCTCTGGCTGTTCACGATCGCGGCGCCCGGACTCGGGCGCCACGTGCGGCGGCGCCTCGCGCGCGTGCTTGCGGCACTGCCAGCCGGCTCTCCGAACCGTCTGGCGGCGCAAGCCTCGATCGCGTCGATGACCACACGCGACTTCGCTGGCGCCGACGAAGCGTGCAAGGCCTCCGACGCCGTGGCGCCGGAGCACCTCAGCCTCCAGGTGCGGCGGGCCGCCTCGCTCGTGCCGCGGCTGTCGTCGTTTGGCTCGCTCTTCGTCGGACCAGCGTCGGCTGTCGCTTTCGGCGACTACGTGTCTGGACCGAACCACACTCTGCCGACCTCGGGGGCCGCGCGTTATGCCGGAGGGCTGTCCGTCCTGCGGTTCCTCAAGGCGGTGACTGTCCAGCGCGTGACCGCGCAGGGCGCCAGACGCCTGGCTCGAGCGGCAGGCCGACTCGCGTCGCTCGAAGGCCTCGAGGCCCATCGGCGCTCCGTGGCGGCGCGGGCGAGCATTCCTCGTTTCGCCGCGGTGCTCTTCGACTTCAACGGCGTGCTCATCGAGGACGAGCCGTGGCATTGGGCCGCCATGCGCGATGCCGTTCTGCCGTTCGGCATCAACGTCACCTGGCCGCAGTACACGAGGCGGTACCTTCACTACGACGACTACGGCGCCCTGCGGCTGATCGTGGCTGACGCGGGCAAGCGGCTGCCGATCAGCCTCGATGAGCTCGTGGTGCGCAAGCGCGCGCTGTACCGGACCCTGCTCCCGCGCGACGGCGGCATCGCCCCCGAAGTGGTTGAGCTTGTCCGGGCGGTTGCGCGGCAGGTCCCAGTTGGCATCGTGTCGAGTGCCGCGCGGGAGGAGATTGATGATGCCGTTCGGCGCGCGGGACTGGGCTCGACGTTCGCCACGATCGTCGGCGCGGAAGACGTGGCGCGCCCCAAGCCGCATCCGGACGGGTACCGGCTGGGCATCCGGCAACTCATCGACGGGCGACGTCTGACCGAGGGGCTGCCCGTCGTGGCAGTTGAGGACTCGCCCGGAGGCACCGCCGCTGCACGCGGAGCCGGGCTCGACGTGCTCGGCGTGACGACGACCTACACTTCAACCAGATTGCGTGCGGCAGGCGCGTCGCGGACCGTGCCGCGTCTAGCGGCGTTGACAGCTGCAGATCTGATCGGGTGACGCGGGCAGGAGCCCTATCACCGAAGCGGCTTCCAGTCCGGCGGCACAACACTGTCCAGCCACGCCGTCAGCCACATATCCGCGAGCATCTGACTGCCGGCCCCCAGGCGCTCGCGGATCATCTGTGGGCCCTCCGGCCTCCGTTCGCCGAAGCCCCCGGCGCGCTCCAGCTGATAGAGGCGCTCCACGGTCCCGAACGACGCGCGCAGGTACGCCACGTAGTCGGCGAAGGGGTCGGCGAGCCGCTTCGGCGCATGGACCAGCGGAGTTACGGTATCCAGGCGAATGCCCTGGACGAACAGGCCATCCACTTGGCTGTGGAACTCGCGGCTGGTCGTGTAGCCTCTGGGGTTCGCCTCGACCCACCCGTTGTAGTTGACGGTCGTGTGAAGCGGCTGTGCGGCGTCAGCCACGTAGTGGGACAGCAGGCCGGCATAGAAGACGACAGCCAGTTCGACGGGTTTGGTGGCGCGGTGAGCCGCCTTGAGCTGGCGGTAGCTGCGGAAGGCCAGCTTGAGCCGATCGTACGCTTCAATGGCGGCATAGGGCTGAGCGCCAACGGCCTCGGGAAGGAGCAGGTCGCCGCCCTCGGCGGCCGTCGCACGCCGGGCATAGAGGTCGCGGTAGTACTCGACACGCGTGCGCGGGAACTCGTAGTCAGGCGGCAGGCGCTCCATGTCCAGAAAGTGGTCCGGGTCGAAGCTGCGCAGCGTCGGCTCGTCTCTGCCGCGCCAGCGGTCGGGCTCGGAAGAAAGATACGAAAGCTGATCACCTGCCCGTCGCAGGAAACGCGGCACCTCAGACGGCAGCCTCTGCAGCGCCGCTTTGACGACGAGGATGTGCCCCTCCGGGCCCCACCCCGACAGCGAAGCGGCGCAGAAGAGGACGATGAGACCTGCCGGTGCGGTGACTCGCTTCATCTGCCGAGCAGGGCCACGCCGGTGCATCAAGTGCTGGACCGAACTTGCTCCCATTACCCCTTCTTTCCCCGCCGCGCGGTCCTCCCGGCCAGAAGTGCGTCAAGCGAGACCACGCCTGCGCCGACGATGATGAGGAACAGCGACCCGAGCCACATGCTGAGGTCGGTTCTTGATTCGTGAATCGCGCTCCACGCGCCGTAGCGAGCGAGTTTCGTGAGCGAGAAGGGACCGACCGGGTGGCCGAGCAGGATGGGCAGCTTCGTCGAGAAGAGTGCGACCGAGATGTTGATCAGCATGACGAACGCCCCGAGGCGGGTCAGCAACCCGAGGATGATCAAGGTGCCGCAGACGATCTCGGCGCCCCCGACGAAGGGCGCCATGATCTCGGGGAACGGGATGCCAATCCGCGTGAACCGGCCCACGCCGAGGTCTGCCGGAAACAGGAACTTCTGCACGCCTTCGGCTGCGAAGACGAAGCCCACGAGCAGCCGTATGAGGACCGTCGAACCCGGCGCGCTGGTGTAGAGCAGTGAACGCATGATCCCTCCCCGTGGCTTCCGGCTCGAAAAGACGGCACGCGTACCTGACAAGCTTACCGAATCACCTGCGTGCTGCAGTCGTAACGAACGCGGCGCCCAGCGCCCTCGCTCGCCAGCGCGCGTAGCTCTCCCGAAGCGCCGTACTCATGGTATGGTCACCGCGAACCGCTGCGCCGCTTGGCGGGTCAGTACCCGCGCTGTTTGTCCACGACGTTCAGAAGCGGCAGGCCGCTGGCGTAGCGGCGGACGTTTTCGGCCAGCAGCCCCACCAGGCGGGTCTGGCGCTGTGGCGCGTACCCAGCCGTGTGGCAGGTGATGACCAGGTTCGGGCAGTCCCAGAAGGGATGATCTGACGGCAGCGGCTCGGGGTTCGTGACGTCCAGCCCGGCGCCGGCGATCCAGCCTTCCTTCAGCGCCGCGACAAGAGCCTCGCTTTCCACCAGCGTTCCGCGCGAGATGTTGATGAAGTAGGCCGTCTTCTTCATCGCCCTGAACACCTGCTCGTTGAACATCCCCACGGTCTCCGTGGTCGCGGGCGCCGCGCTCACCAGGATATCCACCTGCGGGACCATCTCCATCAGCCATGTCGGGTCCCGCAGCGTGTCGACGAAGAACGGCTTGACCATGGGTTTCGCATCCGTGGCCAGGATCCGCATGTTGAATCCATAGTGGGCCCGCATGGCTGTAGCCGATCCCAGGCCGCCCAGACCGATGATGCCCATGGTCATGCCGTCGACCTCCACCAAGTTCCGCTCGGCACGCCACGTACGCTTCTCGAACTGCGGAATGTAGTACTTGTTGAGCCCGCGCGTGAGACTGAGGAGCATGGCGATCGCGGTCTCGGAGATGGCCGGCGCGAAGGCCCGCGCCATGTTGGTCACGACGACTGGGCTCTTGATGAGTTCCGGAAACAGCACCCTGTCCACCCCGGCTTCGGTGGACTGCAGCCACCGCAGGTTCTTCGCCGCGGCCAGCGTCTCCGCGTTGAGCGCCCCGAAGACGACGTCGGCCTCCGGCAGCAGCCTGCTCAATTCGCTGAAGTCGGCCGGCATCGTGATCGTGACGTCTCTGCCTTGCGATTCGATCTGCCGGACCTCCGACGGCGCGTATCGGGGCGACGGAGCCGCGGATGACGCCGAGGCGGTCACGATGCGGACCCGATCCGGAGGTGGATCGAATATCGCGATTCGGTCCGAAGCCAGGAGAACAGGTGCCGCGGATGCGGTGGCCGCGGCTGACAGGAACGATCGACGAGAGAGCGAGTTGTCGGTCACAGTCCCCTCCTGCTCTGTGGAGCGGCAGCGCTGCCGGTAGAGGCGGCCTCCGCCGGGTGCGCACCAGACTAGCACGTGGGCCCTTTGAGTGCAGGAATCCAGGCAATTGCCTCGAACGGGGTTGAGCGCGATTTGAGTCACAAGTGAGGCAGCGAGGGCGCCACGACGCTGACGGCGCGACGTCGCGGTCGCGGCTACGATCCACGTCCCGCTCGTCGGTGTGCAGCTCCGGACAGGCCGATTGAGTTTCTGAAACGGACAGGCGCGGCTGAGCCCCGCGGTGCGCCGTCGCTGCTCGGCCGGGTCTGCCGGGCGGCCCCGTGCCGGGGTCATCGAAGGAGGGACTCGTTGGGCAATACCCAACGAGCGCGCGTCGCGGTCTGCTACCCTGCGCTGCCGTCGTCCTCGAACAGCATCGGACGAACCCCTTGCAGTGCCAGCCTGGCGGCCTCGACTGCGGCGAGCACGTCTCGCGCTGCATCGAGTGAGTACGCCGGACCGCCCGGGTACCGTGCCACGGTGCCACCGTCCGACAGCTGCTGTCGCACGCGCGGGGTCAGCGCCGATGCGAGCGCCGTCCGTACGTCCTGATCGAGTCTGGCCAACAACCGATCGATGTTGTGCGTGTACTCGAACGCCTGGTTGGCCTCCGCCAGCGTGGCCTTGAGGTAGCGCTCCGCTGCGGCCGCCGCCAACGACACGGTTTCGTTCCCCATCCGGCGCTCGGCGGCGGCGTGTGCGAGCTCCAACTGCCGATCGGCAGCCCGGACCCATTCCATGGCCAGACGAAGCGAACGGTCGTCAGGTGCCATACACGGAGACACCTTCGTGAGCGGCCGGGTACTCGATTGCCCCGACGTAGTTGCGGCGCCACTCGAACTCGGCGCGGGACGTGACGACGAGGTCGTAGTCGACCGGCAGCGTTCCGATGGCGAGGCGCATGTCGACTACGACGTCCCGCGTGACGAGAACGTCGGCCGGAAGAACGACCAGGATGTCCAGATCGCTCACGGGGCTCGCGTCGCCGCGCGCATGCGACCCGAACAGGATCACCTGATCAGGGTGCCAGGCCGAGACGGTTCGAACGATGCGCTCGAGGGCAGCCCGTCGTACCGGATCCAGTTGAGGAAGGCTGGCGACCACGGGACGATCATACGCGCCTCGCCGACGGAAACCAACGTCCCGGTGTGCGGCCGACCCTCAGCGGACAGCCACCTCAGCGCACCTGCGATGGGCGGCCCTCTGACATAGAAGGCTGGCGTGCGGCCGCCCGACCGGACAAATTCAGGCGCCGCGTGGTCTCGCTTCCCGGTGGGGGCCGAGTCGGGCCGAGTTCATGGACACGCCACTGAGACTGATGTATAAGCAGGAGGCCGGAACGAGGCCACCCAGCGTGCCTGCCTGGTTGTCGTGGCTGTCTGCCGTGGTGCTCTCGCTTCTCTCGGATCGGCGCCCGACATCAGCGGCAAGTGGGCCACCACGATCGATACAGTGATGGAACCGAGCGCCTGCACCTGCAGCATCACGTCCACCGACGCGCTTGCCTGTCACCGTGAAGTCGGCAACATCGTTTCCGAGGACTTCATCGTCGAGCGAGTGAAGTAGCGGCGCTGCAACCGGTCACCGGTGCTCGCAGCAGAACCGCGTGCCTGCAAAGGGGGAGCCAGCGTGCTCGAAAAGGAAATCATCCAGGAGCAGGGATTCCGCAACGTCCGCAAGAACGGGCAGGTCGTAGGGTTCCAGGTGCGCTACCGGTCCTGCTACTACCGGAGCATCTGGCTCTCGATGTCGCTTGGTTTCGATGTCGCCGTGGATGGAGAGAAGTTCTCCAGGGACCAGGTGACGGTGACCATCGGCGGCAGGACGTACACGCAGGAAGCGATGAAGGCAATCACCGACGTGCAGTGGCCGATCTCCGAGGCCGCGATTCTCACGGTCTCGAAGCCAGGCGGGCTCGAGCCGGGCGTGCACGACGTGGAGATCGGGTGGGGCCACGCCGCCTCCTACATGCCGATGGAGATGGGCAACATGCCTCGCCGCCCGCAATCCGCCGATATAGACGCGGCGATGCGAGGGATGATGCCGTTCACCGAGAAGCGGAAGATCGTGCTCGTGGTCTGAACCGGATGGAGCCGATGGAGACGAACATGACGCGACACGAGATGACGCGGAAGGAATTTCTGAAGGCGACCGCCGGTGCCGTCGCGGTGGCCGCATCTCCACGCTCGGGGCTCCCGGCCGCCGAGAAGCCGGGCCCGAAACGCGGCGTTTCGATCTACAGCTACTCGGACGATCTCTTCAAGACGGCGACCCTCGAGGACTGCCTGGCGGCGGTCGGCGACCTAGCTGCGGACGGCGAGCAGATAGGGCTCGAGGTTCTTGCCAACTCGCACATCGAGGGCTACCCGACGCCCAGTGACGGCTGGGTCGCGCGATGGGCCGAGCTCTGCGCGAAGTACCGCCTCAAGCCGGTCGAATACGGGCATTGGGTCGATTCGAAACTGCGCAGCGAGAAGCCGCCGTGGCTGAGCACCAGGGAGTCCTACGAGATGCTGGTGCGTGACATCAAGCTGGCCAACCGGCTGGGATTCACCTGCGGGCGCACCAAGCTGGGCGTGATCGACGGGCAGTTGACGCCCGTCGAGAATTGGCGGGAGTTCATCAAGATGGCGCTGCCGGTCGCCCAGGAATACAACTTCCGGATGATGCCTGAGATCCATCCGCCGACCAGGCTGAAGTCGAAGATGGTTGACGACTACGTCGACTTCATCGAGAAGGAGAACGCCACCCCCTGGTTCGGCCTGAACATCGACTTCGGCGTCTTTCAGAACCGGCGATCGCGCGGCAGCCAGGAATCGCGAGGCGCCGCCGGCCAGGCAGCCGAGGGGCGTGGCGCGGGCGGCGGGCGGTCGATGGCGCCCGGAGCGATGGAACCGTCGCAGGTGGAGGACATGATTCCGCTCCTCCCCTACGTCCACTGCTGCCACGCGAAGTTCATGGAGATGGACGACAGCTGCCAGGAGACGTCGATTCCCTATCCCGAGATCGTCCGGACGCTGGTGGCGCACAACTGGAACGGCTACCTGCTCAGCGAGTACGAGGGCGCGGACCGGAATCGCGGCGGCGCCTTCCAGGCGGTCCGGAAACATCACGTGATGCTGCGGCGGCTGCTGCGAGAGGCCTGAACCGGCCAGTTCGCCGCAATCGAACCTGCGGGGCGAAGCGGCGCAGGAGACGAAGCAGCAAGCCGGCGATTGACCAAGGAGAACCTCATGAGACCTGGCCCGCCATCCCTCCGATCGTGCCTTTTCAGGGTCCTGTCTGTCGCCTGCATCGCGATGGCTTGTCTGGCGCTGGTCACCGTTTCCGGATGCAGCCGTGCCGCTTCCCCTGCCGGCGAAAAGAGGAACACCATCAAGATCGGCGTCGCCTTCCAGGAAATGGACAACCCCTATTTTGTGACCATGAAGAAGGCGATCGACGAGGCGATCACGAACCTCGACGCCGAGGTGTACTACACCGACGCCCACCACGACATCACGCGGCAGATCAGCGACATTGAGGACTTGATCCAGAAGAAGATCAGCATCCTGCTCATCAATCCGACCGACTCGGTGAGCGTCGAGGGCGTCGTCAAGGAGGCGAAGGAGGCGGGCATCGTGGTCGTGGCCGTCGATGCCCAGGCGAACGGTCCGATCGACTGCTTCGTCGGCTCGAAGAACTACGAGGCCGGGAGACTGGCCGGGGAGTTCCTCGGCAAGCACCTCAACGGCAAGGGCAAGGTCGCGATCCTGGACGGCATTCCCGTGGTGCCGATTCTGGAGCGCGTGCAGGGTTTCAAGGATGCAATCGCCAAGTTTCCCGACATTCACATCGTCGCCACGGAGAACGGCAAGCAGGAACGGGCCGTCGCGCTGGCGGTGACTGAGAACATGATCCAAGCCAATCCCGATCTGGCTGGCATCTTCAGCGTCAATGACGGTGGGGGGATGGGAGCCTTCTCAGCCATCGAGGCTTCGAAGAAGGACATCGCTCTGGTCAGCGTCGATGGTCTGGCCGAAGCGGTGGCCGCGATTGAAAAGGGCGGGCCGTTCAAGGCCACCTCGGCCCAGTATCCCCGCGACCAGGTTCGCATCGCGCTGGCTATCGCCCTGGCCAAGTACTGGGGCGCGAACGTTCCGGCAACGATTCCGATCGACGTGAAGCTGATCACACGGGAGAATGCCAAGGGATTCTCCTGGTGAGGCAGGACATTCTCCAGCTGCGAGGCGTCGACAAGGGGTTTGCGGGCGTGTCGGTCCTGAGCGGGGTGGATCTGGCCCTGCGCGCGGGCGAGATTCTGGCCCTGCTGGGAGAGAATGGCGCCGGCAAGTCGACCCTCATGAAAGTGCTCGCGGGCGTCCACCGGCCGGACGCTGGCGGCATCTTCCTGGATGGCCGCCCAGTCGAGTTCGGATCGCCCCGCGACGCCCGGAAGCTGGGCATCAGCATCATCTATCAGGAATTCAGCCTCGTCCCCCATCTGACCACCTGGGAGAACATCTTCCTCGGGCAGGAGAGACGCACGCGCTGGGGCACGCTGGACCGCCTGGCCATGCGGACCGAAGCGCGCGGGCTGCTCCAGCGCCTGGGAGTGGCCTTCGACGTCGATGTGCCGGTGATCCAGCTCAGCGTCGCCCGGCGGCAGTTCGTGGAGATCGCCAAGGCGCTGGCCCTGTCTGCCCGCATCCTCATCCTCGATGAACCAACCGCGACGCTGACCGCCGAGGATGTGGCCCATCTCTTTCGCGTGATGAGGGCACTGCGCGATTCCGGCGTGGCCATGATCTTCATCTCTCACCATCTGGACGAGGTCTTCCAGATCGCCGACCGCGTCCAATGCCTGCGCGATGGCCGCTCGGTCGGCACGAAGCCGATCTCCGATTGCACGCCCCGGGAGCTGGTGCGGATGATCGCCGGCAGGGACGTCGCGCAGACCTTCCCTCCGCGCCTCGGAGCCCCGCCGGGAGAGGTCATTCTGGATGTCCGGCGCCTGCGGCGGAGCAGACACCTTCCGGATGTGAGTTTCACTCTGAGGGAAGGAGAGATCCTGGGTATTGCCGGGCTCGTGGGCTCGGGACGCACCGAGATCATGCGGGCGCTGATCGCCGCGGACAAACCCCATGCGCGCGATATCGCCTTCAGAGGCCGGCCTTTCGCCCCCGCCAGCCCCGCCGATTCCCGCGCACGGGGTCTGGGTCTTCTGCCCGAGGACCGCAAGCAGCAGGGCGTCATTCTGCCGTTCGCGGTATCCGAGAACGTCGTGTTGGCCAACTTGGCGGCGCTCTGCCGGCCGCTGACCGGGTGGCTGCGCCGGGGCCGGGTCGACGCGGCCGTCCGAGGGTTGATGGACCGCCTCCGCATCAAAGCCTCATCTCCGCAGCAGACGCTGCGCACCCTCAGCGGTGGCAACCAGCAGAAGGTGGTCGTGGCCAAGTGGCTGCACGCCGATTGCCGGGTGCTGATCTTCGACGAACCCACGCGGGGCATCGACGTGGGCGCCCGATTCGAAATCTACGACCTCATGCGCGGACTGGCGGCACGCGGCGTGGCCATCATCATGATCTCCTCGGATCTGCCCGAGGTCGTGGGCATGAGCGATCGCGTGATCGTCATGCGCCAGCAGCGTATCGAGAAGACCCTCGAGCGGACGGAAGACATCTCCGCCGAGACTGTCTTGTTCTATGCCACCGGCGGCCATGTGGTGTGAATCGGAAGGAACGGGTGTCCGATGATCAGCTTCTCCTGCCGTTGCGGCCACGGATTCTCCGTGTCCGACGACCAGGCCGGCGCGTCGTTGCGGTGCGTGGACTGCGGCCAGCTGGTCGAGGTCCCGCCGCTGTCTGATCTGCAGCGACCGGACCTCCGCGGCGATACGGTGCCGTTGCCAGCCGTCCCGGCGGTCGGAGCCCAGGGTACGCCGGACTCTGTCAATCCAACCACCGCCAGGTCACCCAGCACGCTGAATCTCGTCCTTGCATTCCTGCACCGGAACCCGGCCCTGTACTCCGTGATGGGTCTGTTGCTGCTTTGCCTGACCATGGTCTGCCTCTCGCGCGAGTTTCTGGCGGAGCAGAACCTGATCAACATCGTGCGTCAGGTCTCCATCAACGCCATCCTCTCCGTCGGCATGACCGTCGTGATTCTATCCGGCGGCATCGACCTCTCGGTCGGCGCGGTCCTGGCCCTGAGCACGACCACGGTCGCCGGTGCGATGCTGGCCGGAGTTCCCATCCCCGTGGCGATCGCCATGGCCCTGGGGGTGGGCCTGCTGTGCGGCTCGATCAATGGCCTGCTCGTGGCCTACGTGCGCCTGCCCGCCATCATTGTCACCTTGGCCATGATGGAGATCCCGCGCGGGGCGGCCCTGCTCTACACCAAGGGGTATCCGTTGTCCAACCTGCCCGAAGCCTTTGCCTTCTGGGGCCGCGGCCAGGTACTGGGCGTCCCGACGCCGATTCTGATCATGCTGGCGGTGTTTGCCGTGGCGTACCTCGTGCTCAACCACTATCCCGTCGGCCGCTACATCTACGGCCTGGGCGGCAACGAGGAGGCCGTTCGTCTGTCGGGCGTGCGGGTCGAGCGCTACAAGCTGCTCGCCTATGCCACCAGTGGACTGACGGCCGCCCTTGGTGGCGTCGTGCTCTCCTCGCGCCTGATGTCCGGAGTGCCCGTTGCCGGCGAGGGCTTCGAACTCGACGCCATCGCCACCGTCGTCCTTGGCGGCGCCAGCATCACCGGCGGCCGCGGCCACATCTTCGGGACCCTGGTAGGCGCGCTCATGCTCGGCGTGCTCAACAACGGCCTGAACATGATGGATGTCTCCCCCTACGCGCAGAGGGTACTCAAGGGCGTGATCATTGTTCTGGCGGTCTATGCCGGAAGCAGCAAGCGATCGGAACGGTAAACGTGTTTGTCCTCAAGGGATTGCGCGGCCTCCGTCAACCTCAGTACCGATTGCGCGTCGGGGATATCAGGGTGTTCTATGACGTTACCAGCACGGACGTCGAAATCCTTGCCATCGTCACCAAGGCGGAAGCGCAAGGGTGGCTCGAAGAAAGAGGCACGGAAGACGCGGGCGGTGGGACTGGCTCAGGTCAAGGATGACCTGTCGAAGTACCTTCGTCTGGCGGCCGAAGAGGAGATCATCATCACCCGGCACGGTCGGCCAGCCGGCGTGTTGATCGGGTTTGCGTCGGAGGATCAGTGGCTGGACTATCGCCTGGAGCACCACCCGGAGTTCCTGCGGCGGATCGCAGAGGCTCGAGCGGCGCTTCGCGACGGCCATGGCATCCCGCTCGAGGATATCGACTGAGGCGGGAGTTCATGTCTTGAGACCCTCTCTGGCAGGCTTCACACCGGAGACGATGACTTCGCGCAGGCCGACGCCCTCACGTGGTAATGTCTCGGCTCACTCTCGCAGAATGGCCGCCGGATTGGCGCGCCAGGCTGTTGCGGCCGGGACGACGACTGCGCCTATCGCCGCGAGGTTCACGCCCAGAGCCGCGAAGAGCCAGATGGCCGGTTCGACAGGCGAAACTGCGACGAGCAAGGCGCGGATCACCTGACCCACCCAGCCTGAAATCACCAAACCCAAAAGGGCTCCGCCGGCGCCAACCAGGAGCGTTTCCCCAATCACGGTTGTGGCAAGACGCTTGGGCGAGGCTCCCAGAGCCGCCCGGATGCCCAGTTCGCGACGGCGCTGCGCCACGCGGCGTGTCATGAGGCTGTAGAGCCCCAGCAGTGACAAGGCGACGGCGGCCACTCCAAACACCACCGCCAGGCTCCTGCGGAAACGGTAATCCGCGAACGACTGGTCAAGCACGTCCTGCATCCACACGACCCTCGTGATTGCACCGCGTGGCCACGCAGCCGCGATGGCCGTCCTGACCGCGCGTGGGCTTGCGACCTCTGGCAACGTTCGAACGACAAACGTGATCAAGCCCATGCTTGCTCCCCCGAGCGCGTAGTACGTGGGCCGCACCTCCTCCTCGTGACTCTCCTCCCTCTGGTCGGCGACGCTGCCCACCACGGTCAGCGTGCCCCCTTCCGCCTCCGTGATCCGGCTGCCCACGACGCGCCCCCCCAGAACCTGCTGGGCAAACACCTCGGACACCACCGCGACGTTCGGCTCGTGCTCAGGGTCGTGAAACACCCTCCCCTGACTCGGCTTCATCGACATGGTGTCAAAGTAGTTGGCGGACACCAACTGCCGCTGAACCCGAATCCCAAACCCCTCAACCCGATCGGAATTCGCACCCACCCCGACACCAATCCCTTGCCCGCTGAGCGGCGCAGACGTGACGGAGGCGACGCTCACGACGCCGGGGATCGCTCTGACTCGTTCCAGAACCGCACGGACGCCGAGAGTCGCCAGCTCCGACTGCTGGTCTGTGGATTCGATGGAAATGACCAACAGCCCCTTCGGATCGAAATTGAGCGGCCGCCCTTCAAGGCGTCGCACGTTCTCGGCCAGCAGCACTGCCACGACCACCATCACCGTGGCCAAGGTCACTTGGATGAGAATCAGGGCACGCTGGCGACGTAGGGCCGACCCGCCCGTCCTCTCGCCGCCATCCACCGTGACCGCTGAGGCGCTTGAGAGGCGAAGCGACAGCAGAGGCGAGATGCCCGCGAAGGCGAGGGCCAGCCCGCCGACGCCGCAGGAGAACAGCAGGCTTCTCCAGCCCACACGCGCGCCTTCGAGTTCCGGCAGGCCCGCAGGGGCTTGAGCCACAATGAGGCCCGTCAACTATCCAGCCAGGACGATGCCGACACAGGTCGCGGCGGTTCCGAGCAGCACGAGCTCCGCCGCCAACTGTCTCAAGAGGTTCCGGAAGGTTGCGCCCAGTGAGAGACGCAAGGAGAGCTCGAGCCTCCTGGTCTCAGCCTCCGCCAGGAGCAGACTGGCCACGTTCGAGGCCGCGACGACCTGCAAGAGGATCCCGAGGCCGAAGAGCAGCCACAGCGCGGTGGCCCGGCTGCCCGCCTGGTCTGACGCGAGTGGAACCACTCGGGCTCCGAGGGGCTCAGGCGCTCCACTCCCGCCAACAACGGCGGCGGCGGCCGCCTGAACGGCCGAAATCGACACACCAGGCGCCATCCGCCCAATCAGTCGCAGCGGCCACGTCGTTCTGCGGGCCCACTCACCCATGGGGAACAGCACATCCGCTGCCCGGCCGTAGAGGCGAAACCGGGCGGACACGACCCCGACGACCCTCCGTGTGGTCGGCGGGTCAGGTGACCCGTAGAACGACATAACAAGAGGGGCGCCCACAATGTCTGGACGAGCGCCAAACTGCTCACGCCATGTTCCTTCACTGATCAGAATCGACTCACAGGGTCCGCGGTCTTCGTCTTCACTGAAGCCACGGCCCGCCACGATCGGCACTCCGAGGAGCGGAAGGAGGTTCGATGAGACGTAGAACAGCGACCCAACAGTCGATCGATCGCGACCCAGCACCACCCCCCCTGCCCAGGAGAACCATGCCGCTGTATCAGCCAGGAGCGGAGACTGCTGGAGATCCCTCCAGGCCTGCCACGAGAATCCCTGCCGGTTCCAGGTCCTTGCCGCCTTCGGGTCGGCCCGCCAGGCCAGTCGCGTGGAATGCACCGCGACGAGGCGTTCCGGCGACCTCCAGTCGTAGGGGTGCAGCGCGACCGCATCCAGCGTGGCGAACGCCGTCGTCGAGGCGCCGACACCGAGGGCCAGGGTTACGCAGGCGGCAACCGTGAAGCCGCGATTCCGCGCGAGCCGTCGAAAGGCGAGGCGAAGATCCTGCCACAGGCCTTCCATCCACGGCGCGATCCACACGGCTCGCGCGTCCTCGCGTGCCATCGTCGTGTTCCCCAGTTCGCGCACGGCCTGCCAGTGCGCCGCCGGCTGGCTGAGGCCGGACTCGACCAGGTCGGTTTCCTTCATCGCGCGGTGCGTCTCGAGCTCCGCGGCGAGGTCTTGCTCGAATCGCCGGTACTTGATGCGCGCCCGAAGGCGTGACCACCAGCGCGCCATGGAACCCTCCGGTCAGGCGAGCAGCAGCACGCGTTGGATCGCGACCACCAGGTGGTCGAACTCCGCTCGCTCTGCCGCCAGCCGCCGTCGTCCGACCTTCGTGAGCGTGTAGTAGCGGGCCCTGCGGTTGTTTTCGGAGACCCCCCACTCGGCGTCGACGAGCCCATCGAGCAGGAGGCGCTGCAGGGCCGGGTAGAGCGAGCTCTCGCCCACCTGCAGCGCGTCATCCGAGAGCTTTTTCAGCCGCTGCGCGATGCCGTAGCCGTGCATGCGCTCGCGAGCCAGGATTCGGAGAACCAGCAGATCCAGCGTCCCGGGCAGCAGGTCGAGCGGTTGAGCCGACACGCCACCTCCTACGTCTATCGATGGGTCAGAGCTTAGATCCAGGCCAGACGAGCTGTCAACCCTAGTCGGTTGTCGGATGGACAACGGCGGGCGGCGACCCACTGCTGCCCAACATGTCCGCTGCACAGGCTGGCGCGCCGCCGCCCAAGCGCGGGCGACGGCGGGATCGCGGAGGGAGGGGGTACGCGCTTTCAACCCGTCGACGCAACGATCTCCGCTAGTCTGACCGCTGGCGTTCGATAACCAAGCGTCATTCGGGGCCGCGTGTTCAGGCGTCGCGCAATGGCATCAAGGTGCGCTTGGCTGTAGCTCGTCATGTCGACGCCGCGGGGCAGGTACTGACGCAGCAGGCCGTTGGTGTTTTCGTTGGAACCGCGTTGCCATGGGCTCTGCGGACCACAGAAGTAGCCCTGGACGCTCGTGGACATCGTAAACGCGCGAAGCGCTCCGAGTTCGGAGCCGCGGTCCCACGTCAGCCACTTCATGAGCCCGTCCGGCAGCTGTCGGACACGACGTGCCAAGGCGCGACTCACCGTCTGCGCTGGTGACCTGGCTGACGGAGCAGGGCCACGAGGCCGCCCACGTCTTCGATTGCGAGCTGACTGAGGCGGATGATCGTACGATCTGGGAGTACGCCCTCTCCTCCGGGGCCGTGATTCTCAGCAAGGACGAGACCTTCCGATTGCGACGGACCTGATGGCCCCTCGGTCGTGTGGATCTGCCTCGGCCACGCCAGCCGTCGGGACACGCTGCGGTGGGTTGCCAACGTCTTCCCCGACGTGGTCGTGGCGCTGACGCGGGGCGACACGCCGGCGGAGAGTACGTAGGACGGCCTCCGGCCAGGTCAGTCTTTCTCTCCGTCTGCACGCGCCGCGTTGTTCACGACCCGCTGGATGTGTCCTCGGCCGGACAGCCGCGAGTGTCCGCTACCTTTCATCGACGAAATGTCGACTCGCGAACGCATGCCCGGCTCCGGACTTCAGGTACTGCTCGAAGCGCAACGCGGTCCGTTCGGTTCGACACTCGACACATACCTCGAGTCGCCACGGCCTCCACGGAGTCGTTGACCGATTCTGTCCGGCGTTGTGGGCCGCCAGGCGGCGGGCGATATCTGCCGTCAGGCCAACGTAGCGGCGGTCCGGATGGGCCTCACTGCGAATGATGTAGACGAAGCGTTTGGGTTGAGAAAGCACGCTTGGTGCGGAGCGAATGTCGTGCCAGAAGGGATCCGCGGTGGATGCGCGGGAAACGGAGGCTTGCGTTTCTCGAGTACGCAATCGCTGGCGTGTGAGGGTGAAAGTGAGGTGGCAAGTTTTGCCCACCTACGCCTAGAACGCTCGCTGCGCTCGCTGGCTACAGTGGGGCATCCTTCGCGTGGCGCTCGGTGACGCGGCCCGCCATCCGGAGCCGCGAGCGTAGCGAGCGGTTGGCGAAGGATGGCGGAGAGGGGGGGATTCGAAGCCTCGCCCGAATCCGCGTAAGTCACTCAAGTGATTGACCGTACGGTGTTTACGTCACTTCCGCCAAACCCGCTCGATTCGCCAAAACCGGTCAAATGCCCAGGTGGAGGAACGAAACTGGAACGGTGGACCAGTCGCGCTTCGATCACCGACTCAGGCCTTTATGGACGTCTCCTGTCCGGGGCGCGCAGGCATGGAATGACCCACGGGGACGGGGTCCGGACCGCTTCTCCTTACACGAGTCGCCGTCGTGGCAGCGGACGACGAACTGGAGACCGGTCAGGTCGAGTCCTTCGACTCGTGCGTCCGCCCTACTGCTGCGAGGTGAAATCGACGACGAAGACGCTTTCGACGACGCCGAGGCGGTCGAGCATGTCGCCGAACTTCTTGTGTTCCGGGTGCGGCAGGAAGGCGTCGCGGGAGGCCACGTTGCTGAACGTGATCAGGTAGACGTGATTGAAGCCCTGGTCCAGCTTCTCCGGGCTGTGATTCTTGCCCTGCTCAAACGACAGGATGCCGGGGATCTTCTTCGTCATGGCCCGGAACCCTGCATTCACCTCGGCGATCTGCGCGTCCGTAGTGGCGGCCTTGTACTTGAACACCACGACGTGCCGAATGACCGGCTGCGCCTGCTGTGCAGACACGGTTGCCCCAAGAAGCACGCCGCCGACCAGCATCAATCCGATCCAGATCTTCATATCTCGCTCCCGTCCTCCCGACACGCGGCTCGAAGGTTGGCTGGCGGCAATTATACACACAGACCGACGCAGGCAGCCTCAGGCTCGGGCTTGAGTGCCGTCCTGGGCCGGGCAGAGCTGGGCGAGCGCTCGACCTCGGCGAGCGGATAGCCGGCGCGCAAGGTGGTGCTGAGCCATCGCGGTGCCGCGCCTCGGCGACCTCTACCTGCTGCACCACGTCGATACGCCGAGGCTCGAGGATGGCCACCAGCGTGAGGCGCCGGACCGTCGCGAGGAGCTGTTCATCCGCTTCCGCGATACCCTGGATCGCATGGGAGCCCTCATCATCGATATCCGCGGATCGTGGGAGGAGCGCGAAACCGTCGCGGCGGACGCGGCTGACCGGCTGGTCGCCGGCTGGATTGCGCCGCGGCCAGGAGACGAACGGCGCTGCGGCGATGAGGCTCGTGAACCGCGTGGCGGCGCTCGCCGAGTCGGCTGACCACCATCCCGACATCCTCGTGCAGTACCGCAACGTCACGTTGACGCTGTCGACCCACTCAGCCGGCGGCCTCACGGACCGCGATTTCGCGCTCGCAAGGGCGGTGGACGCCGAAACCGCCGGCACCTAACGGCGTCGTTCTCCAGTAACGACTGGTCCGAAGGAAGCCGGCAGGTCACGGCGGGCTCGCGGTGAATGTGATCGAGTGCTAGGTCCGCAGATCACGGAGGCTGGTCACACGACAACCTCTCGAAGACGGGGCCGGCCGCCATGGGCGCCGGCGGCGACGGCTGCGCGCGATCATCGGCGGACTGGAGGAACCATGAACAACGACGTGAGACGCACCGCGTTGTGACTGTCGGCCCTGATCATCACCGCCGGTCCCGTGCTGCTGTGTGCGCAGAAGCCTGCTCCGGCGGTGAAGGCGGTGGCCCCGGCGGTTCACTTCTCCGCGACGCCGCGGAGCATCGAGGCGAAGCGATCCGCCGATCGGCCGAGTGTGCCGGTGGCGCCAGCTCATCTGGATCAGCCGGCGCGTCTGGCGGCTCAGAACGCCATCAGGGCGAAGATCGGGCTCGGGCCCGTGCAGCCGGCCACCGTCGTCCTGACGCCGTACGCGCCGAAGTCCGGCGCCAGCTACTAGACGATCGAGGACGGTGACAACATCCCCGCCCAGGAGGCGTACGGCGGTTCGGATGAGACGCGGACGTATTCGCACGTCAGCTCGGGCGACCTGACGCTCTACGTCGCCACGATCGCCGGGCGGACGTACCTGCTCGGCCTGTACGTAGACAACATGGCCGACATGCGGCTGACGGGGGCCTTCCAGGGAGTCATCCCGGCGCAGCAGGGTCACGTGCTCGTCGGCTTCACGGCCCGCGCCAATCGAAGCGGACTCGACATCACGGGTGGCCGGCTCTTCTTCTTTCGATGCGAACTGACGCAGGTGAACTGACGATGGGACGACAGCATGCGCGTGGCGGTGAGCGGCCAAGCACCATCAATCTCCATTGACGTCAGCTTGACCGAGTGTGCGTCCCTGGAATAGCCTGTCCGCCATCGCGAGCGTCGGCCCGTTCACGAGGCCGTGACGGGGCGATCACGATGCATGGAGCGCCGCGCCTGCGGTGCCAGCCGGCTTTCGACGGGAGGGCTTCGTGGTTGGAGGAGGTCACAGGTGGTTCTGGTCAATCGGAGCTGCCTGTCTACTCGCGGTCACTCTAGCCGCCTGCAAGGACCGCATGGGCGGTGGGCATTGTCAGGTGTGTCGGAAAGGCTCCCCGACCGATCCGTCCGCCTGCGACCCGGGACTGGTCTGCAAGGAGACGATCGCGACATCCGACCCCTCGTCGACGTTCGGCATTCCCGGTTATCACTGCATGTATCCCAACGAGACGAGCTGTCGCGCGGGCGACGGCAAGTGAGGGACACCAAGGTGACGCGCGTGTTCGACTGGCCAAGGTAGGATGGATACATCTTCGAGCGGAACGCCAGCTAAAGGAAGCTCTGTGGCGAACGTGTCGCGGAACCGGTGGCTGTGGCCGTTTGCCACTCCTGCAAGATCGAACACCCTCGCAAGATAGCGCGACCAGTTCGCCACGGCAGACCTGAGGTTCTTCCCGCTCCAAGAGAAGCGTTCGTTCCCTTCTCCCACCTTCTCAAGCGCTTCGACCACCGAGTCAGGTAGAGGCACGTACACCGGCTGGCCGGCCTTCTGCGTGTAGAGCAGGAGGTTGTTGCCCTTGAGCTGATCGCGTCTGAGACTGATCGCATCGCCGATCCGAAGGCCCGAATACCGCATAACGAGAATGAAGCTGCGCATCCGTTGCTTGTTGCCACGGTAGCGATCGCACGCCTTGAGGATTCTCTTCATCTCCTCCTGCGAGAACGGCAGCGTCGGCTTCGAAGTCATCTGGGGAGGCTTCACCGCAACTGCAGGATTCGTCTTGATCCACCCGGCCTCGTGACAGAACCGGAAGAATGCCCGCAGCCGCTCGAGGTTCTTCGTCGCGTAGGTCGCACCATCCTTCCACGTTGCGCGGAATGTCCGAAGAGCCTCGACATCGAGCTGCCTCAACCTACTGTACCCGTTGGACTCGCACCACTTGAGGAACCGGCGTTCCAGCAGGTTCTCGTACTTGCGCATCGACTCCCAGCCCAGTCGCCTGGCCTTGGCGTCGTCGAGGAACGCTCGTACTGCCTCGCCAAGGGATGGAATGTCGGCCTTCACTACGCCGATTTCGCCGGAGGCAGTCCAAGCAGTGACTAGGTCGCTCGCAGCTTCCCATGAGGTGAGGTTCAAAGACTTCTTGATCCACTCGCCGCCGAGCGAACCCTGAACCCAGATTGGGCAGCTACAGCGGCGGTGCCGGCGGGAACGGTGCGGGCACGGAGGGTAATGCCGACGGAAGAGGTGGAGCACGCCCCTTCTAAATCACAAAGGGAACGTTCTTGGAACGGTAGCTGCTGCTGCCAACTTAAATCCTTATTAGTCAGCAGCTTAGATATGGCGGAGAGGGGGGGATTCCAGAACGCCGTTTCCCGCAACTCCAGCTGACGCAGCGACTTCCAGTGCAACTACATGTAACAACACCACTTGCGGCCTTCCGAGTTCTTCCCCATCCTGCCTCTGACGGACTGGTTTTGCCCTGTTTTGCCACCAATCTGGAACACGATCTGGAACGCGAATGTGAGTGGCGATGTCAAGTTTTCTTGCTGACAAACTTGACATCCTCTGTACTGAGCTTCACACTAGAGGGGATGACTTCGCGCAAGAGGGCGCCTGGCCCCCGACAAACCGCATACTGGATCCGCAGCCGCATCGAGAGGGGTGGTGAACGCCTGTGGCGTCTTGACGATTTCTCCGGAGCGCCGGCGTCGGCTGTGGCGCAGGCATTGTCGCGCCTGGCGCGAAACGGAACACTCCGCCGGTTGAGCAAGGGCGTCTACTACCACGCGCGACCGACTTCACTCGGCAGAAGCCTGCCGAACCCGGCTGCGATTCGGCGGCTTGCCGCGGCACGCAAGACCATGTTTCCGGCCGGTGTGACCGCCGCGAACCTTCTCGGTCTCACAACCCAGACCGCCAGCAGGAGCGAGATCGCGACCAACGCCTCGAGCCTGCCACGAAAGCTTGTCGGCAGCGACACGGTCATCTACACGCGCCGGCCCGAGGCGTGGGCCGGGCTCACACACGCCGAAGCGGCCCTGCTGGATTTCTTGCGGCGCGGAGGCAGGACTGGCGACCTATCCCCCGAAGAAACGGTCCGGCGGACGTTGGCGCTGTTCAGGCAGCCACGACGCTTCGAACGCCTCCTGGCAGTCGCCGGCTCTGAGCCGCCGCGCGTGCGCGCAATGATCGGGGCCATCGGGCAGGAGATCGGAAAGAACCCCGCGCGGCTCGGGGCGCTTCGCGCAACGCTGAATCCCCTGTCGCGATTCGAGTTCGGTATGCTGAGCGGACTGCGTTGGGCCCGGCACTGGCAAGCCAAGGAGCACCGGCATCGATGAAGCTGTTCGAGCATCCCGAGTTTGAGCAGGCCGTCATTCAGGCGGCTGAGCGTTTCCGCACGCGTGGGCTGCGGGCTGCGCTGATCGAAAAGGACTACTACGTCACCGAGGCGCTGCGCATCATCGCCGCAACGGTGGGCGACAAGGTCATCTTCAAGGGCGGCACCAGCCTTTCCAAGGGATGGAACCTGATCCAGCGGTTCTCCGAGGACATCGATGTCTTCCTGGACCCGCAGACGTTTGAACCCGCACTGGGGAAGCGAGCCATCGATCGGGAGCTCAAGCGGCTCCGGGACCATATCGCAGGCCATCCGGCACTGACCTACGTCTCGGAAGGCAGTCAGACCATTGGCGGCTTCGGCCGATCCGATCGGTTCTCGTTCACGCAGCGGTTCGGTGGACCCGGAGAAGTCGCCGCCCATGTGCTCGTTGAAGCCGGTACCGCAAGCGGCCGCGAGCCAACGGCAATTGTTGAACTGCAGTCGTATCTTGGCGAATTTCTCAAGGAGCAGGGACTCTCGTTAGGCGCAGAGGACGAGCGCGGCTTCTCGATGCGCCTGCTCCACTTTCGTCGCACCTTCGTTGAGAAGCTGTTTGCCCTCCACAGCAAGACCGAATTGTTCAAGCACGAGGGGCGACCTATCGGCGCGTACGCTCGACACTACTACGACGTGTTCCAGCTCGCCGCGCATCCGGAAGTGACGGCGATGCTTGCCTCTGACGAGTACGCAGCGATCAAAGCGGACTACGAGCAAGTCAGCCTGGCGCACTTCCCGCACAGCTACTTCCGTCCGCCCAGGATGAGTTTTGCCAACAGCGACGCGTTGTTCCCGCCGACTGACCTTGCCGCGACGCTGGGCCGGGAGTACGAGGCGCAGTGCCGCCAACTCTGTCTGGGTCCATACCCGTCCTGGCCGGAGATCCAAGCGCGCTTTCAGGAGCTGAAGAGTCTCCTCTGAACGGCGCGCCAGTTCACAGCGTGCCGGTCCAGAGCTCTGGGCCACTCGCTCAATCCAACCGAGTAGTCTCCTTGCCGAGGCCCTCGACGAGCCGCTTCCGGCGAGGCTGCCCGGTTGCGCCGGACCCGGCAAGTTCGGCCAGCGGCGTCAGCTTAGCGGCGGCCTTCCTCAGATGCTCCTGAACAACCTTGGCGTAGATCTGGGTCGTCGACAGATCCCTGTGCCCCATCAGGTCGGCGATGTCCGCCAGGCTCACCCCCGCCATCCGCAAGTGGGCGCCGAAGCTGTGGCGTAGGGCGTGAACCGTCGCTAGCCGGATGCCGGCTTTGCGGCAGACGCGCTTCAGACGCTCCAGGATATCGGTGTCAACATGGCCTGCACTGTTCGGGAAGACCAGCGTGTCGCTGGCCCGCTGGTCCCACTGCTCGAGCAGAACCTCCTGCAGCACGGGTGAGACCGGAATGATCCGTTCCTCCGTCTTCGGCTGCCAGCCGAGAGCTTGCTGTTCACGGATGAAGATCACCCCAAGCGCGAGATTCACGTCCGCCCAAGTCAGATGCTCAGCCTCCCCTTTTCGCATGCCGCTCAAGAGAATTGTCATGAAGAGGCGTCGATCACGATCATCACACGCGCTGAACAGTTGCTTCAGCTCGTCCGCGGTAAGGAACCGTGGAATTGACCGCTTTGGGATCCGAAACTTCTCAACGTTGCTGACGGGATTCATGAAGGCGTAGTTCTTCTTGATCGCCCACCTGAAGAAGGTAGTCAGCGCGACGAGCTCGTAGTTGATCGTCCGCTGCGAGACACGCGCGTGAATGCCATGGCGGCCCAGCCACCCGAAGCGGCCTCGCTCCGCGGGACCCTCCTTTGGGCGGGGTCGCGCCGCCTCTAGGTGCAGCGCCTGGTCCCGTGCCGCGTCCGACGCGCTCTTCCAGTCGGCGATCTCACCGGCGGCCCGGCGGGCCTTGTACTCATCGACGTGGCTTGGGCGGACCTCTCGCAGCTTCGCGATCTCCGGGTGGTGCCGGGCAAGAAAGCAACGAACGAAAGCCCGCAGGACGCTGAGGTACCGCCGGCGCGTCCGTGGGCGTCGGTTCTGTTCGAGGAACTTGTCGTACACCTGGACCGCGTCTTCGATGCTGATGGCCTCGGGCGGCCCGCCGTGGAGTCCCAGCTGGCGTTCGAACTGCGCCAGCATGGTGCGGGCCTCCTCGCGCGAATAGCCGGCCTTGATGCGGACGCGGTGGGCGCCGCTGCCATGGTCCAGCTCCCAGATGACCCGACCGCTAGGCAGCCGCCTTTCTCTGATCCTGGCCATCGGTCCCTCTCACCTTTCGCGCCTGCTGCCGGACTCGCACCATGAGATCGGTGTTCGAGACGAGCAGCAGGTCCAGCCACTGGTCAATATCGCGTTGACGGAATCGGAGGAGGCGTCCCCGCAGGCGCAAGTGAGGGATCCGGTACTTCGCTTTGGGCCCGGTCATCTTGTAGACCGAGCCGACCGGCATCCGAAGATAGCGGGCGACCTCTCTGATGTTCCAGAGTGGGCCGGCGGATGGTGACTCGAACTCCAGGCATTCTCTCATCGTCGTCCTCGTGTTGGCCAGTGGCTCGCTGCCGGGTCATCCTTGGAATCGAGAAGGGAGGAGCGCCTGTCGAAGCTGTGCAAGACCGGCGTTCGTGCAAGCGGTCTTGCACGGAACTTGTGGGAGCCACGCGCCATCTCGGTGGGGCTTCCACAGTTCCGGCAGCTTCGACAGGCTCCGATTGGCTCTCCGCGACAGGCGCGGATGCACGCGAGAGCTGGTCAGTTGGCAAGCCGAATGACATGTCAAACGGCTTGTCGAGCCGCATGGTGAACGCCACGGTGAAGGCGGTGGAGAAACGCGGCTGCGGACACCACACCGGGCGAGGGAGGGAGCGACCCCCGCGCGCGCGAGGGCGGCAGCCCACACGACGCCGCTACGGTAGCCCGAACGGGGGGTCGCTCCCTCCCTCGCCCGACCCTTGGTACCGCAGCTCAGCGCGCCCAGGGATTCGGCGAGGACGTAAGCACGGGCGCACAACACGCGCCCTGATCTGAGGTTGGCGATCGGGGAGGGGGCGAGCAGAGGAGCGACGGACAGGGCGGCAGAGGGGGCGAGGTCACTGTCGAAGACGTCGCCCACGGCCGATGTCGAAGTCGGCTCGGCGGTGGGTTGAATCATGGGTGTCCTCCGGCTGCGGGATAGAGCGGATAGCGGAAGGGCAGCAGCTCAGTGTCCAACGGCGGCGGGACGAGGGCCGCGTCGGCGAGTGGCCGGTCCACATCATCGAGGACTCTCTCTCCGAGCGTGCACCAGCGACGATAGAGCGCGTCGATCGCCGGCGAGCCGAAGCGCACGAGTTCGTCCCGGTGCCGGTCGAGATCGCGCGGGTCGAACGTGTCCCACTCCTTGCGCTCAATGCGCTGACGGGCTCGGAAGTGTGCCTCGATCTCCAACCGCGACGCCTTCGGGCGGGGCTTCGGTGGCCCGGTACGCGTCCACAGGACGGGCCACCGCACGGTGACGTCCGCGATGGCGCTCGGGTCGGTGGTGACGAACCGGACCCGGGCGTGAGGGAGTGCGCTGATGAGCGGCCGGTACCTCACCAGGAAGCCTTCGAAGTCCTGAAGCGTGCGGCTCCAGCAATGGAGGTACACCACACTGACGGTCGGTCCCGGCGGCGTGAGAGAGATCGGAGCCTTGTCCACGAAGTACCGGGTGGTGGCGCTGCCACCAGCCCTGGACGCTCGGAAGCAGCTGGCGGGCAGGACGGCACAGGACAGGCCGCAAGTCGTCGTGAAGTAGGCGACCTTCTCGCCTTCGGTGGCGAGGAAGGTGGCCTCTCGATGGCGTAGGACGATGTCGAGCGTCATCAGCTTGAACGTGATGGCGGCAGGTGGCGCGGGACGGCGGTTGCGCGAGTCGTCGAGCCCGAGCGCGTGGTAGAGGACTCGTGCGCACAGGTGGTACACCCTCGTCGCGCGGCAGTAGGTGGCCCGCGCGGCGTGCTGACGCGCGACAACGCGCTTCAGCAGGTCAGTGACGCGGGCACCATCCACGCCGCCGCGGAAGGCGACGTACTGCCGTCGGAGGAAGTACCCGCCGTGGAGGGCGACGAGCGCCAGGAAGGCCGTCTGGCGCGGCGAGTAGCCAAGTCCGGTCAGGGCGACGGCTCGAGGGTCGGCGGTCACAGGCGGCTCGACTTGGCGGGCGGACTGGCTCCGTGAAGCTCCTGCATACCAATCCCCGGGACTTCGGGAAGAGCAAGCAGCGTGACAGCCTCGGCGCACGCGACCGCGCTCGTGTGCCGTGTGGCGCGCGCGGGCGGACAAGTGCCCGTACCACAAGGCGATCGGGGCATTCGGCGCGCGTGCCGGGCGGCCAGACACGTGGAGAAGGTGTGCAGAAATTGCAGGAAGCGCTGGGCTGGCGCCTGTGCAGAATTTGCAGGGGTCCGAGACCTCGCCAACTCACGGGCGCTGACATGGTCCCGATCAGTGCAAGTACGCTGTGTTGTTTAACTTAGGAGGATCTGGGACACGAATCCGGAACGCCCTGGCAATCGCGAGAAGCCTCCCAGCGACAGGGGGCTTGTGCAGAAACTGCAATGAGTGCGCCCGCAGCGGCACTACCACGCGAGGTCGATCGACATATGGCATCCATCCGACGCCGTCGCGTCGTGACGCCTCGAGCTCACTCTCGCAGAATGACCGCCGGATTGGAGCGCCAGGCCGTTGCGGCTGGCACGACGACTGCGCCTATCGCCGCGAGGTTCACGCCCAGAGCCGCGAAGACCCAGATGGCCGGTTCGACAGGCGACACGGCGACCAGCAACGCGCGGATCACCTGGCCCACCCACCCTGAGATCACGACGCCCAAGAGGGCCCCGCCGGCCCCGACCAGGAGCGTTTCCCCAATCACGGTTGTGGCAAGACGCTTGGGCGAGGCTCCCAGAGCAGCCCGAATCCCCAGTTCGCGACGACGCTGCGCCACCCGGCGCGTCATGAGGCTGTAGAGTCCCAGCAATGACAGGACGACGGCGGCCACTCCAAACACCACCGCCAGGCTCCTGCGGAAGCGGTAATCCGCGAACGACTGGTCAAGCACGTCCTGCATCCACATGACCCTCGTGATTGCACCGCGTGGCCACGCAGCCGCGATGGCCGTCCGAACCGCGCGTGGGCTTGCGACGTCTGGCAACGTTCGCACGACAAAACTAATCAAGCCGAAGCCTGCTCCCCCGAGCGCGTAGTACGTGGGCCGCATCTCCTCTTCGTGGCTCTCCTCCCTCTGGTCGGTAACGCTGCCCACCACGGTCAGCGTGCGCCCTTCCGCCTCCGTGATCCGGCTGCCCACGACGCGCCCCCCCAAGACCTCCCGGGCAAACACCTCGGACACCACCGCGACGTTCGGCTCGTGCTCAGGGTCGTGAAACACCCTCCCCTGACTCGGCTTCATCGACATGGTGTCAAAGTAGTTGGCGGACACCAACTGCCGCTGAACCCGAATCCCAAACCCCTCAACCCGATCGGAATTCGCACCCACCCCGACACCAATCCCTTGCCCGCTGAGCGGCGCAGACGTGACGGAGGCGACGCTCACGACGCCGGGGATCGCTCTGACTCGTTCCAGAACCGCACGGACGCCGAGAGTCGCCAGCTCCGACTGCTGGTCTGTGGATTCGATGGAAATGACCAACAGCCCCTTCGGATCGAAATTGAGCGGCCGCCCTTCAAGGCGTCGCACGTTCTCGGCCAGCAGCACTGCCACGACCACCATCACCGTGGCCAAGGTCACTTGGATGAGAATCAGGGCACGCTGGCGACGTAGGGCCGACCCGCCCGTCCTCTCGCCGCCATCCACCGTGACCGCTGAGGCGCTTGAGAGGCGAAGCGACAGCAGAGGCGAGATGCCCGCGAAGGCGAGGGCCAGCCCGCCGACGCCGCAGGAGAACAGCAGGCTTCTCCAGCCCACACGCGCACTTTCGAGTTCCGGCAGGCCTGCAGGGGCTTGAGCCACAATGAGGCTCGTCACCCATCCGGCAATGACGATGCCGACACAGACCGCCACGGTTCCGAGCAGCACGAGCTCCGCCGCCAACTGTCTCAACAGGTTCCGGAAGGTCGCGCCCAATGAGAGACGCAACGAGACCTCGAGCCTCCTGGTCTCAGCTTCCGCCAGGAGCAGACTTGCGACGTTCGAGGCCGCGACGACCTGCAACAGAATCCCGAGGCCGAACAGCAGCCACAGCGCGGTGGCCCGGCTGCCCGCCTGGTCTGAGGCGAGTGGAACCACCCGGGCTCCGAGGGGCTCAGGCGCCGCACTCCCGCCAACAACAGCGGCGGCCGCCGCCTGAACGGCCGAAATCGACACACCAGGCGCCATCCGCGCAATCAGTCTCAGCGGCCACGTCGTGGTGCGGGCTCGCTCCCCCATGGGCAACAGCACATCCGCTGCCCGGCCGTAGAGGCGAAACCGGGCGGACACGACCCCGACGACCCTCCGTGTGGTCGGCGGGTCAGGTGACCCGTAGAACGACATAACAAGAGGGGCGCCCACAATGTCTGGACGAGCGCCAAACTGCTCACGCCATGTTCCTTCACTGATCAGAATCGACTCACAGGGTCCGCGGTCTTCGTCTTCACTGAAGCCACGGCCCGCCACGATCGGCACTCCGAGGAGCGGAAGGAGGTTCGATGAGACGTAGAACAGCGACCCAACAGTCGATCGATCGCGACCCAGCACCACCCCCCCTGCCCAGGAGAACCATGCCGCTGTATCAGCCAGGAGCGGAGACTGCTGGAGATCCCTCCAGGCCTGCCACGAGAATCCCTGCCGGTTCCAGGTCCTTGCCGCCTTCGGGTCGGCCCGCCAGGCCAGTCGCGTGGAATGCACCGCGACGAGGCGTTCCGGCGACCTCCAGTCGTAGGGGTGCAGCGCGACCGCATCCAGCGTGGCGAACGCCGTCGTCGAGGCGCCGACACCGAGGGCCAGGGTTACGCAGGCGGCAACCGTGAAGCCGCGATTCCGCGCGAGCCGTCGAAAGGCGAGGCGAAGATCCTGCCACAGGCCTTCCATCCACGGCGCGATCCACACGGCTCGCGCGTCCTCGCGTGCCATCGTCGTGTTCCCCAGTTCGCGCACGGCCTGCCAGTGCGCCGCCGGCTGGCTGAGGCCGGACTCGACCAGGTCGGTTTCCTTCATCGCGCGGTGCGTCTCGAGCTCCGCGGCGAGGTCTTGCTCGAATCGCCGGTACTTGATGCGCGCCCGAAGGCGTGACCACCAGCGCGCCATGGAACCCTCCGGTCAGGCGAGCAGCAGCACGCGTTGGATCGCGACCACCAGGTGGTCGAACTCCGCTCGCTCTGCCGCCAGCCGCCGTCGTCCGACCTTCGTGAGCGTGTAGTAGCGGGCCCTGCGGTTGTTTTCGGAGACCCCCCACTCGGCGTCGACGAGCCCATCGAGCAGGAGGCGCTGCAGGGCCGGGTAGAGCGAGCTCTCGCCCACCTGCAGCGCGTCATCCGAGAGCTTTTTCAGCCGCTGCGCGATGCCGTAGCCGTGCATGCGCTCGCGAGCCAGGATTCGGAGAACCAGCAGATCCAGCGTCCCGGGCAGCAGGTCGAGCGGTTGAGCCGACACGCCACCTCCTACGTCTATCGATGGGTCAGAGCTTAGATCCAGTCGAGATGAGCTGTCAACACTAGTCGATAATCGGATGAAGCACGAAGAGCGCCGCCGCACGCCTCCAAGATGACGGCTGCACGGGCTGGCCCGCCGTTGCCCAAGCGCGTGCGACGACGGGATCGTGGAGAGAGGGGGGTAGGATCTCCGCCGGGGCTCCGACTCGCGGCAATCTGGAACGCGAATCTGGAACGTACGGGTGTTTTCGAGAAACCGACTCTTTAGATTGAATGACTTACAGGAAAGAACGAGGGTGTGGCGGAGAGGGGGGGATTCGAACCCCCGTGCCGCTTACGCGACAAGACGCTTTCGAGGCGCCCCCGTTACGACCACTTCGGTACCTCTCCGCTGAGGGTCGCAGTCTTTCAATTGTACCCCGAAGCCGCAGATTCGCCCAAACAGGCCCGGTGCCCGTCCGACGACGCGCCGCAAGCCAATCAAACCGCGAGCTTCACCAGCCGGTGATGCTGTCGAAGGTCCCCCGGAACGCCGGCAGCACGGTGGAGACAACCGGCTCGTTACGCGCGAACGACGTCCGCGACACGACCTCACCCTGCTCGAAGCGCAGCACGTCCACCCGGCGTTCGTACTGGTGAACCAGCCAGCATTCGCCGACGCCGTATTCCGCAAACCACCGGAGACGCTCCTCCAGCTTCCCGATGCGCGGCTCCGGCGAGAGCACTTCCAGCACCAGGTCCGGAGCGCCCCACACCTGATCGCGCACAATCTCAGACCGCTCCCTCGACACGTAGAGCAGGTCCGGCTGAAGGATCAACGCACGCGGCCCATTCAGCACGACGTCGATCGGCGACAGGAGGATCTCGCCCAGCCCGCTCGCACGCACGTGCGCATCGAGCGCCCTGAACCAGTCGCCCACCAGTCGCTGGTGCGGTACAAACGGCGCGTCCGCCACGCGGAGCTGCCCGTAGATCAACTCCTGAGGCACCACGGTCTCTGGAGTCTGCAGATACTCGGCTGTTGTCATCAGGCCCCTCCCGCGCCTTCGTGATCGGCCGAAACACACAGCTCTCGCCAGGCCGGTCCGAATACCGGCACCGCTCGGTTCCATACTCCCCGTCTCTCCTCTCTCGACCCCGACGACGACGATGCCATCGTCCTGGCAGGAATGCAAGGGATAAGGCCGCGGGGGAAGGGATGCGGTGAAGGCCGTTTGTGGGGCTACTGCTTGGTAGGCCTTTGCTGGGCCTGCGCCTCACGGCTCTGGGCCCGGCGGGCACGGGTAGCCTCGTCTTCCTCCGACGCGGATTGATGGGGCGCGAGCTGTTGGCCTCGCGCGGCCGCCTGCTGCGGCGGCGCGGCATCCTGCTCGAGCGATACGCGCCCGCTCCGGTCTTCCTCCGCGAGCGCCAGCTGCCCTGCCTCGTCCGGTGCGAGCGACAGCTGCCCCGGCGACGCTCCGGTCACCCGCTCCTGGATCTGCGCGATCGCCTGGCGTGCCGCTCGCCTGAACTCGAGGTCCAGCGGGTGCGCACCGATGGCGTTCCTGAGCGGGACGACCGACAGCGGTGTCCCGCCGCGGGCCAGCGCGTTCGCAGCCGCCACGCGCACCTCGGCCGACTCGCTGCCAAGCGCCTCAATCAGGGCGCCCTCCACCTCCTCACTGACCCCAGCCGCGCTCGCCGCCGCGCCGAGGGCCTCCGCTGCGGGAACCGCGAGGCTCGGCTGCGCCGCCCTGAGCACCTGCACGAGCGCTCTGACACCGGCCGGCGTGCCGGCTGCGCCGACGATCGAGATGCACGCGCGGGCGACTGCGGGACCGCCGACCCGGATGGCCGACTCGAGTTTCTCTATCGCGCGCTCCGGCCCGAACTCCGGTCCCAGCGCCTCGATGGCGCGCGCCGCAATCGCGTCGGGCACATCGTCTCTGCCGGCAATATCGAGGAGCGTCTGCCGCCCATCGGGCCCCAGCGCGATGGCCGCCTGCAGGCGCACCCGCTGGTCCTCGTCGGCGAGAGCCGCGAGAAAGGCGTCGCGCGTAGCCGCGTGAGACGGGAACTCGCGGCCGAGCGTCTGCAGATTGGCGAGGCGGACGGCCGGCACCGGCTCGACGCGCGTGTTGGCGGCAATCTTCGCGGCGATGTCGTCCGGGCGCTGCAGGCGTACGCCCGCATCCAGCAGCGCCCTCAGCACCTCGGGCATCCACGGCAGCGGGCTGCTGAACACGCGGTCGGGCAGGTCGACGCGCAGCTCGTCGTCTGAGACCGACGCCCGCACATCGACCACTCTCGCCGCCGCCCCGCGCGCGACCCGCAGTTTTCCGCCGAGCAGCGCCCGCATGGCGCGGCGCGTCTCGGCGTCGAAGATGGCCCGGATCAGCGCCGGCGCGCCCTGCAGGTACGCCTCGCGGTCGAAGGCCTCATCCCCCAGCTCCAGCTCGCGCTCCCCGACGACCTTCTCGAACGCGGAGGTCACGCCCTCCGGGCGGATGGCCAGCGCGTACGATCCATGCCGCAGGCCGCCGATGACGACGCGCGAGCCGTGTTCGGACTTCCCGCGGCTGTAGGATTCGAGCCGGACGCGCACGGGGCCGGCCCGGCCCGACAGCTTCGTCTCGACGCCCATGAAGGTGGAGGTCTGCAGATCCGTGAGACCTGCCCTGCGGGCGGCGTCCCGCCAGGCCTGGGCGCGCTCGCGGAACCGCAGCCAGAGCACGAGGTAAACAACGGGCGCGGCGCCGAACAGCACGAACGGAACCAAGCACCCTTCCACGTCTCACCTCACACGAGCCGCACCACGGGCTCCTCGCGCATCAGTTCCCGTCTTGTCCGCAGGTCGTGGACCGTCGCGACCAGCCACCGGTCGGCGTTGACGCCGAAGGCAATCTCGAGACGGGGCCGGCGATCCTGCGGGTTGTAGGGCGGGTCGAGGTAGCCGAGCGTCGGGCTCGACGCGTTCAGCGGCACGATCACCTCGGCCTTCCCCGACACGCCGCCGACCTTCTGAAGGTCCCCTGCCGCGTCCCACACGAGACGCTGCTCGCCGCCGGAGGCGCGCGCCACCTCGCAGATGACCAACTTAAACACGGTTTCCGGCTCGCCCAGCGCGCACGTGGGGAGGACCTGCCGTTTCCAGAGGTCCGGCGCCGTCGGATAGCGTGTCCCCTGGGGCACGATGATCTGGTACTGCGGCGTCCCAGACGCCTGGCTGTGCGTCAGGAACGCGTAGTCGTGGAAGACGAAGTCGGCGGTGCCCACGCGAGAGGCGCCGAAACACGCCGCGCCGTACGCCACGGCTTCGAACGGCTGCCAGGCGCGCAGTCGACGGCGCTCGAAGCGGCGTTCAAGCCTCGCGAAGACGCCGGGCAGCAGCGTCGAGCCCCCCACGAGCAGCACGTGTTCGACGTCGGCGAGCGGCACGCGGCCGTCCGCGAACATCTCATCGAAGCAGTCGTCGAGGCTCCCGAAAAAACCATTCTCTTCGAGCAGTTCGGTCAGCCGCGCGCGGGTGAGCGTCACCAGCATCGAGCCGGGCCGGGCCGAACCCCCGATCTGCACGAGTCCCGGCGGGGCCAGCAGAAACGTGGCGCTCTCCTCGAAGAACACCTCCTCCTTCACGCGGCAGGCTTCAGCCAGCATGAGCCGCCGCCAGAACCGGCTCTCTTCGTCATCGGCCCATTCGTCGATCGGCTGCCCCATCCGGGCGCACACATCGCGGAGCACCCAGCTGTCGACGGCGTTCCCGCCGAGCGGGCGGGACCGCTTCGCGAGCACCTCGCCCTGGCCGCCCATGGCCCCCTTCGGCGTCAGCTTCACCAGCTCGGTGTGCATCGTCCCGCCGCCGATGTCGACGACGAGCACCGCCGTCTCGCGCGTGAGCGTGAGGCCGTAGCCAAGGGCGACGGCGAGCGGCTCGTCGACAAAGCGGACCCTGCGCACGCCGAGCCCGTGCAGGATCCGCTTCACCTCGGCGCGATAGGTTTCAAAGGCGGAGACGGGGGCAGCCACCACGAGGTCGCGGACGCGCCGGCCGGTCACGCGCTTGACCTCCAGCAGCAGCTCACGGAGGTAGGCGCGCGCCACCGCTCGGGCGCTCATCGGATGGCGGCCTAGGCGCGCGATGGTCCGCGTCGCGTCGGTCCCCAGCTGGTACTTGAAGCCCGGCACGAACGCTGAATGCACGGACGCGCGGTTTCGCTCAAGCGCTTCCCGTCCGATAAACGCGGTCCGGCCGATGAGAAAGCGGTGCGCCATGGCCGGCCACGCCCCGAAGCGGTCGAGCCAGCCGGGCCGATCGACCAGGTGGACCGCCGACGGGATCATCCGGGGCGCTTCGAGCGGATCGCTCCCCTCCGGCAGCCGGCAGACCGCGGGAAGCTCGACGAGCTGCGGCTCCTGCGTCTCCGCGTTCCAGCGCGCCACGCCGGAGTTGGTCGTGCCGAGGTCGAGGGCCCATCCCTCCATGCTCGGGGTACTCTACGACTCGCCGCGCTGAGGTTCAATACGCGCGGCTGCACGCGGCTGCACGTTTCACAGGCGCTGCGCGGCTCAAGACGGCGATCCGTGGTGTGCCCGAACTGTGGAGCGGGGCTTCAGCCCCGCTGTCATGCCGGGGGCTCAAGCCCCCGGCTGTCACGGCGGACCTGAAGGTCCGCCCTACCGAACTGGGGGGCGTGATAGGAGAAGCGGTGCGCAGTCACCTACTCCTCGGCGCTGTCGCGGCACTTCTACCGCCGCGACTGGAAGAACTCCTGAATGAGGGCGCGGCACTCCTCGGCGAGGACGCCGCCGACCACGTCGAACCGGTGGTTGAGGCCCGGCGTTTCGTGCGCGCGCACGACCGAGACGATCGCGCCGCCCTTCGGCTCGATCGCCCCGAACAGCAGTGTGCCGATGCGTGCGTGCACCATCGCGCCCACGCACATCAGGCAGGGCTCGACGGTGACGCACAGCGTCGCGCCCGTGAGGCGGTAGTTGCGGGTGGCGCGGGCCGCCGCGCGCAGCGCCACGATCTCGGCGTGCGCGGTCGGATCCGACGTCGTGATCGGCTGGTTGAAGCCCTCGCCCACGACCTCGTCGCCGATCACGACGACAGCGCCGACGGGCACCTCACCTTGCGCCGCGGCCAGCCGCGCCTGGTCGAGCGCTTGCCTCATCATCGTCTCTTGCGTCACAGCCGCGCTGCCTCGCCCACCGGCGCCCTGGCGTCGTGCGCCGGGCGTCTTACGATCTCGTGAATCGAAGGCTGGCGGCATCAAGCGCCGCGACCTCCTCAGCCGTCAGCCGCCATCCCGCCGCGCCGGCGTTGTCGCGCGCGTGCGCCGCGCTCTTCGCCCCGGGAATCGGGAGCGCGCCCTTGCAGACGAGCCAGTTCAGGGCCACCTGGTTCCGCGTCTTACCGCCGTGGGCGCCGCCGAGATCGTCCAACACCCCGATCAGCGCCGGCAGCGTCGAGAGCAGCGGCCGCCGGTAGCGGACGCCGCGCACGCCCGGCGGAGGCGCCTGCGGCGTGTACTTCCCGGAGAGCATCCCCATGGCCAGCGGGCTGTACGCAATCAGCCGGACATTCAGCTCGCGGCACGCGTCGAGGATGCCGTTGGTCTCGACGTCCCGCTTGAGCAGGCTGTACTCGACCTGGTTCGACGCGAGGCGGATGCCCCGCGTGGCCAGCCAATCAAAGGCCCGCCGCATCTGGTCCGCGCTGCAGTTCGACACGCCGACCTCCTTGATCAGCCCCTCCGACACGGCCTGCGCCATCGGCTCCATCCACGTCACCACCGAGCGCGGCGGCAGCGGCCAGTGCGTCTGATAGAGGTCGACTCGGGCGACGCCGAGCCTGTCGAGGCTTCCCCTGAGCGCCCGCAGCAGCTGCGACGGCGCGACACGCCACGGATAGGGGAAGAACTTCGTGGCAACCGAGATGGCCGCGCCGGTCTCCCTGACAAAACGTCCGAGCAGCCGCTCCGACTTGCCGAACCCGTAAATCTCCGCCGTGTCGAACAGGCGCATCCCTGACGCAATCGCCGCGTCGAACGCCCCCTTCAGATCGGCATCCCCGTAGTGCTTCCCATACCCCCACATGCTCTTGTCGCCCCAGGACCAGGTCCCGACGCCGACGTCAACGTCATCAAGCACCGATCGTGGTGTCATCTCATCGCACCTCTGCCGACGCCGCTCGAAGGCGGGCGTGGCGCCAGTCACAGCCGCGCCACCGCCGGTCAGCCATTGTAGCCGCAACCGTGTCCGGGCGCCCGCCCGAGACGCGGGGCGAGGGTTGTCGCGCTGCCGGCGCCACTCGTGGGATACTGTTGGCCCAGCCAGGGGGATGACCATGAAGAAGCTCGCGATCGGCTGCCTGATCGTCGCCGTCGTCCTCGTCGTCGTCGGCGGGACCCTCGGGTACTTCTTTATCTGGAGGCCGGCCAGCAGCTACATCGCCAGCTTCAGGCAGCTTGGCGAAATGACCGCGCTCGACAAGCAGGTCACGAGCACCGCCTCGTTTGCGCCTCCCGCAAGCGGCGAGCTCACGGCGGATCTGGTCGGCCGCTTCGTGAAGGTCCAGGAGACCATGGAGCAGGGCCTCGGCCCGACCTTCGCCGAGCTGAAGGCGAAGTACGACTCGCTGGAGAAGATCATGAAGTCCGAGAAGCGGGAGGCCACGATGCTCGAGGGGCTGAACGCGCTCAAGGACCTTGCGACGATCATCGTCCAGGCCAAGCGCAGTCAGGTGCAGGGACTCAACGCGGCCGGCTTCTCGCTTGACGAGTACAGATGGGTCCGCGGCGAGGTGTACGCCGCAGCCGATCTGGCGTTGGCCCAGCTCGATTTCAGCGCGATAGCCGAAGCCGCCAGGCAGGGCGGCGACATCGTGAAGCCAGCGCCGGCGCCGAAGGAGATCCCGGCCGTCAACCGCGAGCTCGTGGCGCCGTACGTGGAGAAGCTGAAGGAGTGGATTGCGCTCGGGTTCTTCGGGCTCTGAGGCACGGGCGGACGCGGCACGCGACGGTCCGAGAAGGAGGATCCCATGACCACGCCGGCGCACTACTCGAGAAAGAAGCTGATTGTGTCTCCGAGCGAGGCGCTGGTCGCTGGGGGACCGGCTGAGGAGCTTGAACGGACGCTGCAATCGCACCTGGCGGCCGGCCAGAAGACCGTCCTGCTCGATCTCCGGGCGGTGCCTCACCTCGACAGCGCCGGGATCCGGGCGCTGGTCCGCGCGCATACGTCCGCAGAACGCCAGGGCGGCACCTTCTCGATCGTCAACGCGAACGAGCAGGTCCGATCGCTCCTTCAGGCGAGCCGCCTTGACCAAGTGCTCCACCTCGGCGAGGCGGCCGGCACGAAGATGCTGACGCCGTCCAGGTGGTCGGCGGTCCGGCTGATCGCCGCAGGGATCCTGCTCGTGGCGGGGCTGCTCTGGCTCGGTCAGCAGTACCGAATCCTCGAGCAGACCGCGCAGGCCATTCCGGAAGAACTGCGGGCGGGCGCTGCGCAGCCCGCCCCAGCCCCGGGCATCAATCCGCTGATGGACCTGGCGAAGTTGGCGGCTGCCGGACTGATTGGCCTCCTCGTGGCCGGCGTCCGGCGGAGGCTTCAGCCAGAACGGCAGCGCAATCAATCGCTGGAGCACGCGAAGGTCCTGCTGTGCATCTCCGGCGCGTTGATGATGCTGATTATCGGCGACAGCGTCGCCAGGGCCTTCGGCATTGCCGGCGCCGCCGCCATCATCCGTTTCCGCACCCCGGTCGAGGACGCAAAGGAAATCACGCTCCTGTTCTTGCTGATGGGGCTGGGCATGATGTGCGGCCTCGGCGGCTTCACCGTCGCCGGCGTCAGCACGGCCTTCATCTGTCTGTTTCTCGTAGGGCTCGAGCGGTTCGGCGCCGACCGGCCGCGTACGATGATGGTCGAGGTGACCGCCAAGACCCGAGACTTCCCTGCGGCCGAGATCGAGACCATCTTCACGCTCAACCGCATCCAGTTCGAGCGGCGCGAGGTGTCGCAGGGGGAGAAGACCGTCGGCCGCTACTACACGGTGCTCGATCCGCGGTGCTCGCTGCAGGACATCAGCGATCAACTGCTCGGCGACGGCTCGACCAGCATCAAGTCGATCGTCTGGGAGCCCCCGAAAAAGAGCGACTGAGGCAGGCTACATCGTCGCCTGCTTGCGGCACTTGTCGATCAGCTCCTTCTTCAGCTGATCCGGCCGGCCGAGCAGCGAGAAGAACTCTCCCAGATACCGCGCGGCGTCCCGGCGCTTGTTCTGCGTGAGGCCGGGAACCGCGTCGACCAGCGCCAGCATCTCCGCCTGCTTGGCCCGGAACACGGCGAGCGACGGCTCGTACTGTTCCATGGTCCGGCACGGCCCGCGATAAAGCCGCTGGCGAAGCGACGTGACGCCCAGCTCAGGATTGGCCGCCCCGTAAACCGGGTTGACCAGCCCGCTGACGTCGAAGTCCCAGATGACCGGGTAGAACAGCTTCTCCTGCGTCTGCACCTGCTGCGCGTTGTGCAGCGTGTAATAGGAGTAGTCGGTGTTGCCGATCATGAACTGGAAGAGGGCGGCCAGCGTGACCGCGTCGAGGTTGTACGCAGAGAACGTCGTCCGCGGCAGCTCGAGCGAGCGCCCCTCCATCCGCCGCGCCATGTCCCCTTCGTCTTCGATGAAGAAGGCGCTGCGCGTCGTGATCGTCTTGCCGCTTCCTGCATCGACGTAGGTGCCGCGCGCAAGCCGCACGCGGTACGAGCGGGGCGTGACGAGATTGTAGAGCCGGTACGCCAGGGACTCGAGCAGGACGTACTGCTCGTAGTTGTCGTCGTTCTCGCAGTGCGTGACGACCTTGAGCGCCTCCTGCCCCTCGAAGACCGTGCCCTTCCCGGCCTTCTTGGGAAAATCGATCCGCAGCGGGACGAATGCGCAGGTGCGCTGGTTCAGCCGGAGGATGCCGCGCGTGCGCAGCGTCACGTCGAGCTTCGCCGGGGCCGCCCCGCCCGGCTCGCCGGGAACCGTGAGCACGGCGGGGTACGTCTTGGTGCTGTCGGGATCGCGGTCCCGGTTCACCGCCCTGAAGTCAGCCGTGAGCGTGAAGGTCAGGGGGTCGGCTTGCTGGAAGAGCGGGAGGTTTTCCGCCTCGATCCGGCGCTTGGCCAGCGTCGCGGCGTCCGGCCAGGGCTCCGCCATCTTCGCCGACGGCGGCTTGGGCGGCTTCGGCGCCTCGCCGGGCTTCGCCGGTTTCTGCGTCTCGGCGGGCTTCACCGTCGACGCCTGCGGCGGGCCCTCCGCGACGAGAACGGGCGCGGCGGGCGGCGCGGAGGAGCACGCCAGGATCAGCAACACGCCAAGAACGGCGGCAACGCGCGGAGAGGCCATCTGAACCTCCTGCTCACTCGCCTACATCCTCGCCTTCGGCACGCACTTGTCGACCAGCTCGCGCTTCAGGCGATTCTTGTCAGCCAGCAGCGAGTAGAACTGCGTGAGGTACCTCGTGGCATTGCGGCGGCTGCCCTGCGTGAAGCCGGGGATTGACTCCACCAGCGCCAGCACCTCGGCCTGCTTTTCGCGGAAGACCGCCAGCGCCACCTCGTACTCGTTCATGCTGCGGCAGGGCCCGCGATAGAGCCGCTCGCGAAGGTTGGCGATCTTCAGACGCGGGTCGGGGATCGCGTACGCCGGGCTCACCAGCCCGCTGATGTCGAAATCCCAGATCATCGGGTAGAGCACCTTGGGAGGCGTCTGCAGAATGCGCACGTTGTGCAGCGTGTAAATCGAGAAGTCGGTGTTCCCGATCATGTACTGGAAGAGCATCATCAGCGTCAGCGAGTGCCGGTCGAAGTCGCTGAACAGCAGGTCGGGAACCTCCAGCGACCGCCCTTCCGCCCGCCGCGCCAGCTCGTCGTCGTCTTCGATAAACACCGCGTTGCGCGTGGTCAGCGTTTTGCCGTTCGTCGAGTCGACGTAGGTCGCGCGCGCCAGCCGCACGCGGAACGACCGGGGCGTCATCAGGTTGTAGATCCGGTACGCCAGGTACTCGAGCAGCACGTACTGGTCGTACAGGTCCTCGTTTTCGCAGTGGGTGACGAGCTTCAGCGTGTCCTGCCCTTCGAAGGCCGTGCCCTTCCCGACCTTCTTGGGAAAGTCGATCCGAAGCGGGACAAACGAGCAGGTGCGCGCGTTCAACCGGAGGATGCCACGCGTGCGCAGCGTCACGTCCAACTTGGCCGGAGCGGCCCCGCCCGACTCGCCTGGAAGTGTGAGCACAGCAGGGAACGTCTTGGTGCTGTCGGGGTCGCGATCCCGGTTGACCGCCCGGAAGTCGGCCGTGAGGGTGAAGGTCAGGGGGTCGGCCTGCTGGAACAGCCGGCGTCCCTCCGCCTCGGTGCGCCGCTCGGCCAGCTTGGCGGCTTCAGGCCACGGCTCATCGAGCTCCGCCCTCGGGTCCGGGGCTGACTTCTGCTCTTTCTTCGCCTCGGGGGGCTTCGCCTGTCCGGCAAGCACCGGGCCGGAGGCACCCGATGTCCGGCAGGCGGGAGACCCCGCTAGGAAGCCAGCCGCCAGCAACGTGACGAAACCGATCGCCGCGCGTGTGGAAGGCATCATCGCCTCCTGTCCGGAGATATCCTACCGCTTCACCGGCCCGAGGTACTTGTCCAGCCAGGCCAGCGTCTCTTTGATGAACTCGCTCTTCGACGGGATGTGGTCGGTTTCGTAGAGGATGAGCCGCTTATGTTCGGCGGGAGTCCCCAGAAGGTCGAACATGGGCTTGATGCGCGTGTCGATCCCGTTGTCGTACTTGCCGTTCAGCATCAGCGTCGGCATTCTGACGCGGGTCACGTAGTTGAGCATCGTGGCTTCGGGACGCGCGGGATTGTGTCCCAGACCGCCCGCCACGAGCACGCTGGCGGCGAAGCGCTCCTCGACTGCCGGGATAATGGACCCGAGCCACCCTCCCCAGCTCATCCCATAGAAGGCGAGCTTCCCGCTGGCGACGTCCGTCCGGGTCTCCAGGTAGTCGATGCTTCGCCTGAGGTCCTTGACCATCTGGACCAGGAACTCGGTGTAAGCGTACGTCTCCGCTCCGAGATGGATCGAGTCCAGCGCAGGCGTGCCTCGCTCGAAGGTCCCCTTGTAGACCGGAAAGAGCACCGCCCGGCCGTTCTTCACCAGAAACGAAACGAACATCGGGAACTCGTAGTAGCTCTCCAGATCCTGGCTCGAGGCCGTGCGAGTGACCGCGCTCCCGGGAAAGTAGACGACCGTCTGATAGGGAGGCTGTGCGCTCGCGGGGAGAAAGAGGTACGCGAATGCGCGCTCGCCGCCGTAGGCGGCATCGAACGAGACCTTCTCCCTGGTCCACCCGCCGGGACTCTTCTCTCGCGACTCCACGCGGGCGTTCAGGTCCGTTCTGTCGTAGGCGAACTGCTGCTTGTAGACCTGGAAGATGTCATCGGAGACCGGCTTCTGCGCACGGAAATCGGCCGACGTCCCCATCTGCTGGACACCGAACGCTGCTTCGGGAATCGTTTCGGGATGGGGATAGAATGCCAGCCGAAAGCCGTTCCTGGGTGATCGGTCCATGGCGGGCGCCTGCCTCACGTTGCCGAATTCATAGGTGTTGTCTTCCCAGGACCCGCCCCGCATGACCCGCCCCGAAGGGGTTTCGTTCCAGCACCACTCCCTGACGTTCCCCGCCATATCGTAGGCCCCGTATGCCGTGACGTTGGGGAGACTCCCCACCGGCACGGGTCCCTGGCGCCCGAAGTTCGAAAAGGGGGCGAGGACGGCAAATCCGCCGAGTTGGGGGACTTGCACCATCGGCGTGAAGGCTCCCCTGGCCACATTCCAGTGGGTGGAGGTCGGCAGGCTCATCCCGGCGTACTCGGCATACGCCGCCGCCTCGTACCAGCTCACCCCCGACACCGGGTAGTCGGCCTTCCCCTCCGGGTAGTCTCCTCCCAACCAAGTCGAGGGGCCCGACTGGCCCGAGGGGTCCACGAACTCCCGCATGGCCTCCTCCCAGGAGAGCTTCCTCGCGTCCTTCGCGATCGGGTGCTTCCAGAACTCCAGGTTTCGGTACCCCCCAGCGTCCACGAACGCCTTGTACTGCCGGTTCGTGACCTCATACCGTCCGATGAAGTAGTCCTCCAGCTTCCCGACACGTGCATCCGTGGCCGGTACCCGCACCATTCCAGCCGGAACACTCCCCTTTCTGTCCATGGTCCGGACCAGGTTGTGGGGGTTCAGGAGGAGTGTTAGTCGCTTCCCGCCCTCGATGGTCCAAGTCGAGGCTGCAGCCAGAACGGTCTCGTACTCCTCCTTCTCGAACTTCCAGCGGAAGATCCCGACCGGCAGCCGGATCTCTTCAATCGGCGTGACGCCGAGAGACGTCCACTCGGCATCCGGGGTTGTGTACTCCTTGAACGAGACCGTCGCTCCTGGCGGTTCGGTCTTGATGTCGATCCTCAGCGAACACTGCGCGAGGAGCTCGTTCAGCTTGGGGTCACCCGGAATGATGGTCTCAGCCTGCTGCGCAAGGCGGTACGGCGGCACCAGGTTCCGCCACACGTCGTTCTCCTGGATCTGGCGCTCGATCTCCGGCAGCAGGACCTGCCGCGCCCAGCGCACCTGGCCCTGGTGACGGACGAACCAGACGCCGAGCGCCACCAGCGCCAGCACTGTGACGCCTATCGGGATGGCCACGCGCGGGCGCCTGAGCACCCGCCCGAGCCGCTTCAGGTTCGCCAGCCCGGCCAGCTCCGGCGGCGGCGCCACCTCGAGCAAGACACCGTGCAGGACCTCCCGAATCTCGCGCATCGACTGCGGGCGCCGCGCCGGGCTCTTCGCCAGCATCCTGGCCACCAGCTCGGCGAGCCGCTTGGGGATCCCGGGCACCCGCTGCGCCAGCGGCACCGGCTCCTCGCTGAGGATCGCCGCCGCCGTCGCCATCCCGTCCTCTTTCTTGAACGGATGCGCCCCCGTCACCATCTCGTAGAACATCGTCCCGAACGAGAAGATGTCGGACCGCTGATCGACGGGCTGGCTTTGCAGCTGCTCGGGCGACATGTACGCCAGCGTCCCCACCGTCGTCCCCGGCTGCGTCAACTGCGTCACCGTCTCCAAGACCGTCGCCGCCCCGGTGGTCGCCTCCTCCGCCACCAGCCACCGCCGCGCCAGCCCGAAGTCCGTCACCTTCGCCTGCCCCGTCCCCGTCACCATCACGTTGGCCGGCTTCAGGTCCCGATGTACGATGTGCAGCGCGTGCGCCGCCTCGAGCGCGTCCGCCACCTCCCCCGACAGCCGCAGCGCCTCTGCCAGCGGCAGCGGCCCCTGCGCCAGCCGCTCGCGCAGGCTCTCCCCGGCGAGGTACTCCAGCACGATGAACGGCGTGCCTTCGACCTCGCTCGTCTCGTGGACGACGCAGATGTGCGGGTGATTGAGCGCGGCAACTGCCCGCGCTTCCCTCAGGAACCGCTCGCGGGCAACCGCGTCGCTGCGCATGTCCCGAGGCAGGAACTTGAGGGCGACGTCCCGCTCCAGCACGGTGTCCCGCGCCAGGTAGACCTCCCCCATTCCACCCTGACCCAGCTTGCGCAGGATGTGGTAGTGGGACAGCGTCTGGCCAATCTCCGGCATGGCCGTCTCCCAGCCCCGACTGCGCGTCCCTTTCCCGACTGTGCCCCCGAGTTGGCCCCCAGTATCTGCGCCCAACCCGTGGCGGTCAAGCGCCGGGCGTCGCGCCGGGCGTCGCGCGCCGGCGCACCCTTATTGGTGCCGTCTGGGCTGTCGGTGCGTGCGCGGATCTGCCCAACGATGAGATAATCGGCCCGCATGGAGAACGTACTCGCGGCCTTCGGGCTAACGCTCCTTGCCGGCCTGGCCACAGGCATCGGCAGCGCGCTCGGCTTCTTCACGAAGCGCACCAACACGAGGTTTCTCGCGGCCTCGCTGGGCTTCTCCGCCGGCGTGATGCTGTATGTGTCGTTTGTCGAGATCTTCGCGAAGGCCCGCCTCGCCCTGACCGGCGCGCTGGGCATCGTGCCGGGAACCTGGGTGACCGTCGTCGCGTTCTTCGGCGGCCTGCTGGTGATCGGCGTCATCGACCGACTCGTGCCCTCGGTGGAGAACCCCCACGAGATGCGAGGCGTCGAGGATCTCCGCGAGCGGCCGGCAGCCGGCCGGGACCAGGCGCTGCTCCGCATGGGACTGCTGATGGCCCTGGCCATCGGCATCCACAACTTCCCCGAGGGCCTCGCCACCTTCGTCGCAGCGGTCAGCCAGCCGACGCTGGGGATAGCCATCGCTGTGGCCATCGCTATCCACAACATCCCGGAAGGGATTGCGGTCTCGGTCCCTGTCTTCTACGCAACGGGGAGCCGGCGAAAGGCGTTCACCTACTCGTTCCTCTCCGGTCTGGCCGAGCCGCTTGGCGCCGTGATTGGCTACGTGGTGCTGCGCAGCTTCTTCAGCGACACGCTGTTCGGGGTCCTGTTCGCGATGGTGGCCGGCGTCATGGTGTTCATCTCGCTCGACGAGCTGCTGCCATCGGCTCAGCGGTACGGCGAGCACCATCTGTCGATCTACGGCCTGACCGCAGGCATGGCCGTCATGGCCGTAAGCCTGCTGCTCTTCCTCTAGTGTCCCGGCCCGCACCGGGCGTTCCGCTGCCCCGGTAAGGAATATCGAAGAAAGCCGTAACAACGGCATCAGGGGGGACATCGTCCAACTTCCAGGGGTCGTTTCTGGCACCCCGGAGGTTCTCATGCGCCTGCCTCATCGTGCCCTCCTTCCTGCCGTCTTCTTGCTTCTGGCTGCTGCCCCCGCCCTCGCGGAAGGGCCTGTCGACCCGAAGGTCCCAGCGCCCGCACCGGTGCCCCGCACGGAGGGAGCCATCCGCGTTGACGGGCTTGTCGACGATGCGGGTTGGGCCTCGGCATGGAAGACGACGCTTCCGTACGAAGTCCAACCCGGCGAGAACACCCCTGCACCCATTCAGACCGAGGTGCTCCTCACGTATTCGCGGGATTCGCTGTATATCGCCTTCAAGGCGTATGACCCCGATCCGGCAGCCATCCGCGCCCACCTCACCGACCGCGATGCCGCCTGGAACGACGACTGGGTCGGCGTCGTGCTCGATACCTTCAACGACGAACGGCGGGACTACCTGCTGCTGGTCAACCCCCTCGGGGTGCAGATGGACAACATCGAGGTCACCAACGGATCGAGCGAGGAATGGGACGCCATCTGGGAATCGGCGGCCCGGGTGACCGACTGGGGATGGGGCGCCGAGATGCGGGTCCCGTTCTCGTCGTTGAGCTTTCAGCGGCGTGACGGCCCGCAGGTCTGGGGTTTTGACGCCGTGCGCGGCTACCCGCGGAGCGTCTTCCGGCAGATGGGCGCCTTCGTGCGAGACCGCAACAACAACTGCTACCTGTGCCAGGCGATCAAAATCGCCGGCTTCGAAGGCATCACGCCGGGGCGAAACATCGAGCTCGCGCCGACGGTTACGGCGACGGGCGGCCAGCAACGCGAGCCGTTCCCATCCGGGCCGCAGTCGGGTCTTTCCCGGCACGCCGAGGCGGGCCTGACCGGCCGCTGGGGCCTGACGCCGAACCTCACGCTCAACGGCACGGTCAATCCCGACTTCTCGCAGGTCGAGGCGGATGCGCTCCAGTTCGACATCAACGAGCCGTTCGCCCTCTCGTACGCCGAGAAGCGGCCGTTCTTCATGGAGGCCTCCGACTTCTTCGCCACCTCTCTCGGCGTCGTCTACACCCGGTCCATCCGCAATCCGTTGTGGGGCGGAAAGCTGACAGGGAAGGAAGGCGCAAATACCGTCGGCGTCTTCGTGACCCGAGACGAGCTGACCAACCTCGTGATCCCGGGCAGCCAGAGCTCTGACAGCGTGTCGCTGCCGGAGGCATCGTATTCATCGGTCGCGCGCTACAAACGCGACCTGACGAGGAACCACACGGTCGGGTTCATCGCCACCGACCGGGAGGCAAGCGGGTACTTCAACCGTCTGCTCGGCATCGATGGCAGCTTCCGCATGACGCCCAAAGATCGCCTGAAGGTCCAGGTTCTGGGTTCAAGCACCAGGTACCCCGATTCGGTCGTCAGCGAATACGGCCAGCGGAACGGCGCGTTCTCGGACTGGGCAGCCGACGTCAGCTACAGCCACAGCACGAGGAACCTCTACGTCAACGGCCAGTACACAACCGTCGGCGCCGACTTCCGGGCGGATCTGGGATACATGCCCAGGGTCGACTACCGGCGCGCGCAGGGGGTGGTGCAGTACGAGTGGATCCCGAAGGAACGATCCTGGTTTACTGCGCTGGCGGTCGCCGGAATCGGCTCGAACCTCGAAGACCAGCGCGGCAACCTGCTCAGCCGGTCCGCCACGGCGCAGGCGATCTACCAGGGCCCGCTGCAGAGTCACGCGGTGTTCGAGGTCGGCCGTTCGCGCGAGGCGTTCCTCGGAGGCGAGTTCGACCAGACGACGTTCTACGTGCACAACTGCATGCAGCCGTCAGGGGGAACGAACTGGTACGTGAACGTCTATCTCGGCGATCGCATCGACTACGCGAACGTCCGGCTGGGCAAGCGGCTGCGGGTGGCAACGGGCATCGAGCAACGCGTCGGCCCGCACCTCCAGCTGTCGGTCGGGCCTTCGTACGAGCGGATGCGCGTCGAAGGCGAGGAACTCTACGCGGCGTTTCAGGCTGAGGCCTCCGCAGGGTACCAGTTCACGCCGCGTGTGTTCGTGAGGGCAATCCTCCAGTACGTCGACTATCAGTACAACGCTCGCCTCTACACGGTCCCGCGCGATCCGCGAAGCCGTCGCACCTACGCGCAGGTGCTCTTCTCGTACAAGCTCAACCCCCGAACCGTGTGGTTTGTCGGCTACACCGACAACCGCGCGGGGAACGCCGAGTACGCCCTGACCGCCAAGGACCGGGCGGTATTCACCAAGGTCGGCTACGCCTGGACGTTCTGAGCTCTACTTGTCACTTGTCCACCCCTGCTTCAAGCCCGATGGCGGGATCGTACAGGTTCATGCCGACGAGGCTCGTGCGCGTCGCAACGGCCCGGACAAAGCCGAGGTACCTGCCCCCGTCCCGCTCGATCACTTCCGCATCGGAGGGGAACACGGATTTGCCGGATGCTTCGACGACGTTCTCGAAGTCGCGCCAGTAGCGCCAGCCGTCCTTGAGCGTGTCCACGCGCACGTCTGTCACGCAGCCGCTGCGGCTCCAATGTTGACGCCAGAAGTCCGCGGTCCTGAGACTCCAGCACGATTCCTCCCAGAACACCCTCCCGTTCGACTGAGGCTGAACCAGGTGAGCTGGAACCTCGGTGATGGGCTGCGTCAGGCCTGGAACGACGATGCCCGCGCGTCCGCCCGGCCGGAGCAGCCTCGCCAGGTAGGCTAGGTAGAGCACGTCGGTTCCGAAGTAGTGGTACGCGTCGATCGATACGACGGCGTCGAAGAAGTCGGCCGGAAACGGCAGCGCGTGCGCCTCCGCGCGCACGGGAAACACGCGATCCCCGACGCCGGCCTCTTCGGCCCGCCGCCGGTTGTGATCGGGGGTAATCCAGAGGTCGGTCGCCCACACTTGCACGCCGAACTCTCTGGCCAGGAAGATGCTCGTGAGCGCCCGCCCGCAGCCGAGATCCAGCACGCGCATCCCCGGGCCGAGCGGCAGCGCCTCCAGCAGCCACTCGACCAGCCAGAGCGCGTTGGGTCCCATCTGGTTGTCGAGAACCCAATCCGGCGCGTAACGATTGGAGCGGGGAAACTCGGGCCTGCTCAAGAGACTCCCGAAATCGGTCATCTCGTTCCTTTCCCATCGATGGCCAGTCGTTGTGGTCGTGCGGCCCTACGGCTCCGGCTCGGCCGTGGACGGCTCGACGCCTGCGGGCCCCGGCGTCGGGCGGGGCTCCTGCGCCTCGCGCTCGCCGATCTGCAGGCGCCACATCGCGTGGTACAGCCCTCCTCTGGCCAACAACTCGTCGTGCGTGCCCGTTTCCACGATCCGCCCACGCTCCAGCACATGGATGACGTCGGCATGGGCAATCGTGCTCAGGCGATGCGCAATCAGAATGACGATGTGCCGCTTGCGGGCCGACACGGCGCGCACGGCGCCGGCAATCTCGCGCTCGGTCAGCGAGTCGAGCGACGAGGTAGCCTCATCGAAGATGAACAGGCGAGGCTCGCGCAGGAGCGCCCGCGCAATGGCCAGCCGCTGGCGCTCGCCCCCTGACACCCGCCGCCCCCCTTCGCCCAGCAGCGTGTCCAGCCCCTCGCCCGAGCGCGCCATCAGGCTGGTGGCCGCGGCCTGGTCGAGCGCGGCCAGCATCTCCTCCTCCGTGGCATCGGGTTTGACGAACAGCAGGTTCTCGCGGATCGTCCCGGAGAAGATCTGCGGATCCTGCGTCACGAACCCGATCTGCCGGCGGATCGGGTTGTAGCGCAGGGCTGCCGTCGGCACGCCGTCGATCGTGATGACGCCGGCGGTCGGTGTGTACAGCCCCACCAGCAGCTTGATCAGCGTCGACTTGCCGGAGCCGGAGGGTCCGACAAAGGCAAGCGTGTCTCCCAGCCGCGCCTCAAAGGACACGTGATCGATGGCGTTCTCAACGCCCGTTCGGTACCGGAAGACCACATCGTCGAAGCGCAGCCGGTCCAGCGCGCCAATCTCGATCGGCTCCTCGGGCCGCTGCTCGATCGGCTTCTGCACGAGCTGGTCGAAGCTCTGCAGCGACGCCTCGACCTCGCGGTAGTGGAGGATGAAGCTGCCCAGCTGCTGCAGGGGACCGAACATCGTGTTCAGAATCACCTGGGTGGAGACCAGTTCGCCCGCCGACAGCAGGCCGCGGAAAATGAGCCACAGCAGGATGAAGAAGATCGACTGCTTGAGCACGTTGACGATCGTGCTCTGCAGCACGGCGAGCGACCGCATCCGCCGGACCTTCGTCATCTCCAGGTCGAAGATGCGCCGCGTGTACTCCTGCAGGCGACGGATCTCGGGGAAGGTCAGGCCCAGGCTCTTCACCAGCTCGACGTTGCGCAGCGACTCGACGATGGCGCCCTGGAGCTTGGAGCTCTGGCGCACGATGCTGCGCTGCAACGTCCGGATGCGGCGGCTCAGCAGCCCCGTCAACCCGCCCAGGACGCCCACGCCGACGACAAACACGGGGATGAGCAGCCAGTGGCGGGTCGCGGCGTAGAAGACGAGAAAGCCGATGCCGACCGCGCTCGAGAAGACGATGTTGACCGCGGAGTTGATGAAGCGCTCGACGTCGTTGCGCACTTTCTGGAGCAGCGCAACGGTCTCACCGCTGCTGCTGCTCTCGTACTCCTCGTAACGGAGGCGCAGCGTGCGGCGCAGCCCGTCGTTGAAGAGGGCCATGCCGGCCGACTGCACGACGTACTGGAGGACGTAATCCTGGAACGCTCTCGCGACGCGCGAGGTCAGCGCCACGCCGATGGCGATCGCGAGCCAGCCCAGCGCGCCCCGCACCAGCTCCGCCTGCGGAACGCTCCCCGGAGAGACGACGTAGCGGTCGATGATGAGGCCCAGGATGAGCGGATCGATCAGGTCGAGCACCTGGGCCAGTCCGGCAAGCAGCAGGGCGAGCCCCACCGACAGACGCGACGGGCGCAGGTAGTTCCAGAGAGTTCGCATACGCCTTCGGACCTTCTATCTCACAGCCGCCGTCCTGCTACCAGAGGCCCGGAACCAGGCGAGCGCGCACCTTGCCGGCGTAGTCCCGGTATCCAGGCAGCTCGGAGAGCAGCGTGGTGTCTTCGAGGTGCGTGCGCACCACCAGCACGACGGCGAGGCACAGCGCCAGCACGCACGCCCACCAGGAGCCGAGAAAGAACGGCGTGGCGACGTAGGCGAGCAGGGCGCCGGCGTACCCGGGGTGGCGCACCCAGCGATACGGCCCGCCGGTGACCACGTGGTGTCCGCGATCGTGCTGGATTCGCACGACGCCGGAGAAGAACCTGTTTGTCACCAGCGCGTACGAGGACAGCACGTAGCCGGCGAGAAAGGCAACGAGCGACACCGCTCTCACCGTCCCGCCGAACCGCGGCGGCCAGGTGAAGCGCGCATCAATGCCGGCGACGATCGGCAGAAGGACGCCGCCCAGCACGGCCACCGGGGCCAGAATCTTGTCCCAGCTCTTTGTATCCTCGTGCTCCATGGAGCGGGCCCGCTCCGAGATCAGATCCGGGTGACGCCGGACGGCCAAGGCCCGGCTGATGATGAAGCCGGCAACAGCCGTCGCGCCGTACACCCATGCCTCCCACCATCCCCACCGCCCGGAGATCAGGATTGGCAGGAACGGCGCGACGAGGACGATCAGCACCAGCCGAATGACCGCGCGAACAGGGATCGCCATCAGTACACCCACACCTTTCCTCCGGATCGCAGTGCCGTGCCGGCCTGCGGTGTGCGCTGCTCGAGCCCAAACAGCCACCGTCGCTCGGGACGAAGCAGCAACAACCGCACTCGCTCCGCCAACGACCCGATGTCCGAAGCCGACGCCTCGCCTGCGCCCAGGATCTCCCGCCACGCCGCCCGCCACAATGCCCGGCGGATGTGAATGGGATCCAGACCGTACCACGACGATGCCGGACGCACGAGCCTCAGGTGGCGCGAGACCGCCAGCTTCGCCAGCCCGGCGCTGACCGCCTCGGCCCCATCCAGCGCCTGGCCAAGCGTCAGGCGACACGATGGATAGAAGACCGTTCGGAACAGGAGAAACCACCCGCGCGGCAGCCGGCGGACGCTCGCAAGCGGCAGGTCGGTCACGGTGATGTCCGTTGTGACGCGCTGCAACCGGACAACCGCTTCTTCGATCCAGGCCAGGATCTGATCGGCCGGGAAGCCGTACAACACGTCGTTACCAACGTCGGTCACACAGGCCCGCGTGCCCGCCTCCGGCAGCGAGTCGAGCGCCTGCCACACGCCCGACTGGAGGAGGCTCGGGAGCGTGCGGACGAGCACACGGCTCAACGCGCCGTACGATCGCCCGAGGCCGTGAGCCGCCAGCACCTCGACGTCTGATCCCCACGCCGCCCGCGCTGTCGCGACGACCGTGTGAAGCCCGCGCGTGAGGTTGCTTGCGCCGAGAACGACAATCCGTGAGATCACCGCGTCCGTCCTTCTGCCCCGACCGCCGCGTCGTCGCGCGTGGTAAGGTTTCCACAAACCGATTGAGTTCGGCAAGACTAGACGTTATGGTAGCGGCGCCCCCGTCGACCGGCTACATGAAGCGCTCCCACGTCGTCTCGTGCGTCTTTGCAGCCATCGTCGTGCTTGCAGCCGCGCTCCGCTTTCCGGCGCTCGACCTCCGGCCGATGCACGCCGACGAGGCCGTCCACGCCGCGAAGATGGCGAAGCTCCTCGAGCAGGGCCGGTATGAGTACGACCCTGAGGAGTACCACGGCCCGACGCTGAACTACCTGACGTCGGTGCCGGCCCGGCTGCAGGGTGCCGTCCGTTACGCGGACCTCGATGAGGCGACCCTGCGATCGGTGCCTGCTGCGACGGGAGTGCTGCTCGTCGCCGCACACGTCCTGCTCGTTCCTCTCATCGGGTTGCCCGCCGCCGCTCTGTCCGCGCTGCTCACTGCCGTGTCTCCGGCGATGGTCTACTACAGCCGGTACTACATTCAGGAGACGCTGCTCGTCTGTTTCAGCTTCTTCGCCCTCATTTCCATCTGCCGCTATTTGCGGGCGCCTCACTGGGGCTGGGCGGTCGGCGCGGGTCTTTCAGTCGGGTTGATGGCCGCCACGAAGGAAACCTGGGTCATCGCCGGCGCCTCGATGGCGGCGGCGTTGTCTCTCGTGCTGGTATTCGGGCGCCCGCGTGCCACGCTCCGTCCGCCGCCGGGCAGACGCTGGCAACTTCGCCACCTCGTCGCCGCCGCCCTTGTGGCGGCCGCGGTGTCCGCGCTCTTCTTCTCGTCGTTCCTCAGCAATCCGCAGGGCATCATCGACTCGGTCCTCTCCTACCGAACCTACGTGGAGCGGGCCGCCGGCGCCTCATCCTGGCATGTGTACCCCTGGCATTTCTACTTCGGCCTGCTGCTCTTCTTCCACCTTGACGGCGGCCCTGTCTGGACCGAGGCGCTGATCGCCGGCCTCGCCCTGGTCGGCCTCGTCGCTGCCGCCGCGCGTGTCGCGGTTCCCGGAGTCGATCGCAAGACGCTGGGGTTGCTCGGCATCTACACGGTGGCGATCACCGCGTTCTACTCGGCAATTCCATACAAGACCCCATGGTGCCTGCTGGGATTCCTGCACGGGCTCGCGCTGCTCGCCGGCGTCGGTGCCGCGTACATCTTCGGCACGGCCCGCAGTACCGCCACGCGCGCGGCGGTCGTCGTGCTCCTCGCCGCCGGCAGCGCGCACCTTGGGTGGCAGGCGTGGGCGGGCAGTTTCCGCTACGGGGCGGACCCCCGCAACCCCTATGTGTACGCCCACACCTCAACGGATGTCTTCAAGATCGCGCGGCGCATCGAGCAGCTCGCCCAGGTGCATCCACAGCACCAGGGCATGCCGATCGAGGTCATCAGCCGCCAGAACCTGTGGCCGCTGCCCTGGTATCTTCGCCGGTTCTCGGCGGTGCAGTGGGCGACCGGAGTCGTAGACACCGGCACTGTCGCGCCGGTCATTCTCACGACACCGGACATGGAGGGAGAAGTCGTCCGGAAGCTGTACGAGCTGCGTCCTCCCGGCCAGCGAGAGCTGTACGTCGACATCTTCGATGCGCCCGTGGAGCTCCGGCCGCAGGTTGAGCTTCGCGGCTACGCCGCGAAATCGCTGTGGGACAGCTTCCAGCAGACTGAGCGCTGAGAGCCAAGCGCGGCTGCCAGTGGAAATCGCCTCCGGATGAGCTTGGCGACGCACCCCCTCCGGGACTCCGCGGGAAACCGCTTGACGCGGCCACCCCCTGCACTTAATCTCCCTTTGCCCCCTCCGGAGCGGGAGGCAGGGTGGGGTGCGCTTTCCGCGCCTCAGTGACGGGATACGTCGGTCCGTTGAACAGGATACGGAGAACACGCTGATGGCAGACCACACAATCTCCAGGCGGCACTTTTTCTTCGGTACGCTGCTCGCGGGAGCGATTCCGACCGGGGGGTTCGGCACGGTGCCCTCGCTCA